>MAAC01009580.1_pt1 | contig 200839 bp, 195 predicted proteins | sample 1115981 | NCBI WGS metagenome assembly MAAC01 (sample SAMN04961126, study PRJNA320927) | seawater metagenome | isolation source: sample BD02T64 sea water enriched with oil for 64 days | place: USA:Gulf of Mexico | collected 2013-07-27 | reverse complement strand
TTGCTTCAGCCATTACTTTAGTAAGCGCCGCAGTTAGGGTTGTTTTACCGTGGTCAACGTGGCCAATTGTGCCAACGTTTACATGGGGTTTGTTTCTTTCAAATTTCTCTTTAGACATTACGCACCTCTTTTAAAATTTAGTTTTAAACCACACAGCTTTTCAAGTAACTACTGGAGCCCATGACCGGAATTGAACCGGTGACCTCTTCCTTACCAAGGAAGTGCTCTACCCCTGAGCTACATGGGCCATAGCCGATCTTACTGGAGCGGGTGATGGGAATCGAACCCACGTGTTCAGCTTGGAAGGCTGACGTTCTACCATTGAACTACACCCGCGATTCGTATTGACCCAGAAAATGGTGGAGGGGGGAGGATTCGAACCTCCGAAGGCTGAGCCGTCAGATTTACAGTCTGATCCCTTTGGCCGCTCGGGAACCCCTCCAAGAATTTAGCCGCTTATTATCTTTATTTTGATAGCGACTGTCAACAAAGAAAACACTTTATTGATAATAATTTTACGTATGCAGTTCTTTCATTACCGCCTGATATTCAGCCCGACAAATAGCAGGCAGTTCATTTAGAGCCCTGTCAATCGACTCTTCTATCAAACCAGCCTCTTCCTTTGAAGCCGACTTCAACACGAAATCAGCCACCCTACGCTTATCACCCGGATGACCAACACCCAACCTCAAGCGAAAAAACTCTTTTGTCGACAAATGACTAATGATATCTCGCAAACCATTATGGCCACCATGACCACCGTCTTTCTTAAGACGCACGACACCCGGCTCAAGATCCAAATCATCATGAACAACCAAAACTGCGTCAGCTGGAATATCAAAGTATTTTACGCAGGCCGCGACAGAATAGCCACTCTTATTCATAAAAGTTTGCGGCTTAATCAGCCTAACAACCTCACCCGCCAACACACCCTTTGCCACCTGCGCCTTAAACTTCGCCTCGTACGAAAAAACCCAACCCATACTCAAGGCCAACCGATCCACAAACAAAAACCCGGCATTATGCCGGGTTTTTTTATACTCATCGCCCGGGTTACCCAGACCAACAATCAGAGACGCCAAACTATTCGCCCGACTCAGCCTCTTCTTCAACTTCTTCAGTTTCAACTTCCGAAGCACGGTTAGCCTGCACTGAAACAACCTGCAAGTCATGATCTGCGCCTTGCAGCAAAGCAACAATTTCCAAACCAGATGCTATCGTCAAGTCAGTCAAATGCAAACTCTCACCAACCGCAAGCCCTGAAACATCAACTTCGATAAATTCAGGTAAATCCGCAGGAAGACACTGAATCTCAACATCAACCAAATCATGTGTCAACACACCGCCAGCTTTCACACCTTCTGATAACTCTTCACCAACAAAGTGAATTGGCACGTGCACTTTCAACTTTTCAGACATGTTTACACGCATAAAATCTGCATGCATTAACACTGACCTACTCGGGTGACGCTGCAAAGCCTTAATAATCACCTTTTCCTCTTTACCAGCCACATCGATGCTTAGTATATGCGAGAAAAACGCTTCATTCTCTGTACTATGCATTAACTTGTTATGATCCAAGCCAATTGAAACTGGCTCTGAACCAGCACCATAAATCACAGCCGGAACAACGCCTTCTTTACGTAAACGACGCGTTGCGCCCTTACCCAAATCCTTACGAATCGATGCCGCCAATTCAAAGTTGGTACTCATCAAACTTCTCCAAAATATAAATTAATTAAACCTGAACTTCCTATCATGACATATTTCTCAGTCCACGTATAGCGAACTTACCGAATCACCCGTCACCATACGTCGTATCGTTTCCGCCAACATCTCCGCGATACTTAACTGACGAATCTTATCGCAAGCCAAAGCATCCGCTCTCAACGGGATAGAATCCGTCACCACTAACTCATCTAACACTGAGCTAGATATATTTTCAATCGCCTTACCGGATAACACAGGATGCGTACAATAAGCCTTAACACTTACCGCACCGTTCTCTTTCAGTGCTTTCGCAGCCAAACACAAGGTACCCGCCGTATCCACTAAATCATCCACGATCACACACTCGCGACCACGTACATCACCAATAATATTCATCACCTTCGACTCATTCGGCTTGGGACGACGCTTATCAATGATCGCTAAATCAGCATCATCTAGGCGCTTCGCAATAGCTCGAGCACGCACCACACCACCCACATCAGGTGATACAATCATTAGGTTTTCGGTTTTCCTACGCCAAATATCGCTCAACAGTAATGGCGAGGCATATACGTTATCAACGGGTATATCAAAGAAACCCTGAATCTGATCCGCGTGTAAATCAACGGTCAACACATGATTAGCACCCGCCGTTTCGATCATCTTGGCAACTAACTTAGAGGTAATTGGCACACGCGCCGAGCGAGGTCGGCGATCTTGCCGCGCATAACCATAATAAGGAATTACCGCAGTAATTCGGCTCGCACAGGCACGCTTCATTGCATCGATCATAATCAGCAATTCCATCACGTGATTATTCGTTGGCGCACACGTCGGCTGAATAACGAATACTTCTTTGCCCCTTACATTCTCACCAATTTCTACATTGATCTCTCCATCACTAAACGTTTCAACACTAGAACGACCCAGTGTGATATTCAGCTGTCGAGCAATATCTACCGCCAACGCTTTATTTGCATTGCCAGCGAACACCATAATGCGATTATCTAGCACAATGAACTCCTACTAAAGAAAACTGATGATTTAAAAAAAGAATAAAAGATTGGCTGGGGCGCCAGGACTCGAACCTGGGATGCGGAGATCAAAACCCCGTGCCTTAACCACTTGGCCACGCCCCAATCTTTATTGATGGCAGATTATACATTATTTGCCGTACTAACAAACTGTTTCAACGAACTATGTAATGGAGATTTATCTAACCCCCTCACAACCCATCGTTGCCAATCTGCAGGCAACTGTTCCGATAAAAACACCGCTTGCTCTCGAGTATTACACTTAACAAACATACTCGAACCTGTACCGGTCAATGAAACCTTACCAAAGTCAGAAAATTGACGATAGACATCATCTAATTCCTGACTCATCTCCCTGACTACCGAAAGACAATCATTTTCTTCTTGCCCGTCAAGGAAGGCGCGTATTGTGATGGCTGAACTGTCTCGTGTCAAACCTTTATTTTGAAAAACTTCTTTTGTTGAGCAATGGTAGTCCGAGTTGACGACCACAAACCACTTATCAGGTAAGTCTATGTTACTCAGCTTTTCACCAATGCCTTCCGCCCAAGCCGACGATCCATATACAAACACAGGTACATCAGCCCCTAACGCCAAACCCATTTCAGCCAACTCAGCCACCCCATACTCTAAAGACCAAAGCTCATTCAGCACCAGCAACGTAGTTGCAGCATCTGAACTACCCCCACCTAAGCCAGCACCCATCGGCAGTGCTTTTCGTAGCACGATATCGACTCCAGACTTCACTGCCGACCGGTCTTTTAATAACTGCGCCGCTTTCACCACCAAATTATCGCTGCTCGCAATACTAGGTAAATCACAGGAAAAAGTCACCTTACTATCAACCCTTGGATTGAAATTCAACCAATCTGATACATTCAGCAGCTGAAACACCGTCTGCATCTCATGATAACCATCCGCTCGTTGCCCGGTAATATTCAACATTAGATTAAGTTTTGCAGGCGCAGGCCACCAATGCCCAAGCCAATCCAATTTATTCTTTAAATCAGCCACTCTTCCACCACTATTTTAATTTTCACCCCGGCTTTTACGACTGTTATTTTTTCTGGCAGGGTAAAACCATCAACAGAGACAAAACGACCCAGTTTTACCAACCACCCTTGCTGTTCAAATTCACGAACACCATTCGACAGCATACCCACCCCTTTAATAGGCAGCGACGGATCAGCCAAACCCCGCACCCAAAACTTAAGCTGCTGCAATGGTAATGCATACCCCAGTAAGCCCTCCAGCTCCGCATGATCGATCAGACGCGTATTACCACTAGCATCGGTCAACAACAAAACACCTTGGAGCGACTTGATTTTGCCAGCAACACCCCCTAGCGAGGTACTTACAACCAACAGGTCAGACAACTCATCGTGCTGCCACTCTAAGCGACTCAACATGGAGCGCCCCCCACCTCTGACCGACAGTCGCCCCGTTAAGCGCCATTGCCCCACCGCCAACAGCCGATGCACATTCAAGGCTGACAAACCAACATTATTATCTTTTACCAACGGCGATAACGGCGCACACGCCAAACTCAACAACGCTAGTAAGCTACAAATTAAGTAACGGCTCATTGCAATCTATCGACGACCTCTAATAAATAGCGGTTAGCCGCATCTTGCTGCAAGGCCTTTTGCCATAACTCGACGGCTTCTTGTCGCCGCCCTAACATCCACATAACCTCACCAAGGTGCGCCGCGATCTCACCCTCCGGCATGGCCTTATACGCCTTGAGCAATAGCGCGAGAGACTTGACATATCGACCCTCGCGATACTCCAACCAGCCCATACTATCTAATACAGCCGGATCATTAGGTTTCAACGCCAGTGCTTTCGTTAAATATTCACGTGCCTGCTCAAAACGGAACGTTTTACTCGCTAACAAATAACCCAGTGCATTCAATGCATTGGCATTAGCCGGCTCCCGAGCCAGCACAAACAACAAATCCTCTTCGGCCAAGCTATCTTTATTCAATTCAGTCGCGGCAATAGCCCGCGTATAGCGCAACGTCAAATCTGTCGGCGCTCGCCCCACCGCTTCATTCATCAAGGCATACACCGCCAAGTAATCACTCTCGCTTAGCAGCAAGTCAGCCTCTAGCAGGTATAGCTTCGTTGATTGCTCAGGACTGGCCGCACGTAGCTTACGCACAACATTTACCGCCCCCGCTAGATCACCCAACTGAAACTTAATTCTCGAGATATTTGACTGGGCCTCGACATAATCCCCCCCCTTGGGCACCCGTTCAAACCACCCAGTCGCAGACTGATAGTCTTTACGAAAATAACTAATCCGCCCTAAATAGAAGGCCGCCTTCGCGGGGAAAACCTTATCCTCAAACAAGGTTTGTAAAATAAGCTCCGCTTCGACCAACTCATTTAACTTCATATGAATAAGTGCCAACGAAAACCTTGCTCTCGGTGTACGTTCATCAATCAACAGCACCGTCTGAAACTGCTCCTTTGCCAATGAATACCGCTCTTGCTTGAGCAGCAGCTTGGCATACGCCATCAACACACTCTTACTTTTAAATTGATCACTCGCAAGCTTCAGCGTAGCCACAGCCTGCGGCACCTTACCTTTAGCCTCAAGAACTTTTGCATAGTGCAAATGCGGCAACGACCAAGAGGGCTCCAGCTCGACCGCCTGTCTCACATCCAGCAAGGCCCGGTCAACTAAGCCAGAATCCAACAAGTGCTGAGACCTCATCAAATAAACACTAGCGTCTTGCGGGTTCTCTTGCAGCAGCATATTAATCACCAGCAAACCATCGGTCTTCGTGGTGTTACGTGAGATCACATCACCTATCGCCAACAGAGCCCCCTGTTTAGGTACTGTCAACTCCCTCAGCAAGCCGTTGACTTGCTTGACACTCTCATCTATTGCGCCCGTCCTTAAGTATACAATTAACGCCAATTGACGTGATGCAGAATCAACCGCACCCGCCTTCATGAAGATATCCACCGCCACCCGAGCAGACGAGAAGTCCTTCTTATATAAAGCTATCTGGGCGGCGCGCAGCGCTACTTGCGGGTCTTGCGATTGACGCGCAGCCCGTAGGTAAAGCACGGCCGCGGCTTCGATATTTCCGCGCTGCCCAGCTATTTCCCCAGCCAACACATTGAACAACAGCGCCGAGCTCATTTGCTGCGGTGTTACCGGCAACACTACCTCGCTAACCGGCGCGACGGGGGCAACAGCTACCTCCTTTCCTATAACAGCAGTGTCTACATTCGTCTTAACATGCGCGCACGCCACGGCAAACAATGTTACACAGACAAGCAATAATCGCCTCAACAGCATACCTCCTCCCAATACCTATTAACCCGCAGCTCGCATCGATAACACTAAAAATGCCAACATTGTCCGCCCGATAAACATATAGAGCATACGGGACTTAAAAAGCTTATAATAACCCAACTAGACTGAAGTAAACTATACTAAAGGTACATGCTACTTACGCTCGGACTCAATCATAATACAGCTCCTATCGAGATTCGCGAGAAACTCGCATTCTCACCTGAGCGCTTAAACCAGTCCTTACAGTCACTTAATAGTTTAGCCTCTGTGGAAGAAGCTGCCATCCTTTCGACCTGTAACCGTACCGAAATCTATTGCGATCTTGCAAGCCAGCACACCGATGAACTCATTAATTGGCTAGCCTCTCAGCACCAACTATGCGAATCATCGATCCAAAATTACCTATACAGCCATAGCGATATGCAATCCATCAAGCATATGTCACGGGTGGCCTGCGGACTCGACTCGATGGTATTGGGCGAAACTCAAATTCTCGGCCAAATGAAAACCGCCTATCAGCAAGCTGGACAAGCTGGCACATTGGGCAAATACCTCGGTCGGTTATTCCAACACACCTTCCAAGTCGCTAAAAAAGTTCGCACCGATACCGCCATTGGTTCAAGCCCCGTCTCGGTAGCATTTGCTGGAGTTAAACTAGCGCAACAAATTTTTGGTGAGCTGAAAAACCAAACCGCGTTACTTATCGGCGCAGGGGAAACCATCGAGCTATCGGCTCAACACCTAAAGGAACAAGGCATTGGTCGCTTAATTGTCGCCAATAGAACCCTAGAGAAGGCTCACGCCATCGCCATCCAAGGTAACGGTTACGCCATTGAAATAAAAGACATCCCCGAGCATTTGCCCGAGGCTGACATCATCATTTCATCAACCGCCAGCCAGTTGCCTATTTTGGGTAAAGGTAGCGTAGAAACCGCCATTTTAAAACGTAAACACAAACCCATTTTCATGATGGATCTTGCGGTCCCACACGATATCGAAAAAGAAGTTGGCTCGTTAAGTGATGTATACCTGTACTGCATCGACGACCTTAAAAACATCGTCGACGACGGCCTACAATCTCGCCGCAAAGCCGCCAAACAAGCAGAAGAAATTATCGATATCCAAGTCACTCACTTCCAAACATGGATTCGTGCCCAAGGTGCTTCCAAAACCATTTACCAACTCAGGCAAAAGTCTGAACAAACACGCGAAGAACTATTAATCAAAGCAATCAACTCGTTAAATAACGGCCATTCCGCCGAGCGAGTACTGCAACGCCTTGCGAATGATCTAACCAATAAGTTATTGCACGCCCCCAGTAGCAGCCTGAAACAGGCCGCATCAGAAGGCAACCATGATTTATTATCCGCAGCCCAACAACTTTTCAACTTAAAAGATTAACGTGAACACATCGATTCTACATAAGCTAGACACCCTATCAGAGCGCTTCGAAGAAATAGCCCAGCTATTAGCCGAGCCCAGCGTACAAAGCGAGCAAAATAAATTCCGCTCGCTCAGCCAGGAATACGCCCAACTCGACCCTATCGTAAATACCTACAACAACTACTTGGCAAGCGTCGAAGACAAACAAGCGGCTCACGCCATGTTAAACGATAGCGATCCTGACATTAAAGCAATGGCAAAAGATGAGCTCAAAGACATCAACGCCGCTATTGAACAGCAAGAGAAAGACCTACAAATATTATTACTCCCCAAAGACCCTAATGACGGCAAGAACGCCTTCCTTGAAATTAGAGCCGGTACCGGTGGTGCCGAAGCGGCTATTTTCTCCGGTGACCTGTATCGGATGTACCTACGTTTCGCCGAAAAGAAACGTTGGGGTTTCGAAATTATCAGCGAGAGCCAGGGCGATCACGGTGGTTATAAAGAGATCATTGCACGCATTGAAGGTAACGACGTGTATTCCCAATTAAAATTCGAGTCCGGTGCCCACCGAGTACAACGTGTTCCCGAAACTGAATCACAAGGCCGGGTACACACCTCTGCCTGCACCGTCGCGATCATGCCTGAAGCCGACGAAATGGACGATATCGACATAAAATCATCCGATTTACGGGTCGACACATTCCGTGCATCCGGCGCCGGTGGTCAGCACGTTAATAAAACCGATTCGGCGATTCGACTGACCCACTTGCCAACAGGCACCGTGGTTGAGTGTCAGGACGAACGATCACAGCATAAAAACCGCGCCCGCGCGATGTCATTATTGAAATCGAGAATCCTCACCGCCGAGCAAGAAAAAATTGACTCTGAGCAAGCCGAGTCTCGCCGCTCACAGGTCGGTAGTGGTGACCGCTCCGAGCGTATTCGCACCTATAATTACCCTCAGGGTCGAGTCACCGATCACCGTATTAACTTAACCCTATATAAATTAGACGAGGTAATGCAAGGCGCCCTTGATCAAGTGATCGACCCATTAATCCAAGAAAACCAGGCTGATCAGCTAACCCAACTTAGCGCAGACGAATAAACCAGCAACTTGAGTTCCCTCACCCTCAAACAGGCGCTAACGCTTGGCATAGAAACACTCGATGAATGCGCTAGCGCCTCGCTTGATTGCGAGGTTCTGCTAGCGGACGTGCTAGAAAAAAACCGTAGTTACCTCAGGGCTTGGCCAGAAAAACTACTATCACCAACCGAGCATCAACGTTTTTTCGAGTTAATCAACTTACGCCAACAAGGCCAACCTATCGCCTATTTACTGGGTTTCCGTGAATTTTGGTCTCGCCCATTTATCGTTTCTAGCGATGTTTTAATACCTCGCCCAGACACCGAGCTACTCATCGAGGTCATCCAGCAACAATTTCCGCCAGAGCAAACGCTCTCGATACTCGACATGGGAACCGGCAGTGGTGCCATTGCCGTAACCCTGGCGCTTGAATTCAAAAATGCCCAGCTCACCGCTATCGACGCTAGCCAAGCCGCTCTCAACATCGCCCAACAAAACGCACAACGACTCCATGCGACGAATATTGAATTCATTCACAGTAATTGGTTCGATAATATCAAACCACAACAGTTCGATATTATTGTCAGCAACCCACCTTATATTTGTAGCGACGACCCGCACCTAATAGAAGGTGACGTGCGCTTTGAACCCAGTTCAGCACTCATATCAAAACGACAAGGGTTAGAGGATATCGAGCGCATTTGCAGTGCCGCCAGACCATTCATGAAAGCCAACGGTTTACTTTTATTCGAACACGGTTACCAACAAGGTAATCAGTTAAAAAACTTGTTAGAATCATCCGGCTTCAAATCGATCCAACAGTTTCAAGATATTCAAGGCCATACACGAGCAACACTTGGCCAAGCGTCATAATTATTAAAGGAAGAACATGTTTCCAAAAGAAATTGAGTTACCGCGTCAGCTGGTCAACAAGCTATTACACCTTGCACAAATCTCGGCAGACGAAGAAATTTGCGGATTTATTGGCAAAAGCAGCATTGGGCAATATAACTGCTACCCCGTTAAGAACATCGATGAATCACCTAGCGTGCGTTTCTTGATGTCACCCGAGGAGCAAATTAACCATATGAAAAGCATCCGTGAGAGTGAAGAAGAGCTGTTTGCCATTTACCACTCACACCCTAGCGCACCGGCTATTCCGTCGACCCGAGACATGCAGCAAGCCAATTACCCAGAAGCCTATTATTTGATAATTTCACTGAATACCGCTGGAGTGTTGGAAATGCGCTGCTTTAAACTGCTACACGACGAAAATGTCGTAGAAATCACCCTACGCATGACCGAAAAATAAACAACCAACCCTGTAGCAAATGTCGCTTGCTACAGGGCTTACCCGATATAAGTTTAAGCGTTTAACTTAGCCAACAACAGCTTATTGAGTTCCTGCGGGTTAGCTTTACCCTGGGTCTGCTTCATCAACTGACCAACAAAGAAGCCCATCATTTTAGTCTTACCCGCTCTAAACTGCTCAACCTGCGCGACGTTTTGTGCCATCAGCTGATCAATCATTTTTTCCAGCTCACCGCTGTCGGAAATCTGCTTCAAACCTTCGCGCTCAATAATATCATCGGCTGAGTCATCACTCGACCACATCAGCTCGAACACCTGCTTAGCTATTTTTCCAGAAATGGTTTGATCCGCAATACGGCTAACCAAGCCACCCAAGCGTTCCGCACTAACTGGGCTCTGGCTGATATCGCACGAACTCTTATTCAAAGCGGCACTTAACTCCCCCATTAACCAATTTGCAACTAACTTAGCCTCACCACCCGCCGATGCAACTGCCTGCTCATAATAATCGGCTAAGCCACGTTGCACCGTTAACACCGCCGCATCGTATTCACTCAGCTGGTATTGCTGCTGAAAACGTGATTTTTTAGCCGCTGGCAACTCAGGCAGTTCCGCGCGCATTTCCGCTAACAGTTCCGCACTAATTTCCACTGGCAATAAATCTGGATCGGGGAAGTAACGGTAATCATTCGCCTCTTCTTTCGAACGCATCGAACGCGTTTCATCTTTATTGGCATCATAAAGGCGGGTTTCCTGCACCACCTTCTGGCCAGATTCAATCAAATCAATTTGCCGTTCAACCTCATGTGCAATCGCTTTTTCTATAAACCGAAAAGAGTTCAGGTTTTTAATTTCTGCTCGTGTACCAAATTCTTCCTGCCCTTTAGGCCGCACGGATACGTTCACATCACAACGAAACGAACCCTCTTGCATATTGCCATCACAAATCTCCAAATACTGCACCAAGCTATGTAGCGTTTTCACATAGGCGACCGCTTCGGCGGCCGAACGCATATCGGGTTCTGAAACGATTTCCAGTAACGGGGTACCCGCTCTATTCAAATCAACCCCGGTCATGCCGTGATAGTCTTCGTGCAAGGATTTACCCGCGTCTTCTTCTAAATGCGCTCGGGTAACCCCAATCGTTCGAGTGTCACCATCGACAATAATATCAATCTCACCCAAACCGACAATCGGCAAGTCAAACTGACTAATCTGATAACCTTTCGGTAAATCCGGATAAAAATAATTTTTCCTGGCAAACACCGAATACGGCGCAATATGCGCATCAATGGCTAAACCAAATTTAACCGCAAAACGTACGGCTTGCTCATTCAATACCGGCAAGGTTCCCGGTAAACCCAAATCAACCGCACAGGCCTGAGTATTGGGTTCGGCCCCATAAGCAACCGATGCTCCAGAAAAAATCTTCGACTGTGTTGCAAGTTGAGCGTGAATTTCAAGCCCAATAACTGTTTCCCATTGCATCGCCACTACTCCTGCTCAAAACCAGTTGGCACACGCGTATGCCAATCTGTTAACTGTTGATATTGGTGCGCCACATTTAACAAACGCGACTCATCATAATAATTACCAATTAATTGCAAACCCACCGGCATCTCGTTAACGAAACCACAGGGTACCGACATACCAGGCAAACCCGCCAAATTAACCCCAATGGTGAAAATATCGGATAAATACATCGATACCGGATCATCAGTCCTATCACCAACGGTAAACGCGGTCGATGGTGCCGTTGCACTGGCAATGATATCAACCTCTTTGAATGCATTAACAAAGTCCTGCTGAATCAAACGCCGAACTTGCTGGGCTTTTTTATAATAGGCGTCGTAATAACCCGTCGATAACACGTAAGCGCCCATCATAATCCTACGCTTCACTTCCTCACCAAAACCTTCGCCACGCGAACGCGTATATAAATCCTCTAGGTCTTTTGGTGAATCACAACGGTGACCAAAACGCACTCCATCAAAACGCGATAAATTGGCTGAACACTCGGCTGGCGCGACCACATAATAAGCCGGCACCGATAAATTAATATTCGGTAAACTAATCTCTTTTACCTGAGCGCCAGCAGATTTAATGGCATCGATAGCCTCATCAACTTTTGACCGTACTGCGTCGTCCAGCTCGGCACTAAAAAATTCCTTTGGCAAGCCGATCGTTAAACCCTTGATCGAATCAGCCAGACCCGACACTAAGTCAGCCACTGGGCGATTAACACTGGTCGAGTCTTTTTCATCAAAGCCCGACATGGCCTGCAACATATAAGCCGCGTCCTCGGCACTCTTAGCCATCGCACCGGCTTGGTCCAAGCTCGAAGCAAAGGCAATCATGCCATAACGTGAGACGCTACCATAGGTCGGTTTAATGCCTGTAATGCCACAAAAAGCCGCCGGTTGACGAATAGAGCCACCGGTATCCGTGCCACTCGCCAGTGGCGCTAATCTTGCTGCTATCGCAGCTGCCGAACCGCCTGATGAACCACCAGGCACCGTCTGTAAACCCCATGGGTTTTTCACGGCACCATAAAAACTGGTTTCGTTCGATGAGCCCATCGCAAACTCGTCCATATTGGTTTTACCCAACATAATGGTCCCCGCTTGGCTCAACTTATCCACTGCCGTCGCGTTATAAGGTGCAATAAAATTATCCAACATCTTTGAACCACAACTGGTTCTTAGCCCTTCGGTGCAGAAGATATCTTTATGTAACAAGGGAATCCCTGTTAACGGCCCAGCATCACCTGCTTGAATGGCTTTATCGGCTTGTGCCGCCGCCTGCAACGCCGCCTCTTCATTGAGGGTAATGACACTATTTAACTCGCCATCGTATTGTTTGATACGCTCTAAAAAGTACTGGCTCAGCTCGACACTGGAAATATCTTTGTTTTGCAAACTAGTCGATAGTTGCTTTAATGATTTGTTATACATAGTCATATAGTTATGGGTACGATTAATCGATCACTCTAGGTACGAGGAATAATCCATCCTCAGTATTCGGTGCATTTTGCTGCAGCACTTGCCGTTGATCCGTTTCCGTCACACGATCAGACCTTAAGCGCTGCACTTGATCCAGAGGGTGCGCCATCGGTTCAATGCCGGTGGTATCAGTTTGATTCATCTGCTCAACCATCCCCATGATATTCGACAGGTCCGAGGCATACCCAGCCAGCCGATCTTGCTCCAGACCTAGCCTAGCCAAATGTGCGATTTTCAATACATCTTCCGTTTGAATTGACATAAAATGCCCCCCTTGCTTAATTGCTACTGTGAAACCGTGCAAATTAACACAATTCGCGCCTTGCCCAAAGGGGTAAAGGGTTGTTAAAGTAGAAAAATTGAACTCAACTTAATTATTTTGTAATCCATGTTTAAAAAAATACGCGGTATGTTCTCCAACGATTTATCGATTGACCTAGGAACAGCAAACACCCTAATTTATGCCCTTGGCCAAGGAATCGTTTTAAATGAGCCCTCCGTCGTGGCCATTCGTGAGGATCGCGTTCGTGGTGAAAAAAGCTTTGCTGCGGTCGGCAGTGACGCCAAGGCGATGTTGGGTAGAACCCCTGGCAATATCACCGCCATTCGCCCGCTGAAAGACGGGGTGATTGCCGACTTCACCATCACCGAAAAAATGCTGCAGTATTTTATTCACAAAGTCCACGAAGGTAAATTTCTCCGCCCTAGCCCACGCGTACTCATCTGCGTCCCCTGCGGATCAACCCAGGTTGAGCGCCGCGCGATTAGAGAATCGGCATCCGGCGCGGGTGCCCGCGAGGTGTATCTGATTGAGGAACCGATGTCGGCGGCGATTGGCGCAGGTTTACCGATTGATGAAGCCTGCGGTTCAATGGTCTTAGACATTGGCGGCGGCACCTCAGAAATCGCCGTCTTGTCACTCAACGGCATCGTTTATTCAGAGTCCATCCGAGTTGGTGGTGACCGTTTCGATGAGGCGATCATCAATTACGTACGGCGAAACTATGGCACCGTCATCGGCGAAGCCACCTCCGAAAGAATCAAACACCAAATTGGCTCAGCCTTCCCCGCCAGTGAAGTCAAAGAAATGTCGGTCACTGGGCGCAATTTAGCCGAGGGTATCCCACGCAGTTTCACCCTCAACAGCAACGAAATACTCGAGTCATTACAAGAGCCGGTCAGCGCTATCGTCAGCGCCGTTAAAACTGCCTTAGAACAAACACCACCCGAGCTGAGCGCCGATGTTGCCGAAAACGGCATCGTATTGACCGGCGGCGGCGCACTACTGGCTGGTTTAGACAAGCTGCTACACGAAGAAACCGGGGTCCCTGTACGTACCGCAGATGAGCCATTAACCTGCGTTGCCCGTGGCGGTGGCAAGGTGCTAGAGCTGATCAACGAGAAGGGCCCGCATATCTTTGACTTAGAATAATCAGCTAGGTCTATCGCCATAAAACCTCTGTTTTCAAAGGGCCCGTCGACCAGCACTCGTTTTATAGCCGCGGCTATAATTTCCATCCTACTGCTGCTACTGGCCAATCAAACCCAACAGCTCAAACCCCTTAAGGATGCGCTGTCTTTTGTCGTCCACCCGATAATCGTCAGCATCGACCTGCCCTCAAGGCTACAACACTGGTTTAACGAACAGACTACAGAACGCAGCGAGTTAATTGCACAGAATCGCACACTAAAGGCTGAGGCCCTATTACTCAAAGCCAAATTACAAAAATTTTCCGCCTTAGCACAGGAAAACACTCGCCTACATAGTTTATTAGAATCGTCCTTCAAACTCGGCGAACAATTTATTGCCGCCTCGCTGATCAAGGTCAATCAAAACCCAAACAAGCAGCACATACTGATTGATAAGGGCAGCCGCTTTAACTTATATGAAGGCCAGGCAGCACTCAATGATAGCGGTATTATTGGCCAAATCATCAAGGTACACCCTCTCACCTCGTCAATCATCCTTATCACCGACCCAAACCACGCGATCCCCGTTGAAATCAATCGTACCGGCTTGAGAACCATTGCCTCTGGTAGTGGCGCACAAAACACCCTAAGCCTGCCTTATTTACCGCATAACGCCGATATTAAAGTGGGAGACCTGCTTATCACTTCAGGTCTGGGCGGTGTATTCCCTCAGGGCTACCCCGTTGCGCGCATTTCAAAACTTCAGCCAATGCCTGGTGAGGCCTTTATCCATGCTGAGGCGCAGACTATTGCAAAAACCGAAACGACCCGTAACATTTTACTGGTGTGGAGCAAACAACAACCGATCCCGTTATTACCGGCCAAAAAAACACCGCTAGCGACTCAAGCTAATCGCGCTAATGCACACTAAGAAATCATCCGGCAGCTCGGTTATTTACTTAACCCTGTTTGCCGCCATGGGCCTCAGCATCATCCCCTGGCCTAACCCCCTTGCCTGTTACATGCCCAATTGGGTGTTACTCAGCCTGATGTACTGGTGTATCGCGCTGCCGCATAAAGTCAGTGTCGGCACCGGTTGGATCACCGGCCTCCTAGTCGATGCACTCAGCGATAGCCTACTGGGGCAAAACGCGCTGATTTTCAGCATTATCGCCTTCTTTGCTCATAAACTCTATTTACGCCTGAGGAACTACCGGCTCTGGCAACAGGCCATGTTCATTCTATTATCGCTATTGGCAATGCAGTTATTATCCCTGTTGATCAGTCATCTAGCCGAAAACCAAGGCTACAAGCATAACTACAGTTATTGGTACCAAGCCATCTCCAGTGCCACCGCTTGGCCGCTGGTATTTTTTCTACTGCGTAACATCAGACGCCGCCTCAACGTCCAATAAAGCAGTATGAGAACACATTTTGACCTCAAAAATTCACAACAGGAAAGCCAGCTATTCTTCAGCCGCGCGATCATTCTCGTTATTTTTGTCTCCCTGTTATTTTTCTCGCTGATCGCACGATTGGCTTACCTACAAATCGAAACCCACGAAAAATATAGCAACCTCGCGCAAAACAACCGGGTAAAACTATCTGCCATCAGCCCCGTACGCGGTTTAATTTTTGATAGCCAAGGCCGCGTACTAGCCGAAAATAACCCCAGCTACAGCTTAGAACTCATCCCCGAACAGATTAAAGACCTACCCGCTACGATCCAAGCGCTACGGGAAATAATTTCCATTTCTGACAAAGAAGTGGCGCGCTTCGAAAAACGCCGAAAACGACAAAAACGTTTTTCCAGCATCGCTTTACGTAACCGTCTTAATGATAAGGAAGTGGCCACCTTTTCCGCCCATCGACACCTCTTCCCAGGGGTTGACATTCAAGCACGCCCGCTCAGGTACTACCCTTACCCCGAATTGAGTTCCCACGTCGTCGGTTATGTGGGTGCCATCAATGAGCAGGAGTTGAAAAAAATTGACCCAGTAAAATATCGAGCCTCCCGTTTTATTGGTAAAACAGGCATCGAAAAAACCTACGAAAGCGAGTTGCACGGCGAAGTCGGCTACCAACAAACCGAAAACACGGCGCAAGGTCGGGCTATCAAGGTTCTCAACCACATCGCCCCCACATCCGGCAGCAACCTAACCTTAAACATTGATATTGAGCTACAGAAAATCGCCTACGATGCTCTCGGCAAATTCAACGGTACTGTGGCCGCAATAGACACCCAAACAGGCGCTTTGCGTGTATTAGTCAGCAAACCCGGTTTCAATACCAATTTATTTGCCCGCGGCATCGACCAGGGTTCTTACAGCGCCTTACAAAACTCGTCTAGGCGACCATTATTTAACCGCTCCTTACGCGGCCAATACCCTCCAGGCTCCACCATGAAGCCATTTTTAGGCCTCGCTGGGTTAGATTATTTAACCATCCATCCTGAACAAAAAGTATTTTGCCCGGGTTATTACCAACTTCCCAAACAAAGTCATAAGTACCGAGATTGGAAAAAATCGGGCCACGGCCATACCAAGCTGCATCAGGCTATTGAGCAATCCTGTGATGTTTATTATTACCAACTAGCACATCAATTAAAGATTGACCGTATGCATAGTTTCTTGAGCCAATTTGGCTTCGGGCAAAAGAGCGGACTCGACATCAACGGCGAAAAAAGCGGACTACTGCCCTCTAGGGAGTGGAAAAAACGCAAGCTCAACCAAGCTTGGTACCCCGGCGAAACCCTCATCGCAGGCATAGGCCAGGGGTTCAATCTAACAACCCCTTTGCAACTGGCCCATGCAACAGCCATCCTCGCCAATAAGGGAACAGCCTTCAAACCCCTGTTAGTCAGTAAAATTGACCAACACGAACGGAGCAGTGAGCTCTCCACCCCGATTAAATTAAACGACCCTAAGCACTGGGATATCGTCATCGATGCGATGCGGGCGGTCGTCAGTGGTGCACGCGGTACGGCACGCCGAATTAACCGCGGTGCGGCGTTCGAAATCGCCGGTAAAACCGGCACCGCACAGGTCTTCAGCATCAAACAAGGTGAAAAATATGACGAAGAAAACACCTCTGAACACCTCAAAGACCACGCCTTATTTATCGCCTTCGCGCCGATTGAAAAACCTCAATTAGCGATTGCCGTTATCGTTGAAAACGGCAGTCATGGCGGCTCCATTGCCGCGCCTATCGCCCGCGAAATTTTCGATCAATATATAAAGGTTCAACCATGAACGGCTTATTTCCAACGAAGCAGCACCGCAGCCATTATCACCATAGGAAAAGTGGCTTACTGCAACGCTTACACATCGATCTAAGCCTCTTGTTCTTATTAATCTGCCTATCGTCTATTGGCATTATCGTGTTAATGAGCGCAGGGCATGAAGATTGGAACCTGCTACAACGGCAAGTAACCCGTCTCGGTCTTGCCTTTTTTGCGATGTTTATCATGGCGCAAATCCCCCCACATATTCTGAAGATGTTCGCCCCCTGGCTGTTTTTGCTCGGCACCCTGCTATTGCTCGGGGTGCTTTTTATCGGTGATATGGGCAAGGGTGCACAGCGTTGGTTAAACCTAGGTTTCTTCCGTTTTCAACCCTCCGAATTATTGAAACTCGCCACTCCGATGATGGTTGCCTGGTACTTGGCTGAACGACGCCTGCCACCCAGCTTCAAACACACCGTAATAGCGACCCTCTTCATTGCAATACCCACCGTACTGATCGCCAAACAACCCGACCTAGGCACCGCAATCCTGATCGCCAGCTCGGGCATCGCGGTCTTATTTTTAGCCGGTATATCCTGGCGTATTATTTTTGCCGTAGCCGCGGCCTGCGGCGCACTAGCACCTTTGCTGTGGACGTTCTTCATGAAGGCCTATCAAAAGCAGCGTGTACTCACCTTCCTCAACCCAGAAGAAGACCCCTTGGGCAGCGGCTACCATATCATCCAATCGAAAATTGCGATCGGCTCTGGCGGCCTCGACGGCAAGGGCTGGATGCACGGTTCACAAGCACGTTTAGAGTTCTTACCGGAAAGTTCAACCGACTTCATCTTCGCCGTGTTCTCCGAAGAGTTCGGCCTAATTGGTGGCATCGCTTTATTATCGATTTATCTATTGATATTTATGCGCTCAATCTATATCGCCACCCAAGCACAAGACACCTTCTGCAGATTACTCGCAGGCAGCCTTTCATTTACCTTTTTCATCTACTTATTCGTCAATGTTGGCATGGTCACCGGGATTTTACCCGTGGTCGGCGTGCCCTTGCCGCTGGTTAGTTATGGTGGCACCTCGATGGTCACCCTATTAATTGGTTTTGGCATCTTGATGTCTATTCACACCCACCGAAAACTACTCTCATCTTAGGACCAACTATGTTGTTAATAAAATCTCACGCCGCTCGTCTCTTATGGATCTGTCTACTCAGCCTCAGCGGCTTATCGGCTTGCTCGGCAATTCCCGCCACAACACCAAACACGAATATATATGCCGAGTTTATCGACCAAATGGTGGTCAAACATCAATTTGACCGCGAACAATTAACGCAATTACTGAGCGGAGCAGAAAAGCAGCAGAGCATTTTGAAGGCGATGTCTTCTCCCGCTGAAAAGCGTTTACAGTGGCACAGCTACCGAAAAATATTTTTAAAACCGACCCGCATCAATGGCGGGGTGAAGTTTTGGCAAGACAATAAGGCGATACTCGAAGCCGCATCGGCGAAATATGGCGTGCCGGCAGAAATCATCGTCGCCATTATTGGAGTTGAAACACGTTACGGCAGCAATACCGGCTCATATAGAGTGCTCGATGCATTAACCACCTTGGGTTTCCACTTCCCTAAACGCGCACGTTTCTTCAAAAGCGAGCTCGAACACTTCTTATTACTCTGTCGCGAAGAAGGCTTTGATCCAGCTAAACCAAAGGGATCCTATGCCGGTGCGATGGGTAAATCACAATTCATCGCCAGCAGTTACCGTGCTTATGCGGTAGACGGGGATGACGACAAAAAACGTGATTTATGGAGCAGCGATGCGGATATTATTCATAGTATCGCCTACTACTTCGCCAAACACGGCTGGAAAAACAGCTCGCTAATCACCCAACAAACCAGCCTAACCGGCACTGCGTTCAGTACCGCACTCAACACCTCTCTTAAACCGAAACACACCCTCCAACAACTACAATCCTTAGCGGTCGAGGTGCCGGCCAACGTCCCCCCGGCAACAGCGGTCAAACTATTAAAGCTCAAACAAGTTAAAGGTGCCGACTACTGGTTAGCGTTTGATAACTTCTATGTCATCACTCGTTATAACCACAGCCACTTGTACGCGATGGCGGTATACCAACTCAGCCAAGAAATCAAAAAAGGCTACGCCAAATCATCATGAAACATCCGTTAGCTGGGGTATTCTGTAGCCTCATCGCGGTAGCACTATTGAGCGCCTGTAGCCAACGATATAGCGCTATTCACGATAGCGCACCGAGCAATGTTCCAGCGAATATTGAAAATATCCCCGATGCGATTCCCCGCGTTGAAGCAAAAAGCCGTGGTGGGAATCCTCCGTCCTACCAGGTTTTCGGTAAAACCTACCACGTGCTTAACTCAAGCCGTGGTTTTGTAGAACAGGGTATTGCTTCATGGTACGGCAGCAAGTTTCACGGCCATAAAACCTCTAATGGCGAAATCTACAATATGTATGCGATGACCGCGGCGCATAAGTCCTTGCCTATCCCCAGCTATGTCGAAGTAAAAAACCTATCCAACGGCAAAACCATTATCGTGCGGGTTAATGATCGAGGGCCGTTTCACCCCGGCAGGATCATCGACTTATCATACGCCGCCGCGGCTAAACTAGGCACTCTAAAACATGGAACCAGCCCGGTTAAGGTCACTGCCATCGATCCCACGAACACCGCCAACGTAACAACGGCTCCGGCGGCACAGCTTAAGTACCTTAGTCCACCAGCTCAAGAATACTCTCAGCAAATCCCCCCCGGCATTTACCTGCAACTGGGGGCCTTCAACACACTGCAAAACGCGAACCGACTGAAGGCTAAATTAAGCCATCAACTCGCCCTACAGAGCAACATCAAGCAACTTGAAAAAACGGCCTCTACTCTATATTTAGTGCGTATCGGTCCGTACCCCACGATGGCTCAAGCAGAGCTCGACCGACTCAAGCTGCAACGGCTGGGCATCCACCACAGTCACTTTGTCAGCCAATAGTTATACCCCAGCCAATCGACATCATGGTCATGCTATGATAGTCGGTCGACGATACAGTTAACCAATAACCAGCCCGCTCATGAAACGATTCATCCTCATTTTCTGCTTGTTTTTTTCATTCCAAGCTCAAGCCCTACCGATTCCATCAGCACCCGAGCTGAAAGCCCGCAGCTATCATTTAATCGATTACCATAGTGGTAAAGTGCTGGCCTCTAAGAATCCCGACCTCAAACTCGCCCCAGCGAGCATGACTAAAATCATGACCGCCTTAATCGTTTTTCGCGAACTCAGACACGGCAATTTACGTCTCGAAGAAAACGTTAGAATCAGCGAGAAAGCCTGGCGCACGCCCGGTTCTAGGATGTTCGTCGAGGTCAACAAATTCGTCAGCATTGATAAACTTTTGCACGGCATGCTGGTGCAATCCGGTAATGACGCCACCGTTGCGCTAGCCGAACATATCGCCGGCGATGAAGCCACCTTCGCCCAGCTGATGAACCAACTAGCGGTCGAATTAGGCATGCTCAACAGCCACTTCATGAACAGCTCTGGGCTACCACATAAGGAACACTACAGTACTGCAAAAGACCTATCGATATTAACCCGCGCGTTAATCACCGAGTCGCCTGAACTTTACAAGATCAACTCAATTAAGCAGTACACCTTTAACGGCATCACCCAAAGAAATAGAAACAAACTACTCTGGCGCGATAGCAGCGTCGATGGCGTTAAAACTGGGCATACCGAAGACGCAGGCTACTGCTTGGTATCCTCTGCGGTACGCGACAATATGCGCTTAATTTCTGTGGTCATGGGCACCGACAGTGTCGAAGCACGTAACGACACCAATCAAACTCTGCTGAATTATGGTTATCGTTTTTATAAAACCCATCGTTTATATAAAGCCCAACAAACCTTGAGTAATGCAAGAGTATGGAAAGGTGCGCAGAAAATGTTGCAAGTGGGTCTAAACGAAGATTTATACCTGAGTATTCCTCGCAACCAATACAAGGCATTAGATGCCAGTCTTAAAATCGACCCACAATTACTCGCACCCATCAAACAGAATCAACAGATTGGCCATGCCATTATTAAATTAAACGGCGAGATCATCGAGCAGCGCCCATTAATCGCCTTGCACGAGATTGATGAGGGTTCATTGATGGATGTATTAAAGGACGAAGCTCTATTAATGCTGGAATAAACAGGAGTTTATCGTGTCATCCCAACCTGAGGTATTTTTAAACGGCGAATTCCTGCCCTTAGCTGAGGCCAAAATATCGGTCTTAGACCGTGGCTTTTTATTTGCCGACGGGGTGTACGAGGTCATCCCCGCCTACGCCGGTAAACTTTTTCGCCTACAGCAACACCTAGAGCGGCTTAATAATAGTTTAGCGGCGATTCGTATGCCGCCGGTTATGAACGAGCAACAATGGACCGAGGTATTAAACCGGCTGCTGCAAACACACAGCCAATCAGATCAATCGGTCTACATCCAAGTCAGCCGTGGAGCCGCTAACACTCGCGACCATCAATTACCGAGCGAGTATCAGCCCACCATCTTTGCAATGTGCCAAAGCATCGCCAACGACAATCTTGCGCATATCGCGAAAGGGGTTCACGCCATCACCCTAGATGATATCCGCTGGGACTGGTGCCATATAAAGTCCGTTGCCCTACTCGGAAACATCTTATTAAAACAGCAGGCCGCCGATCAGCAATGCGGAGAAGCCATTTTGTTGCGCGACGGTTATGCCAACGAAGGCTCCGCGAGTAATTTATTTATCGTCAAAAACAAACAACTCATCACCCCACCGAAGAGCCACAACCTGCTCCCTGGCATTACCCGAGACCTCGTCTTGGAGCTCGCCAGCGCCGATGGGGTCGATTGCATAGAAGCAGAAATTTCCGAACAACAACTCGGCACGGCCGATGAAATATGGTTAACCAGCTCAACCAAGGAAATCATGCCGGTGATCAAACTAAACCGACAAATCGTCGGCAATGGACAACCCGGCGAGCTCTGGCAGCGGATGGCTAAGCGCTATAGCGAATTTAAGACCGACCTGAGGAAACAAGCCCATGTCTGATACCACAAACGACCAACAACACAACGCATTAATGGACTATCCTTGCGCCTTTACCATTAAAACGATGGGCTTAGCCGGCAGCGGCTTTGAAGAAATCGCCTTGGACATTGTCCAACGACACGCGCCCGAAGTTGAGTCATCATCGATCGCCTCGAAACTCAGTAAAACCAATAAATTTGTTTCCTTGAGCATCACTCTAACCGCGAAAAGCAAACAACAAATGGATGCTATTTACCAAGACCTGAGCGATTGTGAACAGGTATTGATGTCATTGTGATAACAAACAAACCTGCCAGCCAAGCGCTCAAAATTCGTCAGCTCGGCCAGCAAGACTACCAATCAACCTGGGCCGCAATGAAAACCTTTTGCAGCGAGCGAGGTGCTAAAAGCATCGACGAGGTTTGGTTTGTCGAGCACCCTGCCGTGTTCACCCAAGGCATCAGCGGTAAAGCCGAACATATTCTCGGCAGCAGTGAGATCCCTATCGTGCAAACAGACCGTGGCGGGCAAGTGACTTATCACGGCCCTGGGCAGTTAGTGATGTATGTATTATTCGACCTACGCCGCTTAGGAATCGGCGTGCGCGCCTTGGTCGATTTATTAGAGAACATCACCATCGCCAGCTTGAAACTCTACGGCCTCAGTGCCGTATCACGTCAAGATGCCCCCGGCGTGTATATTGCCGAAAAGAAAATTGCCTCACTCGGTTTGCGGGTCAAAAAAGGCTGTAGTTACCACGGTTTGAGTGTCAACATCGACATGGACTTGAACCCCTTTCGTTTAATCAACCCCTGCGGTTATGAGGGCTTAGAGATTACCCAACTCGCCGAATATAGCGTAAACTGCCAGCCCGCAGACTTTGCCGCCGTGTTATTGCAACAACTGCAAAACGAACTTAATTACGCACCGCTATTACTCGGCACTAACTCACTCTAGAACTAATTCAATGTCACAAGATACCGATACTTTAAAAGCCCCTTCACGCGCTACCCCCGAGACCCACCAGCGTAATGAGTCTAAACTTTCACGTATTCCCATTAAGGTTGAAAATACGGGCGAAGTCTTACGCAAGCCCTCTTGGATTCGTGCCAAAGTCCCCAGTGGCCCACGCGTTAACGCGATCAAAAAAGCACTGCGTGAGCACGGTTTATATTCAGTCTGCGAGGAAGCCGCCTGCCCCAACCTAGGTGAATGTTTCAATAATGGCACCGCGACCTTCATGATCATGGGTGATATTTGTACCCGTCGCTGCCCATTTTGTGACGTCGCACACGGTCGGCCAAAACCACTCGATACCGAAGAACCGCAAAAACTCGCCGCGACCATTAAAGATATGAAGCTGCGTTATGTGGTCATCACCTCGGTGGACAGAGATGACTTGCGTGACGGCGGTGCCGACCACTTTGCACAGTGCATTAGCGCTATTCGCCAACACAATCCAGACATCCAAATCGAAATTCTAGTACCTGACTTCCGCGGCCGGATGGACGTGGCGGTCGATATTTTGGCGACAACACCGCCCAATGTTTTCAATCATAACCTCGAAACCGTGCCACGTTTATATAAAAAAGCCAGACCCGGTTCCGATTTCCAATGGTCATTAAACTTGATCAAACGTTATAAAGCGGTGCACCCCGAAGTCGCAACAAAATCGGGGCTGATGCTCGGCCTCGGTGAAACCATGGAAGAAACGCTTGGGGTGATGCGTGATTTACGCGCACATGATTGCGATATGCTGACCCTAGGGCAATACTTGCAGCCCAGTAAGGATCATTTAGCGGTTGAGCGTTATGTAACACCTGAAGAGTTTGATGAACTAGCAAGGCTAGGTAACGAAATGGGTTTTTCTCACGTCGCCAGCGGACCTATGGTGCGTTCGTCATATCACGCCGACGAACAAGCATCCTCGGTTATTGACTAGGCAACGTTGATCCTAGCGATGCCAGTCGCTCTGGGGTTCCAACGTCAACCCACACACCTTGATGCCGCTGACCACTCACCTGATCAGCGGCTATTTGCCGTCGAATAAGCGGCGCCAAAGGAAACACCCCTGCCGATTCAGCTACAAACACCGAAGGGTGAAAAACTCCTATCCCACTATAGGTCAAGCATTCACCACCTTCATTCAACACTCGACCGTCGTGCAACTGAAAATCACCGGCATGGTTATGCCGGGGATTATCCACTAAAACTAAATGTATTTTTTTAGCCGTTTGATCGCGCAAACTGGCATACGGAAAGTCTGTCCAAACATCCGCGTTCACCAGTAAAAAGTGCTCCTGCCCCAGCAGCGGTAACGCCTTATGGATGCCACCCCCGGTTTCAAGCGCTAGCTCACCTTCATCGGAATACTCGATCGTCACCCCCCATCGCTCACCAGAGCCTAGGGCTTGCTTGATTTTCCCACCTAAATAAGCCAGGTTTATCACGAACTCGGAAAAACCCTGTTGCTTGAGCGCCAACAACTGGTGCTCAATAAGGCTACGTCCGCTTATCTCTAATAGCGGCTTAGGGCAGTGCTCGGTCAAACTCCCCATCCGTTGCCCACGACCGGCGGCTAGAATCATCACCTTCATCTTACGATAAACCTCGTAAGTGCTGGTCGAACTTAGCCTCCACCGCGTGTGATAACAACAAATCGGCCAGCGGTTTTAATTCATCGTAAGCCTGAGCAACCTTCAATACATAGCTCAGGGTACGCGGAATATCCTTTAAATACCCGGCCTTACCATCGCGTAATAATAAACGACAAAAAATACCAACGGCCTTCATATGCCGCTGCATCCCCATCCAGTCAAACCATTGATAAAAACACGCAGAGTCGAACTCGTCATCACAGCCCATTTGCTGACGTTGCTGCAGGAACTCATCCAGCCAAGCATACACCTGCTCATCGGGCCATTCGATATAACAATCTCGGTATAAGGACGCCAAGTCATAACTTAACGGCCCAAGCACCGCATCTTGAAAATCAATAACCCCCGGGTTGCCGAGTTCACAGCACATCAAATTCCTCGAGTGATAGTCTCTATGCACAAAAACCTGTGGCTGCGCTAACGCCGACTCCAGTAATTTTTGTTGGATAAGGGCTAAACCTTCCAATTCCCCGGCGGACAACTGAATGCCTAATAATTCGACTAAAAACCAATCATTGAACAAGTCCATCTCTTGCTGCAATAAAGCAGCGTCATAGACCGGTATTTCAAGCTCAGCCGGCACTAATTGATGCATTTTATGCAAGGCCTGAACGGCATCCGTGTATAAAGCAGGCGCGGTCTCTGGCTTCAACTCATCTAAATAACAACGGGAACCTAGGTCAGTTAATACTAAAAAACCTAGTTCTAGCGACTGCTGAAAAACAACCGGCGTATTAACCCCTTGCTGGAACAATACATTAGCTATCGCAATAAACGGCTGGCAATCCTCCTTATCAGGCGGTGCATCCATCACAACATAGGACTCCCCCCGTAAAACCAGCCTAAAATAGCGCCTAAAACTGGCATCTGCCGAGGCCGCTTCACAACTAAATTCATCCGTGCCAAAAACACCCCGCAACCACTCTAGAAGTAATTGTTTACGCCTATCTGTACCCATATAAACCACTCTCATTGACCAAATTAACTAATAGCGAAAGTCACGTGCTAAAATACAAAAAAACTATAAAAGTCTCGTTGAAGAATTACCCATTCTATGCGATTTTATATACTCTACGTTAGAATCAACCAAAAGGCCGTCCCATTAACTGCTCGTATAAACATTTTATCCTTGGCTTCAGCCTTTTATTGACCGCCTCACAAGCAGTTGCCTACAATAACTCTCAATGGGATTGCACATTACAGCACGACGGTAAAACCTGGGACTGTTCAGCCGGCTCAAAACCGCTACTCAAAGCACCTCCAGCACCAACCACACCAACGGCTGCTAATAAAACTGCCGTCAGTAAAGAGGCCATTCTTAGTGCACAAAACAAACCTCAACACAAAACTCCGCCTGCGCCTATTCCACGCGTTCAATTAAGCCGACAAGTCGCCGCAAAAACAGCTACCCAACAACCCCAAAGGGTCACCGATTTAGCGAGTAAGGGCGCATGGAACTGTCAAGCGGCAGTCGATGGCAGTTGGGATTGCGCACAAACGAAGAGCCCCGTAGCGCGCACCTTGGTCAGCGCCGAAACAAGCGAAAGCGGTCTATTTATCGATTACGCCAGCAGCCGTCTAAGAAATGAGACCTTGTTCCAACAAATGGTGCAGCAGCTTGCGGTTAACCCTTGGGATAACTGTGACGTTATTACTGATGAAAAAGCTAGCGCCGACTCACCAGCGATTCAACAGCAGCGTTTAGATGCCGAGGTCAATATCGAAGCCGACTATGCTGAAATCTTAAACAAGGATGATGCCCGCTTTAGTGGTGATGTGTTGATTAAACGTGCCGATCAACTCATTACCGCCGACCAAGTGGACTACCAAAATCAACAACAAATAGCGACGGCATCCGGCGATGTCTTCTATATGCAACAAGGCTTTTCCATGCATAGTGATCGCGCCCAATTACAGCTCAACGGTAACACCGGCCAATTCGACAACAATCAGTTGATTATCGCGGGTAACCACGCCAGAGCCAGCACCCAGACTACCCAACTGCTAAAACGCGGTATTACACGATCAAAACAAGTAATCTATACCACCTGTGCTCCTAGCGTCAATGATTGGGAACTGCAGGCAGAAACATTAGAATTAAACAGCGAAACCGGCCGGGGTACTGGGCGCAATGTATGGGTCGAAGTCTTCGATATGCCGCTACTTTACACCCCCTATATCAGCTTCCCAATCGATGATCGACGCCAATCGGGCATTTTAGCCCCGACCTTTGGTAATTCCGATACCACGGGCACCGACCTTGCTGTGCCTTATTATTGGAATATCGCGCCTAATTACGACGCCACCATTACCCCGCGTATCATGAGCAGCCGAGGCTTGATGCTCGGCACAGAGTTTCGTTACCTCAGCCCTCGTAGTGAAGGCAGAATATCATTTGAAGCACTCAATGACACCGACACTGAAGAGTTTCGAGGCCAGTTCACATTCGAAGATGAAAGTCGTTGGAACTCACGGTTAACATCGGATATTGAACTAAAGGCCCTGTCGGACGATGACTACCTAGAAGATTTTGGCAACAGCCTTAGCATCTCCAGCGACCGCTACCTAAAAAGCCATGCTAACTTGAATTATCGTGCCGACAACTGGAGACTGTTAACGAGGATTGATAATTACGATTCGATTGATGAAACGATCAGCAAGGCCTCACGCCCCCACCGTCGGTTACCTCAGCTCCTATTTAACCTCAACGAACAAACCGTATTCGACATCGCCAAAGTTAATATGCGTAACGAATTTGTCTATTTTGACCACAGCAGCGCCACCACCGCCAAGCGAATCGACCTACAACCCAGCATCAGTGCGCCGTTGCGTAACCCTGCGGGCTTCATCACCCCTAAACTGAGTGTTCGCCATACCAGTTACCGCTTAGATAAACAGGCTAGCGGCGTGAGCAATCATATTGAACGCACCCTGCCGATACTATCCCTAGACTCTGGTCTGTTCTTTGAAAGGGAGCTAAAGCTTGCCGGTGGTATGATCCAAACCTTAGAACCGCGTGCGTTTTACTTATATGTTCCTTATGAAAAACAAGATGAGATACCCCTCTTCGATAGTTCTGAGTACGACTTCAGCTACAACCAACTCTTCCGAGAAAACCGTTTTTCCGGCGCCGATCGAGTCGGTGATGCAAATCAGCTGACCTTAGCCGTCACCTCAAGATTTATCGAAGCTGACACCGGTAAAGAGCGACTGCGAGCCAGCCTCGGTACGATCGTTTATTTCGATGATCTGCAGGTAGGGCTTAATGCAAACAGTAAAACAATTAACAAAGACAGTTCCGATCTCGTAGCCGAGCTTTCAACAAAGATCACCGATAACTGGTCTGCTCGCTCCGCCTTCCAGTACGACCCACACGCCGGCATTACCCAAAAAGCGACACTAGGACTACATTATAGGGATGGCGCAAACCGCCTATTCAATGCCACCTATCGTTCACGCTATGCGGGTACGGTTGATAGCTTGGGTCACTCTAACGATATTGAGCAAACCGACCTATCCTTCAAGTGGCCAATCAATAAAGAATGGAGCACGGTAGGACGTTGGAATTACTCAGAAGAACACAACGTAGCGCTCGATACCTTCCTCGGTCTTGAAAAAGATACTTGCTGCTGGCGTTTACGCGTTATTGCGCGTCAATACGTCAACGACGCCCTCGATGAAGAACCTAAACAAGGCATCTTCTTCCAGTTCGAACTCAAAGGACTGACCAGCTTTGGTGAAAAACTAGATTCTTTCCTCGAAGAAGGTATTTTAGGTTACCAAATACCCGAGCAATAAACCCCATTCGCTATAACGCCGATGGACAACCTGAGTCCATCGGTCAACTGACACCGTTAAATAAAACACCCCGATATGAAACGATTGCAACCCGCCATACTCAGCTTATTATTAACTCTGACTTGCTCTGTAACCCTTGCTAACGACTCCGTTAATCGCATTATCGCGGTTGTCGACCAAAGCGTCATCTTGCAAAACCAGCTCGATGAGAAAATCAAACAAATGTACCAGCGCATGTCACCTGAACAACGAGCTGCGCTATCCGCCAACGATATAAAAAAACGCGTACTCGATAAGATCATCATCACCGAATTACAGTTACAAATCGCCCGGCGTAGTGGCATAAACATCACGACAACTGAAGTTGATGCCGCCATCGAGCGCATTGCCAGCAGCAATAAACTGAGTATCGACAAATTTGTAGCAGTGTTAGCAAAAGACGACATTAGCTTACCAGCCTTCAAACAATCGGTGCGCGAGCAAATACTGGTCAGACGTATTCAATCAAGCTTCGTACACCACGAAGTCAAGGTATCTGAACAAGAAGTAAACAGCTTCTTAAAACTGCTAGAACAAAACAATGCCGACCAATCCAGTGAGTACCACCTTGGGCATATCCTCATTGCCACCCCTGAAAACGCCACTAGCCAACAAATTCAGCAAGCCGAGCAAAAAGCCGATCAACTGCTAAAGCAATTACGAGCGGGTAAGAAATTTGCGACCGTATCAATCAGCCAATCCGACGCCAGCAATGCATTAGAAGGCGGCGACCTCGGCTGGATGAAGCTCACTCAAATGCCATCTTTACTAAAACCCTACGTGGAAAAAATGCAACAAGGCGATATTTCGCCTTCAATTCAAAGTCCCAGCGGATTCCATATTATTCAGTTATTTTCGGTTCGTGGACCGAAAAAAGTAATCGTCACTAAAACCCATGTCCGCCATATATTAATTAAGATCAACGCCTTAGTCAGCGATCAAGCTGCTGAGAAACGTCTATTAGGGCTTAAACAACGTATCGCTGACGGTGATGATTTCGCCACCTTAGCACGCGCAAACTCGGAAGATCGAGGTTCTGCCATTACTGGCGGCGACCTCAATTGGGTACAACCCGGTGCACTCGTTCCCGCCTTTGAAGAAGCAATGAATAAACTTGCAATCAATGAAGTTGGCGAGCCTATTCAAAGCCAGTTTGGTTGGCACTTGATCCAAGTCCTAGGTCGCGAACAACAAGACAATACTCAATTAATGCGCAAAGCTCAGGCTCGCTCACAATTACAAAAACGCAAGGCCGATGCGGCCATTGAAGCCTGGTTAACCAAATTGCGCGACGAAGCTTATATAGAATACCGCCTCAATGATTAGATCTGCCCCATCAACTAGAGCATGAGCCTAGCAAGAATCGCCATAACCCCCGGTGAACCGGCTGGTATTGGCCCCGATGTTTGTTTGCAAATATGCCAACAAGCTTGGCCCTATGAACTCATCTTCATCGCCGACCCCGATTTATTACAGCGTCGAGCAGAAAAACTGGGGTTATCGATCGACATTCAACTGGTTGATTTATCTCAAGCTAGCCGCACACATAGACCCAGCAAGATGTTAGTCCTTCCGGTCAAACTGAAACAAGCTGAACACTGCGGCCAGTTAAACCCAGCTAATGCTCATTACGTGCTTGAAACATTAACCGTAGCGGCTCAGCTCTGCCTAGATCAGCACTGCCAAGCACTCGTTACCGGCCCCGTACAAAAAAGCATTATCAACGAGGCTGGTATCGCCTTTTCGGGGCATACCGAGTTTTTTGCTGAATATTGCGGTGGTTACCCGGTCATGATGCTAGCCAGCAATGAGCTGCGCGTTGCATTAGCCTGCACCCATTTACCCCTTAAGGACGTCAGCGCCACCATTACCCGTCCGTTACTAGAAAAGGTTATAAGGGTACTACAACGTGACCTAATCGATAAATTTTCCATTCAACAACCGCGTATCGCGGTCTGCGGCTTGAACCCCCACGCAGGGGAAAATGGCCACCTAGGTGATGAGGAAATTAACACCATCAGCCCGTGTTTAGAGGAGCTTCGCCAGCAGGGTTTTCTGCTAAGCGGCCCCTTGCCGGCCGATACCGTTTTCACCCCTGCCATCTTAAGCCAGCACGATGCCGTATTAGCCATGTACCACGATCAAGGCCTGCCCACCCTCAAGTATTCAGCCTTTGGTGACGCCGTCAATATTACCCTAGGGCTCAATATCATCCGCACCTCCGTCGACCACGGAACCGCTTTAGAGCTCGCTGGTAGCGGCAAAGCCAGCGCAACTAGTTTACAATCCGCCCTACAGATGGCAATAAATTTATCAACACACTAATATTTTGAATAAACCACATAAAGCACGTAAACGATTCGGCCAAAATTTCCTCAACGACAGTCGAGTTATTCATCAAATCATCATGGCGATTAACCCGTCTGCGAGCGATCACGTAATTGAAATTGGCCCTGGGCAAGGTGCTATTACCGAACCACTGCTCGCCAGTCAGTGTCAATTAGACGTTGTTGAACTGGATCGAGACTTGGTCAGCCGTTTAGCCGTTCAGTTCTCACAATATCCGCGATTTAATTTACACAGTGCAGACGCTCTCAGCTTCGATTTTTCCAGCTTATCTGACGGGGAGAAATTACGTATTGTGGGCAACCTCCCCTACAACATTTCAACCCCGCTATTATTTCATTTGATGGAGCAAGCTGAGCATATCGAAGATATGTACTTCATGCTGCAAAAAGAAATCGTCAACCGTCTACAGGCTAGACCCGGTAGCAAACAGTTTGGTCGTTTGAGCATCATGATTCAAATACATTGCGAGGTTGAAGCCTTATTCGACGTAGACCCCGAGAGCTTTGATCCCAAACCAAAAGTCATGTCGAGTATCGTCCGCCTAAGACCCCATACTCAAACTAAATACCGCATAGACGATCTAAGCTTATTCGAAAAAATCGTTAAAGCAGCCTTCGCACAGCGTCGCAAAACGATACGGAATAACCTAAAAGAAGTCTGTGATGAGGACGTATTACGCCTTGCGGGAATAGACCCCGGAGCACGCGCCGAAGCCTTAGCAATTGAACAGTTCGTCGAACTCAGCAATCAACTCAGTCAGGAGCTATAAGGCCTACATTTGCGGATAAACGAGGTTAATCAGTTGGTAGCTGAGATAGATATAACAAAATGTCAGTAATAAGCAGGTCGTTAAATGCTTTTGTATCGCCTCTCGCAAAATATGCGCCATCACCACGAAGCTCCAACACATAATAATGAAGACTAACCAGCCCAACAGGCCTATGTCTTGCTGCTTACTCGACAATAGTTCCAAGCGATAGACCAAGGGGATGCTGAGCATACTCATCAGCGCACCACTAGCATACAAGGCTGTCATCACTTGCTTGAAACGGCTGGAGAATGAAAAATAAGCCAGTAATAAATAACTGAATAGGGTCAAGATCAACGCATCTAAGCTTGCCTGCCCGACGGCAGTCCATAAACTAACTTGGCTGCCAAAATAAATACTGCAGCTACCGGAAAACAGGTAACAGTAAAGCATCATCCGCTGCAAATAAGCAGACTCTACTACATCACGTGGGCCTTTTCTCAACAGGCAAATCCGACAAATTGTTTTCAGCAGTGACCTATAATTCTCATTCATAAGCCAAGTATGCTGTACCATTGCAGCTTATTCAACATCGCTTACGTGAATTGAGATGATATTCAGTCAAAACGAACTCGTAACATTCAAAATCATTGAGCTCAATCAAGAACATCAAGACTTGCACTACATTATTGATCACCTAACCGATGAACTTAACCCCGATCAAATTCGTATTCGGCGGCTAAAAAAACGTCGGCTGTACGTAAAAGACCAAATTGCACACCTTAGAAGTTCATTAATTCCCGATATCGATGCCTAATGGAAAAAATTACTCAAACACAATATTTAGAGCTCATTGCTGGCGCGGAGGTGCTCGAAAAAGATGGTTTTGGGTTAAAGGTTCTTGATACAAAAAAAGGTGAAATGATTAAGTTATTCCGCCGCAAACGCCTATTCTCCACCGCCCTTTTTAAACCCTATGCGCTACGTTTTGCAGACAATGCCCAACAGTTACGTGCGCTGGGCATTCCCAGTATTACCGTCAATAGACTACTCTGGTGCGCAGAGATACAACGCCACATCGTTATTTACCAACGCCTTGAAGGCGAGTTATTACGCGATGTTCTTAGCGAAAAAACAACGCAGAGCAAAACGACATTTGAAAAATTCGCCGCGTTTATTGCACAGCTACACCAATCGGGGGTTTATTTCCGCTCGGCTCACTTACGTAACATCCTAGTTCAACCGAATGGCGAACTGGCGCTGATTGATATTTCTGATATGCAAATTAAAGCTAAAGCTTTATCGTTAGCCTTACGTAAACGCAACTTCGAGCATATTCTTCGTTACCAAGAAGATAAGGATTTATTGACGCCTCAATTAGAGAATTTCATCTCTATTTATACCGACAGCAGTAAGCTTTCGCCCAAGCTAATAACCCAGCTCAGGCGAAGTATTGAGTCTACCCTTCAGTAGGCTTCTTCACTAAGATATCTTCCATGACTAAATATTCTAAGTCTGAGCCATAAAACATATTCAACGCATCCGTTGGTGAACAAACCATCGGCTCACCCCGACGGTTCAACGAGGTATTCAATACCACCCCATTGCCCGTTAGCTTTTCAACTTCAGTCAATAATGAGTGATAACGCGGGTTGGTTTTCTTCGTCACAATCTGCGCACGAGCGGTACCATCTTCATGAACAACTTCGGGGATTCGCGCTTTCCAACTTTCCGCCACATCGAAGGTAAACGTCATATAAGGACTTGGGTGATCGGTTTGCAGAATATCTTCGGCAATACTATCGAGAATACTCGGGCAAAATGGGCGCCAGCGTTCACGGTACTTAATTTGCGCGTTAATTCTATCCGCCACGCCCTTGCTACTAGGGTTACCAATAATGCTTCGATTACCCAGTGCACGCGGGCCAAATTCCATACGCCCCTGAAACCAAGAAATAGGGTTTCCATCCGCCAGTAACTTAGCGGTATATTCCGTAGTGTTTTCTAATACTTCGTAGGCTGGTTTATTGGGGTGATCTAAACAGGCCTGTATACATTCTTCATTGCTATATTTAGGGCCTAGATAAACATGCTCCATTTTCTCAATGTTTTCACCCAGTTCTTGCGCCGCGTAACTAGCCGCACCGATCGCGGTGCCGGCATCACTAGAAGCCGGTTGCACGAAGAGCTCTTTAACATCTGGGCGAGCGATAATGCGCTGATTCAGCTTAACGTTTAACGCAACCCCGCCGGCGTAACATAATTTACCGGTTTCCTTCAGCGTATCGCCCAAGTAGTTATCAATAAGACCCAAGGCTACTTTTTCTAACAAGGCTTGAATACTCGCTGCATAATCGATATAGGGGTCGTCAATTTCATCACCCTTACGCCTTGGGCCTAACCATTCAATTAATTTTGGACTGAAATAATAGCCTTTACCGTTTTCTTTATAGCGGCGTAAACCTAGGCAGTTTACCAACTGCGTATTGACTTTAAAGTCTTTACCATCCGTATCAATCAAGCGTGAAAAATCGAAGCGTGTTGGATCACCATACGGTGCCATTCCCATCACTTTAAACTCACCATCGAGCATTTCAAAACCTAAAAACTCGGTAATGGCACCATACACGCCGCCTAAAGAATCGGGGTCATAAAATTCTTTAATCTTATGAATTTTGCCATTTTCACCATAACCAAAAAAAGTAGTGGCGTATTCACCCTTACCATCAATGCCTAAAATAGCGGTTTTCTCTTTAAAGCCACTGAGGTGATAAGCGCTACTCGCGTGCGCTAGATGGTGCTCAACCGGTACGAATTTAACCCGCTGCGAAGCAATGCCTAAATCATCAAGCATTTTCATGACATTTTTAAAGTTACGTTCATAACGGCGATTGCCATTGAATAACGCCATCAAAGCACGGTCTGGCGCATACCAGTAACGTTTTGCATAATGCCAACGTGCAGGACTCGAAAGGCCTATTTTGGCATACGGGAAAGCCACCACATCAATTTCGCTAGGGTCTATTCCAGCGTACTGCAAACAGAATTTAGTCGATTCATAAGGGTATTTCCCCTTCGCGTGTTTATCACGAAGGAAACGCTCTTCTTCCGCTGCCGCGACTAATTTACCATCGATATAAAGTGCTGCCGATGCATCGTGGCTCACAGCCCCCGATAAACCCAAAACTTTCATACTAAACCCGTTTTAAATGTCTGTTAATCGCCGAAACGATAATAATTGATCTATTTTACAGCCTGCTAATGCCATCGTGCTAATTTTAATTAGCCATCAGCTGCTGGCCTTAGCCTTGCTAGAATTACCGAAGCGAACTAAGGCTTATTTCTTTTTCTCGGTTTCCGCGCAGAGCTTATCCCATAATCGTTGAGAGCTGCCGCTTAAGCGTTGTTCGCCGCGATACAGCTGAAAGAAGCTGTATTTATCCTCTGCTGTCCAGCCGTGTGAATGACGCAATAAGGTGGAAAGATCGCGAAACACCGCACGCCGCTTACACCACGGTTGTTTAACCTTTTCTAAATCAATCACCCGCAAGTCGAATGCACTCTTGCCGAGCTGCTTAACGAATACGTGTTTGGGATAAAAACAATTGTGTTGAAATCGACGTTCATGCATTGCGTGCATTAGTTCAGCCAGCTTAGCAAACAGCGCTTGTTTACTCTCATCGCTGGATAAAATCTTTCCCCCATGCTGATATTCTTCGGCAGACAGCGGTCTATACCCCGCCAACTCCTCGGTCATAATCACTGCACGCTTACGTCCTTTGTCTTTCCATTGCTCAAAGAAGATCGGATCAAGCGATGGGATATTGTGCTGCTGAAAGTCACTAATCACTTTATATTCACGTGCAAATGTTGCCACACCCTTAAAGGGGTGAGCTAGGGTACGTGTAATATGATTTTGCTGGCGCTTAAGAAACACCCCAACAACACCGCCTAAAGGTAACTTTAGCTCTATACGTGAGACACCACTCCAACCACCTCGGCGGTAATTTGGCTCTTCAAACCACTCAGCTTCTAAAGCCCATATTTTTTCTCGTGTATCTAAGCCATTAAAAACGAGTAGGTCTCGCCATTTTTCAGCTATATAATGTTTCACTTAATTACTTACCTAGTCATTGCATGTCATCGAATTCTTTATTATATCGGTATATATTTCACGGCACTCGATTATCTGTGGACCCAGCTTACCAAAGTTACTTAACAAGCATTGGGCTCGATGATTTATCTGCCTGGAGCGGTTTTGATCAGGGCGAAGCATTATCGGTCGGTAAAACAGTGTGTTTGAAAGTAAAACCAACTACGCAAGCCGACACCGTTTACTTTAAACGCTACCTCTATAAAAAAAACATCTGGGAATTCTTCTTACGCCGCAGCAAGGCCGCCAATGAATTTATTAATTATCAACGCCTGAAAAAACTGGGCATCCCCACCTTGGAGTCCGTCGCCTTATACGAACAACGCTCATTCGGCCGATTAAAATTCGCCTGCATCATCACCCAAGAGCTGCCAAATACGATGCAGCTCGATGACTTTTACCAACAAGTCTTATTAAAAATGCCTAAAAAGCAGGCCGAGCGGGTCTTTAACAGCCTCAAGACGCAGCTATTTCAGCAACTAAAAAAGGCCCATGACGCTGGTTTTTTTCATCTTGACTTAAAGTGGCGGAATATTCTTATTCAGCAACACGGTGACAACTATCAACCGATCTGGATTGATTGCCCACGCGGTATTCAACGCCGGCATTTTAATCACCGATTAAAAGTCGCCGACTTAAGTGGTTTCAGCCGCAAAGCCTTAAGCTTCTTTTCGCCGCAACAACTGTATCGAATGCTACGCCAATACTTAGGTCAGGGCAGCAGTAAAGCCGAGGCGAGAAAACTGTTTGTTGATATCGCCAAGCACTTAGGCCGGCGCTTACCTCAAAAACAAAACCGCTAGTCTTTAACGGGCTTCGATTTCAATAGCCGCGCCTTACGCTCAACGTCCAGCCAAAGCCGCTTGTTTTCCGTTAACTCCGTGGCTAAATCGCGGCCGCTATAGGCACGAATAAAACGCAAAAAATCACGCTGACTCAAACCAATATCCATACTCGAAAAATATAACGCTGCCAAGTCTTTCACTTGCCAGCGTCGAGGCAGTTGCGCACGCATCTGCACTCGATGCAGATCAATTAAATACAACTGCAGCTCATTGATATCACTCAAGGCTGTGAGTTCGTCTTGTTTCAATAGAAAGTGACAGATGTACAAGTCCCGGTGATTAATGCCGTTACGGTGCAATTGCCCGCTCATCGATGCCACACATTTAATCAACGCGCGCTTGAGCCGTGGCTCAGGGGGCTGTTTACTCCAGTTTAACGACAAGTCCTCCAAGCTAAGCGCCGGCTCTAACGACTCGGTAATCACAAATGAATCTAACTCAGCGGGGTTCGTTCCCCGTTGCCCATACGCCGCTAAGGTCATCGTATTGATACCCAGCTTGCTCAGCGCCTTAATCGCCTCGTATTCATTAACCGCACCGAGTACCGGCTTGCGTAATAACAACCAGTTTTTAATGATCTCCGCCCAGCCCACACCTTTATGCAGTTTGGCAAAGTACTCATGCCCCTGCAAACTAAATTTAAAGGTCTTACGCCGTGCAACTTGTCGGTATACCTCACCGTCTAAGGCCATTAATTCATCGAAGGAAGGTGAACCCGCCCAGTGCTCCTTAAACTTATTACTCAGTTCAAACGACATGGTTGTCATCTCCTAAGCGCTGCTCGATCGCTGCCGTTGCTTTCTCAGGCATACTGTATAAGTCTTGCTGATCAGCATAGGCCAAACCATTCGCTGACCATTGTTCCTTATCTTCACTCAATAACATCATCGTTAATTGTTGGTTCAACTCATCTTGTTTAAAAGGTGAGGCCAGCAATAACCCGGCCTGCGACTGCTTAACGTGTTTTGCATAACCACATACATCCGTGACTAACACCGGCAACCCTGCGACCAAGGCCTCAAGAATCACCGTACCGGTATTGTCTTTGCGCGCTGGGTGCAATAATAAATCTGCGGCTAATAGAAAGTCGGGCACATCCGCTCGTCCGCCCATAAACCTAACCTGATTGGCAATGCCTTTATCGGCCGCTAAACGTTGATAATGCACAAGATCATCCTCACCCACCACCATTAAACAGGTTTTTTCCTGCAATGGTTGAGGCAAGGCCGCCAGCGCCGTTAGGGCTCGATCCACCCCTTTGGTTTTAAAGCCAGTCCCCACCATGAGTACCACTAAGTCATCCTCATTTATCCGCTCAGCTCGGCGAAAATCGGTACGCCGTTGTTGCGCATTCGCCGGTCTGCGCCGGTTAGGGTCTATCCCCGGAGGTAACATCAACAAACGCTGTTCTGGAGTATCGTAGTGCTGTTTAAATAAGGCGGCCTGCACATCAGAAATCATCAGGCATAAGGTCTTGCTATCTGCCGCGAATACCGCCTTTTCCACCCCCGCATAAAAACGATAACGAGACGTTAGCTTGCTCAAGCTAAATACCTCTGCAAACCTATCGATATAACAAGGGTCGGCTGCATAATAAACATCAATATCTGGGATTTTATTAAAACCAATCACCCCGTCATAGTGATTATCGGCTAACTGTTGTGCCAACTGTCGATGAAAATCGGCGACCTTGGCGTGATTACTCCAGCCTTTGCCCGGCAACACATGGACCCCGTAGTCGGCGATCTTATCACCGTGCCATTCCATCACATACACATCCACCGTATGCCCATGGCTGATACATACGTTCGCAATGCGCATAAAATCACGCGCTAAACCGCCGTAAGGAAAGTATTTATACAGTGCAAAAGCTAAACGCATATCGTGTAACACTTGGTTAAACGATGTATTTTACCTCTAAACGACTTAGTATTAGCTTAAGTATGCGTTAAAATAAAAGGAAATACAGCTATGAAGATTCATTGTGACAGACGCCTCTAAACCCTCACCCCCATCTGAAAAAACCTCTAGCCTAGCCGTTTATCTGCGGTTATTAGAATACGTTAAACCGTATTGGAAGATTTTCAGCCTGAGCTTAATTGGCTTCTTAATCTTTGCCTCGACCCAACCCATGTTTGCCGCACTGATGAAATACATGGTGGACTCTTTAAACGCCAATCAACGCGACGCCATCTATTGGATACCACTGGCTACCGTTGGCATCGTCATTATCCGTGGTGTGGGTTCTTTTCTTGGTAGTTATTTTATTGCCCTCGTTTCCAACAACGTGGTCCACACCCTACGCTGCGAACTATTCGACCGCTATACCGTATTACCGAGTCATTTTTTTGATGACAACAATTCGGGGCACTTAATCTCTCGAATCACCTACAACGTCCAGCAAGTGACTGGGGCTGCCACGGATGCTATTAAGGTTGTTGCACGCGAAGGCTTTACCGTTATCGGTTTGTTTGGCTACTTGTTCTATATGAACTGGATGTTGTCGTTGATTTTCATCTTCATCATGCCGCTCATTGGCATGGTGGTAAAAGTTGCCACCAAACGTTTCCGCAGTATCAGCAAAAAAATCCAGAATTCGATGGGCGATCTAACCCATATTTCCTCGGAAATGGTTGTCGGTAACCGCGTGGTAAAAAGCTTTGGCGGTGAACCATACGAACAAGAACGTTTTCTTAGTGCCAGTAAATACAGCTTTCAACAGTCCATGCGGATGGTAAAAACATCGGCCATCCAGACCCCCGTATTACAACTTATCGTTAGCGCTGCTCTAGGAACATTAATTTTCCTATCTTTACTACTCATGGAAGATTCATCAACCGGCGCCTTTATTGCCTACATTACTGCGGCGGGAATGATCCCCAAACCCATCCGCCAACTGAGCGAGGTGAACGCCACCATCCAAAAAGGCATTACCGCTGCGGAAAGTGTTTTTGACGTATTAGATGAAGAAATAGAAAAAAACACAGGGAATCACCAAGTAAAACGAATCGAAGGACGGCTCGAATTCAAAAACCTTTGTTATCGTTACCAAGGCACAGAAAAACAAGTTCTTGACAGCATATCCTTCAACGTAGAAGCCGGAAAAACCATTGCCTTAGTTGGTCATTCAGGCAGCGGAAAAACCACCCTAGCTAACCTTATACCCCGGTTTTATGACCATTCAGACGGTGAAATATTACTGGATGGTGTTGAAATCAATGATTACGAACTGAGTAATCTGCGTAGCCACATATCCCTCGTTACCCAGCACGTCACCCTATTTAACGACACCATTGAGCGCAATATAGCCTACGGTTCCCTTGGTTCATATTCCAGAGAGCAAGTTATCGACGCAGCAACCAAGGCACACGCGATGGAGTTTATCGAACAACTGCCTGATGGCTTAGATACCTTGATTGGCGAAAACGGCTTAAAGTTATCTGGCGGTCAACGACAGCGACTAGCCATTGCTCGCGCACTGCTTAAAGACGCGCCCTTGCTCATCTTAGATGAAGCCACCTCTGCGCTAGATACAGAATCTGAAAGAAAAATACAAGCCGCTCTGGAAATAGCCATGAAAGGTAGAACCACCTTGGTTATTGCCCATCGTTTATCGACCATTGAGCGGGCAGACATTATCGCCGTGATGGATAAGGGCCGCATTGTTGACCTAGGAAGCCACCAATCCCTGCAACAGTCATCGGCAATTTACGCCAAACTACAAAATGCAAAAAACACCGACGGTTAACCCCTCAATGACTGGTGACTCTCCCTTAGTTAGCATTATCGTATCTTGTTATAACCACCAAGATTATATTGAGGAGTGCATTCTAAGCATTCTCAATCAAACTTATTACAATATAGAACTCATTGTTATCGATGATGGATCTAGCGACAGTAGCGCTGAAATACTCGAAAAATTACAGCAAGAACACTCTTTCTATTTTGAACGACAAACAAACCAAGGCTTAACCAAAACCCTCAATAAAGCGATAAAAATGGCTAAGGGAAAATACATCGCCCCATTAGGATCTGATGATATTATTTTGCCCAACAAAACGGCCATCCAAGTCGACTACCTTGAAAAAAGAAATGATATTGCTGTTGTTGGTGGAAACATCACCTGCATTGATCAAGATGGCAACATAAAACAGAAACAACGCCATAAAGAGTATCGAGAGGTTGATTTCAAGACTATTTTCAAACAAGCTAAACTCATTCCCGCCGCACCCTCGGTAATGATTCGGGCAGACGTTCTGAATGAAATTGGCGGTTACAATACCGAATGCCGGTTAGAGGATTTATACCTTTGGTTAACGATCACCCATGCTGGTCATAAAATAGCCGTATTAAAAGATATCGTTGCTCATTATCGTGAGCACGGCAGTAATACCTACAAAAACTACAAGTTCATGACCGACAGCCTGTTACAAACGTATGGCTACTTTTCATCCGAACCCGGTTATGACTACATTAAAAACAAAACACTCATTACGATGTTTTTAAAGACCTCAAAAAAAGACCGGGGCTATGCCTTCTCGCTGCTAAAACGAATCCCTCTAAAAAACTACAATATGAAGGTGCTTAGGGGTATCGGTCACCTAGCCTTACCCGATAAAAAACAATGAGTCACCCTGCCATAGCTAGGCTAATAGGCCAATATATTCTACCTATTGGCTTTATGATGTTCCTCACCTTCTTATGCATTATCGAAAGCAGGAGCGGCTACCATACGCGGCTCTACCTCTTTATATCACTGCCAGCACTGCTAATAAGCATCATCCAACCCAAGCTCTTTCTCAAGGCACTGAAATCGACCGCATTTCAAATGATTGTTTTACTCTGCGCTTTTGCTATGTTCAGCGCACTCTGGAATGAAACCGAGGTAGCCGACTTGCGCGACATTAGGTACCTCATCAACATCGTCCTATTCAGCCTTGCTGTTATCTACCTGCATCACTACCGGCAAGATACTCTGGAGAAATCGCTCTTTCTCGCCGCAATCGTCTGGGCCGGGTTCGGCTTGCTTGAGCTGTATGAGATTTACTACCAACAAGGCCTTCCGCTCTCTTCACGCATCGTAGGTTCGGGCAGCCTTTCCAACACCCTATTAACCTCGCATGTATACGGGGCCTTCGCCACATTTATCGCCAGCCATTACCTAACAAGCAAGAAATACCATCGTTACCAAATACTCTATATAGTCATATTTTTAAGCCTATTAGTATTTATTATACAAACCCATTCCCGCACCCCCTTATTAGCAATGGCCGCGGCTTTTGGCTGTCTGTTGTTAAAACATAGAAACAAACAAGTCAGCTACGTGACTTTACTCCTTATAGCCTCTTTTGCTGTTTACGCTCTATTCAATTATGACTTACTGATCCTACGCGGATTTTCTTACCGACCAGAAATATGGCTCACAGCATTCAATGATATTCAAAACAAACCATTTTTTGGCCATGGTATTGGCAGCAAAATGTCATTCTTCATTCCCTCGTTAAACATTACATTTTCTGATAGCCATAACCTACATATCGGCCTTATTTATCAACTAGGTTTAGTTGGTCTAGTCATTTGGCTGAGCCTGATTGCTTACCTGTTTCGCCTTTACCTAAAAAACACCCACAATTTATTGGTCGCAACCGGTTTCCCTATGTTTATATATGGAATTGCTGCGGGTATGACCGAGGGTGGCAGTTTTTTCAGCCGCCCGAAAGAGGTATGGTTTTTAACCTGGTTACCTATCGCCATGCTTGCCGCCGCGGATATTCATAAACACTCTCAACGCTATAATGATAAAGATTAAAACGTTCATCGCTGGTTTTTTTAGAGCTAAAGAAAAACCGTCTAAGTTTGAACGACAAACAAGACGATTTAAGCGCGACTACCCACAGTTCGATATTGGCAGGGGTAGTTACGGCGTCCCCATGGTTCACCCGTCCTATGGTGGTGCCACACTGAAAGTTGGTTCCTTTTGCTCAATATCCTCCAATGTACAAATTTACTTGGGTGGTAACCACCGCTCCGACTGGGTCAGCACCTCTCCGCTGAATGTTTTTTTTGAGCAAAAAGACGGTTTCGAGCATGAGAAAACTAAAGGTGACGTCATCATTGGTAATGATGTTTGGATCTGTGGCAACGCAGTTATCCTGTCTGGCGTCACCATAGGTCACGGCGCCGTCATTGGCAATGGTGCGCTCGTTTCCCGTGATGTAGCACCGTATAGCATCGTTGCTGGCAACCCCGCAAAACACCTTCGTTATCGTTTTTCAGCGAACGTCATTGAGCAGTTATTAAGCATTTCTTGGTGGAATTGGCCTGAAGATATTTTACGTCAACATATGGACAAAATACTAAGCACCGATATTCAGGCATTTCTAGCGTTTGCCAAAACAATAAAAACCGGTAAATAAATCGATGAAATCAATAGCTATTCTAACCCCGTATTTTGGCCAATGGCCTGAATGGTTTGACCTATACCTAGAATCCTGCCGTTCCAATAGCAGCGTAAATTGGATATTTATTAGCGACTGCAGCGCTCCTAATAACGCCCCTGACAATACTCGATTTATCCATACAAGCTTTGATGACTATAAAAGCCTTGTTAGTGAAAAGCTTGGCATCAAATTTAACCCTTCATCAGCCTATAAACTTTGTGACCTAAAACCCGCCTACGGTTATATCCACCAAGAACTACTCAAGACTTATGATTTTTGGGGTTTTGGTGATATTGACGTTATTTACGGTGATATTCGGCACTTTTATACCGATGAACTTCTAGCTAAGTACAGCTCGCTTTCTAGCCATTGGGACCGGGTATCGGGGCATTTATTCCTAATGAAGAATAGCGCTATATTTCGCGAGGCCTTCATGCAGATTCCCAGTTGGCAGCAACTACTTGAAGATCAAAAACACCACGGCATTGATGAGTCTAAATTTTCCAAAGTATTTCTCCGGCATAAAAAATACCCAGCCTGGCTACGTAAGATATACGGATTAACCGACCCTCTGCAACGACACGCTTATTTTGCCGAACAGTACAGTACTATTTTATCTCCTCAACCGTGGTTTGATGGTCAATGGCAGCACCCAGAAGAGTGGATATGGAAGGATGGTAAGTTACACAACTCCACCGATAATAGAGAATTCATGTATTTACATTTTATGAATTGGAAGTCTAATACTTGGCTTGATAAGTCACGCGGTGAAACTGCTGCATGGGACGGCTTGAACACGCTAAACCATGTAGCCACTGGCTCAGCAGGTAAAGGTTTCACCATCAACCGAACGGGCTTTCACCCGCTATGATAAACCGGCTCTATTTACCAATCGTTGCCATCAATTAGTGCTCGATATGAATCCCTATAATCAACCGTTGAATACTCATTCAATAGCCTTGCAAACATTTTTTCACCTTCATCTCGGCGCTGCTGCGGACTAAGTTCATTCGTCGCAACCATTGCTTGAGCCAGCCCGTCCACATCACGTGCTTCAACCAGTGAGCCGAGAGACTCACCGACAACATCAGGGATCCCGCCCACCTTACTAGCAACAACCGGCAGTTTTGCAACCATCGCTTCTAATAAAACCAGCCCAAAACCTTCTTCTAGTGACGGTAAAACAAATACATCTAACGCACTCATTAGCTGGTACGCACTTTCAATATGTCCAGCCATAACCACTTTGCCAGAGAGACTTAGTTGCTCAATTTCCATATTCAGCTCATCACGCAAGCCGCCATCACCAATAATTACCAGCTTAGCATTCGGCACATGCTGTAAGGTTTGCGCAAAAGACTTTAGTAAAAACGTATGCCCCTTGACCTTAACTAAGCGCCCTATTGTGCCAAATACATAATCATTTTCGCCAAGCCCCAGCCTAGCTCTTGCTTCTTCCTTACTCAGCAAGCCTATAACCGCCTTATCAATATCAATTGCATTTTTAATGACTCGGACATTATCTTCATTAAACCCGCACTTCAGGTCTAACAAATAATCTTTCACTGGGTTAGATACCGCCACAAAACGCCATTTTTCATCTACATAACGCCTTAATGTGGCTCGTCGATAAAACCGGTCAAAATCACCAAAGCCATGTACAACATTGATACAACGTGGAATATTCAGTTTTCTATTTAGTTTTAACATTAAATCGAGTGGTTTAAAGCGGTGACTAATCATCACATCAAACTGCTCGTTAGAGCTGTATTGCAATAAATATTTTTTTGCCTTAATCCTCAAACCTTTCATCTGCTTAGCAGATAAGCCAAAGTACTTGATATGCTCGCTGGCACTTTCTAGCTCGCCAGTTTTAGGCCTATCACGCATATAAACAGAACTGACGTCGAACTCGCTTCTTGGCAAACCCTTAACAATTTCCTCATGCAGGTCAGTTTCCCGCACGTAGTACTTTTGCTGTAATTGCATTACTTTAATTCGCGCTGTCATCTGAGTATCTTCTTTTTTAGTTATTGTTTAATAGTCTTTCAGCCATCACCTGGCTCGTTGCTGTAATTGAGTACTGTTCATGCAGCTTTGCGTAGGCACGTTCAATTAATACTTGGCTATCGTCAGAATAGGCATCAAACATCGCTTTGCTCAAGGCTGGGACATCGGCAAACTCAAATAAGTAACCGACATCAGCCACCACCTCAGAGGCTCCACCACAATCACTCGCGACAACAGGTACTTTTGCTACCATTGCTTCTAGCAGCACCAAGCCAAAAGGTTCCTTATTCGATGACAAGGCAAATAAATCAAAGGCTTTATAATAGTTAACCGCATCGGCCACTTGCCCTAAAAAGATCACCTTGTCTTGCACGGCTAATTCGCTAGCTAATGTCTTCAAGGTTTGCTCTAAACGCCCGCTGCCTAAAATAACCAGTTGGCTATTGGCTACTTGTTTATTGAATCTAGCAAAGGCTTTTATTAAGGTCGCTTGGTCCTTATCGGGGTGTAAACGCCCGACATTAGCAATAATAAACTTTTCATCATCTAAGCCCAAAAAGGCGCGTGCTGGTTTCTTGTCTAGTTGTTTTGACTCAACCTCGGCCACGTCGATGGCGTTATACAGTGTTTGTACCTTATCAGCCGGAAATGCCGGCATCGAGTGGCGAATATCATCACGTACTGAGTTCGACACGCCCAGCAGTAACAAACGCTGTTTAAATAGCGATAAAAAGGCACGCCTGGCAACCCGCTTGAAATCACCAAAACCATGAATAACACCTATTTGCTTAAACTTGAGGCCTAATAGCTGGCAAATAGCACTCATATAAATCGCTTTATAGCGATGGCATACAACCAAGTCGAACTGCTCGTCACGAATCAGTTTGTACAATTTAGAAATCAGGCCTATTTTTGCCCCTTTTAAACGTTTTGCATCTTGCTGCCAGAAGAGTACTTGCCCACCCTCTGTTTGCTGGCGCACAGCCTCATCTTCGTCACCCGATAGGTACAAGGTAGTTACCTCACCTTTCGAGGCTAGCATACGAGCATAGTGGTTGCTGACACCTAAAAATGGCGCATTATATCCGTGTGATATTTGTAAAATTTTCATTATTCGCTTAGCTCGGCCAAATTAATACCTGCAAACAAGGCCTGTTTGATATCACTGTTCGCTAGCTCTCGATATAAACGTTGCCAATCATCCATAGTCGCATCTTTAGAACTGTCCTTTTGCATACCATCTAGGTCTATTAATATCGGTTCATTTCCCTTAATCCAAATATTGTGCGCCTTCAAATCTCCATGTACAAAACCTGATAGATGCAGATGTTTAACCAAGGTATTGATCTTTACCGCTACCGCTTCACGCTCATCAAAGGGTTGATTGCTTTCAAAATAATCAAAAGCGTGGCAGCCTTCAATATACTCAGTCAGTATGTAAGAGCGCCCACGAAAAGCAGCCCAACGGTTTTCCAACATCAACAAGGGTTTGGCGGTTGGGATATGGTTAAACTCAAGCAGGTGGCCATTCTTCCAACTCACCGCCGCTCGGCTCGGCATTAAGCTTCTAGCGAATTGGTGTAAATGACTTTTTTTATTGTAGCGTTTAACGACATAGTTTTGCCCGTTCAGCTCAAGCTTCACCACAATCGCGGTTCGACCGCTTTTTAGCACCTCGCCCTGAGCGATGGCTTTATCAGGGTTATCAATAAACTGCTCAACACTCGCTTGATCAAACTCACGAGAATAAACACAGTACTGCTGCCAATTTTTAATGACATCGAAAGCACTACAGCGGCGGAATACTTTTTTCTCGATATATTTCTTTTCTCGCCATTGTTTATACTCAAGCAATTGCCGTTTGATATCCTGGTAAAAACTCGTTGAAAAGTCTTGCCCTCTCGATTCAACATAAAAGTCTAACAGGGGTTCAATATGCGAGTGCTCCCAGGCGTACAGCTGGGTAAAAAACATCGCCAAATTTTTCACCGCAAACTCATCCGCTAGACCATTATCACCGGCTTCCCTTTCTATTTGATCGCCGTCGATTAAGTACACGGTTAAGTCATCCAGCAGGAAATTATCCAAATGCACATCTCGCTGATAAATGGATGCGGCATGCATTTGTGCAATGAGCTCTAGCGCTTGTTTAAAAACAGTCAAACGTTGCTCAATTGTCGAGGATTTTTTTAAACGCTCATCGAGACTTTCAACTTCGTCGATATACTCAAAAACGATATAAGCCAGTTCTGCCTGATGATCAATATTCGAAGCAATTAAACGCGGGGTGTTTATTCCTTCGCGCTGAATCAACCTGACGCCATCCAGCTCCCGTTGACAGCGCCTTTTATACGACGCACCAAAGAAGATTTTCAGCAACACGGTTTGCCCTTGGTAACTGCCTTTGCATACCAGCCTTTTGCCAGCCAATAAACGCAATAGTTGTGAACAGTACAAGCGTGAGGAGCCGGTATTAATACAGAAAGGCAGCTCAATCGCCGACTCGTCGTTGATGGCGATTAAATCGCTGCTATTTAATTCAAGATCAGACATATCAGCGCCTATACGTCCTTAACCAAGGTTTTCTGCATAAAATCATTCCGCGATTGACGATAAAACAATTCATTCGAACGAACCGCTTTTCTAAAAAACTCATCATCACCGTAGGGTGACAACGGGCGGCCAATAAACCACGATTGCAATTTAAAGCGTAAACGTTTTTTCCAGCGCAAAGGTGTTTGCAAATCATGCATCATCGCCAAGGAGGCCGCTTTGTTTTTCTGCGTATCCATACTCAATGGAACCGACACCACCGAACCTAACGAAAGCGTCTCATCGACATTCGGCACTAACGAAGCAAGGCTATGCTCAGGGCCAAATGGGAATATATCGCTGCTCACCAAGTGGTTAGCATAAAAATAGATATCGTTCGGCTGGTGACTCGATTGCATTAAGGCTTGTCGCAAGGCTAAGCTCGTATAGCGATGATCTTCGTGCGGATCGAGTTGCAGATGCGGGGTCACAATAATGTCCGGTTTGATGCGCTCTATACACTCGACTAAATCAGCAATCAAGCTCAGCCAATTAGACTGCCCATGCTGATCTGTTGCCAAAGTTTGTCTATTAAATTCTCTAAAAACTCGTGTATCATCCACCCCAGCGGTTTTAGAGGCGATTAGCTCATTCGGCGCTTCATGCATCGCTTTCAAACGCAAACAAAAATACCCCAGCTGAATAACATCATCGCTTCTTAAGCCTGCCCACTGCGGCACAGCCATGCTATCCCATGCTCGTAAACGCCCTTTCAATAAAGATGCCTGCTGAGCACTGGTATGCGTTGATTCATATACTTTAGCATCCACCTCACCGGCGGTCAGTGTCACTATCGCGCTGTTGTTTGTGCTGTATAGGCCAAACGCGGCTATTTCTGCATCGTCGGCGTGTGGCGCAAGCACTAATATTTTTTTATTATCCAAACTGGGATTAACAAACAATAAAACCTGACTATTTTCTATTGTTAATTGGCAACGACAACCTTTAATGGTGATCGGCTCAGCAGTATGAATAAACTCGCTGATATTAATATAGCGCAAGCCATTCACCGAGCGTTCAAAATACTGCTGACGCTCAATACCCGCCGAACTTAAGGTAACGAATGGGTCCAATAGTTTACCCAGCCATTGATGACGCACCTCTATCGCTAGCAGCGCAGTATCACACTCAGCCGCAGCCCACGTTGGTTTGAGCTGCGCACCATCGGTCGACCATTCGGCCGCTAATGTCTCTGACGAGTCAAAACTGTATAAATAATCGCTACCGGGCTCATAAAAATTATGATCGGCGAAAAATAATTCATTCGCAATAAATAACACCATAAGGAAGGCGAGCAATAAGGCAAACTGGCCACTGAACACTAAATATGCAGCCAATACAGCCGCCAATAACAAACGAATAAGCGCTTGCCGTTTCTTTTGTTTAAACCCTTTATTTAATTTTTTGCTCATACTGAATAAATGGCACTCTGTGAACACCAGCGGTCTTTATATTCATTATCGGCCTTACCAAATGAGTAACGCAATGTTTTACCCGTTGATTCACTCAAGGCCCAAGCTTGCTGGGTATTAAGGTAAGTCAACACGCTCCCAGGACTCAGTGATTTAAAGGCTGGGTCAACCCCGCCATTCACATATTCCATCGAAATATGCGACTGACACTCCGTCTTGTAAATCAACTGAAAGGCAATCGCCTGTCCCTCCATTTCAATAAAACAGCCAAATAGTAAGGGGCGAAGGTCAGTCAATAAAGCAACCAACCCTTGGTAGGCCTTAGGTTTAAAGCCCCAACGCAATTCAAATAAACGGCTGTAAATATCTACCAGCTCTTCATTCGACAAGCTATCAATTGATTTAATCTCTCCGCCCTGTTCTTCTAACAAACGCAGTTCACGCTTACGGTTATAACGGAACTTTTTGGAAAATTCGCTATGCGGTTTACTCAGACAAATAGCCGTATTGCTTGGCGCTGCATTACTAACATTATCCGCGTGTAACCGAGATAGGTTATCGACTTGGACCGGTAGTTCAAGCTGTGTGTTAGCAGAAATCGGTAAGATAAATTCGGCATTGCCAAAATCCACCAAGCCTTTGCGCGACATCTTCTTCAAACCTAGCTTACTGCCGGCAATATACTTTTTCCAAACGGGAATCACCGCCTGTAATTCACCTGCTTGCTCAAAAGCATAATATTGAATCGGTAAATCGGCTACCGCTTCAATCGCCGTTAAGACCTCTGGGTGCGATAACACACTGCCACCAAACTGCTGATATGCCTGCAGATAAGCGGCACGATCAACGACTGACCAGCCCTGCATACGCCGTTTCTGTAGAAATGAAGAAATCAAGCTGACATTAATGGCTTGAGTGAGGACCAAACCTTTGCGGCATTGAGTGTTTGATAACAAGCAGGCTGCACCTCCGACTCTTCAGCGTAATTACAAACTCGCTGCAAACAAGGCGAGCATCCGAAGTCGGTTTGCAAAGCTAGGTTATTTAACCCCATCGTAGCGGTTAACTTGGCACTGGTTGAACCATACAAACTCACCGATGGCGTACCACAGGCGGCGGTTAGGTGTGCCAAACCACTATCCACGCCTACCACGCCCTTTGCGTGCATGAGCACAGCGGTTAACGCCTGAATACTCGAACGCGGTAGCACATGAGCGCTCGCTGAGGCCTGGGATAAGCTCTCCGCACGCTGTTTTTCTTGTTCATTGCCCCACGGTAAATAAACATTAAAGCCTTCCGCCACCGCTAATTCGAGCAGGTCTTGCCAATAAACCTCCGGCCAATGTTTGCTGTCCCAAGTGGTGCCGTGCAAAAAAACCAGATAGGGTTTTACTAAACCAAGCGCGGGTTTAAAGTGAGCCTTGTCTAAGCCGTACGCTAACTCGTCTTCGACAATATCGTAGCCGAGCAGCTGAGCAAAGAGTTGGCGAACACGATAAATGGCGTGCTGGCCTTTCGCTACATCCACCGTTTGTTGATAAGCCAGTGCCGCCAAGGGTTCTCGACAGCTTGTTTTAGATAAACCGCAACGTTTACCTTGAGCAAAACGAGTGATAAAAGCACTTTTAATCAAACCCTGCGCATCAATCACCAAGTCATAGTGTTGCTGCTGAATAGCTGTAATACTGGCACGAATCTCCGCACGAGCCGCCCAAGGATTTTTCCGCCAGCGACGTATTGCAACAGGGATAACACGCTCTACATTGGGGTGTAAACGAGGAATATCTTGAAATGAATCCTCGACCACCCAGTCAAATGAAATATTCTTAATCGCTTTGGCCGCATCCGTTAACGCGGGTAAGGTATGAATCACGTCACCCAAGGACGATGTTTTAATAATCAGTACTTTCATCGGCTAGAATCTCAATTAAGCCGCATCAATTAACGACTCAACTCGCTCTGGTGTAATACCGCGTAAACAATCAAGGTGATGCAAGGGGCACTCACGTTCAAAACAAGGTGAACACTCTAGGTTCAAACTGATCAGTTCTGCATCGGGGTGTAACGGTGGGGTAAAGTTTGGATCGGATGAACCATATAACGCGATGGTTTTAATATTAAGCGCGGCTGCGACGTGCATCAAACCCGAATCATTACTCACCACCACATCACATAAAGACATTAAGTCTAGCGCTTCGGTTAAGCTGGTTTTACCCGCGAAATCTTCGCAGCCGCCACCCGCCAATTCATTTATTTTAGCGCTAACGGGAATGTCCTTCGCTGAACCAAATAAATACACCTGCCAGCCCTTTGCCAACGCATTTTTAGCCACCGCGGCGTAGTGTTCTTCCGGCCAACGTTTGGCTGGGCCATATTCAGCACCAGGGCATAAACCCAAGACCTTAGAAGAGTGATCAGCAATCGCAAATTTCACCGCGACTTCTGCCACACTAGTCGGATCAATCAACAAACGAGGCTGGGGAATATTCGGCAATTGATGACTTGGTTCAAACGCCAAAGCGACAAAACGCTGAACGGTTTTAGTTAAGAACAATTTATCCAGTTTACGAGAGTTGTTTAATAAACCCCAACGCATCTCACCCAAGTAACCCGTACGCTTTTTAACGTTAGCGAAATAAGGGGTTAACGCCGACTTCCATGAGTTAGGCAGCACGATCGACTCATCATAGCCCTCACCGATCAAGCTTTTACCCAAGGCTTTGCGACCTTTAAAATCAAATTGCCCATGCCCTAGCGGCATAACAATCGCTTTACGGACTTCGGGCATTCGCTCAATGAGTGCCAACGACCACTCAGGCGCCAACACATCAATACAACAATTTTTATGTCGCTGTTTTAGCGCCATAAACAAACTTTGCGCCATCACCATATCGCCGACCCATGAAGGGCCAACGATCAGTATGCGATAAACTGCCGAGGTCAATTAAAGATTAAACTAACGTTAACCAATCACTGCGCTCTGGCGAACGCCCTTGAACCGCATCGAAATAGAGGGTCTGTAAGCGTTCAGTAATAGGTCCTCTGCCACCATTACCAATGGTGCGATCATCCACTTCACGAATTGGCGTAACCTCTGCAGCAGTACCGGTGAAGAATGCTTCATCGGCTACATACACTTCATCACGGGTAATTCTTTTCTCAACCACTTCCAAGTTACACTCTTCAGCCAATTGGAAAATGGTGTCACGAGTAATGCCTTCTAGGGCAGACGTGAGGTCTGGGGTAATCAACTTGCCATTACGTACGATAAAGATATTTTCGCCACTGCCCTCGGCAACAAACCCTTCGTGGTCTAATAACATCGCTTCATCATAACCACATGAAATAGCTTCTTGCAGCGCTAAAATGGAATTCATGTAATTACCATTGGCTTTGGCTTTGCACATCACGCTGTTGACGTGATTACGGGTATAAGACGAGGTACGAATACGAATACCTTTTTCAATACCGTCTTCACCGAGGTATTTACCCCATTCCCATGCAGCAACCATCACGTGAACCTTCAAACTATCGGCACGAATACCCATGCCTTCCGAGCCGTAAAAACACATTGGACGTAGGTAGGCTGATTTTAAGTTGTTTTTAGAAACAGCATCACATTGCGCTTGATTCAAGGTTTCCTTATCAAAAGGGACTTTCATATTTAAAATGTGCGCTGATCTAAATAAGCGGTCAGTATGATCCTGCAAGCGGAAAATTGCTGGCCCTTCACTGGTTTCATAAGCGCGGGTTCCTTCAAACACACCCATGCCATAATGCAAGGTATGCGTTAATACATGAACCTTGGCTTCACGCCAGTCCACCCACTCGCCATCTAACCAGATGACGCCATCTCTGTCATCCATTCCCATATTTGACTCCCCATTTTTCATGTTAAACCCAAAGGGTTTAACGTTAATTAGTTAAAATAATTTCATTCCATATCGAGCTGACAGCACGGACGTGATTGTCGACCCCTTCCATAGCAACCAAGGTTGAACCTTCGGCTAAGGAGGCGTGATGCGACGCTTCTCGATACGTTTTATAAGCTAGGCTAAGCAGGTTTTGTTGCGAATCGGATAAGAAACTTATCTTATTCAACTCTAGCAATAAACGGATATTGTCGGTGTACAGCAATAACGCCGGATAGCGACTCGCATTAGCCAATACCCCGAATTGTACAATAAACTCAATATCGACAATACCACCAACACCATGTTTTAAATCGAAACAGCCCTGTTTCGACCGCGACAAAGCCGTTCGCATCTTTTCTCGCATGCCAATAATCTCATTTTTCAAGGCCTCGCTTGTCCGTGGTTTCGCTAAGACTTGCGCACGAACCCGCTCAAATACTTCGCCAAGTTGTTGGCAACCCGCGACGCAGCGAGCCCGAATCAACGCTTGATGCTCCCAGGTCCAAGCATTATTTTGCTGATACTCGGTGAACGCCGTTTCACTGCTGACCATTAGACCTGAACCGCCATTAGGCCTGAGTCGCAAGTCTATTTCATACAAGGGGCCAGAGAATGTCCGGGTGGTTAACAAGCTCAGCAGTTTTCGGCTCAGTCGGGTATAAAACTCTGCCAAGGAAACTTCACGCCCGCCCACCGTAGTCTCATCTATTGGCGCATCCCGATGTAAAAACACCATATCGAGGTCGGAGCGGAAACCCAATTCCAAGCCGCCCATCTTACCAAAACCCAATACCGCAAAACCGCTAACCGTCTCGGTTACTGCCTCAGTTGGACAGCCATATACCCCACACACCGAGCGCCAAGCCAAGCTCAGTGACTTTTCAACAATCACTTCGGCAATCGCAGTTAACTTATCACTCACCACCATTAAGGGGATCACCCCAGTTAAATCAGCCGCCGCAACGCGCAACACATTAACCTGCTTAAAGATTCTCAAGGCCTCCATTTGCCCCTCAACATCCTCCTCCGCTATCAAGGCTAGCGCTTGATCTAACTCAACGATTAACTCAGCTTTCTTCGGCGGGTTGAACAAACTATCTGGATCAATCAATTCATCCAACAAAATCGGCGAACGAGTCACTTGGCTAATAATCCATGGGCTGAGCTTTGCCAAACTCAACAGCTGCTCAAAAACCTGCGTATTTTCAACCAACAACACCAAATAAGCGGTTCGGTTACAAATTTTCTCCAGCATCTGCAAAAAGGCCGATAAGGTTCGTTCATGCCTCTCTTTCGCTAACAATGCATCGAGTAATGCCGGCATCAACAACATAAAATACTGCTGACCTTTTTCTTGCAATTGCCTAACCGGGTAACTTTGACAAAATTCAATAATATCGCGCTGAATCGCGGCACTTGCAGGGACCTCCTCAGTTTGCAAGTAATCCGTCAATTCCTCCTCAGCCAACTCAAGCCAGTTAAGCTCATGATTCACCTGTAATACCGGAGCAAAATCGACCAAACTATCAAAGTAGCCATGCACCCGCGCCATCACCTCTTGCGCTTGCTCCAACAAAGCAGCCCAATCATCAACCTTCATTGCCAATATCAAACGTTCTTGATCTATCGTGGTGCTTGGCAATAGGTGAGTCTGTTTATCATCAATTTGTTGAATATGATTTTCTAAACGACGCAAATAATCATAATCGCGTTTAAGCTCATCCGCCGCCTGCTCAGGAATACAGTTCCTTTCACCTAATAAGGTTAAGACCTTCAAGATACCTCGTTCTTGCAAGGGTTTATCACGCCCACCTCTAATCAACTGAAAAGCTTGACCAATAAACTCAATTTCACGAATCCCACCGGGGCCAAGTTTGACGTTATTCTCCACCCCTTTTCGTTTTAACTGGGCTTCAATCTGCCGCTTCATCACCCGAATGGAATCAAACACTCCGTAGTCTAAATACCGCCGATACACAAACGAGGTCAACATTGCGTCCAAGGAGGCTTTCCCCTCGTCATCACCGGTAATTAACCGCGCTTTCACCATCGCGTAACGCTCCCACTCACGCGCATGGCTTTGATAATAAATTTCCATCGCATCATGGTTTAGCACCAAGGCACCACTATCGCCATAAGGTCGTAAGCGAGTATCTACGCGGAATACAAAACCGTCCATTGTTTGTTTATCGAGTAAGCGCACCAAGGTTTGGCAAACACGGGTAAAAAACTCTCCATTTGTGGTTGAACGGCGGCCATCTGTTTCACCCGCAGATGGATAACAAAAGATAAGGTCAATATCAGATGAAAAATTAAGCTCATACGCACCGAGCTTACCCATTCCAATCACCATTAATTCTTGTTCACGGCCGTCTTCGTCTCGAGGCACCCCCCAACGCTTAACAGCCGCCTGAGTTGCCCAAGCGACGGCACTTTGAATAAGCACCTCCGCCAATGTTGATAGCCGTTTTAGAATAAGGTTTAGTTCTGCACCCAGCAAGTCATGCCATGCTAACAACATCATTTTTTGATTTCTAAACTGGCGTAACAGGCGCATAACCGCCGCCTCATCATCAAGCGCTAGCACTTGCGCCATTAGGCTATCAAGCTGCTCAGCCGAATCCCAAGGGGTATTTTCAATACCTAACATTAACGTATCCGCAACTAGCTCTGGAAAACGCAGCGCTTGCCGCTGGACAAAAGTGCTACAAGCCAAAATAGGAATAAAATTCTGATAAGCCGTGGAATCAACGGTTATTTTCTGGCTTTCAAAAAGAGCCAATAAACCAGTGTTCGTATGATTCACTTCACTCAGCAGTTCAGCAGAACCCACAGGTAAAACCTCGGATATATTTAGCATTTTCCCACCACTTATTAAGGCCAATAACTTATAGCTTGGTATGTTTTAAACGCAGCGCATTCCCAATAACTGAAACAGAGCTTAAGCTCATTGCCGCTGCTGCCAGCATAGGGGATAACAATAAACCAAAAAACGGGTATAAAACACCCGCGGCTACCGGCACACCTAAACTGTTATAGAGAAAGGCAAAAACAAGGTTTTGCCGAATATTACCCATGGTTGCTTGACTCAATTTTTTCGCTCGAATAATACCGCGCAAATCACCTTTAACCAACACAACGCTGGTGCTTTCAATCGCCACATCGGAGCCATTACCCATTGCAATTCCAACATCGGCTTGCGCTAAAGCAGGCGCATCATTAACCCCATCGCCCGCCATTGCAACAAGATGCCCCGCGGCTTGTAATTCCTTAACAAACTCTGCTTTTTCTGCGGGTAAAACACCGGCTCTAAAATCATCAATACCCAGTTGCTTGGCGACTTGTTCTGCCGCGCCTTGCTGATCACCCGTTAGCATCACAACGTTAATTCCATTCTCGCGCAACTGGGTAATCGCGTCAGCAGTGGTTGATTTAACCTCGTCTTTCAGTAAGAAAACACCCGCTGCCTGTGCATCCACTGCCATATAAAGTGGTGTCTCCGCGCCTGAACACAGCTTAGTTAAGTCCGTTATATCAATGTTGTTTTCTTCTAAGAAACGCTGATTCCCCAATAACACAGTTTGTTTATTAACCCGACCGGAAACACCTTTGCCCGGTGTTGCTGCAAAGTCTGTCACATCAAACAAGGTTTCACCCTCCGCTGCGCGAACAACCGCTTCAGCTAAGGGGTGCTCACTTACTTTTTCTAAGCTAGCCGCTAAAATTAATGCCGATTCTTCGTTAATAACACCCCGTGTTTTAATCGATACAACACTGGGCTTGCCTTCCGTTAACGTGCCTGTTTTATCAACCACTAAGGTATCTATTTTTTCCATCACTTCTAATACCGCGGCATCTTTAATCAACACGCCCATGCTGGCTCCACGCCCCATCCCCACCATAATTGACATCGGTGTTGCCAAACCAAGCGCACAAGGGCAAGCAATAATAAGCACCGCCACGGCATTAACTACCGCTAAACCCAAGGCGTATTCTGTTGCTAATAAATACCATGCAAAAAAGGTAATGATTGAAACACTCACCACAATAGGCACAAACCAAGCCGCCACCACATCGGCAACGCGTTGAATAGGCGCTCGGCTACGTTGCGCCTCACTCACCATTTGGATAATTTGCGCCAATAACGTTTCACCACCCACACGTTGCGCTTTAAAAACAAACGCCCCCGTACCATTCACCGTACCGCCAACAACACGATCACCCGCAAGTTTTTCAACAGGAATAGGCTCACCCGTCACCATCGACTCATCAATAGCGCTATTACCTTCCACTATGTCACCATCAACGGGGATTTTCTCGCCCGGTCTTACGCGCAGTAAATCACCCACCATAACGTCATCCAAGACCACGTCTTCCTCTTTACCGCAATGGCTAACTCGCCTTGCCGTATTCGGTGACAAACCGACCAATAAATGAATCGCTTTATTGGTTTGACCACGTGCTTTTAATTCCAGCACCTGCCCCAATAAAACAAGGGTGATAATAACCGCCGCCGCTTCAAAATAAACTGCAACTACGCTTTCTTCATTAAGCATGGTTGCTGGAAATATGCTCGGCATGGTGACCGCCACTAAGCTATAAATCCACGCCACCGTTACCCCTAAACCAATCAGGGTAAACATGTTTAAGTTCCAGCTTCTTACCGATTGCACAGCACGTTCAAAAAAGGGAAATCCTGCCCATAAAACAACGGGAGCGGCTAACACTAATTGAACCCATTGCGCGGCTGAGGCAGAGACCAAGCCAAATAAGCTTTTACCCATTAGCATGTCGGACATGGCTATAACAAAGAGTGGCAGGGTAAAAAACAGACTGATGTTAAAGCGCCGTTTCATATCATCAAGCTCTGGATTTTCCTCCTCTAGCACCACGGTTCTTTCTTCTAAAGCCAAGCCGCAACTAGGGCAGTTACCGGGCTGTTCTGCAACCATCTCGGGGTGCATTGGACAAATATAATCGGTTTGTGTAGACGGGGGAATAAAAGCCTCGGGTTCTAGCGCCATACCACACTTAGAGCAAACATCAGGGCCATCACTTTCGATACCGGGGCACATCGGGCATATATACTTAGCGCCCTCAACGACAACCGGTTCTGGGCGAGGCTTAGCCGATAAATAAACCTCAGGATCTTTACTAAACTTTTTTAAACAGCCGTCGCAACAAAAGCCGTACCACTGCTCCTTATACATCGTATGGTGTTTAGCGTCTGCAGTAACACTCATCCCACAAACGGGGTCTTTCAACTCATCAACAACGCCACCTGAAGAAGCAGCACAACAAATCTGTTTTTTATCCATATTTAAACGTCAGCATAGTTAGCTATATCGGTTACACCATAGCCTTATATTAAAAACAGCAGATTACTACGTTATATCTGCCTTGACTAGGGCTGAACTCTCACCCTACTGATCGCTACTCAGCTTGCTGACTTCGCTGAAAAGCCATGAAACTTAATGAACTTTAAAGGACTTCCACCGACTAACCTCTTGGAGGTGTACGTACTTCCGTAAAGACAAGAGGCCATAAAAATGAAGAGACGCTTATATTTTTTATTACCCAATCACGACAGTGCGGCACAACTCGTCGACGAAATGCTGCTAGCACGTATTAATGAATCAAATATTCATTTAATCGCCAAAGCCGGTGCGGACATGGAAAGCCTGCCCGAAGCAAACCTATTACAATCTAGTGATTTCATCCATAGCGTAGAAATAGGCGCCGCAGTCGGTGGTGTTACTGGCGTATTGGCCGGTCTAGCGGCACTAACATTCCCTCCTGCTGGGCTAGCCTTAGGTGGCGGCGCAGTGCTAGGGATCACCTTAATGGGGGCCGGCATTGGTTCCTGGGGTTCAGCAATGATTGGCATCAGCGCGCCGAATTCTCGGCTGAAAAACTTTCAACAGGCGGTGCAAGATGGGCAGTACTTGATGCTAGTAGATGTCGCCATCAATAAAGTCAAAACCATCACCGCCAATGTCAAACAACTCCACCCTGAAGTTGAAGTTCACGCCTGTGATTCAAAAGCCGCAGCATACCCTTTGGCAGGCGTTTATTGATTTAGCGTCAAAATCATATTGCCTCTCTCATCCACCTCACAGCGCCAATTCGCAGCGAGGTGGGTTGTCGCCACCTGTTCCACAATTAGCGCCTCCCCCTCGATGATATCCCCTGCTAACAACAACTCTCGCCGATAAACCGCTAAACCATCCGATTTCTCAGGCACTAACGGTTCTGCAACCGCACGTGCGGGTATTTTCAACAACTCAGGCTTGGCCATTTCTGCCGACAAACTGACCCGTAAATTGACCAGTTCAACAGCCAATTCTAAGCGGTGCCCATAACGCGCCTTGTGTAACTGATGAAAGGCTTCAATCAGTTCAGCACTGCTTCCCCAGACAAGCGCTAGGGTATAAGACTGCCCTAAGTATCTTAAATCCACCCAGTAACGGGTATTAATTTTCGCTAAAGGAACCCCTTCAGCCTGCAGTTGTTGCTGCCCTTGTTCAACCAACAGTGAAAACGCCGCTGCCAATTCGCCTCTGGGGGCCTCGAGTAAGGGCACCACAAAACTACGCGATAACTCGCGTGAGCGCGGCGCGGCCAACATGCCGAACGCCGACAGAACGCCCGAGTACACAGGCACGATCGCCGTTGTCATCCCTAGCGCATCCGCCAAGGCACAAACGTGCAAACCACCGGCCCCACCAAACGTCATCAAGGCATACGGCCGCGGGTCAATCCCTCGTTGAATAGAAATAACCCGTAGTGCGCGCGCCATATGCTCATTAGCCAGTTTAATAACCCCCCTTGCCGCCTCGATTGGCGAGCAAGCCAGCTCGCTGGCTAGTTGTGTCATAGCCTTATCGCAAGCATCGGCATCCAGAGTCATCTTACCGCCTAAGAAGTATTGCGGACTAATCCGCCCCAGGTATAAATTGGCATCCGTCACCGTCACTCGGCAGCCACCGTTGCCATAACACGCCGGCCCAGGTGAGGCCCCCGCCGATTCTGGCCCTACGCATAACAAACCGCCCGCATCGACGCTGGCAATAGAACCACCACCCGCGCCAATCGTATGCATATCAACCATCGGTACAGCAACGGGGTAACCCGCCACCTTGCCTTCATTGGTTAACGATATAGCACCATCTAATAACGATACATCGGTGGACGTTCCACCCATATCCAAGGTTAATAAATGTTTATAACCCGCCATCTCGCCGATATGTAAGGCCGCCATCAAACCACCTGCAGGGCCAGACAATAACATTCGAACCGCCTGTTCAGCTGCTTGCTCCGCGGCAATGGTTCCCGCCGAGCTTTGCATCACCGACACCGCCGCCGCTTTAACCGAATCGCATAAACGCGTTAAATACCCCTCAACCAATGGCCCAACATAGGCGTTAAGCCACGTCGCCATACCTCGTTCATATTCCTTATATTCTGCCAATACATTCGATGAACGTGAGACAAAAACACCCGCTGGCATCGCCGCCGCAAGGCGTTTTTCCGCTTCATCATTTAAAAATGAAAACAATAAATTAATCGCTACCGAACGCGGCGCTAGCTGCTTTATTTGTGCGACTAAGTCATCCAACTGCGCATTCGTTAAAGGCTCAATCAACTCTCCACTGGCCGATACCCGCCCACCCGTTTCCAAACATAGTTCTGCTGCGACCGGTGGTTCTTCCGGGGCTGGGTTTAAGTTATAAAGCTCTTTCCGCGCCTGCCGCCCAATCGTCAACATATCGGCCAGACCATGATTGGTAACGAAGCAGCAACGTACCCCTTTTTTTTCCAGCACCGCATTGGTCGCCACCGTAGAGCCGTGCACAATCAATAGGCTTTCATTATCGACACCCAGCTCGGCAATCCCTTGCAAAATCGCTTGTTCAGGCGAACTAGGCGTCGACAAGACCTTATGAATACGAATACCTTCTTCGCTGATATATACAAAGTCAGTAAATGTGCCGCCGGTATCCACGCCTAGTAACATATCTCGTCTCGATTGATTAAAAAGGCTATTTTCACACGAAAACACCCCTCCGCCACGATAATTAAGCTCCCGCCAATTCGCCTACGATGCAAAATATACCCCCGCAACAGCTGCTCCCCAGCTGACTCGCGAATAAAATAATATATACTCGCCCTATGAGTAGATTAATCGAAGTGAATAATTTAAGCCGCTGGTTTGGCGAACATTGCGCGGTGGATAACCTGAGCTTTTCGCTGAATAAAGGCGAGGTACTCGGTTTTTTAGGCCCTAATGGTGCGGGCAAATCGACCACCATGAAAATGATTTGCGGCAACCTTGCCCCAAGCCTTGGCGAGGTCAAAATTGGTGGTTACGATATTATTGAGCAACCAAAATTAGCTAAAGCAGAACTCGGCTTTCTAGCAGAAACTCCACCGCTATACCCCGACTTAACAGTTGATGAATTCCTCATTTATTGTGCAAAACTACACGGTTTACGCAAAGCTTCGATTAACAAAGCACTCAACCATAGCAAAGAAAAGTGCGGTTTAGCCGATATGGGAAAACGCTTAATTAATAATCTATCGAAGGGGTATCAGCAACGCATTGGCATCGCGCAAGCTATCCTGCATAACCCCTCGGTAATTATTTTAGATGAGCCGACGGTGGGCTTAGACCCGATTCAAATCCTCGAGATTCGTCAGCTGATTGCTGAACTGGGGCAACAACATAGCGTTATTTTATCGACCCACATCTTGCCCGAAGTGCAACAGTCTTGCAGTCGTGTACAAATCATCCATCACGGCAAGCTGGTGCTCAATGAGAGCACAGAAGGCTTGTCTCGACGAATGAGTTCATCGAGCCTATTGCTACGCACCGCCCAACCCGCCGACCTCGCGATGCTCAATAACATTAGCCATATCCATTCGATAGATGAGCTGGCGAGCAACCATTACCGGGTACACCATGATCAAGGCATCAACCTTGCCGAAACCTTAGCCAAGCTGGTGGTCAATAACGCTTGGGGGCTACTTGAGCTAAGCCCCGAAAAACACGATATGGAACATATTTTCTTATCCATCACCCAATCGACAAACAATCATGAATAGTTTTATTATTGCTGGGCGCGAGTTTCGTACCCTATTCCTATCGCCCTTGGCCTGGACTCTGCTTGGTGTTAGCCAGCTCATTCTTGCTTATATGTTTTTAACCCAAATTGATTATTACCTCAGCATTCAACCCAAGCTAATCGGTATCGCCGGTGCACCCGGTGTGGCCGACTTAGTCGTGGCCCCGCTATTTGGTAATGCAGCGGTCATTTTATTACTCATCACGCCGTTATTAACGATGCGGGTCATCAGCGATGAACGCCGCAATAAAACCATCAGCCTATTGTTTTCTGCGCCCATTAACATGAGTGACATCGTGATCGGCAAATTCCTCGCCATTTATGCCTTTTTACTACTGATTCTTGGCCTTATTGTCTTAATGCCCTTATCTTTATTAACCGTTGGCGAGCTCGATAACGGGAAGTTCCTAGCCTGTATCCTCGCGCTAGCACTATTAATGGCGGCTTTTAGCGCCTTAGGGCTTTATATGTCGGCTATTTCACCGCAACCGACGGTCGCTGCCGTCGCCAGCTTTGGGGCATTATTGCTGTTATGGATTATTGACTGGGCGGGCAGTAATAGTGGTAATAGTAGCGAACTGTTCGCTTATATCTCCCTCATGCGTCACTATGAAAATCTATTACGTGGTTTGGTCAATAGTAGCGATTTGCTTTATTTCATATTATTTATCGCCAGTTTTTTAATTCTCAGCATTCGTCGGCTGGATAATGATCGCCTACAAAAATGAAAATATCCGCTAAAACACATTTATTTATTCGCCTGCAGAATATTCTATTCACCTTATTATTGCTCGGCAGTATCGGGCTAGCCGCTTGGCTCAGCACAGTTTATCAGCTGCAATCCGATTGGACCGACAACGCTAGAAATTCATTATCAGCCACTAGCGTGCAATTATTGGCCAAATTAGACCAACCCATCGAGGTAACCGCCTACGCTTCTGAAAACGAGGTGTTGCGCCGACAAATCAGCGAGTTGATCAATAAATATCAACGCCATAAGAATAATATAAAGCTCACCATCATTAACCCCGATATGCGCCCCGACCAAGCACGTGCAGAGGGCATTAGTAGCGATGGCGAATTAGTCATTTATTACGACGACCGGCGTGAATCAATCCACCGCCTAGATGAACAAACGCTCAGCAACGCACTGCAGCGCTTAGCCAATAGTGAACAACGCTGGGTGGTCTTTCTGAGTGGACACGGCGAACGTGATCCCGCGGGCATCGCAAATTTCGATTATTCAATTTTCAGCCAAGAGCTGCGTAATAAGGGTATCAACAGCCAAGTCATCAACCTCGTTGAGACCCCTGTTATTCCACACAATACCTCTTTATTGGTAATCGCCGATCCCAAAATCCCCTTACTAGACGGCGAACTCGCTTTAGTCAAAGACTATCTCGCCGCCGGCCGGCCATTATTATTGCTCAGCGAACCGAAACAACACCAAGCCATCCAGACACTCAGCGATGAATTAGCGATCAGCATGCTCGCCGGTACGGTGGTCGACGCAAGTAGCCAATTATTTGGCATCGACGACCCAACATTCGCCTTAGTCAGTCAATATCCAGAACACTTAAGCACCCAACACCTCAATACCATGAGCTTATTTCCGGGTGCCGCTGGACTCGTCATCGCTCCCCGTTCGCCTTACTCCAGTGTGGCCATATTATCGACCCAGCCACGTTCGTGGACCGAAACCGGTAATATTGAGGGAGATATTCATTTCGACCCTGATAGCGAAGAACGAGCCGGCCCAATTGATATCGGTTATGCCTTAACAAAACCCCTTGATGCGGCTAAGCTGCGCCAACAGCGAATTATCGTCATCGCCGACGCCGACTTTCTGTCTAATTCATTTCTCGGCAACGGCGCTAATTTAGACCTAGGTTTAAGCCTTATCCAATGGCTGAACCATGACGACAGCCTGATCGACATTCCGGCAAAAACCGCCCATGACAGCCAGTTAGAGATTGATAGCCGCTGGTCGATCATTTTTGGTTTAGGTTTTTTATTGTTACTGCCGTTAATCTTTATTGGCAGCGGCGTGGTCATTTGGTTAAAAAGAAAAAAACTCTAAGCAATGAAAAAACGCCTCATCATCAATCTCAGCCTGCTCATTTTATTGCTCAGCTTGGCCGCAATCGCGTGGTTAAAACCGGGGCAACAAATCAGCGAGCAACCTGCTTTAGTGCCCATTGACATCGCGAACATCGATTCAATTCGTATCGAGCGTGCCCAAGCGGAAACAATTGAATTAAACAAACAACAGCAACAATGGCGGTTAATCGCACCGCTTAAAGCAAACGCCTTGGCGGGCAAGCTTGAGCGTTTATTGAAAATATCACAAATAAAGCCCGTTAGTAGTTACCCCTTAGACCCTGAGTCGATGCAACGTTTTGGCCTACAAGCCGCCGTGGCCAAAATTTATTTTAATGATATAGAGGTATTGATTGGCCGTACCGAAAGCGTGAACTCTCGACGTTACGCTAGCAGTAGCGGGCAACTTCATTTACTGGACGACACCTTCTTACATCATTTAACAGCACCGCTAAGCGCCTATATCGACAACCGTTTATTAGCCGATGGTGCGCAGATTATCGCCTTACAAACAGCCAGCCTGAATTTACAACGAGGCGATGATAATAGTTGGCAGAATAAATTCCGCCCGACACAGTCAGTATCGGCCGACGCGGTGCAAATATTATTCGATGAATGGCGTTTTGCCCGCGCCATCAGCGTTAACGAGCAACTCGGCACTGAGACTGGCGAGAGCATCCGCCTGCAACTCAGCAACCAACAAGTCAGACAATTTAACCTTATAAGGCAGCAAAACAAGGTCTTATTGGTCGATAACAATACACGGCTAGCTTATCAATTTAGCCTAACCAAATATCAACAGATGAGCACCTTAAGTGAACTCGAGTAGAACATGCCTGAATTACCGGAAGTAGAAACCACCCGCCGAGGTATTGCCCCTCATATAGAAGGCAAAAAAGTTCAGCGGGTGATCGTCCGCCAGGGCAAGCTACGCTGGCCAGTGAGCCCTGAAATCAGCAGTCTATTACCCAATTTGTGTATTAGCCGAGTGCGCCGGCGGGCAAAATATTTATTGCTCGAAACCGAGGCTGGCACCTTGATTATTCACCTTGGCATGTCTGGCAGCTTACGCATCGTTAACGCCGATAGTCCGCTGGAAAAGCACGAACATATCGATATCATATTTAGCGACAACAGCTGTTTAAGATATAAAGACCCGCGCCGTTTTGGCTGCTTATTATGGACGTCAGCTCCCATCCAGCAACATAAGCTGATTCAACACCTAGGCCCTGAGCCACTATCTGCGGACTTCGAAATTGACGACTTCTACCGCAAGGCCAAATTACGGAAAACGCCGATTAAAAACCTCATTATGGATGGCAAGGTAGTCGTAGGCGTAGGTAATATTTACGCCTGCGAAGCACTCTTTGCCGCAGCTATTCACCCACAACGCGCGGCGAATAATATTTCTAGGAAGCGCTTAGAAAAGCTCCTGAATGAAATTAAAAAGGTCTTAACCCTAGCTATCAAGCAAGGCGGCACCACCCTCAAAGACTTTGTTAATAGCGAGGGAAAACCCGGTTATTTCCAACAAACCTTAAATGTATATGGGCGTAGTAAACAGCCCTGTCACGTCTGCAACAGCCCGATCAAACAAGTCATGATCGCCCAACGCTCCAGCTTTTATTGCTCACACTGCCAACATTAAGAGAAATCGGTATTGTGAATCCTTCGGCACTTCATATACAGTAGTGTTTAAGGAGAGTGGGATTGTTCAATATAAAAAATAAATTCATACGTCAATTAGTCGGCAGTTTTACCGACCTGCTGCCTATTTTTGCGGTCATCTTTGTATTTCAAATATTTGTCTTACAACAAGCCGTGCCCAACTTAGCCGACATTGCCATCGGCACCGCCTTCGTCGTCCTCGGCCTCACCTTATTTATTCAAGGGCTGGAAAAAAGCCTATTCCCAATCGGCGAGCATATGGCTTACGCCTTCGCTAAAAAAGGCAGCCTGTTTTGGTTGCTCACCTTCGCATTCGCCTTAGGTTTTGGCACCACCGCCGCCGAACCGGCGCTCATTGCGGTGGCCGATGAAGCCGCCAGAATCGCCGCAGATGGGGGGATGATTGAAACAACGGAAAAGGCTAAATTAAGTTACGCACTCGGTTTAAGGTTTACCGTTGCCGCCTCCGTTGGTTTCGCGATATTAGTCGGCGTACTACGAATTATTCGCGGCTGGCCACTACATTACCTGATTATCCCCGGTTATATCGGGGTCGTACTGATGACCTTCTTTGCCCCTAAGGAAATTATTGGGATTGCCTATGACTCGGGTGGCGTCACCACCTCAACTATCACCGTCCCCCTAGTCACCGCCTTAGGTGTGGGCCTTGCATCGGCCATTCAGGGGCGCAATCCGATGACCGATGGTTTTGGCTTAATTGCGTTTGCATCGCTCACCCCGATGATCTTTGTGATGGCGTACGGGATGATCATCTAATGTCTTTGCTCACCGAAGTATTCGACGTATTTTTATCCACCTTACGTGATGTTGCACCGATCATCATGGTGATCGTTTTTTTCCAATTAGCCATTATTCGACGCCCCTTCAGTCATTTAAAGGATCTCGCAGTCGGCATGAGTTATGTCATTCTCGGCATCACTTTTTTTCTCGTCGGTTTAGATAAGGCCTTATTCCCGCTAGGTACCGTGATGGCCGAGCAACTCACCAGCAGCGCCTTCATCAACCCCAGTACCGACCAATCCATCTCGATTGCTTGGCAAGATTACATTTGGGTGTATATTTTCGCCGCCTGTATTGGTTTTGCCACCACCTTAGCCGAACCCTCCTTAATCGCCGTTGCTATTAAAGCCAGTCAAATCTCTGCTGGTGCTATTAATGCTTGGTATTTGCGCCTCGCGGTGTCGTTAGGCGTTTCCTTCGGCATTGCGCTTGGCACGTATCGGATCGTCAGCGGCACCGAGTTATACCTCTATATCATCGCCGGTTATGTCGTGGTTATTATTCAAACCCTGTTCGCACCCAAGTTAATTATTGGCCTAGCCTACGATTCTGGCGGGGTCACCACCTCCACCGTAACCGTACCGCTCGTGACCGCGCTCGGTATTGGCCTAGCCACCTCGATCCCCGGTAGGAACCCATTATTAGATGGCTTTGGGCTGATCGCCTTCGCCAGTTTATTTCCGATTATCGCCGTACTAGCGTACGCTCAAATAACCGAATGGCTCGCTCGAAGAGCCAATAAAACAAGCCCTGAATAAGGAGATTAGACGATGCATTTTAAACTTATATTAGTCTTTGTTGATGATTCAAAAACCGATAAGGTCCTTGAAGCCGCTCGTGACGTAGGCGCTACCGGCGTCACCATCATCAATAATGCTAGGGGTGAGGGCATTATGCAGAAAAAAACTTTTCTCGGCCTAAACTTAGACAGCCAACGCGATGTGGTGCTTTTTTTGGTGGAGGAACACCTCAGCCGGACCATTATCGAAGAAATCGCCCGTGTAGGGCGTTTTGATGAAGAGCCGGGTAGCGGCATTGCCATTAAAATCGACGTAGAGGATGCTATTGGTGTATTACATCAAGTAAAAGAAATCACTCAGGGTATTGAGGAAAAATTATGAGCAATACAACAATCATTAAAGTTCGCGAAATCATGAAAACAGACTTCTATATGATTGATGGAAAGAGTACTGTTTTAGAGGCGGTCAGGGAAATGAAGAAACACCAAACCTCGGTGCTATTTGTTAATAAGTTCCATGAGAACGATGAATACGGGGTAATCAACGCCGGCATTATCGCCCGCCAAGTACTCGCAAAAGATCGTGCACCCGAGCGCGTAAACGTTTATGAGGTCAATGAAAAACCCTTGATTTCAGTCAGCCCAGACATGGATATCCGTTATTGTTCTAGATTATTCGCCCGCTACGATTTAATGCGTGCTCCAGTGATGGAAAACGGTCAGATTATTGGTGTCGTCAGCCCCATCCAACTGGTCTTAGACGGCCTCTGTGAACTGTCCGGCTACTGCTAAAAACACCCCGCTAAGCCATATCGTACTGGCGACTTAGCGGGAGTAAGCTTTTAAGCGTTCGTTTTGAAACGCGCGACCACATTATGCAGTTGCTCTGCAAGCGATACCAAACCATCAATCGTTTGGGTGGTTTGCGCGGTCGATTGAGTCGTTTTCAGGCTAACACTATTAATCTCCTGAATACTGCTGTTAATTCCTTGCGACACCTGAGTTTGCTCCTGTGCGCTATTAGCAATACTCACATTCATTTGATGGATGATCGATACCGCCTCGGTAATATTAACTAAGGCTATCGCCGCCACGTCCGCCTGCTCCACACATTCGGCCGCCTTACTTTTACCTTGTTTCATCGCTGCCACCGCCGTTAATGAACGAGACTGCAAGCGTTCAATAATATCTTTGATTTGCTGGGTTGAGTCCTGACTACGTGACGCCAAATTACGCACCTCATCCGCGACCACCGCAAAGCCTCTGCCATGCTCACCCGCGCGAGCAGCTTCGATAGCAGCATTCAAGGCGAGTAAATTCGTTTGCTCGGCAATACCGGCAATAACCCCCAGCACACTGCTAATACTCTCTGTTTCTACGTTCAGCGCATCAATTTCACCCGATGAGGTATCAATTTCTACCGCCAATTGTTTAATCGACTCGATGGTTGCATTAATCACCGTGCCACCCTTTTTCGCCTCATCATCCGCCGCTTGTGAGGAGTCCGTCGCTAGGCTGGCATTATTGGCCACCTCTTGGGTACTCCGCAACATCTCATCCATCGCGCTCATCAAACGATTAATTTCTTGTTGCTGATAATCGGCGTCCTGACGTAGCCCTGAGGTAATCGTTGTTAGCTCACCAGAACCGGAAACCAAACTAGACGTGGAGTGGTTAACTTGGCCGATCGCATCATCTACATCCGCTAGCATTCGGTTCAAAGCCTCACCAATGCCCGAAATTTCATCTTGATTAATCGTCTCATGGCGTAAACGTAGATCTAACGAAGAGCTGACGCTTTCCATCAGTTCGGTCAAACCATCAATCGGCTTGAAGATGCTCGCGGCCAAAAACAGAATAGCCCCTACCACGGAGACCACCATCAGTACAGAGACAATTGCTATCCGCCAAATGACGCTTAGCTCGGCCTCAGCAATAAGCGCTTCTAATTGTTGACGGGTAATTTCTAACGATACTTCTGCGCTCTCCATCGCCTCGTCCATATCAGCCCGAACACCTTTATCCGTGGTCAAACCTCGCTCTATCGCGCCATCGGCAAACGCCATAAACTGAGTTTTATAACGTTGTGCCAGCGATTCCATGCTAGCTTTATCGTCTGCATCGATCGAGGCCTCTTCCAGGTGACTCGAAAATACTAAACAATCTGCGTTAAATTTCTCAAGGTATTTTTCGTCCCAGCGCAACATGAAGTCTTTTTCTCTGCGTCGCAACATCAACATATCGGCCATTAACTGGCTCTCATCCAACTCAAAGACCCGCTCTTCTAATTGGTGCACGGCAGCTCTCAGTTCACCATATAAACCTGATTTATGATCCAAGCCAATCTTGCTTTGCACCTCCACGTAGCGATTAAAATGCTGTTGGTACTGGGTAAGAGCACGCTTACTCGCATCAAATTTGCTAAGGTCAATCCCCTTAGCAGCCATCGCCGAACCGATGTCAGCCGCAATAAGTCTAGTGCTTTTCAGGGTTTCATCAAATTCTTCTTTAAAACTCAGTTGATGGGTGAGAATAAACCCTTGCTCATTATGCCGCAGACTAGCCATATGAGTGCTAAGCCTCTCCAGCTTGAGCTGGTAGTTACTCAAACGTTTCAATTGCTGATCAGCCAAGTATTGATTCAATACCAACACCCCACCACCAATGAAAGTTAATAACGCGATGAGGTGTAATTTGTTTTTTATATTGAGATTCATTTAATAACGTAGTCAGTAGCTTATGTGGGAAATGGGTGCCTAGCAGGCGGTTATGGTGTGCGGAAGTATAGTTAAGCTTTTATAAAAAACAACACAAGCTGAACATTTCCTCGGCAAACCCTCTTAATCCATTCAAAGCTAAAACTAGCTAATAAAAAGCCGCGTTTAACGGAAGAGGTTAAACACGGCTTATCAATAAGATCTTAGCGCCTAGCTAAATAGGCTTGCCTCTAGCTCTATTTCGTTTTTAACTGAATAGCCAAAACTTCACCGCTAACACAGGTGACACCCTCACTCTTCAGCTCGGTGATCACAGAATACTTACGCCCATCAACTTTGACCACCTTAGCGCGCAGCTCAACCTCAGCCATCGGCACAGGTTTCATATAACGCACATTCAAGGTCCCCGTCACCATCATAATGCCCTTATCAAACACCGCATCATCGCCCAGTTGTTTGTACGCATATGCCAATGCGGTGTTAACCGAGTGACAGTCGATCAAACTCGCCGAAATACCGCCGTACAAACAGTCTGGTGGGCCAATCATATGTTCCTGCGGCGTCCACTTACAAACCACCTCATCACCTTCCCAGTGGCTTTCTATTTGTAAACCGAACGGGTTATCTTGACCACAACCAAAACAGCCATTTGGTCGCATTTTTTGTTGAATTGATACAGCTGCCGACATCGTTATCTCCATGATTTTTGTAATATGACCTCGTCAGACGAATACCTAACGATCGAGCATTAGACTAACACACGTTAGACTAAACCCTAAGTTATACAAACAGCGTGGAGCTAAGCTTCCGATACTGAACCTTATTTCATACTGAAACCACGCTTCTTTAAAAATTCACGCATATGCGGACGAGACTCTTTACCCACTAAGGCTTTCATTTCTTCGCTCCAGCAACTGTCTTTTTTACCGCCCGTACGCGATTTATAATACTCACGGATATGCTCATCATATACTTCAATGCCGCTGATATCGCTTGGGTTCAGATAGCTATTTTCTTTCAATACAGTGGATAAGGGTAAACGCGGTTTCACCTCAGGATCTTGATCAGGGTAGCCCAAACATAGACCAAACACCGGGTACACCTGATCAGGCAAACCGAGTAAATCGGCTACGTCCTGAGGGTTATTCCGTAAACCACCTATATAACAAATGCCCAAACCCAACGATTCTGCCGCAACAACACAATTTTGTGCTGCCAGCGCTACATCGGCCGTCGCAACAATAAAGTGTTCCGTCATACCAACACTGAAATCACCACCTTGCATTTCACAAGCCAGCTGCGGGCGGTGTAAATCGGCACAAAACACTAAAAACACCGCCGCACTACTCACATAACGCTGACCGCCAGCCAACTCGGCTAAGCGAGCTCTTTTATCGGTATCACGGACCCGTATCACCGTCGTTGCCTGAATATTACTTGAACTCGCAGCCGCTTGCCCACAACTAACAATTTCGTTAATTAACTCATCACTCACCGCTTGTTCGGTAAACTTTCTTATCGATCGGTGTGATTTTAATAACTCAATAACGTCGTTCATTTTGATGTCCTATAAGGTAAATTTATTGTTCGTCTCTTAAGCTTTATTGATTCTGCTTTAAGACATGCTTTATTTCGGGCAGCATGCGTTCAACACATTGCTGCCCTTCGGCAATCGCTTCATCGGCACGATAAAACTCCAACAAACCGATATGTGATAATTTAGGAGCCAGTAGAATATCGGCAGGATCTCCCGCCATACGGCTGCGCGTTATTCTATCTTGAGTAATGTTCACAGAAGCGGCAATCGCTTCAAAAAGATTAGGAGGTTCTAGCTCTGAACTCGTATTCGGAAACATTGAGCCGCGATATTCACTAACAAAATTGCTTATTTTAGCGGCCACCGTCGCTTGCTTCTCATTAGCAGCCGGTTTTTTGAAGTGTTTACCGACTATATCACCATTCAGATTCACCGCAATAACGATATCCGCACCCAAGGCTCGACACAGCGAAATAGGAACAGGATTTACTAAACCACCATCAACCAACCATTTATTATGATTATTAATCGCCGGAAATAAACCCGGCATGGAAATCGACGCCCATACCGCTTCCAGCACGGAATCCTTGCTCAACCAAACTTCGCGTCCGGTTGCCAAATCAGTCGCCACTGCGGCATACTGTTTAGCGAGTGCCTCAATACAGGCGTGTTCATCCGCCACATACTCGGTTAAAAACCCGTGCAAACGTTCGGTATTAACGAAACCATTCAAGGATCGATTAATCTCAAGGAACCTCGCTGTCTCAAATTTACTCAACGAACGCACCCAGCGTTCTAGTTTCGGTAAGTTATTCGATACATAAGAAGCCCCGACTAAGGAGCCGATAGAGGTGCCGCACACAATATCAGGCTCGATGCCTTGAGCGCTTAACGCGTTAATAACGCCTATATGTGACCAACCTCTAGACGAGCCACTACCCAGAGCCAAACCAATTTTCATATTAACTCCACGGTAGATGCCAGCCTCAACAGAATTATTTAAGCACGGAGGTCCTTGCTCACAAGAACTCCTTTGTCATTATTATAAAAACTGAGCCTATTTTTACCGTGCCGCTTAGAGTGGTACATCGCTTGATCCGCTCGCTTAATTAAACCCGCTAAGGCGTCGGCATCATCAGGGAATAACGCAACCCCACAGGAGGCAGTAACCCGATGCCAATGTCCCTCAAGCACATACGGTTTGGCTAGAGATATGAGCATTCTATTGACGACTCGCTCACATTGCTCGGCCGACTCAAGGTTTGCTAACAAGAGTACGAACTCATCACCACCTTGTCGTGAGACGGTGTCACCATCTCTGATACTAGCAGCAATCCGCCGAGCAACTTCGGTCAATAAGCTATCGCCCACCCCATGACCAAAACTATCATTGACCGCCTTAAAACCATCTAAATCAATAAAACAAATAGCCAATGGCGCTCCACTACGTTTGCTATGCGCTATCGCTTGCTGAAACCTATCGGCAAACAATTCCCGGTTCGGCAGACCGGTTAGCGGGTCATAATGTGCTAAAAATTTCAGTTTCTCTTGCTGTTCTTTACTCTGTGAGATATCTACATATGTCCCTAAGTAATTAATGACTTGCCCTTCATCATTTAACACCGATGAAATTGACAGCAAACAAGCTTTTAACTCACCCGCCTTGGTTTTCACCATGATCTCGCCCCGCCAATAAGCATTCGCCGCAACGTAGCGCCATATTTCATTGAAAAACTCAGCCGACTGCGCAGCAGAATGCAAGGCTCGTCCGCCTAAACCCAGCGCCTCATCATATTTATATCCCATCAATGCACAAAAAGCGGGGTTAATATCGATGATTCTTTTTTCTAAATCGGTGATGATGATCGCTTCCTGCACTTCATTAAACACCCGAGCTGACAGCGCTTGCTTTGCTTCGACCGCTTTTCGTTGCTGAATATCCTTACACACCACGTATAAAATAGCCCGCCCCTTCAACACCACAGAAGTTAGGCAAATTTCGGCCCATAATAATTCATTAGCTTTGCTCCGATGCTGCCATTCGAATACGTGCGAGCCATTGATCAACGCTAAGGCACACATCTCATCAGCCACATCCTCGCTACGACTACCGTCCGCTTGAAATTTCGGTGAAAAATGCTGAGGAGTTTTATTAATAAGCTCCGTTTTTGAAGTACAGGCCAACACATCGAGCGCCTGCTGATTACAATCTATGAAGCAGAAGGTTTCTGTATCTAACAGCAAGGTCGCATCTCGAGTGTTCTTAAAGGCGAGTTCGTACAGCTCTCGATCTTCTTCCAATTTTGCGGCCTGACGTGAAATTTCCTGCCGTGAGTTTGTAAGAAATTCCTCGGCCTCTTTAAAACGAGTAATCTCCGTAGAAACTCCTAATAAACCAACCACATCCCCGTGCTCATTGAATAATGGTTTTTTTGTCGAGGCATAATAACGGCTTTCCCCGGTTTCGCTAAGAATGAACCCCTCTTCCACATCAATCGTCTTAGCGTGCTCGATGACCTGCCGATCATTGTTGATGACGTCAGCCGCTTGTTGCAAACAAAAGAATACCGAGTCTTGCTGGCCCAGGATCTCATTTTTCGGGCGATTAAACAGTTCACACATTTGTTCATTAACGTATGTATAACGCCCCTGTTTATCTTTGCTGTACACATACACGCCGAGCCGATCGAGCATGACTTCAAATTCTTTCGATGGATTAAATCGCTCTTTCGATGTTTCCAAAGCGGCGACGACCGCTGCTTCTGCTGGTGCTTGAGTATACTTCAATATTCGCTGCGCCATCGCTAAGCGTAACCGCAGCTCAGCACTATCAACGGGGTTCGTAATATAATCATCGGCCCCGTTCAACAAACCATCCGAGGTTGCGGCGATATCAACCGGCGCACTTAACAACAATATATAAACTCCTGCCAACGCCTTCGCTCGCCGACAAATATCCAGCCTTGTATGCGCGGGCATTTCATCACCTAAAATGAGTACATCAGTCGCATGATCGTGCTGTAAAGCATCCAGCACAGCCGTTCCATCAGCCGGCAGCTTAACCTCGTGCCCCCATTGTTCAAGCAAGCTAGTAAGTTGTTGCCCTGTTGCCTGCCCCGTTGCTGCTAATAACACCTTCATCTTATGAAACGGTTGGGCATTACTCACCCTGACTATCCAGCCTGCAAGAAACAGTCTCCTTTAGCCAGTTTAATAATTGAGCCTCGGTGTGAAATTTTGCCTGATCCAACAAGGCTAGTTTATCGATAATCTCCGCCGAAACGTCCACCATTCGACGGCGTTTATTACGACTCGTTTGTTTTAAGCAATTCATCACCGCCTGTTCCAGCAAACCTGATTGCTGCATTAGCATACCAATGGCGATGCCATTAACACGGTTATTGTTTATTTTCGACTCGATATTTTGTACCCGCTGCGAGTACTTTTCTCGCTCGTCATGCCATAACAAACCCAAACGAATGCTAATACTAATATCGGCGAGTAAGGGCTTCGAATTCAAAAAACCCACCGAATTTTTTAATACCGACAACGGCAGTTCAACTTCCTCGGCTAGCGGTGGTGTCAGGTTAATCCCTGAAATCAAATACGGGGTGTTTTTCTGCTGCAAAAGCTCTCGACAATCATTCATCCGAGACACATCGACGATACAAATATCCGCCGTTAAGACGTCAGCCGGCGATTCCGTTCGACACTGTAAGCGGTACCCCATAGCGAGAAAGTCTTCTTCCCGCTGCTGAAACACCGCCATCTCAACGCCATACACATCGACATTGATAAGGTTCCCTTGGCCCAAATCATCCTCCAAAAATAAGATCAATCCATTAGTCTTTGTTTGCGGCGGGGTGTGGGCCTCAATACGCTTTCATGCTACAGCAGCACTACCCTCAATTCAATCGGATTATCTAACCAACAGACTACGCAGTAGTAGCAAAGGGCCCGTTTATTCCGTGGGCTAACCCGCAAAAACCTACTCGACGAGAGCCATGCCTTTGCCCCGAGGGTCGCTTGCTGCCGTTACTCGTCCGTTTTCTTTGTCCCACAAAATAGCGTGCATATTGCCATACGTCCGCCCCACGGACTCAAGCAGATGACCTTTTGCAATCAGCCCAGCTTTGAGTTCATCACTTAAAGCCCCGGGCTCATGCTGGATCACATCCGGCAAGTATTGGTGGTGGTAACGCGGCAAAGCCACCCAGGAACTAGCTTGCGCACCCTTCTCGGCCTCTAAAATAGCGAGTAATAACATACTAATAATTCGACTACCCCCCGGAGTTCCCAATAAACCAACCGAACCTTCCGTTTCTATAAATGTTGGCGACATACTCGATAACATTCGCTTATTTGGCTGAATCGCATTCGCCAAACCACCGACCAAACCATATACATTCGGCGTACCCGGTTTGATAGAAAAATCATCCATCTCATCATTTAATAAGACCCCGGTACCCGGCGGCACAAACCCCGAACCAAAGGGGTAATTAATTGACAAGGTTGCCGCGACTCGGTTACCCGCTTTATCAAGCACTGAAAAATGAGTCGTATCATGGCCTTCTGAGGCATTCAAGCCAGTTAACTGCTGGCTCGGCATCGCTGCTTTCAGGTTTAAGTTGTCTGCTAACGTCCAGGCATAAGACTTTTGGCTGAGTTTCTCGGTCGGCACCGAGACAAAATCGGCATCGCCCATATACTGCGCCCGTGCTTGGTACGCTCTACGCATCGCCTCCACCACTAGATGCACCCGCGTTGCCTCGTCCATCGCCGCCAAGTCGTATTGCTCTATAATATTTAACGCAATAGATAATACCAAGCCGCCCGATGAGGGTAACGCCGCCGATATAATCCGCATGCCGTTATAATCAATAACAACCGGTTCACGCTCTTTAACCTTATAGTTGGCTAAATCTTGTTTATCCCAAATACCGCCAGCCTGCTGCACACCGCTCACCAATTTATCCGCTAGCTCACCACGATAAAAACCAGAAAAACCATCACGGGCTAAACTTTCTAGGCTTGCCGCCAGATCCTGTTGGCTAATCCGTGTGCCCAATTCAGGTACTAGTCCTTCCCTTAAGAAAATTGAACGAGCGGGTTCACTCGATGCCAATACCGGCAGACGAAACCGCGCCAAACGCCGATAGTGTTCATTCACCAGAAAACCATTTTTTGCTAAACGAATAGCTGGGCGCAAGCTGTCGGCCAAACTGAGTTCACCGTATTGTTCAGATAAATGCACCAAGGCCGCGGGTAAACCCGGTATACCTGCCGCCAGCGCCCCATTCACCGAAGCGACTTTATTCGCTTGCCCGGTCACGGGGTCCAAGTACATATCACGCTGCGCTGCATTAGGCGCGACCTCACGGCCATCAATCATCACCTGCTTGCCATCACTCGCGCGATGCAATAACCAAAAACCACCACCACCTAGACCCGAACCAAACGGTTCGACCACCGCTAACGCAGCACTCACCGCGACCGCCGCATCAAACGCGTTCCCGCCTTGATTTAAAATATCCAAGCCCGCTTGGCTCGCAGCAGGGTGCGCACTGGCTACCGCCTGTGCCTGTGGGCGCAGTTGCGGCGTACTGCACGCCATTAAAAAGACTAAACTGAGTAATATAATAAGCCAGCGCATCGTGTTATTTACCTGCCATTAGTTGTTCATACTTAAGTTGTAGCTCGGCGTTCGTTTCTTCATGATCGGGGTCTTTTGGGATACACTCCACCGGACAAACCTCGACACACTGAGGGGTATCAAAATGCCCCACACACTCGGTGCATAGATCGGGGTCTATTTCATAAATTTCCTCACCCTGAGTAATCGCATCATTCGGGCACTCGGGTTCACAGACATCGCAGTTGATGCACTCATCGGTAATTAATAAAGACATGCTTAGGCCAACTTATCCAAGATCGCCTGTTTAATAGAGGCTGGTACAAACTTACTCACATCGCCACCGTGCCGCGCAATATCACGCACCAAGGTTGACGATAAATCTGCCCACTCGGAGTGGGTCGTTAAAAAAATCGTTTCTAAGCCGTGCATCAGTTGCCGGTTCATCCCCGCCATCTGCGCTTCATATTCAAAGTCTGCAATTGAGCGTACCCCACGCACGATAATATTCGCCTGCTGCTGCTGCGCCAAGTCAACTAATAAACCGTCAAACTCAACCACTTCGATATTCGCATGACCCGCCAATGCTAACGTCGCCAACTCGACACGCTGCGGCAACTCAAAAAAGGGATTTTTACCGCTGCTTTTTGCCACCGCCACGACCACCCGGTCAAATAATTCGGCTGAGCGCAGAATGATATTGATATGACCATGGGTCATCGGATCAAAGGTTCCAGGGTATATTGCTGTTTTACTCATGTTAATTCTCGATGATATAAATAATACGCCACTTGGCCGGTGCTCTTACTGCGGTGCTGCTGCCAATTACTGGGTAAAAAATCCAGGTCTAATTTACGTTCACACTCGAGGTAAATAACCGCCTCATCGGCGAGCCAGCCGCTTTCTTCCAATGATCGGCAACACTCTGCTAGCGCACCATGCCTAAACGGTGGATCTAAAAAAACCACGTCAAACCGAGGTTCACCCGATTTATGCTTAGTCCTTAAAAAGTCTTCTGCTGGACGCTGCATTAATTGAATAGTCTCCGCCTGTAATAGTTCTTTATTATTGCGTAAGGACTTGATAATGCGACTTTCGCGTTCAACCATCAGCACATGCTGCGCGCCGCGCGACGCCGCTTCGAAACCCAGTGCACCACTCCCCGCATACAGATCCAAACAATGTGCATTTGGCAAATAGGCTTGTAACCAATTAAACAAGGTTTCCCTGATCGGATCGGTAGTTGGGCGCAAACCATCGATACTCGGAAAGGCAATCTTTCGCCCTCCCCACTGCCCCGCAATAATTCTTACTTTATTTTCTTTTCCAGCCATTACTTTGTATCACCCTTTATTTGTCCAACCGTGACCATCACCATCTTATCGACCACCAACCTACGCCGAAACGCGTCTTGTATGTTGGCGACACTCACCGCATCGATATTGTCTAAATAACGATCTAAATAATCCAACTCCACACCGCTAGCGACAATACTCGCCACGCTGGCTAGGAGTTTTTTATTGCTATCTAAACGCAACGCAAAACCACCGCTGATATTCTTCTTCGCCGCAACAAGCTCTTCCTCACTAACACCCTGCTCGACAAACTCTAATAAGGTTTTTTTCGCCGCCACTGCCGCTTCAGTCAGCTTTTCATTGCGCGTTTGCAAACCCAGTAAAAAAGGCCCTTTTTGCAGCATCGGATGAAAATAGCTATATGCGCTATACGCCAAACCACGCTCTTCACGAATTTCTTTCACAATCCGTGAACTAAACCCACTGCCACCGAGGATATGGTTGCCCACATACAAGGCGTAGTTATCGGCATCATTATGCTTTAATACCGGCAGACCATACATCAGGTGTGTTTGCTGCGAAGGGTATTCTACATGAATGTTTTTACCCTCGGCTAGCTCAGCCACCTCGGCTATTGGCATCGCTTTTTCACCCGCAGGTAGATCAGCCAGCAACTCGGCAACCATTTGTTCGGCTTGTTGACGCGAGATACCCCCCACCAAAATAAGTTTTAAGTTATTCGCCACATAATAACGCTGATAAAAACGCCGTAAATCTCCACGTTCGATCATTGCCACCGATTCGCTCGTTCCGCGCACCGGTTTGGCATACGGGTGCCCACCGTAGATCTCTCGATATAAGGCTAATTGCGCCAAGACTCCAGGAGACTCTTCACGCCGCTTAATACTTAATAAAGTTCGTTCTTTCTCACGTTGAAAGTCGGTTAATGGAAAATCCGGCTGACTCAACACCTGTTGCAATACCGCCCATGATGACGCCAAGGCTTTTTCATCACTCAAGCTTCTAAAGCTCAACGTCGTCAAGTCTCGTGAACTAGCAGTACTGAGCTGCGCACCAACGTTTTCTAATCGTTCGGCTATCTGTTGCGTAGTTTGCCCCGCTGCACCTTGGTCAAGCAAAGCACTGGTCAGTGCGGCGACACCATTTTGCTTCGCATCATAAGCACTGCCCGCAGTAAAAACCAACCGCGCATCGACAATCGGCAAACCCTCGGTTGCAACAAAGTACACCTCCGCACCCTTTGCACTACGCCAGTGTTGAATACTGGGAAGCGCCACCGCCGCCGAACTGAGTAACAATAAGACCAGCCCCGTCAATAATGAATGGTTACTGCGCATCGGCATACTCCTGACTTTCGACTGTTTTTTGTGGTTTATCATTTGGCAGCATATAGACCACCGTTAAGTGATCCTCAATTAAGTATTTTTTGGCAACGGCTTGCAGCTGTTCCACACTCACCGCCTGCACCTTAGCCACGTATTCTGCACTCTTCTGCCAACCAACACCCACCGTTTCCAGTAGGCCCAGCTGCATCGCTTGATAAAAGTTCGAGTCCTTTTCATACACCGAGGCGGCAATCACCTGCGCCTTGATACGCTTTAGCTCGGCTTGCGCAACCGGCTTCTGTTGTAATAATGCCACTTGCTCCAGTAACGCGGTTTCTAAGTGCTCCACGCTTCCGCCCTCAACTGGCACTCCATCAAATAGGAACAAAGTCGGTAGCCGCGCATTCATGTCATAACCCGCGCTCACGCTCGAAGCAACTTGCGAACCACGCACTAAATTAGCCGCTAGCCGCGCACTTTGGCCACCACTTAAAATTCCGGACAACACTTCCAAGGCGTAGATATCGTCGCTGTCTTCCTGTGAGTTTAATACAGGTACCTTGTAACCCATCAATAAGTAAGGCACCTTAGCCGTTTGCCTGACAATTCCACGGCGAAGGCCCAATTGCGGCACCTCGACACGTTGTTTAAGCGGTTTAAAATCAACCCTAGGAATAGCTGCAAAGTGTTGTTCGGCCAGCGCAAACACCTCCGCCGCATCGACATCACCGACCACCACCAAGGTGGCATTATTCGGGGCATACCATTGTTGATACCAAGCAGCCAAGTCCTGCAGCTTCATATCTTCTAAGTCCTGCATCCAACCAATAATCGGGTTACGGTACGGGCTACTGGTGTAGGCGATCGCTTTAAAGTATTCATACGCCTGCGACTGCGGTTTGTCTTCGGTACGCATTCGCCGTTCTTCCATCACCACTTGCAGCTCTTTCACAAACTCTTTTTCTTGTAAGTTCAGACGCTGCATGCGTTCGGCTTCAAGCTTCATGCTCACCGCTAAACGGGAGGCTTCCATCGTTTGGAAGTACGCGGTGTAATCGGCACCCGTAAACGCATTTTCACGCCCACCATTCGCCGCGATGATTTTAGAAAATTCCCCTGGCGCCAAATTATCAGTACCTTGAAACATCATATGTTCCAACACATGAGATAAACCGGTGATCCCGTCGTGTTCATAGCTGGCACCGACTTTATACCAGACTTGCGAGACCATAACCGGAGCACGACGGTCTTCTTTTACCAGCACTTTTAAGCCATTTTTCAGCGTTTTTTCGTGTACCATATTAGGCATATTTTCAGCTGTGGCAAAAGCACTCAGCGAATAAAAAACATGCAGAATAAAAACTGTGTTGAATAGTTTTATCATTTTGCTCTCATATAACCCTATATTATAGAATGGGCATTTTACGACACCGCCCTCGGAAACACACGATATCATGTTTGGATTTGGTAAGAAAAAAAAGCACAACACGCCTCAAGACAGTAACACTAAGGTCGATGAGAGCCCGCTAGAAAAACCTAAAGAAGGTTTTTTTGGCCGACTTAAAAGCCAGCTGTCGAAAACCCGCACCGGCCTAACAGGTGGTCTCGGCAATTTATTCCTCGGCAAAAAGAAAATAGACGAGGACTTATTTGAAGAACTGGAAATGTTACTGCTCACCGCTGATGTCGGCATTGAAGCGACCCAGAAAATCATCGGTCAATTAACCCAGCGCGTCGCGCGTAAACAGCTGTCAGACCCACAAGCACTCACCGCGGCACTACAAGAAGAAATGCTCGCCATTTTAGAGCCCAATCAACAAACCTTAAGCATTCCCGACAGCGATAGCCCGTTTGTTATTTTAGTGGTTGGGGTGAACGGCATGGGTAAAACAACCACCATCGGTAAACTTGCAAAACGCCTGCAAGCCGAGGGAAAAAGCGTGATGCTCGCCGCCGGCGATACCTTTAGGGCCGCTGCAATCGAGCAACTGCAAGAATGGGGTACCCGCAATAATATAGAGGTTGTCGCGCAACACTCAGGAGCCGACTCGGCCTCAGTTATTTATGACGCTTTTGAGAAAGCCCGCGCACGTAAGGTGGACGTGCTATTGGCCGATACCGCAGGGCGTTTACACACCCAAACCAATCTGATGAACGAGCTCAGCAAAATCAACCGTGTCATTAAAAAACTTGATGACAATGCACCGCACGAGGTGATGTTAGTGCTGGATGCCGGTACTGGGCAAAACGCGCTAGCGCAAGCCAAGCACTTTAACGAAGCCACCCCGCTCAGCGGCATTACCCTAACGAAACTCGACGGCACCGCCAAAGGCGGCATTATTTTCGCTCTGGCCAACCAGTTTAAACTACCGATACGCTTCATCGGCATCGGCGAAGGCATCGATGATTTACGTGAATTTGACGCCAAGCAGTTTACCCAGGCGCTATTTGATAAAACTGACGAAAAAGCATAAACAAAGTGCTGCAATTCATTAACGTCAGTAAGCGTTACCCTGGGGGCTCGGAAGCGCTAAAAAACGTCAGTTTTGAAATCCAACAAGGAGAGATGGCGTTTTTGACGGGGCATTCAGGCGCCGGTAAAAGCACCTTATTAAAACTCATCGCGGTGCTCGAACGCAGTAGCCAAGGCCAAGTGATGCTGGACAGCCAAAATATTGGCCGAATCCCCCAGCGTTTAGTGCCCTACACGCGCCGTAAAATCGGCATGATTTTTCAAGACCACCGCTTATTACATAACCACACCGTATTTGATAACGTCGCCTTACCCTTAATCATCGCGGGGCACCAACAACATGAGATTAAACGGCGGGTTCGCGCTGCCTTGGATAAGGTTGGCCTATCGGGTAAAGAACGGCGCTACCCCATCACCCTATCCGGTGGTGAGCAGCAACGTATCGGCATTGCACGAGCGGTCGTTAACCGGCCACCGATGATTCTGGCGGATGAACCAACCGGCAACCTAGACCCACAATTATCCGCCGAGATCATGCAATTATTTGAACAATTCAACCAAGTCGGCGTCACTGTGTTAATCGCTAGCCACGACGTCCCGCTGATTAAACGCATGGGCTATCGCATGTTGGAGTTATCACAAGGGGAACTGGTGCAAAATCATGGCTAGACGTCGCAGTAATATCCAGCGCCCGTTGGCAAGCTTCAACGTCAGCGCTTATTTCCGTATCCATTTGCGCACCTTATTTTCCAGCCTAGGCCGTTTCTCTAGAGCGCCCTTCAACTCGATGATGACAGTCAGCGTGATCGCTATCACCTTATCGTTACCCGCCGGTTTATTAGTCTCGATCAATAACCTCCAGGCACTCAGCGGCCAAGTAGACCTGAACCATAATATGTCTATTTTTCTACAGCCTTCGCTAACGCTAACGCAGGCCGAAGTGCTCAGCCACCAGCTACAAGCTAACGACCTTATCTCACAAGCGACCCTCATCGACAAACAAGCCGCCTTAGATGAATTCCGTCAACACAGTGGTTTTAATTTGGCGATCGGCATGCTTGAAGATAATCCTTTACCCCACGTCATCCAAGTCAGTCCCAATACCGACAATCAAACCGCTGTTAAAGCGCTGATTGCTGAACTTGAACAACACGCCGGCATCCAACTCGTGCAAATGGACTTAGCTTGGCTTGAACGCTTAAACGGCTTTCTGCAAATTGCGCAACGCGCAGCGAGTCTAATCACCGCCTTGCTGGGTTTAGCGGTATTACTCATCATCAGCAATACGATCCGTTTGGAACTGCAAAACCGCCGAGATGAGATCGACATTACTCGGCTGGTCGGCGCCACTCCAGCCTTCATAATGCGGCCCTTTATTTACAGTGGTTTTTGGCACGGTTTGTTCGGCGGGGTGCTCGCCTGCCTCTTGGTCAACCTGTCAATCTGGCTAATTGATAGCCCCACCAGTTCCTTGGCAAACCTATATAACAGCTCGTTTAGCTTACAAAACATGTCGTTTTATCACGCCATATTATGGGTGATTTTTGCCATATCTCTTGGTATCACCGGCTCTTGGGTGGTGGTTAGGCGATACCTGACTGAGCTTGAGCGCTGACTATCGGCTCAATTGCCATTAGCATCAATCCTTTGTTATACTGGAAGTGCTTTATAGAGGGTGTTAACTAAAATCAACCTGATTACGCCCCTTTTTGAGGACATATATGACACACGCATTGACCATCCCTACACAGCTTTCAGCTGGCTCATTAGATGCTTATATAGCATCGGTTTCTGCTGCTCCTGCACTCACTGCAGAACAGGAAAAAGATCTCGCCAATCGTTTACGTAACGACAACGATTTAGCCGCCGCGCGCACCCTAGTATTATCCCATATGCGTTACGTCATCCATATCGCTAGAAGCTATAGCGGTTATGGTCTCGCCCTACCCGACCTGATTCAAGAAGGTAGTATCGGCCTGATGAAAGCGGTTAAACGCTTCGACCCTGAAGTCGGTGTACGCCTTGTTTCTTACGCGGTGCACTGGATTAAGTCTGAAATTCATGAGTTCGTCATTAAAAACTGGCGGATTGTAAAAATTGCCACCACCAAAGCGCAGCGTAAATTATTTTTTAACCTTCGCAAGCAAAAGAAAAATCTAGCTTGGTTAAATGAGACCGAAGCGGATGCCATCGCTAATGACCTTGGAGTCGACAAATCGGCGGTGTATGAGATGGAAAAACGCCTCAGCAATAGCGATATGGCGTTTGATGGCCACCAAGACGACAACTCGGATAACGATGAGCTGAGCCATACCCCTGCAAGCTTTGTCACGAAAGAAGAACACGACCCAGCCAGCCTAGTCGAAATCCATAACGAAAAGACACACAATTCTTCGCAGCTGCAACTCGCGCTTAACAAACTGGATGAACGTAGCCGAATAATTTTAGCCGAGCGCTGGTTAAGCGAAGAAAAATCCACCTTGCATGAGTTAGCTGACAAATATCAGGTATCTGCCGAACGTATTCGCCAGCTAGAAAAAAATGCGATGAAAAAAGTAAAACAAGAGTTACTTGAGTTCAACCCCGCTTAACACTTATAAACAATTAGCACAGCTCGCCATCGCGCCTAGGCGCAAGGTGAGCTTCTGATCTTTCTGCAGCATCTCTAGGTGCTTTAAAAAACTCATTCCCAATAAAACCCCTTTGCCATTCATATTCGGGTTAATGTGCGCGGCAATATTTTTTAGCTCGATAGAACCTAACTTCACCGAATCCAGCATCACTCGGTACACCGTAATATCACCATTAGCGGTTCGTGTTCTTTCTGGGTAACCCGCAGTCAAATGCATTTTTTTTGCCACATTTCCCGGAATACTAATATTGGTTGCCCCTGTATCCAGTACAAATAGCGCCCATTGGTCATTAATTTTCCCTTCAGCTATATAATGCCCTTGCCGATTTTGTAATAAGGTCACTTCAGCACTGCCGTCTGCCGCATAAACAAACTCAGGCCGATCATTAGGGTTTGTTTGTTTTTCAAGGTAACGATCAAAACCCAGAACGAGCATGATCAGGAAAGCCAGCCAAGCCAACGACACCATCATCTTTGATATCTTATTGGTGGACTTAATGCTTTTCATAACAAACCTGCTATTGAAGATAAAAATTCAGCGGACGAGGCCAGTAGCCCTCACATTCACCGCCCTATGCGATCAAATATCTAAAATAAATATAGCATATCTAACTCAAAGGTAGTGATCTAGCAATAAGGCAGAAAATAACAGCATCAAATAACTAATAGAATAATGAAAGGTCTTCATCGCCACCGCATCATCAGAGGTCTTCATCAATAAGACCGCGTAGTACAAGAAACCCAGACCTAATACCACTGCCGCTACCAAGTACAACAGCCCACTCATGCCTGTTAAATAAGGCAATAAGCTGACCAATAACAATAACACCGTATAAAACACGATATGTAAACGAGTAAAGTCCGCACCATGGGTCACCGGCAGCATAGGAATATCAGCTTTAGCATATTCATCACGCCGCGCCACCGCCAAGGCCCAAAAATGCGGCGGCGTCCAAATAAAAATAATCAGAAATAACAATAAGGCATGCGGGTCAATTGAGTTAGTTACCGCGCACCAACCCAGCACCGGCGGCGCAGCACCAGCGGCACCACCAATCGCTATATTTTGCGGTGTTGCGTGTTTCAAATAAACGGTATATACAACCGCATAACCAATCAGCGATAGGAACGTTAGGAGGGCCGTCAAGCTGTTAACCCACTGCAGTAAAATAATCATCGACAAGATGCCAATGCTGAAAGCAAAAACCAATACTTGGCTACCCGATAACTCACCCTGCGGCAATGGACGACCTTCGGTCCGCGCCATTTTAGCGTCATATTGCTGATCTAAATAATGGTTAATCGCCGCCGCTGAGGACGCCGCCAGCCCAATCCCCATCGTGGCAAATAACATCCTTGGCCACGCCTCTACCAGTGGGCTAGCCAAAATCATTCCGACGATGGCGGTAAATACGATCAGCATCACCACTTTCGGTTTACATAATTGATAATAACTTCGCCAATCCACCTTGGTATTTAAGCCATTTATACTTTGTTCCATCACAATATCTCCCTAAGACAGCTTATAACTGTTCAATCTAAAATTTAAATAAACCACACTCAATAACAGTAAGGCCGCAACCCCGTTATGTGCAACCGCCAGTGGTAAGGGTAAACTGAATACGACGTTTAACACACCGAGTAGTAGCTGACTAAACAAGCAGCCGAGCAATAGTTTCACTTCTGTTTTTGCGCCAATTCGAAACAGTAGAAATGCTAGCAGTGTTAGCAGCACTGTCGTCACCGCCGCGCCAATACGATGCACCCAATGAATTGCAGCACGGGCTTGATTCGTTAACACCCCATATTCATAATCCACCCCGAGCCCACGCCACAAAACAAAGCCTTCTTTGTAGTCCACATCCGGCTGCCATGACTCATCTAAGCAAGTGGGTAACTCTGGACAGGCTAAGGCCGCATAATTGGTGCTAGTCCAGCCACCTAGTGCAATTTGTAGCACCAGTACCAATAAGGCAGCCGGTGCGAGCACTTTCAGCACGGACTTGTTTTTAATCGTCGGTAAACGCTTATTAGATAGCCGTAATAACAACAAAAATAATAGGCTCAAGATTGATAAGCCGCCTAATAAATGCCCCATCACAATCACTGGTTTTACCAATAAGGTGACCGTCCACATCCCCAAAGCACCTTGAAACAACACTAGGATTAACAACGATAAGGTCAAACCGCGCTGACCTAACTGGGGTTGCCGCCAAGCAAAATACGTTAACAATAAAATGACAAAACCTAATGCACTGGCAAAATAACGATGAGTCATCTCTTTCCAAGCCTTTGATGATTCTAAGGGACGCTCGGGAAAACTCTCGGCTGCAGCATGAATGCCCTGCTGTGAATCATCGACGATCAAACTACCATAACAACCCGGCCAATCAGGGCAGCCCAAACCCGCATCGGACAAACGTACATATGCCCCCAAGATAACGACAAATAAGGCCAGTAATATGCCGAATAGGCTGAGTCGTTGTAAGATCATCCAATCTGTGACGCTTTAAATAACAATTTAAGGTCTTTTTGGATACCATATGGGTCGGCATTTTGGCGGTATTTCATCATGATATTACCCAGCGGATCGACTAATAACATATCGCCGTCCGTTAACTCAGGAATTAACCGCTGTAGTTTATTCAGCTGGGTAGCCTTCCAATGATAGACATTAAGCTCCCTATCGTTACTCTGTATTGTCGCCAGTTCAGCAGAATTAACCGACATGTCCATATAAACTCTTTTAAAGCGAGTGGAGTCTTTACTGAGTAATACATTCAGCTGACGCAATAAATGTGTTGATTTAGCACAAGATGCATCACATCGTCCATCCATATCGAGGTGCAGTAATACCCAGCGACCTTTTAGGTGCTGCATATCGAGCTGTTCAGCATTCACTATGAAGTCTTTAAGCTCTGATGGAATAGCCGGAGAAACTAACTCGCCATAGTTTTTAGTTTCGTGATTAGCCAAAAGTTGCGGATTGCTAAATAGCAGCCAGGCAGTGATGACAGGTAAGCCAAACAGACCCGCAATTGAAATAAGTTTAAGTCGATTCCTTGTTAATGTATTCATCTTTCTTCACACCCTGTTTTATTGTTACTACAAAATAAATTACTAACCAAGCCAGCGCCAAAGCAAACCATTGAAAGGCGTAACCGTAGTGTTTTTCTGGCCCCATTTTCATCATCATCCACTGTCGAAGATAACCGTGCGGTTGGTCGGCATCCATTAATACTTGATACGGCAAGACCTCATAACCTAATCTTTCGGCCACATTATGAAGGTTAATCAGCTGCGTCACCGCTGGCCAATTGTCTGATAGCTGATCGGCTCCCTGCAATTGAATACCCACCGTTGGAAAATGGTCTAAGCGACCTAGACTAGATATCGTCTTCGCGCTGATATCAACATTCGGTAAGTCAGCGCGATTCGCGCCGGTAGGCAACCAACCTCTATTTAGCAATACTGCCTTATTATTTGCTAGCTTGATTGGCGTTAACACGAAGTAACCTGCACGCCCATTGCGCACTTGATTATCGATCAATATTTGCTGTTCGGCATCGACTTTGCCACGCAAACTTACCGGCAGGTAACGCAGTTCATTCGCTGCAAAATCCAACTCACTCAGCGGAGTTGCAGGTAGTTCGCTACGCGAAGATTGTAAGTCTAGGATCGCCTGCTTTTGCTCTGCTCGGCCAATTTGCCAACGCCCTAAACTAATTAATATCAATAACACGATCACTGCTAAGATAGATAAAAACAAACTTGCCTTGAAGTGCAAGCGCCTACCCCACATCGACTTGCCTTCGCTTATAACTTAACAACTGAGCCCTTAATAATGTCACCTCTTATAAAATACCTAATTATTTTTTCTTTATTGCTAATCGTATACAACCTGTTCAAGTCCTTTTACCACCTCTCCAATAATAAATCCCAGCCAAAAAAAGTGGTCAAATTTTTAGCCATTCGTGTCGGCTTATCATTCTTACTATTTATCTCCTTATTAGTTGCAACTCAATTTGGCTTGATCAGCTCGCACGCCTTACTTCCCCAAGAAAACAGCCAGCAAACGAGCCATACCAGCCAATAAACGAACCTTGTTTACAACCAATACACAAAGATAAATAGGCCCAACCAAACCACGTCGACAAAGTGCCAATACCAGGCCGCCGCTTCAAATGCGAAGTGGTGCTCTGCGGTAAAATGTCCCTTAATACTGCGCACCAATACGACCGCTAACATGATCGCGCCGACCGTCACGTGAAAACCATGAAAGCCCGTTAACATATAGAAGGTTGAACCATAGACACCCGAGCCCATAGTCAAATTAAGATCATGGTAGCCATGTCCATACTCTACGGCTTGCAATACCACAAATATAAAACCAAGTGCCACCGTCGCCGCCAAAGCCCAAATCAGCTGTTTGCGTTTATTGGCCACTAAGCCCCAGTGAGCCACCGTGACCGTCACTCCGCTGGTCAATAAAATCAGCGTATTTATCGATGGTAAACCCCAGGCCGACATTTTTTGATATTCGCCGCCGATAGCCTCCGGCCCATTCGTCGGCCAGATTGCCTCATAACTATTCCATAGAAACTCATGAGTCGCCGCGCCAGAATCGGCGCCTCCCAACCAAGGCACCGAGAAAACTCGAATGTAATACAGCGCACCGAAGAACGCGGCGAAAAACATCACCTCAGAAAAAATAAACCAAACCATACCAATACGGAAAGAAGCATCCTCCGCCTTGTTATATGCACCCGACTCGCTCTCCTCTATCACATCGCCAAACCAGCCAAACAACATATAAATCGTCACCAACAAACCCACAAGCATAATATTATCCGCCATGCTCGAACCATTTAACTGCCCTGCGAAACCACCCAACAGTAACGTCATGCCAATTGATCCAACTATTGGCCACTTCGCACTGTGGGGAACGTAATACGTGTTATCTGTCGACATAAATCACCTATTCCCTTTGAATGTTAATCTCGAGTGTTCGCCGCAGCTTGCACTAGTTATTTGTTAAAAAGACAAAAGACCCTATATAAAATGATAGTGCAATACTCGTTAAAATCAGCACAACCCATCTGTTCTTCGTTTTTCTCTGATACATCTTATTCCCCTATACCATTCACCTGACAACGGTTATTTAATTTTCGGTGGTGTGGTGAAACTATGATACGGAGGAGGAGACGATAGTTCCCATTCCAAGCCATCCGCTCCTTCCCAAACCTGGTCCGTCGCCTTCTCGCCACCCTGAATTGTTTTATAAACGATATAACAAAAGAACACCTGCGATAGACCAAAGGCAAAACCACCAAGACTTGACCACATATTAAATTCAGCAAATTGCACCGAGTAGTCTGGGATACGTCTGGGCATTCCCGCCAAACCTAAGAAGTGTTGCGGGAAAAACAGCACATTCACCGAGATAGTCGACAACCAAAAATGCCACTTACCCATGGTTTCGTTATACATATTGCCAGTCCACTTCGGCAACCAATAATACGCCGCCGCCATAATGGAATAGACCGCACCCGTCACCAATACATAATGGAAGTGGGCAACCACAAAATAAGTATCGTGGTACTGGAAATCGGCCGGTGCAATGGCCAACATCAAGCCAGAAAAACCACCTATGGTAAACATAATGACAAAACCAATTGAAAACAACATCGGCGTTTCGAAAGTCATCGAGCCTTTCCACATCGTCGAAATCCAGTTAAATACTTTCACCCCAGTGGGTACCGCAATCAACATCGTTGCGTACATAAAAAACAACTCGCCCTCTAGCGGTAGACCTACGGTAAACATATGATGCGCCCACACAATAAACGATAAAAAAGCAATTGATGAGGTGGCGTATACCATCGAACTATAACCAAATAACGGCTTACGTGCGAAGGTCGGAATAATCGCCGATACGATACCGAAGGCCGGCAAAATCAGAATATAGACTTCTGGGTGACCGAAGAACCAGAATATATGCTGGAACAGCACCGGATCACCACCACCAGCGGCGTTGAAAAAGCTCGTATCAAAGAATCGATCGGTCAACAACATCGTTACTGCGCCGGCCAACACGGGCATCACGGCTATTAATAAATAAGCAGTAATAAACCAAGTCCAAACAAACAGCGGCATTTTCATCAGGGTCATGCCGGGCGCACGCATATTCAAGATAGTTACGATCACATTAATCGCCCCCATGACCGAGGAAATCCCCATCATATGAATCGCGAAAATCATAAATGGAAAGCCATTTCCGCCCTGTAACACTAACGGTGGATAGATCGTCCAGCCACCCGCAGGCGCACCGCCATCCATAAAGAATGTGGACAGTAACATCGCGAATGCAAAGGGTAAAATCCAAAAACTCCAGTTATTCATTCTAGGTAAAGCCATATCTGGCCCACCAATCATAATCGGTAACATCCAATTAGCGAGGCCAACAAAAGCCGGCATAACGCCGCCAAAAATCATCACCAAGGCGTGCACCGTGGTCATTTGATTAAAGAAACCCGGATCAACAAATTGCAAACCTGGTTGAAATAACTCTAGACGAATAACCATCGCCATTGCCCCGCCGATCATAAACATCAATAAGGCAAATAATAAATATAGGGTGCCAATATCCTTATGATTAGTGGTCGTAACCCAGCGCATTAATCCTTTAGCTGGGCCATGATCGTGGTGCTCTTCGTGTGTCGCTGTAGCAGTCGCCATTATCAAAATCTCCTGATTACCTTAATGCTGCAATTTCCGTAGGCTGAACTGCATCACCTACTTTATTGCCCAATGAATTACGCTGATAAGTGATAACAGCCGCCAGTTCTAGATCACTCAATTGCCCCTTAAAGGCAGCCATTGCTGTGCCCGGCTTACCGTTCATCACCAAATCAATATGCTTGGATATTTCACCAGTAACCACCGCACTGGCAGTAATCGCCGGGAACACGCCCGGCACACCTTCACCTTTTTGCTGGTGACAAGCCGCACAGTTAGCTTGGTAAACCTTTTTGCCTTGTTGTTTAAGTTCTTGAGGGGGGAGGGTTTCGACCACCGCTGAATTTGTAAGCTCAGCGCTACTTTTTTGTGATTGCACCCAGGCTGCGTAATCTTCGGTTGATTTAACCTCGACTACAATCGGCATAAACCCATGATCACGACCACATAACTCGGCACACTGACCTCGGTAAACACCTGGTTTATCAACCTTTACCCAGGCTTCGTTAATAAAACCGGGTATCGCGTCTTTTTTCCAGCCAAAATCTGGCACCCACCAAGAATGGATAACATCACTCGCGGTGAGTAGGAAACGGATTTTTTTACCGACGGGAATAACTAATGGACGGTCAACATTCAATAAATAATGTTCAACCGTGGCCGGGTCAATATCAGAGCCTACTTGCCGCGCTTCATTACTGGCAGCATCAAGTGAACTAAAAAAGTCGATATCTTCGTTGATGTATTCATAACGCCATTTCCATTGATAGCCGGTGACCTTAATAGACATATCAGGCTCAGAGACGTCATGCATATCAACCAACACCTTGGTCGCTGGAACCGCCATCACAATCAGAATAATGAAGGGAACAACCGTCCAAACCAACTCGGCCGCCATACTTTCATGAAATTGTTCGGCCACCGCTCCCTGCGATTTACGATGAAAAACCATCGACCAAATCATCGCACCAAATACCACGCAGGCAATAATGATACAGACCCAAAGAATTTGCATATGTAAGCCATATACTGCTTGGCTTGTCTCAGTCACTCCTACGGGCAGGTTTAAACCATATTCCGCATGCGCAACGCCCGATATACCAGCCAAAATACTACTACGAGCAAAAAACTGCTTAAGTTTATCCACTGAACCGCTCTCCCTTATCTTTACCTATAACTAACTCTAGTTAGTTGGCTAAAAACAAACCAGCTACATCCTTAGCCAACGCCACTCAACAGTTAACCGCGAGTCAGCATAAGCATGACTCACATAACTGTTGATACTTCAGTAAAAACCCCTTCACACCATGCTCTATCGGCATGTATCTCAGCAGTAAATCCATCGACTGCTGGTTGTGTTTTTTTATTATTGTTAGGGAAACTTAACGAAATTCAGTCAAACAAGCAAGCAAAGAAATAATGTTTTGTTGGTCCAGATCAGTGTTATTTTCGGCGGAATCCTTATAGCTAAAGGCTCCAATGCACGGGCTCTGCATACGTTTTTTAAGCGCGTCCATATTATCTTGAAGCTGTTCAAAGTTGGCAGTCGTACTATTTGCAACCCAGCCGGCAAGACGGCAACCCTTGTTTAAGATAGCCTCTTCGGTCAGCAGTGCGTGGTTAATACAGCCTAGTTTCATGCCGACGACCAAGATCACCGGCAAACCCAAAGTTAACGCCACATCATCAAAACTGAGTTCGTCAGCTAAGGGTACTTTCCAGCCACCCGCACCTTCGACAATCACCAACTCGGAAGCCGCCTCGTGTTGTTTATACAGCGCGGTAATCTGTTGTTGATCTATCGTTACACCGGCCTGTTTGGCGGCGATATGTGGTGCTATCGCCGGTTCGAAACAATAGGGGTTAACCACCTCATAAGGCAGAGTAACCGAGGCTGCATCTAGCAAACTCAAGGCGTCCGAATTCTGCCAGCGCCCCGCCGACCACTCCGCACCCGAAGCTACTGGCTTAAAACCAGACACCGCCACCCCGCTTTGCGCGAAGGCTTTGATAATTTGACTCGCCACATGGGTTTTACCCACATCCGTATCGGTGCCGGTAATAAAAAACCCCGCCGGCATATTATTTTCGTGCATAACCATACAGCGCTTGAAATGTAGCCGGTATCCCTTGTTCGGTACGTAGGCCTTCATAGGCAGCTAACATTTTTTTAAACGCAGAAACCCCTGTTAAACCGTGATTTCTGCCAGGGTTGATATTATGCGCACCCATTCCCTTTAAATCCATCATCAGCTGTTTTGGCGTCTCGTAATACATCACGATGTCTTCACTTAACACCGACACGTCTTGGAACCCAGCCGCAATTAAATATTGTCGAATACTGTCCGCATCGAAGAAACTGTTCACGTGCACCGCGTTATCGGCCTCCGCCCAAGCATCCTTCAATTCATACAAGGTTCTTTCACCAAAAGTACTGAATGCAAAAACACCATTTTCTTGCAATACCCGGCGCGCTTCGGCAAAAGCCAGCGCTAACCTCGAACACCATTGATACGCCACATTTGAATACACCGCCGTCACCGTTTCCGCCGCTAAAGGCAGATCTTCGGCATCAGCACACAGCAACGTTAACGGCTTAACCGCCGTGACATTTAAGCGCGTTTGCCGCAACATTTCAGGCGCAATATCTAAGGCGTACAGCTCATCCAGTTTATTCGATCCAATGATTTTTTCGGTTAAATAACCGGTTCCAGCACCAATATCTAACACCTTACCCTGGTTGCTAGGGAGGTTTTCCTGTTGTTGTAAAAGCTGATCGCCAATCGTACGCTGCAAGGCGGTAAATTGATTATACGAACTTGATGCCGAGCCAAACGACTGCCTAACTAAACTCTTATCAAATGTTTGCTGCTGAGGTTTTATTCCACTCACCCGCGACACTCCTCAGTTGCTATAAATTGGTTAATTGATTCAAGCACTGCGGCCTGATCTGATAAAAATGGTACATGCGAGGCTTGTTCGATAACCGACAACTGAATGCCCGCATTTAATTCTAATGAAGCGGCTCCCACGGCCACGGGGATCAACTGATCTTTAGCACCCAAGATCATCAATAACGGACAAGCAATAGCGACCAATGCCGCACGTAAATCGGCCTGCTGCAAAATTCTTAAACCGCTAATCAGACCCTCTGCCGAACCGCTACCCCCTTCCTTCAAGCATTGATTTAACCGCCTATTAAGCAGCCTAGGTTCTAGCGCGCCTTGACTCTGCAGTCTTAAAAACCGCTTTATGGTACTGGCTGGCTTGTCGACCATACCGTGCAGGAAGGCGTTCAACACCTCATCTTCCTGTGCACAAAGCCAGCCTTCTGCTTGTACAAAACACGCCGAACTCGCCATCATCAATAATTTATCGACTCGGTCTGGATAACGCTGCGCGTAGGCCAAGGCCAACATACCGCCCAGTGACCAAGCCAAAATATTGCTACGCTCAGGCAACTGCCGATGCAAGGCCTGTAGGACCTCACCCATCGTCCAAGCGTCCGTGTACTCGCTCATCCCGTGCCCAGGTAATTCGACACAAATAACTCGGTATGACTGCGCCAATTCATCGGCAAAAGCCCCCCAAACCGCGTTATTCATCGCCCAGCCATGAATCAACACCAAGCTTGGCCCGGCACCCGATTCGCTAAGGTTTAATTTAATCAACGCTTGCCCCTTCCAAGACCTGCAACAAACGATCAACTTGAGCCTCGCTATGGCTAGCTGATAAGGTGATGCGTAGGCGCTCGGTATTTTTGGGCACCGTTGGATGGCGTATCGCGCCAACCAATATCTTGTTTTCTTTCAAATACTTGCTAACCGACATGACCGCTTCATTACTGCCTAAGATAACCGGTTGAATAGGTGTATCCGAGGACATTAACTGCAAACCTAATTGTTCAGCGCCATCACGAAACCGGCCAATCAAGGAGGCCAGCTTTTCTCGTCGCCAGCTCTCTTGCTGACAGAGCTGCAAACTCACCCGCGTCGCCGCCATAATCGCAGCCGGCATCGCAGTACTATAAATATAACTTCTTGCGCGTTGAATCAGCAGTTCGATTAAATCCTCACTGCCCGCAATAAATGCCCCAGCAGTGCCTAGGCTCTTGCCCAGCGTGGCCATCAAAATGGGTACTTGCTGCTGATTTAAACCCTGCTGCTGCACGATACCCGCACCAGTTTCACCCATCACACCTAAACCATGCGCATCATCGATCATCAACATCGACGCGGATTTGTCCGCCAAACTCACTAAGCCTTTCAGGTCGGCTTGATCACCGTCCATACTAAAAACCCCGTCGCTAACGATCAGTTTCTTTTCCACCGTTGATTGCTCTAGCAATTGTTCTAAGCGGGTTAAATTCCCATGCGGGTAACGCCTAAATCTCGCCCCAGAAATCAAGCCGCCGTCGATCAGCGAAGCGTGATTCAACTTATCTTGCAAGACCTCATCACCCTTCGATAGCAAACCGGCAATAACACCTAAATTAGCCATATAACCGGTTGCAAATACCAGCGCTCGCTCACGCCCGGTGAAGGCGGCTAACTCTTCCTCTAACGCATGGTGCTGACGACTATGCCCACAAATTAGGTGGGCAGAGCCACTACCAACACCATAATCATCGACTGCTCGTTTAAAAGCAGCCGCAACCTTCGGGTGATTCGCTAACCCCAGATAATCATTACTGGAAAAATTATCGTATGACAGCCCATCAATTGTAACCTTCGCCCCTTGCGGCCCCTCGATAACTTGACGCGAACGATATAACTGCTGCTGTTTTATCCCGTCAAGCTGAGCGGATAGGTCCCAAGCTGCCATCGATCCTACTAAACAGTCGCGGGGTGAATCCCTAAACGCTTAAATAACTTATGGTCGCTACTTTCTGCTGGGTTTTCGGTAGTCAATAATTGATCACCGTAAAAAATAGAATTTGCACCGGCAAAGAAACACATCGCTTGCATTTCATCGCTCATTGCTGAACGTCCTGCAGACAATCTCACTTGTGACTTTGGCATCAGAATTCTTGCCACCGCGATCGTTTTGATGAACTCCACCGAATCAATCGACTCCGTGCCGTCTAAACCATCTAGCGGGGTACCTTTAACTTGTACTAATTTGTTAATCGGTACACTTTCTGGTGGGTGTTCCATATTAGCCAAGGTTTGTAACATTTTTGCACGGTCATCGGTTTTTTCACCCATCCCAACAATCCCGCCACTACAAACATTAATGCCGGCACTGCGTACATTATCAATGGTATCGAGTCTATCTTGGTAACTGCGGGTGGTGACAATCTCGCTGTAATAGTCTTCTGAGGTGTCGATATTATGGTTGTAATAATCCAGACCCGCATCTTTTAAGCGCTGCGCTTGGCTGTCTTCTAACATACCCAAGGTGACACAGGTTTCCATCCCTAAGGCCTTAACTTCCTCGACCATTTTGGTGACCTTATTTAGGTCACGGTCTTTCGGGCTACGCCATGCGGCTCCCATACAAAAACGACTCGCACCGTTCGCTTTCGCTGCTTTGGCAGCATCAACCACCGCTCTAACTTCCATCAGAGCTTCTCTTTCTAAACCTGTGTCGTAACGAACACTTTGTGGACAGTACGAACAATCCTCAGGGCAGGCACCCGTTTTAATGCTCAACAAGGTACTAATTTGCACCGCATTAGGATCAAAATTCTCACGGTGAATAGTATGCGCCTTAAATAATAAGTCGTTGAATGGTAGGTCGAACAGCGCTTGTATGTTACTTAATGGCCAGGTATTTCTAACGATATTAACGCTGGCTCTTGTTTGCTCGCTGATCACTTCTGATGATATGCTCATATTGAAAATACCTTGCTAAATTCTGAAAGGGCTAAATACTACATCAGGTGGTAACGTTGTCAAAATTTATTTCGCAAAAAGTGAACAACTGGTTAAAAACAGCGCAAACAGGACTTTATCCCCTGAGCTGTTTTATTTGCCAACAAGCCGGGCAGCATGGCTTAGATTTATGCCCCGCTTGTAGGCGAGAGCTAAGTCCTATCGAGCTAGGCTGTTCGATATGTGGCATCGAGCTCAGCACAGCAAACGCCGTATGCGGACGCTGCTTGAAAAGCCCCCCCGCTTTTAATCGAGTCGAAGCCCCCTACCGCTACCAAGGCAGCGCACGCTTTTTAATTCAACAGCTAAAATTCCAATCAAAATACTGTTGCGCAAGAATTATCGGCAGCCTGATGGCCTCCCACTTAAAGCCGCTCAATAAAACACCCGACGCCCTGATGGCCGTGCCCTTACACATAAAACGTCTAAGCGAACGCGGTTTCAACCAATCCGAGCTTATCGCCCAGCATTTACAACAACAACTGAAAGTACCATTACGCAATCAACCGCTAACAAGGCTACGCAACACGGCCAAACAATCATCATTGCATGCGGATGATCGACGTAACAATATTCACCAAGCATTCTCATACCAAGCTAGCGACAAAATCAACTCGATAGCGATCATTGATGATGTGGTAACCACCGGCGCAACGGCCGATGAATTAGCCAAAACCCTAAAACAAGCTGGGGTCGAAAAAGTTGAGATATGGGCCTTCGCTAGGGCCTAAGTTAGCGCAGCAGGTAGTCCAATACGATTCCCACAAAAACAGCCAAACCTAAGTAGTTATTATTGAGGAAGGCCGCCATACACTTCGCCGGTTCACGGTTCTTAATCAACAATTGATGATATACCATCAACAATAATGCGACCGCTAAGCTTAGAAAGTAGTACAGCCCTAAACCCACCTTTTGACCTATAAAATAAAAACTCAACAATAATAACAGTTGAAAAAAGCCAATAATCAAGGTGTCTAATTCGGCAAATAAAACCGCTGTCGATTTAACGCCTATCTTCAAATCATCCTCACGATCCACCATCGCGTACATGGTGTCGTAAACTACCGCCCAAATCACCGTAGCAATAAATAATAACCAGGCTACCGCCGGCACCGTATTGGTTTGCGCGGCGAATACCATCGGCACCGCCCAAGCGAACGCCATCCCTAAAAAAACTTGCGGCAAGTGCGTATGACGCTTCATAAAGGGGTATAAAGCGGCCAAAAACAAACCACCAAAGGACAAAAAAATGGTCAGCGGATTCATCAATAACACCAATAAAAACGACAACAATACTAATAATGCAAATAGTTGCAGTGCCTCAACCGGCGCTACTTGGCCCGAAGCAATCGGCCGTAACTTGGTCCGACTAACGTGCGGATCGATCTTCCTATCGGCGTAATCATTAATCACGCACCCCGCCGACCGCATCATAATGACGCCTAAGGTAAATACCGTAAAAACAAGCCCATCGGGTGAACCATCCGCTGCAATCCAAAGCGCCCAATAGGTCGGCCAAAGTAACAATAGAATACCGATCGGCTTATCCAGCCGCATCAGTAAAAAGTAGACGTAAAGCTTATCTTTATTCAGTTGAATATTCATCACTCAAATAAATCAGGTAAAAAAAACTCACTCACTAAAAACACTCGCCCTGCAATCTGGTAACTATTGCGCCGTCCCCAGATATAACGCTGGCCGCTCAACTTTTGCTGGATCAATGGACTGAGCTGGTTCAGCGAAACTTTTGCAAACTCGAGGCGAACCCGCTGTAGGTCAGGGTAGGCAAAAATAACCTCGCCTAGGGGTTTACTGCCTAAACGGCTCAAGCCTTGTAACTGAAACGCGGCCTCTCTGGGCAGGGTGCTACGCGCAAACACCGCCGGCTGTTCACCGATGGTTAAAAACACCTCTCGAATCAGCGCCGACCTTGTCGACGCTTGCTTTAAACTAGCCACCTCGGTTAATGAGGGTTTTGCCCAAGCTTGCGCTAATACACTCACTCCGAAAGGGGCTGAAAATGTCGTTTTTAAACGCTGCGTTAAAGAACAGGGCTCCAGCAACCAGTCTAATATCGGCGCTGGCACCGAGCCTAGGAACCAGCTGTTCGCGTCACGCCAACGCGGCTCCTTAACAAAAAAATTATTGACCTTATTCAATCCCGCACACCTATTCAAACTTGCGCATATTCTACTGAATTACCCAGCCACCGGTGAATTAATGGCTCAACTAACTGCGGTTGATGCTGCAAAGTCTCATCCGCCATCTCAGCGAGGCTTTCTAATACGGCGGCGTCTCGCTCCACATCGGCTACCTTAAAACGCATAAAACCCGCTTGCCGCTTACCCAGCAGTTCCCCTGGCCCACGCAACTGCATGTCTTTCTGCGCGATTTTGAAACCGTCAGTGGTTTCTCGCATAATCGATAAACGCTCATTGGCATTCTCCGACAAGGGCCCCTTATACATCAGCACACAATGGCTCGCTCGCTGGCCCCGGCCCACTCGGCCGCGTAGTTGGTGCAGTTGCGCTAGCCCTAGGCGTTCGGCATTTTCAATGATCATCAAACTGGCATTCGGCACATCGACCCCCACTTCGATCACCGTCGTGGCAACCAAGATGTGCATCGCATGCGCTTTAAAGCTCGTCATCATCGCTTGTTTTTCCTCCGCCTTCATCCGTCCGTGTACCAAACCGATATTCAGTTCAGGCAAACAACTACGTAATAGCTCAGCCGCCACCTCCGCCGCCTGACACTGTAAGACCTCGGATTCTTCAACTAAGGTACAAACCCAATAGACCTGCCGCCCATCGGCAACGCCTTGTTTAATCCGTTCGATAATCAATTGCCTTTTTGCCACCGATAAGACACTGGTGGTCACCGCGGTGCGGCCTGGCGGTAGTTCATCGATGATTGATAAGTCTAAATCGGCATAACCCAGCATCGCTAAGGTTCGCGGGATGGGCGTCGCCGTCATTACCAGTTGGTGCGGCTGCATGCCGTCCAACACCCCCTTATCCCTTAAGGCCAGCCGTTGCTGCACGCCAAAACGGTGCTGCTCATCGATAATCACCAAAGCCAATTTGCAAAACTCAACTTTTTGCTGGAATAGTGCCTGGGTACCAATAACAATATCACTGCCCCCTAAACGAATATCATCCAAGGTGAGCTGGTTCTCCTTACCCTTATAACGCCCCAATAAACAAGCCACCTTAATACCGAGCGGCTCCAACCAAGTTTTAAAATTAGCCAAGTGCTGCTCCGCCAATAACTCTGTCGGAGCCATTAACGCCACCTGATACCCCGCTTCGATCGCAGACAAGGCCGCAAGCGCCGCCACCACGGTTTTCCCCGAGCCCACATCACCTTGTAACAAACGCTGCATCGGCTGATTCAGCGCCAAATCGCCGCTAATTTCCGCCACCACCCGCTGCTGCGCCGCCGTTAAGGAAAACCCTAGCTGCTGTAGAAAACGCTGCGGTAATAGTTCCTTAGACTTGAAACACGGCGCAGGATACGTTTGAAGCCCAGCCTTCAAACGACTTAAACTCAGGTGGTGAGCCAACAATTCCTCGGTAATTAAGCGCTTAAAAGCCGGGGTTTCACTCACATCTTCACTTGGCATCGTTTCGGGGTAGTGCAATTGCTGCAAACTATCGATTAGACTAGGAAAGCCTTTATCTATTGATAGCGCTTCCGGTAATAACTCACGCACCCTAGCGCCTTGCTGCAACAAATGAAAAGCCTGAGCCAGTAACTTCCTGATGGTGGTTTGGTTGACGCCCTCAGTAACTGGGTAAACGGCCAATAACCCCTTCTCAAACTGGCCACGTTGCGCCAGCGTAATAAGCTGGTATTCGGGGTGCACCACCCCCAGCCCAGCTCCATTACCGGCGCTACGCACATCGCCATAACAACGTAACCACTGGCCACGCTTAAACATCTGTTTTTGACTATTTGAAAAATGAAAAAAACGGATATTAATAAACCCCGTATCGTCACTCAAGCGTAGCAGCATCGAACGACGCCCGCGAAAAACCACTTCGGCCAATTCAATACGTCCTTCGAATAAACTCGCTTGCCCAGGCTGTAAGGCCCCTATCGGCAATAAGGTGCTTCGGTCCTCATGTCGAAATGGCAGGTGAAATAACATATCCGCGACCGATACGATATTTAACCGCTTCAATTTTTCGGCGACCTTCTCTCCCACACCCTTAAGCTCGGTAATCGGCAGATCATCTAAACAGCTAACCATTCACATCAACTCGTCTTATGCGGATACTGCGCCTTATCGCCTAGGCCAGCACCATCACCGCATCCATTTCAACCAAGCTTCCCTTCGGTAATTCAGCAACCCCAACGGCGGCTCGAGCAGGGTAAGGTTCGGTAAAATAAACCGCCATTAATTCGTTCACCAAGGCAAAATCACTCATATCGGTGAGATAAATATTGAGTTTAACGATATCCGTCAGGCTACCACCCGCGGCAGTGGCAACCGCGCTTATATTTTTGAAAACCTGGTCAATTTGCGCTTCAATCTGCTCACTCACCAGCAGCATCGTCTCCGCTACTAGAGGGATTTGCCCCGATAAATACACCGTATTATCAAGCTTAATAGCCTGCGAATAGGTACCAATCGCCGCGGGGGCTAGTGCTGTCTGAATAACCGTTTTTTTCATTCTAAGATGCCTTTAATTGCGAACCCGCTCTATTTTCAATACAGACTCAATATTATGTAAGCGGCGCATAACACGCGCCAAGTGTTTACGGTTGCGCACACTAATCGTAATTACGTGGCTAGAGGTACCTTCCTGAGGCTGGCCCAATTTCACATTTTCAATATTACAATCCGACTCCGATAATAAACCCGCAATTTGCGCCAGAACCCCTTTATCTTCGACTAGGATCAACTTAATATCTGAACTAAAACCACCATCTGAATTATCAGCCCATTGTACGTTCAACCAATTTTTATGTTTACGCTTATACTCACGGGTGTTTTTACAATGTATGCGGTGCACCACCACCCCTCGTCCGGGGCTAAAAAAGCCAATCACCTTATCATCGTAAATCGGCCGACAACAGGTGGCTAAGTTGATTAGCATCCCCTCTGCACCGCGGATATTAAGCGTCGCGGTGGATTGCTGACCTTTCGCAATGTCGATCATCGTTTCATCCGCACCGTCTTCAGAAATTAACTGCTGCGCCACCAGCAGCGGCAAACGATTGCCAAAACCGAGGTCAATCAATAACGCATCGACAGAGCTAATACGCTGCTGACTTAAGTATTCGCTGATGCGCTCCGGCTCGATATCATCAAAACACATCCCTAACGACTTAAGTTCGGCATTTAATAATTGCCCGCCCAAGGCGATGGCATCACGTTCTTTAAACTCTTTTAAGTGATTACGGATAGCGTTTCTCGCCTTATTGGTAACCACAAAATTCAACCAATTAGGGTTACAAACCGCGAAATCGCTGGTCATAATATCAACCGTCTGACCGTTTCTAAGCACCGTGTGCAAGGGTTCCATCTGCCGGTTTATTTTAACTCCAGCACAGGTCATGCCCACCCCTGTATGCACCGCAAAAGCGAAGTCCACCGCCGTTGCTCCCTTCGGCAGTTTGACGATTTGCCCCTTCGGCGAGAACACAAAGATTTCCTTCGGAAACAAGTCAACTTTCAGGTTATCGATAAATTCAAATGAATCCCCCGAACCCTTTTGTGTTTCTAATAAATTCCGCAACCATTCATGCGCCTTGAGCTGTATATCGTTCGCAGCCCCGTCGCTCTTATATAACCAGTGCGCCGCAATACCAGATTCAGCCACATGGTCCATTTCACTGGAGCGAATTTGCAGCTCGATAGGTACCCCGAACGGCCCCACCAAAACCGTGTGTAATGACTGATAACCATTGGTTTTCGGCAAGGCAATATAGTCTTTAAACTTCCCTGGCAACGGCTTATATAATTGATGCAGCACCCCTAAGGCTTGATAACACTGGTCCGTCGTTTCGACAATCAGTCGAAACGCATACACGTCATAAACCTCGCTAAACGGCATCCGCTTCATCTTGCGGTAAATACTGTAGAGGTTTTTTTCACGCCCATAAAGCTTACCGGGGAACGCGGTTTCGGTGAAACGCGTGGTCAGAGCACGATCGATGGTTTCGATGATTTCTTTTCGATTACCACGAGCCTTCCTAATATGGTCGGCCAAGATTTTCCTACGTCGTGGAAAGATCGCCTCAAAACTCAGGTCTTCTAATTCTAGGCGGTATTCATGCATGCCTAAGCGATGCGCAATGGGCGCATAAATATCCAAGGTTTCCTTCGCTATGCGACGCCTACTCTCAGGCTTCATCACCCCAATTGTGCGCATATTATGCAGCCGGTCGGCCAGTTTGATAATAATAACGCGCAAGTCTTTAGCCATCGCCAAAAACATTTTGCGCATATTTTCCGCTTGTGCTTCGGCTCGGCTCTTGAAATTTATTTTGGTGAGTTTGCTGACACCTTCCACCAACCCTGCCACCTCAGCATTAAAGGACTCGGCCATTTCCTCAAAACTAACCTCGGTATCTTCTAAAACATCGTGCATGATGGCCGCCATGATGCAATCCACGTCCATTTTCATTTCACTCAAAATGAGCGCAACAGACACCGGATGACAGATGTAATCTTCGCCGCTTAAGCGGTACTGACCCGCGTGCGCGTCGCTTGCCAAATCATAGGCCTTGCTTACTTGAGATAACTGCTCATCAGGCAGGTATTCCCCTATCGACGACATTAGGCTTGCAAGTAATGCCTCTTGCGGCAAGTCAACTGACTTTTTTAACCCTGTTTCCATTAGCATAAATTATTTAGCTCGCATAAAAAATGCCCATGATGGCATCATGGGCATTCGAGTCTATCACCAAAGACAAGCTAGTGGCGATACTATCCTTAAATAGTCGTGATGATATTACTCGTCAGCTGTTTTTTCTGCGTTAAGCGGGTCAACCTCATCAACGAATAACTCTTCAATCGGCGGGTTATCCACTGCGTCCAGTACTTGCTCGGTAATATTTCCCGCGGCAATTTCTCTTAATGCAAGCACCGTTGGTTTATCATTTTCAATGTCAAGGCTTGGTTCCGCACCTTCCATAATTTGGCGGGCACGTCGAGACGCTAATAAAACCAACTCAAAACGATTATCTACCTTCTCCAGACAATCCGATACAGTTACACGTGCCATTTGAACCCCTTATAAAATATATAGTCAGCGGGGGAGTATACCCTATTTAGATATATTAATTAAGTAGTTGCTCAATCAGCCCAGCGTGGTTTAACACACTCCTGCCGGTACGCATCCGCAGGCTACTAATAATCGCCTGCAGCTCAGCTAATGCCAACTCAAAATCGTCATTCACCAATAAAAAGTCGTACTCCTTATAATGCGACATTTCATCAACCGCGGTACGCATACGCCCAGCAATGACCTCATCGCTGTCTTGCCCGCGGCCTTTAAGGCGTCGTTCCAGCTCGGGTTTTGACGGTGGTAAAATAAACACCGAACAACTGTCGGGCATCAGCGCACGAACCTGCTGCGCACCCTGCCAATCTATCTCCAGAATAACATCGACACCTTGAGCCAATTGTTCTTCTACCGACGCCTTAGAGGTGCCGTAAGAATTACCAAACACCGTGGCGTGTTCTAAAAAACCATTCTCGCCGACCAATGTTTGAAAGGCGTCAGCATCACTAAAGTGATAATCCACCCCAGGTTTTTCCCCCTCACGCTGCGCCCTCGTGGTGTGCGAAACCGACACCTCGATTCCCGCTGTCGTCTGCAATAAGGCCTTCACCAAACTGGTTTTACCCGCCCCCGATGGAGCCGATATAATGTATAACTGTCCTATAGCTGTCACGTTCAACCTTTTATTCTATATTTTGAATTTGCTCGCGCATTTGCTCAATGAGCACCTTCAGTTCAACCGACACATTGGTGGTTTGTATATCCGCCGACTTTGAACCTAGCGTATTCGCTTCTCGATTTAATTCCTGCATCAAGAAATCTAAACGCCGGCCAACGGGTTCATCCTGCTGTAGCACTCGGCTCACCTCTTTAACGTGCGAACCTAAACGATCAAGCTCTTCTTCCACGTCCATTTTTTGTAAGAAATAAACCAGTTCCTGTTCCAACCTTGCCTGATCCGGCTCTTCGAGGTAATCGTTGATTTTTTTCTGTAGTTTCTCACGTAACTGCAACTGAACCTCAGGCAAGCGTTTTTTTGCCAATAACATTTGCTCTTCAATCAATCCACAACGTGAAGCCACCATTTCCATGATATCTGCGCCTTCGCGTTCCCTAGATTCCAGCAGTTGTTTTAGCGCCTCATCAAGCAAGGCGATAGCGCCTTGATGTACTGGCGCCATGTCTTCTTTAAACTCGGCTTGAATCCCCGGCCAACGTAAAACATCCAAGGGGGATATCGCTTGAAATTGATTCATCCCACTTTCAATTTTTGTCGCCGCATTCAACAACTGGTTTAAACGTGCCTCATTGATTTCAATGGCCGCTTCTGCCTGCTGCTCTTTTCGATACGACAGATTACATTCGACTTTTCCTCGTTTTAAATGTTTGCCCACAGCCGCCCGCACCAAGGGTTCGATTGCACGAAAAGCCTCTGGTAAACGTGATGAAACGTCTAAATAACGATGATTAACCGACCTGACCTCCCAAATTAACGTGTAATTGCCAAGTTCACTCTCACAACTAGCAAAGGAAGTCATACTTCTTATCATTTTGTCGCCTATAATTAAGTTTTATCGAAAGGAGTCCTCCGCATAACCTAGCAAGTGCCGTCGTTATACTTAGGTCTCAAAAGATAAATAGTAGGCTGTTTTCAAGAGGATTCATACCCTGTTTCACAAAAACCCACCACTCAACGCAGCCGTCAAGCCATCGATACGCCGCCAAGCCTTACCCTCCGGCACCGTCCTGGATGACTATGTCATTGAGCGCACACTAGCAGAAGGCGGCTTTAGCACCGTTTACTTGGCCCGCCAACTCAAAGACCAACAACAGGTCGCGATTAAAGAGTACAAACCCAAACAACTCACACTCAGAGACGGGCTGAATGTTAGCCCCTGCGACGAAGCCAGCGCGGTGTTGTTTCAACGTGGCCGACGTTTATTTATGGAAGAAGCCACTCTGCTGAGTAGCTTAAAACACCCTAACATCGTCAGTGTATTAAGCTTTTTCCTCGCCAATAATACCGCCTATATCGTGATGAACTTTGACTACGGCACGACCCTAGGTCATCACTTGAAACAGAACAAACAACCCGTCACGGGTGAGTTTCTGTTATCTGTTTTCAAACCCGTTATCAGCTGTATAAAAAACATGCACCACCGCGGCGTTTTACACTTAGACATTAAACCCGACAATATTTTATTACGCCCCTCCAACAACCCGCTTATTCTCGATTTTGGCTCGGCCCTGCTGTATAAAAAGCAGCAACAACCGCAGGCACATAGCATGACCCGAGGTTACGCAGCCCCCGAGCAGCACAGTAATTTACAAGCCCTAGGCCCGTGGAGCGATATCTACGCGATCGGCGCAAGCATGCGCAGCTGCTTAGATAGATCCACTCCACCGGCGGCGTCTGATCTTGAAAAAATCCGGCAATTGCCACCTTGTCATATACGCCATCAGGGCGATATCGCACAAAAACTACTGTATGCCATTGATTGGGCAATGCAAATCGAGCCCAGCAAAAGGCCACAAACGACTCACGACTTCTTAAACGCGATGAATTATTTATAAAGTGTGACTTTAGGGATTAATCAATCACCACCCACAGATCTTGGCCTATAATGCGCGTTTATTTATTCGGGAACAAACATGAGACCAAGTGGACGCAAAGCGGATCAACTTCGCGAAGTTAACATCACAACCAATTTCACCATGCACGCTGAAGGCTCGGTATTAATCGCCTGCGGTAACACTCAAGTTCTATGTACCGCATCGGTAGAAAGCCGCGTACCGCGTTTCCTGAAAGACAAAAAACAAGGCTGGGTCACCGCCGAATACGGCATGCTCCCCCGCTCTACTCATTCACGCATGGGCCGTGAAGCCGCCCGTGGCAAACAGAGCGGTCGCACCCAGGAAATCCAACGCCTAATTGGCCGCTCCTTACGCGCCGCGGTTAACTTAAATGCCTTAGACGGTTATACCATTACGATTGACTGCGACGTATTACAAGCCGACGGCGGCACCCGCACCGCAGCCATCACCGGTAGTTATATCGCCCTATCAATCGCCATCGATAGTTTATTGGCCGAGAAAAAAATCAGTAAAAACCCACTACATGGCCAACTCGCTGCGGTATCCGTTGGCATCTATAATGGTGAGCCGGTACTCGACCTAGATTACCCTGAGGACTCAGAAGCCGAAACCGACATGAACGTGATCATGAATGACGCAGGTGCGTTCATCGAAGTACAAGGCACCGCCGAAGGTCACGCCTTCCGTCGTGAAGAATTAGACGCCATGTTAGACCTTGCCACTAAAGGCATTAATGAACTAATGCAAAAGCAACGTGACGCTCTCGCCAAATGAAACAGCGCATCGTTTTAGCTAGCGGTAATAAAGGAAAGATCGCGGAAATCCAAGCGATCCTTCAACAGCAAGCGATCGAGGTCATTTCGCAGTCCCAGTTCAAGGTCACTGAGGCCGATGAAAGCGGCTCCACCTTTGTCGAAAACGCCATCATCAAGGCGCGGCACGCCGCTGAAATTTCTCAATTACCGGCAATAGCCGATGATTCAGGCTTAGAAGTGGACGCCCTGAATGGTCAACCGGGGGTTCACTCGGCGCGTTACGCGGGGCTGCCATCCGATGACCAACGCAATACCGATAAGTTATTGCAAGCACTCGCAGACGTTAACGAAGCGCAACGCAGTGCACGCTTTCATTGTGTGATGGTTTTCATGGCCCACGCCAAGGATCCATCACCATTGATTGCTCATGGGGTATGGGAGGGGCGCATCGCCTTTGAAAAATCCGGCAATAACGGCTTTGGCTACGACCCGGTGTTTTACATCCCGCAACTCAATAGCGTATCGGCGGCACTAGAGCCCGCGATCAAAAACCAGCTAAGCCACCGCGCGCAAGCATTAAAACAACTAATGCCACAAATTAGCAATTACTTTAATAAGCAGGCATGAAACCACTGGATACCACTTACAGCCTTTATATACACATCCCTTGGTGCATCAAGAAATGCCCCTATTGTGACTTCAATTCGCACGAAAAACGTGACGACTATGACGAACAGGCTTATGTCAACGCGCTGATCCGAGACCTCAACGAAGAGGCTCCGCGATTAGCGGGTCGACAACTGAGCAGCATCTTTATTGGTGGCGGCACTCCCAGTTTGTTTTCTGCGGAGAGTATCGATCAGGTGTTAAAGGCCGTACACCAGCAATTAAACATCGCCGATGATATAGAAATCACCCTAGAGGCCAACCCCGGCACCGCCGAAGCGGATAAATTTTCCGCCTTTCGGCACATTGGTATCAACCGCTTGTCTATCGGTGTGCAAAGCTTCAACGACAGCCACTTACAAAAACTGGGTCGCGTACACGACGCGACACAAGCCCATCGCGCGATTGTAATGGCACAAGACGCGGGCTTTTCACGGATCAATATCGACTTAATGTTTGGCCTACCCGAACAAAGCTTAAGCCAAGCCTGCGCTGATGTTGAACAAGCCCTCAGCTATCAAACTGGTCATTTATCCCTCTACCAATTGACTCTAGAAAAAAACACCCTGTTTTATCAGCAGCCGCCGAGTTTGCCGCACGATGACTTAATCTGGGACATGCAGAGCGCTTGCCAGGGAATCATTAAACCGCAATTACAACAGTACGAAGTCTCCGCCTATGCGGCTCCACAACAACGTTCACAGCACAATCTCAATTACTGGCAATTTGGCGACTATATTGGCATTGGTGCCGGTGCGCACGGCAAACTCAGCTTGCCAGACGGCAGCATTAGCCGTCGTTGGAAGAAAAAACAACCACGCGAGTACAGCCAACACGCGGGTAGTGCCGGTGCAATTGGCGGTCAAAATACAATCCCCACAAGCCAGTTACCCTTCGAATTCATGATGAATGCCTTACGGCTAAAATCCGGCTTTAGCTTAGAGTTATACCAGCAACGTAGCCGTCTAGATCCTGCCGACATCCAACCTATTCTCGAACAATTAGTCGCTAAAAAGCTACTACAAACCAGCGACGGCTCATACCGCTGCACCGAGCAAGGCTGGAACTTTTTGAACGACACCTTAGAGCCCTTCCTCGCAGTTTGATGCACGCCCAACTTATTGAACACAACTACAGCTGTCCCTATTGCGGCGAACACATCGAAACCCTGATTGACACCTCGCAGGGAAGCCTACACACCATTGAAGATTGCAGTGTTTGCTGCCGACCGATCGAGCTTCACATTGAGCTCGATGCCAGTAGCCAGCAAATTAATCTGACAGCCCATACTGACACAGAATAAAATACAAACTCATTAGCCACAGAAATTAACCATGAAAAATTACAAACAAGACTTTATTGAATTTGCACTCGAATGCGAGGTATTAAAGTTTGGTGAATTCACCCTAAAATCGGGCCGGGTCAGCCCTTATTTCTTTAACACTGGGCTATTTAATACCGGTGATCGCCTGCGTAAACTAGGCCAGTTTTATGCACTCGCACTCGCCGACTCAGGCATCGAGTACGACAGCCTATACGGCCCTGCTTATAAGGGCATTCCTTTGGTTTGCGCCATTTCAATTGGTTTATCAGAAATCGCTAATAAGGACGTGCCTTACATCTTCAACCGTAAGGAAGTAAAAGATCATGGCGAAGGTGGTTTATTAGTCGGCGCAGAATTAAGCGGTAAGGCGCTGATCATCGACGATGTTATCAGTGCCGGCACTTCGGTTCGCGAATCGGTTGAAATTATTCAGCAGGCCGGTGCCAGCGCCGCTGGGGTGCTCATTTCACTGAATCGGCAAGAAAAAGGCCGTGGTGAAACCTCCGCCATTGACGACGTAGAAAAAAGCTACGGTTTTAAAGTCGCCTCTATCATTAGCCTGGCTGATATTATTAGCTACTTAGAAAAAACGGCTAATACAGAACAGCTCGAACAGATTCTAAAGTACCGCGAACAATACGGCACAAATTAACCACCACCGCGATTAAACTTGAGCAGGAACTGCTGCAGCAGTTGTTCTTGCTCAAGTTCGGTTAACGCGGAAAAATCAAAATCGACCCTGAGGCAGCGCAAGCGTAAAGACCCTATCTGCCGAAACCGCTGTCCCCCCAAGGTTAGCAACACCGTTTTATTGGCAAAATACAGCTGAATACAGTTACCTTGCCGGTTATATTTCAAACTAGTTTGTTTCTCTAAAGAGCGAATAAACTCGTCACGGCTAAAACCCATCTCTAGACTGAGCTTGCTCTCTCTTATCCTAGCCACCCGCTACCGCAGGCCAAAAACTCAGCACATCGGCGTCATTTAGCGGCGTTGATTCACGCAACTCAGGCTCTAGGTACACACCATTTAATAACACGATATGCAGGCCCTCGCGCGGTAACTGCAGGGCATCAATCACCTGCCCCACGGTGGTATCGGCATGGATAGCGTGATCAAATCCGTGTGACTTTGTATTATTAACAGGTAGGTATCGCATCAAACTTGCGAACAGTTTTACGGTTATTTTTTCTGTCATAGAGTTACATCAATTAAGGGGTTCAAAGCCGACCAGCATTTAAACGGTGCTCCTTAGCCCAGACTAAAAAGGGGCGATGCTCAATGAGCTCGCCCCAGTATTTTACTAATAACGACTCGCTTAGATGCCTAATCGCGCCTTCGTTTCTTCGCTAACAACGCCGTCCTCAGTCCAGCCACGCGCACGATAATACTCTGGTAACATCACCGGCAAACCGTTAACCTTGCCCTTCGCAGGCCCCGCTTTGATAGCTTCATTCAATAATCTTGGTGGTAATTTATCGGCGATTGCACCTTGTCCAGCCGCTTCATTATAAATCCGTTCTAAATTCCACACCCGCTCACCAATCTCCGCCAAACGCTCAGCCGTCCACTCACCTGCCGAATCGGCATTTAATTGTGGCGCAACGTCATCGAGCGTCCAAGCAAACGAGGTAAAGATACAAATACCCGCCGAATCGAAAGCGGCGGTCGCATCTTGGAAGCCGATTTGTAATTCCGCCTTACCGTCGGTAACCAATGGGTCGGTTTTAATAGGAATACCGAGCACTTCCGACGCCACCGTATAACCTCGAAGGTGACAAGCCCCTCGATTAGACGTAGCAAAACCCAAACCCATACCTTGAATGCCTCTGGGGTCATAAGCAGGGAACTCTTGTGAGCGCACCGTCATCGACAACTCAGGGTGGCCATATTTAGCACAAAAACGCGCCGAGCCCATACCTAGCTCTAGGCCAAAACCCTCAGCCGCGCCGACCAATTCAGTACATTTCACCATCGCTTCGACATTGCCAAAGCTCAAGTCTATGCCACCGGTATCGGCCTTAGTAATAATGCCCTCTTCATACATTTCCATCGCCGCCGCAATGGTAGAGCCTAAGGAAATAGGGTCTAAACCTTGTTCATTACAGACGAAGTTTGCATAGGTCAGCGCATCAATATCATCGATTCCTGTATCACAACCTAGCGCCCATGCGGCTTCATACTCCAAACCGCCCGAATTACCGTGGTATGAATGATGTAAATCTTCTCTATTTTTAACCGTGAAGTGCTGCGGGTCGATCGTGGAAATACGCCCACAAGCGATGGTACAAGCAAAACAAGCCCCATTGCGTGTTAGGTTGGCCTTGCCATCCGACTCACGGGGTTCAAGCATTGCTTCACCAGAAACTTTGGAAGCCCCTTCAAACACCGAGTGCTGCCAATTTTTAGTCGGCATAGCGCCCATTTCATTGATCACATTCATCAGAACTTGGGTGCCCAAGGTTGGCATGCCTTCAGCAGTAACCGGGTTACCCGCCAAAATCGCCTTCGCCGCATTGGTCGCCTCAAAAAATTCTTTCGGTTTGTCGACGTGCACTCCTTTACTACCACGAATAACCACCGCCTTAACGTTCTTTGAGCCCATCACCGTGCCCACCCCAGATCGTCCAGCAGCGCGGTGTAAGTCGTTGATAATTGCGGAGTACAGCACCCCTTTTTCCCCAGGCACTCCAATCGCGGCCACCCGTAATTGCGGGTCTTGGTGTTTGCTATGCAACCACTCATCGGCTTCCCAGACTGATTTACCCCAAATATCATCGGCGGGTAAGATTTCAGCATTATCATCGTTAATGCTGATGTATACCGGGCTGGCTGCTTTGCCCTCTAGAATAACCATATCCCAGCCGGCGCACTTCATTTCGTTACCAAAAAAACCACCTGAGTTTGAACAAGCCACCGCACCGGTTAACGGGCTTTTCGTCACCACCGAATAACGCCCTGCCGTTGACGCCATGGTGCCGGTCAATGGGCCAGTAATCAGGTACATTTTATTCTCTGGCGATAAGGGTTCGGTGGTCGGCGGTACTTCTTCTGATAGGTACTTAGTACCTAATCCACGCTGTCCAAGGTACAGTTCAGCCCACTCCATATTGAGCGGCTCCGCTTCACAAGTGCCAGCGCTCAAGTTAATTCTTAATACTTTTTTTGTCCAAGACATCAGCTATCTCCTCAAAATTTAGATTGTTTTTTAGTCAAAGCTTATTTCGCAGGAATAGCTTTTGCCGCATAATCTTTCATTTTATCGTAACCCGTCCAATTCGCGTCTTGGTAGGTAATCGCCGAGGTCGGACAAGCTTTCGCGCACTCGGGGTCACCGCCACAGAGGTCACATTTGATCACCTTACCACTGTCTGCATTATAGTTGACGGTGCCAAAGGGACAGGCAATCGTGCAAACCTTACAGCCAACACAAAGGTCATTAACAATTTCTTTTGCACCGGTCGTTTTATTCAGCTGAATAGCGTCAACTGGACAGGCGTGTAAACACCAGGCTTCATCACATTGGGTACAGGTGTAGGGAACAAAAATACCTTCCTCATGAAAGGGGAAGATTTTAATTCTAGATTTGGTCGGGTTAAAAACACCTTCCGCTTCGTATGAGCAAGCCATTTCACACTGTAGGCAACCAGTGCATTTATTAGCATCTATGACTAATGACATTTGCATAACACTCTCCTGATTAAGTTCTATTCTTTTTTAACCGCTAACAACAAATTATCCGCCGGTAACACTCATATGCCGAAAGATAACCGGTTGCTCTGATAGTTTGAAATCATGCCCCTTAGGCTTGATCTCCATGGATTCAATTAATGCCTGCTTAACACTATATAAACTAGCATCGCCCTGCCTTAACACCCGCTTAAGGTCCATCGAATGCTCCTGCCCCAAACAGAGTAATAATAGGCCTGAAGCCGTTACTCGTACTCTATTGCAGGTATCACAAAAATTATGGCTATGCGGAGAAATAAAACCGACCAAATTGTCATAACCCGCCACCTCGTAATAACGCGCAGGCCCCCCAGTTGTTTTAGAGCTTGCGAGTAACTCAAATTGTTGCTCGATATCTTGTTTTATTTGGTCACTCGAATAATAAGCTTCTGCTCTAGAGTGCTCGCTGATCGCGCCTAGAGGCATTTCTTCGATAAAGCTAATATCGAGACCCTCGTCCATCGCGTACTGCACCAAACGGTTAATCTCATCATCATTTCTATTTTTAAGAATCACCGCGTTTAGTTTGATCTTCTCAAAACCCGCCTTTTTAGCGGCTTGAATACCCGCTAACACGGTCGACAACTCACCGACTCGGGTCACTTTTTTAAATTTCTCAGGATCCAAACTATCGAGGCTAATATTAACCCGCCTCACCCCGGCGTCTTTTAGCGGCTGCGCTAATTTAACCAATTGCGAGCCATTCGTCGTGATCACCAGTTCATCAAGCCCATCAAGCTTGGCGATATTGTCCAACAAGCCCACAACCCCGTTACGCACCAAGGGTTCACCGCCAGTAATACGAATTTTGTTGACCCCAAGCTCAACAAAAGCTTGAGATAATAAACTTATTTCCTCGAGTGTTAACACCTCCTCTCGAGGTAGGAATGTCATCTCTTCACTCATGCAATACACACAACGAAAATCACAGCGATCCGTCACCGAAAGGCGAACATAAGTCACCTGCCGGCCAAACTTATCAATCAACTTATCGGTCTGTGTCACTAAGGCTGCTTCCATCTCTCTCACCTAGCGCCGCTGTTTAATATAAAGTCGTTTAATTTCACCTGCTTACCTCAATCAAGAATAACTACCAAATAGCAAAAATTATCATTACAATTAATAACTTACAAAGTTACTAACGCTATCCTCACACCTTACTCCACTTTAATTCCATAGGCTAATATTTTTGGCCTTTTGTCGGTGCAACACCCCCGCAACACACTGATTCTTTGACAAACTTTGTTTTTCATAGACCCTAGCAATATTTCATTTAAGATAGGCATAGACTTGAACCTTAAATCAAATATTCCCTGAGCCTATATGTCGCTGTTTAAAACAATACTCACCCGCTTATCCGTCTTATCTGTCGGCCTACTGTTTTCTATGGCCAGCCTCGCTTCCACGCCGAATGAAATAAGAATATCGGTACTGCAGTTCGGCACCATTAACTGGACCCTACAAACCATCCTGCAAAACCAGCTCGACACAAAAAATGGTTTCAGCTTGAAAATTCAAGCACTCGCTAGCAGCCAAGCCAGCAAAATCGCCTTACAAGCCGATGCCGCCGATATGATCGCTGCCGATTGGACTTGGGTCGCTCGTCAGCGTGGCAATACCGCAGATTACCTCTTTGCCGCTTATTCAAGCTCCGCCGGCTCGCTGATGGTTCCAGCCCAATCAACCATCACGAGTATCGATGATTTAGCCAACAAGAAACTCGGCATTGCCGGTGGTGCTCTCGATAAAAACTGGTTATTACTGCGTGCACTGGCATTAAAAAATGGCCAGGATTTAGACCAGCAGGTTAAGAAAGTTTTCGCCGCCCCACCCTTGCTCAACCAGCTGATCCAACAAGGCGAGCTCGATGCCTTAATCAATTTCTGGCATTACAGCGCCCGCCTAAAAGCCAAAGGCTACCGTGAAATCATCGGCCTACACGATATAATACGACAGCTCGGCGTTAATAAAACGGTGCCTATTTTAGGTTATGTTTTCCGCCAACAATGGGCCGACAAGCAGGCTCACACGATCAATGCATTTCTCACCGCCAGTCGCCAGGCCAGTGATTTATTATGCAGTTCAGAACAACACTGGCAGGCGATTTTACCGCTCACCAGAACAAACGACCCAAGTACTCAACAGCTACTGCGCAAAAACTATTGCGCTGGCCGTGTCAGCCATTTCCAACAAGCCGACATTCAAGCAATCAGTGATATTTATGCCATTTTAGCCAATGGTCCAGGCGGCGATAAATTACTCGGCTCCGTCAAACAGCTCGACACAAAACTATTCTGGAGCGGTAAACCGCATTAATCGCCCATGATGAATACCACCCCACGTTTGCCGTTTCTGCAGCCGCTCTTATCGCTCAGCCTATTGATCATCATCTGGCAAGTACTCGCTAGCACTCTAAACACCGTCGTATTGCCCTCGCCATTATTAGTGTTCGACGCTCTTATTGCAGCCTTATCCAGCGGCGAACTACAGCACCACCTTGGGATCACCCTCTACCGTTTAGCGATAAGTTTTTTTATCGCCATGCTGCTCGGCACCGCGATTGGGGTCGCGCTCGGCCGCCACCAAAAAACCAATGCGTTTTTTGATAGCTGGCTGGTCATTCTGCTCAACATCCCAGCCTTAGTCACCATTATTCTGTGTTACATCTGGTTCGGTTTGATTGAAACAGCCGCTATTTTTGCGGTGGTGGTGAATAAACTACCCAATGTCATCGTCACCATTAGAGAAGGCGCCAGAAATCTAGACGAAGAGCTGCTGGAAATGGCCGAGGCGTACCAATTTGGCCCGCTAAAAACCTTATCGCAGGTCATTCTCCCCCAGTTATACCCTTACATCATGGCCTCAGCGAGAACCGGCCTAGCATTGATCTGGAAAATTGTCTTGGTGGTAGAACTATTAGGCCGCAGCGACGGCATGGGTTACCAGATTCATTTATTTTTCCAGTTATTTGATATCACCAGCATCATGGCTTACACCGTATCGTTCATCATCATCATTCAACTCATAGAAATGATGGTTTTACAGCCACTCGATAAAAAATCACAGCGTTGGAAATAATCAATAGATGAACACACTGAACATCGATATAAAGAGCAAGGCATTCACAACCGCCGATAAACACACCGTCACGGTCATCGAAGACCTACAGTTTAAACTATCAAATAATGAGTTTGTTTGTATTATTGGCCCCTCGGGCTGCGGTAAAACTAGCTTGTTAAATATCATTGCTGGACTCGATAAACGTTTTAGCGGTTCGGTCAGCCTCAGTGAGGCCGGGACGCAGTTTAAAACCAGCTACATATTCCAAAACCCGCGTCTACTCCCTTGGCGAACCGTGCTCGAAAACATCCAACTCGCAAGCAATGAGCAGGCGAATAATGACACTAAAATAATTCAGCTGTTGCAACGCCTAGGGCTTGCAGACTCACTCAATAGCTACCCTCACCATTTATCACTCGGCATGCAACGCCGAGTCGCTCTAGCCCGCGGGTTTTACCGAGAAAGCGATATATTACTGATGGATGAACCCTTGGTATCTTTAGATCCACCCACCGCAAGAAAAGCACGCACGCTGTTGATTGAGTTATGGCAACAACAAGCCCGCAATGTTCTTTTTGTGACCCATGACTTAGACGAGGCCATCGAACTGGCCGACCGCTTAATTTTTATATCTTCCTCGCCAAGCCATGTGGTCGCCGATATTAAAGTTGATATCGCTCGCGGTGAACGCAGCGCAAAAAATATCGAACAATTTAAACAGCAATTAAGCAGCCAACGAACCGATATCGCTCATCTCATGTGACCGCAGCAAGAATTATCTAAGCACAAAAAAGCCGCCGTCCCTAAGGGACGGCGGCTTTTAGTTATCCAACCTTCTATTAAGCTACTTTTTTAGTCGCTTTTTTGACCGTTTCTTTCACTTCTTCGGTAACCACGCTACCGCCTTCCTGCACCAACTTAATCACTTCTTCGTTGTAAGACTTCGCATCTTCAACGAGTGTTTTACCGTCAGCCACGGCTTTTTCAAAACCACTTTGTGCGAGCTCAACTTGCTCTTTAACAAAAATATTTAAACCCGCAACATCTTTAATAGCCGTCGCCGCTTTAATTCGTGATTCGGCTAGGGCAACATATTCTTTAGTCGCTTCCTGCTGCACGGCCATCGCTTTTTCGATTTGTAACTTATTTAATTCAGCCAATTTTTTAGCTGGGGCGAATAGCGCTTCTAAGTTATTTAACATGTCATATCCTTTTGTTTATTTGAATAAATTCATTAAAGTACCGCTTTGCTGCAGTGCATTATAGACGCGTTTTGCGGCAGTGCAACAGAAAGTTTCTATATTTTTATAGACCCGCTCTCAAGCAATCACAAGCACCCAGCATCGATGATGGCTTTATTACTAGCTGCAAACTAGGCTTCCGGTCTACACTCACAGCCTATATCAACATTAAATAAACTCTCTAGACAAATACCGTTAGATCCGCTAAAACAGAGGCCTCCCTAGATTAATGAATAGAGTTTGATTATGTTTATTGCGATGAATCGTTTTAAAGTGGTATTAGGTAAAGAAGACCGCTTCCAAGAAGTTTGGCAAACGCGTGAGTCTTACTTAGATGAGGTAGCAGGCTTCATCAACTTTAATTTATTGCGTGGCCCGAGCTTAGAGGACCATACCCTGTTCGCCTCGCATACCAGTTGGCAAGATAAAGCAAGTTTTGAGGCTTGGACCCATTCCGATGCCTTTAAAAAAGTACACGCTCAAGCAGGACAAACCAAAGGCTTATATATTGGCCACCCTAATTTTGAAGGCTTCGAAGCGGTACTTTAAAGCCGGTTAAAGGTCTTTTTTGGGACCTTCATCATCGTCACGTTCAAACTCACCTTCGATGACATCCCTGTCTATATTATGTTCAGCGGGGCCTTGTTGAAAACCCTGGCTAGCCTGAAAAGCCCCAGGGTTAATTAATGGGCTATCCAGTAAAGACAGCGCAAACTTACGTCTGACAGCCGGTACTAAGCAGACAAAACCGATTAAGTCGGTGACAAAACCCGGTGTTAACAATAACGCAGCGCTGACCAATAGCATTGCGCCTTCGATCATTTCAATCGCGGGTATTTCACCGCGCGCAAGACTAGCCTGTACCCGCTGCAGCGTCGTCAGACCCTGAAGTCGAAATAAATACGCACCCAATACAGCAGTAAAAACAATTAACAAAACGGTGGGGAAAGCACCAATCGAGCCCCCTACTTGGATTAGAAAATAAATTTCTACGATAGGTACGACGATCAATAATAATAAAAAAGCAGCAAATGGATTCATAGTGATGAAGCTTACACAGGACACACCATATTGTAAAAAAACTCTTAGCATTTTTTGTAACACAAAGAACTCTCTATTTCCCAGCCGATCAATAGAGTGAAAGATTCCACCCGCCAACACGGTCTATATTGCCAGCACCTGCTTCATGCCTTCCTAGCTAAGGCCGTGAAGACGATTTAATATCCAGCCCACTCTTTGTCGGTTAAACTAAGTCCATGCACAAACGATATATTCACCCGCTTTTTCTCATTTTTTTCCTGTTATTCGGCAGTGGACAGAGCCTTGCTGGCAATGACCCACTCAGTGATTTATTGAGTGGCTTTAATCAATCCAGCTCAAATCAATTGCTCGAACCCGATGAGGCCTTCAACTTTTCTGCCTCCAGTACTAATCAACAAACTATCTCGCTCAACTGGCGTATCGCCGACGGGTATTACCTATACCAGAATAAAATTAAAGTGCGTCTATTACGGCCTACGCACCTAACCTTGGCGGCGATTGCCTACCCCAAAGGCAAACAAAAACATGATGAAATATTTGGCGACACCATCGTCTATTATCAACACTTAGAGATCCAACAAGGTTTAAGCGAGCCTCTGCAGCAAACCACCGAGTTACAGCTACAGGTCGAGTTTCAAGGCTGCGCCGACATCGGTGTGTGTTACCCACCGATGAGTAAAACCGTGAATGTGCAACTCGCCGCAACGGACTCGGCAGCCCCCACACCCCCGCAGCACGCCCTTTCAGAACAAGATGAAATTGCACGCTCACTCAGCAATAACACCCTGCTCCTGACTTGTTTAACCTTCTTGGGGTTTGGTATTTTGCTGTCATTCACCCCCTGCGTTTTCCCGATGATACCGATCTTATCGGGCATCATTATTGGCCAAGGTAAGGCAATAACCCCAAGAAAAGCCTTTAACCTATCACTCAGTTATGTCCTCGCTTCCGCGCTGACTTATGCTGTCTTTGGCATATTGGCCGGCCTATTCGGCGAGAACTTGCAAGCCAGCTTCCAAAACCCTTGGGTACTGAGTACCTTCAGCTTAGTGTTTGTTGGACTCGCGCTCTCGATGTTTGGGCTTTACCAACTGCAATTACCGGCGGCTATTCAAAGTAAGCTATCAAACGTGTCTCAACAACAAACTCACGGCTCCTTATGGGGTAGTGCCGCCATGGGTTGCCTATCGACCCTCATCGTCGGCCCCTGCGTCGCCGCCCCATTAGCAGGTGTGTTGATTTATATTGGCCAAACCGGTGACGCCGTACTCGGCGGGATGGCCTTATTTTCACTCGGTTTAGGCATGGGTATCCCGCTGATTATCATCGGCATGTCGGCGGGCAAATTACTGCCGAAGGCGGGGCACTGGATGGAACCCATCAAGCACTTCTTCGGCGTATTATTGCTGGCCGTTGCTATATGGCTGATGGAACGTATTCTTCCTGCGGCTATCAGTTTACTGCTGTGGGCCGCATTATTGATTGTCAGCGCGGTGTATTTGGGAGCCATTGATCGCCTAGCCGACAACGCAACGGGCTGGAAAAAATTAGCTAAGGGCGTCGGCGTGCTCTTTATTACCTATGGCATCATCCTAATGCTGGGTGCCGCCTCGGGTGCCAGCAACCCATTCCAGCCACTGGCTAATTTAACGTTCAATAAACAACACAGCACAGAAAATGGCCTTGCCTTCCAGAGCATAAAAAATATTGCTCAGTTAGAACGCGCCTTGAAAATCGCCGAAAAAAATCAACAACGAGTCATGCTCGATTTTTATGCCGACTGGTGTATTTCATGTAAGGAAATGGACGCCTATACCTTTAGCGACCCACGGGTCAAACAAGCACTCAGCGGGGTGCTTTTATTACAAGCCGATGTCACCAAAAATAATGCCGCTGACAAAGCTCTGCTCAAGGCTTACTCATTAATCGGTCCACCGGCTATATTATTCTTTCAGCCGGACACGAGTGAATCCAGCCAACACCGAGTTATTGGTTATATGCCCAGCGATAAGTTTTTAGCGCACTTGAGCGGCTTCACCCAATGAAACTCCGCTCTTTAGTTTTAGCGACATTATTAAGCTATGGCTTAAGCGCCTGCGATCAACCCACCCAAACTCCGCAGGAAAACAAAAAAACCAGCGCCATCAGCCCGGTTGATTTTGTATTCGCCGACCTCGATGGCAAACCACGCTCTCTTAAAGAGTGGCAAGGGAAGTTCATCGTGCTTAATTTTTGGGCCACCTGGTGTCCCCCTTGCCGCGAAGAAATACCTAGTTTCATCGAGCTACAAGAACAATACAGCGACGCAGGTTTACAGTTTATCGGTATCGCAATCGATGACGCGGTATCGGTACAGCGCTTCGCCCAACAACTGGAGATCAACTACCCCCTTCTTATTGCACAAACACAGGGCATTGAATTAGCTAGACAATATGGTAATCTCAGCGGCGCCCTCCCCTTCTCAGTATTAATCAATACCGACGGGGAAATCGTTGCACGCCATACCGGAATTCTTACAGCGGCTAAAATCATCGAGTTCAGCAAACTCAGGAAAGACTAACTCCGCCTAACTTGCTTACAACGGTCAGTATCTTTCACAAAAAAACGATTTATCTAGACTTTTTGCCTAAGCTTTGGCAAAATCTCGTGGTCGAAAAATGGCAATAGCCATATATATCATTGAGTCTATAACTTATGGCAATAATTTCCGTTATTAATGGCCCCAACCTGAACATGCTGGGCACACGTGAACCCGGCATTTATGGCGCTCAAACACTGGCCGACATCGAAACAACCTTACGCCAACTCGCGCAACAACACGGCCATCAGCTGGTTTTTTTTCAAAGCAATGCCGAACACGAATTGGTCACCAAAGTACAACAAAGCCGGCAAGATGATATCGCATTCGTATTGCTCAACCCTGCCGCCTTCACCCACACCAGTGTGGCCTTACGCGATGCATTATTAGCCGTTGATATGCCCTTCATTGAGCTACACCTATCCAATGTACACGCCCGCGAAGAATTCCGTCAGCACTCTTATTTTTCAGATATCGCCCAAGGCGTTATCTGCGGCTTCGGCCCTAAAAGTTACGAACTAGCGCTATTAGCCGCTATTTCCTTAATAGAACAAACACCAAGAGATTAATTATGGACATCAGAAAAGTAAAAAAACTCATTGAGCTGATTGAAGAGTCAGACATCGCCGAAATCGAAATTCACGAAGGTGAAGAATCGGTTCGCATCAACCGCTATTCATCAAACCAACCCGTTGCCGTCGCAATGTCACCAGCGCCTGCCGCTGCAGCAGCTATTAGCGCGCCTGCCCAAGCAGCTGCAACCCCAGCTGAGGAAACATCAGGACATCTCGTTAAATCACCGATGGTAGGCACCTTTTATTCATCACCCGCGCCTTCATCACCAGCCTTCGTGACCATTGGTCAAAGCGTACAAAAAGGTGACACCTTATGCATTATCGAGGCCATGAAGATTCTTAACCAAATCGAGTCGGATGCATCTGGCGTGGTTAAAGCAATTCTTTCTGACAACGGACAAGCCGTTGAATTTGACCAACCTTTATTCATCATCGAATAACAGGCCCTTCACATTCACCCATCGACGAGATAAATATGTTCGATAAAATTCTTATAGCTAACCGTGGCGAAATTGCATTGCGTATCTTACGTGCGTGTCGCGAACTAGGCATTCAAACCGTTGCCGTTCACTCATCTGCCGACCGCGACCTAAAACACGTACGCTTGGCCGACGAATCTGTCTGTATTGGCGGCCCAAGTTCAACAGAAAGCTACCTTAACGTTCCCGCCATCATCAGTGCGGCGGAAATTACCGATGCAGAAGCCATTCACCCGGGTTATGGTTTCCTTTCGGAAAATGCCGACTTTGCCGAACGTGTTGAGCAAAGTGGTTTCAGCTTTATTGGTCCAAGATCGGAAACGATTCGCCTAATGGGCGATAAAGTATCCGCCATTGAAGCCATGAAAAAGGCCGGTGTTCCTTGTGTACCGGGTTCTGATGGCCCACTCGATGACGACAAAGAACGCAATATTCGCATCGCCCGTGAAATCGGTTACCCGATTATCATCAAAGCCGCCGGCGGTGGCGGTGGTAGAGGGATGCGCGTAGTCCATACCGAAGCAGCCTTATTGAACGCCATCTCATTGACCAAAACTGAAGCGAAAAACTTCTTCGGCAACGACATGGTCTACATGGAGAAATTCCTCGAAACACCACGTCATATTGAGTTCCAAGTACTCGCCGACAAACACGGCAACGCTATTCACTTAGGTGAACGCGATTGTTCGACCCAACGTAAACACCAAAAAGTCATTGAAGAAGCGCCGGCTATTGGCATTAGCGAAGAGGTTCGCCAAGAAATTGGTACACGTTGCGCCAAAGCTTGTGCTGAAATTGGCTACCACGGCGCGGGCACCTTCGAGTTCCTGTATGAAAACGGCGAGTTCTATTTCATTGAGATGAATACCCGGGTGCAGGTCGAACACCCGATTACCGAGATTATCACCGGTGTTGATATCGTCGCCGAGCAGTTAAAGATTGCCGCAGGCGAACCCCTTAGCTACAGCCAAGATGACATTAAAATCAACGGCCACGCTATCGAGTGCCGGCTCAATGCGGAACATTCAAAAACCTTCGTTCCTTCACCTGGAAAAATCAAACAGCTACATATTCCTGGTGGTTTGGGTATTCGTGTCGATACACATATTTATAACGGTTATACCGTTCCACAATATTACGACTCGATGATCGGCAAATTAATTGCTTCAGGGAATTCACGTGAATCTGCGCTCGCGAGAACTAAAACCGCCCTCAACGAAACCGTTATTGATGGCATTCACACCAATATTGACTTGTTAAAAGACATCCTCGAAGACAAGGATTTTGCATCCGGCATCTACAATATTCATTACCTCGAAAAGAAACTGGGTCTGTAATTACGATGGCATGGCAACAACTAACCATTACCACAACCCCAGATTTAGCAGCGCAATTTGAAGCGCTGCTTGAACAGCTAGGCTCACTGTCCGTCACCATGACGGACGGTGCAGACCAGCCCATTTACGAACCGCCGTTGAATACCACGCCATTATGGCAACAGGTGCAGGTCACCGGCTTATTCGATGAACAGCAGGAACTCAACCAAGCCCACAAATTTTTTGAACAACACATCGACTCAAACCAGCCCTGGGATTTAAGTCTTGCGCGTTTAGAAGATCAGGTTTGGGAACGAGTTTGGCTAGATGACTTCAAACCAATAAAATTCGGCAAGAATTTTTGGGTTTGCTCGACTGAACACGAAGTAACCGAAAAAGATGCAACCGTTCTCACACTCGACCCTGGTCTAGCATTCGGCACCGGCACTCACCCAACAACCGCTCTTTGCCTCGAATGGCTGGCAAACCACCCACTACAGGGTGACAAAGTCATCGACTTTGGTTGCGGCTCGGGCATTCTCGCAATTGCCGCGTTAATATTAGGAGCAGACAGCGCGATTGGCATTGATATCGACCCGCAAGCCCTTACCGCAACCACCGACAACGCCAAACAAAACCAAGTTAGCAGCAAAATCGACGTCTACGATGCACAGCAATACCCCTCTACGCCACAAGCTATCGTAGTTGCTAACATTCTCGCCGAGCCATTGATCAACCTATCAACGAACATATCCGCGCTAGTGAAACCAGCTGGGCACTTATTATTATCCGGCATACTCGGCGAACAAGTTGAAAGTGTCACCCAAGCCTATCAAGATGAATTCGTTTTTGACCCCGCCGTTATCCAAGATAACTGGGCCTGCCTTCACGCGGTGAAAAAAGCCTAACGATGCAATACGCACAGTGTCCTCATTGTTTGAGCAGCCTGCAAATAACGGCCCAGCAGCTCAAACAAAAAGAGGGCTTAGTGCGCTGCGGGCACTGCGACGAAGTATTTAATGCACTCAGTCCACCTCAGCCAAAAAACCTCGCCAACAGCCACACAGAACAAGACGCGCTCAGCGATGAGAAACTCGCGCCCTGGGAAAGCAAGGCCCAAGCCGCTACCAATAAAAAGCCCCCTTATCGTCTCATCGTATTAATACTAGGGCTCGTTTTGATCGGTCAAGTGGGTCAGCAAAACAGCACTTGGATAAGCCAAAACATCCACCTACAGCCTTATATAAAACAATTAAATAAAGCACTTGGACTGCAGATCCCGTTGTACCGAGAACTCAATCAAATCCGCATTATTGAACGCCAACTCAGCGACCACCCCCATTCAACACAAGCCCTATTACTACGGCTCAGTATTAAGAATGCGGCCCTAATCGAACAGGCCTACCCACAAATTCGTTTACTGCTCAGTTCTGACAAGGGCGATAAGGTCGCACACATCTCGTTTAACCCACGAGATTACCTAGAGCAGAAAAGCATCGGGTTATTCCCAGCCCAGAGCAACCAAGATATCGAGTTGAGCTTCGACAAACCTGACACCAATGCTGCAGGATTCGAAATTTCGTTCAGCCATTAAGCCTTCACCACAACGCAGAAAACAGCGGCCAATTGTTGTAAAATATTCCTGTTAAAACCTCCTAATAATATTCACCCCGCATGAAAATAGGCCCTTACACCCTCAGCAATACGCTAGTGTTAGCCCCGATGGCAGGCATTACCGACCGCCCGTTTCGCCAGCTCTGTCGTGAGCTAGGTGCCGGTTTGGCGGTGTCGGAAATGACCGCATCGAACCCAGCACTTCGTAAAAACCGGCGCACCCAGCTAAAGCTCGACCACCGCGGGGAAAATGAACCATGCTCGGTACAAATCGTCGGCACTGATCCACAACAAATGGCGGAAGCCGCACAGTTTAACCAACAAAATGGCGCACAGATTATCGACATTAACATGGGTTGCCCGGCGAAAAAAGTCTGCAGCGTCGCCGCCGGATCGGCGCTTTTAAGAGATGAAGCCTTGGTCGACAAAATCCTTCAGGCCGTGGTCTCCGCCGTGGATATTCCGGTTACGCTGAAAATAAGAACCGGTTGGGACGCCGCCAGTCGCAATGCCGTCACCATCGCAAAAATAGCCGAACAAGCCGGTATCCAGGCTCTCGCCATACACGGCAGAACCCGCGCCTGTAAATATAATGGCGAAGCCGAGTTTGATACCATCAAATTGGTTAAACAATCCATTACGATTCCGGTGCTGGCCAATGGCGACATCAGCACCCCAGAAAAAGCCCGTGAGGTTCTCAAATATACCGCTGCCGATGGTTTATTAATCGGCCGTGGCGCACAAGGCCGCCCATGGATTTTCAAAGAAATCAGCCACTTCCTAGAAACGGGGGAAAGACTACCGCCGCCGCCCCTGGCTGACATAAAAAACATCATTACTCGGCATATTATTCAGCTACACGAATTTTATGGTGATATTATGGGGGTCAGAATTGCTAGAAAGCATCTTGCTTGGTATTTTAGCCACATCGATAAATCCTTATTGCCGCGTGTTAAAGAAAGTTTTTCACTGCAACTACCAGAGCAGCAACTAGACTTTATCGACAATATTTTTAACGACTTAATACAAACAAAACAGCCACGCGCATGAGTTCAGACAAACCAACACAAACATTATCCCACCAAGTAACGCAGGCATTAGAGAGTTATTTTGCCCAACTAGATGGTTCAGAAGTGGTGGACTTACACGCATTAGTCATCCGTGAGGTCGAAAAACCCTTGTTACAAGCCGTGCTCAATCACACCAAATCAAACCAATCCAAAGCCGCCAAAGTGCTAGGTTTGAGCCGTGGAACCCTTAGAAAAAAACTCGCACTCTACCAACTCGATAGTTAATCCTCACCGCGCCACTGGGTGCACAAAAAGCCGTACTTTATTACTAAAGTTTCAGCAAAAAACTACTTTTTTCGATAGAATAGCCTGTTCTAAATAGTTGGCTTCACAGCCTAAACTTATCTCACTACAGGTCACTACATGAGTAATAAAATTTCTCGCGCTTTGGTCAGCGTTTCCGATAAAGCCGGCATCATTGAATTCTGCCAGCAACTTATCGATTTGAACGTTGAAATCATCTCCACCGGTGGAACCGCCAAACTACTTCAACAAAACAATATTGCGGTGGTTGAAATTAGCGATTACACGGGCTTCCCCGAAATGATGGATGGCCGAGTTAAGACCTTACACCCAAAAGTTCATGGTGGTATTTTAGGTCGCCGTGATATTGACCAATCAGTGATGACTGAGAATGACATCAAACCGATCGACTTGGTTGTTGTTAACCTTTACCCGTTTCAACAAACCGTTGCTAAGCCAGATTGTGATTTAGCCAACGCGATTGAAAATATCGATATCGGTGGCCCAACGATGATTCGTGCCGCGGCTAAAAACCATAAAGACGTGACTATTATTGTTGATCCAGCTGACTACCAACTCACCCTAGACTCTATCAAGGCTAGCGGCGGTGTTGATGATGCGACACGCTTCAACTTAGCGGTTAAAACCTTTGAGCACACCGCACAATATGATGGCGCTATTGCTAACTATTTGGGCAGCATTCAAGAAAATGGCGAAAAAGCTGAGTTCTCTCGCACCATCAACTTACAGTTCAAGCAAAAACAAGTGATGCGCTACGGTGAAAACCCTCACCAAAAAGCGGCTTTCTTTACCGAAGATGCACCACAAGTTGGTACTATTGCATCGGCCACACAACTACAAGGCAAAGAGCTTTCTTACAACAATATCGCTGATACCGATGCCGCCTTAGAGTGCGTTAAACAGTTTGATGATTCCCCTGCATGTGTGATCGTAAAACACGCAAACCCTTGTGGTGTTGCATTAGGCGACAATATTCTAGAGGCTTACAACCGCGCTTACCAAACAGATCCCGAGTCTGCTTTTGGTGGTATTATTGCCTTTAACCGCCCATTAGACCGCGAGACAGCGGAAGCTATTACAGAACGTCAATTTGCCGAAGTTATTATCGCACCGGGTATCAACAAAGATGCCGCTGACGTTATTGCCAGCAAAAAGAACCTACGCTTGCTCGATAGTGGGCAGTGGGTAACAGCTAACTCTAACCGTCAAGATTTCAAACGTGTAAACGGCGGCCTACTGGTACAAACCGTTGATAACGAGCTTTATACGGACTTAACGGTTGTTACTAAACGCCAACCAACTGAACAAGAAATGCGCGATCTATTATTCACTTGGAATGTCGCTAAATTTGTAAAATCAAACGCCATTATCTACGGCAAAAACAATATGACCATCGGTGTTGGTGCGGGCCAAATGAGCCGTGTTAACTCTGCGCGTATTGCGGCGATTAAAGCGGAACAAGCTGGGCTTGATGTTAGTGGCTCAGTAATGGCATCAGATGCTTTCTTCCCGTTCCGTGATGGTTTAGACAACGCGGCCAATGTTGGCGTTCGTGCGGTTATCCAACCGGGTGGTTCAATGCGTGACGAAGAAGTCATTCAAGCTGCCAATGAACACGGTATTGCCATGGTCTTTACTGGCATGCGTCACTTTAGACACTAAAACAGGACAGACGAATGAATGTATTAATCGTAGGTGGCGGTGGTCGCGAACATGCTCTTGCATGGAAGGCTAAGCAGTCGGATAAAGTTGAGTTGGTTTATGTTGCTCCTGGTAACGCAGGAACAGCTGAAGAAGCTGGGCTTAAAAATATCGACATTTCTGCTGAAGATATTGAGGGTTTATTGGCCTTCGCAAAAAAAGAGCAGATTGAGCTAACGATTATCGGCCCAGAAGCCCCCTTAGTGGCTGGCATTGTCGATCAATTCAAAGCCAATGGTTTACGCTGCTTTGGCCCTAGCCAATTAGCCGCTCAACTTGAAGGGTCGAAAGCCTACTGCAAAGATTTCTTAGCACGTCACAATATCCCAACGGCCGATTACCAAAGCTTTACCGAAATAGCCGAAGCAAGCGATTACATTCGTTTAAAAGGTGCGCCAATTGTTGTTAAAGCCGATGGTTTAGCCGCAGGCAAAGGCGTTATCCTTGCACAAACTGAGCAAGAAGCCATTGAAGCTGTGAACGATATGTTAGCAGGCAATGCCTTTGGTGAAGCCGGTCATCGTGTTGTTATTGAAGAGTTTTTAATCGGTGAAGAAGCCAGCTTTATCGTTATCGCCAATGGCGAACAAGCGCTTGCAATGGCCTCATCTCAAGATCATAAAGCACGCGATAACGGTGATTTAGGCCCGAACACTGGCGGCATGGGCGCGTACTCACCCGCCCCCGTTGTTACGCCAGCTATGCATCAAACTATCATGGACACGATCATTCAGCCGACTCTTGATGGCATGATCAAAGATGGCATCCCCTATACCGGTTTTCTATACGCTGGGGTGATGATCGATGCGCAAGGCAAACCTAAAGTTTTAGAGTATAACTGCCGCTTCGGTGACCCTGAAACACAGCCGATTATGATGCGTTTAAAAAGTGACTTAACGGATCTCTGTAATGCTGCGTTGGATAATAAACTCGATAAAATAACCGCAGACTGGGATCCTCGCATGTCTGTTGGCGTTGTATTAGCGGCCGGTGGTTACCCGTTTGATTACAACAAAGGCGATATCATTCGTGATATTCCCACTGAAACTAATGATGCCAAAGTGTTCCATGCCGGCACTAAAACTATTGATAACGAACTAACGACTAATGGTGGACGAGTGTTGTGTGCTTGCGCATTAGGCGACTCCGTGCAACAAGCTCAAACCAAAGCCTATGAAGCCGTTAACGCTATCAAGTGGGATAACGTTTACTTCCGCACCGATATTGCTTATCGAGCGATTGAACGGGAACAACAATCCTAAGTATAATAATTTAAGACAAAAAAAAAGAGCTTCAATTTGAAGCTCTTTTTTTGTCTGTAAAATAAATACTAACGCTTCATCGAAGCGAAGAACTCATCATTCGTTTTGGTTTTCTTAAAGCGCTCCAGGAGAAACTCAATCGCACCCATTTCATCCATCGGGTTAAGAATTTTACGTAGAATCCATGTTTTTTGCAGAATATCCGCATCAACAAGATATTCTTCACGACGTGTTCCTGAACGGTTCACATTAATCGCTGGGTAAATACGTTTTTCGGCAACCTTACGTTCAAGGTGCAGCTCCATATTACCGGTACCTTTAAACTCTTCGTAAATAACGTCATCCATACGCGAGCCCGTTTCAACCAAGGCTGTTGCAATAATCGTTAAACTACCACCTTCTTCAATTTTTCTCGCTGCACCAAAAAAACGTTTTGGACGTTCTAGCGCATTAGCATCAATACCACCCGATAGAATTTTGCCGGATGACGGTGCAACCGCGTTATAAGCACGGCCTAATCGGGTAATAGAATCTAATAAAATAATGACATCACGTTTATGCTCAACCATTCGCTTGGCTTTCTCAATCACCATTTCAGCCACTTGAACATGGCGTGATGCAGGCTCATCAAAAGTACTAGAGATAACCTCACCCTTAACCGTACGTGACATTTCAGTCACCTCTTCAGGGCGCTCATCAATCAACAATACAATCAAATCACTTTCTGGGTTGTTCTCTGCAATAGAGTGCGCAAGGTTTTGCAAGATCATCGTTTTACCGGCTTTCGGTGGTGATACAATCAAACCACGCTGACCTTTACCAATCGGCGAGACTAAGTCGATAACACGTGAGGTTAAATCTTCGGTAGTACCATTGCCAATCTCAAGCTGCAGCCGCTCATTCGGAAACAGCGGCGTTAAATCTTTAAAAGCAATTTTATTCTTTGCGTGCTCAGGTTTCTCAAAATTCAGCAGATCAACCTTCAATAATGCGAAATAACGTTCATTATCCTTCGGTGGACGAATCTTTCCTGAAATCGTATCCCCAGTTCTCAAACCAAAACGACGAATCTGACTCGGAGAGACATAAATATCGTCTGGCCCAGCCAAAAATGAGCCGTCCGCCGCACGTAAAAAACCAAAACCATCGGATAACACCTCAAGGACGCCATCACCATGAATAGCATCACCTTTTTTCGCAACTTTTTTAAGAATTTGGAAAACAGTATTTTGCTTTAAGGATCGACCGGTGTTATCAACACCTAAGTCTTTAGCAATTTGAAGAATTTCACTTGCTGGTTTGCGCTTAAGTTCGGTTAAGTTCATATAGATTTATTTGGAATTGAAGAAAGGTATCGAAGTGCGTCACTGCACTGATAGGTTGTTATATATTTTTGAAAGTTCGCACGGCAAAACGCGTGCTTAGAGATCGTTCGACTTAAAAGGTAACACTAAAAAACACCCTCGTCTACTGTTTCCAAGACGAAGGTGTTAATTTTTAAAGATTACTATCAATAAAAGCAGCAAGTTGGGACTTAGACACGGCACCGACCTTAGTCGCTTCGACTTCACCGGCCTTGAAAACCATCAGCGTAGGAATACCACGCACACCAAAACGGCGAGGAATAGCAGGATTTGAATCGATATCAAGCTTAACAACCTTAAGCTTGCCGGTATATTCATCGGCAATTTCATCAAGAATCGGCGCTATCATCTTACAAGGGCCACACCATTCTGCCCAAAAATCCACCAAAACGGCCTGATCGGAACCTAATACGTCTGCTTCAAAAGCATCATCGCTGGTATGAACTACATTTTCACTCACTATTTCTTCTCCATTCGGTTAATACTACGCATCGCATCATCATAATAGAGTACGATATATCTTCATAGTTTAACATGAATGATCGTCTGCTAAAATGGATTTGATTATTCAGACTCCTCCTTACATTCAAACACCCCTTTTATGTCATCAACCCATTTAACCGATACAACATTTTCTTCTCTTGGCCTAGCATCAACAGTTTTGGCTGGCATGGATGAAGCAGGGTTTGAACTCTGCACACCGATTCAGCAACAAACACTGCCTATTAGCTTGGCCGGTAAAGATGTCGCAGGGCAAGCGCAAACGGGCACCGGTAAAACGATTGCATTCCTACTCGCCACTTACCACACCCTGATCAACAAGGTCGCGACGAATAACAAAAGCGGCGTCAGGGCACTGATATTAGCGCCTACCCGCGAACTCGCGATACAAATTTATAACGACGCGTTAATCATCGGTAAACATACCAATATCAAAATAGGTTTGGCCTACGGCGGCACCGATTACGAGAAGCAACGCAAAACATTAGAAGATGGCGTCGATATTTTAATTGGCACCCCAGGCCGCACCATTGATTTTTTCAAACAAAAGGTCTTTAACCTGAGAAACGCCGATGTGCTGGTTCTAGATGAAGCCGACCGCATGTTTGACCTCGGTTTTATTAATGATATTCGCTATTTATTGCGTCGCCTACCTGAACCCGAGCAACGCCTGAACCTGTTATTTTCAGCGACCCTATCATTCAAAGTGACCGAGCTCGCTTACGAGCACATGAATAACCCAGAAATGATCCGCATCGAACCGGAGCAAATCACCGCTAAAAAAGTCGTCGAATCGATGTACTACCCTGCCGAAGATGAAAAAATCCCCTTATTAATTCAAATATTGAATGATGAAAAACCTGAGCGTGGAATCATCTTTATTAATACCAAGCATAACGCCGACCGATTAAATCGCTATCTAGAAGGTAATGATTTTGACAATGCCGTATTATCCGGCGATGTGCCACAGAAAAAGCGCCAACAAATACTTCAACGCTTTCAAGAAGGCAAACTTCCGCTATTAATCGCCACCGACGTCGCCGCTAGGGGTTTACACATTCCGGCGGTAAGCCACGTCTTTAACTTTGATTTACCGCAAGACGCCGAGGATTACGTACATAGAATTGGCCGTACTGCACGCTCTGGCGCCAGCGGCAAGGCGATTAGCTTCGCCTGTGAAACGTATGCTTATTCATTGCCTGACATTGAAGCCTATATTTCACACAAGATCCCCTACTCACCAATAGACGGCGCTACCCTACCCGAGGTTAAGCCTGCCACTAAAAAGACCTACAAACCTTCTGCAAATAAGCATAAAGGAAAACCTAGGCCACATAAAAAACCTCAGCATAGAAAACAAAGTTCCTAGCTAGACGGCTTGATCTGACGCAAATCCTTAACCGCCGCAAAGTTTTGTATCATCCGCGGCGGTTGAGTACTATCCGGTTGGTCAACGGCAATCAAGTGCTGAATACCAAATTCAGCCGCCGCCGTTAACACACTCAAACTATCATCGACCAACAGCGTTGTCGCCTTATCAAACGCCTCCAGCTTGATTAAGCGTCGCCAAAAATCCTGATGCTCCTTCGGGTACCCCAAGTCATGCGATGACACAATCGCATCAAAAAAGCCCACCAACCCTGTTTTCTGCATTTTTAACAGCAAACTATCTGCATGAGCATTGGTCACCAACACGCAGCGCTTACCACTCAGTCTCACCGCCTGTAAAAATTCACGCGTATGCGGCAGCTCTTTTATCTGCTCGCACATCCCTCGTTTCAACTTAACGATATCAATCTCAAGTTCTTTACTCCAATAATCAAGGCAGTACCAACTTAGCAGCCCCTCTTGCGCTTTAAAGATAGGCCGCAACTGCTCTACCGCTTGCTCAAATGACAAACCTTGTTTTCTCGCAAAATATTCGGGCACCGCGGTTTGCCAAAAATAGTTATCGAACCTTAGGTCTAACAAGGTACCGTCCATATCCAGTAAAACCGTGTCAATCTTCGACCAATTAATCATTCCCGCTCCTTCAAGCTACACTACAATGAATCGCCAGTTAACAATAAAGGAATGCCTTATGTTTAACCACTCAAGCAAAATACTTATGCTTTGCCTCAGCAGTTTATTATTAACCGCCTGCCATAAAGCCGCTATTTTAGACGATAAGTTGGCATTAGAAACCCTACGTCAGCTGCAACCCGCGGGTTACGCCATTAATATTGTCAGCAATAACCCCAATGCTTATGCAAAAACACCCAGCGGTTGGCAATGCCGCGACATGCAAGCAGCGGTTGATGCCGAACTCATCAACTGCCACACAGTCGGCCGATCCGGCGCGTATTTAAGCTTTACCGAGAACGGCAAAAAACTCATCATAGGCGAGCCTTGGGGCGATTCAAACCTAAAAAACGCACGCGTTATAGCCGTCAGCAAACGTATCGAATCAATCAACAGCATCAACTTTACTAGCAAAACGAGCGCCATCGTCAATTACAATTGGGTTTACCAGCAGTACACCGCGTTTGCCAGCGAGCCGTTAAAAAAGCTCATTCCACTTAATACCCTGCAAAGTGCTACTGCAAAAATAGTTCTCTTGAACAAACAGTGGCAAATTCAACCCTAAGCGAGATACGACTAATACCATGAACAAAGCCCTACGACTGGAGATTTTTCAGCGCCTCAGCAAAGCCATACCCGAACCAGAAACCGAACTCAATTACAGCTCCACGTTTGAATTACTCATCGCGGTTATTCTATCGGCGCAAGCAACCGATAAAGGTGTCAATAAGGCGACCGACAAGTTATACCCCGTCGCCAATACCGCACAAGGTATTTTCAACCTGGGGGAAGCCGGGCTCAAACACTACATTAAAACCATTGGTCTATTTAACACCAAGGCAAAGAACGTTATAAAAACCTGCGAGATGTTGGTGCGCCTATACGACGGCGAGGTACCTCGCACTCGGGTGGAATTAGAAACCCTACCCGGTGTTGGCCGGAAAACGGCTAATGTGGTTCTCAACACGGCCTTCGGCGTTCCAACCATCGCTGTCGACACACATATCTTTCGAGTCAGTAATCGCACCAAAATTGCCCCTGGAAAAACCGTGCTTGAGGTAGAAAAAAAGTTAGAAAAATTCGTTCCCAAACAATATAAACTTGATGCACATCATTTAATGATTCTGCATGGCCGATATACTTGTATTGCACGAAAACCTCGTTGCGGATCCTGTGTTATTGAAGATCTATGCCCGTTTAAAGAGAAAACAATCAGCTAATTCATCCTCCGTTAAGTTTATATAGACTACCCTTAACCAAAGGCTTAAAGCTTCACGGCTAATTTATTTTACCGGCCGTTGAAAGTTTTTAGAACTTTGCATGGTCTATTAAACCGCATACAGTGATGCAGTACAAAAGATCTGGATTTACCAATCAACTCTATAATCTAAAAGGACGCCCTTATGAAAAACTTAACAAAAAAACCATTAGCCGCCGCACTTGGTGCAGCATTCGTAACATCAGTGGCTTTTGCTCCTATCGCCAGTGCTGAGACGAATCCATTCGGTGCCACAGAACTTGAAACGGGCTATATGGTATTAGCCGAGGGTAAATGTGGTGAAGGTAAATGTGGTGCCGACAAAGCTAAAAAGAAAGCCGCTGAAGCAAAGTGTGGCGAAGGCAAATGCGGCGAAGGTAAGTGTGGTGCCGATAAAGCTGAAAAGAAAGCCCCTGAAGCAAAATGCGGTGAAGGCAAATGCGGCGCTAAAATGAAAGCTAAAAAAGCAGACAAAGCTGTTGAAGCAAAGTGCGGTGAAGGTAAATGTGGTGCCGATATGAAAGCGAGTGAAGGCAATTGTGGTCATGAAAAATAAGCCCAGCTGATCCCGTGTCAAATACCTACCCGGTATCTGGGACAGGTCTCGGACTAAGGCGGGCCTTCATTGGCCCGCTGACCGAGAACCCGCCAAGTAACGTCGGCTTCTACGAACTCAGCCCTGAGAACTGGATTAATTTAGGCGGCAAGTACGCAAAACAACTGCGCGCACTCACCGAACAATTCCCGTTCGTCGCACACGGCTTATCACTGAGTATTGGTAGCCCAGATCCACTCGATACAAACTTCGTCAAAGATATTGCTAAATTCATTAAGCAACATCAAATTAAAATCTACAGCGAACACCTCAGCTATTGCAGTGATGGTGGGCATATGTATGACTTAATGCCTATTCCATTTACCGAAGAAGCGGTTATCCATGTCGCCGATAGAATCATTCAAGTACAAGACATTCTAGGTGAGCGGATTGCTATTGAAAATGCCTCCTACTACGCCGCTCCCGGCAAAGAAATGGAGGAAATAGACTTTATTAACGCCGTTATTCAAAAAGCAGACTGCCAGTTGCTACTCGACATCAATAACATTTACGTCAATAGTGTCAATCACCAATACAATGCGATTGAATTCATGAAGCAGCTGCCGGCTGAACGCATCAGTTATGCGCATATCGCTGGCCACTATAATGAAGCCGACGATATCATCATCGATACCCATGGCGCCGACATTATCGATCCCGTTTGGGCCTTATTAGATACGGCTTATGAACACTTTGGCGTCTTCCCGACCCTATTAGAACGAGACTTTAATATCCCACCATTAGCCGAGCTATTATTAGAAGTTAACACCATTGAACAAGCGCAGATACGCCATGAATCCAACAGTAAAAAAAAGCTCGCCAACGGATGAGCGGAGCTTCATTAAGACCCAGCACCGCTTCACCCAATACATTCGCAACCCCGACAGCGCGCCCGTACCCAGCGACATCGAAAAGCGACGCGCCGACATCTATCGTGACCTATTCTTCAATAACCTACAAAGCTTCTTAGCGGACAATTTTCCCGTCTTGCGAAAGGTATCAAGCAACGAGAACTGGAACGCGCTAGTGAGGGATTTTTTTTCTCGTCACCAAAGTAGCAGCCCCTATTTTTCACAAATCCCCACCGAGTTCATTCATTTTCTACAACACGAACGCGCCGCCAACGAACAATCGGTCGATGACCCTCCGTTCATCACTGAATTGGCACACTATGAATGGGCTGAGCTATTAGCAGCAACCAACGACGGCGCTGAACAAACCCGCGCCCATGTCGACAATATTGAGCAGCAACTACTCACCCTATCGGTTAACGCATACCCACTCGCCTACCAATACCCCGTACATAATATATCGCCCGAATTCATCCCCAGCGAAGTACCTGATACCGCTAGCTATTTAGTGGTTTATCGCAACGCAGACGACGAGGTTGTGTTTTTAGAAACCAACCCCGTCACCCACGCCTTACTGGAAAAACTAGCCAACAATAGCCAACAACACAGCCACGCTATTTTGACTAAACTCGCCGCTGAGATGCACCACCCCAACCCTGACGTGGTGATTCAAGGTGGTTTAAGCATCCTCCGAGATTTCATCGAACGCGGAATTATTGTTGCCGCCGGTTAAGCCCCAAACGATAACCACACTCAAGCAATAAACGACTGATACAAGCCTAGCTAATACGAATAGCTCTGGAGATTTTTAAGTAAATTACAGTCTTTCTAATGAGCTCATATGGTTAATACGCCTATAATATATTTCCTTTTAAGCAATCTGGCACCCGCATGAGCAATCCGTCCCTTTTCGATCAAGCACAACTCGTCATCCCAGGCGGGGTCAATTCCCCCGTTCGCGCCTTTAACGGTGTCGGTGGCGAACCTATTTTTATCGATCATGCGAAGGGCGCGTATATTGTCGACAGCAACAATAAACAATATATTGACTACGTCGGTTCATGGGGCCCGATGGTACTCGGGCATAGCCACCCCGTCGTTATCGATGCAGTGCAAAAAGCGGCCGAAAAAGGCCTGAGTTTTGGTGCGCCAACCATCATCGAAACACGCATGGCGGAAAAGGTTTGCAGCCTCATCCCTAGCATCGAAAAAGTAAGAATGGTCAGCTCAGGCACCGAAGCCACCATGAGCGCGATTCGCTTAGCACGTGGCTTTACTGGCCGCGATAACATCATCAAATTTGAAGGCTGCTATCACGGGCACTCTGACTCATTATTGGTCAAAGCGGGCTCTGGCGCACTGACCTTTGGCGTACCCAGCTCACCCGGCGTACCCGCCTCACTGGCGGATCATACCCTAACCCTACCCTATAATGATGCTGCGGCAATTACTCAATTATTAGCGCAACAAGGCGATAGCATCGCCTGCATTATTGTTGAACCCGTTGCCGGCAATATGAACTGCATCCCACCTGAAACCGGTTTTCTCGAGGCACTCAGAGCATTAGCGGATCAATATGGCATTGTATTAATATTTGATGAAGTCATGTCAGGCTTTCGTGTTGCCCTCGGCGGCGCACAACAACGCTATGGCGTTAAACCGGATCTGACCACCCTCGGCAAAGTGATTGGCGGTGGCATGCCGGTGGGTGCCTTTGGTGGCCGCGCTGACATTATGGCGCAGCTTGCACCAGAAGGGCCCGTATACCAAGCCGGTACCCTATCGGGCAACCCTCTCGCGATGGCCGCAGGCCTCAGCACCTTAGAACTGGTCAGCCAAGCCGGCTTTTATAATAAATTGGAACAACGCTGCCAACAATTACTCGAAGGCCTGCAGCAATTAGCCGACGAAGCAAACATTCCCTTTAGTTATAACCAAGTCGGCGCTATGTTCGGCCTGTTCTTTTCTGAGGAAAAAAATATTAGCCGGTTTGAACAAGTCATGAACTGTGACCAAGAGCGGTTTAAACAATTTTTCCACGCCATGCTGAAAGAAGGGATTTACTTAGCTCCCTCGGCCTTTGAAGCAGGCTTTGTCTCCGCCGCCCATAGCGAACAAGATATTCAGCAAACACTAGCCGCCGCTAAAATAGCCTTCGCCCAACTCACATGACCAACGTCGTTAAACCGGGGCAAAACTACAAACTCAGTCAGTATGAAAAACTGGGGGGTGAAGCGGGAGTGCGTCAGTTAGTGAGCTATTTCTATCAAGCAATGGAGAGTAACCCTAAAGCTAAACAGATTCGCGAGATGCACGCCGTCGACTCAAGCGAAGCAGAAGAAAAGTTATTCCTATTTCTCAGCGGCTGGTTAGGTGGCCCTTCCCTATTCATTGAAAAGTACGGGCACCCCAGATTACGCGCACGTCACCTACCCTTTAGCATTGGGATAGCGGAGCGCGACCAGTGGTTATTATGCATGCAGCAAGCATTAGAACAAATAGAGATTGAAAAACCGGTGCTGGATGAACTCATGCAAGCTTTTTTCAATACCGCTGACTTCATGCGTAATAAACAGAGCTAAACACGCCATCATATGATTAACGAGCTTATTAATCTCATTAGCCAATGGGTTATCGACTACCCGTTATTTTCCGGCGGCATTATTTTTAGTGTCGCCATGATTGAATCGCTGGCAATTATTGGTTTTATCGTGCCAGGGGTGGCGATTATGTTTGCGATAGGCACCTTAATCAGCAGTGGCACTCTCGAATTATTCAGCACGATCTTATGGGCTGCCGCCGGTGCATCCACCGGCGATGGGCTGAGCTTTTTTATCGGCAAACACTATAAAAAGCGCATCTATCAGCTGCCGGGGCTGAAAGGGCAACAGCCCTTATTCGATAAAGGACACGTTTTTTTCGAAAAGTACGGAATTTATAGTATTTTAATCGGCCGTTTTATCGGCCCCATTCGCGCCATTATTCCTCTCATAGCCGGTATTTTAGATATGCCGAATAAACAATATATCCCCATTAATATCATTGCCTCAGCGCTATGGGCGCCGGCTTATTTATTTCCTGGTTTATTTTTTGGCGCAGCCATCGCTCAGCTACCCCAACAACTGCTTGATTATTGGCCTTGGGCCTTGGCCCTATGTATCATTCTTATCGTATTCATAGGCCTGCGTAAAACCCGTCATCAATCATAAGATAATGACCAAGCTCCCCAGTAACAATTCTGTTAAAGCGGCCGAGCGCATCGGCTTGTGGAAGTAATAACCCTGAAAAATAGTACAGCCATGCTGGCATAAAAAACGCAGCTGCGCTTCTGTTTCCACCCCTTCGGCGACCACGTCTAAATTCAGGTTCTGCGCCATCGCGATGATCGTCGCGGCGAGTTCCGCATCGGATTGATCCACGTGTAAATCTCGTACAAAGGACTGGTCAATTTTCAGCTCATTTAACGGCAGTTTTGTCAGGTAGGTTAACGAAGAATACCCCGTCCCAAAGTCATCCATCGAAACCTTAAAACCGATGCCTGTTAGTACCCGCATTTTATCAATGGTTGTCTGCACATCACTAATCGCTATGCCTTCGGTCACCTCGAGAGTAATGCTTTTTGCTGGCACCCCCGTTTCATTCAGCAAGGCCCTGACATTCGCAACAAAAGAATCCTGCTGGAATTGCAAAGGACTGATATTAATGGACAAACGAAAGTTTCCATCAATCCCATCTTCCAGCCATTGTTTTAACTGCACAAAAGCATGCCTTAACACCCAATCGCCAATCGGTAATATCAAACCTGTCAACTCGGCGACCGGTATAAATTCTGCTGGCGAAACGCTCCTACCCTCAGGTTTAAACCAACGTAACAGGGCTTCCGCGCCTAAAATTCGGCCAAACTCATCAACCTGCGGCTGATAAAACAGCTCAAACTCATCCGCACTAATCGCACGCCGCAATTCTCTTTCCATCTGTAAGCGCGCCTCGGCTGCCGCCTGCATTTCAGGCTGATAAAAACGATAACCATCACGCCCAGCTTCTTTAGCCCGGTACATCGCCGTATCCGCTTGCATCATCAGTTCCTCAGGGGTGTTAGCCAAGCTAGGAAACGTCGTCACCCCGACACTCGCGGTCAGCTGATAGACCTCGCCTTGCACCAGGAAGCTCTTCGCCAAGACGTGCCTCAGTTTCAACATCAATGAGTGGACCTGATTTGCCGCCGCCTCGTCACTATCTTCGAGTCGACCCGACAAGATAACGAATTCATCGCCACCCAATCTAGCGACCGTGTCCTCTTTACGGAAAACTTTTTTCAAACTCCTCGCGACTTGTTTTAACAGTTCATCACCCGCAGCGTGTCCACGTGAGTCGTTGAGCGTTTTGAAATTATCCAAATCAATAAACAACAGCGCACCGTGCCGTTGTTCACGACTAGCCAACTCGAGGGTGTAGCGCATATGATCAATGAGTAAACGCCGGTTAGCCAACCCCGTTAACTCATCATAATTTGCTAACTCTTGCGCATAGGCTTGAGCTTCATCAGCCGTATCCAAGCTTTGTTGAACACGACTAAGTAAAGCATTAAAACTCCGACTCAGGCTCGCAAATTCGCTTTGGTCTTTCGCATTCACCTCCACATTTGTGCGGTAATTTTGATCCGTTTCAAGCGTCGACACCGTCGAAATCAAACGCTGTAACGGGCTTACTACAATGCGCTGCAAATATAAACTCAAACAGCCCACCAATAATAAAGCCAACGGTATCGATACCAGCAAGGTACTCTGTAATTCAGCGATCAAACGCTGATGGTGATTAGTTGACACGACGTAACGCACCGAACCCACCTGCTTGCCGGCATACATCACCGGCCGCATTAAGCTAAACTGTTCATCAGTTAGAGCAACGTTATTCGTAGGACTTCGAGGTATATCTACACCCGCCTGACCTTGTCGAGAGAAGCTCAACACAGACCGCCCCAGCTCATCATCGATCTCAGCATGCAAAATAGCCGAAAATGAACGCCACTTATGCATCACTTCAAGGCTAGCGCTGGGTAGTGACAATATAATTAGCTCGGCATACTCATTTTCTAAGGCATGGCTCAGGATCTCTATTTTCTGTTTCGCTCCCTCAATTGATTGTTCGCCTTTAACCACATACACAATAGCCGTGTAGACAATAATAATCATTATGGCCAATAACATCATTAACCATGCAAACTGTTTTTGAATACCCAAAAAACGCAATCTAATCACTCCAAACATCATAAATACATCACTCATTGCCCATTCCACGAGGCAAGCTTGAGCGCAGGCCCCATTCGTACCAGGAACCATCATAGGCCCGCACACTCATTCCAAGTTCGCGCAAGGCCACATAATTAACCGCCGATTCTAGCCCTTTATTGCAATAAACCGTATACCTTATTTTCACCGCGACACGCCGATACAACGCCGCCAGCTCTTCGACGGGGCGGAATTGAGTAAAGTCCGCGGTCAAGTTTTGGTGCCAAGGAATATTAATCGCCGAAGGGATATGGCCATATATCCCCGTTTGCGACTCATCTCCCTCATACTCAAGTGCTGATCGCGCATCAACAATCATCTCCCCATCGTCCTTAATAGCGAGGTAAACCATCAGCATCGTCGCGAGTTTGTCTTCATCTAATGAGGGTGAAAAATCACTTTCTGTTACCGCTTGCTGTCCCGTTTGTGTTCCATATCCCTGTTTACGCCAATGCTTAAAAGAGTCATTCATAATGCTGACATTACGTAGGCCAAACATTTCCAACACCCAAAACAGCCGTGATATTTCTAAATAATTATTATCGCCGTAAACAACCAACCGCGAATGCTCAGATACCCCAGCTTGAGTCAGTAAGCGGCGCATATCGCGAGTACTCGCGACTAAATCTGAACGCCCAGATTGCCGATACGTTTCATTACTTGGAATAGAAACCGCTCCTGCGATATGCATCGCCTGAAAAGCCGTCGCAGAACGTGAATCGACTAGGATGACTTCACCCTGCTCCTGCAGTAATTTCACCTCGCTCATCTCTAACAGAACTCTAGCGGTTGCCGCCGACTGAAATAAGACAGCAAGACAGCCTACAACACAAAACCTCAGCATCACTCGGCTTAACAAACTAACCCCTTTATCCGACACCCTTACTCCCCTTTTTATTTAGCCATCAGCGGCCAACTAAATATAGCAGAGGAATGGCTAGATACAAGTCACCACTCGATTCAACTCAACGCTGGGTAAATAAACCTAAAATCATCTGTAAGCGCTCCACCGCATCATCCATTTCTAATAGACGTTGGCGAATGACACCGTCCATCGGCAATATTTCACTTAAGCGATAAGCCACCCAATTAGCATCATTAAATTGTTTACTATCTAGACTCACACCCGGTTGTTGCTTTTTAATAACCGAGCGCAACATATCGGTTAAATCAACGAGCTCTTCAGGCACCGGCGTCGTCAAGGGTTCCGCTAATAACTGAATCGTCCCGCTGATCAATTGCTGCGGCGAAATGCGGCTATCTATGATCTTAAAACGTTGACAACCCACCACATCAACCATCAGCACCCCGCCTTCACTTTGGCTCCAATTAACAATTTTTGCCAGCGTACCGATTTGATAACTTCTCGCCGCGGTTCCAACTTCCTGCCCGTCAGCCAACATACATATGCCGAAAGGAACGTCCTCTTTCAAGCAGTAGCTAACCATATCCAAGTAGCGCGTTTCAAAAATCTTTAGTGATAATAAGCCATCGGGAAAGAGCACCGTCGATAAAGGAAAAAGGGGCACATCATTTAGTGGGATACGCATGATGTTTGCTCATTGGCTAATAAGTCTTCAACCGTTTGGTGAATGCCTGAAAAACCACCATTACTCATAAAGACCACGTGGTCATCGGCTTGCAGCAGTGAAAGTAACGCATCAATCAGCCCCTCCAGTGAGGTGTGAACCTGAACATTAGGCTGGGCATCGACATTCATACCCCAGTCTATGCCATCGGCTAAATAAATAAAAGCATAATCCGCCGCCCGCAACGAAGGCAATAAACTGTCTTTATGAACCCCCATTTTCATTGTATTTGAACGTGGTTCTAATACCGCAATAATCCGTTGTTCATTCAGTTTTCCACGCAGACCGGCCAAGGTACTGGCTATCGCCGTTGGATGGTGAGCAAAATCATCGTACAAGGTAATACCGTTAACCGTTGCGCGAATCTCCATCCGTCGCTTAACATTCTCGAACCGCGCCAACGCAGCGATGGCCAGCGATGGTTCCACCCCAGCGTGTTTGGCAGCCGCGATGGCCGCTAAACCATTCGCCACATTATGCTGCCCCGTTAAGGCCCATTCCACACGGCCAACATCTTGCCCAGCATAAGCCACATCAAAGCCGGTTTCACCCGCGCTAACATTGTCGACCGTCCAAGCAGCTTGCTGCTTGGGCTTCGTGCTGGTTGTTGCCAGCTCGCTCCAACATCCACGCTGTAACACATCATCAAGATTCGGCTCATCGCTGGGCATAATCAATACGCCGCTGCTCGGCACCGTTCTAACGAGATGATGGAATTGCCGTTTAATCGCCTCAAGGTCATCAAAAATATCTGCGTGATCGAACTCTAAGTTATTGAGTACGCAGGTCTTCGGACGGTAATGAACAAATTTGGAGCGTTTATCAAAAAAAGCGGTGTCATATTCATCCGCTTCAATGACAAAAAACTCAGACTCGCCCAAGCGCGCAGAAATAGAAAAATTTAAAGGCACCCCACCGATCAAAAAACCCGGTTTCAGGCCGGCATATTCCAAGATCCAAGCTAACATCGAACTGGTTGTCGTTTTACCGTGAGTGCCTGCCACCGCAAGTACCCAGCGGCCTTGCAACACATTATCCGCCAACCATTGAGCACCGGATGTATAAGGCAGACCTGAGTTCAACACCGCCTCAACCTCCTCATTGCCGCGTGATAAGGCGTTCCCGATCACCACGATATCCGGCTTTAGCGCTAGGTTAGCCGCACTATAACCTGACATCAATTCAATACCTTCAGCTTCAAGCTGAGTGCTCATCGGCGGGTAAACACCCGCATCCGAGCCGGTCACCGTATGTCCTAGCCGCTTCGCCATCACCGCTAAACCGCCCATAAAAGTGCCACAAATGCCTAAAATATGTACCTTCAAATCATCTTTTCCTAGATAATAACTGCATACAACATCTTACTGTATAAGCTGTTGCCATTTAAAGTTGAGTTCACTAAATTTCCCCGTGCTCACAAACGCTCCGTATGCGCTACAAGCATTCATTCTTAGCACCGCCACCGTATTTATATTGAAGAAACACCTTTATGAGCAAGAAAAACCCGCAAAACATCGAAGTTAAAGTTGACTGCACTTATATCCCTTCCTCCTCGGAACCGGCCGCCGCACGCTATGTTTTTGCCTACTCAATCAGTATTCAAAATAACAGTGAAACGGCCACTCAATTACTCAGCCGCCATTGGTTAATCACCGATGCTAATGGCAAAAAACAAGAAGTTCACGGAGAAGGTGTAGTCGGCGAACAACCGAATATTCAACCGGGCGAAACATACCAATACACCAGCGGCGCGGTGATTGAAACCTCAGTCGGCGCGATGCAAGGTAGTTACGATATGCTAGCCGCCGATGGCGAAACATTTAGCACAACGATCCCCGCTTTTTCCCTATCTATTCCACGCACCCTACACTGACCATAACAACATGGCGCATTATGCAATTGGTGACGTACAAGGCTGCTACGACCCATTACGCCGGCTATTAGATAAACTCAATTTCGACCCCAGCCAAGACCAACTGTGGTTCGCTGGCGACATGATCAACCGAGGCCCACAATCCTTAGAAGTGTTGCGTTTTATTAAGGCATTAGGCGACTCGGCCCGCTGTGTTCTAGGCAACCATGAATGTCATTTCCTAGCCGTTGCATACGGCCATAAAAAACCGCATAAGGCCGATACCTTTAAGCAAATCATTGAGGCTGAAGATGCCGACTCGCTAATTCAATGGCTGCGCTTTCAACCATTCTTTTATCAAGACCGCAAACTCGGTTACAGCATGTTACACGCCGGCGTTCCGGCACAGTGGTCGCTAACCGACACTCAGGCCTATGCAAAGGAGCTAGAGGCGGTTATTCAAGGCGACCAACTCCAGTCCTTTCTCGCCGTGATGTATGGCAACCAGCCAGACCTATGGAACGACGAGCTAGGCGGCGATGATCGCCTACGCTTCATCATCAACAGCTTTACCCGCATGCGCTTTTGTGACAAAGAGGGGCGTTCCGACCTAAGCTTCAGTGGAGCGGTCGGTGAACAAGAAGAACACCTCATGCCATGGTTTAAGGTGCCCAAGCGGCGAACCGCCAATGACAAAATTTTATTTGGTCACTGGTCAACCTTAGGCTTACACCAAGAAAATAACACCATCTGCTTAGATAGTGGTTGCCTATGGGGCGGTGAATTATCGGCAATAAAACTTGGCACAAACGAGGAATTCATCAAACAAGACTGTCGCTGCGCTTTGCAACCATTTTAAAGGCTGTAAGCACTCACCAATATTAACAACGACTTTATAGGCTGTTGTTAGCCTTATTTTCACTAAAACAAGCGCCTTTATTGTCATGACTAACGTGGACACTCAATTTGATTTCCTAATTATCGGCCAAGGTTTAGCGGGTAGCCTGTTAGCTTGGCGCTTAATAACACAAGGCCAGAAGGTTTTATTAGTTGACTCTTGCCGTCAACAGACCGCCTCACGTACGGCTGCGGGTTTAATTAACCCCGTCACCGGTAAAAGACTGGTTAAACCAGCTAGGGTTGAGAATTATCTCAGCACTGCAAAAAAACTATACCAAGACTTGAGTGTTTTTTTTAATGAAAAGTTCCTCTTTGAAAAACCACAACTGAAACTTTTTCGCTCTGAAGATGACATTTTACAGTGGCAAAAACGAAAAAAAGATCCCGCTTACGACGACTTTCTTGGTGAACAGTTTACAGCGGTGGATAAAAGCTTCCTAACAACGAGCTCCTTAGGCGGCTTTAACCAGAAACAATGCGCCTACCTAGACACCGTGCCTTTACTTGACAAACTTCGCCTATTTTTTATACAGGAAAATAGCTTTGTTAATGCTCAATTTAAGCTGAACGAATTAAATATTAACAGCGATCATATTAAATGGCGTGAGTATAAGGCGGCCAAACTTATCTTTTGTGATGGCCACCAGCTGCAAAACAACCCTTGGTTCTCCCCCCTTCCTTTACAGCCCGTGCAAGGGGAAATCCTTACCATGGAAACAGAGCAAGCCCTTCCTGAAGAAATCATTCAGTTTGGTAAGTGGCTACTCCCCCTTTCTAATAAACGTTTCAAACTAGGGTCAACTTGGCAATGGCAACCATTGGATGAAACACCGACTCAAGCAGCATTTAGCCAATTAACTGAAGCCTGCTATGCCGAGTTTCCACAATTAAAAGCTGCTCGACTGATTGAAACAAATGTTGGTATTCGCCCTGCAACAAAAGATAAAAACCCGTTTATTGGCCCCCACCCACAGCAGTCACAACTGATGGTCTTTAATGGCTTCGGCGCTAAGGGTTCGTTGCTAATACCTTGGTATAGCGAGTGTTTTTCACGTTACCTTTTAACGGGCGAAGCCTTACCCAAGCACGTTGATATAACAAGGTATGGCAGCCTCCTTACCCTTAGTTGAATTAGCAAAAAAATAACGCCGAAAGCTACCTCCAAGAAGGCGGAATTGCTATCGATGCGACCATGGAGAATAGTTTTGATACGGTTTTTCTGGCTGACCAGCTCACCAAAAATGAACCTAGTTTACCCATTTGATATGCAAGTAAAAGCGCTGGACGTTACCGAAAAATGCCTAAGACAAGCGAGCTTAAGCAATTATCACTGATTACTCGATAGCCATGAAAACATCCCCATCTACCTTCAGGCTGGCAAGGGAAACGCTGAAGGTACTCAAATACTACCTATCGGTATTGCAGCCTCGCGGCATCACCTCGGTCATCGCCTATACCGGAGGAGCCGAGGAAACTGCGGCGGTGAAAGCTTGGTCACAGAACAATACCGAGTCAGTATAGAAGCCTCAACGACTCCAAGAAATAGTCCAGCGGAACTTATTCTTATTGAGACGGTGGCTCGTAGGTCTAGTTATTTTTTGTCGTTAGCGTTTATTTAACCGCCGCAATTACACACGAGCATAACTAACAAATGAATAAGCGTAAGCGTGTCGCTCATCCGCCGCGTGTTCGACTCGCTCCAGCTCACGCCACTGCGCAGGGTTAATCTCGGGGAAAAATGCATCCGCAGCAGTAAACGTATGTTGAACCTCGGTAATGTATAGACGTTCAGTCAGCGGCAACATTTGCTGATAAAAATTGTCGCCACCAATGATCATCACCTCATCGTATTGTTTTGCCGCCTCTAACGCGGCTTCCACCGAATACACCACGGTAACGCCTTCGGCGACAAAGTCCTTATTGCGGGTAATGACGATATTTTCTCTACCCGGCAAGGGCCGGCCTATCGATTCAAAGGTTTTACGCCCCATCAGAATGGGTTTACCCATGGTCACCGCCTTAAAGTGCTTAAAATCCCCTGGTAGATGCCATAACATCTTATTATCCTTACCGATAGCGCGGTTATCCGCCATCGCGACGATCATTGAAATCATCAAATAGCCACCGCCGCTTTAATGCCTGGGTGGGACTGGTAACCTATAAATCCAAAGTCATCGTAGTGATAGTCGAATAAAGAATCGGCTTTGCGCGCTATCTTCAATTGCGGCAACTCATAAACGTCTCGTGATAACTGGAGCTCGGCCTGTTCGAAGTGATTGTTATACAAGTGCACATCGCCGCCCGTCCAGACAAAATCGCCTACTTCTAAACCTACTTGTTGCGCCACCATATGCGTCAGCAGCGCATAACTTGCAATATTGAACGGCACCCCCAAAAAGAAATCAGCCGAACGCTGATATAACTGGCAAGATAAACGCCCATCCGCTACATAAAACTGAAATAACAAATGGCAAGGTGGCAACGCCATATCGGGTATTTGGCCAACGTTCCACGCGCTAACAATTAGCCGACGAGAGTCCGGTGTATCCTTTATTTGCTGTAAAACCTCTGCAATTTGGTCGATACTTTCCCCTGCTGGGGTTGGCCAAGATCGCCATTGATGCCCATAAACCGGCCCTAGGTCTCCCTTCTCATCGGCCCATTCATCCCAAATACTCACCCCGTTCTGTTTTAAATACGCGGTATTGGTATCGCCATTTAAAAACCAAATAAGCTCGTGAATAATAGAGCGTAAATGCAGTTTTTTAGTCGTCACCAAGGGGAAGCCTTTCGATAAATCGAAACGCATTTGCCGCCCGAAAACGGACCGTGTTCCGGTACCTGTTCTATCGGATTTATCGGTGCCATTATCGAGAATATCTTGCATCAATGCTAAGTACTGCTTCATGACTTACGCCCTTTTATTACGCTATTAAATTGAGTTGAATAATCGTGTAACACGACTAAGCCTTGTTTAGCTCAAACAAGTCCCCAGGAAAAAATTGGTAAGCATAACACGATGGCATTTATGAGACGATACGCGAGGCCTCCGAACATTCATCCAATACCGCATAAATGTCCTGTTGCATTACCGCTAGACTCTCGACACTGAAATCATTCAATGCCAACGGCTTAGATATTCGATAACCTTGAACATAATCGACCCCTAGCTGATGCAGTATTTTAAGAACCGCATCGGTTTCCACAAATTCCGCGATGGTTTGCATCCCAACGGCGTGACCTACGTCGTTAATCGACTTGACCATCGCGTGGTCAATGGCATCTTCGTGAATATCGCGGACAAATAAGCCATCAATTTTTAGTTTATTCACCGGCAATTGTTTTAAATAAGCAAACGATGACATGCCAGCACCAAAATCATCTAAGAAAAACTCACAACCCAGACTCTGCATTTGCGCCATAAAAGTACTCGCAAAACTCAAGTTCTGAATCGCCGCCGTTTCGGTCACTTCGAAAGCGATCTTGTTATAGGGAACCTTGGTTTTAATAAAGACTGATTGCAAGAACCTTAAAAAGCCTTCACTACCTATCGAGTGTCCAGACAGGTTAATCGAACAATAACCCAAGCCATCGAGAACACCAGGTTTTTTCTGAAAGAAATCAAAGGTCCGCTCGACGACCCAACGATCAAGCTTTTCAATCAAGTCGTAACGTTCTGCCGCCGGTAAAAAGGCCCCTGGTGCAATAACCCCGCCCCTTTCCTTATCGAGCATTCTAATGAGTATCTCGATGCCGGGTTCGTGCTCTGCAGTCAACGGTAAAATGGGTTGGCAAAATAAGGCAAAGTGATTATCGTCCAAAGCTGCAGAAATTCTCGACACCCAGCTCATTTCCCCTTGTCGAGACTCAAACTCAGCATCATTCACCCGATAAACGTGCACCCTATTACGCCCAGCATCTTTTGCCGCGTAACAGGCGGTATCGGCTAGTTTTAAAGGATCAACCGCTTTAATATCCCAAACGTCCATCAGATTGATTACTCCAATACTGACACCTAAATTAAAAATAACCCCCTCATAAGCGTAACGAAACTCTTCAATCAGCACCCTAATCTCATTAGAGATCTCAAGCGCCTTATTCGCTGGGCAGTTTTCCAACAAGATACCAAATTCATCGCCCCCTAAACGCGCCAACACGTCACTACTACGCACCTTTGGTTTCACCAGCGCCACTAATAATTGCAATAATTCATCACCCGCGCTATGCCCACAAGTATCATTAACCAACTTAAACTGGTCCAAGTCCAAATATAACAAAGCATAGTCGTGGTGAGTTTCTCTCACCGTGATCATGGCCTGTTTTAGCTTCTGCTCGAACTGGCGACGATTGACTAACCCGGTTAAGGCATCATAATTAGCATGGAACTCAAGCTCCTTCGCCATAGAGCGGGCTTCAGTAACATCATGAAAAACTAAAACAGCGCCAATAATATTGCCATTTGCCTGCCGTATCGGTGCAGCAGAATCTTCTATGGATATCGTATGACCATCTTTATGCAAAAGCCCCGTATGGTTAGCAAGCCCTAAAATTCGCCCTTCCTCTATGCAACGCCGGGCGGGGTTTTTGGCCGCTTCACCGGTGATTTCATTAATAATAAAAAACACTTTCTCTAAGGGCAGGCCAATGGCCCTCGCCTCACGCCAGCCCGTTAATGCTTCAGCCACTGGGTTCATATAAGTAATATTACACTCATTATCAGTTGCTATAACCGCATCACCTATCGACTCTAAGGTGGTTTGAAAACGCTCTTTTTCTTCTAACAGTAATAACTCAACTTTTTTTTGCTCATCAATTGCAAAACCTTCAATGAGTACAGAGCTCACCTCTCCATCCTCTGAAAATAACGGTTTAGCGGCATAACGCACCCAAAAAAGTCGTTCTGCAGCACCCTCTACAACTTTAATTTGCAGCTCACGACTACTGCTCTTTCCTTGTATGGCCTCCTCAACACTTTTTTCGACAAGCGCCTTATCTGCGTTAGGAAAATTAAACCACTCTTGTTCCCACAAATATCCCCCCTGCACATCGTCTAAGCTTATACCGGCCACACCCAAGGCACGCTCATTACTAAAAATTATTCTATTGTCTAACCCAATAATGGTTATATAGTCATCAACATTATTTAATAAGTTTAAGTAAAACCCCCGTTCTGCTTTCAACATTTGACTTTTTTCCTTCAATTGTTCTGCAGCTTTCTTATACTGATCAGTTTTAATAGCAACTTGTTTTTCTAGCTCGACGGAGTGTGTAAACGCATTAAAATCACTGGTTCGCCCTTCATTAACAATTTCAGCTCGACGCATTAATGCATTAATTATTTTTTCTTTTTGCGCTAGCTTTGCCTTAAGCTGCTCAAGATTAGGCTCGCTCATCAGCTCCATCCTTCGTACCAAAGTAAACGCCCGTGAACGTTTGATTCACACTCATAACACCCAATTGCTCGCCATAACCATGGAATCCCTGTACGTTATTGTCAATCATCACGTTAGTTATTTCTGCTGTAACATCTTGCATTCTATAGTCAAATTTCCTATAAATACAATCACAAGCTAGCACCAAATTGGCTTGGCCATTGGTAGCTTGAAGCCTAGAAAATTTATCCTTAAAATTCGCTAAGGAACCCTTTGTTTTCACCGTCGATAAGACCATGCCTTCTTCAATCGCACAAAAAAATTGCAGGCCATCACTTTCAACACCACCTTTATGCCCTACTGGCGGCACAATCGCCCTAACATATAAATCACCAGCCACTTTTGCCGCTAGTGGGTGGGATGCATAAAAGTCTGCACCTAAGGTTCCCTGCTTAGCAGGCACACCAAAAGCTTCAAAGTACCCCTCAACCGCAGGCAACCCGTCTATCTCTGTGACTATTCTCCTCGCCGTATCCACTTCAGTTAAGACCACTCGCCTAGGTAACTCATCAAAATCATCAATCTTAAAGATTTCAAAGGGTAATGAGGTGGCTATATAACTAACGATAGCCGAGTTGGCTTGAAAACATCCATTTGCATACACATATGTTGGAGCAAAATAATCCCCCCCACCGGGCGAGCCACCGACCACAGGCATGGAATTAAACCGTCGATCAACAACCCCAAGTACGCGCTCAACCTTCGAGTCAATCGAATTAATCAGCACCCACGATAACGGCTGAAAGTCGTCACCTGCTTGAGTCCCCACCCGCTGTTGCAAATTAAATAGTTTTTCTGCGCTGGCTTCCGACTCAATGGTCTCCATGTCAAACACATCATGATCGGCAATAAACTGATCTGAGTTGATTGAAAATCCACTGAGCGTTCCTTCCAGCATTCCTTCCGCAGTCAGCTCACCGGCCGTAGTACAACCAATCAGCTTAATACCCGCAAATTTTTCCCTTAATGCTATTTCAAGTGTCGGCAAATCGTAATCAACTGAGCAGAAAAAAACCGCTAACTGAATATCCTCTTGATAAATAGCTGCGTATAACTCATCCACAGCCTCCAGCTCAACCTTGCTCTGAGAAACCCCTTGTTTTAAATTAAAAAAACCTTTCATCATTCCCGCCCCACTTTCAACTATGCCTATAGACCACCTAGCTCAACAAAGGTGCAATCACCAGACTAACAATCGCCATTACATTAATTAAAATATTCATCGAAGGCCCCGAGGTATCTTTAAACGGGTCTCCAACTGTGTCACCCACCACCACTGCCGAGTGGGTATCTGAACCTTTACCCCCCAAGTTACCCTTCTCAACAAACTTCTTCGCGTTATCCCATGCACCACCGGCATTGGCCATCATTAACGCCATCAATACACAGCATAATAAAGCCCCCGATAACATGCCTCCGAGTGCCTGCGCACCCATTAAAAAACCCACCAAAGGCGGTGCACTCACCGCAATAACACCCGGCACAATCATTTTCTTTAAAGCGGCCGTCGTCGCAATATCAACACAACGTGCGGTATCAGGCTCTGCATTGCCCTCAAGAAGCCCATCAATTTCTTTAAATTGGCGACGAATTTCTTTAATCATTTCAAAGGCAGCATCACCCACCGCGGTCATCGTTAGCGCAGCAATCACAAACGGAATCGTACCACCAATAAACAAGCCAATTAACACCTGTGGGTCATTCAACTCCAGTTTGAAGTCGGGTATTTGCAAAGACACAGTTTCAATGAAGGCGGTAATAATCGCCAGTGCCGCCAATGCCGCCGCACCGATGGCAAAGCCTTTACCAATCGCCGCCGTGGTATTGCCTAGTTCATCTAATGAATCGGTTATTTTGCGAGTTTCTTCACCCAAGCCGCCCATTTCAGCGATACCGCCGGCATTATCGGCCACCGGCCCATAAGCATCTATCGCCATGGTAATGCCCACCGTCGCTAACATGCCAACGGCGGCAATACCTACACCGTATAGATCGGCAAAATGACTGGCCACCGCAATCACCCCACAAATAGTAAACACCGGTATAGCTACCGACTGCATACCAATCGCCAAGCCAGAAATCATCACCGTTGCCGCGCCAGTTTCACCCGACTTCGCAATATGCTGCACCGGCGAACCGGCGGTGTAGTACTCGGTGACTAAGCCAATGATAATACCGCCCACCGCACCGGCAACAACCGCCATCCACACATAGCTGTTCACATCCATCATCAAGATGAGAAAAAAGGCGGCAATTATAAAGAGGGTGGAAGCCCCCATGGTGCCCATGCGTAAGGCTTTTTCTGGCGCTTTTGCCGCATTCTTTTTAACTAAGATGATGCCGCAAATTGAACAAAGCAGACCGATTGACGCCAAAGCCAGAGGCAAAAACATCAAACTGGCTTGCCCACCCAGTTCGGCTAATAAAACACTCGACATGGTCGATGCGATGGCGATGGTCGCGATCATCGAACCGCAGTACGATTCAAAAATATCCGAGCCCATGCCGGCCACATCACCGACGTTATCACCCACATTATCGGCAATCACCCCCGGATTACGCGGGTCATCTTCGGGGATGCCCGCCTCGAGTTTACCGACCAAATCGGCTCCCACATCCGCACTTTTAGTAAAGATGCCACCGCCAACCCGCGAGAACAAGGCAACCACCGAGGCGCCCATCGCAAAACCATGAATCGCGTGGGACGTTTCAGGGTCACTGCCAAAAAACAAATACATTAAACCCAGCCCCATTAAACCCAAGGAAGCTACTGCCAAGCCCATGATAGAACCACCAAAGAAAGCCACCGAGAGCGCCGCTTCTGCGCCATCGGTATGTGCTGCGGTAGTGGTGCGCACATTCGCCTTGGTCGCGGTATTCATTCCAATATAACCGGCCGCGCCGGACGCTAGCGCCCCGACCAAGAAACATAAAGCGGTTGCCCAGCCGAGAAAAACTAGCGTTAATATAAACAACACCGCGGCAAATAGCCCCAGCATCTTATACTCACGCCGCATAAACACCATCGCCCCCAAGTGAATCTGCTCGGCAATCCGCACCACAGCACCCTCACCTTCTGGGTATTTCATCACTAAACCATAAACGTACTTCGCGGCGTACAGGCCAAAACCACCGATGATAGGCGGCAATAGGTAGCTCAATTGCATGATTATCTCCCGAGTAAGTTAACAACATAACGCTTGTTAGAAAAACAAAGCGACTGTTCTTTTTACTACGCAAAGTAAAACACCGCAAGTATAAAACTTAATTAATCGACATACGTCTGTATAATGCGCCTCAACAATTAAAACTGAATACAAACTATAGGAAACAAAATGAGCCTTAATTTAGTCCCTTCTGGTGCAGACCTTCCACTTGACATCAACGTTATCATTGAGATTCCTTCACACAGCGACCCTGTGAAATATGAAGTTGATAAAGATTCTGGCGCATTATTTGTCGACCGCTTTATGGGTACCGCCATGCATTACCCTTGCAACTATGGTTACGTTCCGCATACCTTGTCAGATGACGGCGACCCAGTTGACGTGCTAGTTATCACGCCGATTCCTTTAATGCATGGGTCCGTTATTCGTTGTCGCCCAATTGGCGTATTAAAAATGACTGACGAGGCCGGTGAAGATGCAAAATTACTCGCAGTACCTGTTGCTAAGCTAACCCCGCTGTACAACGACGTTAAATCGTACAAAGACATTCCTGAAATCACCCTAAATCAAATCTCTCACTTCTTTGAGCACTATAAAGATTTAGAAGCTGGAAAATGGGTGAAAATTGAAGGTTGGGCTGATATTGATAGCGCTGCGGCCGAAATCACGGAAAGTGTTGCGCGTTACGAAGCCGCCGAAGTAAAACCAAACTTCTAAGCCAACGACCGACTTAATAACCGCTGGTGTTCTTAGCAAGCCAGCGGTTTTTTTGTGCCTGTTGATCAGGCTCAACAAAACATTCTTTCTTCCAAAATGGCGCCTTACTTTTAAGGTCCTCCATGATAAAACGGCAGGCCTCAAAGGCGTCTTTACGGTGTGCTGACCACGCCGCCACCAACACAATCGGCTCATTAGGCAATAACTCACCCACCCGATGTATAAGCAGCACATCCAGTAACTGCCACTGCTGTTTAGCCGAGACTACGGTCTTTTCTAGGTATTTCTCGGTCATCCCAGGGTAGTACTCAAGCAGCATCGTGTTCACCTGATCACCCTCGTTAAAGTCACGCATCGTACCGACAAAGGTTGCGCAAGCACCGTACTCCCCATCTCTATTCATTTGCTGCTGGTAATCCACGATGGATTGCCAAGGGTCAAACGCCGCTTTTAAGATCGTAATCATCTAACCGCCGGTCACAGGGGGGAAAAACGCCACTTCATCACCCGCCTTAACTGGGGCCTCCAGCTCAGCGTATTGTTGATTAACCGAGTGCAGCACAGATTGCTTAAAGGTATGCCCGCTACTCACCAAGCGCCAAACATCCGCGACGGTATGAATACCTGCACTATCGAGCTGCTGCTCGTTACAACCAAACTGTTCTCTTAAACTGGCAAAATACAGTACTTTTATTGACATGCTATGTTCGTTATCGGCTTGTGGCATAATTGAATCATACTATCATGCAATCAAATAGCTAGGATCAATAAATCAGATGTCAGAACTTACCCACTTTAATGCCGCCGGTGATGTGCATATGGTTGATATTGGCGCCAAAGCCGATACCCAGCGCACCGCCGTAACGGAAGGTTTTATTGAAATGAACATCGACACCCTACAACGCATCACCGCCGGTGATAATAAAAAAGGCGATGTACTGGGTATTGCGCGCATTGCAGGCATTATGGCGAGTAAAAAAACCGCCGAACTGGTTCCACTATGCCACCCATTACCGATTAGCCATGTGGAGATTCAACTCGACATCGATAAGCAACATTCGCGCGTTCGCTGCCAAACCACGGTCAGCACATCCGGTAAAACAGGGGTTGAAATGGAAGCACTTAATGCCACCCAAGTCGCTTTACTCACCATTTACGATATGTGTAAGGCAGTAGACCGCGGGATGACTATTCAAGGCGTGCGACTACTCGAAAAACAAGGTGGAAAATCGGGCCATTGGCTCAGGGGTGATGACTAAATGAGCTTTCAACTCCACCCGCAACTGGCCAAAGATTGCCACTATTTAGGCGACTTCCCGTTAACCGCCTTGCTGCTGAGCAAGGATGCTAACTACCCTTGGTATATTTTAGTGCCTCGGCAGGAAAACATTAGTGAGGCCTTTCAGCTCAGCGAGGAACACCAGCAACAACTCAACAAGGAATCCTTATTGCTCAGCAAAATTCTCAACGAGCTATATTCCGCCGATAAAATGAATATTGCGGCGCTCGGTAATATGGTGCCGCAGTTACACTTACACCATATTGTTCGTTATAAAACAGATGTCGCATGGCCCAACCCCGTTTGGGGTTATGCCGAGGCCCTAGCCTATAATGAACGAGCACTGACTGAACGCATAAGCAACACCTTGAAGGCATTAATCAACGGCGACTTTATCGCCCACAGCTAACTCAACTAAGCGAGACCTATTTTGACTACACCAGCCTCCGCCATCCTACTGGCAGAATGCCCCGACCAAGCCGGACTTATTGCCAAAGTGACTGATTTTGTTGCCAACAACAATGGCAATATTATTGATTTAGAGCAACACGTTGATAGTGACGACAAACACTTTTTTATGCGTGTTGAATGGCAGCTCGACAACTTCAAAATCCCCCGCGAGCAGCTGCAACAGGTCTTTGCTGAACAAGTCGCTACACCATTAAAAATGAACTGGCAGATTGCCTTTTCGGATGTAAAACCGAGGCTGGCCATTTTTGTTTCACAACACGGGCACTGTCTATTCGATATTCTAGCGCGCTACCAGTCTGGCGAATGGCACGTGGAGATCCCGTTAATTATTAGTAATCACCGCGATTACGAGTCGCTGGCTAACAACGCCGGCATACCTTTTTATCATTTACCGATTAACGCCGCGAATAAACAACAGCAAGAAAAAGCTCAGCTCGATTTATTGGCGGAACACAAGATCGACAGCATCGTACTGGCCCGCTATATGCAAATTCTTAGCAAGGATTTTATCGAACACTACCCCCACCAAATCATCAATATCCACCATTCTTTTTTGCCGGCGTTCCCCGGCGCTAAACCCTATCATTCGGCGCATGAGCGCGGCGTGAAAATTATCGGTGCCACCAGCCATTATGTAACGACTGAGCTCGATGCCGGCCCCATTATTGAACAAGACATCGTCAGAATCCGCCATAATGATAATATTGAAGATCTAAAGCGCAAGGGTCAGGACAATGAAAAAATTGTTTTATCGCGTGCCATTAGACACCACTTACAACATGAGATCTTAGTGTATAAAAACCGCTGTATCGTTTTTGTTTAAACAATATCGCAACACCGGAGAACAGCATGAACAAACAAACGGGGCAATGCCTTTGCGGCAGCATCCAATATGAAATCAGCGAAGCACCGATCATCACCGCCGCCTGCCATTGCAGCCATTGCCAAAAAGCCAGCGGCTCGGCTTACTCGTTAAATATCTGTGTTGCTGAAAGTGGTTTTAGTATTCACGGCGAAACCCAGCGTTGTTACGTGGACCAAGGCGATAGCGGACTCGCGGTAAAACGTTACTTTTGTCATCAATGCGGCTCACCCTTATACACCCAAGCCGATGCCATGCCCGGCATCATGATTGTTAAAGCCGGCACGCTAGATGATACATCAGGGTTTAAACCCGCCGCCAATATCTGGTGCGACTCCAGAATGGCGTGGTTAACGGAAAATAATGACGTGCTGAATTTCGATAAGATGCCGCCAAGTTCGACTTAAATTTGCTCCGATAAAATCCAGTGAAAGGTATCGCTTATTTCTTGCAGCACATCAAATAAGTTGCTGAACGTTCGACCTGTATCTGTTTCAAACACGAGCTTTTTACTGCCATGAGCCAATACAGGCTTAATGGTACAACGTGTTAACAGTGCGCCATCAGCATCTTTCATTGGCACCGTTACCGACATAGCATGGGTGTCAAACTCGAACAAGCCGCCTAATTGATACGGCTTTCCTTGGTTATCTACGTCGTCTTTCACAAGTTCTATTAGGCGTTTCTTAAATGCATCAACACCATCAAACAAGTGGATCTGCGCTTTCTTCAGCCGTTTATCGTCTAATTTCTGCTTAAGATTAAGCACCATATTTTCTGCAATACTCGCGGAGAAGTCTTTTACTCGCGTAGACGATAAGCTTTCAAGACTTAGCGCTTCTTCAACCGATGGCGTCACATCAATAAATAAAACACCGTATTGAGTCACCTCATCTTTTTCTACAATATGGCAAATAAGCGCCTTACCTTCAATTTTTCGGTGGCCAACCGATAGTTCTATATAAATCTTTTGCAATAAATCAAAATCAAGCTCGTCGGATGTAAACGCCAAACCACTCTGGCTCACATCAATGGGCTGACAATCAACAAATGTCGAGCCACCTAAAGACTGCTTACGCACTCTAATTTGCACATCGGGCAAATGTAAGCGCGGGTCGTTTCGTCTATTTGATATTGTTTTTTTCATTATTTTATTTCATAAAAAAACCTTCCCATAACGCTCAAATGGAAAGGTCTTCATAAATTAGTTTTTACTACAGTTCAAAACAAAGTGCAATTCCACCCGTTGTACCTGTATAAACCGACGCACCACGTATTGCTCCAGTGTTATAAACACCGTCATCCTCTTTGGTATCTATAATGAGCGCATCCGCTTCATCAACCGCACTAGCACAGACAACATTTCCAGACAGTCCATTGGTCCCATTAGATACACTCAACGAACCACCTAGAGAGTGGCTTGGCAACGTCACTCCACTTCCTGTCAGAAGATTAACGGCTCTTAGGTGAGCAAAGAAGTTAACATCCTCATTTTCATCCGTACCTGCCGCCGCTGAGGCTTCAATAACGCCGTCACCGTCACCGTCACTTTTAGTTAGACTTGTATGCGTTACTCCTAAAGCATCATCTCCAGGTATTGCATTATAACGATCCCTATACGCATACATCGCTGTTGTTAATCCCTGCACATCTGTAATCACGCTACGAATTTCAGCATTCTTAATCATTTCTTGCCCTTTGAGCACACCACCCAATAACAAACCAATAATAACTAATACGATTGCTATTTCGACTAACGTAAAACCACTTTGTTTATTTAAGTTATTCATTTCCTTGTACCACCCATCCAAATATTTTTATTTTTAATAAAGCCAACTAAATATAGTACAAGAAGTTAGCAGCTTATTGTCATGTTTTTCTTAAGGTAATTTTTTTGCCAAAACCATTTTTGCAATTAACGTATTTAAATTAACCCAATCCACAATATCATCGTAATTATTACTGCCTCCGCTTGCGTACGTTTTATCGACAAAATCGGCATCGTTATCTTCATTTTCCCCTTCATCACTCCCTGAGGTTTGCGCCCAGTTTTTACCGTGTGACACGATAATCGCAGGCAAATTTGATGCGACGGCATTACCGCCTTGACTATCGAATACATTAATATCACCTGTCGAACAGATTTCAAACGATACGCCTGCCGTATCATCATCCGCGCAACCTGAACCGTCGATAGTGTCGGCAAAGCTCATATCAACACGGTAAGTGAAAGGCCGTTTCCAACCATCTATTGCCCCCACGCCTAATGTAGCCCAAGGAACGTTACCATAAACCTGCGTACACGCGGAGCCCGATATATCTTCTGCGCCATCGCTATCGGTATCAGGACATGGAAGCCGGCCATTTCTTATTGCAAAACCAACGATTGATTCTTTAATAAGCCCGATTTCGTTCACCGTCGTTTTTCTATCCAAGCTTTCTAGCTGTACTTGTAAAGGCCCCATCAGCCCCCCAATCACTAAGCCAAAAACCAATAATACAATGGCTATTTCAAGTAAGGTGAAACCCTTAATTTGCTGAACGCAGAATAGTTCCTTTCTAGGCATCATTGTCTATTTCTTCCCTTTCCCATTTCCACCACTGTTTCCGTTATTATCAGCTATACACTGACCGCCATCATTAGCGGTGTAACCGTCATCGCACACAATATTCTTACATTGCCCACCATTATTAGGTGCTTCTGTTACTAAGCAACCATATATGTCTACACAGTTACCATCAACCAAATTATATCCATCATCACATGACTGTATCAGCTCACATACACCGTTAATTAATGTATAACCGGCATCACAAACCAAGATAGAGCCGGTTATATCCGTTGTACTGAGCCATATTGATACATCATTAAAGGTGTTACCCTTATCCGCCTGTATAAAAACAGTTGGATTACTGGCTGCATTATTAACCCCACTGATAGTGTCTAAATAATTCGAGACATCATTCTTCTGCGCCGAAGAGTCCGTACTACCACACTCGCTACTGCTTCCGCTTCCCATGCCGCGTAATTGTCCCGGCAGGGCCTCTAGTGGCGCTAATATAACGGCAACAACCCCTGCATTACGCGTATTATTATCAACATCTTGAATTTCAAAATCACCATCCACCAAGCTCGCAGGCGCCACACCTTCGTAAGCTGCCGACACCACGTAACGCAAACACGCGCCACCGCCATCCCTTAACGGTTTAATCGCTAACGCTTGCCACGGCAGCCAACCTTCTGTCGTTGAGCATGAATCCGCTAACCCATCTCCAATCGAATCAGGGCAAGGTAAGGCCCCCTCGTTGCGGTATGCATAACCGACCAGTGCATCTTTAGCCTTAGCCAAAGCCTCGCTCGACACTTGATCTCGCTTAACCGTATTATCTTTTTTACCGGCCCCTGTTACCAATACGGTCGATATTGTTAGTGCCAATATAAGCATCAGAATCAACAAGGCAGCACCACCCTGCTTTTTATTCCGCCTACTGTTTATCTGCGAATTAACATTCATAGCACTGTTTATTGGTAGGCATCGACAATTTTATGATCATCGAGGTACATTGTTTGGCCGGCCTTAAAAGGCACGGAGCGCCCACTGTCACCAACGGTTACATTAACCGTTTGATCACTCTCATTTAATTTTTTGACGGTGATACCATTAAACTTTTCACCTTGTTTTGCTTGCTGGCCATTCACCCAAACAACGCCTTTCTCGCGTTTATCATGCCCCTTATAATAAAAACCATTAATCGTTAACGTATTGGGTTCACGATTCATTGTTGGCATCTCAACACCCCCCCGTTCACGCATTGCATCTATTGCTTGCCGCTGAAGGGTCGAGGTAAATAAATCGCCAAATGCCTGCGCTTGCATCGAAAGGCTGCAAAACACTACTACAATAAAGCCCCTGTTCATCGCACTCATTTATTCACCCCACTTTGGGTAGGCGGGGTAACGGTATACCAGGCTAAGGTACAGTCAATGCCAAAATTTCGCTTAATACGGCTTAACGAGATAACTCCTTCTTTTGTTATTTTGCACTCTTCTACACGAAAAATACCGGGTGCAAAATCAGACAACTGCTGAACAATCGTTGAGAAATCCGCTTCGTGTAGCAGGCCCGCTTCAATTTTCATCACGCTCACTGATAAACCTAAATTAGATTGGAAGCCAGACCCTATATTCGAAATATTCTGCTGTGGCTCTATCGAATATTTAAAGTTAGGCAATTTCAATCTTTCTGACACTTGTTTTAAAACCTCTGTCCAAGCAAGGCGATCCTCTCGGCCGTAAAAGCCTTTTTCTTTTAATCGCTCAAACCTAGTACCCATATCATTGAGTAGCGCTTCATCGTCTATTAAGCGATCAATTTCAGCATTTAACCAACCTTGCTGGCTCGTAACGCTGAGCATTTGCTGATCAACATCATCCGCATAGAAAGTGCTTAACGTTAAAATAAAAGCCGTAAAAACAATCGCCGCCAACAGCTGAATCAACTCAAGCTTGAACACTTTTATCGGCGACTGCTTAACCAGTTTCATAACAGCTCCATGGTAATTAACAAGGTGAACTCTATCGGCCTGTTCGTCGCGCCACCACTTAATGACGCGGCCATTTTCGCATTCGCACTAGCATCAATAGCGGCTTGTTCACGACTCACCGCTATAATTTCTGGCTGCTCCATTAACGCAGCCGAAAAATCACCCACCTTTTCCAGCACCTCTCGATTACCAAGCCGAGCGGGCAAAACAAGCTTTAACTTAAATTGCCTAGCCGCCTTAATTCTATCCATAAAAGGCGTGTTATCTCGCCCCCTACGTCGACGCTGGTTTTGCTGTGGCGAAGCTTCAGCTCTCGCCCAACTCAATTCCATCAGCGAAATCTCATTAAAACCACTGTACGCACGTGACAAAACCCCGAAGATCTTGTCAGGAGCGTATTGGTACACATTAATCTGTTCACTTAAATCAACAACCTGCTTCATCGTGCGCGGATCGACAACTGTCACTCTGGCATTCGCCGCTAAGTGGCTTTTATGATTTTCCAACTGCACTAAATCCGCCTGCAAGGCATCCACTTTAGCTTTTTCACCACTCGCTAAAAACCCCATAACGGTCGCCAGCATGATCGATACACTCAGTAAGCCTGCTGAACAGCGACTCATCCATCGCTTCGTATTAACCGTCTTATGTTCCCCACATAAACCGTCAGGGCGGAAGTGTGGTTTTATATTTTTAACTGTCACGCACACCACTAACAGTTCAGCCAAACTTGAAAACGACTGATGTCGACCTAGCTTTTTCTTTTGCGCAACATCCGCTAAGCTAACAGCCGACATATTTATCTTTTCGCTATCACTCTTGTATTGTAATAGCTGCGCCGACTCAGCTTCATTAAGTACTGACACCACATCAAGGTTGCTTTCAACACCTAACTGCCTGGTACCATTCAAGAAATGCCTCATCCTCTCAATTTCATTCAGTAATTGAGGGAAAACCTGTTCCGCAGTGTCACCATTTATAAATGTCATACGGCTCATCACTAATTCGCCATTTTTTATAAATGTTTGGCGGTAGGCTTTCTTACCCCGCGATACCCCTAACACCCGCGACACAATTAATGTTTGCTGAGCACTGGGCAAGGCGGCTTGAATTTCCCGCTCAAGAATAGAAATAGAGTAAACACCCGACACGTTTTGTTTGCTTTCAATTAGCGCATCAAAGACGTGTTCAACAACCGATGGCAATGGAACACCGACCAATAAATACACATCATCTTTACGGCCTTTCTTTTCTCGACGAAGGTGCTTTTTCCACGTTAAATCTGCGGTAGAAAACAAGCTTTTGCACTTCCGTTTTAACAGTAACGCCCTATCTTTGCCTCCAATATGAGGAATGGGCTCGTGTTTAAACTCTTCCCCCATCACATCCAAAAGAACACTAAAGGACTCGGGCTCGTGCTTGGACAAAAAGCGCTGGAACGCCTCGATATAATCAGGCTCAGTTAATGAGTGAGTAAAAAGCTCGGTGACACCATCACTATCTGTATCACAAAAAATGATAGAGACATCGGACAGGTATAATGCGTGTTTCGTCTGCATTACAGCTCCATGTTGCCAATTAGGTCATAAATGGGGCCCAGCACGGACATCATCACCCAGCCCAGTATCAGGCCTAAAATAACCGTCATGGCAGGCTCGATCATGCTTTGCAGCTTTTCAATAGCGTCTTCAACATCTCTATTGAAAAAATAACTCACATTAACCAAGGATTTATCAAGTCCACCTGTTTGCTCACCCACTCTTATCATCCGCATCACTAATTGAGGAAAAAGCTGCGTTCTCGCAAACGCATCTGATATACCGGCGCCTGCAGTCACTTGATTGTGAATAAATTCAATTTCTTGTTTCACATATGCATTACCCACCACGCCTTGGGTGATTCTAAGCCCTTCTAAAACACCAATACCCGACCGATATAACAGCGCAAAATTAGATGCAAAACGCGCCAAAACAATTTTCTTTAACACCGAACCAATGCCCGGCACTTCGAGCACATATTCATCGAACTTAAGCCGCGCCGACTCACTTTTCGCTAAGGTAATCTTTATGCCTATTATTAGTAAAACGGGCATAAAGATAATCAAATACCAGTAATTTACAAAAATATCCGAGACCACTATTAACAATCGCGTATGGAAGGGTAATTCCCCCCCCATATTTTCGATAAAACCAACCATCTGAGGCACCAGATAAATCATCATAAAACACAATACGGCAAACACCACAGTGCCAACAAACGCGGGATACATAATGATTTTTTTCGTTTTAGTAATCAGCTCGTCTTGCCATTTTAGCGCATCTTTTATTTCACCAAAAATAGTCGCGAGCAGGCCACTTTTTTCACCCACTTTAACTAGCTCAACCGATAAGTTACTGAACACCTTGTTAGAATTTTCCATTGCATGCGACAATGTACTACCACTTTTTATCTTTTCGACTAAATCGCCCACAACGTCTTTTAGCTCTGATGGTTCAAGTCCCTGTCTAAAGTCATCCAGTGATTCAACAATCGGCACCCCCGCCAAAATCATTTGCTCCATATAAACAAAGAAATCAATCAAATCTCTACGGGTGATCTTTTGCTGTAAAAAGTTTAACCCTCTAGATTTTGGTTTAGCTGAAATTAATTCACAACCCGTTTTTTCCAAACGTGATTCCAGGTCTAAAATATGCAAAGCTTCCATGACACCTTTAATAACCACACCGTCACTTCTAACGGCCTTATAGCTATAATTCGCCATATTATTTTAGCGTTACCGTTAAGTCGACGACTCGAGATAACTCACTCAAGGTCGTCTGCCCAGACAATATTTGTCGAACTCCATCTTTTGCTAAGCTTCTAAAACCCTTGTCTTCCGCCATTTTGATAATTTCACGCTGCGACGCCTTTTGCGCAATAAGCTCATCTAAATCCGAATCCATTCTTAATATTTCAAGTAAGGCGATACGTCCTTTAAAACCCGTTTGGTGACAGAATGAACAACCCACAGCAGCTACCAAATGTGTCAGCTGCTCACTCTCTGCGCCTAATAACTGCTTTTCAATGTCCGTAATGGCCTCGTCTTGTTTGCACTTCGGACATAGCTTTCTAATCAAACGTTGGCCGATGATTCCGATAATATTTCCAGACACGATATCCGGTAACACCCCCATATCTAACAGCCTTGGGAAAGAGCCAATGGCTGAATTTGTATGTAAGGTTGAGAAGACTTGATGACCTGTCATCGCGGCTCTAAAACCCATTTCTGTCGTTTCTAAATCACGCATTTCGCCAACCAGAATAATATCTGGGTCTTGTCTCATCAACGAACGAATACCGTCAGCAAATGTCATTTTTGATGACATACCAATGGATGTTTGGCGAATTAAGCCCATCGGGTATTCAACCGGGTCTTCCAAGGTCATGATATTGACAGACTCATTATTCAGGTGATTCAACATTGAATAAAGGGTGGTGGTTTTACCGCTACCGGTGGGGCCTGTTACTAAAATAATACCTTCAGGCCGCGCCATCAACAGCTTTAGCAACTGTCGATTATCATCGGCAATCTCTAAGCTATCTAGCGGAACAATCGACTTATCGCGATCTAGAATCCGTAATACAAAGTTTTCACCGTGAATGGTCGGCTGAGATGCCACACGAAAATCAATGGGCCGGCCCGCTACCTTAAGGTGAATCCGTCCATCTTGAGGCGCTCTCGTTTCAGCCAAATTCATATTCGACATCACTTTTAAGCGCACAACGATAGATGGCCAATATTTATTATGCAAACTTCGAATTTGATGCAATACACCATCCATTCGATAACGAACCCTTAGAAAACCCTCTTCAGGCTCAAAGTGAATATCCGATGCGCCACGTTTAACCGCATCGGTTAAAAAAGCATCCACTAAACGAACTAACGGGTGCGTGTATTCCGCAGAATCCATTCGTTGCTGAGCTTCGTCAAACTCACCCGTTTCGATTTCTCGAAGAATGCCATCAATCGACAGTTCATAACCGTAAAAATGGTCGATATTCTTCTCAATTTCCTTCACACCCGCCAATACGGGCGAGATAATAATATCCGCCGGTATAACCGCCTTAATTCTATCTAACGCGAGAATATCAAAGGTATCAGCCATTGCCAACTGAAGTACTTTTGTATCCGGCTTATAATCACAAGGCAGTACTCTTAATTGCTGAGCGAGCTTTTTATCAATAAAGGAGATGGCTTCCGCATCGGGCACCACCTCATTAAGGTCAATACTGTCTTCGCCCTGAGATTCGCCCAAGACTTCTTTCAATAAGGATTCTGTAAGAAAGCCCAGGTCAATTAGGACTTTACCAATCTGGCCACCTGTCGCCTTTTGCTCCTGCAACGCGATCTTAAGTTGATCTAAACTAATAATGCCCCGATCAATAAGCTCATCACCTATTCTTTTTTTCGGCTGCTGATCACTCATATAATTTACCCAACTCAATTAACCTGTTCTTCACTCGCTCTAAATTCAATGGCTTTGAGGCTAGCTTATTTAAACTGAGCGTTTTTTTATAGTACCTTATTGCCGCTTGATATTGCTCTAACCTATCTAGGCTAACCGCTAAATTATAGGCGTATACCGTATTGTTCGGGCTAAGCGAAAAGGCCTTAAAGTATGATTTTTGCGCAGATTTCCATTTAGATTGTTCAGCCAAGGCATGAGCCAAGGCTAGATGCGCCTCGGGATTGTTTTTGTACTTTGTGATGAGTTCTTCCAATACCTGCTGACGCGATATGGCATCTTGCTGACCATAGGTCTGCAACAAACCGATTTGCGCGGTGCTATTCGTTTCATCGATGCGAAGCACCTTTTCATACAAGTCTCGTGCGGATGATATAAAACCTCGTTGGCTTTCAATATTCGCCAAACCTAATAAGGCATCAAGCTGCTTAGGCCGCTGCTTTAACACTCGCTTATAAACATCCTCAGCTTGAGACAAATCATTTCCGAGCAAGGCATCATAAGCCTCATTGAGCTGACTCATCACCGCGGATGACACTCGTTTTCTTTTTATTAAAATCGCCGCTGGGTTTTCAATAGCTTCGTTAAGCTGCACAGGCTCTTCGGGTTGCTCTTTTGGCAACACCTTATGCTCAACAAACTTAAGTTTATCCGTGGCCTTAATACTATCAACAACAACTGCTGCCATTTCAGCCGCTGTTTTTATCTCTAACTTTTTAGCCTGCGCCTTTCTTTGTGCCGCAACTTGATCTTTATATGATATGCCAGCCACCTCTTCTTGAGGCAGCAAGAACAAGCTGACGATAGCAACTGCTAATAACACTAGAAAAACAATGCCAAACTTTTTATAAAAGGTATTTTGTGCCGGTTTTTTGCCTATTGAAAACACATCAACCGGTGGTTTCTTCGCAGCAACTGTCGGCTTAACAACTACCGGCTCAATAGCGTCCTCATCGGCAGCCTCCTCTTCTCCCACTACAGCTCGCGACTCGTTTTGTGGTGCAACTTGTTCGTCCACGGTAGCCGTAAGCGGCGCTTGATTCTCTTCAAGCGTTAACTCGGATAAGTTTGCCGGCATAGGCGTTTTTTCTACAGGGTTCTCGGCTTTCTTTTTATTTGCCTCTGCCTGCTTGAGGGCATCCAACAATAAGCTCATGGCTTACATTCCTTTTGTAGCAGTATTGTCTTGTTTGCTTAAAAACTTCTTATACTTTGCAAACTGACCGTTCAAAGAAGGCTCTTCTGCAACAATCGGCTTTAAGAAAATAACTAATTCTGATTTCGACATTTCATTATCCTTATAACTGAACAGGTCACCAAAACTCCCCACTTTAGACAGACCCGGTATGCCATCCGTACTGTATTTCCTAGTGTCTTGCATTAAACCACCAATAACCGCCACATCGCCATTTTTAACCCGCAACATAGATTCAATTTCACGCACTGAAATTTCAGGTATCAGGCTTTCAACACCACTGTTTGCCAATTCTGGGTTAGGGTCTTTAACAAATTGTAGAATACGTGAAATCGTTGGTCGTACATTAAGCGTAATCATATTTTCTGGCGACACATACGGGGTCACGCTCATCACCAAACCGACAGGGACGGTATGGATTTCTGTTTCAAATGTTTTATTAACAACATTGTCCGCGGTATCCGTTTCAACGGTAACCGTAAAGTACACGCGGTTATCAACCACTTTTAACAGTGCCGTTTGATTATTGAGCACCATCAATTTGGGCGAAGATAGCACTTTTGCATTGCCAAATTGGTTCAACAACTTAACTGTCGCGTTAACATTGTATTTACTGCCGACGTCTGAATACGTCAGCGTAGTAACCGGTGAAGCCGCCAAGTTTGCGCCTAATAAAGCCTGCGAGAAACTAAAACCACTTTCACCTACTTGAACTAAGCGACTCCAATCGACACCAGCCTGATAATCATCATTCAAATCAACTTCAACGATAGTTGCTTCAATAAATACCTGCCGCTTGACACCCGCTAACGCTAGCTTAAGGTACTTCTCGACCACATACTGCTGCTTTTGGCTGGCAAAAACACTTAAGATGCCACTTTCAGGGCTAGCAATAACCCGCGAAGCTGCTTCCGTGCTATCGGGCGTCATCGCGGCGCTGGCTAACTCGGTATCGCCCACCATTGCCGCTGCAATCTTTTCATTTTCTAATAAAATAGCACGAACATTATCAACGGTCGTTTGCCAGAAATGGTGAGCCGATTTATTATCGATACTCGTTGTCGAGGTATTACCAACCTTTGAACTACCTTCTGAGCCGCCGGTTGAGGCCACTTCAGTTGAAATCGCTATCGTTGACTGACTGGTACGCGCCAAGTTCACATAACTGACATCGTAATGCTTTAAAAATGGCGTATCTTTTACGATACGAACCACACCGCTCTCAACGCTATAGCGAATATTCGCTTGCTGACTAATACGCTCTAAAATTTGCTCGAATGTTTTATCAATCGCATTTAAGGTTGCCTGCCCATTAACCCCTTCTGCAATATCAATATCCACATGCGCATCACGCGCAATCGCAAACAGCAATGCTTTAATCGGCACATCATTAACCACCACGGTAAACACATCTTCTTGCTTAGATTGTGCTGGTGGTGCGGGTAACGGCGCTGTTCGAAGAACGGGAAGCGGCTGACCGCTAGGCCCCGCTGTCTGTTGAATATGATTATCCGACAGTATTAGTGGCGCGGGAGCGCAAGCCGTTAACATTAGAAAGCTGTAGGCTAGGAGCAAAACTGAACGAGGCGCCATAAAAAATCCATTTTTCTTTAATTTTTATTCCTTCAAATTTTAGACTAAATCAAAGGCGAATCACACCTAAAACAGAGACAATCCACACCTAAAACAGAGATTAAACCAATGTTTTTATTAAAGGTTTTCTATTTTGGAATGGCGCTGATATAGGGGGAAGACTGCGTTAGCTTTTTCGGTAAGGTATTTAACGCCTTCAATGCGTCAGAATACTGAGAAAATTCATCGTAATAAACAACGTACTCATTACCCTCAGAGCTTACCTGACTAACATGTAAACGCTCAATATCTCCCAAATTTCGCACACTCCTAAGAAACGTCTCAACTAATGACGCTTTGTCGCTGGAAGCCAACAACAAACGAATCGTATATTTCTTATTCGTTTGTTGTTTCCATGCTTCAAAGGCATCCAATTTATTCGCTAACAAGGTATTATTGCTCTGTGGTTCCGCACTAACTGATGACGCTGCCGGCATTTGCTGAACTATTCTCTTTGCCGCCATTGAGGAATCGCTCGGTTCAAACTGAACCAACCAATAAAACACGCCCACACCTAACAAAACAGCGATAACACTCAACGCCGCCGCCACCGTACTCGTGCGCGTTTTATTCTGCTCTTTTACGCCATCCTGCAGCGCGATTTTTACGTGCTTAGGCTCGACTTCTGCCTTTTTATCTAAAAACGCGGCTAAAAGCGCTTTGTCCGCCAATACATTGAGTCGGCGTAGTGTTCCGTGTGAGCTTTTTGTTAAATACTTAATGGCGCTTTGCTTAAAAACGCCTCGGCCTTGGTGACCCGCTTTCTCCAGCCTGAATGCCAAATACGTTTCAACCAATGTATGACTTAACGGACTTAAGTAAAAACTATAGGTAATTCTTTCCCTTAATTGACGAACACTCGGTGTATCAATATGTTCATCCAACTCGGGCTGACCAAACATAATAATTTGCAGCAACTTCTCGGTTTCGGTTTCCAAATTACTCAACAAACGAATTTCTTCCAAGGTCGCTAATGGCATTTGTTGCGCTTCATCAATAATCAACACAACCTTCTTGCTCTCTTCATATAACTCAAACAGTTTTTTCTGCAGCAAATGAAGAACTTGAATTGATTGTTTACTCTCATCTACATCGACACCTAGGTCATAGGCAATCGCATAAAGGACCTGCTCAGCTTGAATGCTCGGGTTTAATAAGAAGACGAATACCGTGTTATCCGACGCTTTTTTGGTCAGCATGCGCGACAGCATCGTTTTGCCACTACCCACTTCCCCGACCACTTTGATAATGCCCTCACCGGAATTTAAGGCATACACAATAGCTTCGAGAATGTCTCCGCGTTCGGCCCCTTTAAAAAATAAAGACGTATCCGGCGTAATACCGAAGGGTTGTTTTTTTAAACCGAAATATTCTAAATACATAAGGGCTAGTCTAACAGGGCTGCAGTATCATATTAAGGATAGATTCAAACTAAGAGCCAACCGCAAAATGCTGCAATTCAAGGTAGTCAAAAGGCCAAGCCAAATCTTGCTGAACGCCCTCTCGTATCACCACAGGAATTCTAGTGCCGTACCGTTCAACAAGAACATCGGATTCAACAATATCGATCACCTCAACTTGAAATTGCTCAGGCTGCTGAGCTAAAAGCTGCTGCAACAAAGCCTTCGCGTCGTCACACAAGTGACAACCCTCTGTCGTATAAAAACTTAACTCAATTGTCATCAGGATCGTACGCCAAACTAGGTGCTAACCAACGCTCAACATAATCGATGCTCTCGCCTTTACGCTGCGCATAATCTTCAACTTGGTCTTTTTTAAGCTTTCCAACATTGAAGTATTTTGCTTCAGGGTGGGCAAAGTACCAACCACTCACCGCAGCCGTGGGGTACATCGCAAAGCTATCCGTTAATTCGATACCTGTTTCTTCGGTGGCATTTAACAAGGAGAACAACGAGGCTTTTTCGGTATGGTCTGGGCACGCAGGGTAACCTGGCGCTGGCCGAATACCGCTGTATTTTTCACCGATTAACTCTTCATTAGCCAGTGCTTCTGTTGGCGCATAAGCCCAGTATTCGGTACGTACTTTTTTATGCAAGCACTCAGCAAAGGCCTCAGCTAGCCGATCCGCCAGTGCTTTTACCATAATAGATTGATAATCATCGTGATCGGCTTCAAAACGCTTAATATGCTCTTCTATGCCGATGCCTGCGGTAACGGCAAAACCACCGATATAATCATTAAGCGATGAACCTTCTGGCGCGACGGTATCGGCTAGGCAATAGTTTTTACGCCCCGGCGGTTTAATATTTTGCTGGCGTAATTGGTGCAGAACAACGCTTTCTGTTTGGCGTGTTTCGTCCTCATAAACCACCACATCATCCACCCGACTATTGGCCGGAAAGAAACCGATCACCGCACGTGCGGTTAGCCATTTTTCATCGATGATTTGTTTTAGCATCGCTTTGGCGTCTTTTAATAAGTCACGCGCGTGTTCACCGACGATTTCGTCATCGAGAATCTTTGGGTAACTACCGATCAACTCCCAAGTATGAAAAAACGGCGACCAATCAATAAATTCTGCAATCTCAGCCAGCGGGTACTCATTGAGTGTTTTTGTTCCTAAGAAACTCGGTTTAACCGGGCTAAATTCATTCCAATCTATCTCCGTTGCATTGTTACGTGCGTCTTCAATGTTTAACTGGCGCTTGGTTGATTGACGCCCTTTATGCCGTTCACGCACTTCAGCATATTCCTCACGGATTTTTTGCTGGTAATCATTATCTGGGTTTTTATCCATCAGGTTGGTTACCACACCCACAGAGCGCGAAGCATCGGTAACATACACGCTGGCCCCTTTATAATTAGGCTCAATTTTAACCGCGGTATGCGCACGTGAGGTGGTTGCGCCACCAATCATTAGCGGCACTTCAAAACCTTGGCGCTGCATTTCTTTCGCCATGTGTACCATTTCATCTAACGATGGGGTAATTAACCCACTCAGCCCGATCACATCAACATTGTGTTCACGTGCTTGTTTTAAAATCGTATCGGCAGGTACCATTACGCCCAAATCAACCACTTCAAAGCCATTACACTGCAATACCACGGCAACAATGTTTTTACCAATATCGTGCACATCGCCTTTAACGGTAGCCATCAATATTTTGCCGTTACTGGTGATCACATCACCCTTTTCTTCTTCCATAAAGGGCATTAAATAGGCAACGGCTTTTTTCATCACTCGAGCTGATTTAACCACTTGCGGCAAAAACATTTTGCCTTCGCCAAAGAGGTCACCCACCACGTTCATGCCATCCATTAATGGCCCTTCAATCACGTGCAAAGGTCGGTCTACTTCTTGGCGAACCAGTTCGGTATCTTCTTCAATAAATTCGGTTATACCCTTTACTAGCGCGTGCTCTAAACGCTTTTTTACTGGCCATAAGCGCCATTCGGCGGCTTCTTTTACCGCAGCTTCTGAATCGACATCTAAATACTTCTCCGCCACCGCTAAGAGGTTTTCGGTCGCACTTTCACCTTTGCTTGGGGTGCGATTTAGAATCACATCTTCCACGCATTCTCGTAGCTCTTCGGGAATATCATCGTATACCGCCAGCTGGCCAGCATTAACAATGCCCATATCCATACCCGCTTTAATCGCGTGATACAGGAACACCGCATGAATCGCCTCACGCACGATATTATTGCCACGAAATGAGAACGATACGTTGGACACCCCGCCCGACACCATCGCGTGTGGCAAGGTTTTTTTAATGACCCGAGTGGCTTCAATAAAATCTACCGCATAATTATTATGTTCATCAATACCGGTGGCTACGGCGAAAATATTCGGATCAAAAATAATATCTTCGGGGGGGAAACCTGCCTTTTCTGTCAGCACTTTATAAGCACGCGTACAAATATCTACTTTGCGCTCAAAGGTATCAGCCTGGCCTGTTTCATCAAACGCCATCACAATCGCTGCGGCACCATAACGCATAATGGTTTTGGCTTGATTGATGAAGTTTTCTTCACCTTCTTTTAGGCTGATGGAATTGACCACCGCCTTGCCCTGCACGCATTTTAGGCCCGCTTCGAGAATATCCCATTTGGATGAGTCGATCATCACCGGTACTACTGAAATATCAGGCTCAGCTGCGATCAAACTTAAAAAACGTACCATCGCTGACTTTGATTCCAACATGCCTTCATCCATGTTGACATCAATAATTTGCGCACCATTTTCTACTTGCTGACGCGCAACATCTAAGGCCGTTTCATAATCTTGTTCTTTAATCAGCCGCTTAAAACGTGCAGAGCCCGTTACGTTGGTACGCTCACCCACGTTAATAAATAACGAACCCTTGGTGATATTCATCGGCTCAAGCCCCGATAAACGACACTCAACCTCAAGTTCTGGGATCTTTCGTGGTGCACAATCGGCTACTGCTTGCTTCATGGCGGTAATAAATTCAGGCGAGGTGCCACAGCAACCACCAATGATATTTAAAAAGCCACTTTGCGCCCATTCTTTAATGTGCACCGCCATATCTTCTGGGCTTTCATCGTAACCACCAAATTCATTCGGCAAGCCGGCATTTGGGTGAGCACTGATATAGGTGTCTGCCACACGCGATAATTCTTCTACATATTGGCGTAATTCTTCTGCACCTAATGCGCAGTTAAAGCCAATACTAATCGGCTTGATATGGCGTAAGGAATTCCAGAACGCTTCGGTGACTTGGCCCGATAAGGTTCGGCCCGAGGCGTCAGTAATAGTGCCCGAAATCATCACTGGGTAACGTACCTGATGATCCTCGAAATACTGCGCAACCGCATATAAGGCCGCTTTCGCATTCAAGGTATCAAAAATAGTTTCGACCAGAATAATATCCGCACCACCTTTCAATAAGGCATCCATCGACTCCGTATAAGATTCCACCAACTCATCAAAACTGATATTTCTAAAAGCGGGGTCATTAACATCCGGCGAAATACTGGCCGTTCGATTGGTTGGGCCTAATACACCGGCGACAAAACAAGCGCGCCCTGGGTACTTAGCTTCGATCTCATCGGCGGCTTCGCGGGCAATGCGCGCAGACTGTTCATTAATTTCATACGACAGCTCTTGCATATCGTAATCGGCCATCGCCACTCGTGTAGAGTTGAAGGTATTGGTTTCAACGATATCAGCACCGGCTTCCAAATAGGCCAAATGAATCGCTCGAATGGTATCCGCCTGAGTGAGAGACAATAAGTCATTATTGCCTTTCACATCACTCGGCCAATCGGCAAACCGTTCACCGCGATAGTCGGCCTCATCAAACTGATACGATTGAATCATCGTACCCATCGCACCATCCAACATTAGAATTTGTTTATCTAACAAGTCTAAAAGCTGGGTATGTTTTTCTGTTTGCGCCATCTGTCGATACTTAATCAATTTTAATGACCGCATATTTTACGCCTATCACCGGCCAACAGGCACTTGTTGTTGATAAATTATTGCTCTAATATCTCTTCTTTCTGTCTCATTATTAACCCGCTTCAGCCGTTCAATGCCTAAAAAACCTATCGTCCTCAGCATATCTGGCCACGACCCGAGTGGTGGCGCAGGTATACAAGCGGATATCGAAACCCTTAACGCGCTCGGTTGCTGGCCGTGTTCAATCATCAGCTGCTTAACGGTGCAAGACTCCTCCAGCGTACAGCGTTTAATTCCCCTGGCTGCAGACGACATGATCGAACAGGCAGAGGTCTTATTTAACGACCTACCCATCGCGGCGATTAAGATCGGCCTGTGTGGTTCCTTAGCTGCGGTCACCGCGATTGAGCAGGTTCTGCGCACACAGCCTAATATTCCCGTTATATTTGACCCGGTACTGGCTTGTGGCGACGGTCGATCATTGGCCAGTAATTCGCTAATTGACAGCATCAAACAACGGCTCATCCCTCTCACAACCGTCCTCACACCCAATAGCTTAGAGGCCGCAAAACTGTGCCAACAAACAAATAGCTCTGCGCAAATGGCCAAGCAGTTATTACAGCTCGGCGCCGACTATGTACTGATTACTGGTGGCCATCAAAGCGGTGAACAGGTGAACAACCAGCTATTTCACCAACAAGGGCTTGTCAACGCTTGCCAATGGCCCCGCCAAACAGGGGAGTTCCACGGCACCGGCTGCACCTTGGCATCGGCTATTGCCGCCTTCATCGCCTTAGGTAAACCGATCAGCGAGGCAGTTGAGCAGGCACAGGCGTATACCAACACCGCCATCAAACGCGCCCAACACCTCGGCCAAGGCCAAGCTTTTCTCAGTAGATTATGACAGCACAACTCCCCCGCAATGGGCTCTATGCGATTACCCCTTCCACCCTCAAACCTGAGGTTTTACTTGAGCGGGTGGAACTAGCCTTATCCAGCGGCATTACGCTATTGCAATACCGCGATAAAAATAGCCCCGCGGCAAAAAAACTAGCGATCGCTAAGGCTTTGCAAAAACTTTGCCGACAATATCACACCGCATTCATTATTAACGATGAACCGCAATTAGCTCTCGACTGCCAAGCCGATGGAGTGCATCTAGGCCAAGGCGATGGCTCGCTCAAGCTAGCCCGCCAATTGCTCGGTGAAGACGCGATTATCGGTATCACCTGTCACCACGACTTATCACTGGCGATAACAGCTCAACAACAAGGCGCAGACTATATTGCATTTGGCCGATTTTTTAATTCACAAACCAAACCTGGCAAACCGCTGGCCGACACGGCCCTATTGCTTAAAGCCAAACAGAAATTAAACATTCCCATCGTCTGTATTGGTGGAATAAACGCGGATAACAGTAAAACCCTGATCCGCGCTGGCGCTGATTATCTAGCCGTCGTTGAGGCTTTGTTTTCCGCCACGGATATCGTGCAAACGTGCGGTGATTTTTCCGCGCAGTTTAAGTTTAATAGCAAATAACACTCTCGATAAACGCTTAACGAAGGAAGCCCTCATTAAAGTTAGGCTACTCAAACCGCATAAAGCTGACCATAACTTGATCAAGGGTCTAACTATAAAAAGCCTCTTCGCCTTCAGGCCGGGTCTTAAAACGCTTATGCATCCATAAATAATCGGCCGGGTGCTGACGAATTTTTGCTTCCAACCAATTACTCCAGTATTGGGTGTCAGCGATGTCGTCCCCACTAGGGTAGTTTTCAATAATCGGCTCAAACTCCATCACACAACCACCTGGCTCGCGATAAGCACTGAACATCAATAGCTGCGCTCCGGTCTGTTTAACGTACTGGGGAATACTGGTGATGGTTGCTGTTTGGATGCCAAAAAACGGTACGAAACAGCCCCTATTCACCCCAAAATCCTGATCCGGCACAATCGCAACGGTTCCCTTCTCGCTCAGCTTAGCCAACATATCCTTCACATCCTTACGATGAATAAGCTCCAACGGGTACTTGGCAATGGCACGTTGATATAACTGAGCTTCCAGTACTGGGTTATCCATACGACGATACATAGAGTGGTAGGCCTCCAATGTTGCCAGTGTCGAGAACATTTGACAAAGCGGGGTAAAGTGCCCCGTTAACAACAGTAGGCCGCTCTCATTGGCTACGGCTTGTTGCAAATATTCCTCGCCAATCACACGAACCGTCCCCGTCATTTTTGCGGGTGTACGCCATACCATATTAACCAAGTCAAACACCATCAATAGGGATGAATATAGGTTTTCCTCTAGCATGATCGCCTGAGAAGACGGTGTTTTTTCGGGAAAACAGCGTTCAATATTTCGCCGAATAGTACGCAAGCGGCTATTTCGCGTCGCCGCCAAACGACTCGCCAGCTTACGTGACAACGATGCTTGCCAAGACGAGGGCAGCTTGGCTAAGAGGTAACTGAGCCCGACGACCAGCCAAGATGACCAATATTTAGGTTTAAGGTAGGCTGGTTTGAATATTGATACAGACATAAAAACAAAATGGCTTAATAATTTTTGCGTCTATTAAACCCTTTAATACACTAGATTGAAAGCATCGTTAAGCACTAGGCCAATCGCTGCTAGAATAAGGAGCAGGCATAAAAAAACGCGGAACCCGTCCGCGTTTTTTTATCGAACTAGCGGTTAACTACCATTCATAGCTCGCCGTGATATAAACATTACGACCATTACCCAATACCTTCTCACCGACCGCTAAGTCATCATTACCCTTCGCGCGATTAATCGCCCCAGTATGATCAGCGTATTGTTTGTCCAAAATATTCTCGATACCCAAACCGACGTTGAAACCGACAACAGGCTCAATCTCACCTCGAATATGCAGCAAAGCATAACCGGCTGACTTTAATTCGCCGTTATACTCAGCCACATCATTTTGTGCTGAATAGGCTTCAACTTCTGTCGCAATAGACCAGTCGCCCTGCTGATAAGTCAGCTGCACACGGGTATTCAGCGGTGCAATCCGGTATAAATTATCCCCAGCATCACGGCGACGACCACGCACATAACTCACTGCACCGTCTAAACGGAAGTCCCCATCTAGCTCATAACCCCACTCAACGTCCATCCCATATAACTCGGCATCAACATTGGCAAACTGCAGTACCGTGGTATTACCACCGCTCATCACCCCTGCCACCATATTCGCCGTGGTTCCGCTAATCACTTCACCTTGAATATAGTCATTTATTCGGTGGTAAAAAGCACGTGGCGCCACATACAAACCATTCGCCGCATATTCTAAACCCGCTTCAAGTTGATAGGCCGTTTCTGAATCTAAATTAACATCTCCGATATACACACGATTATCAGCCAGACCCCCGGTCGCCTCTAGTGGAATCCACAAATAACGTTCTTGATATGAGGCTGAACGCGTCTTACGCGCAAAACCAAGCTCTAGGCTGAGTTCATCCGACACCGCGTGTCTTAAAATCGCATCAAAATCCCAGTTATGATCGGTTTGAGACAAATCACTCGCATTAAAGTTGTCCCGCAGTATTGCCACCGCCATCATCCCTGCCATGCTGCTATCAACCGAACCCGAGTCCATCTCAACACGGGTATAACGCAAACCCGTTTCCAACTCTAAGTTTTTAGCAATATCGCCTTTCCACTCAGTAAACAGACTATAACGATCGCGTTCTACGCCACTAAAGTTATCAACATAAAACATACCATTTGTCGGGTCGGTAATTTTTCCATCGTGATTAGACTGGTCGCCTTCTAGGCCTAACGCTAAATCACCGCCAGAGACCGGCATATGGTAAACCGCCGACAAACCACCGCCATCAACCAACGTTTTGTTTTGTCGGTGCTTATTCGCCATAACCCCGTTCGGACGTAAGCTGAAGTTATTCATCAAATGGCGCATATCTTGGTAATAATAAGAAACATCTAATGAACGATCTTCCCCCAAGTTAAGTGTGTAATCCGCAGAAAAAACACCCCCTCTAACCCAAATAATATCCATCGGCAACGACGGTGAACCGGTATGCCCAGTATCATTATTACTGTAGTTAATGGCTAATTCATGCGCGCCCATACGCGTACCATAACCGACGGTATAAGCGTCGCGGTCGTACTGACTAGGGTCAAGCTTACCACCATCAAACTCATAATCATCACCCTGTTCTTTGCTAAGACTGGCGTGAAAGCGATGTTGATTATTCGCATACGACGTAAACAGACTGCTGCTTAAACCGGCATCCACATCGCTATAACCTAAGGACGCTAGACCATGAAGTTCAAACTCTTCACTGGAGGCAAACTTACTCTTGCGAGATTCTGCGCTCATTGAACCACCGATCGTTTCAATCCCACTGCTGATGGGCGCAATACCACGATACACCGATAGATTATCCGTTAATGCTGCGGGAATATGGCTTAGCGGAGGGTCCATGCTATTGGGCCCAACTTCCTTCCACGACATGCCGTCAACCACGGTATTCACTCGACTGCCAAACTGCCCACGATAAGACGCTATACCTGTTAATGGGCCATTACGGTTAATATTGGCCCCTGGCACCCGTTTCAGTAGCGCGGCGGTATCTTTCAACGCACTAGAATCTGGCGCAAGACCAAACTCCCCTGGGCGTAGGCTACTGCCCTCGACAATAATCGTTTGCTTACTGTAATCAGCCGCTTGCGCCGACACTGCCATCACCGCTGCGGATAATAAACTCAATTTGAACTGCTTCATAAATCCCTTATTTTGTTTTTTTACAACAAAACAAATTTTACACCGATCAAAACAAAAGGGGGCTGCGACATATTGTCGCAGCCCCCTTTTTTTATTCAAACTTAGAGCAAGCCAAACACTCACATTGAGTCTCTAGTCTTTTTACAAATCTCAGCCATGCGACAATTTGCCACATTAGCAAAACCTAAAATTTAGACTAAGCTGTATACAACTCTTAGCGATAACCTAGCAAGCACTCTCAAACCAGTCTAGGCTATCAGCAAATCTCATAGTTTAAAGAGTTCCTCTTCGCCCCCCTGTTTCAGGAGGGCTTTTTTTTGCGCGTTATTTCTTTTTTCGCGCCGCAATACGCATACGTAAGGCATTCAGTTTAATAAAGCCTTCAGCATCTTTCTGGTTATATGCGCCACCATCATCTTCAAAGGTAGCAATATTTTCATCAAACAAGCTATCCGTCAGAGATTCACGACCGACCACAACCACATTACCTTTATAGAGTTTCAAACGAATACGGCCATTAACCGTTACCTGTGACGCATCAATCATTGTCTGTAACATTTCACGCTCAGGGCTCCACCAATAACCGTTGTAGATGAGGCTGGCGTAACGCGGCATCAACTCATCTTTCAAGTGGGTCACTTCGCGATCCAGCGTAATGGATTCAATCGCTCTATGCGCTTTCAACATAATGGTGCCGCCCGGTGTTTCATAACAACCACGCGCTTTCATTCCAACATAACGATTTTCTACGATATCGGCACGGCCAATACCATTTTCGCCACCCACTTTATTGAGCTCTGCCAACACAGTAGCGGGAGACATTGCCTGACCATTAATCGCCACGATATCACCGGCTTTATATTCAAGCTCTAGATACGTCGCTTGATCGGGTGCTGATTCTGGAGAAACCGTCCAACGCCACATATCGTCTTCCGGCTCAGTCCACGGGTCTTCTAAAATATCGCCCTCATAGGAAATATGCAGTAAATTAGCGTCCATTGAATACGGTGATTTTTTACCACGTTTCATCTCCACCGCAATACCCGCCTTTTCTGCATACGCCAACAGCGTATCACGCGAAGTAAGATCCCATTCACGCCAAGGCGCAATAATTTTCACATCCGGCTTTAGTGCATACGCACCCAATTCAAAGCGCACCTGATCATTGCCTTTACCGGTTGCACCGTGGGAAATAGCGTCCGCTCCGGTTTCGTTAGCAATTTCAATCAAACGCTTAGAAATCAATGGGCGAGCAATCGAAGTGCCCAACAGGTATTCACCTTCATACAAGGTATTAGCACGGAACATTGGGAATACAAAGTCACGTACAAACTCTTCTTTCAAGTCATCAATATAGATTTCTTTGATGCCATAAGACGCCGCTTTAGCCCGCGCAGGTTCAACTTCTTCACCCTGACCCAAATCAGCGGTAAAGGTGACCACTTCACAATCATAAACGTCTTCTAACCATTTAAGGATTACTGATGTATCAAGTCCGCCTGAATAGGCAAGAACAACTTTTTTTATTTCTTGTTTTGACATGGAATAACTCGCGCATTGAAAATATGAATACGCCAAATTATACCCGATTGAGCAGGTTTTAACCTGAAATTGAAATATCGACCCGTCTATTTAATTGACGCCCCGTTGGGTATCGGTTGGTGGCGGTTGGCCGGCTTTCACCACGGGCTCGGCTGATAATTCGTTCGGCGGTCACGCCTTTAGATAACAAATACTTTTTTATCACCGCCACGCGTTTTTTCGATACCGCCATATTAGTCTGACGTGGCCCCTCACTGTCGCTATGACCGGTTAGGACAATATCTGCGCCCGGCTTTCTTAAACTGATGTATTCCAACAAATAATCTAACTTACGGTTATCTCGGCGACTCAAACGAATCGAGCCCGAGTGAAAATAAATATGTTTGAAAGGTTCTGGGCCCGCTATTTTTAGCCGCACACTGCCCTCCGGGGTATCGACTTCTTCGGGATCACCCAATGCCATAATGTGCTCGTCCGCGACCCCTTGCTCCGTTAAAAACTGGCGAATACGCTTAACCCGCCGATTATGCATTCTACGGCCATCTTTCACCGAAAAACCATCGGTTCCAGCAATCAAGTCTATTCGCTCACCCTCGCCGGCCTCTTTGATATAGCTAACAGCCTTATTCAAAAAACGTCGGTTCTTATGCGAGATATCCGTCCCTAGATTATTAAACAAGGATAAATTTTGGTGCACCTCATTGCGGCTAAATGGCAGCAGCTTTTGCCGACACGCTTCGAACTGCTCCATCGCCTGAAGAAAGTTAATCGATGAGACGACCACATTAACCTTCTGCCCAGCCGCTTTGGCCGTGTAATTAAACGCAGGGAAGCGCCCGCTAGATAACTCCTGCAACATCCGCTCAGATAAATCATCATTAACGATAAGCCGCTGTTTGTTTGCCGGAATGCTGGCGAGCTTCAATGCTGAGGTACCATGCATCCAAACCGGCGGAGTGGAACTTAGAGTCGCCATCTTCATGGTCGGCACATAAGACTCGGCGGTTAAAACAAAACTAAGCGGTTCACCGGACCTTTGCTCAAAAACACCAACGCCATATTGCGGAATATCATGCGATAAAAAACAGCCAACCCGATTACCCGAAAACTGCCACTGAGAATGGGTAACAGTCGCCTGATATTGCTGAGCCTGCGCAGTAACCGCGAAGAAAGCCAGCGTGATGATTTGCAAGGGTTTTGTAAACGTCATGAACCGTTTATCGGCTGATAAGGTAAAAACTTGATATTTTATTAGTGCTTTAAAAACGCATTCAAATACGCCATAAACTCAAGTGGTGATTCCACGTGCGGCCAATGTCCCGCGCCATCAACCGTTTGAAATAGCGCCTGCGGGAAAAGCTTTGTCGCCGCCGGCCGATAACGCGCAGACAAGTAACTCGATTGCCCACCATTAATAAACAAACTAGGCTTGCTGAACACCTCATCCGCAGCCGATGAAAAACCCATAATCGCGGGCATGCTTTGCTCAATGCCCGTTAGGTTAACCCGCCATTGGTAAGGCCCTGCACTATTAGTCACTAGGTTTTGCAGTAAAAACTGCCGTAGACTCAGGGTGGTTATTTTCTCTGCCAAGTACTGGTCGGCTTCTTTGCGCGACTTAATGCTATCGACCGGCACATGATATAAGCCCTCTAAGACATCATCAAAATTATGTTTATAAGCCACCGGTGCGATATCGACAACGACCAACCGTTCAAACCTTTCTGGATTTGATAAAGCCAATTGCATTGCCACCTTACCGCCCATACTATGCCCGATAAGCACGGCACTATCGATACCCTGCTGTTGCATAAAGAACAACACATCTGCCGCCATTGACCGGTAATCCATACTATCCGCGTGTGCCGAAGAGCCATGGTTACGCAAGTCTACGGTGTATACGCTGAAACGGTCGGATAATTGTTTGGCAATGCCCTGCCAATTGCGCGCACTACCAAACAAGCCGTGCAAGATAATCAACGGCGGGCCTTCATCACCGTGCTGGGCAAAATTCAACTCGACCGTTGTTTGTGTGTTTAACTGCATATTATTTCTTTTTTATATATAAATCAGTAATTGAACCCGAGTGCATTTCGGCAGCAAAGCATAAGGTTTCAGAGAGTGTTGGATGAGGGTGTATGGTCAGACTCATATCGTCCACATCGGCGCCCATCTCCATCGCCAATACCGCTTCGCTAATCAACTCGCCCGCGTTCACCCCAACAATACCCGCGCCTAGGATGCGTTTTGTTGCAGGGTCCCAAAGAACTTTCGTCAGCCCTTCATCACGGCCAATGCTTAACGCGCGACCACTCGCCGCCCATGGAAACACCGATTTTTCATACTGAATGCCTTCGGCCTTAGCCACATTCTCGGTGAGCCCCATCCAAGCAATTTCCGGGTCAGTATACGCCACCGATGGAATCGTCATCGGGTCAAATGCCGCTTTTTCTCCAGCAATAACCTCGGCCGCCACTTTAGCTTCATGCACTGCTTTATGCGCCAACATAGGGTTACCGACCACATCGCCAATTGCAAAAATATGCGGCACATTGGTTTGCATTTGTTTATTAACCGCAATAAAACCTCGTTCATCAACCGCAACGCCCGCCTTATCGGCATTAATTAACGCACCATTCGGGCGCCTACCCACGGACAGTAACACACGATCAAACACTGCACTGTCAGGAACACCGTCTCCTTCAAAGCTGACCTTTAAACCTTCATCAAGCGAGTCAATAGCACTCACTTTTGCCTTTAAGTAAATATTATCTAGCTGCCCTGTTAAGCGTTTATGCAAGGGCTTCACTAAGTCTTTATCACAACCAGCCACCAACTGGTCCATCACTTCAATCACGCTTATTTTTGATCCCAAGGCATGATAAACCGTCGCCATTTCTAGACCAATAATGCCTCCACCAACCACGAGCATAGAACCGGGGATATCTTGCAATGCTAGTGCGCCACTAGAATCCATTAAACGGTCATCGTCATAGGGAAAGCCGGGGATTTTTACCGGCTGAGAACCCACCGCAATAATCGCATGTTTGAATGACACCGTTTTCTCTAAGCCATCATCTTCAACACTCACCGTATGGCTAGAACTAAACTTTGCGGAACCATGAATCACCGTTACATTTCGTTGTTTGGCTAAAGCAGTCAAGCCGCCTGTTAAACGCTGAATAATATTATCTTTATTGTCGCGTATCGCATCAAGGTCTAGCTCGGGCTTAGCGAATGTAACCCCGTGCGCCGACATATCAGCCGCGTCATGAATCACTTGAGCTTGATGAAGCAAGGCTTTTGAGGGAATACAGCCCACATTCAAACAAACCCCACCCAAGCTATCGTAGCGCTCAATTAAGATCACTTTTTTGCCTAAATCAGCCGCCCGAAAAGCTGCCGTATAACCACCCGGGCCTGCACCTAACACCAATACATCGGCTGTTAGCTCAGCGCCAGACGATGTATCGACTATTGCCTGCAACTGCTCAGCTTGAGTTGATGAAGGTTTAGCCGCTACCGAATCGGTAGTTTCCACTATCATCAGCACATCACCTGTTGATACTTTATCACCAACATTGATCCGCAGCTCTTTAACAACACCTGCTGTGCTACAGGGGATATCCATCGAGGCCTTATCACTTTCTAAGGTTGCAATACTCTCTTCTAATGCAAGATGGGAACCCACTTTAGCCATCACCTCAATCACCTCCACGCCGCCATCGACACCAAGATCAGGTACTTTTAATTCAACTAATTTTGTCATCCTGCTTCCTATAATAAAACGCGGCGAATATCGTTAAGGTAGGACGCTAAGGCCACCATAAAGGCTGCGGCATCCGCACCATCAATCACTCGATGGTCATACGTCATATCCAATGGCAGCATAAGTCTAGGCTGAAACTCGACGCCGTCCCATACTGGTTGAATTTGCCCGCGGGTAACACCTAATATTGCCACTTCAGGTGCATTAACAATAGGCGTAAAAGCCGTTCCACCAATACCACCTAGGCTAGAAATAGTCATACAAGCACCTTGCATTTGTGCCGCAGACAGCTTCCCGTCTCGCGCTTGTTTACTCACCGTCTCCATTTGTTCTGCCAACTCAAAAATACTCGTTGTATCAACATCTTTAAAGACGGGAACAACCAAGCCATTGGGCGTTGCCACCGCGATACCAATATTGAAGTACTTCTTATAAATCAGGCTCTTCCCATCCGCCGATAAGGAGGCATTAAACTGAGGGAATTGTTTAAGGGCCGCCACTAAGGCTTTCATAATAAAGGCGAGAAACGTGACTTTAACGCCTTGCTTGTCCGCATCTACTTTTAACGACTTCCTGAACGCCTCCATCTCGGTAATGTCGGCCAAATCATGATGGGTCACCATCGGCACATTGAGCCATGCTCGGCTCAGATTCGCCCCAGTTAAGCGTTTTATTTTACTCAATGGTTTTTCTTCAATCTCACCAAACTTAGTAAAATCAATACTAGGAATTGGTGGAATACCTGAGCCTGCCGCCGTTGAAGCTGCGCCTGCGATAACCTTTTTAACGTGATTTTTAATATCGTCTTTCAATAAACGGCCTTTAGGGCCCGTTGCGATGGTCACCGTTGACAACGCCACCCCTAGTTCCCGTGCAAATTTTCTAACCGCAGGGCTGGCATGAATATGCCCGGTTGATTTGGCTGTATTGGGTATTGCTTTTACCGGTGTTTCAAGCAGCTTATCTTGTCTGACTGGCTTGATTGCTACAGGCTCTGGCTGAGTCACTTCAATATCATTTTGCCCTGAGATGGTGACAATTAAGTCGCCTTCTGCCAGCTTATCACCCACCGCCACATCAATGGCCGTCACTACACCGCGAGCAGTTGAGGGTATTTCCATGCTCGCCTTATCACTTTCTAAACTCAGCAGCGCTTGTTCTTTTTCAACAAGGTCACCAACAGCCACAGCCACTTCAACCACCTCGGCTGACTCCACATCCCCCATATCGGGCGCATAAATTTTTATATCTTCTGGTTTTGTTGCCGCAGTCGCTTCATTGGCTACAGCGACCGAAGCTGGCCCCACATCTTTTTTCTCATCGGCTACTTCAAGGCGCATAACAACCACACCTTCGTTAAGCTTATCCCCTATGTTGACGAGTATTTCGGCAACCGTTCCTGCCGTAGACGCTGGAATTTCCATACTAGCTTTATCACTTTCCAATGATAATAGCGCTTGTTCAAGCTCAACGGCATCACCCACTGCCACCAGAATTTCAACCAGTTCAGCACCTTCCGTGCTACCAATATCGGGTAGTACGATATCTATTACCTTACTCATTTATCTTCCCCTTCAGCAAGCCCATTCGTATTACACCGTCCACGGTGCAGGCCCATTGGTATCTAAACTATAGTTGTCGATCGCTTGCTGTACTAATGCCGTATCAAGCTGCCCGGTATCGGCTAAAGCACTCAGCGCTGCAACGGTTACGTAATAACGATCAACTTCAAAGAAGCGTCGTAGGTTTTCACGTGTATCGGAACGACCGAATCCATCGGTGCCTAATACGGTGCAGTGTTTGCGCACAAAAGGACGAATAGAATCTGCCAATAAACGCACATAATCACTCGCAATAATAACGGGACAATCCTGCTCATTTAAGCAATCTGAAACATAAGGAATTTGTTTTTCCTGCTGAGGGTGCAGACGGTTTTCACGCTCACAGGCCTGCCCTTCACGTGCTAACTCGGTAAAGCTGGTACAGCTCCATAATTCTGCTGACACCCCCCAATCATCTTCTAGCAGTTTAGCCGCCGCAATCACTTCATTAAATATAGTGCCTGCACCTAAAAGCTGAACACTTAATTTATTCTTTTTGGTATTGGCTTGGTACAGGTACATGCCTTTAAGAATACCGTCTTCAACACCCTCTGGCATCGCAGGGTGAGCATAGTTTTCATTCATTACCGTTAGGTAATAAAACACGTCTTCTTGACGCTCAAACATACGTTTCAAACCATCGTGCATAATAACGGCGAGCTCGTAATTAAACGTTGGATCATACGAAATACAGTTTGGCACCGATGAGGCCCAGAGCAAGCTATGCCCATCTTCATGTTGCAAGCCTTCACCGTTTAGGGTCGTTCTCCCCGCGGTTCCACCCAATAAAAACCCGCGTGTGCGCTGATCTGCTGCCGCCCACACAAGGTCACCAACACGCTGAAAACCGAACATTGAATAAAAAATATAAAACGGAATCATCGGCACATTATGGGTGGAGTAGGAGGTACCTGCGGCAATCCAATCACACATACCACCGGCTTCATTAATGCCTTCCTGTAAAACCTGGCCGTTTTTATCTTCCTTATAAAACATCAACTGGTCTGAGTCTTCAGGCGTATATAACTGCCCCACATGTGACCAAATACCCAGTTGGCGGAACAAACCTTCCATGCCAAATGTTCGTGATTCATCCGGCACAATCGGTACTATTCGTTTACCGATATTTTTATCTTTTAATAAAATATTTAATAAGCGCACAAAAGCCATCGTGGTCGATATTTCACGCCCTTCAGCCGTTCCCTTTAACACGGGTTCAAACACAGATAAGTCCGGAATAATTAATGCATCTGATTTCTCGCGCCTAGCCGGCAAATACCCCCCTAGATCATCACGTTTTTTCTTCATGTACGCTTGTTCAGGCGAGTCCTCGGCAAAGGTCATATAAGCTAAGTTATCAACCTCTTCATCAGAAATAGGTAGATCAAATTGGTTTCTAAAATGCAGCAAGGCGTTATGGCTCATTTTCTTTTGCCCATGGGTGGTGTTTTGAGCCTCTCCCGATTCACCCATGCCATAGCCTTTAATGGTTTTCGCTAAGATAACGGTTGGCCTAGTGGTTTCTTCACAAGCAGCCGTATAAGCCGCAAACACTTTCGAGGGGTCATGCCCACCTCGGTTTAAATCCCAAATATCTTGATCGGAATAATCTGCCACCATCGCTTGCAGCTCTGGCGTATTGAAAAAGTTTTTGCGGACATAAGCGCCGTCATTGGCCTTCATGGTTTGATAATCGCCGTCCACACAGTCCATCATCCGCCTGCGCAGATGGCCATCCGTATCGCGTGCTAATAAAGCATCCCAGCGATGCCCCCAAATAACCTTAATAACATTCCAGCCCGCGCCTCTAAACTCAGACTCTAGCTCTTGAATAATTTTTCCATTGCCACGAACAGGGCCATCGAGCCGTTGTAAATTACAGTTCACCACAAAGACTAAGTTACCCAGCTTTTCACGCCCAGCCATGCCAATAGCCCCTAAGGACTCGGGTTCATCCGTTTCACCATCACCGAGAAAAGCCCATACTTTTCGCTCGCTGGTATCAGCAAAACCTCGGTCTTCCACGTAGCGCATAAAACGTGCTTGATAAATGGCCATAATCGGCCCCAGCCCCATTGAAACCGTAGGGAATTGCCAAAAATCGGGCATTAACCAAGGGTGCGGATAGGAGGACAAACCACCACCATCAACTTCTTGACGAAAGTTATCCATTTGCTGCTCACTTAGCCGACCAAGCATAAAAGCCCGCGCATAAATACCGGTTGCAACATGCCCCTGCACAAAGACTAAGTCCCCCCCGTGGGTTTCACTAGCGGCGTGCCAAAAGTGGTTATACCCAACATCATATAGGGTGGCTGAAGAAGCAAAGCTGGCGATATGCCCCCCCACATTGGTGTTTTTATTTGCACGTAACACCATCACCATCGCATTCCAGCGTACATACGAACGAATTTTATGTTCTAACGAGGTATCTCCAACATACTGTGCTTGCTGCGCAATGGTAATCGTATTGATATACGCGGTCGCGGCGCTAAAGGGAATATCCGCGCCGGCCCAGCGGGCTTTCTCAATTAAGGTTTCAAGCAGGTAATGCGCTCGCTCTTTGCCTTCATGTTCAATAACGGCCTCAAGCGCTTCCAACCACTCTTGCGTTTCTTGCGGGTCACTATCGCCCATCGCTAACAAAGATTTATTGCTCGTCATACTGACTCCAAATAATTAGATTGCAAAAAACAGCTTATCGGCGCTAGCAGCAAGCCCCCTCCCTAAAACTGATTTTCCACTATACTTTACAAAAAAATTGTTACACTTTATTTAAGACTAGCCCAAGCCTCTACATAAGTACAGCCGAGCGGTTGGCATAAAACATAACAGTATTTCTATCAACCTAATTAACCTACGAGAGCCACCATGGCATTGAAAACAACATCCTCACTACTCTTACTTAGTGTCGTGCTTACGCTCTCGGCAGCCGCCAACGCAGGAAAACTGTATCGCTGGGTTGATGAGAGTGGTAGCTTTTCATTTTCCGACAAGGTTCCACCGAAATATTCTCGTAAGGAACACACCCAGTTAAATGAGTCTGGCCGCGTCATCAAGGTAAAGGATGCAGCTAAAACCGCTGCGCAATTGACATTATTGAAAAAAATTAATGCACTACAAAAAACCCAACAAAAGTTATTAACCGCACAATTGGCAAAGGACGCCGCATTACTGAAGACCTTCCAGTCCACCGAGGATATTGACGCGTTAGCACGAAGTAAATCGGAGATGGTTCAGTCGCATATAGTCATCGCATCAGGACAATCAGCAACACTCAAGAAACAACTTATCTTGTACCAGTCGGTTGCCGCCAATTTTGAACGAAAGGGAAAAAAAATCCCGCAAAAATCACTGGACAATATAGCCTCAGCACGCAGCCAATTTGATAAAAATCAGCGCGAAATATCGGAGTTCGAAGCACAAAAAAAGCACTTAGACGAGCAGCTAGGCAAAGACAAAGCTCGTTTCGAGGTTCTTTCCAAACAAGGCCGTGAAAAACCAAGTATTCACCCAGAAACTATTCCTAGCTTAGTGCTCGGCGAGTTGCCTTGCTCAGTGAAAAACTGCGAAAGCTTATGGCAAAGAGCCCAACAATTTATTCAACAACAAAATTCCTTGGTGATTTATAGCTCCGACGATCTATTATTAACAAAAACACCTAAGTTCGGTAAGGATAGGGGCCTATCGCTCACCAAGCTCCAGAAAAACGGGCAGACCACGATTATGTTAGACATACGCTGCGCCAACAGCTCCATCGGCAAACGCACCTGTAAGGACGACGTGAACCGCCAGCTCAGCGAAAGCTTCCAACAACTACGCCTTTAATCACTAACCAATAAGGTGCCCATGCCTTTATCCGTCAACAGTTCTAGCAACACCACGTGTGGCACCCGGCCATCGATAATATGCGCGCTATTGACGCCACCGTTCAAGGCTTCCATTGCGCATTGAATTTTTGGTAACATCCCACCATAAATGGTGCCATCAGCAATCAGACTATTAACCTGAGGGATAGACAAACCCGTCAGCAACTCCTCATCCTTACTCAATAAACCCGCCGTATTGGTCAGCAATAAAAGCTTTTCAGCGCATAAAATCTCTGCCATCTTACCTGCCACCAAATCGGCATTAATATTATACGATGCACCATCCTCGCCTACGCCAATCGGCGCGATCACCGGAATAAAATCTCCCTGCACCAACATATTCACCACTGCCGGATCAATACTGTCTACGTGACCTACGTGGCCCATATCGATCAACTCAGGCGCCTGCTCTGAACTGGCTTGCTGCGCCGATATTTTTTTTGCTCGTATCAGATCACCATCCTTACCGGTCAAACCCACCGCAGAGCCACCGTGTTTATTGATCAGGCTAACAATTTCCTTATTCACTGAACCGCCTAGCACCATTTCAACGACGTCCATTGTTTCACTGTCGGTCACTCGCATTCCGTCGACAAAACGGCTCTTCATTCCTAGTTTTTCCAGTTGCAAACCGATTTGCGGGCCACCTCCGTGTACCACCACGGGATTCAGGCCAACTTGTTTGAGTAACACAATATCTCGCGCAAAACCGCTTTTTAAGACGTCATCAACCATCGCGTTTCCGCCATATTTGATCACGATAGTCTTACCTGAAAACTTCTGAATATAAGGAAGCGCCTCACTCAGTACGTGTGCGGTTTGGATTGGGTCAATTTTTTCTGTTGTCATTTAATTTTGTTGTTTAAGGCGTCAAGCTGGACTTAAAAAGTCAACTCTAACGCGGCATTAATTTTAAGCATTTGCTCTCTGAATAACTGTTTAATCCGCTCCAGACCTTGCTCATCATCGGCCTCAAAACGTAATACTAGTGATGGCGTCGTATTAGATGCCCGCAGCAAACCCCAGCCATCTTTGAACTCAACACGCAAACCATCTAGGGTAATAAGCTTGGCATCTTCAAAAGACGCTTGCGCTTGAAACTTCTCGACAAAACTAAAGTTTTCACCTTCGGCTAAGCTCATATTGATTTCAGGCGTCGCGATACTATCCGGTAATTCGGCAAATATCTCTGCGGTCGGTCTAAACTCTGCGGTCAAAATTTCTAATAAACGCGCGGCAGTATACAGCGCATCATCAAAACCAAACCAACGCTCTTTAAAGAAGATATGCCCGCTCATTTCACCGCCCAGCTCGGCATTATTTTCTTTCATCTTAGCCTTCATCAAAGAATGGCCAGTTTTCGACATCACCGGCTTACCGCCGTGTTTAGCTATTATTTTTGCTAGGTTACGCGTACATTTCACGTCATAAATAATATCAGCACCCGCTTGTCGAGAGAGCACATCAATCGCGTATAACATCATTTGCCGGTCAGGCCAAATAATGTTCCCTTGCGAATCGACCACGCCTAAACGATCACCATCACCATCAAACGCCAAACCAAGTTCGGCGTCTTCTTCGCGCACCTTGGCGATTAATTCTTGCAAATTCTCAGGCTTGCTCGGGTCGGGGTGGTGATTCGGGAATTCACCATCGATATCACAGTGTAGCGGTATGACCTCACAACCCAAAGTCGACAACAGCATCGGCGCAGCCTCACCGGCCACTCCATTACCGCAGTCCACGACCACCTTCATCATCCGGCCCAAACGAACATCAGCACTGACTTCGCCGATATATTCGGGCAATATCATCTGCTCTTGATAACTACCCTCGCCACTGGCAAAATCTTCTTGCTCAATACGGTGGTATAGCTGCTGTATCGCATCCCCAGACAAGGCTGTCCCAGCAATAACTACTTTCAGGCCATTATAGTTTGCTGGATTATGGCTACCGGTGATCATCACTCCCGATTGCGTGCCCAAGGTATGGGTCGCGAAATACAACACCGGTGTAGGCACTTGGCCGATATCAAGCACATCGCAACCACAATCGCGGATACCTTTCACTAAGGACTCGCTCAAGCGCGGACTATGTAAACGTCCGTCGCGCGCGACCACCAGAGTTTTCTGTCCCGCCGCCAAAGCCTCACTGGCAATCGCACGTCCGATCACGAACACCCCTTGCTCAGTCAAACTATCATCAATAATTCCGCGTATATCGTAGGCTCTAAAAATCGATCGTGGCACGTCCAACTGGGTCACTACCTCAATAGCATCGTCCTTAATAAAAATAGGGTTCGTCGTACCTTTCGTCGGAGCCGTTTTTTCTTTAATTGACTCAGCAAGCTCTAAGTCTATCTGCTGCTCCGCCTCAATAGCAGGCTCGGCCTTCGCCCTCGCTTTTGCCGCTTTCGCCACTTTTTTCGCTTTATTCGCCATTTTCATGGCCTTATATTTATCCCTAATTTCCTGCTGCCGTCCCTTATTTGTCAATACGCTAAGCGCAAACCCAGATAACAGAACCAGCACCGCAGCAATGAATATATATGCTTGTAGTTCAAGGTAACTAAACGGAGTCGTTTCAAGCTGTTTATGCAAGCCTATTCTCCATCGTGTACCCGGCACCGGCACGGCCTTAACTAAGTGAGACTTTTGCTGTGATCGATCGCCTGCAGAAAAAACCCGTGACGCACCTTGTTTTAAGCTAAAAAAAGCCGATGACTCAGCTTTGATCGCCGAATTAAAGACGTCCTCTAAGGCCGCCAACTCAAGACTGATTAACACCACCGCCAACGTTTGTTCAGCCTGAATCACCGGCGCAGCTAGGGCAATATGCTGCTGCTCACTTCTCAGCATATGTATTTCTGGCATCTGTAGTTTCTTTGAGGCAGCGGCTTTTCTCAATAAATCCAAGCCGGCATAACCCAGTGGGGGGCTTTCTGAATCATCGGTCTGCATAAGATCTGGGCGTAGCACTCTGAGTGCACTAACCTCTGGACGACCTGACCGATGCGCTGCCAGCCATTCACTGACAGCACCCTCACCAGCATTCAAACTATCGAGCAAACTAGGAGCTTGCGCCAAGCTCAGTAACTCCTTACGCCAGCGTCGTACTTCTTGCGAAATAATTTGCGCCGATTTATTCACCTGTACATTAAGCCGCTCAATCTCCATTCCCCTGCGCTGCTCGACATTAGCCGTATACCAATAGGCCGCAATACTCGTAAGGGTAAACATCAATAACAAGAACAGCTTAAGGTGTTTCATCCGAAATTAGGCCTTACCGGTATGGCCGAAACCACCTTCTCCGCGGCGGCTATCGTCAAACTGTTCAACTTGTTCAAACTCAACTCGCACAACAGGAACAAAAACGAGTTGTGCAATACGGTCCGCTACCTCAATCGTAAATTCGCTATCGCCCCGATTCCAACAGGAAACAAATAGTTGGCCTTGATAGTCTGAGTCAATCAAGCCCACCAAGTTACCCAAGACAATGCCGTGTTTATGCCCTAAACCCGAGCGCGGCAAAATAACCGCTGCTAAATTCTCGTCGCTAATATGGATCGCTATTCCGGTAGGAATCAATTGTGTGTCTCCCGGTTTAAGTAAAATGGATTGATCTAAACAGGCGCGTAAATCCAACCCTGCCGATCCGCTGGTTGCATGTTCAGGCAACGGAATTGTTTTCCCGATCCGCTCATCTAATAATTTAATCTGTATTTTTTTCATGGTATCTCTTTGCTATTAAGGCGACTAATTGTTGTGCTAAAGCAAGTTTAGGCATACTCGGTAACTGCTGCTCACCGCTGTTCCAGTACACCGATAAGGCATTCTCATCACTGTTAAAACCACCCTGCTCTCGCCCCACCCAATTAGCGGCTATCATATCCAATGATTTATTAACTAACTTACCTTTCGCGTAAGCCTCCAAGTCATCCGTTTCGGCGGCAAAACCGACACAAAAAGGCGCGTCAGGCAGTGCGGCCACAGTGGCTACGACATCAATTGTCTTAACCAAGTTTAGCTGCATCTGCGCAGATTTCTTTTTAATCTTATTATCAATAATCTCGGCCGGTGTATAGTCCGCCACAGCCGCCGCCGCGATAAAAATATCCGCCGGCTCAGACCGTGACAAGACAGCGTCAGCCATCTCACTGGCACTAATCACATCAACTCGCTCCAAGCCCATTGGCGTATCCAACAGCACTGGCCCAGCCACTAAGGTCACCTGCGCACCGGCATCAACGCAGGCCTGCGCCAGCGCAAAACCCATTTTGCCAGAACTATGGTTACTAATATAACGGACTGGATCAATCGCTTCTCGTGTTGGCCCGGCATTCAGCAAGACCCTCAAACCGGCCAATTCGCCGGTATTAAAATGCTCAACCACGGATGCCACCAAGGACTCAGGCTCCAACATCCGCCCTAAACCAATATCGCCACAGGCCTGAACCCCTTCCCCTGGCCCAAGAATGATCACCCCTTGACCATTCAGTTTATTAAGGTTTTGCTGCGTATTGGGGTCGTCATACATCGCGCGATTCATCGCCGGTGCTAACATCACCGTTTTCTCGCTGGCCAACAACAACGTGCTTAATAAGTCATTCGCCATGCCGGTAGCTAGCCGAGCGATAAAGTCCGCACTCGCGGGAGCGACTAAAATCACATCCGCCCAACGGGCAAGACTAATATGGCCCATTCCAGATTCTTGTTCAGCATCAAGTAGCTGCGTATGTACCGGAGCACCCGATAGCGCCTGAAATGTAAGCGGGGTAATAAATTCGGTGGCCGCCGGTGTCATCACCACCCGCACCTCCGCACCCAGCTTTTGGCATTGGCGTAATATCTCAGCCGCCTTATAAGCCGCCACCCCCCCTGTCACACCGAGCAATACTCGTCTATGCTGAAGTCTATTCACAATATAATTTTTTTAATGATTAAGTATTAGTCTGCCATTATGGCATACAGCACAATATATTCTAGGAACTTAGCTAGGTAGGGAATACCGCAGCATCAAGCATAGGGCTGTCTGCGTGGGCAAACTAGGCCGCATCAGCAATACACATTGCGCGCATGGAAGTAGATTCATTAACATTATCAAGGATATGATTATGTCTATAAGCGACTGGCCTGAACAAGAAAGACCCCGAGAAAAGTTACTTAGCCGAGGCCCGAACGCCTTGTCCGATGCCGAGTTACTGGCTATTTTCTTGCGAACGGGAACAACCGGCCTCACTGCCGTCGATTTAGCACGGCAGTTACTACAACAGTTTGGCTCGTTGAACGCCCTGATGCACGCAAGCCAGGCTGAGTTTTGCAAAGGCCACGGCCTAGGGCAAGCAAAATACGTGCAATTACAAGGCGTACTTGAAATGGCACGCCGTTATTTGCACGAGTCAGTCACTCAGCAAAGCGCCCTCAACAACCCTGACGACACCAAACTATTTCTACAAAGCCAACTCGCCAATCAACAACGCGAGGTCTTCGCCTGTTTATTCCTCGATAACAAACACCAGGTGATTGCCTTCAATACCTTATTTTTTGGCACCATTGATGGTGCCAGCGTACACCCAAGAGAAGTCGTCAAAAGCACGTTACAACACAACGCCGCTGCCGTTATTTTTGCTCACAACCACCCGTCTGGAGACCCGCAACCCAGCGCAGCGGACATTGACATCACTCAGCAACTCAGTAAAGCCTTAAAGCTTATTGACGTCAGGGTCTTAGATCATATTATAATTGGTCGTGGCAGCACCTGCTCATTGGCAGAATTAGGCCATATATGAGCGAAACCCAAGCAAGCGAACCGACAGTGAAAATAAGATTTAACTTTACTCTAAAGCTAGATTCTGGTATAAATTCGCACCGTTTCGCAGCAAACTGCAAATCAACTAAATTTAATTAGAGGTCTATCATGTCTAAAGTATGCCAAGTCACTGGCAAGCGTCCAATTTCGGGAAATAATGTTTCTCATGCGAAAAACAGAACCCGTCGTCGTTTCGAGCCAAATCTTCATCACCACCGCTTTTGGGTTGAAAGTGAAAACCGCTGGGTTCGCTTACGCGTTTCTGCTAATGGCATGCGTACCATTGACAAAAAAGGCATCGATGCCATTTTGACTGACATTCGCTCACGTGGCGAAAAAGTTTAAGGACTGAAAAATGAGAGATATAATCAAATTAGTTTCTAGCGCAAAAACAGGTCATTTCTATACAACGACCAAAAACAAGCGCAACATGCCTGAAAAGATGGAAATCAAGAAATTTGATCCAACCATCAGAAAACACGTAATGTACAAAGAAGCTAAAATTAAATAAGCTTCCCGTAAAGTTACTCAAAAAAGCCCGTCACTTCGACGGGCTTTTTTGTATCTCCAGCAGACGAATATAAGCACTACCCGCGTGTTCAATCACCGTCAGCGATTTTAGAAATTGCCCACCACAAGGGCCAGAAAAACACTCCCCGCTATCGATCATAAACATTGCACCGTGTATTGAGCACTGAATATACCGACCAGAACGTGTTAAAAACTGATCGGGGGTCCAGTTCAACGGCGCACCCGTATGCGGACAGCTATTCCTGTAGGCCAGCAAGCCCCCTGACTCATCACGAACAATAAAACCACCGCTAGCGCCTAGGTCACCAACATCAACATGAAAGGCCTTCGAACTCATACACGCTAAGGACTCCACCGCCAATACCTTTAGGTATAACTGCCCTTCAAACTCTACCTCTTCTTCCACCAGCCTTTTTTCCCCTTTGGCTCCTCTTCAGGAACAATAGCTTCCTCATTCGCGATCACTTGCATCGATAGAATCTTTTTCTTTAATGCTAGGTTCATCTTCTCACTGTTTTCCAGCTTAGCCTGCATCGCTACCACATCTTTTTCCGTTTGCTCACGCACCAAATCAAGCTCTGACTTAAGCGCAGCCAACTCATTGCTCTCTTCATCACTAGGCCCATCGACCGTCTCTGCTGACGATGTTTCCAACTTTATTTCCAAGTCTAACAGCTGCGTCGTTGCCGTATCCAGCTGAGACTCCAATTCAAGCACCCGCTTATCATTAGTGTCATCCTCCGCGGCGCTTGCAGCTAGTTTCTCCGCATTACGTAGGCTCTTCTGCAACACTTCTTTTTCCGCATTGAATTCATTCAGCTGGCCTTCTATCGCTTGCTTAGCAGATATCGCCTCAGCAGCCTTCCGCGAATCCTCCGCTGATTGTTGTTGCGCGCGCTCTAAAGACGGCTTCAACTCAGCAAGCTTCAACCTCAACTCTTCATCAGGCTCAGCCCCTTTTGCCTGCTCAACCTTGAGTCGGTCAAGCACCCCCTCCAGTTCCAACCTAGCGTCTTCAGACGACTGTAATTTGGCATCCCAATCGATCAACTGACGCTTAAACAGCTTATCTTCAGACAAACGCTCTGCAGAGAGACTATCAAAGGACTCCGAGAGTTTGTTATAACGCTGCTCAGCGACCTCAAGAGCCAGCTGATCATCCTGCGCATGCTCTGTCGAAATCGCCGCTTGAGCAGCCTCTTTCAACTGACCTAGCTCCTCTCGCATAGTGGCTTGTTTATCACTTGCAGACAGTGCTACGGCCTCGGCATCCGTCACTTTTACTTGCAAGCCTTCCTTATCCGCCTGCAGCACACTTAATTCTTCATCGAGTTGAAGGCGTGACGCCAGCATCTCATTTAAGGTTTGCTCCAGCTCAACGAGCCGTTTATCACTCGCACCACTTGCCGACGATTGATTCGCCGCGGCTGTTTCGAGGTCACTACAACGAGCCTCTGCCGCCTGCAAAGAGTCCTGCATCAGCGCACGAGCCTCCTCCGTTCGACGAGTCAATTCGCTCAACTCATCCTGCCCCTGTTTGAGCTGTGCCAACAATTGCTCCTGACCATCCTCGCCACTCGCAAGCTGGTCTTGTAATTCAAGCAACTGTTGCTGCGTGCCTTCTTTTGCCGTAACCGCTTCGCTTAATTTCTCATCTAGGGCTTTATAATCCGCTTTCGCCGTATCACGTGCTTGCTCTAATACCGCGCCCTGCTTCGATTCCGCTTCGCTAAATCGTTGCTGCTGTTCGTTGAGTGAACGCTCCAGGTCTCGATTGGCCTCTGCCGCTTGTTCAAGTGATGCCGTTAGCTGAAGTCGCTCGACCTCTCTTTCTTTCGAGCTGTCTTCAAGCTCTGCCCGCAACTGGCCGAGTTGTGCGCTTAACTGCTCCTGACCACCCACCCCACTCGCAAGCTGATCTTGTAATTCAAGCAACTGTTGCTTCGCGCCTTCTTTTGCCGTAACCGCTTCGCTTAATTTATCGTCTAGGGTTTTATGATCAGCTTTCGCCTTATCGAGTGATTGCTCTAATGCCGAAACCTGCTCCGCCTGCGTCGATTCGGCATCGATAAACCGTTGTTGCTGCTCACTGAGCGAGCTGTCTAGGGCTCGATTCGCTTCAGCGGCTTGTTCAAGCGAGGTCGTCAACTGAAGTCGCTCGACCTCTCGTTCTTGTGAGCTTTCTTCAAGTTCTGCCCGTAACAGGCCGAGCTGTGCGCTTAACTGCTCCTGACCATCCACCCCACTCGCAAGCTGATCTTGTAACTCAAGCAACTGTTGCTTCGCGCCTTCTTTTGCCGTGACCGATTCGCTTAATTTCTCATCCAACGCTTGATGATCAGCTTTCGCCGCATCGAGTGCTTGTTCTAATGCCGCGCTCTGCTCCGTGTGCGTCGATTCTGCTTCGCTGAATCGTTGCTGCTGTTCATTTAAGGATCTCTCTAAACCTCGGTTAACCTCGGTCGCTTGTTCAAGCGATGTCGTCAACTGTAGTCGCTCGACCTCTCGTTCTTGCGAGCTATCTTCAAGCTCCGCCCGTAACTGGCCGAGCTGCGCGCTTAACTGCTCTTGGCCATCCAAGCCACTCGCTAGCTGGTCCTGTAACTCCAGCAATTGTTGCTGCACCCCTTCTTTTGCCGTGACGGCTTCGCTTAATTTCTCATCCAACGCTTGATGATCCGCTTTTGCCGCATCGAGAGCTATCTCTAATCCCGCGTTCTGCTCCGCCTGCGTCGATTCAGCTTCGCTAAACCGTTGTTGCTGTTCATTGAGCGAACTATCTAGCTCTC
>MAAC01011310.1_pt1 | contig 201426 bp, 182 predicted proteins | sample 1115981 | NCBI WGS metagenome assembly MAAC01 (sample SAMN04961126, study PRJNA320927) | seawater metagenome | isolation source: sample BD02T64 sea water enriched with oil for 64 days | place: USA:Gulf of Mexico | collected 2013-07-27 | reverse complement strand
ATCTTAGACATTGAAACTTCAGGTGATGCTAATGTATCATTCGCCGTAAGTGCTGATGGTCTTGAAGCTGGTTCTGCTTTAGTAATTGATGAAGAGAATTCAGATCTATGGATCAATTATACTTCTGTTGTTCAAGGACAAGCAAGTGTTAGAACTGTAACTGTTGAAACAGGTACTCAAGAGACGACTATTGCAGGTCTTGTATTAAAGGTTGAAGCTTCTGCTCATTCTGGAAGTGGTGGTGGACAATATGGTACTCCTACTGCAATTGTAACGCCTACAGATCTTCCTCAAAATATCATTACTGGTATTGGTAGTTCAACGGAGCTTCTAACGGTCACAATTTGACTTATCATTTAGATTTCACTGGAAACTTTGAAGATCTTAACTTAGATGATGCGAATATGACAATTGAAATGACATATACTATTACTGACTAAGTAATAAATAGACATATAATTTAGCTCACTAGTTTATTCTAGTGGGCTTTTTTTTGTTTGATAAATTAATTTTTCAATGTAATTGAGCATATGAGTCTGAAAGAAGAACTAACCATTAGTAAATTGGATTTATTTCCTAATCCCGTTGAAAATGAATTGTTCTTGAGTAATTCTGTTGGGATAAAAGAAATAATGATTTTTAATCATGTAGGTCAACAAATTTGCACCTATACTTTCAATGGTACTGATCTGAATGTGAATATTGATGTACCTGAATTAAATACAGGTATATATTATGTTCAATGTATTGATTCAAAGGGATCTCTTAGTTTGAATAAATTGAGCATTCGTTAAGCATTAATCATATAAAAAGCCCCAATGGTGACATTGGGGCTTTTTTTTTATCCGCATTTAGAATGTCCGCAGCTTTTACATTTCAGGCATCCCTCTTCATAAATTAGACCATCGGGATCATCACATTGAGGGCAGATATGATCTGCTGCTTTTGTTCCGTCTGGAATGAATTTCTTTAATGCTCTTAATACCCCATTCTTCCAGGTATTAATGGTCTCATCATATAAGTTTAGATTTGATATTAGATTCACTACATAGGGTAGTGGCATTCCATGCCTTAAAACACCAGAAATTAGCTTAGCATAATTCCAGAATTCTTTATCAAAAGAGCGAGATAGTCCTTCAATAGTAACTTTATACCCATCCTTATCTAAATATTGGAAATCATATCTATTTCCATTGTCTTCTGTTTTAGTTTTTATAATCCACCCTTTGTTTAGGAAAGGAGGAAGGTAAAATGAATCTTCAGATTTCCCTGTAAAAATCTCATAAGGGTGGTTGTCAAGAATTCCTATAACAGCAATCCACTTTTCATTGTTGTTTTGGAATCGTACAATTTCTGCTTCTATGCTTTTCGGTCTTTTAGGTGCCTTTGTTTCACGTACTTGGGTAAGTTCTTCCTTTGTATCAGTAGATACCAATACACCAGTTCTAGAACCATCCCTGTAGACAGTAATACCTTTTAGACCTTCTTTCCAAGAAGTTAGGTAAATATCTGAAACTTCATCGGTGCTAACTTCTTTTGCTAGATTGATAGTTGAACTAATAGAGTGCGTCGTATATTTTTGAATGATTGCTTGTAATCTAACTCTTTGCTTCCAGTTAATTTCAGGAGCTGTGGATTTGAAATAAGGACTTTGACTAATGTCTTTCTTACCACTCAACTCCATCCAATCTTTAAGTTTTTTATGATAAACGGTAAATTCCTCCCATTTATCACCTTGCTCATCAACAAAATTTACCTTTGCATTCTTATCATTTGGATTGACCTTTCTTCTCCTTTTGTAGGATAACATAAAAACGGGTTCTATACCACTTGATGTCTGTGCAAGCATACTCACTGAACCAGTTGGAGCTACGGTGCTCAGTGAAATATTTCTTCTTCCATACTTCATCATTCGTTCATAAAGCTCAGGGAATTCCTTTTGCATCATTTGAACAAATTCAGATTTGTTTTCATATAATGGATCAAATACTTCAAAAGATCCTCTAGCTATGGCCATATCAACAGAACTATCGAATTCGGCAAGGGTCTTTTTACGTAATATTTTTTCTGTTTCTATTAGTGCTTCATCAGAATCGTATTTTAGACCTAATGCTGCGAGAGTATCTGCTAATGCAGTAAAACCTAATCCCGTTCTTCTTCCCTTTTTACCAGTTTCGTACAATAATTCCCAGATTTCTCTTTCTGATCTTTTTATATTTTCAGGTTCTGGATCACTGTCAATTTTTGCCAAAATTTTCTCAATTGCCTCCAATTCCAATTCCACCAAATCGTCCATCAATCTTTGTGATTCATAGCAAATTTCATAGAAGGAATCAAAATCAAATTGAGCTTCATTAGTAAAAGGATTTTTAACGAAATTGAATAAATTAATAGCTATCAATCTACAACTATCTCCACCTTGCATAGCGATCTCCGAACAAGGGTTGGTACTTTCATTTTCGAAACCTGGATAAATAGATGAAGTTGAATAATGGTGCTGTCTGTCCCAAAATATTAGTCCGGGTTCAGCAGTGTTATGTGCGCATTTTATAATAGTATCCCAGAGATCTTTTGCTCTAATTGTTTTTGTGAATTTGGGAGTTGTTGACTTAATTGGCCATTGATGAGTGTATGATGTGTCATTTTCAACCGCTTTCATAAATTCATCAGAAAGTCGGACAGATATGTTGGCCCCTGTAATTTTACTCAGATCCTGTTTGATTGTTACGAAATCGGCTACATCTGGATGTGAGATATCAATCGTTAACATGAGTGCACCTCTTCTACCATTTTGAGCAACTTCTCTGGTTGTATTGGAGAATCTTTCCATAAATGATACAGCACCGGTTGTTGTACCAGCAGAATTTGATACAGATGCACCTGCAGGGCGAAGTCCTGATAAATCTATACCTACACCACAACGTCTTTTGAATAGTTGAGCCAATTCTTGGTCTGACTTAAATATTCCACCATAGGAGTCCTGTATGGCTGGCATAACCACACAGTTGGATAAGGAAGCCAATTTATAAGGGTTTCCTAGTCCAGACATGATGCTTCCTTGTGGAATTACATATTTAAAATTTTTAAACATGCCATAGATAATCTCATCTGTCAATAAAGATCTCTTTTGTCCATATAGTGACAAATTGGATTTCGAACCGTTTAATTTTACTTTTTTAGCAAAGTTCTTTTCTATCCTAGCAAATTCAACGGCCATTCTCCAATGCATATCATCTGGAGTCAACTCCACAAATTCCCCTGATGAATTTTTTAATGCGTATTTATTCATCCAGGTTGTGGCAGCTAATTCATCTTGATCAAAGTATGTTTTGCATGCATTCAATACTTCTTCAAAAGAATATGTTTTTGTCTTTTTTGGAGGGCTCGATTTCTTGAATTCTGTTATCATGGTTCTGTAATGGCTAATAATGATTAAGTGGGCTTGTATAGCTAAAATCTTATCGTAATGATAGGTTGAAATTAAGAACGATTTTGTGATTTATTTATGAATTTAATCATAAGTAGTATTTTCCCTTTATTGTAATTTATAGCCTGTAAATCATAATTTAGATTACATAAGTTACTGAAAATGCATGAAATAAGCTTGTTTCGTATAGGTTGATTAAATAAAAAAGGTCTAGCATTTGCTAGACCTTTTTTATTTAAAGTATTCCGTCAATTATTTTTTCTACAATATCAGGATTTAGAAGGGTGCTGATATCTCCAAGATCATGACTTTCTCCATTGGCAATTTTTCGCAATATTCTTCTCATAATTTTTCCAGATCTCGTTTTAGGTAAACCAGGTACGAATTGGATATAATCAGGTTTGGCGATAGGACCAATTGTTCTTGTGATATGTTGTAGTATTTCTTGCTTTAATTGATCTTCATGTTTCAATTCTTCATATAGAATTACAAATGCATAAAGACTATTTCCTTTTATATCATGAGGGACACCAACAATGGCGGATTCAACAACATTACTATGTTCATTGATCATATTTTCAATAGGGGCAGTTCCCATATTGTGCCCCGAGACAATGATGACATCATCTACTCGTCCAGTAATTCTGTAATTACCTTCCAAATCTCTAAATGCACCATCCCCTGAAAAGTAATAACCGGGATAGTCAGAAAAATAGGTGTCTTTATAACGCATATGGTTTCCATAGATGGTTCTCGCCATTGATGGCCATGGAAATTTAATAGCCAATTTTCCTTCAGCAGGATTTCCTTCAATTTCAGCTCCATTGTCATCTAATATCACTGCTTGAATTCCTGGAAGTGGTTTAGTTGCGAATGTTGGTTTGGTTGGTGTAATTCCAGCGATAGGAGAGATCATTATGCCACCAGTTTCTGTTTGCCACCAAGTATCAACAATGGGACATTTCCTTTTACCAATTTTATCATCATACCAATGCCAAGCTTCCTCATTGATTGGTTCACCTACTGTTCCTAGTACTTTTAAACTATCTAGTTGATGCCTTTCTACATAGGATAGGTCTTGAGAGGCTAGTGATCTAATGGCAGTAGGTGCGGTATAGAAATGGCTAACTTTTAGTTTGTCTACGATTTCCCAAAAACGACCATAATCAGGATAGGAGGGTACACCTTCAAACATGACGGTGGTTGCACCCATTGCTAAAGGGCCATATAATATATAGGAATGACCTGTGATCCATCCAATATCAGCTGTGCAGAAATAGACATCACCAGGTTTGTATTGCATAACATTTTGAAAGCTATAACCAGTATAAACCATATAGCCACCACATGTGTGAACCATGCCTTTAGGTTTTCCTGTAGATCCAGAAGTATATAATATGAACAAGGTATCTTCAGCATCCATAATTTCAGCTGGGCAATGGCTATTTATTCCATGAATAGCTTCATGCCACCATATATCACGGCCTACTTTCATACTGATAGGTTGTCCTAGACGTTCAAGTACGATACATGTTTCTATGGAAGGGCATTGTTCTAGGGCTTCATCACAAATCGTTTTGAAATCTACTTCTTTGGATCCTCTTTTTACGCCATCGGAACAAATAAGCATTTTACAAGAGGCATCTTGAATTCTTGTAGCCAAGGCAATAGAAGAGAAACCAGCAAAAACTACTGAATGGATTGCTCCAATTCTTGCACATGCGAGAACAGCAAATGCAAGTTCGGGCACCATGGGCATATAAATACATACACGATCTCCCTTTTGAATTCCGTTTTGCTTTAATGTATTGGCAAAGCGGCAAACCTCATGATGCAATTCATTATAGCTAATGGTTCTATTTGGTTCATTAGGCTCATTGGGTTCCCAGATAATGGCAGTTTGATCTCCTTTTGTTACTAAGTGTCTATCCAAACAGTTTTCTGTGATATTCAACTTGGCCCCTTTAAACCAACGGAATTCTGGTTTAAAAAAATCATACTCCAATACGGTATCCCACTTTTTATGCCAATGAAAATTATCTGCAATTTTTGCCCAAAATGTCTCTGGGTCATTTATACTTTCTTCATAAGTGGTGTGATAGTCAATATAATTTTTGACCATCAATCCGTTATTATTTTCTTTTTTTGATTCCATGATATATTTATTCTGGGCTCTACTATTTTCAATAGTCAATATACAACAGAATTTGGGGAATAAAAAAAGGCAATCCGATTTCTCGAATTGCCTTTTTAATATGATAATTGTTCGGTTATTTAACACCGTGCATTAAACGTTTCATCATAGGGTGTAGTAAAGTAATAATTACACCAAATAATATTGGAACAATTGTAAAAATTAAGAAGAAAGTGGAAAGGTCATATTCTCCAGTAATTTTATCAATCATACCACCCATTTTACCAGCGGTTTTGTTACCAATAGCTATGGCTAAATACCATACACCAAACATAAAGGCTATCATTCTACCAGGAACTAATTTACTAACATAAGATAGTCCAACTGGTGATAAACAAAGTTCACCAAGTGTGTGGAATAAATAAGCTAAAATCAACCAAACCATACTAACTTTTGCCACAGTAGCTCCTTGTGGTATGGAAGCCGATCCATAGGCCAAAGCTCCAAATCCAATCCCTAGTAAAACTAGACCTAGACCATATTTAGCGGAAGCACTTGGGTTGTATTTACTTTCCCAAAATTTAGAGAATAAAGGTGCAAATGCAATAATAAAGAAGGAGTTTAGTATTCCAAACCATGAAGCAGCAACTTCAGTTTCTGGTTGGTTGAACAAACCAACTAACATCCATATTACAATTGCCCAAATAATAATAAAACTGGTACTTAAGATTAAGTTCGAAAGTGCATAGTTTTTAAAAGTTTGTTTGAACAATAAGATCAATACTCTAGTGATTATTCCTAGTGGAATAAGTGTCAATAAAGTATTAAATATCTTAAAAGTTAATGCTGAATTTCCAGTTAGTAACCTATTCGTATAATCGTTGGCAAAAATAGTCATAGATCCTCCAGCTTGTTCAAATGAAGCCCAGAAGAATATGGTAAAGAAGGCAAAAATGGTTACTGCAATCATTCTATTCCTTACTACCTGTTCATATCTAATGGTTCTAGAAATGATTGTGAACAATAATAAAGCTAGTGAGGTTAAGATAACAAAATTGTCTCCAGATAAACCCATAACTTCGAATGGGAAGAAGGTAAATCCACCAATAATGGAAACAGGGTCATTAATGATCCATGATAATCCTCCAATGGTTGTCAGAGAAATTAATATTTTATCTAATAGAGTAAAATGATTTAATTTATCTTCAGACTTTACTTTAACTTCTTTATTTTTTGTTTTGACTGGTTTATCACCAACTTTTCCAAAGATGCTTTGAATGAAATTAAATTGCAACATTCCAAAGAACATAAAGATTCCGGCTAATCCGAATCCCCAGTTCCATCCCCAATCAGGGTGTTCACCAATGTAACCACATAACATTATACCCAAGAATGCTCCAGCATTTACTCCCATATAATAAATGGTAAAGGCACCATCCTTTTTCTCTGGTTTGTCCTTGTACATATGAGAAATGATTGACGTCATATTGGGTTTAAAAAAACCGTTACCAATAATAAGTAATGTCAATCCAAGATAAAGGAATAAAGGTGTTTCTATTGCCATGGATGCATGTCCCAAGGTCATAAGGAAGGCTCCAATTAAGATAGCCTTTTTATATCCTATCAATTGATCCGCAATAAGTCCTCCCAAAATAGGAGTAAGGTAAACCATGGCAGTATAAGTACCATATAATGCTAAGGCATGTTCTCTAGGCCAACCCCAACCTCCATCCATAAGGGAAGAGGTAAGGAATAAAACCAATAATGCACGCATTCCATAATAAGAGAATCGTTCCCACATTTCTGTAAAGAACAAAACAAATAATCCTGCTGGATGTCCTAATACATTAGGATGTAATTTTTCTTCTTGAATCATCAATATTTTTTTAGTGCGCAGATTCTACATCAAGATCTTCAAAATTGTGCTCTGGGATGATATGTAAATCTTCTGCACCATGAGTCAATCGTTTCAAAGGTTTCAGTAATGCTATAACTAACAACCCGAAAATAACCGTAAATATGGTGATACCTGTGAAAATGGCATACTCTCCAAATACAGATGATTTTTCAGCCAGAATACCTGCAACTTTTCCACCTAGTCCAGTGGCTGCAAAATATACACCCATCATTAAAGAGGCATATTTGGCAGGTGCTAATTTTGTAATGAATGATAATGATACTGGTGAAGAAGAAAGTTCACCAATTGTATGGAATAGGTAAGCCAAAATTAGCCATATCATTCCAGATTGACCGTTTGCTTCATATTCTCTTACCGCAAAAATCATAAATACAAATCCTAGCCCCATGATGATAGTCCCGACAGCCATTTTAAATAATGAAGAAGCTTCTTTATTTTTGATTTTTCTTTTTGCCCAGATATTAGCAATCCATACGGCAAGAAGAAGAATAAATCCAGCATTCAACCCTTGGAACATAGGAGTAGGGATAAGATATCCCATTAACATTCTATCCGTTTTTGTTTCCGTGTAAACACTCATCAAACCACCAGCTTGTTCAAATGCACCCCAGAAAACAATTACAATTAAGAATGACAATAAAAGAACTAAGAAACGATCTTTCATAATCTTGCTTTCAAGATTTTGATAAATCATCATCATCATACCTGTAACAAATGACAAGAATATAAATAGAGCACCGTAGCCCCAGTGGTCAACACCTTCAAATGTGAATCCTGCGTAAATTGATAAAGCTAATAGTACCAAAACGATACCTAAGTGCATTGGTGATTTTATCAGGTTTCCAAACAATTTTGGGATAGAGACATCGTCTTTCTTTTGTTCCAATGTTGGTTTGTTTCCAACATGCTCCAAATGTTTATGTCCCATTATATATACTACCAAACCAAATAACATGGCTATACCTGCCATTCCAAATCCGGCATGCCAACCCCATTTAGCAACTACTAGTCCAATAAATGATGTAGCTAATAGTGATCCAAGGTTAATTCCGATATAAAAAATACTGAATCCTTTATCTCTTCTTTCATCACCAGGTTCATACAAGCCACCAACCATAGTTGAAATATTTGGCTTCAAACAACCTACACCAACTACAATTAAACCAAGTCCTGTAAAGAATGCCCACGTTTCTTCGATAGCTAGTGTTCCGTGTCCAAGAACCAAAATACTGGCACCGAGCATTACAGTTTTTTTCTGTCCAAGTACCTTATCGGCGAGAATACCTCCAGGAATGGAAATAACATATACAAGCATAACATACCATCCATAAAGTTGGTAAGCTTCAAGATCAGTCCAACCTAATCCAGGTCCATTTTCACTGCCCGCAGTTGCAATCATGTAGATTACCAAGATGGCACGCATTCCATAATAGGAGAATCGTTCCCACATCTCTGTCAAAAATAATACGAACAATCCTTTTGGATGGCCGAAAAGCATATCCTTGTTTTCCATATTTGTTAGTTTGTTAATTGATATATGAATAAGAAATGGAAAACCTATAAATTATAGGTTTTCCATTATAAATGAAGTCATTTTTGTAAATAGGTGTAAACGTGTATTCCCATTGTTTCCACCATAAATCCCATGGTTCTTGTCTGGGTAGATAGCCAAATCAAAGTCTTTGTTGGCTGCAACAAGTGCATTGATCAATTCCATTGTATTTTGGTAATGTACATTGTCATCTGCTGCCCCATGAACTAAAAGGTATTTACCTTTTAATTTCTCCACATGATTGATAGGGGAGTTATCCTCGTATCCATCATTGTTTTCTTGTGGCGTTCTCATGTATCTCTCAGTATAAATAGAATCGTAATATTTCCAATTGGTTACTGGAGCAACAGCTATTGCAAGCTTGAAGATATCATTTCCTTTAAATAAACAGTTAGATGACATAAATCCTCCATAAGACCATCCTTGAATACCAATTCTATTACCATCTATATAAGGTAGAGAGGCTAAGTATCTATTAGCAGACATTTGATCTTTTGTTTCAATGTCTCCTAAGTTCATATAAGTACATTTCTTAAAATCACGACCTCTAGCACCTGTACCTCTATTATCGAAACAGGCAACAATGTATCCTTTTTGTGCCAATAGGTGGTACCACATAAGGTTTGAGCCTCCCCAAGAATCAGTTACTTGTTGTGATCCAGGACCACCATATAAGTACATTAAAACTGGATACTTTTTATTTGGATCAAAATTGGCCGGTTTTATCATCCAACCATTCAATTGAACATCTTCTTTTGTAGTAAAGCTGATGAATTCTTTTTGTGAGATAGTTAGATCATCCAATGTTTTTACCAAGCGATTGCTGTTTTTTAGTTCTTTTACCAACTGACCATTCGCTTTTCTTAGGGTAATTAAATTTGGAGTATTTGCGTTTGAATAAGTATTGATGAAATAAGAGAAGTCATTGCTAAACATGGCAGTATTAGTACCTGTATTAACACTTATCTTTTTCTTCTTTTTCCCTTTGATATTGATACTATAAACAGCTCTTTTCAAAGGAGATTCTTCAGAAGATTGGTAGAAAAGTGTTTTGCTTTTTTCATTGTATCCATAGAAATTGGTTACTTCCCAATTACCTTTTGTGATTTGTCTTATTTCTTTTCCTTGAAGGTTGTAAAGGTAGATATGATTAAATCCTGATTTTTCACTTGACCAGATAAAGTACTTTCCTCCGTTCAAAAATCTTAAATTATCATGAACATCTACATAAGCAGCATCTGTTTCAGTGAAAATAGTATTGGCATCTCCTGTGTTAGCATTAACTAAGATGAAGTCTAAGTTATTTTGGTGGCGATTCAATCTTTGTACACTTAAGGTATTCACATCCTTTGTCCATTGGATTCTTGGGATATAAAAATCTTCCTCAACAGCAACTTTCGCATTTGTACTTTTGGCTGTCTCTAAATCATAAATCCAAATTGATACATTTGCATTGTCCTCTCCACATTTTGGATATTTAAATGTGTACTGGCTTGGGTACAATTGGTTGTGATACAAGTCCATCGAGAAAACTGGAACCTCAGATTCGTCAAATTTGTAATAGGCAATTTTAGTTCCATTGCTATTCCATTGGAATCCTTTATCAAATGCAAATTCCTCTTCATAAACCCAGTCGGTAGCACCATTTATAATTTCATTGTACTTACCATCTAGGGTTATTTGAGTCTCTTTGTTTGATTCTAAATCTTTTATAAAAAGATTGTTTTCACGAACAAAGGCAACCATATTTGCATTAGGAGAAAAGGTAGCTAATCGTTGTTTCCCTTCGGATAGACGATTCGTTGATTTAGACTCCCTATTGTAGATATAGTATTCAGATTTTGATGAGTGACGGTATATTGATTCAGTATTTACAGGCAACATCACCTTGTCTTCATTCGAGCTAAATGAATAACCAGTGAAAGCTAGGTTATTGACATCTTCTGAAGAAAAAATAGTGGAAACTTGTTCAAAATCAGCATAGCTGTATTTTTCAACGGTTCTTCCTCCTGAACTATTATTATTGATCATAGAGAAATGACGCCCGTCATTCATGGAATTGACTCCCCAGATATTATCTTGGCGATAGCTTCCATTTTTCCAAATGTCTTCTAATGTTATTGTTTCTTGCTGAGCCAAGGTCACAGTTTGAACCAGACATAGGGAAATGAAAATAATCTTCTTTAACATTTTTTCAAATTTAATAAAGGGAGGTTTTTTTAATCAATCATGCTAAAATATGAAAAAATCCTAATGAATAGGCATTCTAAGACCAAAAATGGAAACACTATTTTAGTATAAAATTGACTTTCATAATGTTTATCTTTTTAGCACCTCAGTAGTTTAGATGTATTGGAGCTAATTGATCAAATTAAAAATAAATTTCATAAGCTTTATTAAGTTGAATTGACTGTAATTTTCTATTTGTTAAAAGAATAGTTCGGTAATATTAGCTACCTTTATAAGTGCTTGTATTTCAGCTCTGTATAATTTATATTTTTAAGTTGAGATATATGTTAATTGAATAAAACTGTCAATTTAAATTAGATTATTATGAAAGGTTTAATTACAAAAGGATACCGCTTATTACTTTTGATAAGCTTTGTATTTCAATTCTCCACAATATCAGGGCAAAATGAAAAGGTGATCAAAGTTGCAGATGATATTTATTGTTTCCTAGGGCCTCAAGGCTACAATACATTGTTTTTGGTAACAGACAAGGGAATTGTTGCCATAGATCCGATCAATCCAAATCATGCAGAGGGTTTTTTAAAATCTATAAGGGAAACAAGTACAAAACCTTTGAAATATCTGCTTTATAGTCATAATCATTGGGACCATGCTTGTGGTGGAGAAATTTTTGAGAAGGAGGGTATTCGTAGTCTTATTCATTATGAGGCTATGGAGTGGATGAAGGAAAATCCACATAAAGACTTGAGAATTCCAGATAAAAGTTGGGTAGGATCATTAAAGAAAATGAATTTTGGAAATATAAAACTTGAAATGCATTATATGGCAAATAGTCATGGCTTGGGTATGACAGTATTCTATTTTCCAAAGGAGAAGTTGATATATATATCAGACCTGATTACTCCGGAGAGAGTTATGTTTAGTATAGTTCCTGATTTTAATATAGGTGGTACAGTCCGCGCAATTAAAAAAATTGAGGCACTTGATTTTGAAACAGTAATTTTCTCTCATGGACGTTTCAAAGGTGATCGTACAGATGTGCAGCAGGGACGTGAATATATTCAAGATGTTCAAGCAGCAATTAAGAAGGAATTTGAGAAGGGGACTAACTTTATGGAAATTCCTGCAAAAATTCGCTTACCAAAATATGAACATTGGGCTATGTACAATGAATGGCTAAGTCTCAATGTATGGAGAATTATGTTAGACATGTATATGGGACCATATCCATGGAGATATGAGCCGAGTCTGCAGCAGCCAGCTTTTGAATAGTTATTTTGATGCCACTCCAGTAATCATAGTATTGTGCATATTATTACCCATAGGATAACTTATATGATCTGTTGCACCATTTGGAATACTTCCAATTAGTGGTTTCAAAAGGAAAGGTGCTGTTGAATTATCTGGATCGGGTTCTATGGAGATCACTGCAGTTGATCCAGAAAGATCTAATGGGAATACCAATCCATTAGGTGGATTAAATAAAAAGTCTTCACCAGGGAATGGCGGGGATGCTAAATTTGCTCCGTACCTGTTGTGATCGTCTTGTTCCATTACTTTTGTGAAAGTCCCTGTACTTACAGGAATATTATCAATAACTACCCAACCTTCATACTTCCAGCCTGAAGTAAGACTTGGGATTGATAAGCTCGGATTTGGACCTGCTGGGTTTAACCACCAAATACCACTATTCTCATCCTTACCATCTCCATTGGTTGGAGTAGCAAGTATAAATGTCCCTTCAGAGGAAAGGAAGTCTGTATTAAATGCACTGGAATGGTCTATTGAAAGATTTGCTACATTTCCACTGAAGCTACCACCTATAATATGTGTTTGGCTCGCCGAAGGATCGTTATCAGGTTGTGGTTCTATTGTAAGTACAAAGGACGTAGCTGCATTCAATCTTTCTGCATCAACAAGAAATAGATTCTTTGATGCCTTGCCGTCTTCATCAATTTTAAATATTCCAGTAGAATAAGATTTTCCATCTACAATGATCCAACCTTCATAAACATAACTATAACCCAAATTGGGTAGTCCATCAAATTGTAAATCCAATTTACTGAATTCACTTCTTTCTGGTGTAACATCAAATTCTTCACTACAGGAACATAGTGCCAATAGGCTGAATAAAAGGAGGGACTTCACTATAATATTTTGATTAGTTTTCATGATAATCGAAATTAAGACAAGGGAATGCCAGCTCCAATGTCGGTAAGGTGAAATGTTGAATATGAGTTAACTATAAAATTAATTATTTTTGACTTAAGTTACTAGTAATTAAGTGTTTAATCTGTATTTTTGTTACTGAGATAATTGTTGATACAATGCTAAAATCAAGATATTTAAATTCTATTTTTATTATGAATAAATGGATTGAAAGATAATTATTTGCTGGAACAGTTATTGGCATTGAGATTGCTCAATAATTGGAATATTTAATTGGTGTAAAATATCAAAACCGATTGATAATAAGTGGTTTAAGCCTTGTTAATAATTAAAATTTAGACTAATTTTATTGTATTCCCTATATAGGTCTATATGATACAAAGAAGCTATTGTATCAAACACTTTATATATTAATTGATGAATATTGTGTTATGGACAAAAATGTATTTGACACGCTGTCAGAAGCTATTAATAGCTTGACAAAAGAAGGTTTTACAGAGGATTTTAGAGCCGAAGAGGATGGGGTACTAGCCTTATATTCTAAGAAAATGTACCAGCCATCGGAATTGAGAATTATTAAAAATTATCGTTTTGATTGTTTAACAAATCCTGGTGATGAGTCTGAGTTGTTTGCAATTGCCGCTATTGATGGTTTAAAAGGGACATTATTAATGTCGTATAGTGCAGACCATTCTCACAATGTAGAAATGATTCGATTGATTAGGGAATTGTAAAAAATTATTCTTGTTTAAATGGAAAAAGCTCATCTATATATATAGATGAGCTTTTTTTTTGTAGCGAGAGGCAGATTCGAACTGCCGGCCTCATGAGTATGAATCATGCGCTCTAACCAACTGAGCTACCTCGCCGTTTGGTGAATAAATTCACCTTAGTTGGTTCTGGTAATATTAATCAAGTATACACTTTTGTAGCGAGAGGCAGATTCGAACTGCCGGCCTCATGAGTATGAATCATGCGCTCTAACCAACTGAGCTACCTCGCCTTGATTGCGGTGCAAATATAGGTCAAACTTTTCCATGATTGCAAGCCCTGAAGGATTTTTTTTTATCCCTTTAATATAGGCTCTTCAGGATCAAAAAAATAGCTTTGAAAATTACTTATATATTGATCTTTTTTCGAAAAAAAATAGACGTTTTAATTGTTCCCAAAATAATCGTCAAGTATTTCCTGAATCATATTTGGAGTAAGAGATTTATTTTTGAAACCTGAAATCTCCTTCATTTTCGCTGCTTTTTCTCTTTCCTGATTGTTCAGAGAAGTGGTTAGCATGATGATGATAATTTTTCCTTTATGCGTTTCTGGAAGTTTTCTGTATTCTTCAAGGAAATCCCATCCCGACATTCTAGGCATATTGATATCAAGAAGGATAAGATCAATCTCAGGAAAACTTTCCAAATAATCATATTTTCCAGTACATGTAAGAAACTCTAAAGCTTCTTTGCCATCGTTAACTACAAATATTTCTTCCGCACACTCGGTACGCTTTAAAACATGTTTATGCAGAAAATTCGTTGGTTCATCATCATCTATTAATAGTACACCTTTCAGTTTGGTATTCATATTAGTCATATTTTGTGGGGAGGAGTCAAATGTACTAACTTTGAATGGAAAAATAAAAGGTTGAACCTACGTTTGGTTCTGATTCTACCCAAATATTTCCATTATGTAGTTCTGCTATTCTTTTACAATGAGCTAAACCTATACCAGTTCCTTCGTATTCCTGTCTATTATGAAGACGGTGGAAGATTTCAAATATTTTATCAATGTATTGTTTTTCAATTCCTATTCCATTATCTGACACACTAAATATCCATCTGTTCTTTTTGTATTCTGCTTTGATTTCTATTTCTGGTTTTGTCCCCTTTTTCCTGAATTTAATGGCATTGTTAATCAAGTTTTGTAACAATTGCTTCAACTCAACTTTATAAGCATTAAAAGCAGGTAAATCACCAATTGTTATTTTTGCTTCTGTATCATTGATTAATGCCGTTAAATCCTCAATAACATCTTGAGCTAGTGTATTACAATTTACTGGTTCAATCTTTTTTTCTCTTCCTATTCTTGTATGATCTAAGAGTGATTTAATTAATTCACTCATTCTAGATGAGCTATGTGATATATAGGACAAGTATAATTTCCCGTGTTCATCTAAATTTTCAGCATATTCTTCTTCAAATAGACCAATAAAACTATTGATAGTTCTTAATGGTTCTTGTAGATCATGAGATGCTATATAAGTGAAGCGTTCTAAGCCTTTATTTTGTGCTAATAGTTTTTTGTTGATGAATCGAAGTTCTCTCTGTGATGCCTGTACCATCTTAGCATGATTGGTAGCATGTGTAGTTCTTTTTTTTAGGTCAAGAATAGTGTGCCAGCCAGATTTAACAACAATATATACAAATATTGATACCAATAGGAAGAGAGCACCAATAGCGATGTGTAAAAAGCTGGCTTCTTGTTGCCAGATCAAATAAGCAGTTCCCAAATAACCAAAAAAGAAAACGACCATGAGAATAAATAATATTCGCCATTTACGGTGGTAATTTAACTCAACAATCAATTCCATGATTTTTCTTGTGCCTGCAATGGCCATCAATAGAATAATAGCCCCAAGAATAATTAATGAAAAAGTTACAATGATAAGTATGCTCATCTATAGCTTAAAATTACATTTTGGTTTTTACTTGTTTTGATATGGTTATAACCGTTTTTGAAGACAGATAAAAATAGGGATTTTTTGATAATATTCTTCCTTTAACATTACAAAATATATAATTGAATCTAATTATAATTAAAATGAAAAAAGGCAAGTTCATTATGAACTTGCCTTTAATAATATTAATCAAATTGCTTTAAATCATGCCCCAACTTATGTTTTTTGGCATGAAGATAATCCCAATTGTATTTGTTACTAGTTATCTCTAGTTCAACATTAGAAACGATTTCTAGACCATAACCCATTAAACCACTTCGCTTTTTTGGATTGTTAGTCATTAGTTTCATTTTATGAACATTGAGATCATGTAATATTTGAGCTCCTACGCCATATTCACGTTCATCCTCTTTAAATCCAAGTTTTAAATTAGCTTCTACGGTATCGTATCCTTGCTCTTGAAGTTTATAGGCTTTCAGTTTATTAACCAATCCAATACCTCTACCTTCTTGATTCATATAGACTATAACACCTTTTCCTTCTTTTTCCACCAATTGCATTGCGGTATGTAACTGAGGCCCGCAATCACATCTGCAAGAACCAAAGATATCACCAGTCATACATGATGAATGTACTCTAACTAAAATTTCCTCATCAGAATTCCATTCACCTTTGTGAATTGCTAAATGATTTCTTCCAGTATTAACTTGTTTGTAAGCTGTCAACATAAATTGTCCATGATCAGTAGGAAGTTGAACGGTTTCAATACGTTCAATTAAACTTTCCTTTTGCATTCTATAGCTGATCAAATCTTCAATACTGATGATTTTCAGGTCGTACTTTTTAGCGATCTCCATCAATTGAGGAAGTCTTGCCATAGTACCGTCTTCATTCATAATTTCTACAATTACTCCTGAAGGGTCTAAACCTGCTAACCTCGAAAGGTCGATAGCCGCTTCGGTATGTCCAGATCTTCTCAGTACACCTCCATTTCTCGCTTTTAGTGGGAAAATATGCCCAGGTCTAGATAAATCATCAACTTGGGTGTTTTTGTCAACTAAGGATAAAATGGTTTTAGCTCTATCTGAAGCAGAAATACCTGTTGTTACTCCATCACCTATTTTATCAACGGATACAGTAAATTGCGTTTGATTTGGATCTGTATTTCTACCAACCATCAAATCAAGTCCTAATTCTTCACAACGTTCCTCTGAAAGGGGAGTACAAATCAATCCACGACCGTGAGTAGCCATGAAGTTAACCGTTTCCGCAGTGATGAGTTCAGCAGCACAAACAAAGTCACCTTCATTTTCACGATCCTCATCATCAACAACAATGACAATCCTTCCTGCTTTTATATCTTTTAACGCCTCGTCTATTGTGTTTAATTGACTATGCATATCTTTTTTCTTTGTTTTGGCAAATTTAAGAATTAATCTTTGTTTAATTCTATTTATAGGATACCTTAATTTAATTATAGGTGTACAAATAGAAAATTAATGGATTTCTTCTAGAATCCAATTTTTCTATTTATTTCTTGATCATCGGAAGTCATGATATTGACCCCTAGCTTCTTCCCAATTACATCGTGCATTCGTTTTTCACTATCACCAAAACGTCCATCAGCAACTGCAATATCTCTAATATTCGAAAGTAATTCTTTCTTATTATCCTGAGTTAAGTCTTTAAGTTGTCCCAATTGAGTGGCAATTTCAAGTAAAGTCTGATATTTTTCATTTTCAGATTCTATACCATTATACCACTGTGTAGTCTCCTCCAAAATTTGATTAAAAAGAGAGATATTGGTAAAATCAACCTTGAACCATTTTGCGGAATTCTTTTGAATTTCGGCATATTCCGAATCAGTGATTTTACCATCTGTAAGATGAGCAAAACCAATATAAAGGAAATTGATTAAATGGAAAGGGGTTATTCTGTCGGCCTTCATAAAAAACTAATTTTGTGCTACCCAAATATACCATTTCTTTAATTACATTTGTTGTCCTATCGATAGATATATAGTGCAATGAAAAAAATAGAAACTGGCTTTAAAGGCCTATACCTCTTAGAACCAGTTGTTTTTGGTGACGATCGAGGTTATTTTTATGAGTCATGGAATGAAAGTCTTTTTAAAAAACTGGAAATACCTCATGTTTTTAAACAAGATAATCAGTCTAAATCAGTCAAAAACGTTTTACGAGGTTTGCATTTTCAGAAAGCTCCCTTTGCTCAAGCTAAATTAGTTCGGGTGGTAAACGGTGCTGTTTTGGATGTGGTTGTTGATCTTCGGCTTGGTTCCCCAACTTACGGTAAATCATTCTCAGCTGTTTTAAGTGAAAAAAATAAGACACAAATGTTTATTCCAGAGGGATTTGCACATGGTTTTTTAACTTTAGAGGATAATACTGTTTTTAGTTATAAATGCAGTAATTTCTACGATAAGGATTCTGAAGGATCTATTCGATGGGATGATGAAGATCTGGCTATTGATTGGCAATTAACAGGAAAGCCTATTTTGTCGGATAAGGATGCTATTGCACCTCTTTTTAAGGATTTTAAAAGTCCATTTAAATATTAATTGATTATGTTGACCTCAAATAATACTATCAACTGCAATGGGCAATTAATCGACTTTGAGCGCCCTAAGGTCATGGGTATTGTCAATTTAACCCATGATTCTTTTTATGACGGGAACAAATACAACAAGGATGAACTGTATTTACACCTTATAGAAAGACATTTGTTAGAAGGTGCAGACTTCATTGATATCGGTGCAATCTCGTCTAGACCAGGTGCAGATATTTTGGATTTTAACGAAGAACAAAAACGGTTATTTACTAATCTAGAAAAGATTATAGATAGATTTCCTGAAGCCATATTATCTGTAGATACCTTCAGGTCGGAAATTGCAAAAGGAGCTATTGAGAGAGGGGCATCTATAATTAATGATATTTCTGCTGGTGATCTGGATGTTAAAATGTTTCCTACAATTGCGGAGCTTCAAGTACCCTATATTATGATGCATATGAGAGGAACTCCTATAGATATGCAAAAGAATGTGAGGTATGATCATTTAATAGATGAAATTGTTAGTTACTTTTCAGATAAATTAAATAAATTACACCTATTAGGCGTGAATGACATTATTCTTGATCCTGGATTTGGATTTGGGAAAGATATCATTGACAATTATGAAATTTTGAAAAAGCTCTCTATTTTTGATTTATTCAAAAAAATATTGCTTGTTGGTGTATCAAGAAAATCAATGTTTCAGAAACACTTTAATATCACAGCAGAAGAGGCTTTGAATGCTACGAGTGCAGCACATATGGTAGCACTTAGAAACGGTGCAAAGATATTGAGAGTACATGATGTGAAGGAAGCCAAGCAATGTATAGAAATAGACTTTTTAACACAATAGAAATAGGTTGAATATATTCGATTTTAAAATATTGGACTTTATAGATATTGTCCTTGTCAGTTTTCTGATTTACCAAATTTACAAACTAGTAAAAGGTACAGCCGCAATAAAAATTTTGCTAGGTGTTGGTGCTTTATATCTTATTTGGAAATTGGTTGAGGCACTTGATATGCAATTGTTGAGTGAGATTCTGGGACAGTTTATTGGGGTAGGAGTCATTGCATTAATTGTTGTATTTCAACAAGAAATTAGAAAATTCCTTTTAATGATTGGGAATACTTCCTTTCGAAACAGAAAAGAGTTTTTATTAGGAATATCACAAAAAGAAGCTTCTAGAAAGAAATTTTATATGGAGCTCATTTTGGAGGCCGTAGAAAAGTTGTCAAAAACAAAAACGGGGTCTCTTATTGTACTTCAAAGAGAATCTGATCTTAGTTTTATAAGAGGAAGTGGTAAGGAATTAGATGCTACTATTTCCTCGGCATTGATTGAGAGTATATTCTTTAAAAATAGCCCTTTACATGATGGAGCAGCGGTAATCGCTAATAATAGAATTCTATCTGCTAGTTGCATTCTTCCCGTAAGTGAACGCCAGGATCTTCCTTTTGGATATGGAATGAGACATAGAGCAGGCTTGGGATTAACAGAAAGCACAGATGCTGTAGTTATCATTGTTTCAGAAGAAAGAGGTAGTATCTCTTTTTGTCATGACGGTAAATTGAAATATAATATTAGTCTAGATAACTTGCGAAAACTAATTCTTTGATTCTATTGGATATCATGTCCTTCTATAGATTCCCTTATTCTTTTATAGTCAGTCGTTTATATTTTTTGGAATAGTATTTGAAAATTACTGTTTGGATATAAAATGATTGATTATGAAAAAAGAAGTATTCTTTAAAAAATCCTATCTCCTTTTTGGTTTACTAATGGTTTTACTAACCAGTTGTGAAATTCACATTGATGACAATAGTGATCACGTACATGATAATGTAAGTGGTACATGGACTTTTGATCAGGTATTATTAGATTATGGAAATAATACTGTGAATATATCCGCGGATTATTACGACTATAAATTGGATCTTTACACTGATGGCTTCGCCAGATTAAAAGATAGAAATACTGGACAGGCTCTTACAGGATCATGGGAAGTATACCTGGATAGTGGACATGGTAGTCAATCAGATTATCATTTTGAATTACACCTTTCCGATTCTTTTTCTGGTGAACAGTTTGACATTAATGGATTCAATTTTGATATAAGTGGCAGCTTCATGTATTTCGATGAGGAATATGACGGCGACTATTACGCATATAGATTACAGCGATACTAAATTATTTTATTTTTTCTTTCAGAGGATTGGCCTCATTTTACACTGTTAAAATTAGTGTAAAATGAGGCTTTTCTATGCGTACTAATTCTATATTGAGTAATATTGACGAGCTAAAATAGAAAGCAACTATGTATTTAAAGTGGATTGTAATTTCCTTGCTTGTTTTGGGTTTTGAGTGGTATGCTTATCAAGCCATTAAAACAATTACCAAAACCCCTGTTATTTTGGGACTATACCTCCTTGTTTGTGTAGGTACCTTGATTTATTTTTTTCACGGACTATTACAATTTGATAGAAGAATAGGAGTTACTAGGGACAGTTTACAAGCTATGGGGGCTTTGTTCTTATTGATAGTTCCTCAATTGATTTTGATTGTATTTATGTTGTCAGAGGATATCTCAAGAATATTCATTGCCTCTTTTAAATATATAAAGGAAACTATTTATCCATCTGAAAGCACGGTTGCCTATTTCCCTGATCGTAGAGCCTTTGTTAGTAAATTGGCCTTGGGCATAGCTGCTATACCATTAGCCGGTATGATTCATGGAATTTTAAAAGGGAAATATAATTTTAGAGTACTGAAGCACACCTTGTATTTTGATGATTTACCTGAATCATTTGATGGTTTTACACTTACTCAAATATCTGATGTTCATTCTGGAAGTTTTGATATAACTGAGAAGATCGATTATGCTATGGATTTAATCAACGAGCAGGATAGCGATTTATTGGTATTTACAGGTGATTTGGTGAATAATAAAGCGGAAGAAATGGAACCATGGATTTCAACCTTTCAAAAATTGAAAACACCAAAATTTGGTAAGTACTCCATTCTTGGAAATCATGATTATGGTGATTATATCAATTGGGATAGTCAACAAGATAAATTGAATAACCTAAATGCATTAAAAGATATGCATGGTAAAATTGATTTCAATTTATTATGTAATGACCAAGTTACCTTAGTTAATGGAACAGATAAGATATCGTTGATTGGTGTAGAGAACTGGGGACATCGATTCAAAAAAAAGGGGGACTTGAATAAGGCGACCGGGGAACTATCCGATAAAGATTTTAAAATATTACTCTCTCATGACCCTTCCCATTGGGAGCATGAGGTTAAAACTCATGATTCTAATTATCAATTAACATTAAGTGGTCATACACATGGATCACAATTTGGAATTGAAATCCCAGGTTTTATCAAATGGAGTCCGGTTCAATATATGTATAAATATTGGGGAGGACTTTATGAAGATTTTGGTAAATATCTTTATGTAAATCGTGGATTTGGTTTTCATGCCTTTCCTGGTCGGGTAGGGATGTGGCCAGAAATTACCGTTTTGGAATTGAAAAGAAGAGTAGTTTAATAGTTTGTCAACTTCCATCTGACTATTAATATCAATCAGAATAGTACGAAATATTAAATCCCGCAAGATATCATTATCAAGCGGGATTTCTTTAATCTACAGTATGCTCTATAAATTGCAGTAATGTTCTTCTTTCATTTGTTGTTATGACTTTTATTTGTTCTTGAATAGTCTCAAACCTATTCAAAAGTTCTTTATCATTACTTTTTCGTACTGGGCCTTCATCTATTATTTCAAGTAAAAGTTGATGAAAATAAATTCCTGCATCTGATGTATAACTGGAACTGATTGTTTGGAAGCGATTCATTCTTTCAATTTGTTGGGTTGTGACTTGTATGAAAAAGTCTGCATTGTGACCTTCCCCACATGCACAAGAAGGAAAACCGCCATAACAAGTACACAATGCACCTCCACCACCATTGGTAATTGTACCTTGGTCACATGTGGCTGAGCAACTGCCAAAAAAGCAATCTGCCTTACATTCAATAGTCGCCTCCAAAAATGGGATATCGTTTGCTTGTAAATACCAAAGTGAACTGAGCACCATAAGAACAAAAATGATAAAAATCTTAATTGTATTTTTCATTGGTCTAATTGATTTTTTTAATCCTAATTGAAATGATCAATTGGGCACATTATTAATTATATTGAATTTATATTTGTCATTAAATTAAGTCTAAATCCTTATTTTCCCTACTGTTACTGGGGCTTTTTTCTTTTAGAGGATAGTCTTTGATTTCATCAATGTTGTGAGAATTAGCATAGTCATTTTAGTCAATTGTTAGATTGAATAGAATTGTATAAATTTGGATTTAAGTAATATAAATCTGATTGTTATGAAATATTTTTTTCTTTATATAAATGTAATTTTTATAATTTTTTCATCTTCTGCTCAAATTGAATACGCCTTATTTCCTCATGATAGTTTAAAGTTTGCTAGTGAAAATTATGAATTTCCTTTAGTCAAGGATTCCATTATTGTTGAAGACGGAATCAGTAATTATTATTTGGCACCCACGTATAATTTTGATCTTAATAATCCTGAACAAGATGCATTCCTTAATTATGATTTTGATACAATCCAAAATTCCGCGATTTACTGGAAGCTTGCGAATTGGTTTGGGGATAGTATTTCATCGGATTCTATAGGTAATTATACTTTTGAGAATAGAGCAGGGCAATTGTTTGAAATAAGGTCAAAAGCAACTCTTGGTGAAATATGGAATTTGGTAGAATTTGAGAATGGTGACTATATTGAGGCTCAAGTAGATTCATTGGTTATAGGTAATACAATTGACAATAGCGATACTACAAAATATATTAGTTTAACAAAGCTTGATTCTTTCCAGACAGTAATAGTTGGTGATATTAATGAACAGGCATTGGTAATTGGTCAAAATAGTGGTTTGGTTGCTTCACCTGGTTTTTTTGAATATCCATACCGATTGGAATATTATCAATCGAATGGATTTATATTGGAAGAAACTCCTATTGAAGAAACTAATCGATATAAGGTTTGGAATATGGAAATTGAGGATGAATTTCATGTGATGGAAGATCACCATTATTGGTATGAATCAGAACAATTAAAAATTGTGATTACTGATAAATATTGGGATCCATTAAATCATAAATTTACTTACCATAAACACATTAGTACAAGGTCATATGGTCCAATTTATGACGTGGATAGTAATTATGTTTTGGGTTATTCTGTAGATGAGTCTGATGTGGTAGAAACCATAAGTTTGGACGAATACAAGTTTTTGGATTCTGCTCTATTGGGTAATTCTAGTTTTGGACCTAGTGGAGAATATTCTGTAAATTATGCAAAAGCAAAATTTAATGAAGATTTTTTTTATATAGGCCAACAAATAAGTAGCTATGAGGAAAACAATAATTTTTGGTATATGTATTGGATGATACAAGATCCTTGGAACCCACACTATTTAGATAGATATATTGAAGGTTGCGGTGGGGGATATATCAATCATCATGTTAATTTTATACTGGATGAACAATACACTATTTATCAACTCGATTATTACAAAAAAGGTGACCTAACTTGGGGTAATCCATACAATATCGGATTAGAAGAAATTGCTGAGGAAACAATAAGTCTATATCCAAATCCTACAAAAGGGGAGTTCACTGTTCACTTAGATGATGAATATGAAAATATAGATATTAATATTTATAATTCTCTAGGACAGAAAGTACAGACCATGCAATTGGAAAATCAACAAATTATTGACCTACGACTAGAGGGTAGTGCAGGTTATTATATGGTTGAAATTATACTTAACAATCAGTATATCGTTAATAAACGCATTATAAAACGTTCTTAATTCGTGTTTACATATAATTTTTACATTGAATACTTGGTATTAATAGGAAAATGCTTAAATTAACATATCAAAGTATAAAATTAAAATCACCAACGTTTCTGTGGCCTTGGTGATATCCTATTATTAGTTATAAAATTAGTATTATGTTAGAGAACGTGAAGACTAAATTCTTTTGTGAAAAAGAGTTTTGGTATATCATCGAGTTGTTTGATTGGCAATTTGTTGGTAATGATGAAAAGGTGATGAGCTCGGCAGTAGATTATTTATCAAAGAAATCTGAGGACAGCATCGAGTTATTTGAAAAGAAATTGAACGATAAATTAAAAGTACTTGAAAACTGTTTTCGGTACGAAGATGTGGGAAAAAAGGATCCTGAAATTAAGGTATTACTTCAAAATGAATCGAAGTATTTTCATATCCGTAGTGCCATTTTAGCAGCTGGAAAAAAGTATTATGAATCTGTATTGAACAATCCTATAAAGATAAAGGAGAATGCAGAATTTAAAGCATTGAAAATAATATGTTCCATAGCATTGAAAAGAAAACAGTCAGGTTTTTCTAATGCTTCTTGAAATAAAAAAAGCTTGTAGTTTAACTACAAGCTTTTTTCGTTTTTAACTATTTTCTTTTGGTTTCAATTTTTTACTATTATCCTTGTATTGACGCTCAATTAATATCCTTCTAGGATCTATGGCAGCTCTCGCTGGAAGACTATCTACAGTAAAACTGATCTTCATTTTTTCTTGATCAATTTTAATTCTTTTATGGAATAGAAGTTTTTCTTCTTCATCGTCAGCATAGACGCCTACATCAACCCAATCGTTAATAGAAACATGTGTTTCCTTACCAATGGTATCCGATTTGATTTTATAGGATTCAATATCCATTTCCACAAGATATTGTTCATTGTTTAACTTTTCATATTGGGCATCCTTTAATCTGAAATCATATAAAGTAATATCCTTGAACCAATCTTGTATTAGGTACTGTAAACTATCTGGTACCATTGGTTCCAAAATTTCAATGAAGTCTAAACTAGTTGGATACTTACCATCTGTATAAGCATATTGATTCAAGAATTGTTTCATGGCGTTATTAACAGTTATTTCACCAATATAATCTTGCAATGCGTAAAGAATTAAACTTCCTTTTCCATAGTGTATATAAGCTTGGTTTTCTACTTTATATAAAGGCACTTCTTTCTTTCTTTCAGAACTTCTTCCACTCAGATATCTATTGAAATTATATTTCAAAAATTCTTTCATCTGCATATCATCAGAATTTTGTTTCATTACCATCAATGAAGAATATTCTGAAAAACTTTCCGTCAGCATGGTCGCCCCTTGCATATTTGCAGATACTTCTTGATGCGCCCACCATTGATGAGCCATTTCATGTGCGATAACTGCATTTATTATATTATTGTCTTCGTTTTCAAAATCAATAATAAAACCAAGAGACTCTGAATATGGCATCGTTCCAGGAAATGCTTGAGCAAAGCTACTGTACCTTGGAAATTCTATTATCCTAGATTGTTTATGGTAATAGGGGCCAAAGTTTGTAGTATAATAGCTTAAAGAGCTTTGAATGGCATCCAACATCATCTCTATATTATATGGATGTTTATTAGAATAATAGACTTCTAGATCTATACCATTCCATTTCCTTCTTGCTACTTCATACTCAGCAGAAATAAAAGAGTAAAAATTTTGTGAAGGATGATCCACCTTATAATAATAATGATTTCTCCCTGCCTCTGACCATTCCTTGAGTAATGAACCTGGGGCTATAGCTATTTGATCATCTGAAGTTGAAATATAAGTTTCTACATTTACCCAATCAGATCTTCCATCTGTAAGATAATTTACTCGACATTTATTTGAGCAACTAGCTTCCAACTTTGGCATCCTTTCTTTTGGTGCTAAATCGTACTTTTTTCTTGTCGATTTATCATTTAGTTCATATTGTGTGCTATACCCAATTTGTGGAAGGATTTGGAAATTATTAAGAAATGTACCGTTTTCCACAATTTGTGTATTTCCTCTTGTGTTTTCAAATCCCTTTGTAATGTATTTAGTTTGAATATTGATACGCAAACTATCCATTGGGTAAAGTGGTTTGTCTAGAGCGAATTTCCAATAACCAAAAGTGGAATCTTCTGAAACTAAATGACCATTTTCAATAGTGATAATTGGTTGCCAATCCTCATCTATGGTATAGTGGATACTATCAATAATTTCATTTGTTTTATTGACTAATTGCATATCTGCATCCACCATAACATCTCTCTGGTGAGGAAATAAATCTACCTTGTATTGAACATCTGTAATGGTAGGTATTGCCATAGTTGCATACTGTTTGTACTTTTTTTCATAATCAGCACGCATTTGTTCTACAACATCTGAGTTCAAATACTCATTCAATATTTGTGTATTATAATAGGTAAATGCTCCTACAGAAATCCAACTGATAAAAAATACACCAATAATTATCTTATAGGGTTTAGTTGTTGTTTTACTTGCCGTTTTCATTCTAGACAATAGGGATCCAGCATTTCCTCGAATCCAAACTGTTCCTGCTAAAAGCAATAATATAGATGCAAATAAAATCCAATAGGCATTGAACCAATAAGCGCCTGTTAAACCAGGCCCAAATCCATTCATGTCTGAATAGGTGATGCTTGGTCTAGATCCAAAATCTAATAAATTGGTAGAGATATCCATTACAGATAATATTGTACCTGAAACAAAGAAGAAAAGGATAGAAGCAAAATAGCCAATGTACTTATTGTTAACTATAACCTGAATAAATATTAACAAAAAGGCCATGGTTACAAAATTGGGAAAATCTCCTATAAAATGGTATTGAAGATAAACCCCTAATTCTATTTCAGTATAACCATTTCCAATTTGATAAAGGATGGAAGAGACTAAAAAGAATAGATAGAATACCAAGGTAACAACTATTAATGTAGCAGATTTGGCTAACAAGGAAACAATTGAAATATGTGGACTTGCATCTATTACTTCATTGATTTTACTTTCTCTTTCTCTCCATACCAATTCCCCAGAGAAGAATACCAATATGATCAAAATGAATAGGGAAGATACATTGGAAATTTGCCCCATCATTTTATAGGTAACTGGTAAGGATTTCAATCCATAATACTCAAAACCACCAACTAAATTTACTATTAATAGAATGGCTCCAAATAGAAAAAGAATTTTGAAGGTTACACTTTTTATAACGCTTAAGAAATTGATTTTAAAGCTGCTTAAGAACTGTACCCAATTGGTTTTTGCATTGAATAGAATATTCAATTTAGGGAGTACAGTGATCACAGGTTTCAATTTTTCCTTACTTTCAGTAGTTCCTTTTTTTACTTTACCACTGTTCAATTTTACTGAGAAGGTTTTATAGGCCAATGTTAAAATCAAAGTACTTACTGCAAGCCAAATCAATCTATTGTATAAAATAATTCCATGGAAGCCAAGGCTAATTGTGTTTTTTTCAATTGGTGTATAGTACTTTGTTTCAAAAGTAAAGGTTCGAATCCCAAAAATATCTATCAATGCAGCAGCTTGCTGATTGTCAATATCTGAAAATAGTGCTCCAGACATTTGGTAAGCGATTATTATTAGGAAAGCACCAAGGAATGATATTACTGTACTTTTCCATTTACTTGCCAAAGCAAAAACAATAGCTCCAGAAAACAACATATTAGGAATAACGAAAAGAATATAGGCATTGAAGAAGGTTTCAAAATAGAAATCACCCAATCTATCTGGATCAATCCAATCCATAGCTGGACCTATTTTAGCACCTAAATACATCCCCAGGAAAAGTCCTAAAAATGGAAGAGTAGAAAGCAGTAAGGCACTTAAAAATCTACCGAAAAAATAGGAATATTTCTTTATGGGTGTACTAAATAATATTTCATGGAAATTGTGTTGTACATCCTTTAATGCTGCATTATTGAAAAATGCAGTTCCTATTAGGATCCCAAACAAGGTCAGCATTCCCACCAAAAAACTAATGGCATATGGTGAGTTTTTGTTGACTGTTCCAACGGCTATTCGAATAAAATCATCATTGGCCATGGTGGCAAATCCCATGATAAAAAATACCAATATGAAAATATAGATCATGGGTCTACGTAAAGCTGAACCCAATTCTCTGTTAAAAAATTCTTTAAACATATCTGTAGAATTAGGATTACTTAGTAGTTAGGCTATCGGAATGGATTTTGGTAAAGAAGACATCTTCTAGGTTGGCTTGTACGGTTTCAAAACCTTCTTCTGGTTGTGAATCACTTAATACGTGAATAAGCGGTTTTCCGGCCACCATTTTGTCTGATATAACATTGAAATTGTTCTTGTAATCTTCTACGGCTTGTCTATCAATCATTTTCTGCCAAACCTTACCTTCCAATTCATCTATGACAGTGATAGGGGAACCTTGGTAAACAATTTTCCCCAAATTCATGATGGCCATATTGGAACACAGTTCACGAACATCATCCACAATATGAGTAGAAAGAATGATAACCACATCCTCAGCAACATCAGCCAGTAGATTGTGAAAACGGTTTCTTTCCCCTGGATCCAATCCTGCAGTAGGTTCATCCACGATGATCAATTGAGGTGTGCCAATCAACGCTTGAGCTATACCAATACGCTGTTTCATTCCACCTGAGAAGGATTTGACTGCTTTATTTCTTTTGTCGTAAAGGTTGACCTTATTCAATAAATAACCGATCAGCTCTTTTCGTTCCTTTTTATTTATAACTCCTTTTAATACGGCAATATGATCCAACAATTGCTCCGCAGTGATTTTGGGATAAACACCAAATTCTTGAGGAAGGTAGCCAAGTACTTTTCTAAGTTCTTTAGGTTGATTTAAGATATCAATATCATTAAGAAATGCAGTTCCAGTATCAGCTTCCTGAAGACTAGCTAAGGTTCTCATCAACGATGATTTTCCGGCACCATTGGGACCCAATAAGCCGAACATTCCCTTTTCTATTTCAAGGTTGATATTGTCTAAAGCTTTGACTCCATTGGAGTAGGTTTTACTGAGCTGCTTGATTCTTAAATTTGCCATATTGATATTTTTTTTGAATGTACGTTTTTAAATTATGATCCAAGACCTATTGTACTGCTGTGAATGCTAAAAAATCTTAATAAGAAGCTTGTAATTAATCTATATCAATGGTTTAACTCCAGAATCGTAATATAATTGCTCTTAGTATTTTATATATTTGATTCCTGTCTAATAATATAACATTAGTTCACTGAAAAGAATAATATGAAATATATCTTAGTTTTTCTGATTATTATAGGTTTCCAAATTCCATTAATTGCTCAAATTGACTTTGTGCCAAAGGATGTTTCCTACTTTATTGGAGTACAAACAAAAGGTATTCTAAAAGTGGATATAGATAATGATGGTGATATGGACATTTTAGTTGCTAATGGCAGTTCCTTTTATTCCATTGAAGGAAACGTTGTCTTGTTGATTAATAATGGTAATCAAACATTTTCACCTAAGGTAATAGATGAGTCAATGGCTGAGTTCAGTACCATCTATTTTACTGATATGGATAATGATGGTGATATAGATATCATTGCAGGATCCTATAATTATAATACAAATAATATTAAGTGGTACGAAAATTCAGGAAATAACATTTTTACTAGCCATCTAGTAACTACCGACGTAAGCCATATAAAGGATCTTCTTGCAAAAGATATGGATGGTGATGGAGATATGGATATTATTTCTGGAAATGATGGTTCAAATGCTATACGTTGGCATGAGAATGAAGGAAATTCTACTTTCACAACACATTACGTAACGCCCTATTATCATTCGGGCAATCTTAGGGTTGTTGACTATGATCAGGATGGAGATATAGATATAATTTCTGGTGTTACTGTTTATAGTAATAACGGAAGCCAGATATTTACTTCTAGTTTAATTTATCTCAATTTATCGTATCTAAATGCCTTTGAATTATTCGATTTAGATCAAGATGGTGATTTGGATGTGATTTTCGCTAACGCCGGATATACACATTCTCTTGTCTGGTGGGAAAATGATGGTTCACAAAATTATACTGAAGATACAATCAGTTTAGGTGCTTCTGCATATTATATAAGAAATATTGAAATTGGTGATGTGGATGGAGATGGCGATATGGATATTGTAACCGCTTCACCTATTGATGGTACGATTCGATGGTTTAATAATGATGGTACAGAAAACTTCAGCTCAAATTTAGTTACAGATAAAGCTAAGGGAGCAGATCATATTTTAATTTTTGATGTTGATAATGATACGGATATGGATATCATTTCTTCTGTTGATTTTAGTGGGGAAATTTTTTGGTTTGAAAACGATGGGACTGAAAACTTCGATGTCTTAAGTGTTACGGGTGCATGCTTTTTAATAAATAAAACATACAATATAGACTTTGACTTAGATGGTGATCTGGATATTATTTCTGGCGGATCCGCTAATGCTGGTGACGTCCTACAATTTCACGAAAATATAGGAGATTATTATTATAAGCATCATATCATTGATTATTCTACTTACACGCGTTCACTTTACGCTGGTGATTTGGATGGTGATGGAGACATGGATGTTCTTATTGGTGGTGCTTATATATTATTGTATGAGAATGATGGGAATAATGCATTCACATTGGATACCATAGCTGTTTCTTCCTGGCAATCTTGGTATACCGATGTTATAGGAAAGGATCTAGATCAAGATGGGGATCAGGATATTTTGTTTGCACAGCGAAATGGTGAAATGGGATGGTATGAAAATGATAGCCTTCAAAATTTTACGGGACATATAGTTGAACCTACCAATAATACATTGAGTATATTAAATGATATGGATTGTATTGACATGGATGATGATGGTGATCTTGATCTACTTTTTGCATCATTTTATGAAGATGAGGTTAACTGGTATGAAAATGACGGTACAGAAAATTTTACGAAGCACATAGTAACCACCAATGTTGATGGGGTGTCAAGTATTGATGTCGTAGATTTAGATAGTGATGGTGATATAGATATTCTTGCAGGATCACAAACTGATGATAAGCTTGCCTGGTATAATAATGACGGTTCTGAAAATTTTAGCGAACATATAATTAGCACAACTGCAAATAACATTAAGGTTGTTCAGGCATCTGATTTTGATTTGGATGGAGATATGGATATATCTTCTATAAATAGCTGGTCGACAGGACTTGCATGGTTCGAAAATGATTCCAGTCAAAATTTCAGTTCAAATCATATTACTAATATTAATCCTAACTGGTCTAGTAATGATGACGTGGATAATGATGGTGATATTGATATTGTAGTTGCAAATAATTATCAACACTCAATCCGTTTGTACCTCAATGATCTATATGGTGATTTTTTAAATATGGATATCATTACTTATATCGATTCGAATGGCAATGGAAAGATGGATAGTACCGAATGTACTATTTATGTAGGAATGTCAGATGTTTACCCTTTGGCATTTTCACAAGTTGTAACCGATGATAAAATTGAGGTTTATTTAGATGAACCTGGAACTTATGCAATTAATTTACACGTGGATACTACTCTTTGGTCAGCTGTTGACTCTTTAAATCGAACTATAATAGTTGCTGATAATCAATTTACAGATACAACAATCTTCGTTGGAGTGTCGCAAAAAGATTCCATTATGGTAGATGTTGATATCACCGGATTCTGGCCTCGTTGTGGTGATACTATTATACATACACTTAGTCTTTTTACCTACTCCAGCATTATAGATACTGCTTATATTATTTATCAATTGGACGATTCTGCCCAATTCATTTCTTCCAACCCTGCACCAGATTCAATTTCTGATCAGCAGTATTATTATGGATTTAGCAACTTTGCTTGTGGTGATATGAAAGTAGTTGAAGTACAGGTTGCCTTACCTCTTGGATTGGATACGCTGTATCATACTATGTCGTTGTTTACGGATACATCTGGATTTACATTATTGGATTCAGTTGAATTGGTCGAAATTGTACGTTGCAGTTATGACCCCAATGACAAGCAAGTACTTCCAAATTATGGAGAGGCTGGATATATACTTAATGAGGATGTATTGGAATACCTTATTCGATTTCAAAATGTAGGAAACGATACTGCTTTTGTTGTAGAAGTATTGGATACACTGGACGAAAATCTTGATTTAAGTTCTTTCCATCTTATATCTTCTTCTCATCCTATGAGTTTTACAATTGATCAAACCAGTCGAGAAGTCAGTTTCCTGTTTGAAGATATAAATCTAACAGATACTATTACAAATGAAATAGAATCCCATGGTTTTGTAAAGTATAACATCCGTACTGTGGATAGTCTTTTAGCTAGTGAAGGTATAGAGAATACAGCACATATCTTTTTCGATGGAAATACACCTATTACAACGAATACTACACAAAATACAGGTTACGATTGCGGCACATTAGGAAGCAGTATCTTTATTAACTATAATACAACAGATTTCGATGTTGAAATTGATGAGTATTACATCAATAATGCTGTATGGACCTGGAATGGGGATACTATTCATACTGATTTAGATGGCTTTAATTTTCAGCCTGTGAACAATGGAGTGCAGGAATTGGGAGTGCATTTACAAAATGACTTATGTACTTTTGATACAACATTCTCTATTACTGTCACAGGAATTGGATTGGGGGAGTATGATGGCTCTTCTGACATTGTCGTTTTTCCTAATCCCACTAGTGGGAGAGTGGGAATATATTTCGGAATGATGAAAAATGTTCAAATTAATGTTACGAGTCTAACAGGGCAACTGATTAATAGCTACCTGCTTGAAAATGAGATTAGTTTTGAATTCTATCTTAAAGGAACCGCTGGGGTATATTTATTAGAAATAATAGATAAGAATAGCCATGTAGAATATATAAAGATCATCAAAGACTGATTTGTATACAAAGGTCTTATCCATATATCAGAATAATATTGAATTTTTCAACATAACACAGTAGTATGTGTTTCTATTAAATCTATTGTTTTATCATTTGAAATACACTGCAATTGTTCGTTTAGCATACTAATTGTTATATTTTTTGTAACTTATTAATCTATTGACAAGTAGGGATGTCAAAATTTGAATAAATTATGAGTGATATAACATTATCGGATTATAAAATAATTCCAGAAATGGAGCTTGTATTACAAGTTCACAAAGGAACTATTGATTTTTCAAGTATTAAAAAATTGAAATCTGAGATTTGTAAACAACCGGAATATCAATCTGATTTTAATTTTATTATTGACATTCGTGATGCTGAGGTCATTATGAGTAGAGAGGAATTGATAGCATATGGTAATATGCTATTTGATAAAATTGAACCTACCATTCCAATTAAGGGAGCAGTACTTGTCAAAACCCCAGAACAAATTGCAACCACAATGGTTGTTCGGTTAAATTTGAAAAGTAGTTTGATCGAATATCAATCATTTTCTAATGTAAAGTCATGTTTGGCTTGGATAGGAGTACCCAATTCAAAATTTAATACCATGGCAATAGAGGCCTATATTTCTTCTCTAAAGAAAGAGCCAGTACAAGATTAAACCAATTTTAATTAGCTTCCTTAAAACAAATTAAGTTGCTTAGATTCCAATTCTAATAAGAATTGCTTTCTCCATAACCCTCCTGCATACCCCGTAAGTTTTCCATCTGAACCTATTATTCTATGACATGGAATGATGATAGGAATATGATTTTTACCATTAGCTGTAGCAACAGCTCGAATGGCTTTTTCATCTCCCAAGAATTTAGCTTGTTCTAGATATGTTCTTGTGTTTCCGTAGGGTACTTTTACCAATTCTTGCCAAACCTTTTCTTGAAATACTGTTCCTTGAATATCCAATTTGATGTCAAATCCTTTTCTATTTTCACTAAAGTATTCATTTAGTTGAGATTCAGTATTATCCAGTATATCAATGGAATAATGTGAAGGGCCATCAATTGGATCTGAAGTTGGGACAGTCAATGGATCAAAATCGAATTTCACTAAACATAAACCTATTGGACTAGCACCAATAAGTAAGTTTCCAATGGGACTTTTGATTACCCTATAACAGATATGCGTTTCATACATATGGCTTTTCTTCTTGTATTATTGTATCAATTTACAAAAACAAAAAAAACCTTCCGATAATCAGAAGGTTTTTATTCAATCGTGTATGTGTATTATTTGATTAGTTTGAAATTATCAATTTTTCAACTTTTCTCATTTCCCCATCCTTCAATTCTATTTGATAAACTCCGGTTGCTAATGATCTGATATCAATTTTAGAATTATTCTCAACCTGCTCATATTGTTTTATTTTTTTCCCTTGAAGATCAAAAATCGAAAGAGAAGCCCTTCCATTTTGTAAACCTTCAAACTGGATGAAATCTTGTGCAGGATTAGGATAAACCTGAATTTGAACATTTGACTCTTCTGTAATTCCAATCGGTTCAGTACCTATTTTTAGATCATCAATATAAATAGTTCCTCCCATAGCAGATTCATAATTGAACTTCACCTTAACTTCAGTTTCCTGTGAATAAGAAGATAAGTCAATTTCAATTCTTTCCCATTCATCTTCTGTTGGTTCAAAGATACAATCGACTATATCCAATTTGTTTTCCATTGGGCTAGTAGCTGTTTTCAAACTGTATCCACCTTTTCTGAAAAGTGTATCATAAGATAAACCACAATCTGTAGTGATCAAAATCTCTAAGGTATCTGCAAAGTCAGTAGTTTCTGTAACATATGGATAAGTATATCTTAAGTAATTATAAGCCATATCAAAAGACAATACTCTATCAGATGCTGGAGAAGTAGTGAAATCAATCAATGGACTTTCTACACTTTCTACCAATCCTTTCGTATCAAAAACTAAAGGACAATTGAAATTGAATAATGAGTAATCACCTGATTTTGAAATTTCATCACTATAGGACCACTCAAATAAATTGAATATCTCTTGCAGTACCCATGCATCAACGCTCTCTTCAAACCCTGCATTAAAAGGAATTGATTCTGAACTTTCTCCAGATTGAAAGTCAAGTCCTATTGCATTATTGGATGATATGGTATCTGAAATGGAATTGTTCAGTTGGTTGATTGCTACGGTAAAAGCATGTGTACCATCTGTAAGATTTTGTACTGGCAAATTGATTATTGTATGCTGGAATGAAGTCAAATTACCTGTCCAGTCATAAGTATAGTCCGTTCCATCTAAAGTATAGTTGAAACTTATAGCCTCAATAAGTGAATCACCTGAATTCCTTAACACTAGGGAAGGAGTGAAATTGTTCCCACAAATTCGTTGCTCATTGTTGAGTTCAAAAAGATCAATATCATAACTTGGGTTGTCATTTAACTCAAGAAAGTCGATGGCTTCTGTTATGATGGTATTTGAAGGGATATTATGTTCCAATCCCGGTACTATATTGTACTTTAATATGGCATCTTGTTTCTTCAGTAGTGGATACACAGCATTCAATGTATATTCATACAATACATCTTCTTCTCCAACATTTATGAACATTGGTAACTGAGATGCGTTGCTGTATTCAATGTCTACACTATTGCTATCGGTCATAGTGTTCATGACGTCATTGATACCCTGAATGGCTGGTGTATTTAAAATTAACCCTTTGAACTTATCCGTATGTTTTAAGCCATACTTTAGGGCTGCTCTACCACCAAGAGAAAATCCTTGAAGAACAACTGCGTTAGAATCAATATTGTAGTTTTCTTTTGCATAAGCAATACAATCGCTAATGAAATCTTCATCACCAGTAGGAACATTGAAATCACTATTGGCATCATTTCCTCCATCAGGACAGATTAGAATGGTCTGATTGAAGAGATCCATCCAATCACTATTGACTAGTCCATTTCTGTAATTATTGGCCAAATCTCCCGATCCGTGTAAGCCTACCAGTAGTTGGTATTGTTGTGTTGAATCATAATCTGTCGGAATATATCCAGACAATACTCTTGTTTCTCCACCATACTCTAAGGCTGCTTCAAAATTTCCGGTTGTCTGTGCACTCAATCCAAATTGACACAACAACATCGCAGCAAATATTTTCATTCTATCCATAACTAAAGCTTTTATTGATTTCTTATCAAATGTAGTTTTTAGTTAAGGCAAATAATGGGAGATTTTGTGATTGGTCAATTTGAAGAGCTAATTGACCGTTTTCATTTGATCTTTGGTTTTTGCTCTATTGTAGTGGAAGGTATAATCTTACTACAGTTCCTGTTGGTTCACCATTTTCCTGTAGGTCTTCTATAAGTATATCCACCTTTCTGTTTGTAATATCTCTTAACAATCGGATACGTTCACTTATATTTGGTAATGCTGCGGAAGGGTAGTGGGCCTTTTTCTTTTCTTTAATAACCATGGCGGCTTTTCTTCCAATACCATTGTCTCTAATTTCACATTTCAAGAGTTCATTTTCCATCTTAAAACTTATTGCAAGATGTCCAGAACGATCTTTTAAATTGTTCAATCCATGTAGAATAGCATTTTCAATAAACGATTGAATAATCATACCAGGGACCTCAAATATTCCATTTTCTAAGGCCGGATCAACCTGGATGTCATAATCAAAATTACCTTCAAAACGAATGGCTTCCAATTCAATATAGATCTTCAATTGATCAATTTCGTCCTCCAGTGGGATATAGGCCCGACTAGAATGTATGAGTACGGATCTTAGTAGCTTCGCAAAATTGGAAAGATAAATATAGGCATCTTGTTTATTGTCGTTTAGCACAAAACTTTGGGCTGTATTTATACAATTGAATATGAAGTGAGGATTCATTTGAGCCTGTAATGCCATCAATTTCATTTCTGCCTGCTGCTTGTTCGTAATTTCCTTCTGAAGTAATATTTTCTGTTTTCTTTTTTGAAAGAAAATAATAGCAATAGGAACACAGGAAATAAGGATTATAGCAAAATACAATGCGAACATATAAAGGTCCTGTAGTCTATTTTCATTTGCCAAATTATCATTTTCTAATGCTGTAATTTTTCTTTGTTTTTCGGAGTTATTGAATTTTTCTTCTATCTCCGAGACCTTTACAACATTATTAAGACTATCTATTCTCAGTTTTTGCTCAAATACATCTTCCTGATAATGGAATGCCTTTTCGTAATTTTCCAATCCACTATAGGCAAGGACCAAAAGACGGGTTGCCGTATAAATCATTTCTTGATTTCCCTTTTTTTGCGCTTTCTCCAAGGCAATTTGGGCATTTTCAAGACCAAGCGTAAAGTTTTCGTTTTCTAAATTCCAGGCTGCAATTCCGGTATATATCATACCGGGAACATGTCCAGATTTTGTTTTGGTTTTGAAGGTATGGACAGCTAAATCAAAATATTTGGAAATACTATCCGTCTGTTCCATTGAACTATAAACAATAGCAATATTATAATAGGAATAGGCAACCCAAAACATTTTGTTTTTCTTTTGTCTTAGCTTGATGGATTCCTGATAATAGTTGATCGCTTTTTCATTTTCCCCTAAATTATTTGAAAGGACTCCTAAATTATTGATTACCTGATCCAATTGAAGTGTATCCTTTAGTATAGTAAATATATCTTTGGATTGTTCAAAGTATTGAATTGCTTCAGCTCCTCTTTCAAAATATAGATTGGACATTCCCAACCTGTTATAACTCATTCCAATACCTAGTGAATCATTTAGATTACGCTGAATTTCCAGTGCTTCATGCCCCAATTCTAATCCTTCCTCATACTTGGTATAGAAGTTTAGGTACCAACTTTTTAATGATATGGCCCTCGCATAGGCATATGTGAAACCTTCTAAGGAATATAGCTTAATCAGCTTTTCCAATTCCACCATGGCAGTATCTACAGTGATAGCAGATAATTTATTCACTTCAACCAAAATAGAATCTGCCTTTGCACGACTGCTTGGATTATCCTTGAAGATTTCATCCTGTAAATTGGATTGTTGAGCTATAGAATTAAAGCTAATGAGGAAAAGAAATATGGAAAGGAAAAGACGCATACAGCAGTATTTATTAAATGGTAGGAGAGGACTATTTAATCGAAATTAGGCGTAGAAATTCTTCTTTTCTATTCCTGGCAATTCCCCATTCCGAATTGTCCTCCATGATTACATTTCCACCTGCGGTTTTATTTATTTTTTTAATGTATTTGAGGCTGATAAGTGTCGAATTATGGATCCTATAGAATCCATAGCTGAACAATATTTCTTCGAAGAATTTTAGATTTTTTGAGGAGATAATTTTAGTCCCATCTTTCAATTGAAATTGGGTATAGCTACCATCAGCTCTTAGGTATAGAATGTTGTCTACCTTTACAAATTCAAAACCATCGGAAACGGGTAAGGTAATTTTATGTTCTCGTTTATCTTCTGTCAGAAAGTTTCCAAACAGGTGTTTCACCTTCATTTCATCTGAGATGGATTTGGACTTCTTACGAACCCTATCGAGTAATAATTTTAAATCACTGATACTAGCAGGTTTGATAATATAATCTAGCGCAGAGAATTTGATTGCCTGTAGAGCAAACTCCTCATGGGCGGTAACAAAGGCCACATGAAAATCGATATCATCAAACTTTTCTAGTAGTTGAAATCCACTTTTTTCACCCATCTCTATATCTAGAAAAACCAATTGAGGTCTTTTTTCTAAAATTTGAATATAGGCATCTTCCACATTGTTAGCGGTTCCTAAAATAGTCACATTATTGAAAAATGTACTCAACACCTTAGAAAGACTATCTAAGGCCTTTTGTTCATCATCTACTAGAAATACATCGATATTAGTTTCCAAAGGGTAAATTTAAAAAGTTTGAAGAAGGAAGGAGAGAGGCTAATAGCATTTCTCCATTTTCAGGCAAAAATCGGTTTATAACTAAAATATACCTAAGAATCCCATTTAATAATTTAAAGCATAGTTTATAAGCAGTCTATTAGAGATTGGGTTTTATTCAAATAGGGGAACTCCATTCTCATCAGTAGTCAGAACATCGGACATATAATCAAAGAAAGGACGCATTTTTTGAAATGTATCAGCAACTTGCAAATAGAAATTAGGATCAAGTACTTCTTTCTTTGTAAACCTTTTGGCTATAACATATTGCTTGAAACGCAACAAGTCTATAGCAGGATGATCTTTTTTAAATCCTTTAGGAGCCGTTTTTACTTGATCACCTTCAAGCTGCCCAAAGGTTTCTACAAAGGTTTTATCAGCTATAATAGCTCTTAAATCTTCTGGATTGGCAGCAATATCAGTTCTTATACGCTTTAGATCCGCAGGATTTGGGCCCCAAAATCCACCGCCAACAAAGGCTGAATCGGCCTCAATGTGGAAGTAATAACCACCACGAAGCATCTCACTAGCACGTTTTAAACTACCAGACCAATTGTTCTTATAGGGATCTTTGTTTTTAGAAAACCGAACATCACGATAAATTCTATGCAAACTTTTTTTACCGGATACTGTTTCTATATTATCTACTTTTTTCATTTCAGATAATACGGCATCAGCAAAAAGGACCATATCTTCATGAGCCAATAAATATTCATCTTTGTTGGCATTGAACCAGTCACGGTTATTGTTGGCGCTTAGTTTTTTAAGGAACTCTAAATTGGATGATTGTAATTGCATGGTTGATTGTTTACATTTTCTGCGCAATGAAAATACAAAACTTTTATTAATTGTATAATTCCGAAGGACGATTGTTTGCGCGAAAAATTTCGCGTAGCGAATAAAACTTTCTGTGCTGTGCATTCCAGAGGAATCTCAGCTCAATATAGTTTACCTATAATACATGTTATGTTAAATTATTATGTTTAATCAAATGCACATGGAAATGCTAACTACAATAGAATAGAAAATACATAATTTAACATAATATATATTATGGGGTTTTTGTATTCAATTGATTAAACCATATTCAGTAATAATTAGTTCAATTGATTAAGTTCAAATGCTAAATTCTTTCTTGCACTTTCTTCATATTTGTCAAGAAAGTATTTTGTTTTAAATATAGAATCTAAATTCAATAAATGATTTAAGACCTTTTTCCGTCCTGTATGATACATAAAATCAGGGTAAATGCTGTATTCTTTTCTAATATTTGAACAGTATTCCTGATACTCACTTTTGTCTTTTCCCAAAATAGAAAGGTCTAAGTCAAGCAGGATGTTTGCATCTTCATCAACTGATGTTTTATGTTCTTTTGTTGCTTCAATTTGTTTATAACATTTTTGAATTTCAGGAAAATTCGTTTTTGAAATCCGTTTCTCAAAGAGCAAAGCACTTTGGTATTCGTTGTCAGATTTCGTTGATTTATATACGATATCGTGATAATAAATTGAAAAGAGTATGGTATCCAGTTCAGATACACTTGATTCTATTTCATTTAGTTCTGATATCATATTGCTTAGATGTCCAAGATTATGATAATACCTTGATTTACCAGTGTAACTAGCATAGATTTCCTTCCAACATTCTATGATATAATTTTCATTATCAGTATAGCTTCTCATCAAATTAAAAAATCTACTTTCTAGCATTTCGTTTTTTTATTTCCCACAAATGTTATTAAATACCTGTCTTGAGAATAGTAACCAATACCCCCCTTTTTTGCAATTTTTAAAGATAGTAAACAATGACTAACAAATGACATATTGTTCTTACTGAATGGAAAGGGGGTACTCCCCCATTTTAGTATAGTATTTCTTAGAATATTTGTTTTTCCTATTCAAAATAAAAAAGTACTATTCTTATCAGAAATATTATATTTGAGATATGATGAAAAATGAGTTGATTTTTGAAGATATAGATGAATAATAGTAATAAATATTATTGTCCCTGCTGTGGATATAACACCTTAGTGGAAAAACCCACTGGCACTTACGAGATCTGTGAGATTTGCTTTTGGGAAGATGATCCTGTTCAATTTAATGATTGGAACTACGAAGGTGGTGCAAATAGTGTTACACTCATTCAAGGTCAAAAAAACTTTGAGCAATATGGTGCAGTTGAGAAGAGATTAATTCCTCATATTAAACAACCAACTGAAGGGGAATATGTTAGAAATCCAAATTGGAAAAAACACTAATCAAAACGCTTCACAACAATACCTCATACCCGCTTCATCCACGTTCGGCTCCATGCTTTCACCAAAGGAGTATTCTACTATATTCTGATGTGAGTCGTCCTAGGCAAGAATTTACTTGACTAACTATATGTAAGCATTTTTAAAACTAACCTTTAGATTTTCGAATAGATGTAATGCTTTTTAAAATATCATACCAAAATGGTGCTCCCAGTCCAATTGCAAATGCAGTAATAAGCCAACCGATGAATTTATTTACGGAAATGTTATTTTTGATTTCTGTTACCATATTGTCAACCATTTCAGTCGATGTTTCTTTGCCCCTTATTATATCTAGACGAATTTTCACACCTGTATTTGACAAGTGATGAATACTTGCAACCATTGAATCTTTTTCGTTGAAAGGGAAATCTATGTCATATAACTCAAAATTAAATGTAGTATCTGTTTTAGGTGTCAAAATAGCAATGGAATCAATTGATTTTACTGAGCTCATTGAGATTTTGAAAGATTTTGGACTATTGTCAACGAGGCTCATATTGCCTCTCATTATTGGCTGACTATTGAAATGCTCTGCGACTATTACTTTTTCTTTCAATTGTATATTGTTGGTCAGATTCAGTTCTTTCCCATTTTCACCTACCAATTCCCCTATCATCTGATGATAAAGCTGTCTATCACTATTTTTAATTTCATCAAACATTTTAGCAATAGTAATCTTTGTAGTTGGTACAGTTAAGATGACTGGCGAGTCAAATATGGCTGTTGCTGCGGAAGTAAACTTTGCCTGAACCTTGGTGTTTTTGAACAGTTTATCAATCAATATAGAATCAACATAATTTGATGTGAATTTAAAATGATAGTAAAGTGTAGTATCTGTATTTACTTCTTGCCAATCTTTGGGGAACCAACCTATTGGATATCCTGCTGTTGTGATAAGGTTAAAGGAAGAATCTATGAATGCCATTTGTTGGTAAACATCCCTAGAATTGTTGGAAGTAGAATCTATGCTTGCTAGAAGTGCTACATTTTGTTTATCAATATTGTCAACTAAAGCCTTTCTCAAATCATTCTTTTCCCATAATGTTTTCGAAATGTGGATTGAATCAATATTCAAAGTAACAGCCATTAACAAACCTAAAGCCGTTAGCCAAGGTTTTATTTGCCATCGGTAATTCTTTATCATCAATAAAGAATAGTCCTCATACCAGGCTGTTATCTTGGTTTCGAATGCTGTATTATCAGCTGAGCTACTTATTATATTTTCAATGACTCTCCAAAATCGTGTAGGTACAACTCCAAGAAGTTTGTTTTCGTCATTTTCATTTTTTAATTCATAAAAGGTCGTTTTTAATTTGTTAAACTTTTCTTCCTCAGTTGGCGTCTCTAATTTATCCTTATCTTCTTCTATTAATGTTTTTTCGATGTCATAATGATCCATCAAATAATCTATAATACAAGAGGTGAAAACAGAGGGTTTTATTTTAACAGGATATCTTCTAACATTCTTTAAAATATCAATTCTAGTATTCTTTGACCATTCGAATAGTGTATTCCTTAACAAATCATCACAGGAATAATCAAGTACACGTTTATAGAGCTCACTTAAAAATAGGGTTCTTTTCAACTGCTGATTTTTCCAATCAGAATTCTTTTCTTTAGCCTGTTGTATTCTTATTCTTTCTGTCCTAGTTGGAGGATATTTCCAATCCGATTCAGAATTCTTCTCAAAAACTTCTAGTAATGCTTTATGCAAGAAAATACCCCGCTTATAATAACTTCTTCCAACTAATTCATAAACGGTAGAAGATATTATACTTAATACAAAATATAAAAATGATAAAGTTAATATGATCTCAATTATAGGTGAGTTTAACATGGTTTATCAAGATTAAATGGTTTGTATCATTATTAATAATGTTAGCATTCTGGAATCCCAATTGAACACAATACTTAACAATCTTTCAATTGTATTTCTAGAATTCTATGCGGCATAGCAGTGCCTTGGAAGAATACGGTATAACTTTTACTTAGTTCATAGACCTTCAATACTTTTCCCTTGGTGTTTATATCAACCATATCACCATTACCATAATTTTTCTTAACCGTGTTGCGTATGCAATTTCCTGTAGTATATTTCATAACAATTTCTCTTTTTATTCAGTTTTCATTTTCACTTTAAATTTGTCCCACTTAGACTTTATTTGTACTATAGCTTCTTTCAATTGGTCCTCGGTCATATTATCTAGATCCTTGTTGAGTATTGCTAATAGTAGTAATTTCTTATAGGTCTCATATTTTTTCTCTTTTGCCCTTAATTTGTTTTTCTCCCCAGGCAAATTTTGAATTTCTGAAGCAATGTCTGGGTTTAAAAAGTCATTTTGATCTGTTGCTGGTAAAGGAACTCCCATAGAAGATGCCATAATATTAATGGATTGCGCCAGGGCATCAAAACTGGATTGAATCAATTGATCTGCATCTACCCTTACTCCTTTTATGGAATAATTATTATTATAACTTTCAGGGTCCTCCTGTAATACAACGGCTATATCTGAATTCCCGAAATAGGTGGAAGATTTGGTTGTATTATAATTGCTGTTCCATAATTTGTGTATATTTTCATTTTTTGTGATAAAGGACACCATAGGATCTCCCAATAAATTTGCTCTTTTCCCCTTAGCTACCTTCGACACAATGCTGTTAAACGTTTCTAATACCTTGATGGTCAAATCAGAACCTGATAAAGAAACTAGCTCATCTTTTATGAGATATTCTAAATCGTTGGCTTTTTCCATGGTAATCAGAAAAGTTAAATGTGCTTCCTCGTATTTTTGTTCATCAGTTAGTTTCACTGCCTTTGAATACCATTTTTTTATGGTATCGCATCTTTCTGAAATACTATTGTCTATGTTGTCAATAAATAGTAATCTATCGAAAGAATCAATTTCAAATCTATGTATTCCATCATCTATATCTTTGATGATATATTCCATCATTTTAACTCTATCGAATATTTCATTAGAAAAAACTTCGTCTTTGGCTAATGAAAAGGCAAAGGCGGTATGTCTGTGTTGGATAATATCCCATTTAGCTCGTACCAGATCACTATCTGCAGTAGAAACAAGTACTCTCATTTGGGCGCAACCTCCTAAATTAAGGCAAAGTAAGAGGGCTATGAATAGTTTTATAGTTCTCATATTTTCTAATTTTAATTGTGGTCTAAATACCATTCGTATAACTCTTTAAACTTGTCCGGTTTGTCCTCTTCTGACAATTCTAATAATTCCATTTTAACAAATTGTCTCAGCTGATCAAGAGCTAATTTTTTATCAAATGAATCGGATAAGGTATTTATGTCCAAGTAGGCGTCCGTTGTACTAATTAAAAGCTCTATATCAGTATTTAGATCACTTAATTTGGCATTTACTACCAAGGCTTCTTGCAGTTTATCTTTATTGGTTATTAAGGATAGTGAATTGATGACTGATTTACTTTTAACCAAATTGCCAATTCCGCTTGCAATAGCATCTGAATTGGTAGATAAAAGCAAGACCAATTCTTTAGGTACCTGGTCTATAGAATCATTATGAGTAATAGGAACAAATCTGCCCTTTGCGGGTTGTTTCATTTCTCCAAAATAGGTTTCTACTGCCCCCCTATCATAATATCCAGAAACATATCTGGAGCTTGACATGAATGTACTTCCTTTTATTTCAACTTTGTAATAATTGGCTGTAGGTAGAAGACTGTCTTTGAAGTAATGAGTCTCTCTAAAAACGGAACAGGAAGCTAGTAGGAAACTGCCTAGAAGTATAAATATGGTATGTTTCATAAGGCTATATATTATTAAATGCATTCGAAATTATATCCTAAATCTCGTTACAAATAAAGTTAGTAAAATGATTATCTGTTGTTTATCAATATTTAAAGTGTGATATGGAGTTGTATTAGGGCCTTTTTTATTGAACCCTATATACCTTTTTAGTATTATTCTTGGCATCTATGCATGCCTCGTAAACCTTCGCAATCTTCTTAAATTGGTTGGATTTGGGATGTAGCTCATTGTACCATCCTTTTTTCGGATGAACAGCACCCCTACTGTCAATGTGGTAAACATTGTCATAGTTTTTTCCTGCCTCAATGATCATCTCATTGAAGAATTCGATCATCCCATAAATTACTGCGATTCTCTCTTTCTTGTTTCTATATTCCCTAAGTAATAAAGGGGTTTTGAGCCACTTTCCATTACCTATAATCCAATTACTGATGGGCCGCATTAGCTTAAACGGATTCCAACCAAATCCCTTGGAAGAACTAGGAATAGCATAATCATAACCCTGGGTAATGATCTTAAGGTCGTTGAATTTGTCGGTATTTTTTTTGATGCTTTCAAAGAGTAGTATGTATTGAATTTTAAACACCTTGAGTAAAGCAAAGAATTCGGAATTGAAGGCTAGATTGGAGAAGGCTATTTTCCCTTCTTTGGTGGATAAATCAAGATTCGATACATCTGCTAAATCAGTCCTTTTTTTAACAAGCTGTGCCAAACGAGAACCTCCTACTATATCATTCCCTCCACCACTTATGAGGAATACTTCTGGTTTTATCAATGATAATTTTTCTATATAGGTATGTTCAAAAAGGATATTGGTTATCCAATCACCTCCATAGGCCATGCTAAATATGGCATAGTCTTTTCGTTTATTGAGATGATCTACTATTTCCGTGATGAATTTGGGATATTCAAACCAGGAATCTCCTTCAACTAGAATTCGTTTGGTTAAATTACCCCGCTTGATTTTTTTCCAAAATAGCTTTTCTCTCTTGGCCATACTCTTGCGATTCAATTTTCCTAAGCGGTTCAAATGTGCGGTGGAATCATTGGTAATTACTTCATCGTTTTGATCAAATAATCTTAAAAGTATTTTTCTGAGATCCTTTGCTGTGAAGGTTTTATCATTGATCAAAGCATTCAGTTCTTTATCAGTAAAGTCTTCTGGTGAATCTATCAATTTTTGAATTAACTCTTCTTTTGGTGTCATAACGATTGGTTTTATAAACACTGTTAATAAAGTTAATACATTGATAATCAGAAGTCAATACCAGAATTCAGGTATTTTTTCTGCTCACTGTTTTTGGTGATTACTTTGGTTGAAAGAACTGTTTGTTGAATTTAAATGTGCTCTCCTTCTCATATATTTAATGATTAAAATGAGTACATTAGTTTCCAAGAAAAAAAGAGAAAAACCAGTCAGATTTGAAATCCATAAAGTTCCAAGAGAAAATAAGAATACAAGAAAGTCAAGCCGTGATTTTCGACTATACCCAAGATTATACTAGTAGATTGAAATGGGATACCTTTTTACAAAGAGCGGATCTTTTGGACGGAGCTACAACTGCTGGCCTTGGTGTAAAAGCCTATTGTCAAGCAAAAAGTGGTATTGGTATGGTTACAGAATATGTCTCCTTTCTGCCTCCTAAAGTAACGGCTATTAAAATGACCTCTCCATCCCCTATTTTTAAATCCTTTCTTGGTTCTTGGACTTTCCACAGTTTAACAGATAAAGAATGCGAGATCATCTTTTTATATTCTTATGAACTGAAATTTCCTTTTAGTTTGTTCTCCAACAAGATTACAAGGAATTTGAAAAGTAATGTTAAGCAGCGTTTGCTTGATTTGAAGAGCTGCGTGGAGGGCTGAATATTAATGATGAGAGATAATGTAGAGAGCTTGATATATAGTGGTGCTATCGAAGTATATTTTAGTGATATTTCCCTTAAATCCTTTTGGCTTATCTAGATGCCTTATGAGCAGTTTTATTTCTTTTTCATTTTATATTTGTGTCCCTTTGGTGTTTCAAAAAACATAGAAGTATTTGTCACATTTGAAATCTTAAAATTAAATTCATCAATACTATTATCGTCTCTAGTTACATACAAAAGCAGTTTGTTCCAATTTTTTGTCCATTCAAATTCCCCATTTATATTTTCATTCCAAATTGGATTACCACTTTTGTCTTTTTTTAGAATAAACCCATCAGAATATTCGTATTCCAATAAGGCATATGGATGCTCATAGTTTTTAGTCCCATCGTCCATCAATTCATATTCATAGCCCCATTCTCCTATCAGAGTTTGATTATCATCTTTATTGCAACCTAATACTATAAAGGCTAGAATTAATGTGAGTAAGGATAAATTAAGTCTCATACTTATTTTCTTTATTAGAATAATAGATTTATTTCTAGTCTATATTGCTCAGAACTTAGCTCTCCTCAGAGTCTTTTTTGATTGACCCTGATAGGTTGAAATACCTTATTTGTTTTGGAATAGTCCATAAACGATACTTAAAATTAGATACAATACGAAAGTGATAATTAAAGCATTTAGTTCTATTATTCTATCAGTCATTAGCGAGATAACCTCCGTTAGTGCTGCTGCTGCAAATAAGCTAACTAAAAATCGTTTCCACCACTTGTCTATTAAATCCATTCAGTTTGTATTATTCTCTATTGAAGTAGTAAGATAGTTTTTATTTGGAATCTGGAGTCGTATAGTTCTACCTTCTGGGTGTAGTTTGAAACTACAGCCCTGCTATCATCTCAATTTGTAATTGACTATCTAGACAATCAAAGTATAAAAGCTAATAAACAAGTTTTCTTTTCATATTAATTAGAGCTATATTTTTTGTTCTTTTGTGAACTACTGATAAAGAAAGAATCAAATAGGAACAGAAATGAAATATTTATTTGGATTATTTATTTTACTCATTACATCAAAGGGTTTTGGTCAAGGGGAACAGCTTGACTGGGGATTGCAATTAGGCGTTTATGATAATGACGAAGTCTTTGATAGCGCCATCGATGATGAAAACAATATATATTTAATAGGTAGTTATTCGGGTAGCATCGAATATATCCCTTCGGAAGACAGCGTTTATATAGATTATGATCTGTATGGAGTGACCAAACTTATTGTATATAAATATAATAGTATTGGTACTTTGGTTTGGGCAAAGGAAATTGGAGGTGATTATACAACTTATGGTAAGAATATCACGCTAGATACTTTTGGAAATATATTCATTTCTGGTAATTTTAGAGATACTGTGGATTTTGATCCAGGACCGGGGGTATTTGAAATGGTTCCTACAGGAAGTAGCCCTGATGTGTTTTTTAGTAAATGGGATGCCAATGGAAATTTTGTCTGGGCCAAACAAATGGATGGTGGTGGAACCATTTATGTTGAAGATTTAGCAACAGATTTAGATGGAAATTTATACTCAACAGGAGACTGTAGTAGAATGATCGATTTTGATCCGGATCCGGATTCTACCCATTATATCAATACCTATTACGATTATAGTCATCACTTATTTCTTTATAAATTGGATTCCGCTGGAAATTTTGGATATGTGAGAAAAGTAGGAGGAGAATCTAGCCAGACTGGGGAACAATTGGAAGTAGATGAAGATAAAAATATTTATGTCACTGGTTACTTTAGAGAAATAACAGATTTTGATCCTGGTCTTGGAGAGTATAATTTGGATGCTGGAGAGGATATGAATGCCTTTATCGCTAAGTATGATTCTATTGGTGATTTAGTTTGGGCGAAGGCTTTAGAAGGTACTCATGATGCTTATGGTGAAGCCATCGAGTTAGATGGCCAAGGGAATTTATTCTATATAGGAGGATTTAAAGATACCATTGATTTGGATCCAAGTGCTAGTATTCACCAACTAACTACAGAATCGTACCATTCTAATAATAGCTTTATAAGTAAACTGGATACAGCAGGTAATTTCATTTGGGGGAAGACAATTACTTCTGATGGAAGTATGTATATCCGAAGTTTGGCTTTAAATCCTAACAATGATGTCTTTTTAATGGGATGGATCAATGACACCACCCTATTCGATTTAGATTCCACTTTATATATACCCAATGGATCCAATGATGTCATCCTGTCCAAGATGACTGAAGATGGGGATATTGAATGGATCAAACAAAATGAGGGTGATGGAATAGAATTATGCTATACGCTAGAAGTAGATGGTGACGGTAATATTTATACTTCAGGGATGTTTAATAATATTATGGATCTCAATCCTGACACTAACATTAGTCAATTGGTTATGCCTGCAGGATATAGTGATACCTACTTTCAAAAATTCCGTACTTGTCATTCTTATTCCTCTCAATCTATTGTATCCTGTAATGAATACCTTTCCCCAAGTGGAAGTATGCTTTGGATGAATGATGGGATTTATAAAGATACCATTCAGAACAGCGCTGGTTGTGATAGCATTATTACTACTAATTTAAGTATTGTCCCAGTGGATCTTACCGTTGGTCAATTGGATGCTTCATTATATACTAATTCCGGAGGATTGGCTTATCAATGGTTGGATTGTAATGACAGCTACAGTACAATTCCTGGAGCGACCAACTCTAACTTTATTCCAACTGAAAATGGCGTATATGCGGTTGAAATAACGATGAATGGATGTGTTGATACTTCTCTTTGTCAAGGTATATGGAATGTATCTTTAATAGAAAATACCTTATCTGATTTAGTTACAGTATACCCAAATCCGTTTAGTGGTCCTTTACAAATAGATTTACCTAGGCAATATGCTAATGTTCATTTGATTATTAGTAATCACCTGGGGCAAGAAGTATGGAATAAGAAGTTTACAGATACAGACCATATTTTTTCAGATATTGACTTGAATAATGGTATTTATAACTTGGAGGTTATCCTAGATAGAAAAGAGCGAAGCTTCCATAAAATTATTAAGTACTAATAATAAATCTAACCTTAGAAAACGAAAAAGCCCTTTATCTTAAAGGGCTTTTTCGTTTTTATTTATATTCAATAGTAAAAGAATTTTCTCACTCTTCTCTTGTAGTACTTTGTAATTACAACCAGTAGATTATTTGTTGGGGCTGTGTAAAAAGCTCTGAACTTTCCTAAATCACCAATTACCCTAATTATCATTTACTGTGTTGTGTGCCGTTGTGTATTTCTTCAAATCAATAGCCAATAAAATTCCACCGGTTAAACCATGAATTATTCCTAGCCCACCATAAAGCCAGAGTCGGTATATTGTCGCTCCAGCTATGGATTCTAAAATCCGTTCACGACCGTATTCAATAGTTATAATAATTCCCATAATCAATGCTATTGAATATAGTAGGAAAATCCAAGTCAAGAAAATCATCAAAACAGAATGCAGATAGATGTTCTTTTGATTCTTTTTTAGTCTTTTGTCAATGAGCCAAGAAATTAATAATCCAACGGCTGGAATTGATAAAACTGTAATTACCCATTCCATCAAATCCCTTTTAACAGTATACCATCTCGGGATTTCACCAATTGACCAAAAACCAATAAAAACAACCAAGATTCCTATTAGGTAATGCTTTAATATTATACTGTATATTCTTTTCAATGTGTTTTTTGTTTTTTTATATAATACATATGGTCTATATCCTCTTTGACCTTATCCTCTTACCCTTGCCATTTACATAAACCACCCAATTCCTAAATATACAATCACCAGAAATATGGAAATAATACCAAGGACCCTTTTCCTTTTCTTATTAAATAGCTTTTTCCGGATGGTCTCAATGGTAGAGATTATAAAATTCCCGAAACCAAATCCAGGTAAAGGAAGCAAATTTAATAATCCAACAAATAGTAAGTACAATGACAAAATCGTTAAATAACCGCTAAAACTAGTGTTTTCTGACAGAGGTTTAAATCCACCCATTCTTTTATACGGTGAAAGAGATGGACTAAGGAAAAATTTGGCCTCATTCCATAGAAATTCAAATCGACCTATTACATGAGAAAATCCAAAGTCTTTTGTTGTCTGTTTAATACTTTCACCTCCATTAGAGCCATTCATTATTGGGACAATAGGATTGGAATTAAGTTTTCTAATAAGTGCCATTTTATCCTCCATGCCTATTATTAGGTTTTGTTGGATTCCATTTAGCTCAACCGCCACCTTAACTTCATCCTCTTCAATAATTATGTCCGTAAGAATGTCAGATACTCTGTCAATTTTTTCATCATTTATTGAGCTTATTCGCATTCCATCCTGAAATCCAAGATCCTGAAAAACCTGATTGAATTTTAATCCGTAAATGGCATTAGAATTTTCTACAAAAGTGTCTTTGGTTGATTTCACAATCCCAAATGTTAGCGAAAAAGCCAAACCAAAGATGAATACTAGTCCAGACAATTTCATAAATGGAATCGACCAACTGAAATTATCTTCTAAGGCCTTATATTTTTTCTTAAGAATCCATTGAGGCATGTGATTCATCAATAGATAAATAGGTAATACAATCCATAACATAGGTGCTGTTTTTTTGAATTATTGGGAAGTTAAATATAGGTGTAAATGTAGAATATATTTTATTTATGCTTATTGTACAAACTCCATCCTGTGTGGGCAATTGTTACCAACGGTTAGTATAAAATGCGTTTCAATGCAATTTATGCAGTGTTGTACCCTGGATTTTCATGAATGAAAGCCTTCAATTCCCTATATTAATTGTTTGCTTGTTACAGACTTCCTGTATCGCATGATGGCGATCACCAACGAACCAAGTAAAAAACCAGGTATGATTTGAACAAGAGATCCATAAACTACATGGTTTAAGAGTGCCTGTATCCAATTATCAAAATAAAGGCCGTAATGAGTTCCTATTTCCCATCTCGTATCAACCCACCAAGCAACAATGACGGTAAGTCTCGAAACAGGTGAAAAGATAATTAAACTCAATATTAAGAGTAAGTATGGTCGCTTTTCGTTAAATAATTTTATTCCCCAGTATACTGCAAAAGCCAAGGTTAGCCAGAGTAGTCCAATGATGAAAATAACATATTCTGGTAAACCAGATAATTCAAGTAAATAACGAATGGGTGTTACAAATAGGCTTATTATAATCGGAGTTTTGGCAAGACGAAGTGCCTTTAGAAATATTGATTTCTTATTCTTTAATTCCATTTCTTTTATTGGTAAATCTTTATTCTCCATGCTCCAGTTTGTGTACAGCTTAAATATATCCCTATTCTCCTTTTCCATACTCCTGCCTTGTTGAGAGACATAAGATTCCTATTAGTTAATGTTTAAATACTATGGTGGATATTCTTTTCAATGCGCTTTTTGTTTTCTAATGGTACACTACAATTCGGCTAACTGGGTTTTAATGCTATTTAGGTATTGTTAGCGCCAGTTTTAAGTTGTTTTAAATATATACCATCCATTTCCAATTTCTCGTAGCATTATTAATCTGCTTGGATTCATTTTTGGTATGAGTTGCGCACTTGGGATATAAAGGTAACCAACAGTATTGTCAATCATTCCTCCGATTACAAATTCAATGCAGTCCTCACAATGATAGCTTGTTGAAATTGACTGGAGTAACAAATCTTTATAATCAGAATTAATTTCCTTACCTAAATTTATTTTACCGTAAGACTGATCATCCTTGTCAATTTCTACATTTAATAGCTCTTTCCTTATCTTCTCAAATTCTTCTTTATTCTCTTTAAAGTGTTCTATAATGGTTTCGTCTAAAGCCAGCGTAAGTTTTATATTTCCAAGTTCTCTGTAAAAGTCTTTTTTTGATTTAAAATTCTCGTTGTCAACTTTTATTAAACTATCAACTTGAATTTCCGTCAGTGCTTCAAACTCCGACTTAACCTGTTCTATAATTCCAGTCATAGCTAAAGCTCTAAAGGCTTCAATTCTCCACTTTTTATTTTTTTTCAGATGGACATAAGTGTCTATTCCATTTCCCAAACTGTCTATTATTGTAATATTTACTACGGCTGAACTTTCAGACTGACTAATAAGTCTGAAGTTTAAATTTGTTTTTTCTCCAAGGTCATTTGCATTTGGTCTGCCTTTATATTCTCCAGTCGAAAATCTGGATGTTTTTTTAGCAAATCTTTTATCTGTAAATACTTTTTCTACTAATTCTATTGGTTGCAATTCTTGGGCATTCAAAACCCCACAAATCAGTATTAGAAAAAAAGACGTTAATAGTTTGTTCATTGGTATATTCTATTTGGTTCTAACTTATGTAGTGTTGTACACGGGGTTTTCATGAATGAAAGGCTTCAATTATCTATATTAATTGTTTGCTTGTTACAGACTTTCTGGATCTCATGATGGCTACCACCAACGAACCAAGTAAAAAGCCAGGTATGATTTGAACAAGAGATCCATAAACTACATGGTTTAAGAGTGCCTGTATCCAATTATCAAAATAAAGGCCGTAATGTGTTCCTATTTCCCATCTAGTATCAACCCACCAAGCAACAATGACGGTAAGTCTAGAAACCGGTGAAAAGATAATTAAACTCAAGATTAAGAGTAAGTATGGTCGCTTTTCGTTAAATAATTTTATTCCCCAGTATACTGCAAAAGCCAAGGTTAGCCAGAGTAGTCCAATGATGAAAATAACATATTCTGGTAAACCAGCTAGTTCAAGTAAATAACGAATTGGTGTTACAAATAGACTTATTATAATAGGAGTTTTGGCAAGACGAAATGCCTGTAGAAATATTGATTTCTTATTCTTTAATTCCATTTCTTTTATTGGTAAATCTTTATTCTTCATCTTCAAGTTTGTGTACAACTTAAATATATCCCATTTCTCCTTTTTCCATACTCCTGTCTCGTTGAGAGGCATTAAATTTGATAAGCAAGTTAGTAAATAAAAAAATCCATAGTTGTAAATGCCTATGGATTTTTTTACTGTACTCTAATATTTGTTTTACCTAGTTGGATTGCAGATCCTAGGAGATATGAAGGTGTAGTTGCAAACTACACCTAGTTGGGTTTTGTACACCATGTTATCTATTGCCTTTTTACAATCCATTAATGAATTCTGCAATTCCAGGCCAAGTCCATTGAATTTTCTTCTTTCCGTTTAATTCGTTAGGTGTATCCATTATAGTAGTTCCATTTAAATAAATTCCTAAAATAGGGATTCTCTCTTCTTCTGCACATTTAATTTCCCAAATTGCTCCGTCTGCATTCTTTAAATTTTTAGTTATTAGAACAATTACACCATCACAGCCTTTTATCCTTGTTCTACATTTTGTTTTCCAACTAGAATTCCAAGGTTCCTTAACAGACATATCAACTAATTCATATGGAACCGCTTGGTTTTTTGCTTGTCCAACAAACAAATCTCTTTCAGTTTTGTCCTCTATTGCAAAACTTGTAAATATTCTTTTTGCCATTTTAATAGATTTTACAGAGTAAATTGGTAGCATAAACTATTTGAATTACTCCAATTATTATTATAAAGATTCTAAATCCTTTAACAACGTTTGTTTCAGTTTCTGAATTTGATTGATATCCCACATCATTTTGTAAGATTTCCCATTCTCGTTGAAATAGGTTTGTTTCTAATTGATTTTCAATTTCATTTATTAATCTAAATTTCCCGTTATTAAGAGTCCCGTATGACTTAATTAACTTTTGCCAAAAAAATGATATTACAAGAGCTACTAAGGAAAAAAAAATCATCAACGAAATTGCTAAAAGTGCTGTATTATCATTTGTAAACCCTATTAGTTTACCAACTAAGGCAGAAATTGATAGCAAAGAAGTCGTAACAGTGAAAAATAGGTTATTAACTTTTAGTCTTTGTTCAGTTACTTTTTCTGTTGATAAAACCATTATTTTGTATTGCTCCAATAGTAATTCAGGATTAGATGTTAATTTCATATTAAGTAATGTTTGAATTAACTGAACTGAATCATTTTCAATAATTCCTTTTTCCTTTTTCAAATATTTTGGAAGTTCAGGTTTTTTGAGTTTTACAATTTTATATTTTTTATTCTGTCTTACGGTTTCATTAAATTCCCAGTTTACAGGAACGCTATTTTTACTTTTAGACCCTATGAAAAAGAGGACTAATTCTGAATCTTGAATTTTTTTTACAACTTTCCTTTGCCATGTATTATCACAATCTTCTATTGTAGAGTGGTCAATAAATTCAAAACCATAAGTTCCTGGGATTTCTTCAAGGAATTTATTTACTTCTTCTTTATCAATATTTCTATGGCTTATGAATATTTTCATTCTTTTAGGTTGTAGGTATCGTTTAGTATATGGCAAGTAGGGTAGTAGAAAGTGATAAGCTTTTGGTTTGCAGCGTAAATAGCACTTACCTTGCTAAATCACTGAATGCCCAATTTGACATATGCAGTGTTGTGTGTATTGTTTTATTCATTTTCTGGCATGTAAACCATTACTGATTTCACAAAAGTATCTTTAATATTTTCATTTAGCTCTCTCATATTTGCGAATTGTTCTACCTTAATTTTGTGACAAATAGCTTTAGGCAATTCTTCAGGTAATTCAGTTGAATAACTCTTATTGAATTTACCAATAATATCTTTTACTCTAAATTCAACAAACTTATTTTTGTCCTTTGTACTTAATAAAGTAAATGAGCCTTTGTAATTAAATCTAGATCTTAATTCTGGAGAAATCTTTTTAGGAAAATCCTCCTTACTTATGTTTGAAGTGAAGATTATTATAAACCCATTTAAATCAATCTCTTCTGTCAGGGAACTAACCAATTTTCCATTTTCTAATACATCAAGGAAGTAATTAAATAAAGTCGAATTGGATTTCTCAAATTCATCTATTAATATGAGTCCAGTATCAGAACCTTTTACCCTAATAAAAATTTCACCTTCATCGCTACCAATGTAACCTCTGGGACTTCCAATTAATGAATTTAATGAATTGTCACTACTATAATTACCAAAATTAACTTTAGCTAATTTTTCTTTTCCTTCTAATGATTTATGTATAGCTCTAGCGACCTCTGTTTTCCCAACACCTGAATCACCCATCAAAAAGATAGAAAGAATTTTGTGCTCCCCTAGCTTGTTAAAAACACGAAAGTTTCTAACCAATTCTTCAAAATCTGCTTTAAATTTATCGTGTCCATATATTCTATCTGCGAATGACTTTGTAAAGTCAGCAATTTCATTAATACTTAAATCTATTATTTTTTTATGCTTTAACTTTTTACGTTTTCCTGCTACTTCCTCTTCATCTATTACTTCAAATTCTTCAACAATATCAATATCTTGAAATTCTTGAAAACAAAACCTAAGTTCATATTCAAATTTTTTTTTGAAATTACCATCAGCTATGAAAGTAGTTTCTTGTGGGAATAGAGGGAATACAGATTCGGAGCTATATTGAATACTATTAATATGAGCTAAGGAACTTATGTCAACTATTTGAGTGTATTGATTTATGTCCGCAGCATTTTTAATATCACGTAGGCTTTCAGTAATTGAAATTATTTCTTTTCCCTCCATCGTTTTTAATTCTCGATAAAAAGAGAAATAATTCTTATTATAAAATAATAATTTATCAATCATTTTTCTCTGGAATTATTACATTTTGGACTATTGCTAATAAATCTATGTAATGAAATTCTTTATTGTTTTGGCTTGAACTTACAAACAAATGATTGGAATTATCAGTTTTGGTCGTGTATTGGCTTTCTTGAATTTCTTGATTTGCGTTGTTTTGATTATTATTTAAATTTTGCATATTACCAACTTCTTGGAAAAACTCAAAAGAGTTTTTTAAAGAGTCAACTTTGATTTTCCCTTTATATAAACCGACTATTGAAACTTTGCCAATAAATAAGTCGTCAACGCTATAAGAGCTTTCAAATTCACTTTCAAATGTATGAGGAATTTTAACTAATAACTCTTCTTCTGAATCATTAATCCTACCTCTTATTTTGTAAGCATAATCTTTAAACATTGAATTGAAAAGATTATTGATATCAAAACCATCTGCTCCTGGAATATTCATTCCTTTAAAAGAGCCACTTGCAAATAACTTAACTGTTCTTAATTCTGCTTCATTTTCTAATGAAAGGTTAACGTTCTCTATTTTTATCAGTTTTCCTTCTTTTAATTGTGAAAAATCATTAACCGTTTGGCTTTCTTCTATTATTTCATTTAGAATAACTGATTTAGTCGTTTTTATTTCGAAGGTTTCTAGTACTTTTTGAGAGTCAGATTTAATGTTTTTTCCTCCAGCTTCTATCCCTGAATTAAATACAGTTAAAAAATTAGCTCCTAATTTTCCACGATAATCAATATCATTACCTTTCTTTTGATCACTTTGCTCTTCTCTACTTAGAGCAATAACATTACTAAGCATCATTTTAATCTCATATACTTTCGGGAAGTTGATATAGTATGTGTTAAATATCATTTAGTTGTTTTTGTTTTTTCAGTGTGTTTGTATTGCTGACTACTTAAATATATGTTCTTTTTTCACACTAGCCCTTTATCTCTATAGAGACTTGCATCGAGAAATACCAGTAAATGAATTAATAATTTTGCAAGAGTAATATAATCTTGTCAAAACAGTCTAAAGAATTTTACTACATAAAACTATATTTAAAGCCTTCCCAATATACCCCAATCCCCCCCACCAGTCAATCCCTGAAAACAGTGATTTTTTTACCTATTTTAAATAAAATTATTTATTTGAAATAATGATTCTACTAATTGAATAAAAACAAGCTTAATCACTTCCCATTTTCCCTTCTAGCCATCCCAGAACAAATCAAAATATGTACCTTGAACGGAATTTATAACTCGGAAAAAAACAAGGCCCAATTTAGATCATAAGAAAACTTAACCCAGTTTTCCAACCCAATCTAAAAGGACTATAGATTAGCATAAGAACAAATGAACAACTCTCCATTAGAAGTAATTATAATAGGCGGTGGTCCAGCAGGAATGAGCGCAGCCTTGGTATTAGGAAGAAGCAGAATAAAGACACTGGTTTTGAATACCGAAACACCAAGAAATGCCATAACCAGACATTCACATGGATTCCTAACACAAGACGGAATACATCCCACAGAGATATTTGCAGTAGCCAAGCAACAGTTAGACAAATACCCATCGGTAAGCTATAAAAAGCAAGCTGCAATAAGATTAGAAAGGTTAGCAGAAGGATTTCAGATAACAACAGCAGAAGGTAGCTATACCACAAGAAAAGTGATATTGGCAACTGGCTATAAAGACGATATTGCCAAAGAAGAAATACCAGGATTAACCAAGGTATATGGTCAGTCTGTATTCCCCTGTCCCTTCTGTGATGGATTCGAAATGGCAGACAAACCCTTAGCAGTATTTGGAGATGGTACAATGGGCCCTCTATTTGCGAAAAAAATCGCTTATTGGAGCAAGGACTTGCACGTATTTACCAACGGAGAAAGCGTAACGGATCCTGAGACTTCTAAACAGTTAGAAGCAAAGGGAATTCAGATCATAGAGACCAAAATAGAAGCCCTAAGAGAAGAAAACGGAATCCTGAAGGCAGTTGTCTTGGCCGATGGTACAGAGGTGCTAAGAGAAGGAGGCTTTTTGGCAGAAACCCATTCAACAGAGAATGTAGCCTTTGCCAAAGAACTAAACATCCCAACGGAAGAAGGCCCCTTTGGAATGGTGAATTATATAGTAGATGAAAACAAAGAATCCAGCGTCAAAGGATTTTATATCATTGGAGATGCCAGAACTGGATGGAGTGGAGTTACCAGTTCGGTAGCAGAAGGAAGTGAAGTAGGCAAGGCAATTACGCATCAGCTGATAGAGGAGTTCTGGGACTAAGGAATTAAGGGGTGTTATTCTTGGGTAATACCCTTTACTTTGTCTTGTATTAAGGTGCTAAAGCAAAGGTGCTACTCTATCTATAGAAGTTCTTCGCTCAAGCCGCTTGGCTCTTTCTTTTTTCATTCGATAAAAAAGAAAGCAAAAAATCTTGTCAAAATAAGGACTTCCCTTCGGTGCATTCATTTTGTCACTTCAGGCTATTTTTATTTACTCCCTTTGGTCATAAATAAACGTCATTTCGTTCCTTCATTCATTAAGTCTCTATTTTGACATTGCTAATTGTATCTCAGAACCAGTAAAATCCAATCGACCTTTTTTTAATCATTTATAAATCAAGGTGAGTGAAAGGCAATTTGACAAAAATCTGTTTGAGCAAAGCGAGTTATTTTTGTCGCCTGAAGGGAACCGTAGTATTTTCTAATAATTAAAAAGAAGTCTTGACCTTTTGGTTCATTTTGCGTCAAGGCAAAAGAACAATAAGGACTTTCTGATATAACTATTTAATTTAAACCGAGTTGATGTTAGCTCACCGCCGCATGGCTCCTTCTTTTTCCAGTTAATGAAAAAGAAACAAAAAATCTTGTCAAAATAATGATCGCCTTTCAGGACATTCATTCCTCTACTCCAGGCTACTTTTACCTCCCTTTGGTCGATAAACGCCATTGCGTAGTTCCATTCATTCGATCTTAATTTTGACTTTTGGGACTTCAGGGCTTATACCAGGTGCTAGGCTATAGACCTGTTACATATAGAACTTTAAAGAAGTAATATTCAAGTGACCTTTTTTTAATCATTTAAAAATCAAGGTGAGTGAAAGGCAATTTGACAAAAATCTGTTTGAGCGCAGCGAGTTATTTTTGTCGCCTGAAGGGAACTGTAGTATTTTCTAATAATTAAAAAGAAGTCTTGATCTTTTGGTTCATTTTGTATCAAGACAAAAGAACAATAAGAACTTCCCGATTAAGCAATTAGAATACATCGAATTAATGTTTCAATCTCCCCCACTTGTCGTAATCTATTAGCATCAAGGCAAAAGAACAAACAGCATTAATCAAGCGGCAATTCCATGCGAATATTACACCTCGCATAAGGCGTATCTTCGGGTACAGGAATCTCTACAAACCCCACCTTTCGGTATAAGTTGATAGCAGGTTCTAACTTGGTATTGGAATCTAGGAATATACCAGCTAATTTATTATCCTTGGTGAAGGCAATACAAGCCATCATTAGTTTATATCCAATTCTTAAACCTTGATACTTATCCGTTACCGCCATTTTGGTTAGCTCATAGACTCCATTCTCGCGCTGCATTAAGGCAACTGTACCTACAACCTTTCCGTTTAGCTTGGCATAAAAGAGATAGCCCCCATTGTCTACTATATACTTTTTGGGATTGCTTAATACAGTTTCATCGTAATCTTCAACAAAGAAATACTTCTTTAGCCATTCTATATTCAGGGTATAGAAATCCTTGTGATACTTTTCATTGTTTTGAACTATATCAAGGTCCTGACTCATTTCCATCAATATGTACTGTCTGAAATCTTTCTTTTCGAATACTGTCTCTAGCTTCTCTAGAAATTCCAAAGCATTGTGTTCGCCCAATACCTTGTCCATAGCAGAATTTCCCAATTCCCATATTTTATTGTACTCAGGGCTTTTCTCCTTTGCTTTCTTGCTAAGCCTCAATACTTTCTTTCTGGAATCCTTTTCATCCTTGTCGGCATAAATCAAATCCTGAGCAATCATCTTATTGGTTATGGCTATCACTGATGGATGTGATAAGCCTATGGCATCTGCTATTTCTGTAATACTTTTGGATCCTTTGTCTTCCAATAGTTTGAAAATGGAAAACATATTGGGTTCAATTTCCAAATCCAGGTCTTTGTATAGTTTACGTCCACTGTGAATAATGGCATCACTCAAACGCTTTAAGCGCATGGTGAAACCAAGATAACCGAGTTGTTTTATATAATCTTTTTCCATAATTAGGTAGTTAACTACACAAATATACGAATTATTATGTAGTTGACTACGTAAATACGGTAATACACAAGTATTCTAAGCTTTATAATTTTATGAATTGCCTACTGTATCTTGTTGAATTAGCCTTGATACTGAGGGTATATTGACCTGGTTCTAAATGAGCAACATCTATCCCATCTTTGTATTCTTTCAATACCATGATTACCCTACCTGTAATATCGGTTAGCTGAATGGAGTGTAGATTATTCACTTTGTCAATTCCTTTCAATGTGAGTATGTCTTGAACTGGATTGGGAAGTAATAGCAATGGGTTTTTGTCCAGCTCATCTATTCCTGTGTTTGTAGTGTCGTAGGTATAGACCGTTATCCTATCGGTCTCCACTCCCCCATAACTGGCTAAAAATATTTTGGTGCCATCTGCAGAAATAGCCACATCTCTTAGACGTCCATTCAAAGCCTGATCTTCACCAAAGAATTTCTGTGGATTGGGATGATTTTCGGTGCTCAATGCCAATGAGCCATCTTCCTGTAATTTGAATAGGTAAACTTCCCTATCTACATTTAGACCATCTTTTAGGGTTACAGCTAATAAACTATTCGTCCATTCCGGAATAGCACCCGAACCATAATAAGCACCTCCAGAAGGCGCTACGGTACACCACAATGAATTATCTGTAGCCGAAGAGGTATCCACATCAGTACACCAGGAATAGAAGGCTTCTACTAAGGAATCATTGGCAATATCTGGATGTGGTACATAGTTGGCTACATAGGCAGCTTCTCCAGGAATGGTCTCGTCATCATGATATCCTCTAACGTCCTTCCAACCATAGTTCATTCCCTTGTATAAGACATTGATTTCATCGTCTGCAAAATCTCCATGTTCTATATCGTAGACAAGGCCTAGGTTTGGATTGTACATCAAACCTTGTGGATTTCTATGCCCTCTAGTAAAGAAGGAATTTCCAGCTATTGGATTGTCGAATGGAATAGATCCATCTATGTTATAACGGTGAATTTTTCCATTGGCAGTGGTCACATCTTGTGCAAAATTATTGGGATTGTTACTCTGTGGACTATAGCAATCTGGCGCACTCAATTCAGAAGGGCCATGGTCTCCTATGGAAAGATAGAGGTAGGATGTATTGGCCTGTTTTACTGACAATAATCTTCCACCTTGATGCGCATGTCCATTGGCTATCAAATTTATGATATTGGTATCCTCATCTACTGTGGATGAGATAGCATCCCAGTGTAAACGCTTTATCCTGAATTTGGTTTCGGGTGCTAAACTGTCTCCACTGTTATAGGAATATACATAATAGATATAGGCATGATCTGGATTCATAAAATCCGGGTCTAGAGCCAAGCCCAAGGTACCTTTTCCAATAGAAGGATTTGCACAAGCATCGAGGTCTTCAAGTGGAGAACCAGGAAAATAATCATCAGCAGTGAATACGGTAGTTTTTGCCCCAGTCTCGGGATGTACACGGCTTACTTTTCCTTCTTTTTCTGTTATCCATAGATAATCATCCGGTCCATAGGTGATTTCCCATGGTCTGTCTACTTCTGTGGGTAATTGGGAGCGTATAAAACTCTGAGCATGAATTTGGCCATAAATAGCAGTAATACCTAGTAATACAAGTAAATATTTCATCTTAATTATTTAATACAAAAGGATTTCATAATAAGTTGAAATTTACGAAACTATGTTTAGTTATCACTTTTTGAATTGTTAAATCATTTAAATTCAGTCTGTTTTGTATTTGAAATTAACCACTATGAGGGTGCAAGGAATCAATTCCTGACTTATATTTTAGTATTTTCCTTTTTGAATTTATAGATAAGGGAAATAGAAAGTTCTGTTCCATTGGAATTATAGATTTTTTCCGATGCCTGTTCTTTGAAATCTAAAACCCTTAGTCGAACACCAGATTCCACACTTATAATATCACTAATTGGCTTTCTGTATTTTACCCCAAAGTGAAATCCAGCAGATGGATCAAATGAAGTATTATATTCATTAAAGTGTTGATTGACTACCAATTCTCCAGGGAAATGATAACTAAAGCCTAGGTCAATAGAAACCTCATCCAAAGAATCCAATTTGACAATAGTTAGGTTAGCACCTAGAGTAATAAATTTTCTATTGAAAAAGGCTGAAGATTCTGAAGACACATCTTTTATACTTTTGTTATAATAGGCCATTATTTGTTGATAGCCAAGGGAGCAGTATAATCCCAAATTTGGATCCATCTGTGACTCTATTCCTCCTTCCAATCCAAATCCACCTCCAAAAGTGTAATTTATATCTTGTGTTACATGTGTAGCAAGCCTATGTGTTTTATTTCCAACACTAATATTTGCTCTACTGAAATAACTAAAATCCTGAGCTAAAGAGGAAAGATGAATAAATAATAGGGCAAGAAGAATTTTATTAATTTTCATATTTAATTTATGTTTTAGGGGGCGAATATAAATTAAAAAGGTGAATCAATTTGATCCACCTTTTATAATATTATTTTCTTTTGGTATTCTTTAGCATTTCAAAAGCTTCCATTAGAATCATCTTAGTTTTTGGATCGAATGGATAGACCAAATTTTCCAAAGAATTAATTCAGTTTTTCGAAAATGATACTGGCATTACTAAAATCATAAGCCGCATTGATCACGTCTCTATATTGATCATAATATTTAAGATCATATTCCATTTGATTATAGGATTCCTTAACTGTGATAGTTAATGTATTCCCATCATTGACACAGTTTGAAACAAAGCTACAAGCTGGTTTTCCGTCTATTTCAAGGACTTTATTAATATTTACAGCACTCATGTCCGCCACTTGATAACCAGCTGGAATAGGAATGTTAAAATTATAGTGATATTCATTCATGAATCCAATTTCCACCGAATTCACGCGCTCTTCTTCCTGATACAATTCATTTTGAGTTCCTATTACCTTTCCAATATTAAGTAATACATTTTCACCCAAATCATCTGTAAGACTGATCGCAGTGAAGTTATATTCCATTTCGAATGGTATATTTTGAATACCATTTTTTAAGGATTCATTTCTAGCTTCAAAATGATTGATTTCAATATCTTCCAAGCCTCTTGCTGCCATCCTTTCAGGAATCATATCTTCTTCCTCCTTTTTAAAATAGCGATAAGCCAATCTAGAATTCAATGCTTGGAATCCCGTCAATTCTTCTTTGCAATCTACCGTTGCCGTTAGATCCGTTTCATCCAAGCTAATATTGAATATCTTTTTGGTGATGGAATATTCCTTTGCAGGATGTTTGATAGTATCAAAATATGCCTTTACTGGTGTAACAAAAATGGCTTCATTATAAATAAAGTTGGAAGATGGATAATCCAAATACATCACCATACTAGATGGGTTGATGTATTTATCTACCGTTGGGAAATAGTAAAGAAGACCCTGAAAATTGGATCCTGAGTAAAATTCTTTATCAAACTTATGTTTGAATCTATTTGATGTTAATACCGCTTCAAATCCAATATCCAAATGCTTGAATAGTTCAGTGTACACCTTTGCAATTCCTACCTCTGTTCCTTTTTTATTCATTACAACATAATACAGTTCTGAATCGTTTTCCTTGGAACTTTTGACAATTGAAAAATTGCTATGAACATATTCGCAAACCAAATTTATTTTATCCTCATCCGTTTTTGCTACATTGCTCAGCATGAATTGATCAAAATGCTTACGTAATCTTCTATTTCTTCTAACTGGGCCAGTAATATAGGTACTTCGAATATTTCTTTCTAGTCCTTCCCACAAGACTTCATCAGATACATAATATCCTTTTGAACGCAGGAAATAACTTAGTTTCATTTTGTTGGCTCTATAAGCCGACATGGGTTCATCAACCATAGCAGGAATCTCGGTTGTGGTTGACACAAATTCTACACTCTTTTTATGCACAATTTCTTCCATTTCTGATAAACCATTATAGCACTTCGTTTTTAGTCTATAATCGTTTGGTCTGACTAGTGAAATTTTACAATTTTTAATTTTATAGTCCTGTTGTGCGAAAACTGTTCCAGCGGCATTCGCCTTTTTTCTAAGCGTGTAGATATATTCAATCTGAGAATCTTTCATCACCCCTTCAATGGCAAATATTTTGAAACCACCATAGTCTTCTACATCTTTTAGTTCCTTAATGTTCTCTTTATTAAGGACAGTGATGGAGCCATCTGGTTGTAAAACCCTTGCTTTTATATCCAGTACTTTATCTACTCGATACTGAGAGATATATACTCTATTGTGTTTGTTGATTCCTTTTTCAGAATTGACTCTTATAATGGCATGCTTCGTTTCATAGGAGTCAATGATTTCAGAAAATCTATTTCTCACTTTATATTCAAAAATGTAATTCTCTTGAATAGCCACTGAAGGCAAGGATAAATCTACTGAATCTAATGTGTAATATTCTGGTGTTTCTTCCCAGTCGTTTTGTAAATATATTTGTGCTTGAATGGTATTGCTAATCATCCCCGCTAGAATGGCAATTTGTAAGATTAATTTCATGATTTATATTTTTCTTAGAATGATGTATTTTTTGTTCTCTTTTTTAATTTGTTGAATGGTCTCATTCCATTCCTTGATATCTTTAGCTGGTATTTTTAATTTTTTTAAGCGGATGGTTTTATTCAAATAGATGATAGGACCCTTTTGTGAATAATCCGTAGTATAGTCGATATAATCATTGGATATGGAAATGTTTTCTGGGAGATGGTCTATCTCAGAATCTGGGCTTACCATCATTTCATATTCATAATCTTGCTGATATAAATAGTCTATTTTTTTATCGAATCCTTGTTGCTTTTTCCGTACAAATTCACCTTCCAGGCTATGGTCCATATTCAACTGAATATACATTTTATTCCCTACGTTTTTGACAAAATTACTACTTGCAGTTCCAAATGAAATATGCAAGCTATCCTCACTCCTGTCTAATTGGGAGATTTCCTTAATTGCATATTTGGTTTTTTTATTTCCAAATGATAAACCATGCAATATGAGTCCTGGTTCATTACCAGATTTTTGTTCATATCGATGGTTGAAATTCAGTTTATCATAACCAGTAATTTTAGCTGTATGAACACCTATCAATTTACCTTCATTTACTAGGCACATGCTGTGTATTAGCGTTCTGTTTTTTTCGGGTGAAACTACAGGTACTTTCTGCAATATATGCTGATTGGAGTCTTTGCCAATTAACGCTTGCTTTCCTTGAATAAAAGGAGAAGGATAACCATAGGGTAGGTATTTTGCTGTAGCATCTAGAAATTGAATTTCACTATCCACTTCTACAGCCGTAATCATATGGTTATCTGTTAAAACGGTAGGTAATTCTTCATAGGTATAGGGCCTATTTCTAGTTCCAATCCAAGTAAGATAGGATTTCAGACCAGCATAATGTAAAAGCTCATTTAAGATATTTGCCATATCCTTACAATCCCCATATTTTTTGGTAAATACATTCATGGCATCTCGTGGAATAAAGCCATTCAGCCCATCCTCAAAGGCAATATAATTGATGTTTTCCTGAACAAAATAATAGATAGCCTTCACTTTTTCCTCTTCAGTAGAAAGATCCATTGTCAGGTTGAGAGCTATTTGTTTTAGTTCAGATTGATTGGTTGAATTGATATCTTTTGTAAGGTCACAATACCAGTTATACAAATCAGACACATCGTTCAATACATTGTGTTGTTGATTGCCATGTGTATAGGATTTGATATACACTATGATCTGTGGGACATAGTGTAATGGGGAAAAATCTCTGTATCGATTCAATTTATCTAATTCCCTAATTTCCCAAGTATAGGTGTTTATTCCCTTTTCATTGGACATTGAGAATTCAACTTTTGAACTGTCTAAATTAAAGGTATTGAATCCAATTTCAACTGTTTCTGGAAAATGGACTGTATAAATTGCTTTTTCTATAGGTAGTCGATTACTTAAAATAAAGGCCGGGATAAAATGCGGATCTTTAACATCCACTAGATACTCCATATAGGTTTGATTCCCCTTTTGGACTCCGTCATAACTAAATCTCAGTTCTTTTTGATCATTAAAGAAAACACCATTACTCAAAACATCCTTTTCTACAAATTCCCTCACATAATAATTGATCCTCTTTCTGACTGTATGTGCTTTGGGCCTTTTGACAACATTAAAGGTATTATATGGAATACGCTCGTTAATTAAGCCATCTAGATCATTCGAAAGGTATAGTTTGGATTCACTGACTTTATTTTGAATCTTCAATTTATTTCTTCGCAGAGAAATGGTTAATTCTTCTTTGTATTCTAGACTAACCCCATCCTCATTAGCGTACTTTTTATTATAATCTATTTCCTGAGCAAAAACTCCCTGAGCAATCAAAAGAATGCTTAGGATTACCAATTCTTTAATTTTCATAATGTAATAATATATCAGAACTGTAATATAAAATAAAAAGGTGAATCAGACAGATCCACCTTTTATAAAATTATTTTCTTTTGTTATCTCCTAGCATTTCCGAGGCTTCCATCAGAATCATCCTTGCTTTAGGGTCGAATTGATAGACCAAATTTTTCAAGACACCTATCCTATTCTTTTCAACTACAATAAAAATGATATCTTTCTTTTCACTTATCAATAAATCACTACCACTTACAATGGTACCCGTTACTCCAAGGGTTTCGGTGATGTTCTTGCTGAGTTCATCCAAATTTTTCAAAGAAGAAATATGGACAATTTTTTCACTCTTTTTTCCTGTCAATACGGTGTCCATTAGTCGGGCAGCAAAGTAAATGCTGATCATACTCCATAATGCCAATTCAACATTTTGGAATACAAAGCCTGCAGAACATACTACAATAACATCCAAGGCAAGAATAACCGAACTCGTTTTGAAATGGAATTTTGAGGTAATTATCTTAGCCAAGATGGTTCCTCCACCAGCAGATCCACCGCCCTTGAAAATAAGACCAAGCCCTATACCTACACATACACCACCATAAAGAGTTGCCAATACCAAACTATCACTCAATTGAGGCAACTTGATAAATTCAGCAAATAGGTCAATGAAAAATGAAATCAATGCAATACCAACGATGGATTTTAAAGCGAAATTCCTTCCCAAGTGTTTCCATCCCAATAGCAATAAAGGAATGTTTATTAGCGCCATAATAATTCCAGTAGGCATTTGAAGTACAACGTGCAGAATGATGGCCAAACCAGCAGTTCCACCGGTTGCAATATTGTTAGGTGCTAGTAATCCAACAATTCCTATAGCCAATGCTAAGCTTCCTAAAGCTATGTATAGGTAATTGAATATTTCTCTTCTAATATCGGACTTCGGCATGTTGATTTAATTTGATAATTGAAGCTGTAAAGATCTTTAAAAGGGATTCAATATAACATGATTTACGCACAGGTTTTCTTGTAGAACTATTTCTGAGATCGAAATCCTTAAAAATAGTCCGTTATTCTACCTTTTAATTTTGAATTTAAATACGTCTGGTCTTGAATAATGTCCAGAAACGTCAAATAATCGCTTGGCTTTGATTATCTCATCAAGGTCAAGGTCTGCATACATTATCTCTTGTTTGTTGCTTAATGGCCCCTTAATTATATTTCCTTTTGGATCTATGATCACACTATGACCTCCATTGATCCATTCTCTGTCTTTGGGGTACAGGGATTTGAATTCGTATTCATCAGGAATATCATCCTTATGAAGAGCCATACAGGCACTTAAAACATATACCCCCCCTTCTATCGCTATATGTTTCATACTAGTTATCCAGGATTCACTTTTGTCCCATGTAGGTGAAATTAATAGTTGAAGACCTTGTTTATATAATGCCATTCTAGCTGCTGGCATCCTATTTTCCCAACAGATCAGGCCTCCAATTACACCAATTTTTGTAGCATAGGTTTTTAATGTTGAACCATCACCTTGTCCCCAAATAAGTTTTTCTGCACCAGTTGGTATTAGTTTTCTATGTTTCCCCATAAGATGTCCTTTATTATTGATGAAAAAGAGACTGTTATAAAGAGAGGAATTACTGGATTCTGAATTTCTTTCATTGGCTCCAATAGCAACATGAATATTGGATTCTTTTGCTGTTTTGGCTAGTAATCGCAATTCTGGTCCATTATCTGTCAGTGCGTTTTGTACTAATTTTGAATAGAGTTCATTGAGTATAGCTCCTTGAGTATTTGGTATCAACCAAGTCCAATCTGGATAACCAGATACATAGGCTTCTGGAAATACGATTAACTGTGCTTTATTTTCTCCTGCATCACGAATTAATTGACAAGCTTTTTCAATTGTCTTCTCCTTATCAAGGAAAATGGGAGCCACTTGTGCGATAGCAACTTTTATTGATTGTTCCATACCAAATTCAATTTTGAATAAATAAAAAAAGTAGCTCCTTGGAAAATAATCTTTACGAAGATTGACCAATTGAGCTACTTAAAGGTACGGATTATTTAATCTCTATACTTTGTTGAAGAATAGTATATTAAGACTGCGTTTTAATGCTTTTGTGTTTTGCAATTTTCCTATCGTATATAAAAGACAAACCAATAGCTAACATCGCTATGGTTGCTCCAGCTTCCTCTCCATCATTTACCATATAATGTGCAAAGAAGGCTAACAGGAAATTATAGAAAAAACCGGCATAAGCAAGGTACTTCAAGAAATCACTTTTATCAATAAGGATAACAGATACACCTAATATTTTTGCTGCAGCCAACGGATATATTATATAAGTTGGATAACCCAAACTTGTGAAAATCTTTGCAATTTCTTCAGTATTAAAAATATACATGCTTGCTGATAATACCATCAATAAACATAAAATACCAGTTGAAATCCAATAAAATATAATGTCTGATTTTTTCATATGATTAGATTAAATAATACACGTTCTAAGAGCTATAATTTTGAAACCTTAAAGCTTTTAGAGCCATTTTCACCTTTTAAATGAAGAATATAGATTCCACTTTCTATGATGGAAAGATCAATCATTTTTTGATTTTCTTTTAATTCCTTTCGGAATACTAGTTTACCACTTGTATCAAAAATGATTAGCTCATTTAGATTATTGGCATTGTCAAATTGTATAATGTCATTGAACGGATTAGGAAAGATCTTCATTTCAAGTGCACTATTCTCATCAATGTTAAGCGTGTCATTGAACAATACATCGCAATCAGGAATAAAAATAAAAGTATAGGTTTCAAAATAGGAACCATCCTCCGACTCTATGGTCAATATAAGTGTCATGCCTGGTCCTGCAATCGTTGGATTAGTTATGGTAATAGAAGCATTGTCGCCATAATTTTCCAATGGTAATTCTGGTAGCATCCAGGTTGAATCAATAAGATAATAAAAGGTAGTAGAATCTGGACTATAATTATTGCATAGATCAGTTGAATCTGTAAGATACATTCCTACTGGGTTTACAGGATCATCATGTATCCAATTGAAAGTGTATGTTCTGGATTGAGTTGTATCTGCCGATAATACAGTTACACTATCCATAAATGTAGGATTCTGAAATACCTGGTGGCTAGCATTTACATCTGTTGTAATCGCTGTAATATGAGGAATAATGGCACCATAGGTTAAGGCAATGTCGTAATTGAGACTGTCAGTATGAAACCAATTGGAAGTCAAACTAGTTGGCATATAACTTAGACTAATGCCACTAAGGCTAGGGTCGCTTTGTGCATTTGTAGTAAAGGGTATTAATAAAGCGAATAATAGAGGGTATAATATTCTTTTCATAATAAAGATTTTAATAATTCATTATGTACAATTAACACATTTTTAAGAAGATAAACTAATAACTATAATTAAAACCAAAAATTGGAAAGTCAGTCATTTTGGTTACAGTACAGATGAAATATTTAACTAAATTCGCATTTCACTCCCTTTATTATTAATTGAAGTCCTCAGCGACTTTTAATAATTCATTATGCCAAAAATTTACCTCTCTCTATTAGCGAGTTTTGCATTGAGTCTCGCTTTTGCTCAAGAAAAAGAACCAAAATGGGATGTCGCCAATCCTACAGGAAATTGGGAATTTCAAGAACACACATTCTCCACAACTGAAGGTACTTGGATGAATTTGGATATTAGTCCAGATGGGAAAACCATTGCATTTGATCTATTGGGGGATATCTATACTCTACCTATTGAAGGAGGAAAGGCCGCTGCGATAGCTACCGGATTAGCCTTTGAAATACAACCTAGATTTAGTCCTAATGGCAAACAGCTATCTTTTACTAGTGATGCTGGTGGTGGTGATAATATTTGGATGATGGAATTGGATGGTTCCAATAAAAAGCAAATAACGAAGGAATCTTTTAGGTTACTAAATAATGCAGTATGGACTGTTGATGGTGATTACCTGATTGCACGAAAGCACTTTACCTCAGGCAGATCTCTTGGAGCTGGTGAAATGTGGATGTTCCATAAAACTGGAGGTTCAGGTATTCAATTGACAAAAAGAAAAAATGATCAACAAGATGTGAACGAACCTAGTGTGAGTTCAGATGGTAGATACCTGTATTATAGTGAAGACATGTATCCAGGGGGTCATTTTCAGTATAATAAAGATCCCAATAAGGAAATTTATGTCATCAAAAGATATGATTTGAAGAGTGGGAATACAGAGAAAATAACTGGAGGTCCTGGTGGAGCAGCCCGACCGATGGTATCTCCAGATGGAAACCTACTTGCCTTTGTAAAAAGAGTGCGCACCAAAACCGTATTGTATATTCATAATTTGGAAACTGGAGAAGAGTATCCTATTTATGATCAATTGAATAAGGATCAACAAGAGGCATGGGCCATTTTTGGAGTCTATCCCAATTTCGATTGGATGCCAAACAACAAGGAAATTGTTTTTTGGTCTGGTGGAAAATTGAATAAAATTGATATTGAAAGTCGTACGGTTAGTAATATTCCTTTTGAAGTAGATGCGAATATCAAAATAGCCAAAAGCTTACGTTTTGAAAATCCAGCTTTTGAGGGGGAAACCAAGGCCAAAATTATCCGTCATGCTATTACTTCTCCAGATGAAAAGGTGATGGTTTTTCATGCCCTTGGGTATTTATGGAAAAAACATTTGCCAGATGGAAAGCCTGTAAGAATAACGGATGGTAAGGATTTTGAATTTGAACCTAGTTTTTCCCCAGATGGAAAAAGGATTGTGTATGTAACATGGAATGACAAGACCAAAGGAGCCATTAGAACAATTCTGCTTAGAGGAGCTAAGTCAAAGGTGATTTCTAAAGAAAAAGGAATATTCAGAATGCCTTCTTACCATCCGAATGGAAAATCCATTGTATATAGAAAAGAAGGAGGAAATACAGATCAAGGATTTGCCTTTACAAAAACACCAGGTGTTTATATTCAAGAACTGAATAGTGAAAATCCCCAATTTGTTTACCGACACGGTGAATTCCCAATCTTCGATCAATCTGGAGAAAGAATTTTTCTACAAACAGGAGGTTCACATTTCGGTAACCTAACCAAATCATTGAAGTCCGTAAATGTTGCTGGTGAAGATGTACAAGTGCATATTAAATCAAAATATGCCAATAGATTGGTGCCAAGTCCAGATAATAATTGGGTGGCATTTATTCATTTACATAAGGTATATATTGCAGCATTACCCAAAACGGGAAATACACTAAATATTGACAATAAATCCACTGCTATTCCTATTGCTCAAGTTGCGCGAGATGCTGGAATCAATTTGCACTGGTCAAAGGATTCAAAAAATTTGCACTGGACACTTGGTGAAGAATACTTTACCAACAAAATTACGGATAGGTTTACCTACCTAGAAAATGCTATTGATTCTATTCCTCCAATGGATTCCGTTGGTACTAAGGTTAACTTATCATTTACCGCAGACAAACCGGCAGGTAGAATGGCATTTACAGGAGCAAGAATTATTACCATGAATGGTTCGGAAGTGATAGAAAATGGAACCATTCTTATCAATGGAAATAGAATTGAATCCATTGGAGATGAGCATATGGAAATACCTAATGGTACCAAATCTTATGATATGTCTGGAAAGACGATTATGCCTGGTTTGGTAGATGTTCATGCACATATTGGAGCATTTAGGCATGGGCTTACTCCTCAAAAACACTGGCCATTTTATGCCAACCTAGCCTTTGGTGTTACCACAGCACATGATCCTTCGGCGCATACAGAAACAGTATTTGCACTTTCAGAATTAGTGAAATCTGGAGAACTTGTTGGACCTCGTCTATTTTCAACTGGGTTTATTTTATATGGTGCGGATTCAGATTCAAAGGCAGTTATCAATGGATTGGATGATGCAAGATCAGCTATTAGAAGGACAAAAGCCTTTGGTGCATTATCAGTAAAAAGTTATAATCAGCCAAGAAGAGATCAGAGACAACAGGTTATTCAAGCTGCACGAGAAGAAAATATCTTTGTAGTTCCAGAAGGAGGCTCTACATTTTACCACAATATGACAATGATAATGGATGGGCATACTGGTATAGAACACAATATTCCTGTGGCACCCGTTTATAAAGATATTACCGAATTATGGAGCGCAAGTAATACTGGTTATACGCCTACCCTTATTGTAAATTATGGAGGGGTAAATGCGGAATACTATTGGTACCAGAATACCGAAGTATGGAAAAATGAAAAGTTGATGAAGTTCTATCCTAGAAGTATTATTGATGCTAGATCCAGACATAGAACCATGATTCCACAAGAGGAATACGAAAACGGTCATATTTTGGTTTCCAAAACATGTAAACAGCTCAGTGATGCAGGCGTTAAAGTAAATTTAGGTGCCCATGGCCAATTACAAGGATTGGGAGCACATTGGGAATTGTGGAGCTTAGCCCAAGGAGGAATGTCTCCAATGGAGGCACTGCGTTCGGCGACTATCAATGGTGCTTATTATATTGGGATGCAAAAAGATATAGGATCATTGGAGAAAGGCAAATTAGCCGATCTAATCATCTTAGATAAAAATCCCCTAGAAGATATTCGAAATTCTGAATCTATTCGTTATACCATGGTCAATGGTAGGTTATATGATACAGAGACAATGAATGAGATAGGAAATTCAACCAAAGAAAGAACAAAGTTTTACTGGGAGAATGATTCCTATAATGGAGCCTTCCCTTGGCATAAAGAGAGCGATAGCTTTATGTATCAAGGCTGTGGCTGTAGACATTAGAATACATTGAAAATGTTATGATTAAAGGTGAAAGGATCAATTTTGTATTGATTTTTTTGCCTTTTTTCATTCTTAGTATCTTGATTTTTAATAACTTCTGCAACAAATAATAATTTTAATACAATCTTTATGAAGAATATTTATCGTTTAATAATAGCTGTACTTATTCCTATGGGGCTTTCCGCTCAGGACTATGCTCCTTTTCCTTACGATTCTGTTTTCTTTGAATCTGAAATTCCAAATAGTGATTTGATGCCAGTGGTGAAGGACCCGAATGACTCTAGTCAGATTTTACCCGTAAATATTATTCCAAACTTGACAAGGATTGTGTTAGGTTTTAATTCTAATCTGGAAGATTTAACCGCCCTTCAAAATAATTGGCTAGGATATAAACAAAAATTAGGTGACACTTTAATTTTTGAAACAAACTATGCACAGGCTGGTGTTTTTCTGGAAGGCTGGAATGCAAAAATTGAAATAGATCTAAATGCCGCTTTATTAGAAAAAGACACTATTCTGTTTACGGATGTATTGTACCATTATGGTGAAGATTTGTATGTAGAGATAACCCATGATTCCATATTGATAGATCAAAATGATACCGTTAAACAGTATTCATTTCAGATTATGAATAGTGTTTATAACCCAATCGATTTAGAATTAAGTTATGAAATGGAACCTGAAGAATATTATGATATTAATAATCAGGTTTTTCAAATATCAAAACACAATGGAATTATAAAAAGCCCCGATTTTAATTTTTTTCCATATTGCAAGGAGTACAGTTTTAAAGGGAAGGTTTCCGATATAATTTCCATGGATAATCCCTATGCCTATTCGATGTTTAAAAGAGAAATTGGTGATGAAATTCATACCAAACAATTTAATGGTGATTTATTTAAATGGGTTTACCTTCAAACTGCTATAAAATTAATTTGTACTGAACAACAATATGATTCAGTAAGCCATATATTTTATACTCATTATGATAAATGGGTAAGAAAGGATCAGGGAGTATTTCACAGTCCCACACTTTCTTATATTGATACTTTGGTGTCTGCTACCTTTAACCAAATAATTGACACGACATATCTTCAAGAATACGATATATTAAACAAAAAGGTTCCCGATGGATTCTCGGTTGATAGTACAATGTCCCCTGGGTACTTTTATCAAAATTCTGAGCAAGATGTATTCAAATATTTCACAGTTGCTGATTGGATAAATGGTAACAATATCATTCCAATAATAATTGAATATGATGGAGGACAAGTATTACGGTATTTTCATGAAGGATTGGGAGGAGAGTATTTTAACGCTTCTTGGTCTACTGTTCTAAATTATTACCTGCCTCAATATTTTTCATTAGCTGACTCAATATATGGCGAGCCATTTACCGATTCTTTCATTTTAGATATTATTGAAAATCAAATTAATGGAGTTCAATTTTATATACAGGATCAAAAGATTGTCATTGACCCAGAAATGAATTTCCAAGATTTCAGAATCTATGATATCAATGGGAAACTATTGGATTATTATAAAGCAGAGAATATCTCCGAGGGTATAGACATCAGTCCATATCCAAATGGAACATATATATTAATTGGCTACGATGGAAAATCTGCTAGTCATTTTAAATTCAATAAAAATTAATAATACATCTTTATGAAGAAAATATACACATTAATGATCGCTGGACTATTTTCAATGCTCTTGCCTGCTCAAAACTATATTCCTTTTCCTTATGATTCAGTTTTCTTTGAATCTGATATTCCGAATAGTGATTTGATGCCAATTGTTAAAAAAATGGGAAGCACTACGGAATTTGAAATGGTTAATCCAGTTCCTAGTATCGCATTAATTACCTTGGGGGCCAATACCTATTATGATGAGGTTTACACAACTCCTATCCATTGGCTAGGCTTGAACGTTGTAAATGAAGACTCTCTGTCTTTTACTCCAAATTTTAAATATTTTGACAATTCAGTAGATTATGGAGATATTATTATCAATTTAAATGCTCCCCTTCATCAAAAGGATACCTTTCAATTTGAAGATGTATTGATGAATGAAGATCAAACTTTGTATGTCGAGGTGAGTTTTGATAGTTTAATAGTTGATCCATTTGATACTATAAAGGAATATAGTTTTCAAATTCTAGATGGTAATTATCTGGAAATGAATTTAGAATTGGGTTATGAACTGGATACTCTTTTTTTTAATATCAACAAGCAGGTGTTTCAGATTTCAAAACACAATGGGATCTTAAAAAGTCCAGATTTTGCTTTTTTTCCTTATTGTCGCCAATACAGTTTAAAAGGTGAAGTAAAAGATTTTTTAAACTTGAATATTTCACATTATGAAAAAATATTTAAAATGGAAGTCGGTGATGAATTTCACATAAAGGATTATACAAGCGTACATGCCGGGAATACGTTCAGTAGACTATCAAAAAAAATGATTTGTACACAGCAAAATTTTGATGAAGTAAATCAGGCATATATTACCAAATATGATGTGTGGAAAAGGTTAGATGAAGGTCAATTTGATTTTCAAACCTTATCTTCAGATTCTGGTTTTGTGTATTCCAGCTTTGAACAGATTGTGGATACTGCCTATATGGCGGATTTTGATGATTTGAATATAGAAGTCCCGAATGGGATGGTAGATAGTAGCTCTGCGTGGTACAATCATGGTTATTTTTTACAATCAGATTTGCAAAGCTTGATGTACTACGAAGTATATCAACATGTTTCCTATGAGGATACTATATTAATTGCTGTTGGTGCAGATGGTGGTCAATTTCAAGAATATCATGTATTTGGTCATGGTCACGAGTATAATGATTTTACTTCTGTATGGGGACCCAATTATTATAAACCTGTTTATGTTTCCACTTCAGATACTACCTGGGGTGATCCATATTCTGATACATTTTTATCAATTGTAGAAAATAATTTGGTAGAATTTGAATTTTTCATTCAAAACAATACTATTGTCCTTCCTTCAAATACCTATTTCAAAGATTTCAGAATCTATGATATCAATGGAAGATTATTGGATTATTATAAAGCTGAAAATGTATCAAATGGAATAGATATCAGTGGATATCCAAAAGGAAGTTATATTCTTATTGGCTATGATGGTAAAACTGCCAGCCATTTTAAATTCATTCGATAATAAATAAAAAAAGGACCACTATCCAGTGGTCCTTTTTTTATTATTTGGGAATTAGATCCCTGAAATAGAATCCAGATAATTTGGGCTCTTCCTCTTTTTTGAAACAATTATCGTCTGGATCAATAGGTTTTTTATATTCCTTGAATACTACTTCACCTAGTTCAAATTCAACAGGCTTTTTAAAAATAGGTCCATCAAAAACAAAGGTGTGGAATTCCCCATTCTCTCCACATGGATCCACGTTATCCGGTAGATCATTTATAAAATCTTTATCTATAATTCTTCCTGCAAATTCCTTTGGAAGTAATTCTGCATTTATACAAACCAAAATGGTTTTGAATCCTAAGTCGATAAATTCATTCAACAATTCCTTCGTGTCTCTTTTCCAAAGTGGAAAATGTGCTTTTAGGCCGACTCTAGCCAATTGATTTTCCCGGTAGGTTTTAAGGTCCTCTAAGAAGATATCTCCAAAAATACTTGTGGTTATACCTTTGGACTTATAATGGTTCATTTCTCGCTCCATGATGTCGTCATAGCTAGACATGGAAGGTAGGTTAGGGAGTCTTATGGCTGAAAGTGGAAGTTGGATAGCTTTTGCTTGTTCCACTAGTAAGTCATAGCGTACACCATGCATCGATATTCTATTGTGTTCCTCACTTACAGTTGTTAGAAGTGTTTCTATCTGATATTCCTTTTGTTCCAGTATTTTGTATAGAGCTAAAGAACTGTCCTTTCCCCCACTCCAATTAAAAATGCTTTTTATCATCCTTTTCGTCAAGCTTAATTTAGCCTCAAAATTAATTAATAGTAACTAATGCAAGAAGGAAAAAATAGATTTTCAGTTAGCTAAGGAAACTATTATAAATGAAAAAGAGCCATACTATAAAGTAAGGCTCCTTTTAAATTGTTCTCTAAACTATAATTATTCCAAAAGTGCTTTGTATTTGTCTTTATATGCAAACAGCATTACTATGTTCAAAATTAATAACATGCCTCCCATCTTCAGTCCATTTGGATCAAAAGCTAGATGGTAAAGAACAGCATTTACAGATACTGACATTAAAATCACCATCATTAAAGCAGCATATTTGTTTAAGATTAAGGTTAAACCCGATATAGTTTCAACAATCCCTACTAACATCATAGTATTTGAAGCAGTCAACTCTTTCCAATATCCCCATGCTGCTTCTGGAGCAGGTGGTGGTGTCACAAAGTGAAATAACTTGTTCAATCCAAAGAATAATAGAGCCAATGCAAAGACAATTCTTACGGCCATTAAAATTTTAGAACTCATAATTAGATTATTTTGGTTTGCTCTAATATATAAAAAAATCCTTAAATATTTGTTTTGGTAGATGTATTAAACCTTTGATATAATTGAATTTGCAATTTTATACATAGCAATTTACACAACTAAGGCTAAAACGAAGGTTTATTATTAAATCAATATTTGCCAAAAAAATCATCCTTTCTATGATCAATAAGTAATTAAGTACTATAAATCCATTGGCACTTCCATGAGTAAAAGCTCTGCATTTGTATTGGCATGAATCAGGCAACTATTAACATCCCATATTCCAAAACCATCTCTCCTATTTAATGCCTGATCAAATATGGTAACATCTCCTTCCAATATGAATACATATAATCCATTCCCTTCTTTATGAAATTTATATTCCATGTTTTTTCCTTCATCCATATCGGAACGAGAGAACCAGGCGTCTTGTTGAATCCAAGCACCCTTTCCTTCTTTACTAGGAGAAATTATTTGTTCAAATTGATTTTTACGGTTGGATGGGTTTAATGCAATTTGATCATACCTTGGAGATATACCACGTTTGTTTGGGAATACCCAGATCTGAAGGAATTCTGTTTTGTCATCGGTGTGGTGGTTGAATTCCGAATGCATCAATCCTGTACCAGCAGACATTACCTGAACATCATTTTCACGAATAACATGATTGTTTCCCATACTATCCTTGTGCTCTAGTGCACCTTTTAATGCAATAGATACAATTTCCATATTGTCGTGTGGGTGCATGCCGAAACCTTTCCCGCCCTGTATGACATCATCATTCAATACTCTAAGTGCTCCAAAATGCATACGTTCAGGATCTCTATATTCAGCAAAACTAAAAGAGTGATGAGATTCTAACCATCCGTGATTTGCAAAACCTCTAGTGGTGGACCGATGTAGTACTGTTTTCATTTTGTGTTTGGTATTTTATTATTTATCCTATATATCAAAAATAAAAACAGCCGCCTATTTTACAAATAAACGACTGTTTTAAATACAGAACCAATAACATTAAATTTTATTGCAATTATCAAGCCAGTATTTAATTCCTCTACTCCAATGGTTTGAATTAATAACTTCATAACTGATATTCTCTACATTAATAAACTTTGGCGATTTTCTTTAATTGTATACACTCTGCACAAAATTCATCAAATAGGCAATAGAAACTAACCATTTTGGATCTTAGTTTACTATTGTGAGAAAATGATTCATTGCTAACAATGTGGTTCGTGTTTTTTGTTCTACTCATAACTGTATCTGCACTTCTAATCTTTTGCAGTAAATCGTTAATAACTACCCTTTGTCTAGTTAGGTTGTGTTTCAGATGTTCCAATTGTCTAAACTTGTTTTTTGGTAATTTCGTTTGAACGTCTTGCTCAATCTCATCTGAATATTTTTTAACTTTTTTGTCAGATTTAAGCAGAAAAATTTTCCATTCTTGATGTTCTCGATGGATGTGTTCAAAAGTATGCTCTTCCATAACTATAATTATTTTAAAGATATTAGCGGCTAACCATCATTCTATCTTACTTTCTTTTTCATATAAAATATATTATTCCCCTAATTATTTTAAACGAATCATTCAAACGGTGTTTGAAAAGATAATTTCGGGTAGAAACATTGATTAGTCTTAATTCGGCGGCTTTCTAAATATACAAAATTATAGTGTTAAAACATTATTTATTAGTGTTTTAAAATTGCTATAATAAAAGAGCAGCCATTTAATACTAAACGGCTGCCTTTCTAAAATACAGAACCAACTAACTAAATAATCTGTATAATTAGATTTTAACCAGCAAAAGACTATTCAATACTTTGTGTAAAACCATTGTTGAATTGTACATTCGAAATCGTTTTTCTAGAAAGGACCTTACCTGGGGATGCTCCTTTTCTATTTGTGTAATATATAGTCCTTCTAACTGGTAATTTAATATTTTCCACAGTTTCATATTCAAGCTTCACCAATATGTTAGGTTCCAAAATCCCTTGTTTTGGAATAGAATACACATATTGATCCACAATATTAGTTCTAGGATTTATATAGAGTATATAAATTGTATTGTTTTCAGGTTCAATTTTTGGATTAAAACTGACTCTAATTAAATTATAAGAAATACCATTGATTTTTCTTTTCCCTAGACCTTTCAGAATAAATTGCTTTTCTAATAATCTAAAAAACATAGTGAATTCAAAATAATTGGTATGTCTTGTCCAAAAAACTTCTTGATTCAATCTATTGTCTATAATGGGCTTGTCTGAAAAGGATAAACTAATGTCATTCTGGCTTAAACTTTGGTGAATTGATTCCTCAATTTCAGGAAACACTTCCCAATGATGAACATAATAGCTTCCAGAAGAATAATGATCTTGAAAAATATATTTCTCAATTGAGATATCTTTTTTTCCGGTGTGAACTTCTTCAGAGGTCAACTCGAAGGTGACGTCTTTTTGTTTTTTCAAAAATTCTGAACCTCCCATTTGAAGATGCATATTGTGAATTATTTCACTAACTCCATCATGAGCTAAATTAACATCTTTGTTGAGTATATTATTTTGAAGATCAGTATCAAGTTTTTCATTTCCTATAACTCGATCAATATTATCATTGTAGCAGGAAGAAAATATAAGACATATCAATAACAGTGAAAAACCAAAACACCAACCTGCACGCATTCTAAGAATAGAAATAGTACCTCGAAGGTTAATATTTATCCTCTGAATATTCATTATTATAATTTTTACCCTTTTTGACTAAATAGTCAATTTTTGAACTTCAAATATTGTAAATACATACTAAGTTAAAGAATATAATTCATTTAGAATAGATTGTAAATAAGATAATTAGAATTTTATTAGGTTTTATTGAATGAGAAAAGGATAAAAAAAAAGCCGATCAATATATATTGATCGGCTTTTTTTAAATAGTAGTATAATACTATAGGTTGTCCAATTTAGACTTCACTATTTTGAAATTAGGCATATCTTCCAATTTATAGTAGATCTCCTTAAGTACAGTCAAAATTTCTCTATTGTCTTGTTCAATTTCGATAGCTTTTTCCATGTATGGAATTAACTCTTTGAAAATATCATTTCTTTGAGACTTTAGTTTTTTACTTTTTGCAACTTCTTTGGATGAAAAACCTAGATCATTCATCTCAGCTGTTAAAGCATTAGTCCTATCAAGATATAGAGCCGCTAAGTTGTTATATGCATCGAAATAGTCTTCTTTGATTTCAATTGCTTTTAAATAGCTTGCTTTTGCATTTTCATTATCTCCCATTTCTTTGTAGGTAGAACCTATATTAAAATGAAGGACTGCCATGTTTGGATTGATATTGATTGCTTCTTTCAAACTACCTAGAAGCTTATCAAATTGCTTACGAGCAATATAATAATTCACTTCTTCCAGTACGATATCTTGAGAATCAGGGCATTTTATACGAGCGTCATTTATTGCAGCGAACAACTTATCCTCATCTGCCAAGGCATTGTATGCACCTATTTTATAAAGGTGATACTGAGAATTTGTTTCTTCAATAGTCAATAGTTTATTGGAAATTGTGATAGCTCTATCCCATGATTGTCCATTCTTAGCTGCTATATATCCATTTACAATCGTTGCAGTATCAATGGTCTGTGACAAGTTTTCATTTATGGCAGCAGCCTTCATGAAGTAGTCCGATGAAGCTCCAAATTCTTTTAAATCAAAAGATTTAATAGCCAACTTTCTATACATATGAAGAATACTAGCAATACCTTGTTTCGATTTCTTTTCGAAATATGGATTAGCTAATGAAATTTCCTTTTGATAAGAAGCTAATGCCGTTTCAAGGGTAACCATATTTGTGTCCAACCTTCTTTTGAACATGTTTTGGTAGATAACACCTCTATTATACCAAAACTTAGAAAGGTCCTTAGCTTTTAATGATCCACCACCCATCAATTTTTCATGGGATTTATCAATGTATTTTTTAGCCTCTTCGAAACGGCTTTTGTCTGCACTCATAATAGCTGCAGTTAAATCCGGTTTTTGAGCAAATGCTGGTTTTACTGTACCTACTATTGCCAAAAGGGCTATACCTTTATAAATTGCTTTCATACTATTTGTTCAATCAGTGTATTCTAGTTGTTTAACTCTTCAGTATTTGGAGTTTCATTTTGCTCCTGCTCCAAATTTTCTAGTGTTTCATCCATCTCAATCTCGGCTCCTTCAGAGAATTCAATCTTAGCAACAGCTGCAATAGCATCTTTGTTTTTCAATTGAATTAATCTTACTCCCTGAGTTGCTCTACCCATTACACGTAGATCTTGAACTGCAATACGAATCGTTACACCAGATTTATTGATAATCATTAAATCATCGGTGTCTTTCACATTTTTAATTGCAATAAGATCACCAGTTTTTTCGCTAATTGTAAGGGTTTTAACACCTTTACCACCACGATTGGTCATTCTATAGTCAGTAATAATAGAACGCTTACCGTATCCATTTTCAGACACTACAAGTGTACTAGTCTCGGTGTCATCTACACAAATCATACCAATCACTTCATCGTTCTCATGTGCAAGAGATATCCCTCTTACTCCCATAGAAGTTCTTCCCATCGGACGACACTTCTCTTCCTCAAAACGAATTGCTTTACCAGATTTCAAAGCCATCATAATTTGGCTATTTCCAGTGGTTAATTTAGCCTCGAGTAATTGATCACCTTCTCTAATAGTAATTGCGTTAATACCATTTTGTCTAGGTCTAGAATAAGCTTCTAGAGATGTCTTTTTGATATTACCTTTCTTCGTACACATAACAATGAAATGACTATTTACATAGTCTTCATCCTTAATGTTTTTTACGTTTAGGTGTGCCATCACCTTATCGTCTGAAGGGATTGCAATTAGATTTTGAATGGCTCTACCTTTAGAAGTCTTACTTCCTTCTGGTATTTCAAATACCCTTAACCAGAAACATCTACCCTGCTCAGTAAAGAACAACATATAGTTATGGTTTGTAGCAACAAAGATATGCTCAATAAAATCTTTATCTCTTGTGGTAACCCCTTTATGACCAACTCCTCCTCTATTCTGAGTCTTATATTCTGCTAATGGAGTACGTTTTATATATCCTGCATGAGAAATGGTAATCACTACTTCCTCATCTGGAATCATATCTTCAATGCTGAATTCACCACCAGCATATTCAATTTGAGTTCTTCTTTCATCACCATACTTATCCCTTACCTCAATCATTTCATCTTTGATAATCTTCATTCTCAAAGGTTCATTGCTTAAGATTTCCTTCAGGTGAGTAATTTCTTTCATTAGCTCACCATGCTCTGCTTTAATCTTGTCACTTTCAAGACCAGTCAGTTTCTGAAGACGCATATCCAAAATAGCACGAGCTTGAATTTCTGACAAACTAAATGTTGTAATCAATCCATTACGAGCCTCTTCTGGTGTTTTTGATCCCCTGATCAAGGCAATTACCTTATCCAGGTTTTCTAAGGCGATCAATAATCCTTCAAGAACATGGGCTCTTTTTTCAGCTTGATCTAGTTCGTATTGAGTTCTCCTTACTACAACCTCATGTCTATGTTCCACAAAATAATGGATCATATCTCTTACATTCAATAACATTGGACGCCCATTTACAAGCGCAATATTATTAACACTAAAGCTAGATTGTAATTGTGTGTATTTGTATAATTGATTTAAGACTACATTAGGAATGGCATCTCTTTTCAAGATATATACAACACGCATCCCTTTTCTATCTGACTCATCACGAATATCTGATATCCCTTCAATTTTCTTTTCATTGATAAGTTCAGCAGTTTTACGAATCATTTCGGCCTTATTCACCATATAAGGAATCTCCTCTACAATGATATAGTCTCTATCGTTTTTCTCCTCAACACGAGCTTTGGCACGCATCACTACACGTCCTTTACCAGTGGTTAAAGCAGATTTAACTCCTTCATATCCATAAATAATTCCTCCTGTCGGGAAATCAGGTGCTTTAACATACTCAATAATCTCTTCCGCAGTAATATCATTATTGTCAATATAGGCTATAATACCATTGACAACTTCAGTTAAATTATGTGGAGGCATATTTGTTGCCATACCAACAGCAATACCAGAAGCACCGTTTATAAGTAGATTTGGAATTCTTGTAGGAAGAACCTTTGGTTCCTTCAATGAATCATCAAAGTTCAATTGATGGTCAACAGTATTCTTGTCAATGTCCATCAAAATATCCTCAGAAATCTTACGTAACCTTGCTTCGGTATAACGCATGGCAGCAGGACTATCACCATCAATAGATCCAAAGTTTCCTTGTCCATCTACCAACATATATCTCAGAGACCAATTCTGAGCCATTCTTACCATAGAGTCGTAAACAGATGTATCACCGTGCGGGTGATACTTACCAAGTACTTCCCCAACGATTCTCGCTGATTTTTTGTATGCTCTATTTGAAAGTACTCCTAATTCATACATTCCAAACAAAACACGTCTGTGAACGGGTTTCAATCCATCCCTAACATCAGGCAAGGCTCTAGAAACAATAACCGACATCGAATAATCGATATAGGCACTTTTCATTTCCTCCTCAATATTGATTTGTATGATATTTTCTCCTTCGGACATTTATTCTTTTTTTTGTTTTTCTACTTGAACTCACGAATATACTATATTTGAATAAAGTCTACTAACTTTCATTTTCTTTTTTAAGCATATTTTTAAACCTTTTCTACAATTATTTTACAAACAAAGTATTACCCCTTTAATTTTTTTATTAATTCCTTAGAATTGACCTTGGTAGCCTTTAAAAAACAATCTTAATTAATAAATTACTATATCTCATATTTGTAGGCAACCAATTTTAGTTAGTATATTTAGCTGCTAAAGTTGAGTTCTATCATATTCCATGTGGATATTGTAATAGACTCCTTTTTATATTTTCAACCATAGATTAATAAATTATGAAAACGAACCTAATTACTTTTTATTCATTTATTCTACTCGCTCTTTTTTCATGTAAATCCACTGGGAAACTAGTTGAAAATTCGGAAAACGATGGGAACAAAGAGAATATTGAAAGAATAGAAACTGTTTTATATGTTGCTCATAGGTTTGGTGATTGCTTTGATGGGACTCCAGACAAATGTCTTTATGTTAAACAATTTTTGAATGAGGAATGGAAAGCAGTTCGAGAAATTAGTGAAGAATTTGAATATATTCCTGGGGTAGAACACAGAATTTCTGTAAGCATGAATTCTGACTATTCAGATATTGTTTATAAAGAAACAATTACTAGAAAAGATTTAAGGAATAGAGAACCTATCACAGAGTTGAATGATGTTTGGAGTTTGTATTTACTTGCAGATAGAAAGATGGAGTTTGAAAAAAATGAAGCTCCTACCCTTATGATTAATTTGATTGATAATAAACTACAAGGGACAGCATTTTGTATGGATATTAGGGGAATGGTTCAGGCCGATAGTCCAGAGAATATCTCAATGAGAATAGATGGGCAACCAACAAGTGCATGTGAAGAAGAAGAAGAATCAATGCAAGCATTACTAATGGATTGTTTATCCAATGTTAATAGATTCAAAATAGAGAATGGCGAGTTGATGCTTTACGTTAACGATAAATTATTACTTGGTTACAAAAAGAAATTCTAGTATTTCAACGAGGGTTTTCCTTTAAATTTTGAGCTTCCTTTAATTTTTATAATTATAGGAAGCTTTTTTTATGTCTTATAAAAATCACGTCATCACCTATTCCTAAAGGGGGTAATGGCACATTGTATTTTGTTTTAACTTTTTATAACGTAATAATTATAGTACTTTGTATTGCATAGTACCTGTTAAAAGATATATATTTGCAATACAAAGTACTATTAGAATGTATTACCAAGATAATAAAAGGAGATTATGAAAATAGAAAACACCAAAGCGCAGATGCGAAAAGGAGTTTTGGAATTTTGCATTCTTTCTATACTAAAAAATGGGGATGCTTATGCCTCCGACATCATTGCACAATTGAAAGATGCAAAGATGATAGTTGTTGAAGGGACACTTTATCCATTACTTACTAGATTGAAGAATGCGGATTTGCTAATCTATAGATGGGAAGAATCCCCTTCTGGACCACCAAGGAAGTATTATACCATTTCAGAAAAAGGGCAATCATTTTTGAATGAATTGCATGAAACATGGGACAATCTTGTAAATGCTGTGAAGTTGACTACTCAAAAAAACCAGAACGATGAATAAGACAATCAATATAAACTTAGCTGGGTTCATTTTTCATATGGATGAACAGGCATTCTTTGAGCTAAAAAAATACCTCGATACTATTTCTGGGTTTTATACTGAGCGAGAAGGAAAAGCAGAAATCATTCAGGATATAGAAGCTAGGATTGCAGAACTATTTAATGAGAAGAAGAAAGATGTAATCACTCTTTCTGATGTTGAAGAAGTTATTGTAATTATGGGTAAACCTGAGGATTATTTGGAGGATGATGAAATAGATGATACTGTATATTCAACGAATAAGGATGAAAAAATGAATCATCAAAAACGATTTTTCAGACATCCTCAGGATAAAATTATTGGTGGAGTTTGCGGTGGTGCATCTGCCTATTTCAATATAGATCCATTATGGATCCGTTTAGGATTTGTTCTTGGTGTTTTGGTTTGGGGCTTATCTCCTTTTCTATATCTTTTATTATGGTTGATCATTCCTGAGGCAACAACCAGGTCTGAAAAATTACAAATGCAAGGTGAGCCAATTAATATAGATAATATTAGTAAGGCTATACGTGAGGAAATAAATGAATTGAACGATAATATTAAAGGTTCTGGTTTTGAAGACAAACTCAAAAATTTTATAAAAGGCATCCTTAATTTTATTAAATCCATTTTCAGATTCATTTTCAAATTTATTAGTGGATTATTTGGGGTGTTTTTATTTATGATTGGTTTATCCTTATTTATTGGATTGATGGTTCTTCTTTTTGGAGCACAAGAAATAATTAATGATGGGAATGATATTATTATCTTCAATCTAGGTGATCTCACCATGATATCTGAGATATTTGCAAACTCCATGTTGCAAATAGTATTATTTGTTGGAGGAGTAGTATTAGGACTACTAGCACCAGCCTTTATACTTATCTATTTAGGTTTGAGACTTTTGTCAAATATTTCTATCCTTCCTAAAATTACAGTCATTACTGCAATAGTTGTTTCATTCATTGGTATTTTAATGTTTACTGGATCTGCTATTCTTCATCATCGACAATTTGATAGAAAATATGAATTGGCTGAACCAATGGAAATGGCTGCTCTATCATCTGACACTATCTATTTGGATGTGGATAAAAAATTCATTGCAAAGAATAATTACAATGGGAATATCTCTATCGATAATAATAAATATTATTTGAATGGTGTATATCTTAAAATAACTGAAAATAAGAATTCTGAGGATTCAAAACTTGAAATTATTAGAACCTCCTATGGTACTGATCGTAGGACGGCAAGAGATAATGCCGAAAAAATCAACTATACCATTTCAGGTGATTCCACTACCCTTTATATTCCAAATAATATAGCATTGGAAAAAGGGAGTAAATACAGGGATCAAAGCGTGGTATTGAATCTTCAGATACCTCAAGGGAAAACAATTTATCTAAACAATTCATTAGTTTTTATTCATCAAGTGATTACTAATGGCTGTTATTGGTGTGATCCATCACTTGGCCATTATTATTCAATGACTTCAGATGGATTGAAATGTCTTGATTGTAGTACAAAATAGCAAAATGTGGGTTTTGCTTAACACTTTATCCAGCTTCTGGTTTGGTTGGATAAAGTGTTATTAAAATATTCAAGTTATGGAAAAGAAAATATTATTTGGAAGTTGTACCTACCTATCCTATAGATATGGTATCAATTTGACCTTTTTACGTAATATCTTTCTACTACTAGGTTTTTTTGGTATTGGCATCCTTATTTACATCAGTATTTCATTTATATTTATAAAAAATAAATGGATTTTACAGCATGATAAAAAAATTCAGCCAAGTCCTATATAAAATTTATTTCTTATTATTTGTATCTCATGTCTATGGTCAAAATGAACCATTGAATGCTCCTATTGTAAAGATTGAATTTAGATTAAATATTACGGGTGATAGCTTGTTTTATAACCAAACAATTGAAATAAATAATAAATTAAATCATAAGGAGTTAATTTTTAATATCCCTACATCAAGCGTTAGTAGCGCTTTAAATAATAATGAATCTTTTATTGAAAGTCTTAGCTTTGACAATTTCCCATACGAAATATCAAAAAATGACTTTCACTCTATCCCAATTCCTGAAGGAACAAATCAAATTCAGATTAAAGGTCATTATGTCAAGATTGAAAATTCTAATTACTTCCTGATTGACCAAAATTATATACCCAGACTATCTAATATAAATAAAGAGGCTGGTGCAACACTAGATTATTTACGTTTCCCCATTCCATTAAAAACACCTATTCAGCTAAAAATGTTCACCCCTAGTAATTATGGAGTGAACCTTGTATATTCCTCCAAAAACAGTTACTTCTATCCCGATTATAAGGAGGGCAAATTAATCCTGCATCCTGCAGGATACCATTTTGATACACGAGTTCAAATAGAGACAATAACTTATGATATTCATATAGTTGGTGATAAGCGAGATTTAAACCCTTTTAAGTTTGAACAAATTCAAAAATTGACACTTTGGATGCACGAGCATTATGGTGAGGCAAACGATAAAAAAATCATTCTTAAAATGGATGATTTTATACAATCTGTTTTCACAAATAAAGGGTTTAAATATTATAATAAATATCTAAATTTTAAGCTGATTGAACAAGTGTCGAATCATTGGATTCAATCAGTTCAATTGAATAATGACCATGATCGATTCTGGTTTAAAAATGGATTTTCTAGATACAACCAAGGTCTTTTCCTTAAAGATTTTGGCATAAATGATAATTATCTATACCCAGAGCATAATCACCCGATAACACATTTTTTTGACCTTCAGGATCTAGATTTTAGAACTCTTCAATTCTATGAATACTGGATAAATGCTGTAATAAGAGCGGATATAGGATTTGATCAAGACATTGAGCACTTTAGTAAATTGAACTATACTACGTTGAGTTATGCTAAAGCTGGTTTACTTTTTAATCATTTATCCAATTCCTCTGTAAATGGTTCAATCGATCAATTCATTAGGAACTGTATAAAAGAAAGGGATAAGGTTGATTTAAAAAGTCAATTATTTACAGAGTTTGGTACTGAAGGAAAATGGTTCTATTCCAGTTTAAGTGGCACTGCCACCTATGATGATTTTTATATCAAAGAAAGTCATGTTGTAAAGGATTCATTATATATAGAGGTGTATAATAGAGGAAATGGAAGTTACCCAATAAAATTATCACTATTAAATGATTCTTCAAATTTTGATTTGTGGATACCAGCTTTTGATCGGGATACAGTAGTTACCTTAAAAAATGAAGGATGGAAATCTATTCATATTGATCCAGATGGTTCATTAATTGAGATGAATAAAAGAAATAATTTACACAAAATTCATTCATGGAAAGTGGTTCAAAATTTGGGAAAGTTTCGCCTCCAGCCATTTTTAAGTTTATATAATCCATACAAAAGACAAGCATTTGTATTTCCAAGTTTCCGTTGGAATAATTATGATAAATCTATTCTTGGACTTTCCTTTAATAATAGGTCTTTTCCTCTAATGAATACCCAATATCGTATAGTACCAGAATACAGTACATCAACTGGTAAATTGATAGGGAATGGTGGTTTAAAAACCAATGTATATTTCCCAAATAAGCAATTTAATAGGATAGAATTATCTGGGTATTATAAAAAAAATCATTACGATTTTGATCTTGATGTAGAACGATATTCATTTGGATTAAAGAGTTTTTTAAAACCTTCGCATAGAGGGGATGCAAGATTGAGGTACTTAAATTTAAAGAGTATTTCAATTTCTGCAGAACCAGCAATTGAGTCAGTAGTTGAGCAGCCTCAGGATTATTCAGTTATTTCATTAAGTTATCATCATGAAAACAGAAAAGTAAATAAACCCTATTTTTTTTCAACTGAGGTTCAATGGAGTCCTGATTTCATGAAAATACAGACTGACTTCTTAATTAAATTTAGAACTTTTTCTCACAATAAAAACAATAGCTTAAGGTTGTTTGTTGGGAAGCTTTTTGAACTAAATAAAGATATTCAATCCCCTAGCTATTATGATTTTGGTTTAAGTAATTCAAATGATTATTTATTTGAAAACCTTTTACTTGGTAGATCGGATAATAGCGGTATTTGGAGTAGGCAATTTTTTGTAAATGATGGTGGATTCAAAACCCTTATAAGTAATCCAATAAATGAATTTTTATTGAGTGCAAATCTACAATTGAATATTTGGGGAAGTATTGGGTTCTTTGGAGATATTGCTATTGTAGACAGATTGAACAATGCAATATTATGGGATACAGGATTGCGTCTTCAGGTTGTGGATGAATTTTTGGAGCTCTATTTTCCAATTAAAAGTTCGTCGACGAATGAATTTCAAAATGAACGTTATTTGGATAATATTCGATTTGTTTTGAATCTTGATGTAGATGATATGTTCGAGAAATTTAGAACAAGTTTTTGATTATACGAAAACAACCATAAAATATAGGATTTGATCTTTTTCAGGCCAATATAATTTTTATCTTTGACCACTATTAGAATAGGATATTTACTGTCCTATTTTTTATTGGTGTTACAGATAGAATGACTGTATCGCCATATGTAAATAACATGAAACAGATTCTATGAAATTTCATCTGGAAAAAAGTGATCCTTTATCAAAAGCACGTGCAGGCTCAATAACTACAGCACATGGAGAAATTAAGACTCCTATATTTATGCCTGTAGGAACAGCAGGTACTGTTAAAGGTGTTCATCAGCATGAATTGAAAAATGATACTAAAGCCCAAATTATCTTGGGAAATACTTATCACCTATATCTTAGACCCAAATTACCAATAATTCAAAATGCTGGTGGTTTGCATAAATTCATTAACTGGGATCAGCCATTGTTAACCGATAGTGGAGGATACCAGGTTTATTCTTTAGGGAATAACAGAAAAATTAATGAGACTGGTGTAACTTTCAAATCACATATTGATGGTTCAGAGCATGTTTTCACACCGGAGAGTGCAATGGATATTCAAAGGGTGATTGGTGCAGATATCATCATGGCATTTGATGAATGTACACCTTATCCTTGTGATTATAGATATGCAAAACGTTCAATGCATATGACTCACAGATGGTTAAAGCGTTGTTGTGACCGTTTTGATGAAACGGAACCTTTATATGGTTTTGAACAAACACTTTTCCCTATCGTTCAAGGTAGTACTTATAAGAACCTAAGAAGGCAATCTGCAGAGGCAATTGCATCTTTTGAGCGTGAAGGAAATGCTATTGGAGGATTGTCTGTTGGTGAACCTGCTGAGGAAATGTACGCTATGACTGAGGTTGTTACTGAAGTTTTACCATGGGATAAACCTAGATACCTTATGGGGGTGGGTACTCCTATCAATATCTTAGAAAATATCGCTTTGGGTATAGATATGTTTGATTGTGTAATGCCTACTAGAAATGCACGTAACGGTCAATTATTCACATCTGAAGGGATTATTAATATCAAAAATAAAAAATGGGAAGATGATTATTCTGCATTAGATCCTAATGGAACATCATATGTAGATAGTGCCTATTCCAAAGCTTATGTAAAGCATTTGTTTAAAGCCAATGAAATGTTAGGAAAACAAATTGCTACATTACACAATATTCGATTCTATCTTTGGTTAGTAGAACAAGCAAGAGAACATATTATAGCTGGTGATTTCTATGACTGGAAAAATATGATGGTTAAAAAATTGGGTCAAAAACTATAAATTGAAGATTCTAGATAAATATATCCTAAAGAAGTTTTTAGTTACTTTTTTCTTTGCAATCACCATGATTCTTATCATAAGTGTTGTCTTTGACGTTGTTGAGAAAATAGATGACTTCTATGAAAATAATCCTCCATTTTGGGATATTATTTTTGTGTACTATAAAAACTTCCTTTTGAAATATGGGATCATGTTGAGTTCATTCTTCACCTTTATTTCAGTTATATTTTTCACTTCTTCCTTAGCTGGTAAATCGGAAATAATACCAGTTTTTTGTTCAGGAATAAGCTTGCGAAGATTATTATTACCTTATTTAATGGGTGCATCCATTATAACTGGAATAACCTTTATCGGGATGCAGTGGTACCTTCCAAACACATCCAAAGAGGCTTTGGACTTTGAATTGAGGTATCTGCGTAATAAAAAATCATCTAGATTTTACACTATTCATAGACAGTTGAAACCTGACCATTTCATTTTCTTTAAGAGTTATAATACAAAGAAATTTAGTGGGAATAATTTCACCTATGAAATATTTAAGGATAACAAATTACAGGAAAAGTTATTTGCCTCTAGAATTGACTGGGTTGCTGACTCTAGTAAATGGGAAATCAAAAACTGGTATACCAGGGAGTATTCAACCAATGAGGAGATTCTGATTGAAGGAAAATCTAAATTCCTTGATTTAGGCCTTAATCCAGAAGATATAGTACATAAAGTTCAAAGTGCTACTTTGATGGATTATCAAGAGCTAAGTAGTTTTATTGATAGGGAGAAATTTCGTGGATCTGAAAATGTACAGTTTTATGAAATTGAATTTTACCAAAGAGGTGCTTTTGCCTTTTCCAATCTGATATTAACCATAATTGCGGTTTGTTTATCTGCAAGGAAAACAAGAGGTGGTATTGGAATTAATTTGGCTTTGGGTTTATTCTTTATTATGATATATGTAATGATGAGTAGAGTTGGAATTACCTTTGCGCAGTACTCAGACTTCAATCCAATTTTAGCCACTTGGATGCCAAATATAATATATGGGTTAGCTACCATATATTTCTATCGGAAAGCTCAAAAATAAAATAGTTAAAAGGTTGTTCATTTTGAACAGCCTTTTTTTTGATATAATAAATAATAGGCACACTTTTTGAATTTTAATCTATCGTTATAAAATTATCTATAAATAAAATTCAATAAGATGCTGAGATTTGCCTCCTTTTATATGTGCCTAGGAACTGTTCTAGTATTATCTTCTTGTATGGTTAAGCCAAAACCAGTTGTAAATATATATAGTTCAGATAAAAATATTTTTTGGTCTTATGGACAACAATTCATTACAAAGAAAAGTAACAATTTGGAAGTAACCACGGCATTTGAACGTGAGGATGGGTATTCTCTTATTTTTGATATTGAGATTTATAACAATTCGAAGGATACATTTTTAGTTAGTCCAGAGAAATTCTATTACATAGGTAATACAATCATTCCCCAAGATTCTATTGTTTTAACACTTGCATATGATCCAGAAGAAAGGTTGTTGAATCTGAAAAAATCACGTTCTATAGAGCGCGCGAATGAAATAAACAGTACAAAAAGTACATTTTTAGAAGGGGCATTGCAATTGGCTGTGGATATAAGTCCAAAAACCGATGAAGAAAAAGTGGAAAATAGTGAGCAGAAGCAAGTAAAAAGAGAAAGGCAAGAAAGAGAGAAGGAGGAAATACAAGAATATATACATTCCTTAGATAATTCTAGAAGAAAATGGTCAACTGGAGTATTACGAAAAACGACATTAGCACCTGGTTATTCAGTTTATGGGAAAGTATATTTTAATCGGGATATAAATATCAAGTCATGTACAGTTAAGGTTCCTGTAGCTGATGAATTATTTGAATTTAAATATATCCAAGAGATACATTATCCATAATTAAAAAAGAGGAAGTATAGCTATACTTCCTCTTGTAATTAATTTCTAAAAGCTAAAGTCATTTCTCTTTTACCAGGAGGTCCTGGGACATTTTCAACTCTGAAACCGATTGATTTCAATCTTCTTTTTATAATTCCTTTAGCGCAATAGGTAGTAAGAAAACCATCTTCTTTTAAGCAATTGAACATTTTTTCGAAAACAGCATCTTCCCACATTTCAGGTTGTTTTTCTGGTGCAAAAGCATCGAAATAAATGATGTCAAATTTGTTGGAAGTAATCCAATCTGAAACTCCGATTTCGCATTTCTTTAATAAGAATGATGAATGAATCTGTTCAAATTCCTCCCAAGGCGATTGGTGTATTTTATTAAATAATTCCGAATAGGTCTTTTCTTCGTTTGGGATATGTTGACAAAAGTTTAACTGTTGGATAATATCCGATGATAATGGATATTTTTCCAAGCTAGTATATTTAACATTAATACCTGAATCCATTGCTTCTTTTGCTGTCAATAAGGTATTTAACCCAGTTCCAAAACCGATTTCAAGAATTGATAATTCGTTCTTTCCTCCCCTATTCCTAAAGCCTTTATCAATAAAGACATGCATTGCCTCATTCCAAGCTCCATGGGTAGAATGGTAATTCTCATTCAATTCAGGAACGAATAAGGAATGAGATCCATCGTCTGTTTTGATTATTTCTTTTTTCATAATTTAGTCTAAAACAAAACCATCAACCATCAAAGAATAGACTTTTTTAGTTTCTGTAATATTCGCAATTTCCTCCTTAGATTTTCCTGCATCTTCAGCAAAATTTTTCAACTCTTCAACAGATTGCTCTTCTAAACTAAAAACACCATGGAATGTACCCATTTTTCCAGCGCAATCTTTAGGAGCAAAAAAAGCATAATCCTTAAATTTTACCATTATGCTATTACCATCATTACCATTTAGAGTTAACCAGCAACCTTTTGATTGACAAACTTCATTGATTGTTCCATGAATGGTCACATCATTTACTGTAGCAACTTTAGCCTTCATTGTTGTCAAAACCTCTATAGCACCATCAACAGTAGTTTTACTTTCTAAGCTGATAGATTCTCCAAAATGTTTACCATCACCTTTTATTGTTTCTTCACTGTGATCATGACCTTTGTGTGCATCATGGTTATGACCTTCATGTGAGCTATGATCATGTCCTTTGTGTGCATCCTTATTGTGGTCTTCATGTGAGCTATGATCGTGCCCTTTATGTGCATCATGATCATGTCCCTTGTGATCTTCATTGTCATGACCTTCGTGTGAACTATGATCATGTCCTTTGTGACTTTCTTTGGCATGGTCATGTCCATGGTTGGTTGTGGATGTATTGTCTCCACATGCGAATAAAGTAAATGTAAATGCGGCTAGAATAATTTTCTTCATTTTGTAAATTTTAAAGACTTATACAAATTAGTATAGAATAATAAATTATAAAGCTGATTTGCCTTATATTTTTTTTAATTTCAACAACAAATTTAATCATTTTAGTATGGCATCAAAAAGTATTTTGAAAAAGCAATCAATGGACTTCTTAGAGTCCTATCTAAATAATTATTCCCCAACAGGTTTCGAATCAGAAGGACAAAAATTATGGCTTAGCTATATTAAGCCATACATTGATACATATACAGTAGATACCTATGGAACTGTGGTAGGGATAATTAATCCTGAAGCCGATTATAAAGTAGTCATTGAGGCACATGCTGATGAAATCTCATGGTTTGTTCATTATATTACAAAAGAGGGCTTCATTTACCTTAGGAGAAATGGTGGTTCCGATCATCAGATTGCACCTTCAAAAAGAGTAGTAATACACACTGAGAAAGGACATGTTAAGGCAGTTTTTGGTTGGCCAGCAATTCATACACGAATGGGAGGGAAAACGGAAAAGGCACCTAGTCTTGACAATATTTTTCTTGATTGTGGAGCTAGTTCGGAAGAAGAAGTTGAGAAAATGGGAATTCATGTAGGTTGTGTAGTGACTTATGAGGATCCATTTATGATCATGAATAAAAAACTATTTGTTGGTAGAGCATTAGATAATCGTATTGGTGGTTTTATGATTGCCGAAGTAGCCAGACTATTACATGAGAAAAAGGTGAAATTACCTTTTGGACTATATATAGTTAATGCAGTTCAAGAAGAGGTAGGTTTGCGAGGAGCTCAGATGATTGCTGAAACTATTCAGCCCAATGTTGCTATTGTAACAGATGTCTGTCATGACACCCACACTCCTATGATTGACAAGATCAAGCAAGGAAGTTTGAAGATATCTAAGGGGCCTGTATTGAGTTATGGTCCTTCAGTACAAAATAATTTATTGAAGCTAATAATGGACACTGCTAAGGAAAAGAAAATTGAATTCCAAAGACTAGCAGCGAGTAGAGCAACAGGGACAGACACGGATGCCTTTGCTTTCTCTTGTGGAGGAGTTGCTTCAGCTCTAATATCTTTACCAATTAGGTATATGCATACAACTGTAGAAACTGCCCATCGTGATGATGTGGAGAATTGTATTAAGTTGTTGTTTGAGGCTTTACAAAAAATAGAAAACAATCACGACTTTAGATATTTTTCGTAATTTGAAGAGCCACTTATAACTGAGTGGCTTTTTAATGTGATTTAATAAAATATTATGAAGCAAATAGCATTTTATATTGGATTAACCTTTTTATCAATTTCATGTAGAAATAATTATTATATCCCAAATACTCCTAACGTTGTATTACCAAAAGATAAAGGAGAATTAGAATTACAAGTTGGACTATCCGAAGGATTTGATATTCAGGCCTCTTATACCCCTCTAAAAAATATTGGTATAATGTATAATTATAATAGATATGAATTAGATCACTCCAATAATTCATCCGAATTGGGAACATTAAATGAGTTAGGTTTAGGAGTTTATGGATCATCTTCCAATAGTTTGATAAGATATTCACTTTTTGGTGGTTACGGAATACATAATTACAAAGGTGAGTATAAATTGATTGGCGATTTTTCAGATCTTCAAGCAAATAAATCCTTTATCCAAGCTAATATTGGTTTGAAAGGTGGCCATGGAGAGTTGTCCTTGTTTTATAGAATATCCAATTTACATTATACTAATGTAAACTATCATGTAGACGAAAACGTCAATCAAGCTGATAGAATGTATTTAGACACTTTAGCTGATAAAAAAAATATTGGATACATCACCGTAGGAACTCAAATTGGATTTGGTTGGGAGCAGTTTAAATTTAAATTAATGGGGAGTATTAAAGGAAGGACTACTGCTATGCCAGGTATTTCTTCTGACATTGTTCTGTACAAAATTGCGATATTATTATCCTATAATATTAATACTGGTGGAATCTTTAATAAAAAAGGAATCCGGAATAAATCCGATAAAACCTGGACTGATTAACAAGTAGTGATTTTTCCCATGAATTGATTAGAATATCTCAACAATACCTATAAGAAAGTGATAAAACATATTTTCCTAAGTGGTAATTGATCTAAATACTTCAATAATAGGTCTCTTTAAAGGAATTTTTTCGTAATTTCTAAATACTTTAAATTTACCGTTATGTACTGGTTCAATCCTCTATTTTTAATTCCAGTTATTTGTGGACCTATTTATATTTTAACTGGATGGTTAATGTTGAAATATCCACCAAAGGAAATAAATGGTTTATACGGCTATCGAACGAATTCTTCAATGAAATCTAAGGAAAGATGGGAGTTTGCACAAAAGTTTGGAGCTAACCAACTTATCAAATGGGGAGCAATTATGTTTGTTTCAAGTGGTCTGGGGTTATTTTTTCAATTTACAGAAATGATCTCCTTAATATTAGCTTTAGGGATATTAGTTATTCTTTCTATTTTTCCAATTGTCATTACGGAGAGAGCTATAAAAGATAAGTTTGAAGGAAAGGGAGATTTATGAATTAAATTTAACGTCTATGTCCGATCCAAAAACATCCGATTATGAACCTCAAAAAATAAATCTAGAGGCAAATAAAAATTACCAATGGTGTGCTTGTGGTGCATCTAAAAAACAACCATTTTGTGATGGAGGACACAAAGGTAGCTCATTTTTACCCGTAGGATTTAAGGCCGAGAAATCTATAGAGGCTTGGTTATGTATGTGTAAACAGACAAAGAATCCACCCTATTGTGATGGCTCACATAAAGCATTGGTTAAACCAGAAAAGGTTAAGGAATATCAGTTTTCCAATGGTGAGATTACCATAGTTTGGAAACCTAGTTTTTGTATTCATAGTGCGAATTGTATTAAATCATTACCTCATGTATATACGCCTGGTAAAAGTCCTTGGATAAAAATAGAAAATGCAAGTACAAAGGAAATTATTGAGCAAATGAAAACCTGCCCTTCTGGTGCCTTGAGTTATTTTTATAATAAGGATACATCTAGTGAATAAGAATGTTGGTTTTAACTTCAACTAACCATGTTTAAAGATAATTTGCAGAAGAAATAGCACTATTCAACTGTAATCGCATTTAATTTGCTCTTATTTGAATATATAATGTACAGCAAAGCGATTCTATTTATTTTTAGTATTCTATTGACTAATTCTTGTCTTGCTCAAGTTTCCAAAAGAAATATTGAGGGAGTAATATTGGATAATGAACTGGGACACCCCGTTTCAGGTGTATTGATTATTGATAGTTTAAATTTAATTACCACATTGTCTGATGAAAATGGTTATTTCCAGTTAACTATTTCTGATTCATCTAGTATATTATTGTCTCATATAACATATGATTTAATTAGAGTTCCAGTTGAAAAATTCTCTTTGAACGAGCCTGATACATTCTATTTAAATCCAATGATTGAACAATTGGATGAAATTATTCTTAGAAAATTGGATTATAATCAGTTTAAAATAAATGTTTTGACATTGGAAAGGGATAGTTTTGAAACCAATGTTCAATTACCAGGAGTTAGACAATATAAAGGACCAATAAACCTACAGCCAGGTGGGGACAGACAAGCAGGTTCAAAAGTAACGGGTGCAATTTCTCATTTAATCAACCCCAAGGTAAGAGAAAGAAAGAGGGTTAATCGTTGGATGAAAAAGATCAAAAAACGGCAAGAAAAGTAGTCAATTTATTACCTTTGTATTGATAATTTTACCACTGAATAAAATCGATCAATATCTGATCCAATAAGCGGATAAAAAACATTCATGAAACGATTCGACATACCCACAATCTATAAGTCTGACTTTATTAAAAAAATAAAGGAAATTAGACAGCAAGCAGACCCTAGAAAAAAGGATGTCTCTCCCACTGAAATAAACTTTGGACCAGTTTCTTTTGTTATCGCAAGACATTTTGGTTTTTGCTACGGTGTGGAAAATGCAATTGAAAGGTCATATAGGGCTATAAAGGAGAATCCAGACAAAAAAATATACCTATTGAGTCAGATGATTCACAATCCTGATGTCAATAAAGATTTACTGTCTCATGGTATAAAATTTATCATGAATACTTCTGGAGATCAATTGATCCCTTGGGATGAAATAAGTGCTGAGGATATTGTAATTATCCCCGCTTTTGGTACAACGGTTGAAATCAAAGAACTTTTAACCAATAAAGGTGTTGAGGTTGACACCTATGATACAACCTGTCCTTTTGTAACGCGTGTTTGGAAACGTTCAGAACAATTGGGAAAAAAGAACTTTACTATTATCATTCACGGCAAGCACAACCATGAAGAAACAAGAGCTACCTATTCACAAAGTATTCAGAATTCACATGCTCTTGTAATAAGGAATATGGAGGAAGCTGAATTCCTAGCGAAAGTAATTACCAAAGAAAAAAGTAGTGAGGATTTCTATTCATACTTTGATGGTAAATACTCAGAAGGATTTAATCCAGAAATACACTTAAATAGAATTGGTGTGGTGAACCAAACTACCATGTTGGCTTCTGAAACAGCAGCAATATCAGAATTCCTAAAAGAAACTTGTAGATCCTTCTATGGAGAAGATAGTTTTAAAGAACATATAGCAGAAACTAGAGATACGCTCTGTTATGCAACAAATGAAAACCAGGATGCTACTTTCGGTATGTTGAAACATACAGCTGATTTGGCAATTGTTGTTGGTGGATACAATAGCTCCAATACTTCACACTTAGTAGAGCTCTGTGAAGAACATTTAACCACTTATTTTATTTGTAATTCGTCTGAGATAAAATCTAAGGTAGAAGTACATCATTTTGATTATCCTAATAAGGAATTAATCGTTTCAAAAAACTTCATTCCAAATCAGGAGCATGTAAGAATCATGATAAGTAGTGGAGCTTCTTGTCCTGATACAATCGTGGATAAAGTAATAGAAAAGGTATTAACCTATTTCCCTACTGCTAAAGGAATAGAAGAAGCTTTAAAAGAATTGGAAAACAAGTATTAATTTATTGAATAATACTATTAGAAAATTATGATTACAGTTATAAAAAATATCAAATGTCTTGTTCAAATTTCAGTGGAACAAGTAGATAAAAAAGTGGGAGCTGAAATGAGTCACCTTCCTAATATTGAGAATGCCTTTTTGGAAATTGAAGATGATAGAATAAAATCTTTTGGTTCAATGGAGGATTGGCAAGGTGTAGAGGATTGGACAAGAACTGAAGTAATAGATGCCGAAGGGAAAATGGTATTTCCTAGTTGGTGTGATAGTCATACTCATCTTGTTTTTGCCGCTAGTCGTGAAGGTGAATTTGTTGACCGTATAAATGGTATGACCTATGAAGAAATTGCTCTTAAAGGAGGAGGTATTCTTAATTCAGCAGGTCGATTACATGATTTATCAGAAGAAGAATTATTTATAAGTGCTTCTGAAAGATTGAATAAAGTTATTCATATGGGAACGGGGGCTATAGAAATGAAAAGTGGATATGGCCTATCTGTTGAAGATGAGATAAAAATCTTAAGAGTTGTAAAACGACTTAAAGATAAATTCCCCGTAGCTATCAAAGCTACATTTTTAGGGGCTCATGCAATTCCAAAAAAGTACAAAGAGAATAGAAAGGCTTATATCGATCTAATTATCGATGAAATGCTACCTATTATTGAAAAAGAAGGCTTAGCTGAATATATCGATGTTTTCTGTGAGACAAATTATTTCACTCCTGAAGAAACTGATAGAATATTAAAAGCAGGTATTGCTATAGGTTTAGTCCCAAAAATTCATGTGAATCAATTTACAAGTATTGGAGGTGTTCAAGTAGGCGTACAGAATAAAGCCCTTTCAGTTGATCATCTAGAGGTAATGACATCAGAGGATATTGAATCACTAGTAGGCTCTGAGACTATGCCTACTGTACTTCCCTCCTGCTCTTTCTTCTTAGGTATTCCTTATGCTCCAGCGAAAGAATTGATATTATCCAATTTGCCAATTGCTTTAGCATCGGATTATAATCCAGGATCTACTCCTTCTGGAAATATGAATTTTGTAGTATCCTTGGCCTGTATAAAGATGAAATTGACTCCAGAACAAGCCATCAATGCTGCAACCATAAATGGGGCATATGCAATGGGCTTAGAAAAAGATTGTGGATCAATTCAGAAAGGTAAATTTGCAAATTTCTTCATCACTAAAAAGATGCCGTCATATGAATATTTACCTTATAGTTTTGGTGAAAACCCTGTTGAACAAGTATTCTTACAAGGAAAAAGAATTATAAAAAAATAAATAAAGGCTCTTCTTAACTGAAGGGCCTTTATTGTTAGAATAAAGGTGAATTCCTAAAATCCTTTCCAGATGGAGCTTGGAATATTTCCAATTTGAATTTTGGAGCCGCAGCTATCAAATGATCAAATATATCTGCTTGAATTTTTTCAAATTCAGCCCAATCAGTAGTATTCGTAAAACAATAGACTTGTAAAGGAATACCTAATTCTGTTGCTGCTAGCTGCATGATCATTTTTGTAAGGTCTGGTCTAATATTAGGATGATTTGATATATAGGCTTCAGAATAAGCTCTAAAAATGCCTAAATTGGTCAAATGTCTACCATTTACTAACACTTCCTTATTAATTCCATTTTCCTTATTATAAATGGCAATTTCTTCCCTTCTATTTTTCAGAAAAGGTGTTAACAAGTGAATCTTAGATAAATCATCCAAAAACTCATCATCACAATAGCTAACTGAATCTATTTTAAAAGAAAGAGATCGTTTAATTCTTCTTGCCTCCGATTCACTCATCCCTCTCCAGTTCTTAAAAGAATCCGAGACAAGTGTATAGGTGGGTATCGTTGTAATGGTCTTGTCCCAATTTTGAACCTTAACAGTATTCAAGGTTATCTTAGTAACGGTACCGTCTGCTCCATATTTCACAAATGAGACCCAATCTCCTACTCTTACTAAATCATTTGCAGCAATTTGTATACTAGCAACAAAACCAAGGATTGTGTCTTTGAAAATAAGTAATAGAACGGCTGTTAAGGCTCCAAAAGTTGTCAAAACACTAATAGGGTCTTTACCGAATAATTTTGCCACAATTAAGATCCCTGCAAAGAAGTAAATAATAATTTTTACCAATTGAAAGTAACTGTCAGTTGGTTTATCCTTCATTGATGCCAAACGTTTGACATAAAAATCCATTACATTAACAATAGAAACAATAACCATTAGAAATATAAAAATGATATAAGCCTCTGTTAACCTATATACAATATCAATAAGGAATGGATATAGTTCGAACACTATAGGAGCTGAAAATTCAACAAATAAAGCAGGCATAATATGTGCCAGTCTATCAAATACTTTGTGCTCCAGCAGTATATCATCCCACTCTACTTTTGTTCTTTTTACAACAGAAGAAACGAATCGAAGTAGCAATTTTTTTGTCACAAAATTGATGATGTAACAGATCAATACTAAGGTAAATATACTAATCAATAATAAGAATGGATGAGCCCACATTTCAGGAATTCCCCAACCTTCTATTAAATCTAAAAGGTATTTATTGATTTCGCTATTTTTCATAATTGCAACGTGTAGAAATTAAAACTAATAAGACAAAGTAACTAAATATATTCAAAACCTCTTGGCGAAAATACTAGAGACTTATTTCATGAATTTGAAAAATGAATTGTCAATTTGAAGTAAATAATTCCCCTTGTTCAAATTAGATATAGGTATTTGTAAGAAAGAGTTTGCCCTAGTAGAGTAAACTCTTTTACCCAAAATATTAAATATGGCAATGGGAACCGATACATCCTCCTTTAGTTCAATATAAATAGAATTATTGTTTGAATACCACTTAAATTTCGCATCCTCACCAAACTCATTTAAACCAATCGGTGCATGGGTATTGTGAAGCGCAATAAAGGCACTAAGGGAAAGTAAATAAGGAGTAAAACAATCCACATGAGTTAAACCAGGAGTTTCATTTATAATTAATTCTATATCAGGTGCGCCGGCTGCCAAAAAATTATTGTAAGTATTCTGACTGCTACTTTGTGGAACATAGTTATCCGTTGCACAATGATATAATCTTGTTTTTGAATTTGGGAACCAACCTACATGTAAATCATTTTCTTTTAAATGCATCCTAACAGCTTGGTTGCTGTCTGTTTGCATTGCTAACAAGTAATCTGGATTCAAAACATCAATAGGCAGATTAGGGAAACTTACATCTTCAATTGAAAGAGAGTCACTTTTATCAAAAATACGAGGAACTAGGCTGTCCCATGGACTTTGATAAACCTCTTGATATGTTGAATAAAGATCCCCATACATATATTGATATCCTTCTATTAGAAAGGGTAAAAAATAACCTTCAATTGGGTGTCCAGCTAAAACCGAATCAATTACAGGACCTGATAAGTGATAAGGACCTGCTCCAGTATATGTACCCAAAACTGTAAAGTTTGACGTGTTTTCTATCTCAAGTGATTTTAATGTAGCCAAAGCTGCATGTGCTCCTTGTGAATATCCTCCTAAAATTAAATCATTATTTATGGTAACCTCCAGGTCATCAAATAATTCTAAGGAAGCCGTTAATAGATCAACGCTTGCTTTTGCTTGAGTTTCTTCATGAAGATAAGGGTGAGGTATTTCTATTGGACTATCTCCATAACCAATATAATCCGGAACCATGGTAATATTCCCCTCTATTGCTAAAATAGTCAATGCTAATGCTTCATTATCTAGATCTGATAAATTCTCACTATAGGGATGTGTTCCAGCATTATAATGAAAGATAGGGAATTCATAATTCACACCTTTTGGTATAATCACAAGTCCTGAAGCAGGAATAATGGAATCGCCCAAGGGAGAATTTGTTTCATATCCTATTTTGTATAATTCAATCCCAAAATTTTGATTTACCAAAAAGCTTGGAAGACCAATATTATCTAATAGATCTGGAATTTCTTCCAATTCATATTCGACTATTAGTTGCTTGTAAAGCAATGTTCCAGGCTGGGAAAAGGCAAACATGGGCAATAAAAGGAAAAGATGAGATAATAAATTTTTCATAAACGAAACAGTTTATTCGATAATAAAATACATTATTAGACAAATATAGAAGAATATTCCTCTTGATGATATTCCCTCATTCTTGAATTTTGGAAGTAAATAATAAATGATGGCATTTACAATTCAATAATTGCAAGGATTTCGTTTAAATTTGTATCGCTATAAAAGAGGAATCTAGTTAAAATCTAGAGCTGACGCGCAACTGTAATTGGACCAATTTATTCAAATATTGAAATAGGGATATTTCTGATATTCAAATTGGAAAAAGAGCCAGGATACTTGTCTTATAGTAAATTCAAATTCATTGTACCACAATGGATTATTCAATCATTTAAATTCTAAACATGTTAGAAGAAAAAATTAAACAGTCAGAAACGCGTATTTTTAAGGCTGTATTTCCTAATACCACCAATCATTATGATACTTTATTTGGTGGTAAAGCACTACAATTAATGGATGAGGTTGCTTTTATTGCGGCTACAAGATTTTGTCGTAAAAGAGTAGTCACAGTTTCATCCGATAGAGTGGATTTTAAAAAGCCCATTCCAGCGGGAACTTTAATCGAATTAGTTGGAAATGTTATCCGCATTGGTAAAACAAGTATTCAAGTAAGGGTTGATCTATTTGTAGAAGAAATGTATCAAGATTCACGTGAAAAAGCAGTAAGCGGTATTTTCACAATGGTTTGTGTTGATGAGAACAAAAAACCTACTTCAATAGATTTGTAAATGTTATAGCCAGGGAAAATTATTCCCTGGCTATAATTTGGAACAATAAGTTTTGTTTTTAATCCAAGGAAGTTGGAAGTTTGCATCAAAATAATCTACAATGGCAAAATCAGGAAAATTATATCTTATACCGAATACATTAGGACCAGTTTCTATTCATAAGGTTATACCTAGTCAGGTAATTGACAAGGTGAAAGAAATTAAACATTTCATTGTAGAAAACCCAAAAGCCGCCCGAGCATTTCTAAAAAAAATAGAAAGTAATTATACTCAGGATGAATTTATTTTTTCAGTTTTGAACAAACATACCTCAGATGAGGAAAAAGATTCCTTTTTAGACCCTTTGGAAGATTGTGTGGATGTTGGAATCATAACTGATGCAGGATGCCCAGGAATTGCTGATCCAGGTGCTGAAATGGTTAAATTGGCTCATGAAAAAAATTACCAGGTAATTCCTTTTGTCGGTCCCTCCTCAATACTATTGGCACACATGGCAAGTGGTATGAATGGACAAAGTTTTGCCTTTAACGGTTATTTGCCAATTGATAAAATGGACCGTAAAAAGAAATTGAAATCCCTAGAAAAACAAAGTAGAGACTTCAATCAAGCCCAGTCCTTTATTGAAACGCCATATAGAAGTGTCAAAATGATAGAGGAAATCTTAAGTACATGCTCTCCATCAACTGAATTATGCATTGCTTGTGATGTTTCATTAGATACGGAATTCATTAAAACCCTTATTGTTAAAGATTGGAATAGAAATATGTTATCTAAGTTTCAAAAACGACCTTGTATATTCATTATTCAAGCCTAATTAATATACCAAAAAATTCTAATTCCAATTAATATTATTAGTCTATGAGACTGATAAAAGTGCTGTATTTTTCGTAACTTATTAACTAATAAAGGTTTAGTTAATTAAATAAATACAGTCATGAAAGCCCGATATTCAACCATTTTTATTCGGGAAACAAATGAGTGGGTAAAGATTAGAATTACCTCCAACGATAAACCCGAAATATCTTCAAAAATTCTTGGCAAATGGCAAGAAGTATTAGATCTCGCTGCGAAATTTATAGATGTACCAGCTGGACTGATCATGCAGTTAAATGAAAATAATATAAAAGTATTTTTAAGAAGTAGTTCAGAAGGAAACCCTTTTGAAAAAGGAGAAGAATCCGATTTAAAACATGGTTTATATTGTGAGACTGTCTGTGGAACAAAAAAAGAATTATTGATTCCAAATGCCTTAAAAGATAGTCTTTGGAGAGAGGATAATCCTGATTTATTGGTAGATATGATTTCTTATCTTGGTGTTCCTATAAGATGGCCAGATGGTGAAATATTCGGTTCCTTTTGCGTTTTAGATAATAAAGAAAATAGCTATAGTACAATGTTTAAGCAATATCTTGTTAGTATTCGAGATAGTGTTGAAAAGGATTTGAATATTTTGTACAAGGCAATTGAAATAGAAAAAAAGAAAGTAGAAATAAAAGAAGTAGAAAATGTTAAGCAAAAGATATTGTCCATTTTTTACCATGATGTATTTGGAAATATACAACAATTAAGAAGTAATTTACAACAGGTTGTAGAGAGTATAGATGACATCGATACAAATGAATTACGTGTCCATTTAGAAAAATTAAATGAACAAACCGCTGTATCTCATAAGGTCCTTGAAGATGTATTATTATGGTCCAAAGAAGACATCTTGAATCTTCCAGCCGTCAGTAGTCAGGTAAATATAGCGGAGTCTATAAAGGCTGTACTGAATAACTTAGATCAATCAATAGGACTTAAGAGACTACAAATAAAATTGAATATACAAAAAGATGGTCCTTTCGCTCAAGTTGATAAAAACATGTTTGAGACAGCTCTTAGAAGTGTATTTTCTTTCATAATTGACAGTTCTAATCCTAGAGGAATAATTTGGATTCGTACTGTGAGCGATAAAGACCGCATATCAATAGAAATAGAAGATAATGGCATGGGCTTTTCCAAAGAGTCTATAATCAGTATTTTTAATAAAGAAAGTACACAAGTTGAACAGAAGTCAGATACTCAAGTTGCTCTTTTAGTAGCCAAGGAATTCCTTACCTGCAACCGAGGTAAACTGGTTATGGAGAGCCTAGAAGGTAAAGGAACAAAATTTATTCTGCAGGTAAGGTCTATCTGAATATAGTAGACTAGTACTCAGCTTTTCGTTTTAACCTTACTAATAGATTATTATAATGTTCCACTTGTTCATGTATAGACTCCTCTGTCTGTTTTCCTGATTCTGTATATCTTAATTCAAATGATACAGTTGTACTAGTTCCTGACTGGTTGAGTGACCAACGTTCACTACAAATATAACTACCATTTTCCGGCTCTAATACATACCTCAATTCAACATTTTCTTTAAGTCCTGTAAGAATAAATACACCAGGCTCACCCCAATCTTCAATTCGGCTAAAATCCCCAATCTTTTCAAATTTTTGAACACCATCTAAATATTTGAAATTCATTAATTCAAAAAAATCATTGCTGCTAGTCAGAATTGACCATATGGCTGAAGTATTGGCATTAATAACAATTTCTCCTGAAAAATTTTGACCAGTTATGGATTTATTAGTCACCTGGGCATTTAGAATAAATGATGTTAGAAAGAAGAGAAGTAGGATCGGATAGCTTAAATAATTCCTTTTCATCTTAAATTGTGTTTATTGATTAAGGGGAAATGCTATTGTTTTTGAATAGAACGAATTCCCATACTAGAGTTTTTATGAATTCAATTGTTAAAAGTCATGAACATAAAGGTATGAAATGTATTAATGAATTCAATAATTATTCTGTTTATTTACCTGATTATGAGTTATTTGAACATGTTAGTGTGTTTGGGTTTTACAAATTATTTAAATCAATTATTAACAATATTGTAAACGGTTGTTTAAATGGAATTAATAGATTAAAAATATGTTAAAGAAAGGAATATTTGTATTAAATTTAACCAATGATTTTTTATTGAATTATAAATACATTTAGGCAATTCTTTTCAATACAAAGTAGTTAAGATTGTTGTTCCCATATCATACTGAATGAGCCATAATAAACCTACATACGACGAGTTACTTCATCAAGTTGAGTACTTAAATTATAAAATTTCTCGACATGAGGAATTGGGAAGTAAAGGTAAAATTGGTTATTTGGATATCAATTTATCGACAAATGATTGGGGTTTTTCAAAAGCAATTGGAACAATTCTAGAATTAGATCCTTCAAGTTTAGATTTACAAATTTTGCTTGAAAAAGTTTCAGAAAAAGATCATGGACTGGTTCGTTCAACGTATTTGAACTCCATTAAAAATATGACTTCTCATGATATTCAATATTCAATTGTTAATAAAAGTGGGGATATTACATTTATCCATGACTATTGCCGTGTTGAATTTTGTGGTGTAACCAATTCTTTCTACTTGAAAGGAATTATTCAAGATGTAACTGATTATGTAAAGTCAAAAAGAGAAACGGATTTCTATTTAAGTACAATCAATACAAGTAGTCAAATCTTTTGTATAAGTACTAATAAAGGTATATTGACAAAATGCTTTTCTTCTTTTGACACATTATTTGGTTATAAAGAATCTGAATTCATTGGACGATCAATCTTCTCAGTTTTTAAGAATGAGATAAGTGATAAGCAGAAAGAGAAAATTTATGCGAAGCTTGCAAAGAATGGTAAGTACATCAGTGAGTTTGAATTTGAAACTAAATCTGGAAATACTCGAATAATTAAAATAAAAATTGTTCCCAAATACGACTATAATAATGTGGAACAGTGGGTTGTTTATGGAAAGGATATTACCCAAAAGAAGGAAGAATTCATAAAAAACAAAAGGTATAATGATTTAATAATTAACACCCAAAAGGTGACACATATTGGTGGTTGGGAATTAGATTTAAAAACAATGGAATCTTTTTTCACAGACGAAGTATTTAATATTTATGATATTCCTGTAGGAAAAGTTCCTTCTACTGATGATGGAATAAGTTATTATGACCTTGAAGATAGACCAGTACTTATTCAAGCAATCAATGATGCCATTGAGAAGAATATACCTTATGATCTTGAATTAAGATTCACTACCAAAATTGGTAATAAAAAATGGGTTCGAACAGTTGGATTGGCGGAATATATTGATGGAGTCCCCGTCAAGTTAATTGGAATCATTCAGGATATTACCAAAAGAAAACAAATGGAGCTACAGCTCTTGAGAAATAATCAAGAGTATTTATTGTTAACGGAAGATTATAAGAAACAGAATGGTGAATTAAGAAAGGCGAAAGATGAGGCCATTAGTAAGGATAATCTAAAATCTAAATTCTTAGCCAACTTATCTCATGAAATAAGGACTCCACTAAATGGTATTATTGGTTTCTCACGCTTTCTTCAAGAAGATAATTTGACAAAGGAAGACAAAAAAAGATTCCAACAAATTGTTCTTAGTAGTGGTGAACAATTGCATAAAACCTTGGATGAGATATTGGAAATATCCAAATTTGACTCAAAACAGGTTAAGGTTAATGTTAATGATTTCTCATTAAATGACCTGCTTTCTGAGCTTTATGATGTCTTTAGTATTCAAGCTGAAGATAAAGGATTACAACTTCTACTGAATAAAGGTTTTCAAGATGAAAATTGCATGGTTCGAACTGATAAAGCTAGACTATATCGAATAGTTTCGAATCTTATTCAAAATGCTATAAAATTCACTAGTGATGGAAGGATAACAGTTGGATATACCTATGAAAAAGACAAGCTTCATCTTTATGTAAGAGATACAGGGGTTGGTATCCAATCTGATATGTTAGAAAAGGTATTTAATCGATTCACACAAGAAGAGGAAAACCTTTCTAGAAAATATGATGGTTTAGGTTTAGGACTGTCTATTGTTAAAGATAATGTTGATTTATTAAATGGTCATATAAAGGTAGAATCGGAAAAAGGGATTGGATCAACTTTTCTTCTAAAATTACCTATTGAGAAAATTCAGAAGGAAACCATTCATAGATCCGATACTGAAGCGAAAATCTCTAATCTTTCTAATCAAAGCTTTAATATACTTGTTGCAGAAGATGTTGAAATGAATTTCATGTTATTAACCATGTTGCTTAAAAAATTAAATATCGACTTGAATATTACTCGTGCTAAAAACGGTATTGAGGCTGTAGATCACTTTAATGGGAAGACAGAATTCAATTTGATATTGATGGATATTGAAATGCCATTAATGGATGGATATAGAGCTACTAAAGAAATTAGATCCAAAAATTTGGACATCCCTATAATTGCTCAAACTGCCCATGTTCAAATCGAAAATGCAAAAGACGCAGGTTTTACCGATTATATAACAAAACCCATTGAGGAAGAAGGTTTGATCAATATGCTTCAAAACTATTTAGGTAAATCGGCTAAAATTAAGTCTAAATAACTAAATATCAAATAATTAGGTTTAATTTTCTCGTGTTATATGATGGATTTTTCGGATCTTTGTCTATTATGGCATCACAGATAAAAAGCTCAAATAAATATAAAAATTGCCAGAGTTGTGGCATGCCTTTAAAGAATGATCCTCAACGAGGAGGAACCAATTTAGACGGATCAAAAAGTACAAAATATTGTAGTTGTTGTTTTGAAAGTGGAATATTTAAGCAAGAACAAATTTCTGTATTTGAGATGCAGCAGCATGTAAAGTCTAAAATGAAGGAGATAGGATTTCCAGGATTTTTGGCTGGATTATTTACTAAGAGAATACCTAAACTTGAAAGATGGAAGAAAGATGAGTAAGTCCATACCTACTCATCTTATTAACATTTAATTTATCTGTACTTTAAATTTGGGAAAGTACAAATCTTGCTTTTGGTTTATCAATATTTCCTGTTCATAAAATTTCTTTTTCACTGTAAGATTAAAGTTTTCTATATTTTCAAACTTATCCGTTGAGCTAAGATCTATATTCTCTTTATTTAAATACAATAGTACATCTCCAACTGCAATATTATTTTGATCAGCAATTCCATTTTCAATTACTCGGTATATAGAGGCCTCACCATTTCTATTTATAAGTTGAATTCCTAGTTTTGATTCCAGACTATTTTGATTATTTTTTGTTATCCAATGCCATCCTCTTAAACGGAAGGCCTCATGCAAATTTTGGGAATAGTCAACAGTTCCATAGATGTGATTTTCAAAAACTTCTTTTACCCTATCTCCTCCATATTTGATAAATATTTTATGAATTTGCTCTTCAGAATATCCATTGTCTATAATATTAGAGTTATTATACAGTTCCTTCATTACCTCATGCAAGGAATGTTTATTGTCCGAATATTCACGGATAAAGCTATCAATCATAAACATACATAATGCTCCATCCTGATATATAGATACTTTACGCCCCGGTATTCCCATAGAGTATCCATCTAGCCAGGTATCGTAACTAGAATGTGCAACTGACATATTGTTCCTACCTTCATTGTAAAAGTGCTTCTCAAGCCAAACCTCAAAGGAGTGTTCAAATTGTTTATCTGTATATACTCCAGATTCCCAAAGACATAAATCCCCCATATAGGTTGTCAATCCTTCATAGATATACCCCAATTTAGAATAATTTTCTGCTGTATAGTCATAAGGCTTCATCTCTGTAGGACGAATGGCTTTAATATTCCAAGCATGATATAATTCATGAGAAGAAACTCCCAAAAATTCCTCATACAACTTCTCCTCAAATACTTCCTTGTCTGGTCCTAAAGTAATGACGGTTGAAGCCGTATGTTCTACACCATGGTAAGATTTAAAAGGTGTCAGATGAAATAAAAAGTGATATTCTTGAACAGGCAATGAGCCAAATTTTTGAATTTGATATTCAGAAAAGGTTTTAAAATGTTGAACAATTTTATCCTTATCACCAAACACCTTTCCTTGAAACCAAATATAGAATTGATAATCTCCAACCTTATAATCCCATTTTGTAAGATCTGGAGATGCAATAAAGGGAGATTCTACTAATTCATCATAACTGGAAATTGCATAAATGTTTTGGCTTTGTTCTTTTAGCGCAATTGCTATATCGTAATCAGCAGGAACATCTATTTCCAATGTTCCACTTTTGTTTTCCATTCCAACTATGTATGGACAGCAATTAATGGGATTTACATAGAGTTGTTTTTCATCCAAATAGGTAGAGCCAGCATTAAGCTCATTTGAATAATATTCATATGAAACAGTAATTACTGAGCTGTCTTCGCATTCAATATTCCAACTATCCTTAGAATATTTATCAAATTTCAATACAGTGTTATTTTGATCTAATACTCGAAAGGTTCTTATGTTCTTAGCAAAGTTTCCCAATTCATATCTCCCAGGTCTCCAAGACGACAATTGAAGAAGTACCGAGTCCAATCCTGTTACATCAACGGTGTATTCAATCGTGATAAAATGACGATGGGCATTTGAGAAAGAAATTTTATAGTGCATATGAGTATATTTCGTAGAAAGTAAAATGACCTTCTAAACTATTTTTAACATGATTTTATGCTCTTCGAAGCCATTATTATCAAAAAGAATGACAGATATCAGAGTCATTTCAAAATTATAGAATAAATTTGCAAAAAATACTTCATATCTATGAAAAAGTCGCATATCGCTTTAATCATTTTTAGTGTTTTTGTAATAGGTGCTTTGGTTGGTAATTTAACCAATACGAGTACTTATGTCAGCTTTACAAAAGCTGAACAAAACATGGGGAAACAGTTTACAGTTATCGGATATCTTGTAAAAGATAAAACTATAGATTATAATCCACAAATGAATCTGCTGTCGTTCTATGCAGTAGATGAGGATAAAAATGAGCGATTGGTTCAGATTCATCAATCTAAACCTCAGGATTTTGAAAAAAGTGAAAAAATCACAATGACTGGATTTGCTACAGAGGACCATTTTGAAGCAAAAACATTGTTGCTGAAATGTCCTTCAAAATATGAGGAGCAGCAAAAAATAGAAGCAACAAAATAAACTGCAATATGAATTTTATAGGTGAACACCTTTTACCCGGTCAGATAGGACAGTTTTCTATTTACCTTTCTTTTGTCGCAGCATTATTAAGTTCATTCGCTTATTTTAAGTCGATAAAATCTGCGGATACCTCTTGGATAAAAATAGCTAGAGGTTCTTTTATTGTTCATGCAATTTCTATTGTTGTTATAGTGAGTTGTATGGCATACATGATATTCAATCAATATTTTGAATATCAATATGTCTGGAAACATTCATCGAAGGCCTTACCACTTGAATTTGTAATTTCATGTTTTTGGGAAGGTCAAGAAGGAAGTTTTCTTTTATGGATATTCTGGCATATTGTTTTAGGAATGATTGTCCTATGGAGAAAGTCTAAATGGGAAGCTCCTGTATTAATGGTTGTTTCTTTTGTACAGGTTTTCTTAGTCTCTATGATACTTGGTGTGTACATTGGAGATAGTCAAGTTGGTACTACCCCATTTATACTTGTAAGGCAGCTTTCTGAATATATGGCTATGCCATTTATGCAAATGCCGGATTATTTAAACAATCCACAATTTGCTGATGGTCGAGGATTGAATCCTTTATTGCAAAATTATTGGATGGTGATCCACCCTCCTATCCTGTTTTTAGGGTTTGCTTTAACATTAATGCCTTTCTCTTATGCAGTAGGAGGATTAATAATTGGTAAATATAAATCATGGATTAAACCAGCAATCCCTTGGGCCTATGCTGGTGTTATGATTCTTGGATTGGGTATTTTACTTGGTGGTGCCTGGGCTTATGAATCACTAACTTTTGGAGGTTTTTGGGCATGGGATCCAGTGGAAAATTCTTCACTTGTTCCATGGTTAATATTACTTGGAGCTTCACATTTGATGGTGGTTCAAAAGAAAAAATACAATAATCTAATAAGCACCTATGTACTTACTTTGGGTGGTTTTATTTTCACTTTATACTCTACTTACCTTACACGTAGTGGCGTTTTAGGCGATACATCTGTACATGCATTTGCTGGAGGTATGGGGATTCAATTATTAATATTCCTTGCAGTATTTACCTTGATTCCATTATTTCTACTAATTATCCGTAAGAGCAAGTTTAATGTAAAGTATATAGAAGACCATACCTTATCACGTGAATTCTGGATATTTATAGGGAGTTTAGTTCTTATACTTTCTTCCTTGCAAATTACCTTTGAAACCTCACTTCCTATTTTCAACAAATTGTTTGGGCCAAATGGTATTATTATTAGTCTATATGATGTAGACAAAGCACCAGCATTGAACAGATTGGCTGTTTACAATTCATGGCAGGTTCCATTTGCGATTGTATTAACTTTAATATTAGGTGGAATTCAATTCTTATCGAATAAAAAAACAAACGCAAAAAAGTTCATACAGGGAATAAAATATCCAATTATACTCGCTCTAGTATTTACTGTAATAGCTGCACTAATTACAGACATGGATAGTCCATTGTATATTATACTACTATTCACATCACTATTCACAATTACAGGAAACTTTGCTTACTGGCGAAAAGTATTAGGAGCAAGCCTAAAAAAATCGGGTACTGCAATAGCACATATTGGTTTTGGATTGATTGTTTTAGGAGCACTAATCTCCAATGCGAAAAAAGAGATCATTTCTCAGAATAAAACCTATATAGCTAAAAATGTACCTAGCAACGAGAATATCTACCTAGAAGAAGGTGATACGGTCGCCATGGGTGACTATTTTGTGACCTTCACAGGTATGAGAAAAGAAAATGACCTATTTCTCTTTAGTGTAGATTATTTGGAAGAAAATGAGAACCATGAATTGGTTAAATCTTTTCAGCTTGAACCTTATGTAAGAGAGAATAAAATAATGGGGAATGCTGCTGAGCCTTCTACAAAACATTATTTCCATAAGGATATTTATTCCTATGTTGCCTTTTTCCCAAAAGAAGCAACAGAGAATGATGAATACCTCAATGAAGCAAGTACAGATATTAGTCCTGGAGATTCCGTAATTTACAGTAACTATTTTGTTAAATTGGATAGTTTAGTTGTCCTTTCAAAGCTGGAAAACATTCATTTAGCGAAAGCAAACCTTGCTTTGTCTGCTCATATCACCGTGACAGATATGACAGGTAAAAAGTACAAGGTTGAGTCATTTTATACCATTGTCGAAAATCAAGTACATCCAATTCCTGGATTAATTGATGAGTTAGGGCTTCGAGTAACTTTCACTAGTATTAAAGTGGATGAGCAAAAGGTAGAAATAAAATTTGCTGAACACAAAAGCAGAGTAAAGGACTATATCATTATGCAAGCAATAGTTTTTCCATATATTAACATTCTTTGGATAGGAATCATCTTGATGTTCTTTGGAACTTTGATTGCCTTATTTGATCGTGTTAAAAAGAAAATTTAACCAAAATGAAGTTAAAGGTTGTTGTAATTGGATCTGGAAAATTAGCTTATCAGCTATTCCCCGCCCTTCAAAAAACTGGGCTGGTTGACTTTATTCAAGTTATTAGTCCAAGACATCATACAGCCTCCGATCTAGCAATAAAATTAAATTGTGAGGTGATTTGTTCCTTGGATGGGATAAATGAAAAGGCAGATCTTGTATTTTTAGCAACTCCAGATTCAGAAATTGGAAATGTCTCTAATGAATTAAAAAACTACAATGGAACCTTAGTTCACTGTTCTGGATCTATGTCTTTGGATGAAATTCAACATGACAAAAGAGCTGTGTTCTATCCTTTGCAAACTTTTACCAAGGATAAAAAGGTGGATTTTGAGCAAGTACCAATTTGTATAGAATCAAATTCCGAATCCCTAACAGAATCGTTAGAAAATTTGGCAAATGGGATATCACAAAAGGTCTATAAAATTGATTCTGAACAAAGAAAATATATTCATATCGCTGCTGTTTACGCCTGCAATTTTTCAAATTTAATGTATCAATATTCTGAGAATATTCTGAATAGTAAAGGTATTGATAGTTCCATCTTGCATAATCTGATCAATGAAACTGCAGGAAAGTTAAAGTACATGTCTGCAAAGGAAGCACAAACAGGACCAGCCATTCGGCGTGATACAAAGTCACTTGATACACACAAGCAGATATTAACAGAATTTCCAGAAAATTATAACGAGGTTTACGAACTACTAACCGCTCAAATACAAAAATTGAATGGCTGAAAATTATAAAACATTACTTTCAAAAATTAAGGTATTTATTTTTGATGTTGATGGTGTTCTAACAAATGGGAAAGTATTATTGATGCCTAATGGTGAACAGGTACGTGAAATGAACACAAGAGATGGTTATGCAATAAGACTGGCTATTAAAAAAGGATATAAAGTAGCAATTATATCGGGAGGAAACTCTGAGGCAGTGCGTACACGAATGAAATACCTAGGTGTTTATGATATCTACCTTGGTTGTGAAAACAAATTAGAAGCCTTGGAAGATTTAAAGTTTTCATATGATTTGAAAAAGGAGGAACTGTTGTATATGGGTGATGATCTACCTGATTGGGAAATAATGCATGAGGTTGCATTACCAGTATGCCCGTCAGATTCTGCAGAAGAAATAAAAAAAATCAGTAAATACATTTCTCCTATTATGGGGGGGCAAGGTTGCGTTAGAGAAATAATTGAGCAATGCTTGAAAATTCAAAATAATTGGGATAACAGCACGGATATTCCAGCAAATTAAATTCACCAATATCTAGTTAAAATTCAAATCCCTATTTTAATATAGGGATTTTTTCACTCTAAATACCTTGTAAACATTGTATTATACTAATACCATAAGGAGTTGACATTTAAGAATAAAGAAAGTTTTTAACTATTTCAAATACAGGTTTACTGTAAAATACCGTGATATAGGTGAATATTAATTGTATTTTTTTAAAAAAACACTTTGTTAAAAATTATTCTATTAGTTATAAAAATACTATTTTACACTATTATTTAAAATATCATAATTACTACTGTCGTAATAAGATCAAATTTCTCTGAAAAAGAGAATTTTGAGAAGACAGAAAAAAAAAACATTAAAGCTTCCAGAAAAATTATGAGTCTTAAACAAAAAAGAGTTGCAATAATTGGTGCTGGTATCGCAGGTTTAAGTATTGCATACAACTTGAAGAAATTAAATATCAACGTTATGATATTTGAAAAGGCTCCTGAATTAAGAGACAACGGGTTAGGTTTCCTTATCATGGACAATGGTATGGGAATGTTTAATCAAATGGGAATTGAAGATATAATAAAGGAAAAAGGAAATACAATAGAGAAGTTTGTATCCGTAGATAAATTTTCAAATATATTAAAAGATGCTCCTATAGATAACTGTTTAGCCATTAACAGGTCAAGCTGTATCAATGCCGTTTATGAACAATTGGGAGAGGACAGTGTAAGTTTCAATAAAGAAATGATAAGCCATTCCAAGGTAGAAGGTAGTGATCAGAAAGTATTACATTTTAAGGATGGAAGTAGTTATACTGCAGACATTTTGATTGGAGCAGATGGAATTAGTTCAAAATTAAGGCAATCACTTTTCCCTAATCACCCTAAAACTGAGATTAAGGAAAAAGAAATAGTAGGTGTTTCATATCACCCTGAATTAGTCAAAAAACTAGGCACTACCTTTTATAAGGTAGTGAATCTAGAAGAAGGAGTAAACATGGGTTTATTACCATCTACAAATGGTGAAATAATCTGGTTCATTCAATACAACGAAAACAAAATTCCCACACCTGAGAATACGCCAGAAGGATTAGAAAAATTTTCAAGAAATATTGCTTTAGGATTCCCATTGGAATTTCAAGAAGTAATTTTTGAATCTGATTTTAATAAAGCATTTTTATGGCGAATGTACGATGTAGATATTTTACCATCTTTTAATAAGGACGGAATTATTCTAATTGGGGATGCTGCTCACCCACTGTTGTCATTTACAAGTCAAGGGGTTAATAGTGCGTTGGAAGATGCATATGTTTTAGCTAATTTGCTTTACAATAATTTAGATGTTAAAGCAATCGAAATTTTTGAAAAATTTGACGAAATTAGACGTCCAATCATTCAGGATGCGATTAATGGCGGAAGATTAATTCTCGACCAATTCTTATATCCTGAAAAATACAGCAATTTTAAAGTACCATTTGTTGAACATGGAACAAAGTAAAATCACCACAAGATTTCAGCACGACAATGTGCCTTTAAACATTCTTAAGAAAAGAGCATTTAACTATAGATGGGCAGCTGTTGAAGAAGATGTAATTCCTCTTACAGCAGCAGATCCTGATTTTCCAGTTGCACCACAAATACTAGATGCTATTAGAGATTACATAGCACCAGGAATTTTGTCATATGGACCGGCTGAGGGCTTGATTGAATTCAGGGAAGCTATCTCTCAATGGTATTTGGAAACAAAAAACATAAACTATTCACCAGCACAGATATTACCAGTTAATTCTGCAGCTTTTGGACTTTTTCTTGCCGCTCAAACGTTATTATCACCAGGTGATGATGCCATTATATTGGAGCCAGTAGATTTTCTATTTAGAAAATCATTGGAACATGTAGGTGCAAATATTCTATGCTCTAGATTAGAGAAATCTGAAGGGAGAATAAATAGAGAGCATATTGAAAGTTTAGTTAGTCCTAAGTTAAAGGTTATTTATCTCTGTAATCCAAACAACCCACTTGGTAAGTCAGTTCCTATGGATGATTTACAGTGGCTGGCCAACTTTGTTGAAAAACATAATCTTCATATCATTTCGGATGAAATATGGGCCGACATCAACTATGATGATAGCTTTATTTCTATTGCATCCCTGAACGATACATTAAGGAAAAGAACTGTTGTTATCTCTGGACTATCCAAAAATTTCGGTTTGGCTGGATTAAGAATCGGATATATATGTGTAGATGACCCTCAATTATTTCAGAATATTTATGATGAATCAAAAGTGGCTACTACTGCATATGGAATATCCACCATTTCACAAATTGCTGGAACTGCGGCACTAAACGATTGTAAAGATTGGTTATTTGAATTCAAATCACATTTACATGAGATGAAGAATTATACTGAGGCGCGTTTATCAAAATTTGATATATTTCAAAGTAATCAGCCAAATTCAACTTATTTACACTTCCCTCAGATTACTAATATTTCTATGACTTCACAAGAGTTATGTGATCATATTCACAAACATGCGCGAGTAGCATTGGTTCCTGGTGGAAAAAATTGGTTTGAAGAAGGCTCTGAAGGACATATACGAATATGTTATTCAACGTCTAAAGAAATATTAAAAGAAGCATTTGACAGAATTGAAAAAATATTCTAAATAGTATACATTGTAAAAAGGGCACTCTTATGAGTGTCCTTTTTTTTTGAATTATTACTAATAATCCCTATCTCCTTCTCTAATTTATTTTTCTAAACAAATAATCTATCAATTTTCGTTATTGTTTTATTTTCTTACCAAAAAATAACAAAAATCATATTATTCTATTTGAAAATGGCCCAACTTGTTTCTTATAAATGAAACTTTTCTCATGGTGTAATTTGTCAAAGCTAAATTGGGAAATTGAATATAAAATAATGATTATGAATCTACAGAAAAAGAAAATCGCAATTATAGGCGCTGGTATAGCAGGGTTAAGTACAGCCTATAATTTCAAAAATAGTAACGACTATGAAGTTACTATTTTTGAAAAGGAAAATAGCCTACCGGATACAGGTTTAGGTTTTCTAATCATGTCAAATGGAATGGAGACCTTCGAAAAAATGGGGATAGATAATGTTCTTAGGTCAAACGGTACAGTAATTAACAATTACTTATCAGTAGATAATCACGAAAATAGAATAAAGGAATCTACACTTGAAAATTGCTTAGCTATTTCAAGGAGTAATTGTATCCAGTCTGTTTATGACCTTTTGGATAGTAATTCAGTACAATTTGGTAAGGAATTAATTGATTATACTTCAAACAATAATTTTGGACAACATACTTTACACTTTAAAGATGGTTCTAGTTTTACTGCAGACCTACTAATTGGTGCAGATGGGATACATTCCAAAATAAGGAATAAATTATATCCGAATCATGAAATTCGGATTGTGAAGGAGAAAGAAATAGTCGGAGTAGTAAAACATCCAGAATTAGCTAAGAAAATAGGCAATACCCTATTGAAGGTTGTCAATCCTCTAAAAGGGATAAATATGGGCTTATTACCTTCTCTGAATGGGGAATTGATTTGGTATATTCAATTAAATGAAGATAAGATTCAAGCCCCAGAAAATACACCTGTCGCTTTAGAGCAATTTTGTAAACGAATGACATCTGAAATGCCTGATGATTTTAAACAAGCAATTAATGCGACAGACTTTGAAACAGCCTACTTATGGAAAATGGCGGATGTCGAAATCATACCATCTTTTCATAAAGATGGCATTTTATTGATTGGTGATGCGGCACATCCCGTTTTAGCATTTACAAGTCAAGGAGTAAATAGCGCCCTAGAAGATTCCTACCTTTTGGCTAATTTATTAGCCGATGGAACTAATCAAGATCTAAAAGCTGCCTTTGATGAATTTGACAAGATTAGAAGACCTATTATTTCTGACACATTAGAAGGTGGTCGACAATTACTAGATCAGTTTCTACAGCCAGGGAAATATAATAATATATATATCCCATTTGTAGATCAAAAATTTAGTTTTAGTAAATAGAAATTTACTATTTCAGTATTCAAATCAAATACGGCTGAGAGCCTATTAATTTATTCAAAAAAAGAACAACGAATTCGTTGTTCTTTTTTTTGTTTTTATAACAAAAAAAAACACCGCTAATCAAAGATTAGCAGTGTTCGTTTTTTAATGATCGGTCGGGGTGACAGGATTCGAACCTGCGACCCCCTGGTCCCAAACCAGGTGCGCTACCGGGCTGCGCTACACCCCGTTTCATTATGGATGCAAATATAGGGCATGTTTTATATTAAACAAGCTTTACAGGCATTTTTTTTATTGTAAATATGGAAGTCACAATCAATCAATTTGATAGCCTATTTATTTATTTTAAAAAGTGCTAAAATGACCATTATTAAGTTCAAGTTCATGATTAATTTGATTATAATTATGAATACTAATACCCCTATAGAACTGTCTGATTCTCTGCTTTCCAATAGTTCTATATTTAATTTGGAATGTTATATTTGTGACTAAACATTTTTTGGATGAAAGTATATAACAATATTTTAGAGTTAATTGGAAATACCCCTTTAGTGCGATTGAATGCTATTTGTGAAGGATTAAAGCCTAGCATATATGCTAAGATGGAAAGTTTTAATCCTGGAGGTAGTAGTAAAGACCGAATTGCTGTTTATATGTTAGATGAAGCTGAAAAATTAGGTCTTTTAAAACCAGGAGGAACTGTTGTAGAACCAACATCCGGAAATACAGGTGTTGGATTGGCTATGGTTGCTCAATTAAGAGGATATAAGACCATCTTTACTATGCCCGATAAGATGAGTATGGAAAAGCAAAGATTATTGGAAGCATATGGAGCGGAAGTTATACGTACTCCTACAGCGGTAGACCCGGAAGATCCAAGGTCATATTATTCCGTAGCCAAGAGACTCGTTAAAGAAACTGAAAATGCATTTTCTCCAAATCAATACTTTAATCAAAATAATCCATTGGCCCATTACGAAACTACTGGTCCAGAAATATGGAATGATACCGAAGGTAAAATAACTCACTTTGTTGCCGGTATGGGAACAGGTGGAACACTATCTGGGACTGCTAAATATTTGAAAGAACAGAATCCAAATATCAAGGTAATTGGTGCTGATACAGAAGGATCTTTATATAAACATAAGTTTTACGGAACAGAAGGTGAAATTCATTCCTATTTGATAGAAGGTATTGGAGAAGACTTTATGCCTGAAACAATGAACCTATCCCTTTTGGATGAGGTAATCACTGTTACAGATAAGGACGCCTATGCTATGTGTCGTCAATTAACAAAGACAGATGCTCTTCTTGTTGGGTCTTCAGCAGGAGCTGCTATTGTTGCTGCACTTGAGGCGGCAAAAGATTTATCAGAAGATGACATTATGATCGTCTTTTTACCAGATACAGGAAGAAGTTACTTGAGTACTGCCTTTAATGATGAATGGTTGAAAGAAAAAAATCTTATTTAAGCATTATGAAATTTAGAACGAAATCAATCCATGTTGGTGAGGAACCAAATTATAAGGAAGGTGGAACAGGAGATGCTGTAGTACCTTTACATTTGGCAACAACATTTGCTAGGAAGGAAGTTGAAAATCCTACTGCTGGCTATGAGTACTCGAGATCATTAAATCCAACAAGAAAAGCTGTAGAGGATAAATTTGCGGCAATTGAAGGAGCTAAATATGGTTTAGGTTTTTCTTCAGGTTTAGCAGCAGAAAGTACGCTATTAATTGCATTGGTTAAAAGTGGAGATCATGTTATCTGTATTGATGATGTGTATGGTGGTACTCAGCGTTTATTTAGAAAGGTATTTGCAGAGAAGTACGGTGTAGAATTTTCATTTGTTGATGCTACTGATGCGGAAAACATTGCTAAAGCCATGAAAACAAATACTCAATTAATATGGATTGAAACCCCTACTAACCCCATGCTGAAAATTTGTGATATTGAAGCTATCTCAAAAATTGCAAAATCAAACGGAGTTATCTTAGGGGTAGACAATACCTTTATGAGTCCCTATTTTCAGAACCCTCTTGCTTTGGGAGCTGATGTAGTGATGCATTCAACATCTAAATATATCAATGGACACAGTGATTCCATAGGTGGAGCTCTAATGTGTAATGACGATACAATTTATGAACAAATCCAGTTCATGCAAAATTCTGTTGGTGCCATAATGTCTCCTTTTGATAGTTATATGGTTGCAAGAGGAATAAAGACGCTTGGTATGAGGATGGAACAGCATCAAAAGAATGCACAATCCCTTGCTGAATTACTTGAATCTCATCCAAAAGTAAATAAGGTGATATACCCTGGTTTAGCTACCCATCCGCAGCACGAATTAGCAAAAAGGCAAATGACAGGTTTTGGAGCAATGATAAGCTTTGAAGTAAAAGGTGATATTCAAAATGCAAAAAATTTCCTTGAGGCAGTTCATCATTTTGTATTAGCAGAAAGTTTAGGAGGTGTAGAATCTCTAATTGAGCACCCTGCTCTCATGACACATGCCTCTGTACCTATTGAGGATAGAATAAAATTAGGTATATCAGACACACTGATCAGGCTATCAGTTGGTGTAGAAGATTTATCTGATTTGGAAGAAGATATTTTACAAGCTTTGGATAAAGCATAAATTATTTAGCTTTATTTCTTAGCATGGGGACAAATTTGAAATCACCAAAATCTATCATTTCAAATTTGTCCTTATCTTTTTTGATAAAGCATTTCATTTTTTGAATATGTTCCCCAACAGGAATTACCATAATTCCACCAATTCGTAATTGTTTTTTCAGCTCTTCAGGAACTTGCGGAGCTCCACAAGTGACAATTATTTTATCGAACGGAGCCTCTTCTGGCCATCCTTTATAGCCATCTCCAAATCTCATATTAGCTCTTAAATTTAGCTTTTGAAATAGAAGCTTAGCCTTCCTCATTAGAGGGGCATGTCTTTCTATAGTAAATACCTTTGCCCCTAACTTACACAACACTGCAGATTGATATCCTGATCCTGTTCCAATTTCTAAAACTATATCACCTTTCTGAATATTTAATAATTCCGTTTGAAAGGCAACTGTGAATGGTTGAGAAATGGTTTGGTCATTACCAATAGGAAAAGCGGCATTCTGGTAAGCCAAATGTTCAAATGAGGAATCCAAAAAAAAATGTCTTGGAATACTATTAATAGCGTCCAAGACATTTTTAGATTCAATGCCTTGTTCAATTAATTCATTGACTAATTTATTTCTAAGGCCCTTATGTTTTGTAGTATCTTTCACTAATCTTAAAAGTAGTATCTAGCTGAAAAACTAATTCTTCCATCATCAATTAACTCTTTGTAATCAATGTATTCAGCATTAAATTGTAATCTTTTCGAAGCATACAATTCAACTCCAAGTCCAAAACCGTAGCTACCACCACTGGTTTCAAAATTTCTAAATAGATCATCTCCAACTTTTTCTTCGTGGTTGAATTCACCTCTCAATTGAAACTCAGATTCAATTGATGTGTTCATATAAGCTACAGGTAAATAAATTGACCAGACTTGAGTATCGTAGTTATTCAAAATTTTAGAAAAATGAAATTGTAGTATTCCTCCAAATTCTGTTGCTTCAATATTATGATTGAAATCTATAGTTTCAAAAATAAATTCTGGATTATGATCTGTATAACTCACCGTACCATATTTAGCTAAAACCTTAATGATATCATGACCTCTATGTCTAAATATCGTTGTACCAACTATGACTTCTACACCTGTAGAGCGCACAGAACCAGTACCTAAAGAGAGTGCAGTTTCTCCAATACCACCTTCAATTAGTGAATAACTCACATCTTCACCTGCAAAGGAATGAGAGGAAGCACCGACACCAATAAAAAAGCTCTTTTCTTCAGTATAGTACTGAGCTTGGGCTAGATAACCTGAAAAAACAAATAACAAAAGTAGAATTGACCTCATTTTTATCTTATTTACAGATGTAAAAATCATGAAAAAATGAAGACTTTGCAAATCTTATAAAAGCAATATTTATTAATTATGACTTCTTGATAAAATTTAGCTAAATTTGAGCAAAATTACACACGTTATATATGAAGGTAGGAGTTCTAGGCGCTGGTCATTTAGGGAAAATCCATATTAGACTATTAAAAGAAATTGAACAATTTGAGTTGGTTGGATTTTATGACCCTAATCCAGAATCAGCTAAATTAGTAAGTCAAGAGTTTGGTATTGAGTCTTTTGACACCATTCAAGATCTTTTAGATAAAGTAGAAGTCGTAGATATTGTTACACCAACATTATCTCATTACGACTGTTCTATTCAAGCTTTAAAAGCAGGAAAACACATTTTTATTGAAAAACCTGTAACAAATAGCCTTGAAGAAGCCTACGAAATATCAAAGCTTCGAAAAGAAATGGGGACCCGCGTACAGATTGGACACGTAGAAAGATTTAATCCAGCATTTATCGCTGCACAGGGAGCTTTCAATAACCCAATGTTTATAGAAACACACAGGTTAGCTCAATTTAACCCTCGAGGTACAGACGTTTCCGTTGTATTGGATTTAATGATTCATGATTTGGACATTGTTTTGAACATGGTCAAATCTGAAGTTAAATCCGTTAGTGCAAATGGTGTAGCTGTAGCTTCAGAAAATCCAGACATATGTAATGCAAGGTTGGAATTTGAAAATGGATGTGTAGCCAACTTAACAGCAAGTAGAATCTCTATGAAAAATATGAGAAAAACTCGTTTGTTTCAAAAGGATGCTTATATCTCTATAGATTTCTTAGCGAAAGAATGTGAGGTGGTTCGAATGAAAGATATTGATCCTGATAATGAGAACCCCTACTCCATGGTAATTGATGTAGATACCAATGGAAATAAAAAAGAAATTCAATTCGAAAAATTAGAGGTTATAGAAAACAATGCCATTAAAGAAGAATTGATTAGTTTTTATCATGCCATAAAACAAGATGAAACTCCTATTGTAAGTCTCTCTGACGGTACAAAGGCTTTAGAATTAGCTTATCAAATTGCTGAAAGTATTAAATAGATTATGAGGCATTTATTAAAATTACCGATTCTTTTTATTTTTTGTTCATTCACTCTATTTTCTTCTTGTGACAAAGAGGAAGCAAAGATTCCATCCTATTTGAAAGTAGATCATTTTGATCTTGTAACTTCAGAAGGTGAAGGTAGCAATGATCATAGAATATCTGTAGTATGGATTACAGTTGGTGAAGAATTAATAGGACCTTTCGAATTACCATGTACTGTTCCAATTTTACAAGAGGGTATTCAAAAGATAACACTTAAAGCTGGAGTTCGTGTCAACGGAATAGCAGCTACAAGAATAATTTACCCTCCTTTCAACATCAACTCTAAAGGAAGTGATGTTTTAAATGAAGATGGGGAAATTATCACTGAGGTCAACCTAGTTAAGGATAGTATAGTTACTGTTACTGCAAGAGCAAAGTATAACGACAATGTGAAGTTTTTGAATATTGAAGACTTTGAAGGTGTTGGAAATACCATGGATACTATTCAACTTACTGATACTACCAAAACACCCCCAATCTACACTGCAGATTTTGAAAGAATTGAAGATTCAACTTTAGTATTTGAAGGGAAAAGAACAGGATATGTTCAATTAACGGAAGAAACTCATGAGTTTGTTCTAAAAACAGTGCAAGATTATCCTATTCCTAATAGCTTTGGGAAAACCTTTATAGAGTTAAATTACAAAAATGAAGAACCCATTTCAGTAGGCTATGTTCTTAATGGGGAATTTGGATCTATTATTAGAAATAAGCTAATTTTAAATCCAACTACAGAATGGAATAAGGTCTATGTTTCCATAAGTCCTACAGAAGACATACTGTCAAATGATATCCAAGCTGAAAGTTTTTATATCTATATTAGAGGGGAGCTATCTGATGATAATACAACAGCAGATATTTTCCTTGATAATATCAAACTGATTAGTGAATAATGAATAGACCACTACAAATAGCTAAATACATCATTCTTGACTTAATTGCCTCTGCTTTAGCTTGGGGTCTTTATTTCAACTTTCGTAAAATCAAATTTGAAGGATTTACTTTTTCCTATGAATGGATGAAAACGGATGAAAAATTTTGGCAAGGAATTTTAGGGATTTCAATTTTATGGATTATTATCTATACATTAACGGGAACTTATCGGAAGATCTATAGAAAATCTAGAATTCTTGAATTAGGAAAAACCATTGTTCATTCATTTTTAGGTGTACTTTTGATCTTTTTTGCCTTTATACTAGATGATTTTATTCAAGAATATAGCAACTATTACAAAGCACTACTATTCTATTTCTCCTGTCAAGTGACCTTTGTTTACCTCTTTAGGTTTATATTATTGACCATTACAAACAGAAGAATTCACTCTAAAGATATAGGATTCCCCACCATTCTTATTGGTAACAAACAAGCTGCAATTGATCTATTTTTAAAGCTTGAAAACAGTTATAAATCAAGTGGTAGCAAATTCATAGGATACACTTATATTGCAGAAAATGAAACAAATAGACTAGATAATTACCTTCCTTGCTTAGGTGAAGTTGATCAAATTGAACACTTTATCAAAAAAAATAAAATAGAAGAAGTAATCATCGCTATAGAAGACAAAGAACATAGTCACCTTGAGCGAATTATCAATATGCTTGAAGTGGCAAAGGTTGATGTAAAAGTTTTGCCTACCATGTACGATATATTAGTCGGTTCGGTTAAGGTATCCTCACTATTTGATGTTCCACTGCTAAATATCCAATTCAAATTATTCCCTATTTGGCAAGGTGTTTTAAAAAGATTTCTGGATATTGTTTGTTCCGCTATTGTTCTTATTCTTTTGTCTCCTTTTTATATTTCATGTGCCATTTTGATTAAATGGGGTTCAGAGGGGCCTATTTTTTACAAACAAGAACGAATAGGGCTAAACGAAAAGCCTTTTTATATAATCAAGTTTAGATCTATGTTTGTTGATGCTGAAAAGCAGGGGCCACAGCTAAGTTCTGAACGCGATCCTAGAATCACTAAATGGGGTCGAATTATGAGGAAATATAGGCTTGACGAGTTTCCTCAATTTTACAATGTGCTCAAAGGAGACATGTCAATTGTAGGCCCAAGACCCGAAAGACAATATTATATCGATAAGATTGTTGAAAGGGCACCATATTATAAGCAAACCTTAAAAGTGAAGCCTGGAATAACATCCTGGGGAATGGTAAAATTTGGTTATGCAGAGAATATCGAAGAAATGGTCGAAAGATTAAAATTCGATATCATATATATAGAGAATTTATCCCTGTTAAACGATTTTAAAGTACTGGTATATACCATTGTTATCGTATTACAAGGAAGAGGTAAGTAAAACAAATCCAATTAAGATCCGAGTAAGAAAATGAAAAACATTACTGTCATCGGTGCAGGTACTATGGGAAATGGTATTGCACATACATTTGCTCAATCAGGTTATCAAGTAAATTTAATGGATGTTTCTGAAGTTTCTTTGGAAAAAGCTATTAATACTATCGGGAAAAATCTTGATAGAATGGTTTCTAAAGGAAAAATATCTGAAGAGGATAAATCAAATACCTTAGGTAATATCACAACCCTAACAGATCTAAAGTCAAGTGTTGAAAATGCTGATTTAGTTGTTGAGGCAGCAACTGAAAATGTTGAAATTAAATTAAACATTTTCCGACAAGTAGATGAATATGCAAATCCTGATGCCATTTTAGCGTCTAATACATCTTCTATTTCTATTACTAAAATTGGAGCAGTAACAAATCGTCCTGATAAGGTAATTGGAATGCACTTCATGAATCCAGTGCCTATCATGAAATTGGTTGAAATCATTAAAGGTTATTCAACTACTCAGGAAGTTTGTGACCAAATTACTGAACTTTCAAAAAACTTGAATAAGATTCCGGTCGAGGTAAATGATTACCCAGGCTTTGTTGCCAACAGAATATTAATGCCAATGATCAATGAAGCAATCATTACCTTATTTGAAGGTGTTGCTGGTGTTGAAGAGATTGATACAGTGATGAAATTAGGTATGGCTCATCCAATGGGTCCACTGCAATTGGCTGATTTCATTGGGTTAGATGTATGTTTATCTATTTTAAATGTACTTCACGAAGGATTTGGTAATCCAAAATATGCACCTTGTCCACTTCTAGTGAATATGGTAACAGCAGGTAAATTGGGTATTAAGTCTGGTGAAGGATTCTATGACTACTCTGAAGGTAGAAAGGCAGAAAAGGTTTCCAGCCAATTTGCTTAAACAATATGTTATAAAAGAAGGCCATTCAAATGAATGGCCTTCTTTTATTATTAAAATTTTAAATATGTACCTAAAGTATAAGCTGCTGATTTAGGTAGTAAATAAGCGCTAAAAGCACCTCCAGGATTGAATGTAATCCCAAATTGCTCATTCAATTCATAAATTAATTTGAATCCTACAGCAGCATATTCTTGATTATCTACATAAAGTCCCATCCACTCATATAGCATTTCACTTCTACTTCCATTGTTTAGGCTCTCTAGGATATCCAAATAAGCAATTAGCCATAGTTTACCTTTAAACTGTACTCCGGCCTCTAAATAACCTTTAAAACGATCCGAATAGTTGTTGTTGAAGTATTCATATCCTACAAAGCATTGAATAAAATAATTTTGCTTGCTATAACCTACAGATAAGCCAGGTTTTAGTATGGTTGCGTCATAGCCAGTTCTTAATCCTTTATTGCTATCTGAGCTAATTGTAGGTATTGAAATTGCTAATTGAACACTCATTATTAAATCCCTATCCAAAACCAATTGTCGAATCCCCAAATCAATATTTGACAAACCAAATAACGTCCCTCCTTTCGGTAAGGTTATTTCACCATTGTCGTAAATTATTCCGGATATTGGATCAATTTCATAGACTGTTATAGAAGAATCTGTTTCTTTAAAATTGAGATGTTTGAATGGAATTGAACCGAACAAGGTCATATTTTCTGTTAAACCATATTCTCCATAAAGTTGAACGGAAATATCCGTACCCCTAGTGTGTAAATCATAGTCCATATCACCTAAGAAAAGAGAATTGTAATTGAATATACCTGTCGTCGAAAATTGAAGGTAAGTCTCACCCTTTGCTCTGAGCCATGCAGATTGAGCAAATATTCCATTATATATTAACATTGTAAAAATTGATAAGAGTATTCTTTTCATTGATAAATTATTTAATTCCAATTTATGAATTTAAATAATTTCAGCAAAGAAAACATGAAATCAGCATGTAAAAATCAATACACTATATTTGTTTCAATAATAGATAATCAGCTGTTTTTGTGTGTATTATACTTATTACCTAATGTAGTTCTTTAATTAAAATTGATAAGTCAATTTATCACAATATTTGTTTTGAAATCACTAAAATCATAGAGTAGAATACAACTCCACTCCTATTCTATCGGTACAATTCTTCAAAATTTCAATGTATTGATTTCAATAATATTTAATATTTTAGAACTGATCTAGTCCGTTGAAGTTCCATAACATAATACAAATGAACATTCAACTCTAGTTATTTGTCAATGAAATATTTCTACAGGGAAACCTTCAAGGTCATTAAAGTATAATATGTATCGCTCATCCTGCCCATAGTTATAATATCTTGGTTGCCTTTGATCCAAATTATCAAAATGAACCAATTGATTATATATAGTATCTACCTGTTCTTTTGATTTTACTCTTATGGAAATTGGATTGGAACTTAGACTTTTGGATTTGTAATACCTCCTAGTTCTTGTAGGAATCGCTTTTCTAAGTTCAAAATATACTTCTAGATCTTGGAAGCAATAGATTTTTAAGTCCTCCATTTCATTAGAAATAAAGTTTAGTGATTTAAAAAGAGTGTTATAAAAACATACAGCAGCGTTAAAGTTGGTTACCCCATAAGAATAACATTTATATCCACTTGTAATTGCTTTAGCTTTTGAAAAATTCATCGTTCTCATGTATCCTTAGCTATAAATTTCACAAAATACTAAGGCGACTTCTCCTGCCTTAGCTCCAACGTAAACAAAACTATTGAAGATACTATGAGAACAACTAAGGGGTATGGACTTATTATGTCTAAATAGCTGAAAAGAAGACAAATCCTAACCAAAAGGTGAGATTAAACTGGAGGTAATTGAATTTTTGAAAAGCAATTGAATATATTACTCAGTAGCAAATACAATACTGATGTAACTAAATGCTTAAAATATTGACTGATTCATTGGTTGAAAAATCAGTTCTAAAATAATGATATCCTATATTTTCTTGCAATTAGCAGTCCACAAAAAATTAAGAAAAACTCTAAAGCTAAAATACTTGCTATAGCACCAGAGATTGAACTATTTATTGAAAAAGCAAGCCAATACCCCAATACAACAGCTATCGCAGACAATAAAATGGACAATAAAAGCATTGTTTTCAACTTTCTAGTCAATAAATAAGCACTTGCAGCCGGTATTACCAAAAAGGCAAGCACTAATATAGCACCAATGGATTCGAAAGATAAAATTGTGACTGTAGAGACTAATCCCATCAAAAGATAATGCCAAAAACCAATGGAAATCCCTATAGCAGTAGCATATACGGGATCAAAAGTGGTTAATTTAAATCCTTTGTAACCAATTAATAATATACACACAATAAATAGAGTCAGAAATCCACCATTGATAATTGCCCTAGGAATATAAAAACCAAATAGTTCAACCATATCCAAAGGAACATAGGCTATTTCACCATATAGAACACAATCTTGATCCAGATCAATATTATCATTCATAAAAGAAATCATGACAACCCCAAGAGCGAATAACCAGGTATAAGTCACTCCTATAGATGCATCTTCTTGTAGCCTTCCTACTTTATTAAAAGTTTCAATTAAGTAGGTACATAGAAGCCCTACACTTGCAGCACCAACCAACATTGGTATAGATTGATATGAATCTGTAAAAAAATAGGCTATTACTATACCTGGAAGAACTGCATGAGAAATAGCATCCCCCAACATGGCCATTTTTCTCAAAACCAAAAAACACCCAACCAAACTACAAGGTATCGCAATCAATAGTGCAGACAACACTATCCAAAGAAAATTTGAATCTAGCATCTCCATTATATATAGGGTATTTTGGTTTGATGTGGATCCTTATCAGGATAAGACAACAATTTTTCAAGTTCATTTTCTAATTCTGGACTTATGAAATGCTCTATAGTATCTGCATCATCATGAACATGATCTGAAGATATTCTAAGGTGTTTAGTCAAATACATTTCCCATAACCTGTGAACTTTTACTATTCTTTTAGCCTTTATCCACCCTTCACTTGTCAATCCAAACTGACTATCTTTTTTACAAATAAGCTCTTGCTTCTGAAGGTCATTTAGAGCATAGCTCAATATAGGTTCTTCAAAATATCTTCTATTTCGTAAATCTGAATTGGTTCTATATTTCTCGAAATCCTGGTCTACCTCTGCTAAATGATAAAAGGTTTTTAATATATTATCATGAAGCATAATTTTTTTCAATCGCTTACTCTTCATATTTCTTGCTACCACTCCTTTTTGGGGAGCAAATAAAATAGAAATAACCGCAATTAGTGACAAGAAGATAACTATCCAAGGTCCCGTCGGCATTTTAGTAAAGGAATAACTCAACAAGGAACCTGCAATTCCAGAAATTGATGCTATGATAGCAGATAAAAGTATTAGTCGAGACAATTTATTGGTCCAAAATCTAGCCGATGAAGCTGGTGTCACCAACAAGGCTGCCATCAAGATAATTCCAACAATTTGGATACCAGTAACAATCACTAATACCGTTAAAAAGGATAATAAAAATTCAAGAAGAGAAACATTGAGACCAGCAGCTTTAGCGTAGTTTTTATCGAACGAAACCAATAAAAATTCTTTATAAAATAAAATGATACAGACTATTACTAAAGCGCAAATAGAAAATAACCAAATAAAATCTGAATATAGCATAGAGGCCGCTTTCCCAAAGAAAAATTTATCTAAACCAGTCTGCTCTGCACCGTAATTTCTTTGGATATATGTAATTAGTAATATCCCAATACCAAAAAAACCACTTAATACAACTGCAATAGCAGCATCCATTTTCAATTTAGTCTTTTGAACAATTTTGTTCATAAAGTAAATAGAGAGTGAACCAGTAAAGCAGGCACCTAATATCAGCCAAAAGGGGGCCTTTGTCCCAGTAACCATAAATCCTAAGGCCACTCCAGGCAGAACAGCATGAGCAATTGCATCACCCAATAAGGCTCTTTTCCTTAGAAAAGTAAATGAACCTATCGATCCTGAGGCAATGCCCAGAAACACTACTGCCAAAAGTATAATTAGAATACTCATATCTTTTCGTGTTCTTTTCTACTTATTTCAAGATTCTTAAGAATGTTTGCCATTTGACTAAGAATACTCAGTTTACCTCCATATGTTTCTTCTAGAAGTTCTTGTGTAAATACTTCAGAAGTAGGTCCACTAGCGACTAAACGTGTATTCACCATTAATAACCAGTCAAAATACTCATTTACTGATTGCAAATCATGATGAACTACAACAATGGATTTTCCATCGTTCTTCATTTTATGCAATAGATCAATTATCGACTTCTCCGTTGTGGCATCCACGCCAGCAAAGGGCTCATCCATAAGATATAAACTAGCATTTTGAGCCAAAGATCTAGCTAAGAATACACGTTGTTGCTGCCCTCCTGAAAGTTGAGATATTTGTCTATCTTTTAAATCAACCATTGATACTTGTTCTAGACAATACATTGCCCATTCCCTATCAGCCTTGTTGATTCTTTTGAATAGTCCTTTTTGAGCGTATAAGCCCATGAGAACAACATCCATTGCAGAGGCAGGAAAATCCCAGTCAACAGATTCCCTTTGTGGAACATAGCTTACTTTTTTTCTAACGTCATCCAATTTGTTACCAAAAAGTTTGACATAACCACTATCTGGTTTCATGATTCCCATGATGGTCTTTAATAGTGTAGATTTCCCGGCACCATTTGGACCAATGACACCTGTCAATAATCCGGAAGGTAATTTAAAATCTACATCCCATAAAACAGGCTTCTTATCATAACTTACTGTCAAATCATGAGCTTCTATTATACTTTCCTTTTCCATCTTGTTATTTTAAAGCAGAAACAATAATATGGACATTATGCCTAACCATTCCTATGTATGTTCCTTCAGGACTATTCTCTTCTCCCATTGAATCTGAGAATAATTCTCCACCAATAACTAGTTCATGGCCTTTTGACTGACATCTTTCAACTACAGCTTGTAAAGCCTTTGGAGAGACTGAACTCTCCACAAAAACTGCTTTTATCTGTTTTTCTAAAATCAATGAAACTGCATCCTCTATATCTTTCAAACCATATTCTGTAGATGTTGAAATACCTTGTAATCCTTTCACCTGAATATCATATGCTCTTCCAAAGTAGGCGAATGCGTCATGTGCTGTGAGTAAAACTCTTTTATCAGTAGGAATCTGTTTTAGATCACTTAAAATTTCTAAGTTTAATTCCTCGAGCTCTTTTAAATGAATTTCCTTATTGGCCAGGATTTCTGATGTCCATTTTGGGTAAATTTTAATTAATCTTTGAGCAACATCTTCACATATTTCTGACCATAGAGTGACATCAAACCATACGTGAGGATCAATTCCTGTCACAAATTCACTAGTTTTTCTCAATCTATTCTTCTCTACATCTTCTGTAATAGCAAAAACATTTTTGTTCCTTCCTAGTTTTTCAAAGATCTCAGTCATCTTCCCTTCCAAATGAAGACCGTTATAAACTACTAAGTCTGCTTTTTGCATCAACACCAAGTCGCCCTGGGTAGCTTTATAATAATGAGGATCTACACCAGCTTTCATCAGCCTATGTATTTCCACTTCCTTTGGCAATAAATTAAATAGTAAGTCACCAATCATTCCAGTGGTTGTAACCACTAATACCTTTTTCTCTTCTCCTTGCTGTTCTTTCTTCTGAACGTCATTATTTACGCAGGAAAAAAGCAAACTACAGAACAATACTAATCCTCCAAATTTCTTCATTAAACCTTTTCTTTTACCAATAAACATTTTGCAACTTCTTTACTGATCTGAATTCCTTTTCCTTCTAATTCAATTTGCATTGAACCGTCAAATTCATATTTCTGAATTAGCTCTATCTCCTTACCAATGTGTAATCCTACTTGGTTTAAATAATTCAAAAAGTCAGGGTCATCCTGATTAACGCCAAGAAGTACATAACCAAATCCACTTTCGACCAAGTTAAATTGAACAGTAGATCTTTTTGGAATATTACCTTCACTATCAGGGATTGGATTTCCGTGTGGATCCCATTTTGGGAAATCCAAGAAGGACTCCAATTGTTTTATCAATTTTTCAGATTTGATATGCTCCAATTGTTCAGCAACTTCGTGAACTTCTTCCCAACCAAAAGATAACTTCTCAACCAAAAACAATTCCCAAAGACGATGCTTACGAACTATATTAACTGCGTAACTAAGCCCTATTGAGCTCAGTCTAACTCCCTTATACTTAATGTATTCACACAAGCCTTTATCGGATATTTTTTTTACCATATCTGTCACAGAGGCTGCTTTTGCATTGAGCTCCTCTGCTAGAGCACTTGTTGATACATTTGACTGTTCTTTCCCACTCAGTTTAAATATGGATTTGAGGTAGTTTTCCTCTGATCTAGTAAGTCTCATTCTTTTTGCATATTTCGAAAACAAAGTTATGTATTTTTTATTTTTAGGCAAGCCTAAAAATATATTTAATCCAATTAAAATGATATTATTATGCGCTATTAAAGACCATTTATAAATAAGCTTTGTTTATAAAAAATTTTAGGAGTAAATTAACATTTCAATTATCTTTGATAAAAAAGGAATATCATGTTACATAAAGAAATAGAAGACGCATTAAATAACCAAGTTGCAAGTGAATCAGATTCATCTAATTTATACCTTGCAATGGCATCTTGGGCTGAAACAAATGGATATGAAGGAAGTGCAGATTTCCTATATCAGCATTCTGATGAAGAGAGAATGCATATGCTTAAACTAGTTAAATACATCAATGAAAGAGGTGGACATGCCAAAATTTGCTCCCTAAGTGAACCAAAGCGTGAATTTGATTCATTAACTGATATATTTGAGGGGCTTTTAAAGCATGAAATGATGGTTTCTGAGCAGATCAACGAATTAGTTCATATCTGCCTTCAGAATAGAGACTATACAACTCATAACTTCCTACAATGGTATGTTGCAGAGCAAATTGAAGAAGAAGCTTTAGCACGTTCCGTAATGGACAAGTTAAAACTAATTGGAAACGATAAAGGTGGATTATACCTATTTGATAGAGATGTTGCACAGATGACAGTCATTTCTGCTGCTCAAAACTCTCCTCAATAAACAAGAATAAACGAGACATAAAAAAAGGCGAATTAGATATCTAATTCGCCTTTTTTTTATTTCAAACCTTCAATAGAAGCTTTTGCACTTTCTGACAGCATATGTTCCGGGTGTTTCTCTAGGAACTTCTGGTAAAATGCAATACTATATTCTTTATGTTTGGAATATCCAGAATGGTGAAAGGCCAATTCACAAGCTAGCCCTTTCGAGAAACTAGCGAATGCCGTTTTCTTATGTTCTGGATAAAACTTTTCGAAGTTATTGAAAACTTCAACTGCCATAAACCATTTATTCAAACCTAAATATACATCGGCTAACCTCAGCATGATTTCAGGGTTCTCCTCGTAATCTGGATAGGTAGTTAAAAAAGTATTATAAGCAGTTATCAGCTCATTGGCCTCTTTTTCATCAATTGCTTTTTCTTTAGCATTTGAATAAAATGTTTGCTCATGTTGATGAAGTTGTTTCCAATCCTTAGAGGATGGTGAAGCGCATGCAACCAATAACAAAACGGAAAGTAGGATCTGAATTTTCATTATTTCCTCTTTCTTGTTTTATAGAATTTCATTCTATACTCCGGGCTTATTTTACCTAAACGAATATTATCCAAGCGTTTACTGATCAATTTTCTTCTTAAAGGAGTTAATAGATCTGTGAACAAAACACCTTCAATATGATCATATTCATGCTGAATAATTCTGGCAGCCAACCCTTCAAAAGATTTTGTTTGCTTTTCAAAGTTTCTGTTATAATATTCAATATTGATAACAGCTTTACGAGTAACATCTTCTCTAATATCTGGTATAGATAAACAACCCTCATTAAATGGCCATTCTTCTCCTTCCTCATTGGTAATTACCGGATTGATAAATACCTCTTTAAAGTCTTTCAATTCAGGCTCATCCTCTGAAAATGGATCAGCATCAATAATAAATAGACGTAAAGATTTACCGATTTGTGGAGCTGCAAGTCCTACACCATGTGCATTGTACATGGTTTCAAACATATTGTCAATCAACTCTTCTAACCCTGGATGTTCTTGTGTGATTTCTTCACCCATTTGTTTTAATACAGGATCTCCGTAAGCTGTAATTGGTAAGACCATAAATTTAGATCAATTATTTTGTTCTAGATAAGATTGTAAAATGATGGTTGCACTAATTTTATCTATCAATCCTTTATCTCTTCTTTTCTTCTTTGAAATTCCAGACTCCAGCATAGTATTAAATGCCATTTGTGAGGTCATTCTTTCATCAACCATTTGAATAGGAATAGTTGGGAATTTTTTTAACAATTTTTTGGAAAATTCTTCTACCATAATGGTAGTATCAGATTTCTCTCCATTCATTCTCAAAGGATAACCAACTACGAATTTCTCTACTTCATTTTCAGCAATATATTTCGCTATAAAAGTAAATAATTCTTTGGTCTCAACCGTTGTCAAACCACTTGCTATAATTTGCAAATCATCTGTCTCCGCCAATCCAGTTCTTTTTTTTCCGTAATCAATTGATAAAATCCTCGCCATCGCGCAAAGTTAAGAAGCATTCTGCAGAGTACAAAGGAGAATGCTACAATTCAAATAAACCTATTTCCTTAATGGCTTTAGTAAATATTCTAAGCCATTCAACCGAATTTCATACATGGTTGACATCAACATACCCAATTTACCCGGTGGAAATCCCTTTGAATGATACCAAACAAGATAATACTCAGGTAGATCACATAATAAGCGTCCCTCAAATTTACCAAAGGGCATTTTCATAGTGACAAGATCCACTAATGGACTTTTTTGCTGCATGGAAGCGATATCATTAATAAATTCTTCGCCAAGGTAATACAACTATGGCTAATATGACCTATCGCATTCTTTCTTTCCTATCTAATCCTTTCTTTTGCAATCAATAATTACTTTTATTCAGTTTAAATAAACAAAAGATGCAAGGATACTTCAGTCAACTTTTTGATAGCTTGTCATTACCATTAACTCAATTCTTGAACCCAGATTCAAGATTACACCTGCTCTATTTAATTAGTTCCCTACTTATTGCAATTATATTCCTTTGGTCTCAGGGTAAAATCAAAAATAGTATCAACTACCTATTTCCAAAATCCATCTGGCTACACCCGTCAGCACGTATCGACTATTTTGTGTTTATTATTAATATTATTTTTATTAGTCTATTAATAATTCCCTTTATTATAACAACTACAGAAGTATTCAGTACATCATATAAAATGCTTCAGTCGATATTTGGCCCTAGGAATCTAATAGAAATGTCAAGTAGTACAACGCTCATTTTATATACTATACTACTTTGGTTAGTTGGTGATTTTACACGGTTTTTGACCCACTACTTGATGCATAAAATTCCATTTTTATGGGAATTTCATAAAGTTCATCACTCAGCAGAAGTTCTAACACCTATAACCCAGTATCGTTCACATCCTGTTGAAGTCATATTGTTTAATCTACGATCTGTTATATCAATCGGTTTTGTAACAGCCTTATGTACTTACTTCTTTAGTTATGAACTCAATTTATTTGAAGTAATGAGTATCAATGTCTTTAGATTTATATTCCTAGCGTTGGGATCCAACTTAAGACATTCACATATTCCTATTACTTATGGGAAATGGTTGGAGTATATCTTCATTAGTCCAGCTCAACATCAAATACATCATAGTAATGACCCGAAACATTTCGACACTAATATGGGGTCTCATTTGGCAATATGGGACTGGATTTTTGGAACGTTACAACATGCTTCCAAAGCAACAAAATTGGTATTTGGATTAGATGAAAAGACAAAAATAGAACACCGAAAATTGTGGAAAGTTTACTTAGTTCCTTTTCTAAAAGCCATTAGAAAGAATCCCTAACTTGAGATTCTTTCATCTTGGTATTTATATTTTAAGGATAATAGGGCTGGTATTAGGATAAGAATTAAACCTACAAATATCCCAACCCCTGCATATGCAAAGCCTGTTAAATAGGGTTGAATATGTCCCATCATTTCTTGAAATGTTACTGTAGAACTAGAAAGGGCCTTCCCTATTCCTGCCATCAATAACGAAATCCAAAAAAACAACAATGAAATATTCAATATCCAAAAGCCTAAATTCACACTATTGGGATATCGCATATATCTAGACTGATTATGATCTCCTTTTAACAAATAGAATACTGAACTTAGCAGAATCATTGTATTTATACCAATAGTACTACCCATGGCGTGAGCTACTGTTATATGCGTACCATGACTCAATAAGTTTAGTCCAGGAATGGACATTAGAAGAGCCAAAATTAAATTTAGAAAGACCCAAATATCCGAAGCAAATAAAAATCTAAAAGGCAATAAATGTTGGTGCTTTTGTGCCGAATTTAATGATTTACGCCAATCCCATATAATCTTACCTAAAATCAATAGTTCACTCATGCTCACTCCATACGCCAATTGTCTAATCCAACTAGAAGAAGGAACTGCATAGGTATGATGTGCCCAACCAAATATAAGGTTTGTCAAGCCCAAAAAGTAAAGTAGAAACGCAGTCCTAGACAATGCCATTCTATTATCCTTTGCTATCCTTTCCATTAAGAAAATGGCTGTCCCATAAACGAGTAAATTCCATGAACCTACCAAGGCTCCATATGCTTTCCATTGAATGGTAATCTCCCTAACGATATTCCCAGAGATAAAATCGAAAATCCATGCATTGGCTTCTAGGAATGTGATAAAGAAAAAAGCGATTCCTGAAGCCCACATCCATAAATAAACAGGCCAGCTATTCTTCTTTTGAAATATAGTTTTGTAAAAATTGAAAGCAAATAGTAACCAGGAAAGTAAAATCGGAATAGCAAGAATTGGTGGGAATTCCCAATATTCACGCCCTCCAAATTTCCCATACAAATAGGCCATAATTATACCAAGTCCTGTAATCACAAAAAGACCTAGGTGAACTACTATCAACTTTCTGGAATACCAATTGAGTCCAATGTATTTTGGCATATAATGGTAAATTCCGCCAATTGCAATTAGAAATATCCAGGCGACAACTAAAGAAACATGCAATGGTCTTGCTTTGAAAAAAGGAATTCCAGGGAGAAAATCTGGAACAATCATTTGAAATGCTCCAACCGCTCCAAAAAATAAGCCCATTAAAAGAGCCAAAATTCCAACTAGAATAAATATAAATGAAGTATCTTTTTTTCTATTCATCACCAGTAGTTTCAAAGGTTCCATACCAAGTTGTTTTCACATTACTTAAAGGATAAGTTACAGTTTTCCCTATATGTTCCAGATAATCAATTAGTGCTTCTATCTCTGTATTGGACATTGGGAATTTAGGCATCCTTTCCGTTCCAGATAACAAGAAAGCTTTTGCGTAGTTCTCTCCTTTGTCAGGTGAAGAAATAACATTAGTAAGGTCTGGCCCCATATAACCACCCAATCCCATTACTTGATGACAGGATATACAATTGTACTTCTGAAAGGTTTCTTTTCCCAATTTCACATTTCCACTAAAGGTGTTATGTTTTCTGTCTAGAGAAGTTCCAGATGTATAAACAAAAAAAGAATAAATAAAAAAACTTAAAAAGAGGGACCAAAATATCCATCTTTTATGTGATCGCTTCATGGGCTCCATAATCCAACAACATTGTAATCAATAGGTTTGTGGTAAAAAATGAAATTAAAATTACCTCTGAAAAATGGATAGAATTATGTTCTAAATCATGTTAATTGAGGATTTCATACTAAGGAAGTACTAATGACTTGCAAAGCGCTCTAATACATCCAGTTTGAGCAATTTTATTTCTTTACTTTTCAGTTCTATTATTCCATCTTTATTGAAATCTGATAAGGTTCTAATTGTGGTAGCTGTTGTAATTCCTGCCATCTCCCCAATTTCTCTTCTTGTAATCTGAACATTCAAAGTAAGCCTATCCTCTTTAAGCCCAAATTTGTTCTTTAAGGTTAACAAGGCTTCTGCCAAACGATCTGCCACTCTCTTTTGTGACACGGATAATACCTGGTTTTCAGACCTTTTTAAATCAGAAGTAAGTAATTCAATTGTCTTCATGCACAATTTATTACTTGATCTTAAAAGTGTTTCAAAATTTTGGATGGGAATTTGACATATCAGTACATCGTCCATTGCAGTAGCGGTCGTACTGTACATTTGTTTTGCGAGCATTGATCTATAACCTAAAATATCACCTGACTTGGCAAATCGGATAATTTGATCCTTTCCTTCATTTCCACGTTTAGACAACTTTACCCCTCCACTAAATATACAAAACAAACCATGAGGATAATTTCCTTCTTGAAAGATCTCCTCTCCTTTTTTGTAATGATAGTTTTTCTTGTTAATAGATAATTCTCCCAACTCTAATTGAGAAAGTGAACAAAATACTGATTTCTCATTTGGACAAGAATCACATGATGGAATTGTATTTTCTAGCTTTTTCATAAGATCGTTAAATGGTTGAAGGAATAGGCTGTACAACTAAGTTCTTATTATAAAATGCTCCTGCATTTTCTTTTCTTGCTATAGATTGATCAACAATCATTAGCGCGATACAAATAAGATTTCTTAATTCACATAATTCCCTTGAGATAGATGTTTTACGGTATAGATTGTCCGTTTCCCAAAACAAAAGATCTAGTCTTGTTTTAGCACTTTCCAATCTTTTATTGGATCTCACAATAGCCACCAAATTACTCATGATAGCTTGTACTTCCTCTCTATTATTGGTTATCACTATTTTTTCTTCTGGCGGAACAGTTCCCACTTTATTCCAAAAAGGAATCAAATTATTGGCCATTTCTCTTTCATCAATATTTGTAAATTCAGCCAGACGACTTCCCATTACCATTGCCTCCAAAAGAGAGTTTGAAGCTAATCGATTTGCTCCATGAAGTCCTGTATTTGCACATTCTCCACAGGCTAATAAATTTTTTATTGATGTATTTCCCTTACTATCTACTTGGATTCCTCCACATAAATAATGCGCAGCTGGAACAACGGGGATTAAATCTAGAAATGGATTAACCCCTTTTTCAATACATTTCTTATATATGTTTGGAAAGTGAGATTTAAATTTAACTTTATTCAAATGACGACAATCTAGATAAACATGCTTATGACCAGAAATTTTCAGTTCGGAATCAATTGCTCTAGAAACAATATCTCTAGAAGCCAACTCCATTCTCTCATCATATTTATTCATAAAACGCTCCCCAGATTGATTAACTAAATAGGCACCAAAACCTCTTACTGCTTCTGATATTAAGAAGGAAGGACTTATTTCTGGCTCATACAACGTAGTGGGATGAAATTGGATGAATTCCATATGATTAACTTGGCTTTTTGCCCTATACGCCATCGCAATACCATCTCCAGTGGCTACAGTTGGATTGGTAGTATGTTTATATACTTGTCCTATACCACCAGTTGCTATCAATACTTTTTTTGAGGAATAGGTTTCAATTTCTTTTGTTTTTTCGTCTAAAACATAGGCTCCATAACAAACAGATGATTCTATTCCTTTTACTTGATGATCGGTGATTAAATCAACCGCAAAATGATGCGGTAATATTTTAATAGATTCTAAACTATTTACTTTTTCCAATAATGCCCGTTCAATTTCTGCTCCTGTAATATCCTTGAAGTGAACAATTCTATTTTTCTCATGCCCACCTTCCTTTGCTAGGTCTAAATGACCTGTATCATCAAGATCAAAATTTGCTCCCCAATTAATCAATTCCTTTAATACTTTTGGTGCATTACGAACCACCAAGTCAACCACCTCTTCATTATTGTAAAAGGCACCAGCTATAAAAGTATCTTGAATATGGCTTTCAAAACTATCATCCAAATCCAATACAGCAGCCACACCACCTTGGGCATATTTGGTATTGGACTCACTAGTTTGCTCCTTGGTTATGATATGAATCCCTTTATTAGGGAACTTTTCAGCAACTTTTATGGCATAAATCAAACCCGCAATACCAGAACCAAGAATCAAAAAATCTGTTTGAATCAATTTCATTACCTAGCAGATATTTCCATCATTCTTTGAATAGGCTTCAGTGCTTTTTTACTAATCTCGGAGTCAACAGTAACTTCTGGCAATTCATATTTTAGGCAGAGGTACAATTTCTCTATGCTATTCAATCGCATAAATGCACATTCAGAACAAGCACATGTATTATCAGCTTTTGCAGGGGCAGCAATCAATTTTTTTTCAGGTACCTCTTGCTTCATTTTGTGCAATATCCCAGCTTCTGTTGCAACAATATACTTATTACAAGAATCCTTCTTTACAAAATCTATCATCCCTGCTGTGGAACCAACATAGGAAGCCACTCTTAATATATGTGATTCAGATTCAGGATGTGCAATGATCTTTGCTCCTGGATGTTGATTATACAATTCAACAATTTTATCCAACGAAAATGCTTCGTGTACAATACAGGCACCATCCCAAAGCACCATATCTCTTCCCGTACGTTCCATGATATACTTACCCAGATTTTTGTCTGGAGCAAATATTATCTTTTGATCTTCTGGTATAGAATTGATAATTTTCTCAGCATTGGATGATGTACAAACTAAATCAGAATAGACCTTGACATCAGCAGAGGTGTTGATATAAGAAACCACCATGTGATCTGGATACTTTAATCTGAAATTTTTTAAATCTTCTCCACTACAAGATTCAGCTAAAGAACAACCTGCATTTAAATCTGGAAGTAATACTTTTTTATCAGGGTTCAGGATTTTAGCCGTTTCAGCCATAAAATGTACTCCCGCAAAAAGAATAATATCAGCATCTGTGTCAGCAGCAACTTGAGACAATCCCAAACTATCTCCTACATAATCAGCGATATCTTGAATTTCAGGAACCTGGTAATAATGAGCCAAAATAACCGCATTCTTTTCTTCCTTTAATCGCTTTATCTCTGATAGCAAATCAATACTTGGATCAATATGCATCTTGAGATATCCCTCCTTCTTCAAATTAGCTTTTGCTAAAGTTAATTGGTCTTTCATAGTAAATTAAATTGGTATAATCTCCCAATTTCACATGGGTTCACCTAATTTTTAACACATACAAAAATACCCAATCAACCTATAATTTGACATGACAATAGTCATGTCAAATACTAAGTTTTATAAGGTTTTAAATAAAAAAAGGCAACCCATTTGGGTTACCTTTCAATGTATATAATGGGGAATTATTTGGTTTTCTCTGGAGTGAATTTAATTGATATGGAATTAACACAGTAGCGCTGTCCTGTATCAGTGGGGCCGTCATCAAATATATGCCCTAGATGCCCTCCACAATTCCCACACAAAATCTCAACACGTTTCATGCCTAGACTTTTGTCTTCAACTCGAACAACACGGTCTCCTCCAAGTTCGTTATCAAAACTTGGCCAGCCACAGTGTGATTTAAATTTATGGCTACTATCAAATAATTTATAATCACAAGCGGCACAGCTATAAGTACCTTTTTCAAAATGCTCATTATACTCACCGGAAAATGGATATTCAGTACCTTTTTCTCTAAGAATTCTATATTCTTCAGCCGATAAAGATTCCTTCCACTCTTGTTCAGTTTTTACCACAGTATACTTTTTCATATCATTTGATTTTTGATGTCCATTGTCTTGGGCATTACAAGAAATGAACATAGCTAATCCTATTAGTAAAGTGAATAAGCTTTTCATTGTTTTTATTTCAAATTTAAGCCTAAATAATGACTGTTGATGACGGCTATCCGACAAATTTTGAATTCCTAAAGTATTTCAATTAAATTTTAAAGTATTGATTATGAAAATCCTGAATTTATCCCATAAAATCAATATTACTTCAGTGGATAATTTCTTACCTTCATATTCCAAAAAAAAATAACATCAGTTTTAAAAAATAGATAAATTATGAAACTTTCAGATTGTAAAATATTAATTACAGGAGGTAGTCTAGGTATAGGTAAAGCCATGGCAAAACTTTTTGTTAGTCAAGGGGCAAAAGTTGTAATTACAGGAAGGAACAAAGAAAGACTAGATATTGCAGCAAAAGAATCCGGTGCAATTCCCTTTCTATTCGATATATGTGACTTTGAAAAGATAACGGATAAGACCACCGAAATAATGGAACTTTTGGGTGGAATTGATGTTTTAGTTAACAATGCCGGAATTGGAGAATTCGATCTTTTAGATGATGTTAGTTTAGAAAGTTTTGAACGCATATTTAATACCAATGTATTCGGGCTAGCATTAGTAACAAAGGAAGTTAGTAAACGATTTCAAAAGCAAAATCATGGACAGATTATCAATTTAGGATCAACAGCAGCAACAAAAGGATTTGAATACGGAACAGTATATGCCGCTTCAAAATTTGCAGTTCGTGGAATGACCCAATGTTGGCAAGCCGAATTACGAAAATACAATGTAAGAGTCACTTTACTTAATCCAAGTGAAGTAACCACCGCATTTTCAGATAATGAATCGAGAGCAGAAAGACAAAATGAAAGTAAAAAGCTTTCTCCAGATGATATAGCATATATGGCAAAGACCATTATAGAAATGGAAAGTAAAGGATTCATCCCAGAAATAACTGCCTGGGCAACCAATCCTTGGTAACTCTTCTTCCATTTTAACTTTTATTAGCAGTAAAACCCAATTAGTTGCACGTACAACTAATTGGGTTTTTTTATATATTTGCCTAAAGAATTAAAAATGAAATTTCCTGCACATTTTGAAAATGCCCTGTTGCCCTGCTTAGGAAAAACCCATAAACTCATTCATTTATATTGTAACGAGAAATATAAAGAAGGTGGAATTGACCTACGTAGTCAACAAGCTATTCTCTTAAATATTATAGCTGCTAATGATGGCTTAGTCCAGAATGATTTGGCATTTTTCACAAATAGGGACAAAACAACTTTAACAAGATTGATAAATAGCCTAGAAACTAAAGATCTTGTACAGCGTATTTCCTCAAAGAGTGATAAACGAAAAAAGAAAATATTCATTACTGATGAAGGTCGGAAAATGATAGATAGAATTCGTCCTATTATTAAAAACGCCATGCAGGATTTAGAATCTGGCGTAACTGAAGAAGAAAAAGAAATAGTAAAAAAGGTATTAAGTAAAATGCGTAACAATATAACCGAGAATTCATCCGTTGTTATGCCAATCAATTTTGAATAGTATGAAAAAGTCCGTGACCATTGTTATTGGTATTATCCTTATTGCTGGTGGTATATTCGCGATGAATAAAATCATTGCATCTAAAAAAACACCGTAGACAAAAAGTGAAAAAGTAATAAAAAGTGTCTTAACTACCACCGTTAAAAACAGTGATTTCCCTATTTCAATTTCAGCTGGGGGATACTTACAAGCAAAAAATAGGATTGATATTTTTAGTGAAGTTCAAGGAATTATGATTCAAGGTAATCGTCCATTTAAAACTGGTAATCATTTTAAATCAGGAGATATTCTATTGTCTATTAATTCCGATGAATACAAAGCAGGATTGATTGCTCAAAAGAGTAATTTCTTCACCATGTTGTCTGGAATAATGGCTGACTTACAATTGGATTACCCTACGTATTATACTCCATGGAAATCCTATTTGGAATCAATTGATTTAGACAAAAAGCTACCTGAATTACCCGATATCGAAAATGATAAATTAAAATACTTTTTATCCGCGAAGAATATATTGTCTACTTATCATCAAGTAAAAAATATGGAAGTTCGCTTAGAGAAATATACTATCCGTACACCATACAATGGGATTCTTACTGAGAGTAATTTAAATCCTGGTACGCTAATCAGAAATGGTCAAAAATTAGGAGAATTGATTCAACCTGGAATCTTTGAAATTGAATTATCAATTCCTTCTTCTCTTTCAACTTATTTGAAAATTGGACAAAACGTTGAACTTATCAATAAAGATTACCAAACAAGTTATTATGGTGATTTAAGAATCAATGGAAAGGTTGAATCTAGTTCTCAAATGTTAAAAGTTTTTGTTCAGATAAAAGACAATAACTTAAAAGAAGGGATGTATCTGGAAGCTAAAGTTCAAGGAAGAAATGAAACCGAGGTTGTGGAAATTTCTAGATCCTTACTTGTTGGTGATCATTCTATATATACCGTAAAAAATAACAGATTGGTATTAACCGATATAGCTCCGGTTCATACAACAGAAAAAACAGTTCTTGTAAAAGGTCTTTCCGATGGAGATAGGATATTAAGCAGAGTACTACCTGGGGCTACAAACGGAATGGAAGTTAAAACCATCAATAATTAAGTCCAGAAAGTATGAGAAAGTTAATTGCTTACTTTATTAAATATTCTGTCCCTGTATATGTAATCTTAGGATTCTTTATAGTCTTTGGTATCCTAGGAGCCTTTAAAATGAAGTCCTCCTTTTTCCCATTGACAGATGCCAACAAAATCAACATTACCATCACTTACCCAGGAGCCTCTCCTGCCGAAATAGAAGAAGGTGTAGTTTTGAAAATTGAAGATAACCTTAGAGGACTTATAGGGATAGATCGGGTTACTTCAACTTCAAATGAAAATAGCGCCAAAATTGCTATAGAAACAATTAAGGGACATGATATTGACATCATCTTAAGTGATGTGAAAAATGCTGTGGATAGAGTACCGTCCTATCCTACAGGAATGGAACCCATAGTTATTGCGAAAGTGGAAGGAGTACGTGAAACTATTAGTTTCAATGTAAGTGGTAAAGACGTTCCTCTTAGAACTTTAAAACATGTAGCAAGGGAGGTTGAAAATGACCTAAGAGCAATAGAAGGAATTTCGCAAGTATCTTTAACAGGGTTTCCATTAGAGGAAATAGAAATTGCCCTTTTAGAACATGAATTAAGGGCAAAAAATATCAGTTTTAATGAAGTTGCACGTGCTGTATCTTCAGCAAATATCATTACAACTGGGGGTACTATTAAAACAGAAGAAGAAGATTATTTAATACGAGCATCACACAGATCTTATTATGCAAAAGAGCTCGAATATATTGTATTAAGAGCAAATCCTAATGGAGAAGTCATCCGACTAAAGGATGTTGCAACTATTAGAGACAAATGGAATGAAAATCCGGACAGATCCTATTTTAATGGAGAATTGGCTGTTAAAATAGCTGTAAAGAATACAAACAGTGAAGATTTAATAACATCTGCTGAGCGAGTTAGAGATTATATTGAAGAGTTTAATGATTCACATGATATTGTGCAATTAAATATTGCACATGATTCCTCCATTACTTTAAATCAGAGGACTTGGTTATTAGCTGAAAATGGCTTAATTGGTATATTACTGGTAATTTTACTTTTGTCCTTATTTTTAAATTTCAGATTGGGTATTTGGGTTGCCGCTGGACTTCCAGTTGCTTTTTTGGGAATGTTTGCTTTCATCTCCTACTTCGATGTTACCATCAATGTGTTATCATTATTTGGGATGATCATCGTAATCGGTATTCTAGTAGATGATGGTATCGTCATTGCTGAAAATATTTATCATCATTACGAAAAAGGAAAAAAACCTGTAAGAGCTGCTATAGACGGAACGATGGAAGTTATCCCTCCCATTTTATCTGCTATTCTAACCACCATATTAGCTTTCGCTACCTTTTTCTATTTAGATGGTCGTATTGGTGAATTTTTCAATGAAGTATCTACTGTCGTAACACTAACATTGGTAATTTCTTTAGTTGAAGCACTTATTATATTACCGGCACATGTTGCCCATTCTAAAGCATTACAACCAAACAGTAAGGAATGGATTGCTTCAAGGTATGCCACAAAACTAATGAACTATACACGTGATAATTGGTATTTACCAAGTTTGCGTTTCTTCATGAAACATAAAGTATTAGGCTTTGGCTTTATTGTTTTTATATTTCTCTTACTATCGGTAGCATAGGTGGAGGTATTATTAAATCAACCTTCTTCCCTGTTATATCAAGTGATCGTGTTGAGGTGAATTTGAAAATGCCACAAGGAACCAACGAACAAATTACAGATTCCATTATCAGTAGTATTGAAAAAAAGGCTTGGGCTGTAAATGATGAGTTTTCAGAACGACAAACAGAAAACCTGCAAGTAATAGAAAATATCATTAAGCAAATTGGACCTGGCTCCTCTTCTGCCAAATTACAAATCAATTTATTACCTGGAGAATCACGAGACTTTGCCGCTTATGAAATCTCCAATGCTATTCAGCAAAAAGTTGGAGAAATTGCTGGTACCGAAAGTTTAATATTTGGTTCTGGATCTAATTTTGGAGGTAAACCAGTTTCAGTATCCCTGCTGAGTAATAATATTGATGAATTAAAAGGGGCTAAATTATTTCTAAAACAAGCACTCATAGACAACAATCTATTAAAGGATGTTTCTGATAATGATCCTGCTGGAATAAAGGAAATTAAGGTCAATTTGAAAGACAAGGCCTATTCATTAGGTTTAGATTTAAAAACTGTGATGGGCTATGTAAGAAACGGTTTCTTTGGTTTCCAAGCGCAACGATTCCAAAGAGGAAGAGATGAAATCAAGGTTTGGGTAAGATATGATCGTTCAAATAGAAAATCCATACAACAGTTGGATGAGATGTGGATTACAACACCTATTGGAGAGAAAGTTGCATTTTCGGAGATAGCGAGTTATTCAATTTCAAGAGGAGAGGTCGCAATCAACCATTTAGATGGTAAAAAGGAAATCAAGGTAGAAGCTGATTTAATCAATCCCAAAGAAAGTGCCTCAGATATTCTCGATCATATTAAAATGGATATCATACCAGAATTAAAAGCCAATTATCCCACAGTTTCAGCTTTATTTGAAGGCCAAAATAGAGAGGCAAGCAAAGTGGCAAATTCTGCTAAAAGTATTATTCCAATTATATTATTATTAATTTTTGCAGTAATCGCTTTCACCTTCCGATCATTAAGTCAACCTATTTTGCTATTGATGATGGTTCCTTTTGCCGTCATCGGAGTAGCCTGGGGGCATTATATTCATGGTTATCCCATCAATATGCTATCATGGCTTGGAATCATTGCCTTAATTGGAATAATGGTAAATGATGGATTGGTTTTGATATCAAAATACAATCAAAACTTAAAAGATGGGATGAAATTGGAAGAAGCCTTATTTGAAGCTGGAAAATCTAGATATAGAGCCATATTCTTGACTTCACTTACCACCATAGCAGGATTAGCACCTTTGATTTTTGAATCTAGTAGACAGGCTCAATTTTTAATTCCTATGGCTATTTCTATTGCCTATGGTATTGGGTTTGCCACTGTACTTACCTTAATTATGCTTCCTATGCTGCTGGCGACAGGAAATAGTATCAAAATGATATTTGCAGGAAAAAACGTAGCCCGAGAAGATGTTGAAAGAGCAATTAAAGAACTTAAAATTGAAGAAGATGAGGTTGAATAAGCTATTAATCATATCGCTATTCTTGAATTCAATCTCTGGTGTTGGTCAAGAATTATTAAGCCTTGAGAATGCTATTAGCATTACTCTTGAGAATAATTATGGAATTCAGATTGCCAAAAGAACCGTTCAGCAAGCTGAAAACAACAGCCATTTATTAAACAAAGGGCTCCTCCCATCGCTTACCGGTACAGCATCAGCCAGTAGAAACAGTAGTTCCTCAGAAATGACTACCTCAGAAGGAGTAGAATTTGAAATAGATGATGCGGTAAACAAAAACTACTCTGCAGGTTTAAAAGTTTCTTTCACCCTATTTGATGGATTTCAAAGGTGGTATAAAAATAAGAACCTAGATGAGTCTTTGGCCCTTTCTAAATTGGATGCTAGACAAATTGTAGAATCAACCTTAATAGACGTTTACTCTACCTACTATACAGCCAATTTATTTGATCAAAATGTTTCCAATCAAACAGAGATTCTGAAAATTTCTAAACAAAGATTGGCAAGAGTAAAAGCACATGCCTCATTTGGACAGGTTTCGCAATTGGACGTATTAAATGCAGAGGTTGATGTAAACAATGATAGTATATCCTTGTTGAATCTACAAAACCAAATGACCAATATCAAAAGGGATTTAAACCTTCTATTAGGAAGGAAAATAGATATTCTATTTGTCACCAATTTAGAAGTGGCAATGAATAATGACCTTAAAAAATTGGATCTATTAAATAGTGCTTTGGATGAAAATGTACAAGTACTTAAAAGACGTCAGCAACTGCGTATTGGCCAAAACCTTGATGAAATAAACAAAAGCACTTGGCTACCAAAATTAAGTTTCAATAGTACTTATAATTGGTCCTTACAAGATAATAGCATCACTCCTACCATTGGAAATCAAATTCAATTACAAGAACAGCAGAACATTGGATTGAATACAGGAATTGCTCTTAATTGGGATATTTTTGATGGCGGTTCTAATATAATTAGAAAACAAAACTCAGCAATTGATATATTGAACGCAGAGACAAATCTTGAATTGGTACAACAAGAACTTTCAAGAGATATATTGAATGCATGGTCAAATTACCAAAACGCACTTTATTTAATAAATGTTCAAGCTAAAAATGTAGAAACAAATCAAAACAATTTTGCACGTACCAAAGAAAAGTTCAATTTAGGTCAAATCAACTCGATTACATTCAGACAAGCCCAAATCAACCTATTGAATGCACAAACTATTTTCAATAAATCAAAGTTTGATGCTAAATTATCGGAGTTACAACTTCTTCAGTTAAGTGGTCGACTGGACCAGGTATCTATTTCTAAATAAAGGAATTAAAAATGAAGACTTGTATTCTGGAAGAATAACGTATGATTGACATAAAAAAGGATTCTTTTTCTTTTATTCATATCAGATAAAGGAGATATAAAAGGAGCTACAAAAATGCATTCTTTTACGTAACTTCGAGAAAAAATTTTTCTGAATGAACATTGAATTCAACAAAAACGAAGACGCCAACAAGCAATTGGTTGCCCAGTTAAAAAAACGTTTAGCTAAGGTCCAATTAGGTGGAGGTCAGAAAAAAATAGATAAAGAGCATAGTAAAGGTAAATTAACCGCTAGAGAAAGAGTCAATTTATTGATTGATACAAACTCTAAGACCATAGAAATTGGTGCATTTGCCGGATGGGAAATGTATGAAGAATATGGTGGTTGCCCTGCAGGTGGAGTTATTGTTGTAATAGGATATGTAAAAGGAAAACAATGTGTAATTGTTGCCAATGATGCTACCGTGAAGGCGGGTGCATGGTTCCCTATTACTGGAAAGAAAAATTTACGTGCTCAAGAAATAGCGATGGAAAACCATTTACCAATCATCTATTTGGTAGACAGTGCTGGGGTTTTCCTTCCTCTTCAAGATGAAATATTCCCAGATAAAGAACACTTCGGTCGCATATTTAGAAATAATGCAGTAATGAGCTCCATGGGTATCATTCAAATTTCTGCTATTATGGGTAGCTGTGTTGCTGGAGGTGCCTATTTACCAATTATGAGTGATGAAGCCATGATTGTAGATAAAACAGGAAGTATTTTCCTCGCTGGTCCTTATTTAGTAAAAGCAGCTATTGGTGAAAGTGCTGATAATGAAACACTAGGAGGAGCTACTACTCATTGTGAAATTTCTGGTGTTACAGATTATAAAGCTTTGAATGATGACGATGCTATCCAACGTATTCGTAACATCATGGATAAAATAGGTGACAATCCAAAAGCAGGTTTCAACCGAAAAGAGGCTTTTCTACCAGAAAGGAATCTATCGGATGTATACGGAATCTTACCAGAATCAAGACAAAAACCGTATAGCATGCGTGAGATGATTAGCGCACTTGTTGATAAGGATACTTTTGAAGAATATAAAGATTCTTATGGTCAAACAATTGTTTGTGGTTATGCAAGAATTGATGGTTGGGCTGTTGGAATTGTTGCTAACCAAAGAGAAGTAGTAAAAAATAAGAAAGGTGAAATGCAATTCGGAGGTGTTATATATTCGGATTCTGCTGACAAATCTGCTCGTTTTATAATGAATTCTAATCAAAGGAAAATTCCATTGGTATTTCTTCAAGATGTTACTGGATTTATGGTCGGTTCACGATCAGAACATGGTGGAATAATAAAAGATGGTGCCAAAATGGTAAATGCTATGGCCAACTCTGTAGTACCAAAATTTACCATAGTAATTGGAAATTCATATGGTGCTGGAAATTATGCAATGTGTGGAAAAGCATATGATCCTAGACTAATGGTATCATGGCCTTCTGCTCAATTAGCTGTAATGGGTGGTGCTCAAGCATCTAAGGTATTACTTCAAATAGAAAAAGCCTCTAGAAAAGCGAAAGGTGAAATTCTAGATGAAGCCACAGAAAAAGAATTGTTGGATAAAATTACCAATAGGTATACCAAACAAACATCCCCATATTATGCAGCTTCTAGAATTTGGGTAGATGCAATCATTGACCCAATTGACACAAGAAAATGGATATCAATGGGAATTGAAGCAGCAGATCACAAACCAATTGAAAAACCATATAATGTAGGTGTTATTCAAACTTGATAAGCTATTACGATGCTTATTAAGAAAGGTTTGATAATTCTTCTTATATTGCACAACTAAGGCGGTTAAAACCGCCTTTATTAATTGCTTTTGTTATTATTTCAGATTTGGGAATTCGTTATTCCTTTTAGAAAAAAAAAAAATCATGATTAAGAAATCTGTACTGTGTTGTTTAGGTTTTGTATCCATTTTTCAATTATCTGCACAAGATAAAACTCCTTATTCAAGGGATACCAACCTTCAACAAGAGAGTATAAAATCATATACGAGCAAACAGGATTCAACTATTCAGGATCCCTATCATTATGAAGATAGAAAGGAATATGAAATTCCTTATGGTCGTCCAATTCTAAATCCTGATTTTTCAAGTCCAGAGAGATACTATAATTTCATGATGGAGCAAACAAATAAATTCTTAAGGAATTATGAGAATTTATTGATGGCTAACATGAACAATGGTACAGATAGCAAATTGGATAATATCCGATATTCTACTCTTCAGCATCTTCAATACGTTTCCTATCGCTATAAAAAAATTGATGCAGAAGAATATGGACCATACAACGAAAGAATGCTTAAAGCATTCAATAAGTTATATGATATTTATAAATTCGATGTTAGTGACTTTATAAAAAAGAGAGCTGTTAAGGATGATTCCTATTTCTTTTGGGATAGTTATTACAAAGCTGAAAGCACTTCTTTAGAAGGTATTTATTCTATAGTATCTGAACTTTTTGATCTTAAAAAAGACTTTGATATTGAATATGATCTGAAGAAAAAGCCAAACTATAAATTGGAATATAAGCTTCGTGAACTAAATAATATCCAAGCCTATAGAGAAACTCTGTATAAGGAATATTTGAAGGTTTGGTTCAAGGGAGAAGAATTTTTCAAATTTGTTGAGAAATGGGATCAATCTGGGATGGAAAAGAACAAAAAGTTAACTATAGATTATAGTAAGCAAGCTAGTCTTAACCTAAAATCGATCGACAAATACAAAAACAATATCACCTTTAAGAACACGATCAACAAGTATATTAAATACGTACAAACTAGTTCAAAGAACACGTTCAAAAAGATTTCTGATATTGTAATCAAGAAGGAAGAAAATAAAGTAAATAAGAAAGCAATTCTAGAGATCATCATAACCTACAAAACTAGGGAAAGAGAATATCTAAGACAGATACGTGATTATTTCAATGATATGGTTTCAACAAATTTAGATTTGGCAAAGGTAGAAGCTGAGAAGCAAAAACTGAAAGATCTAAAGGAACGAGAACAAAAAGAAAAAGAAGCGGAAAGGCTTAAGGCGAAACAAGATCGCTGGAAATAATATAAAGGGACTTCGGTCCCTTTTTTTATGATTCAAAATGAAAATGATAGTCAGTATTTTAGGTTGTGGCTGGTTAGGAACTTCCTTAGGGAAACACCTAATTGAACAGAATTACCAGGTAAATGGAAGTAGTCGTTCCCCTATTCAATTAGATATACTAAGTAAATTGGGTATTAATCCATTTCAGATTGATTTAGAAAACAAGCCCTCAAAACAAAGTTTAGATTCCTTTGTACAGTGTAATGCATTAATTGTTTGTATTCCTCCCACAGGAATGGATAATTATTCGGAGCTTTTTATTCCAATTGTTGATTCTCTAAAGAAAGAAGCAAAAACACCAAAAATAATTTTCATAAGCTCAACTAGCGTATATTCAGATTATGGAATTTACTCTGATCAGAGTAAAGAATATAGTAGTAAAATTAGATCTCAAGAGATATTGAAGACTGAAGACTTGTTTTTAGACTCCTTTACTGATTCAATCATTTTACGATTAGCTGGCTTAGCAGGACCTAAGAGAAATCCAGGAAAATTTCTATCTGGAAGAGTCAACGTAGCAAACCCTAATGGCCCTGTCAACTTCGTTCATCAAGCTGATTGCATAGCAATCATCACTCTATTATTATCTTCACAAAATGCCAAAGGAATATATAATGTATGTTCACCAGAGCATCCAACAAGAAAAGAATTTTACTGCAAGCATGCTAAACAACTTAATTTAGAAATTCCTCAATTTTCAATGTCAGAACGGGAAAAGTCAAAAGTTATAGAGGCAAATAGACTTCTTAAGGAATTGAACTATAGATTTATTTTTCCTAACCCAATGAACTATTCATTTTAAGGATTCAATCTCTCAATCAACCAGTTATAATCCTCTTCTAAAGTATAACGAATTCTATCATGCATTCTATTTGGTCTACCTTGCCAGAATTCTATTGATTTTGGTTTAACAATATACCCACCCCAATGTTTTGGTCGTGGTATAGGTTTCCCTTTGAATTCAGCTTCCAAATCATGTAATTTTTTATCCATTGCTTCTCTAGACGGTATAACTTGACTTTGTTCCGAAGCCCATGCTCCCAACTTTGAACCATCTGGTCTAGAATCAAAGTATCCATCAGATAAATTATCAGATAGCTTTTCTACAATACCTTTTATAATAATTTGGCGCTCCATATAAGGCCAGAAAAAGGACAGACAAACCTTTGGGTTTTCTTCAATTGCTCTCCCCTTTTCACTCTGATAATTTGAATAAAAAATAAAACCCTCCCAAGTAAATCTTTTGAGCAGTACAACTCTATTTTTAGGAAAACCATCTTTACCCACTGTAGAAAGACTTACAGCATTAGCTTCATCTACTCCATCACAATCATCTGCATTATGAAACCAAGTACTAAAAAGTTGCATTGGATTTTCAGGAATATTGGATTCAATAAGAGCTTCTTTCTCATAAATCTTTCTTCTTTTACTTAAATCCTTGTTCATAGTAAGTTATCTTTTATTCATCTACAAAGGTAAGATACTATGCAAATAGAACCAAATAACTGATTCTTTAGTGAATAACTTTCCCTTGACTAAAAAATTTAGTTTAATTCCCCCAATTCTTCATCAATTCATTGCATAAATGCTTCCTCAAACCTCTTTGAATTATCCTATTCAATTGAGCATGAAAACAATAAAAAAAATAGTGAGAATAAAATAATACAGTTTGGTGAATATCTTTTTCAAATCAATTTCTTTTGAATTAGAAAGGATTAAAAATTATTTAATTGATGAAGTAAATGTATAATTAAATTTTACCTCTAAAAGTTAAATCCTGTTGGGCCAGTCTAATATTTGGATCAATCTAAACATAAAAATAACAATTGATTAAATTACATTGCCACTAATATTTTTTTGTTTAGATTAGGCTGATCAAACCCTATTACTGACTTTAATAACAATAATTGATGATAAAGGTTCTTATCAGGCACTATAAGATTCTAATTGGAGTTTTTCTTTCTTTTGGCATTCTTACCTATTTCTTTTGTTTATTTTTTTTACATCCAAAATATAAATCTGTTGCTGTAATATATCCACCTAATACTCATTCTTTTTCCCATCTAATTTCAGCAGGTATGAGATTTGGGTACGATAAAGAAATTGGTGAACATGTTGAGATTCTATCTTCAAATCCTGTTCAACAATCCTTGATTATAAAATTTAATCTTGGTGAACATTATGATATCAAAAAGGACAGTCCTTATTTTAATCATCTATTACTTGAAAGGTATAAACAGTCAATTTCCATTTCTAGGAGTATCAATAAAAGTATTCAAATTACAGTGTTAGATGAAGATCCTATTATTGCATCTTCGATAGCAAATGAACTTATTATTATTGCGGATAAGCATAAAAGCGAAATTATCCATTCTAATCTTAGGCAGGCTGCCAATTCTGCTAAAAAGAGTTATTTAAACAAACAGAATTTTGTAAATCAAATGTCTGATTCATTAAAAACTCTAAGAGATGAAGGTGAAGTTGTTTGGAATCTTGGTGAAGAACGAAAATCTGGAACTTATATTAATTATGAAATTCAATATTTAAAGGAATTGGATCAATTATATGCATTCAAAGGTCGATTTGAAGAAATGGAATCTCTACTGAACCAAGAAGTTCCCAAATCATATATTATTAGTAATGCAATTCCTTCATCCAAGGCTGTATTCCCAAGAAAAGGTTTAAGCGCACTGTTAATGGGTGTTTTCGCAAGCTTAATTGCCTTAATTGGAATTCAAATGAAGCAAGAATAAATGTTTTTAGGGAATTCATATCAGAAATTACTTCTTGCAATTACCACTTGCTTTATTGTTCTACTTTCAATTGGGTTAAAACAAAATTCAGATTTAGTAATTGAACTGATTATACTTTGCTTCATACTTTTTGGATTAACGCTATATATATTTCAATTAGATCGTTTTCCCTATTTTGTTTTACTTGTAACCATACTCTTTTCTGTTGACGTCCCTATTCTAGGTTCAAACCGAATCTCATTTCCAGACGAAATATTAATTAGTTTAATGGCTATAATTTCGGTTATACACATTTTATGGGAAATGAAATTCTTAAAAAAAATATTCAAATCTCCATTAGCATTAATTTCACTTTGTTATGTTGCTATTCTATTTGTAACAAGTGCATTTTCCAGTATGCCTACTATTTCCATAAAGTTTAGTCTAATCAATATACTTTTTATTGGATGCGGTCTATTTTCTACCTTTATGATATTAGATCGAAAAAAATGGTCGTTTCAGCAATTTTTACATCTACTATCCATTCCATTAGTTCTATTGATTATTTATATTATAATTCACTTTTCCCAATATAATTTTTCATCCAAGGCAGCTATTGAAATGGCATTACCATTTTTCAAAGATCACACACTGTTAAGCGCATGTCTTTGCATGTTCATCCCCTTATACCTATTTTATCCAATAATATATACTAATAGCAACATTTACTTAAAAGTGAGTGCAATCCTACTAGCTGTACTATTATTGGTCATCATAATGATCTCTTCTAGTAGAGCATCTTGGTTGAGTTTAGTATTGTCACTTTGTTTTTACTTATTCATAAGGATAAAGGGTAATATGAAAGGCTTAATTATTCTACTTACCATTTTTATTGGTGTGGGATATTTATTTTCTTCTTCAATTTCTGAAAAATTAAATGCAAATTCAAACAGTTCAAGTTCTGAATATGCTGGTCTATCAGAACAAGTATTATCAATTTCCAATGTAAAAAGTGATGTCTCAAATTTGGAACGAATTAATCGTTGGAAATGTGCTATTCGTATGTTTAAAGATAAACCAATAGTTGGTTTTGGACCAGGAACCTATCAGTTTCAATATCTAACTTACCAACAACAAAAAGACAAAACGGCTATTAGTGTAGATAATCCTTTTAATACAAAGCAAGGATATGGAGGATCAGCCCATTCAGAATATTTTTTAATATTATCGGAAATGGGTATTTTAGGATTCATTACCTGGCTTGGAATCATATTTACGATCTTCCATACATTCTTCAGAATTTATTATAAAAGTATTCATCATCAGAACAAGTATATTTCCCTTTCAATTATTTTATCCCTTGTAACCTTCTTGAGTCATTCATTCTTTAATAATTTTTTGAATACAGCTAAAACGGGATTAATATTTTGGATTTTAATTGGTTTCCTAGTATTTATGAACAACAAATTATTACAGGATGAAGAAAGGATTTAAAACAAGGGATAAAATCAATTTACAAAGGCAAGAGAAAAGTTATTTGAGCCTACGTACCAAAGAGGGGCGAATTCATTCTGATCAAATCGTTCAGCAACTACCTTTTGTTGAAAGGTCTCATATACATTATAAGGAATGGAGAACTAGACAACATGCATTTAAAATCTTAAAAAAATATCTAAAATCTAAAAACAAGACATTAAGAATTCTAGATTTAGGTTGTGGAAATGGATGGATGAGCAGAAGATTAATGGATTTAGGAAACGAGGTAATCGGTTTAGACATTAATACTGATGAATTGAAACAGGCAACTAGGCTTTTCCAAAATGCGAATCTTCAGTTCTTAAACCAAGATATTTTTGAAAGACCTCAAATAGGAAAATTCAATTGTATTTTATTAGCTTCCTCTATCCAATATTTCTCAAATTTTAAAGAACTAATTGAATTACTAAAAACATATTTAACACCGGATGGAGAAATAATTATTATGGAAAGTCATTTTTATACGCAGATGGATATTGATGAAGCAAAAAGTAGATCCTTGAAGTACTTTAAAGAAAATAACGCGGAAGAAATGAATGAATTTTATTTTCATCATACATTGGATTCATTAAATGAATTTAAATTGTCCTATATTTATAAAAATCCTCAATCCATCATTAGCAAATTATTAGCCCCTCATCAATCCATATTTCCAATCATAACAATATCAGGTATTTAAAGGTATGATTACAGAGAAGACAAAAGTTGATTACAACCCCTATTTCACTCTTGTACAAAATGATATTTTGGATGTTTTGGTATATTTCACCACATTTCAACACCCCTTGAATATAGAGGAAATTCAAAATAATTGTGTCAACAAATACAGTACAGAAAAAGTACAAAATGCTTTAACAAAGCTGATTGAAAAGGAATTGGTGTTTGAATATAACAGTTATTATACGCTCTCTTCATTGGTAAGCGAATGGGTAATAAATAGAATAGAAAAGGAATATTGGGCCAATCAACTGCTAAACCAATCCGATTTTTATATCAAAATTATTAAATCCATGCCATTTGTACGAGCCGTAGCAATTTCTGGTTCTGTTTCAAAAGGAGTTGCTCACGATAAAGGAGATTTAGATTATTTCATTATTACGGAAAAGAACCGTTTATGGCTTTCAAGAACTTTACTCATCTTATTCAAAAAGTTATTTCTACTAAATTCAAGAAGATATTTTTGTGTGAACTATTTTTTGGATATGGAAAACTTACAGGTACCAGATAAGAATATATTTACAGCTACAGAAATAGCCTATTTAATTCCTGTTTACAACAAGCAATTAATTGAGGAGTTTCAAACAAAAAATAATTGGTTTAAAGCCTATTACCCAGACTTTGACCATCCAATAAAGAGAAAGATACATTCATCAAGTAGAATGCTTAAAAAGGCATTAGAATTACCATTTTACGGGAAACTTGGACACTTATTGGACACGCTATTTATGAAATTGACAATAAAAAGATGGGACAGGAAATTTGCAGATTTTGATCGTGAAAAATTTGAATTGACCATGCGTTCTCAAAAAGGCGTTTCTAAACATCACCCTAGAGATTTTCAAAATAGAGTTTTAGATAAGATATCAGAAATCAAAGGGAATTTATACCCTGGATTAAAAACAAAGTTATAGTATATGAAAGTTCTTTTTACCCATGGCTATTACCTTACACTTGATCCAAAGCAGGCTGTACAATCAAAACCTTATCCTCCTTTAGGTACTTTATATGGTGCATCGTATATACGGGAACAATCTCATGAGGTCGCATTATTTGATACAAACTTTGCAAATTCTTCAAAAGAAATCATATCAAAGCTTGACAATTTTAAACCAGAGACCCTTGTAATATATGATGACGGCTTTAATTATTTAACAAAAATGTGTCTGACCAATATGAGGGAGGAGACATTTAAACTTATAAAGCTAGCTAAGCAAAGAGGTATATATGTTATCATAAGCTCAAGCGATTCTACAGATCACTATAATGATTACTTGACACATGGAGTTGATATTGTTATTATAGGAGAAGCTGAAGAAACACTTAAAGAGCTACTAAATGCCAAAGAAAACGAAGAAGATATTACTACAATTGAAGGTATTGTTTATTTGAATTCAAAAGGCACACATAAAACTAAGCCTAGGAAAGTAAAAAAGGAATTGGATGAACTCCCCTTTCCTGCATGGGATCTGATTGAGATAGATAGGTATCAATCCATTTGGAAAAAACATGGATATTTCTCCATAAACATTGCCACCACTAGAGGATGTCCCTACAAATGTAATTGGTGTGCAAAACCTATCTATGGAAATAGATACAACAGCCATTCACCAGAATATATTGTTGAGCTGATCAAATATATGAAGAACCAATTTGAATTTGATCATATTTGGTTTTGTGATGATATCTTTGGTTTAAAACCCAATTGGGTACATAATTTTAATGAATTACTTAGTGAAAATGGTATTCATATTCCATATAAAATTCAATCTAGAGCTGATTTATTATTAAAAGAAGATACTTTATCGGTGCTTTCTGATTCCGGTTGTAAAGAAATTTGGATAGGTGCTGAATCTGGCTCTCAAAGAATTTTGGATGCCATGGATAAGGGTACCAAAGTAGAGCAAATTATTGAGGCAACAGAAAAAATGAAGCAATTCAATATTGAACCCTGCTTCTTTTTACAATTGGGCTATTTGGGAGAACAATGGTCGGATATAGAAAAGACCATTCAACTTGTAAAAGAATTAAAACCTGCAGATATAGGTATATCCGTATCTTATCCTCTACCAGGGACTCCATTCTTTGATAAGGTAAAATCAGAATTAACAACAAAGGCAAATTGGACAGATTCAGATGAGTTGCTAATGATGTATTCAAGTACTTATTCGGCCACATTATATAAAGTACTCCACAAGTATATTCATCATTCCTTTAGATCTGACCAAATAAAAAATCAGTTAACATCTTCAATAAATCCGAAACTAATATTGCGCTATCTCTATCATAGTCTACAGTCCCAAATTAAAAAAAGGATGGTAAACATAGAAAAACGAAAAAAAGGACATGAAGTATAAGCCAGCAAAGGAAGCCTTTACAGCACAATCTGATATCTTTGATTCAACGTATTCTAGTAGTTTAATAACGAATTATAAAAGGAAGCGAGTACGAGCAATGATGAATAAAATATTGCCATCAAAGGCAGATATTCTTGAGATTAACGCTGGTACTGGAGAAGATGCCATTTATTTTGCTCAAAAGGGACATAAGGTACATGCTACAGAATTGTCAGATGGCATGTTTAAAAACTTAAATCAAAAGGTCAAAACAAAAGGTTTAAAGGATCAGATATCTACAGAGCAACTGGATTATCATAATTTAAAAGATTCTAATCAAAATAAATATGACGTTATATTTTCCAATTTTGGAGGACTAAACTGTACTAATAAGATAGCGGAAGTTTTAAAGCAGATGCCCCCCTACCTTAAGGAAGGGGGTAAAATTTGTCTTACGATTATGCCTCCACTATCACTATGGGAATGGTTGAGTATTTTTAAAGGTAATTTCAAATTAGCCCTTCGTAGATTTAAAAAGAATGGAACTAAATCACATATCGAAGGAAAGTATTTTCTTTCTTGGTATCACAAGCCTAAAACCATCCAAAAAATCTTAGCCAAAGAGTGTAATCTAATGGAACTAGAAGGTTTGTGCGTTTTTGCTCCACCTGTGCATTATGAACGACATTTCATAAAATATGAAGGTATTTTCAACTTTTTAGTCTCATTGGAAGAAAAACTTTGTCGCATTTATCCTTTTAACAGCATTGGTGATTATTATATTATTGTACTAGAAAAGAAATGATTTAACCCTTAACTTTTTTAGCCATCTCCCAGTACACATCCATCTGTTCTAGGTTCATTGCATCCCAGTCTTTCCCTTCTTTTGCAATTAACATTTCCATATGCTGAAATCGCTTGATAAACTTAATGTTAGTTCTTGAAAGGGCATCCTCTGGATTAATATTTACATGTCTAGCATAATTGATTAGAGCAAAAAGTAAGTCTCCAAACTCTCCTTCAGCTGCCTTCATATCACCTATGTTCAACTCATGCTGAAACTCTCCAAGCTCCTCTTCTACCTTAGCCCATACCTGTTCAGAATTCTCCCAATCAAATCCAACACCTTTTACTTTATCTTGAATTCTATAGGCCTTTACAAGAGCAGGCAATGAAAGAGGTACTCCCTCTAAAACAGAGGCATTTTTACCTTCTTTCTCCTTGAGTTTTAGCTTTTCCCAATTCGCTTTTACTTCTTGTTCATCTGCTACTTCAACATCACCATAGATATGAGGATGTCTAAAGATCAATTTATCTGAGAGAGAATTAATTACATCAATAATATTGAACGCTTCCTTTTCTTCCCCGATTCTTGAATAAAATACAAGATGTAACAGAATATCACCTATTTCTTTTTTTACTTCTTCAAGATCTCCTGTCAATATAGCATCAGACAATTCATAGGTCTCTTCAATTGTTAGGTGACGAAGACTTTCTAAAGTTTGCTTTTTATCCCATGGACACTTTTCCCTCAACTCATCCATGATATCCAACAAGCGTTCAAACGCTACTTTTGCTTCCTCTCTATTTGCCTTTTTCATTCCTCTTCAATTAAACTTAAACCAATCCTTTTCTGACTTGAATCTATACTTACAACAGTTGCTGTAACTTGTTGATTCAATTTAATATACTGATGAATATCATCTACAAAACCATTGTGTAGTTTAGATACATGAATCAAACCATTTTCTTTGATTCCAATGTCCACAAAAGCACCGAATTGAACTATATTTTTTACTTGACCATTCACCTTCATGCCTATTTCTAGATCATCAATTGAACTAATCTTATTATCCAATGGCACATGCTCTTTGTCCTTTCTAACATCTAAGCCTGGCTTTAGTAGAGCTTCTTTGATATCCTCAAAAGTATGTTTACCCCAAGATACCAAATCATTGATATCATTATAATTTAAAGCCTTAATCTTTTCTCTTTCCAATCGGAAATCTCCAATCTTCAATTTCCCAAATAATTTGTTTAGCTCTTCATAGTCCTCAGGGTGAACCCAAGTATTATCAAGACTATTAGCTCCCCCCTTTATTCTAAGGAAGGCAGCACATTGTTGGTAGGTTTTTGCGCCTAATCCTTTTACTTCCAATAATTCCTTTCTAGTTTTGAAAGCTCCATTTTCAAGTCTATATTCAATAATCCTTTCAGCCATTTTTACTGAAAGTCCAGAAATATGACTCAATAGATGATCTGAAGCTGTATTGACATTAACACCAACCTGATTCACACACCTTTCTACAGTCTGATTAAGAGCATTCTTAAGTGCTGTTTGATCAACATCATGTTGGTATTGACCTACACCAATAGATTTAGGATCAATTTTTATCAGTTCGGCTAAAGGGTCCATCAATCTCCTTCCAATTGAAACAGATCCACGAACTGTAATATCATAATTTGGAAATTCCTTTCTAGCTAAGGCAGAAGCGGAATAAATTGACGCTCCACTTTCGTCAACCATATATACAGGTGTTCCACTGTATTGGGCTTGTTTTTTAACAAAATAGTAAGTTTCCTTTCCTGCTGTTCCATTTCCAATGGCAATAGCGTCAATCTTATATTGTTCTATTAACCTTTTAACCTTTTTGGAAGCCATTATGCCCTTTTCCCTTGAAGTATGAGGGTAAATGTTCTCATTGTGTAATAAAGCACCCTGAGCATCAATACAAACGACTTTACATCCTGAACGAAATCCTGGATCAATGGCCAAAATCCTTTTCTCCCCCAATGGAGCGGATAATAACAATTGTTCTAAATTTGAACCGAAATGAATAATAGCTGCCTCATCTGCTTTAATCTTAGCCTTATTTATTGTCTCCTTGCTAATTGCAGGTAGTAAAACCTTTGAATAAGCCCTCGCTACACCTTTCTGAATGATCTCAGCATGATAACCTGAAGTTTTGTTATAACGCTGATTTAGATGACTCAAACAAAAGGCTTTATCTGCTTGAAAGGTTAATTTAATAGCCTTTTCAGCATCAGCTCTTTGTAAAGCTAGTAACCTATGTGAAGCCAATCTTTTAATTGAAGAAGTGGAATCTAAATAGTCCTTATACTTATTCTTTTGTTCTACAGTAGCCTTAGGATGCACCTTTGCAGCTAACTGTCCATGATTCCAAAAATTAATTCTAAGAAAATTTCTATTAGATATATGCTCACCAATCCAAACTGATATAATATCCAAGGCTCCATCTAAAACAGATTCATTATCTGGAAAAGCCTCACATATATATCGTTTTGAACTAGAATAAATTTCGGAATTGTTCTGAGCCATTATCATTTTGGCTAAAGGCTCCAATCCATTTGAGATAGCGATATCAGACTTCTTTAACCTAGTTTTTTTGAAGGGTAAAAATAGATCCTCCAACTCTGTAAGGTCGTAACAGTTATTAATACGATTAAGTAAATTAGCATCAGTAATTTCCAAGTCTTTCAAAGACTTTAAAATATTAACTTTACGTTTACTTAATTCGTTAAACTGCTGTTTTAATATTTTAATTTTTTCGAGATCTAACTCGTCCAAATTTCCTGTTGTATCCTTTCTATATCTGGCAATAAAGGGAATGGTACAATCCTGTTCAAATAGGGAAAGTACCTCCTGAATAGCTTTCGATTTAAATGCACTTTTCTCAACTATAAATTGTTCAATTCTCATTCAATCCACTATTTCATTTTTTTACCCGATCTATCTATACGTACATAAAGCCCTAGTCTTCCAAAGCCTTGATATCCATAGCCCAGTTCAATAAAACCACCAAAGCTTTTTCTGAACTCTCTTTTGTAGCCTATTGGATAAAATTGATAAACGACACCATTGGAATAAACTAAATCTCTCAATTTAGGAACATCTTTTTGGTCTATCCCTACTTGATTTTCTCTAGTTGAGGAAGTGGACATATATCCTAGAGCAAATGAAGAATAAAAAGTTCCTTCATAAAAGTTATTCTTTGCAAAATGATAATCCCCTTTTAACCATAATTGAAAATAATTTGCGCTATACTTCACCAAATAATTTTCATTTTTATAATTGAGACTTATCAGATCTGATGAAATATACCCATATCCCAATTGCATGCCCAAGGCTACCCTATCAATTATTCCGTAAGTAAAATCTAATCCAATTGTTCCTGTATTTCTGTCAATAGTCAGTCCTTCCGACTTCATATCCTCAGCCATCGGATTGTAAAAAGCATAAGAAATACCCACATGGTTGTTATCATATGCATGTACCTGGGCTTTCGATTCAAAACCTATTGTACAAAGAGAAATTACAAAAAGAATAATGTATTTCATTATAGTAGATTTTCTATGGTTTTTTCCATTTTAGTCTTATAATCATCAAATACTTCCCCAGTACTAGGCCCAGAAAAACCAGTATGTATTTGAATAACTTTACCATTTTTATCCATCAGAATACTAGTTGGAAAGGACATTATTTTATTCAACATTGGAAATTCTTCTGACGCCACTGACTTAGAGGAATATCCACCAATTGCAAAGTCGTAAGGTAATTCATAATAATCTACCAATTTAGACAAGTCTTTTCTAGCTTGATCCAAATCTTTCGTCGCTTCAAAAGCAACACCAATTATTTCTAAGCCTCTGCTGTTGTACTTACTGAATAGTTCATTAAAATAGGCACATTCGTCCATACAGTTAGGACACCAACTTCCCATTATTTGAATAAGGACCACTTTATTTTCATACTTTTTATCTTTAAGAGACAATTTCCCTTTTTTCAGACCGGGAAATACAAAATCCACAGTTGAATAACCTTCTTGTAAATAAGTTAGCTTATAAGGATCAGAAAGATGGAAATCAGGATTTCTAACAGCTTTCCAGGTAGTGGAATAATGTGAACCAGAATTAAAAACTCCATGTATACTATCACCTTTCAATTTTCCTTCAAAATAAAAAGCATGAGAACCATCGAAAGCTGTCATAACAAAGGTAGAATCAATAACCTGTCCTTCCAAAAATCTAAAATCGCCTGTTTCTGTCAGAAAAGTACCCGTAATTACATCTCCTATTTGACTAAAACTGCCAATGGCAGGAAAGGCACCATCACCTGTTCCAAAAATGGTTTCCCATTTTCCAGAAAAATCATATTTCCCTCCATAATAGGTTGGAGATATTCTATACTCCATACCATATTCACAATATAACGGTAATTTATAGTCAGGTCCTTTAGCCAAGTTGACGAAGTATCCTTTTAAAGACTTCCCCGTTTTTACCAATTCAACCCTTCCGTTAAATACTGCCAATTCAATATTTATAGTATCGTTCTTGATTTCTAATATATGGCCAGATAGCTCTTCAGTACCATTTATTAGGGACATCTCTATATGATCCTTCACGCTATCCAAGCGAAAATTAAATGGAAGTTTTAAGCTATCTTCTGTCAATAAATCTAGTTCACCTCTCCAAATTCCAGTAGGAATAATATAATCTTCTGAAGACACTATTTCCTCATTTGAGGATCCACAAGACATGAACAAAACACAAGAAAAAATGGCAAGGTTTAACCTTGTAAACAATTGCCCCAAATTCAAACTATTCATCTAACTATACTTCTTTGTTATAATATACTTTGAAATAATTCATCCCAATCTCATCATCATAACCTTTTTCAAGGTATTGATCTGCAGGATTTTGCGGGTCATTTTTCAAACGTATTTCAATTGGAATATCCAGTTTAATTATATTTTTCAATTGAGTCTGAGCTTTTTTAACAGCCTGTTCAGTTAATTCAAATTCCTGTGGTCTTTCAATACCACGATCCTCGTCATAACTTTTGCTATAATTGGCAAATTGCTGTTTCGACTCCGTATTGGGCAAAACTTTATCAATAAATTCCTCTTCTTGGAAGTTGTCATTACTTTTTAAATAAGATAATGATCTGTCAATAAAAGCCGCTTGCTCCTTTTTATCTACAACTGCCAATACCTCTTTTCCAAAGTCCTTACAAAGTTGAATTTGACTTAAAGTATGGAATCTATCATCACAAATATCTTCAACAGAGAGAAAATCCTCTCTCCAAAATCTAGCTTCCTGTGCATTGGCGTCAACCATCATTACACGGTAACCATCCTCACTTTCTGTATTTAGAATAATGGCCCCTTTGTCTAATTTCTTTATATCGATTCCATTTTCCACAGAAAATTCAAGGTTTGTTCCTTCAAATTTCAAAAAGGTATCTCTACTCTCCGATTTAAAAATCCCTATTCCATCTACTTGTTCATCCCCAAATCTCAATCCACGTAAATGGCAAATATATACCTCTCCTTTTTTGATTTTAGGATGTTCCGATTGATTGTGTAGATGTTTTGCCATCAAGGTAGATACTTCCTTAAGATCACATTCTTTATTAAAGAATGAAGAAGCATAGGTGTATATTTCATTCAAACGAACATCTGCTTCATGCATCAACTTATAATATACATTCTCCTTAAATGGAGTAAAAAAGTATTCTTCTAATACCATTTTCACATCATCATCCAAAGGATAAGCTCCCTCACTATGAATACAACCTTCATCCAATCCTTTATTCCCTACAAGATGTACAAACATCTCATCTACAAATGTCAATGACTTATCTACCATACTATAAAAGTATTAATTGTTCTATATAATCTGTACCAACGTTTTTATTCAGTTTGGTTACCAATTCATCTTTAGTAAATTGCAACTGATATTTCAACGCAGAACTACTCAATTTCACAAATAGCTTATTCCCCTTGAGAAATATTTCAACCGTAGCATTTAAAACGGTTTTATCAACACAAATATCCCAGGAACTAATGTACTTCATTTCCATCATTTTCCTTTCCAAATCTAATTCTCTAAACATTTGCTGAAATAGAGAACCCATATCCTTTGTTCTACCGTCTCGCATATTATTTTAATTCAAAAATTAGATGTTCTGGTTTCAATTTCTCAACCAAGGACTCAATTCTTTCCGTATGTGTATCGGTGATGAAAATTTGTCCAAAATGATCAAGATTTACCAATTTAATCAATTCTTCAACACGCTGTTCATCCAATTTATCAAAGATATCATCCAATAACAGAATAGGTTTTTTTTCTGTTATTCTTTTTAACAATTCAAACTGTGCCAATCTAAGGGCAATCAAAAAAGTTTTTTGCTGCCCCTGTGATCCAAATCGCTTAATAGCATGACCATCCATATTAAACAACAAATCATCTCTATGAATACCTACGGATGTATGTTGCAATCGCATATCCTTATCCAAAGCTTGGTCAAGTAAAATATCTAATGATAATTGAGCCAATTTTGACTCATACGCCATCTCAATAGTTTCAGCCCCAGATGAAATAGAAGCATAATACTTTGAAATTAATGGATTCAATTCTTGAATAAATTGTCTTCTTTTTTCAAAAATCTCAGTCCCTGTACGAGTAAGGATACTATTATATATATCTACCTGATCCTTGTCGAAGGTACTATTTTGAACAAAATATTTAAGCAGTGCATTTCTTTGTACAATGGTTTTATTATACCCCATTAAACAATTCAAATAACTCTTGTCTGTCTGAGAAATAACCGCGTCCATAAATTTCCGTCGGTGCTCCCCTCCTTCTATAATCAAATTTCGATCATATGGAGAGATCATCACTAGTGGTATTTTACCAATATGATGACTTAATTTTTCATACTCCTTATCATTACGTTTTATGATTTTTTTACTACCTCTTTTTACAGAACATAAAATCTTATCATCACCTAATTCAGATTGATATTTCCCTTCAATCATAAAGAAAATCTCTTTATGACGAATATTATTTTTATCAATGGGATTAGAAAAACTTTTACAGAAAGATAAATAGTAAATAGCATCAAGGATATTGGTTTTACCAACACCATTATTCCCAACAAAACAATTGATTTTTGGTGAAAACAATAAGGATTTATCCTCGTAATTTTTGAAGTTTAAAAGATGAACTTCTTTTAGAAACATCTAGCTTTTTTTAGGGATATAAAAATATTGATTTTTTTTCGGAAAAGACAGAAATCAATATTGAAATTTAGCATTCATTTGAGTCATTTTAGACTTAAATGAAATACAACAGACTAAAGAATTGAAAACCAGAAAGTATAACAAAAAAAAGACCTCTCCTATAAGTAAATTAGTTTTTTTGAATACGATCCATTTGAATCATTTTCAGATATATCTCCCTACCAATCCAAGCATCTGATGCAGCATATCTTTTTTGACCGTCTGATAAGGATACTGCTTCCCAGTTGGACACTTGCTGCTTTTTACTCAAATAAAAGCCTAATAAAATTCCTGTTAATTTTTGAGCCCCTATACTTTTGAATCCGTATTTTGGAGCAAGGATATTTAGATCAACTACTGAACGAGGAGTAAATTTATATATTTTTTGTAGTTCTTTAAAATCATCAAAAACAGCTACCCCTGACTTTATTATTGTCTCATCACTGAAGATATCCAATATTTCTTGAGGTAAGGAAAACTTATGAATTCTAAATAAAAAACAAATGTCTTTTGAAGCTAACTGTAATAGACAAGCGGTATTTCTCTGTCCCTTTTTGAAACTTGGTTTAGTTTCAGTATCCACTCCTATTACACCTTCGTGAGCCAATATAGCTGCAGCCTTTACCGCATCTTTAGTTGTCTCAACCAAAACTACTTCCCCTTGAAAGTAATCCCTTGGTAATTTCTTAAGCTCTTCTTTTGTTATTTCTATACTTGTTTCAGAAGTCAATATCATAGTTATACTGCGTACTGTTGTTTTTAATAGCATTCTTCTCTTGCTTGAAACCATGCCGTTTCCCACAAAGAAGCACACAAAAGTATGGATTTTTTTAATTGTTTCGTAATCATTTGATTAAGCTTTTTATTATAATCTTTTTTAAAATTCAAGCTATAGTCTGAAATTAGCCGATTTCCTCGCTGTATTATACCGTGACTTTCTCCAATATATTGCAGCTGTAATGCACGATGAATAGAAAGTACTGAATCCTTTAATTTGTGTGATTCCATAACAGTATTCCATATTAAGGCTTCGACATCTTTAATAGTATCAGCCTGAATACCAAAGAGATTATAATCATCAAAATACAATTCAGGCAATGAACTTTCCCAAAGACGATGAATCCCATCCTGATCCGTTAACTGCCCATCATAATTTTCTGTAGTGTGTAAAGGGACACAAGCATCAGAAATATAATGTCCCAATTCAGAAGATAGCCTAACTATTTCTTCCCTCTTATTAAATTGTATTGCAACTTTAAGAGAATTAAAAACTCTTAATATATGCCATGGCAATATTCCATGTTCTCGACATGAATCAACCAATTCACATTCATTCAAAAAATTAGAATCTGAAAAATGAAGTTGATCAGCTGGGAAATTTTCTATATCAATATAATGTAGGGAGTACTCGGAAATGGAGGTGTTTTTCCTAATATCAGGAATAATGGAATTTTTAACTATGATTTCTAAATGGGGCTTGTAGAATTTAATCCGTTCCAAAGGGAGGCAATAAATGGCATATTCATTAATCTTTTTATGCGCCATAAAGCCCCAAGAATATCCTTGAACAATATTAAAAAGTAGAACAATAAATAATAGTATTTTCATTTCTCAAATATTTTGTGAAACTGAAAATATTAATTCCTATTTACTATTCCATCAAGATACGGTCTGTGGTTTATTTATTGCGACAAGTGAATTCCCTTTTAATACGGGAATCTGATCTGTCAAATCATAGGAAAGGCATAAATTCACATCATCGTTTATGCTTAAATTGGATAATCTCTTTCTGTGTGAGGAATCGTCGAGTGCTCCATTGAGATCCTTTTTAGATGCATTATATAATCTTCCTGAGGCCAATACACTATCACAATCACTATCAAATCCTGAAGCCATCAATCTAGAAGCTAAAGCACCAGCAAAAAGTGTATCCTCTAGACAGAACCTACCTTTCCATCCTGAACAACAAATAATAACGTCTTGTTTTCTTTCGATTAACCATTTTGTAAGAGCAGAAATATTTAGAAAAGATCCAATAACTACCTCGTGATCTTCTTTTGCTATATTGATCATTTTTGTACCATTTGTAGTAGTCATAATCAGACTACGTCCAGTCAATTCATCCGAACTTAGGTATTGTTGTGGCGAATTTCCAAAATCAAATCCTTTAACTAACTGACCATTACGCTCAGCAGCTAAAATATGATTTGGTCCATTTTTATATTCAAGTGCCTCCTCAACAGTAGAAACTGGAATAATTTCCTTTATTCCATTTTCAATTGCTAAACACATAGAGGAAGTAGCTCTTAGTACATCTACAACAACTACAATACTTTTTCTATCAGAAAACAAATGGAATAAATCAGGACTTAAACAAACCTGAAGCTGGGGAGAATTTTGCATATAAATAAGATCAAATAAGGTTAATAAAAGTGACCCACCAAAAGATGGGTCACCAAATATATTTAGGCTTTTTTGTAGAATGGTAATTTTACCAATTTCGCCTTCAATTGTTTTTTTCTAACCGCAATAAATATCTCTGTATCTACAGCTGTATACTCAGTTTTCACATAACCAAGACCAACTGCCTTTTTCATTGAAGGAGACATTGTACCTGAAGTAACAACACCAATTTCTTCACCTGCTTCATTAACAATTAAATAATCATGTCTAGGTATACCTCTGTCAACCATTTCAAAAGCGACCATCTTACGTTTTGATCCTTCTTCTTTTTCTTTTTTAAGATTTTCAGAATTTGTAAAATCTTTAGTAAACTTAGTTACCCATCCAAGACCAGCTTCAATAGGTGAAGTTGTATCGCTCAAATCATTCCCATATAGACAGAATCCCATTTCAAGTCGTAATGTATCACGAGCAGCCAAACCAATTGGCATGATACCTTCTTCTTTCCCTGCTTCAAATAAGGCATTCCATACAGTTACTGCATCCTCATTTTTGAAGTATAATTCAAAACCACCCGATCCAGTATATCCAGTTGCAGAAATAATGATATCATTAACACCAGCAAACACATCTTTTTCAAACGTATAATACTTCATAGCGGCCAAATCCACAGATGTCAATTTTTGCATAACAGCTGTAGCTTTTGGACCTTGAATTGCCAACATAGAAATCTCATCAGAGATGTTAGTCATTTCAACACCTTCTGTATTTCTTTCTGAAATCCAGTTCCAATCTTTTTCAATATTCGATGCATTTACAACAAGAAGATATTCTTCATCTGCCATTTTGTACACCAAAAGATCATCAACTATCCCTCCTATTTCATTAGGAAGACAAGTATATTGTGCTTTTCCTATGACTAATTTAGAGGCATCATTGCTACACAATTTTTGAATTAAGTCAAGTGCCTTATCTCCTTTCAATACAAACTCTCCCATGTGAGAGACATCGAAAACACCTACTCCATTACGAACAGTTTCATGTTCAATATTTATACCTTCATATTGTACCGGCATATTATAACCTGCAAAAGGAACCATTTTTGCTCCCAAGCCTTCATGAATAGTAGTTAAAGCTGTGTTTCTCATTTCAAATATATTTTTACAGATCCAATCTAATAGGATAGTCCAATGGATTGAATACTTCCATAAATCCTTAATAGTTTCAGTCAAGAAAATCTATCGGCTAATTGTATTTCAATAGCCCTGCGAAAATAACACTTTTACTATTCTTCTAAAAATTTTAAAGCCAAAAGGATTACTTGATTGATGTTAAATTCTGTAGAGATTCTTAATAATTCTATAACCAAAACTTCTTAAACCATTATTTTGTATTAATTTAGTTCCTACGTTTTAGATTAGAAAAAGACATTATGAAAAAAATTGTACTCTCCTTATTAGCTTTTAGCTTTATTGGATTATACTCATGTAGTAACGAACCTACCACTACAACTAAAGAAAAAGTAGAAACAACAACAAAAACTTCAAGACACTACAGTCTTTTACCTGGAAAGGCAGGAGTAAGGTGGACAGCCTTCAAGTTTACAGAAAGAGCTGGTGTAACAGGAACTTTTGACAATATTGAGGCAAAAGAAATGGTAGAAGGAGAAAGCCTTTCTGATGCACTTAAAGGATTGAGTTACAAAATCCCTGTTTCCTCCATCAATTCTAATAATGAAGACAGAGATTCAAAATTAACCACCTTCTTCTTTGGGGTAATGAACGAGACTCCAGCAATTACAGGAACATTTGGAGAATTTAATGGTAATGATCAATTTGGAACTTGTAACATCATTATCAACATGAATGGACTAAGTCAATCTGTTGATTTTGAATATAAGGTGAACGAAAATAACCTGTCCTTTCTTTCTATGATCGATATGAATAATTGGGAAGGTGAATTTGCTTTAAATTCTATCAATAAAAAATGTGAAGACCTTCACAAGGGAAAAGATGGTAAAAGTGTCATTTGGCCAGAAGTAAAGTTAGAGATGGTTATACCATTTTCTAAATAAAAAATAAACCCCGATGAATATCATCGGGGTTTTCTGTATCTACTGAATTGAACTCTCTCCAAAACAACCCAATAGATACATTTTCTTTATGTTTTTTTTAAGCAATTATGCTTCTATTTGATCTTCATCAGAATAGTAAGCTTTGATATCATCTCTCAGATTATATCTATTAGACAATACTTCTCCATAAGCTCCTACCGTTTTAATAATCAAAACGTCACCTCTTTTTAATTCTGGTAATCCAATATCCTTTGCAAAAGTATCCGTTGATTCACAAATTGGACCAACCACATCATATGGCCTTAGATCACTAGAACCATGTAGTTTTTCAATCTTATGGTAACTATTATATAGCGCTGGTCTCATAAAATCATTCATACCAGCATCAACTATTGCAAATTCTTTATGCGTAGCTTTTTTCATATACAACACCTTCGTATACAAATCTCCACATTGGGCAACCACTGAACGCCCTAATTCAACATGCAATTTTATATCTTTATGAAGAGAAAGATTCTCACTAAACACCTTAAAATATGCCTCGAAATTTGGCATTTCTGAAGGGTCATAATAATTGATACCTAATCCTCCACCTAAGTTTACATAATTCACTTTACAAGATCTATCGGTAAAGTAATTCACATAATCGTTCACCTTTTCACTCAGATTTGCGAATACATTCATATTTGTAATCTGTGACCCAATGTGGAAATGCAAACCAATAAACTCTACATTCTGCATAGATTGGAGTCCAGCTATGGCTTCATCAATATCATTATGATGAATTCCAAACTTGTTATCTGCAGTTCCTGTAGTAATTTGAGCTATAGTTTCCGCCTCCACATTTGGATTCAAACGAATGGCAACACGGGCTTTTTTAGACACTGTCCCAGCCAACTCATTTATGACTTCCAATTCTTGAATTGACTCAACGTGAAAACAAAAGATATCCAAAGCTAAGGCATCCAGAATTTCAGTATCCGACTTCCCTACTCCAGCAAAAACAATATCATTTCCAGAAAAGCCACAACTAGCAGCTCTTTTTACTTCATTTCCACTTACGCAATCAGCCCCCAAGCCATAAGACTGGATTAGATTAAGTATACGTTCATTATAATTCGCTTTCAGTGCATAATGAACATCAATACCATATTTACTAGAAGCTTCTACCAAGTTGGTTAGATTTCTATTTAGTAAATCAACATCGTAATAATAAAAAGGTGTTCTCATTTTTAACATATCATTGAGACTTCTTCAAAACAAACTATATTCAAGGCGTTAAGTGCTTCTTTCTTATAGCCCGTATCTATCAATAAGGTCACATTATGATTACTTGAACCATAACTAATCATTCTTAAAGGAACATTTTTAAGTGAACTAAAGATCTTATTCGCATGTCCTTTACTACCAGCAATAAAGTCCCCTACTACACAAATAATAGAATGACCACTAGTCAGGCTAACTTCCCCAAGGTTGGATAAATCTTCCAATAATTCCTCTGTATTTTCCAATTGATCAATAGTAACAGAAATAGATACCTCCGAAGTTGTAATTACATCAATAGGTACTCTGTGCTTATTAAAAATGTTAAATACTTTTTCCAAAAACCCATAGGCCATCAACATTCTAAAGGATTTGATCTTCAGAATATGTATTCCATCTTTAGCCGCCACAGCTTTGATTCCTTTCCCCTGAGTTCTGTGACTAATCAAAGTCCCTTTAGCTGCAGGATCTCCAGTGTTTTTTATACGCACTGGTACATTCACCATTTGCACTGGTAATATACAAGTAGGATGAAGCACTTTTGCACCGAAATAAGCAAGCTCTGCCGCTTCTTCAAATGACAAATGTTCAATTGGGAAAGTTTTATCTACAAATCTAGGATCATTGTTGTGCATTCCATCAATATCCGTCCAAATTTGGACTTCTGAAACTCTCAAACAACGCCCTATAATAGAAGCAGTAAAATCACTCCCACCTCGTTCTAAATTACCAATTTGTCCATCGTAAGTTCTACAGACAAAACCTTCTGTAATAATTATGTCTGCCTTCTCTTTTGCTATCTCATCTTCTATTCTTTCTTGAATATAGAAATAATCAGGCTCATTATTCATGTCTAGTCGCATGAAATTTATAGCAGGAACATATCGAACAGTTTCACCACGATGTTGCAAGATTCCAACCATCATCATACAAGATAATGTTTCACCAAATGTGATGATTTTTTGTCTTGCTTGTTTTTGATTAGGTTCATCAACCCATTTTGCAATTAAATCGATCCGAGCCATCACATTAGCCCATAGGGATTCCATTTGTTCATTTGAAATATTCAAAGAAAATATAGTATCCTTAAACTTAGTTAGCAATGGTTTAATAGCTTCCTCTACATCAACACCTTGCTCTAATTTATCTGCAACTTCATACAAATAATTTGTCACACCACTCATCGCCGATAGAACAACAACTCTATCTTCTCCTACTTCAGTTACCAAAGCGGCAACCTTTTCCAACTTTTCAGAAGACCCTACAGAGGTCCCCCCAAACTTCATTACTAACATGGCTAGTTTCTTTAATCGTTGACAAAATTGTAAAATATTTGGAACTAATTGAAATATTTTGGATATTTGTTCAAAATAAAACCAATTGTTTATTTTTTAACAAATAGTGAAGTTATGAAAACAATCCCTGAAGTAGTTGAGAAAATTATTCTTGAAAAACCTTTCTTACATGAAGCATTGGCAGAAGGTCTTGTTAACGTTTCAGCTCTAGCAAGAAAAATTCAGCCTGAAATCCAGAGTTATCTATCAACTCCAGCTGGAATACCTGCCATCTCTATGGCCATTAAAAGAATGGACTTTACCATTAATGCGAAAATTTCGCTGAAAATGACTAGAGTAGTTGGTGGAATGGGTGACATCATTGTTCGTTCTGACTTAAGTAGTTTTACTTATCAAAACAGCGGTGATCTTGGTAAAAGAAGGTCAGAGTTAATGAAACTTATTAGAGACCATAATGATGTGTTTTGTACGATCTCTCAAGGAGTATTTGAGACAAATTTCGTTATATCAGAAAAAATTGAACAAGAATTCAAAGACATCTTTAAAGGAGCACATCAGTTATACAAAAAGGAAAATCTAGCCTCATTAACAGTCAAATTACCGAGTGAAAACACTGAACTCCCCGGATTGTATTATTTCTTTTTCAAAAATCTAACATGGAAAGGAATCAATATTCTTGAAGTTATTTCTACTACTAATGAATTTACTGTAATAGTAGACACCAAGGATATAGATGTTACATTCAGCACAATTAAAGGATTAAAAAACACCTTATTTTAATCGATTAAACTCCAGTCAATAGGCACCTTTTTATTTTTCAACAGAAAGGTGTTTACTTGACTAAAGTGCTTATTCCCGAACCAATACCCTCTATTCGCACTCAAAGGTGAAGGGTGTCCAGATGTTAGGACAAGGTGTTTGTCTTCATCAATAAATTTTGCTTTTCCCTTTGCAAAACCTCCCCACAACATAAACACGATTCCTTCTTTTTCCTCACTTATCCTCTTAATAATTGCATTAGTGAAAATTTCCCAACCCAATTTTTGGTGAGAACCCGCCTTTCCTTCTTTAACTGTCAAGGTTGAGTTTAACAACAAAACTCCTTGACTAGCCCATGAAGTAAGATTACCAGAACTTGGAATCCCAAACCCTAAGTCTCCTTCTATTTCCTTCAGAATATTTTTAAGAGATGGTGGAATACCAATTCCATCCGATACTGAAAAACAAAGTCCATTAGCTTGTCCTAGGCCATGGTAAGGATCTTGACCAATTATAACAACCTTAATTTTCTCAAATGAACATAGCTTAAAAGCCGAGAATATTTCTTCCTTGGGTGGAAATACAATATCATCAGAATAAGACAGCTCTACCTTTTCTTTTAATTCAGAAAAATAGTCCTTTTCAAATTCCTCTTTTATCAAATTACTCCAATCTTGTCCTAATTCTACTTGCATCCAATCCTCATTTTTTGCGAATATAAAACATTTCATTACAAATTCTCATTTATCAACCATCAGTAATTCAAGTATTTTAAATACTTTTGCAATCTTGTTTGGCATTATTATGGCTATTATTTCAATAGTCAATCTTTCAAGAATAACTCAGTTAAACACTTCTATTTTAGTGATTTCCAATTTATTTACGGAAAAATTAACATACAATTTTACATGCGTTTACGAATCCTTCTTATTACCATTTCTCTGTTCTTGAGTTTTTCTTCTAAGGCTCAAGTTATAGATAGCTTAAATAGAGATCACTCTTTTAAGTCATCTATTCTAGCCAAAAGAAATTTAGTACCACTTGCCTTATTAACTGCAGGAATCTATACCATAAATCATGGTGGACCATTAAATAGAGATGAAGTCAAAAGATATAAGGATGAAAATTATCCAGATTTTGAGAGTTATCTAGAGGACTTTACTGAATTTGGTCCTGCTGCTCTCGTATTCGCACTACCAGCTACCGGTCTAAAACCTAAGAATAATTTCTGGAACCGCGTTCCTCTTTATTTGAAATCAGGACTTTTAACTATGGGTGTTACTTATACATCGAAATCGATAATAAATGAAAAAAGACCCTATCAAGGAGAACAATCTTTCCCATCAGGGCATACAGCATTAGCATTTGCCTCTGCTACCTTTCTTCACAAGGAATATGGTCATATTTCACCTTTAATATCTATTGCTGGCTATGCTACAGCAACACAAGTTGGAGTCTATAGAATTTTAAATAAGCGACATTGGGTTTCAGATGTATTCGCTGGAGCAGCGGTAGGTATACTATGCACAAACATCATTTACTCTACACATAAATTTAGATGGAAAAGATGGTTTGGTATTAAATCCAGAAGTGGTAGAACCTTCTATTCCTCTGAAAACTTCATGAAGAAAAAAGAAAGTGAATTAACTATTATACCACAAATAACCAGTGAATATAAAGGTATGGTAATGGTTATCAAGTTTTAAATAGCATACAATAATTCTGAAGAAGGCTCGTTATAATATGTGTAATGAGCTTAATATGAGACCATATATATTTCTATTTAAATCTTTAGTTTTTGTGTTTTCTGGCCTTTTAATTTTGGCTTTTTTTTCATTTCGACCAGTTCCAAGACTTACAAATTGTAATAGTAAAAACATTAAAGCAACTGTAATTAATGCCTATTCCACAAACACGGATCACCTTGTTTTTGAACTAGAAGGCATTGAAGGTAAATTCTACATTCATAGATTGGAGAAAAAAGCTATTAACGAAATCAAAGCCCAAAATCTTTTGATAAACCAAGAGATTGAAATTACCTATCCTAAGCAATGGTCAATCTTTGACCCTTTCAACAGAACCAAACCCATTTTTAAAATAATTTGTCAAGAAGAGATAATTTTTAGAGAATCCTGACAAAAAAAAAGAGCTTCCAATTGGAAGCTCTTTTTTTATTTATCAAATGCCTTAAACCATACTGTGGTATACGTTTAATACATCGTCATCTTCTTCTAGTTTTTCAAGTAGCTTGTTTACATCCAATTCTTGTTCTTCAGTAAGACTCTTTGTAACGGTAGGGATTCTTTCAAATCCAGAACTAATAATCTCTAGTGAATGTTCTTCGAGGTAACGTTGAATACCTCCGAAATTTTCAAAGGCTCCATAGATCATGATTCCATCTTCTTCATCAAATACCTCGTCAGCACCGAAATCAATCAATTCTAATTCCAATTCTTCTGGATCCAATCCTTCCTTATTGATAAGGAAATTACAGGTATGTTCAAACATAAATTCAACAGAACCCGATGTCCCCATACTACCATTCGTCTTATTAAAATGGCTACGAATATTAGCAACAGTTCTATTATTATTATCTGTGGCTGTCTCAACTAGTACAGCAACCCCATGTGGTGCATAACCTTCAAAAATAACTTCTTTATAGTCTGAAGTATCTTTAGAAGAAGCCTTTTTTATAGCTCTCTCTACGTTGTCCTTAGGCATATTAGCAGCCTTTGCATTTTGGATTACAGCACGAAGTCTTGAATTGGTTTCTGGATCTGCACCACCTGATTTTACAGCGATCACAATCTCCCTTCCAATTTTCGTGAAAGTTTTGGCCATTTTTGACCAACGTTTCATTTTTCTTGCCTTCCTAAATTCAAAAGCTCTTCCCATGGTATTCTTATTTACTTATAATTTCAACTCAATAAGTCACAAATTTAACTCAAATATATTTTTGATCAAATCAAAAATATAACGAATAATGCCAATTTATTCATACTCGACCAATAAAAGCGGTCTGTTTAAATAGACGGAATTACTATTTCCTCAATGCTGCCCTTAAAACTGATACGGGATGTTTTGCCAAACGTCTTGTCCCATCAAAGATTTGATGACGACAGCTTGTTCCTGGTGCTGTAATAATGGCTTTCTCATTTGCAGATCTAATAGCAGGAAATAGTGTTTGTTCACCAATTTTCATACTAAGCTCATAATTTTCCTTTTCATACCCAAAGGATCCAGCCATACCACAACAACCAGAGGGAATCACCCCTACTTTATAGTTTTCTGGAATATTTAGTGCAAAATAGGTGTTCTCTACGCTAGACAATGACTTTTGATGACAATGTCCATGAACCTTTACCTCCATCTTCTCATCTGTAAATTGCCCTTTACTGATGTTTCCTTTTTGTGTTTCTTGTTTAATAAACTCCTCTATCATAAAGGTATTATCCGCAATTTTATTGGCTGAATCTTTATCTGTTGCTAAGCGTAAATACTCATCACGGAAAGAAAGAATTGCTGAAGGCTCTAATCCTACTAATGGTGTTTCCTTAGAAATAATATTTTTAAATGCATCTACATTGATATCAACACATCGCTTTGCTTCATCCAACAATCCCTTAGAAATAAATGTTCTACCACTTTCCTCATGATCAATCAGTAATACTTGATATCCCAATGAATATAGTAATTCACAACTATCTATTCCGACTTCTACATCAAGGAAGTTAGTGAATTCATCAGCGAATAAATAAACTGTTTGAATCGGTTTTTCAACTAATAATCGAGCAGAATTGCGCTTGTACCATGTTCTCAAACTAATATTCCCAACTTGAGGTAAAGTTCTTTCTAAAGCAATCCCTCCAATTTTCTTTATTATCGATGCAGTAAGAGAATTACTAAAAATAAAATTACTCAGTTTTGGCATTTTAATAGCCACTGCATTAAGTTGACTATTATAAGCAAATAATTTAGTTTTTAAACTAATACCATTTGCCTTCTGGTATTGATGAAGAAATTCTGCTTTCAAACTTGCTATATCAACATTTGAAGGACACTCTGAAGCACAGGCTTTACAGGACAAACAAAGAGACATCACCTCCTTTATTTCCTTGTGATCAAATGGATTTCCTTTATTTTCCTTAGTCAGAAACTCTCTAAGAACGTTTGCTCTTGCACGGGTAGTGTCTTTTTCATCACTAGTAGCGCGATAACTTGGACACATGGTACCTCCAGCGAATGGCATTTTTCTACAATCACCAGAACCATTACATTTTTCTGCAGCACGTAAAATCCCCATGGAATCAGAAAAATCCATTAAGGTTGGAATCATTGGTTCCTCTCTATCAACAGCATAACGTAAAGAAGAATCCATTGGTGGAGCATCCGTAATTTTTCCAGGATTGAATATTGCTTTTGGATCCCAAATATGTTTTACTTGCTTCAATAAATCATAATTCTTTTCTCCAATCATTTGTGGAATAAATTCAGAACGAACTATTCCATCACCATGTTCACCTGAAAATGAACCACCATATTTCTTAACTAAAGTGGCAGTATCAGAGGTTATTTTTCTAAATAATTCAACGTCTTCCTTCTTTTTTAAATTTAGAATAGGACGTAGATGTAGTTCACCAGCACCGGCATGTGCATAATAAACAGCTTGCTGTTTATATTTGTCCATTATCTGGCTAAACTCTTCTATATAATCTGGAAGGTCATGTAAAGCAACGGCAGTATCTTCAATACAGGCGACTGCCTTCTTATCACCTACTATATTCCCCAATAATCCTAAACCAGCCTTCCTTAATTCATTAATTTTAGTGATTTCTGATCCATATAATTTAGGATAGGCATATCCATGTCCTTCATTTTTAAGCTCATTAATCAGCTCAGCTGCCAACTTTTCAACTTCTACCTTACTATTGGATTTCAACTCCAACATCAAGATAGCATGAGGATCACCTTGAATAAAAAATCTATTCTTTTTTTGTGCTACATTGCTCTTTGTACAATCTAGGATAATTTTATCCATCAATTCACAGGTGTACAAATTATGTTTCATTGATAGAACAACAGCCTGTAAACTTTCAGCTACACTAGTAAAGTGGGCTGCGATCATAACACTGTACACTGGAGGTAATTCATCCAGTTGCAATTGTATTTTGGTAGAAAATCCTAATGTACCCTCCGATCCACATAACAACTTGGCCAAATTGAAAGGGGTCTTCGAGCTATTAAAAACGGAAGTATCTATCAACTCATCAATAGCATATCCAGTACAACGTCTATGAATACTTTTATCAGGAAAATTCGTTTCAATTTCTTTTTGGACTTCTTCAGGCATTAATAAATCCACAACCCCTTTGTAGATATTACCCTCCAAACAAGATTGCTCAGCTTTCAATGCAACCTCCTCATTAGATATAGAATTAAAAGTAGCAGTTGACCCATCACTTAAAACAGTTTCTAGAGACATGACCTTATCTCGTGTTACCCCATATTGAATGGAAGTGGTTCCAGAAGAATTATTTCCTACCATTCCACCAATCATACAACGATTTGAGGTAGACGTATTTGGGCCAAAGAATAATCCAAATGGTTTCAAAAACACATTGAGCTCATCTCTCACTACGCCAGGCTCTACCCAAATAGTTTTACTTTGAGTATCTAGATCTAATATCGCAGTCATGTACCGAGATACGTCCACAACCAAGCCATCACCAACACATTGGCCAGCCAATGAAGTCCCCGCAGTTCTAGGTATCAATGAAATTGATTTTTCTTGACTGAACTTTACGATAATTTCAATATCCTTTTTATTCCTTGGATAAACAACCCCTAAAGGAATTTTTCTGTACACAGAAGCATCTGTAGCGTACAAAGTTTTTCTCAAATCATCAAAAAACAATTCTCCTTCAATAAGGTTATTTAATTGCTTCAATAGAAATGTTGTTGATATCATATGGTGAGACTAATTGTTGAACAACTAGATTATTTTTTAGTTCCTAATGAGTAAATTATTACTTAATTAAAGTCAAGGGTAATGTTCTCTTAAAGACAGTATCAAAACAAATGAATGTATCAGTACCTGCAACACCATTAATTTGATGAACCTGCTCATATAGAATTTCTCTCAAATGCTCATTATCTCTTGCAAAGATGAGAATAAAAAGAGCAAAATTACCAGAAACATAATTACATTCCACCACCTCTTCTATCTCCATCAATGCCTTCATCGTTTCTTCAGCAAATCTAGCCTCCCTTAATCGAATACCTGTATAAGACTTTGTCTTATAACCCAATATTCTTTCATCCAATACTATTTCAGCTCCTTTTATTAGCCCATCTTCCTTCATCTTACGAATACGCTGATGAACCAATGAATTTGAAATATTCAACTCATCGGCTATTTGGGAATAGGCTCTTCTTGCATCTTTCCTAAGCATAACGAGAATTTGCTGGTCAATAAAGTCAAATCGGTCCATAAAAAGTAGATTTAATTATTAAATCATGTCAAAACAACACTTAAATTATTCTTTATGTATCATTTTGACTAAATACACACTTAATTGAAACAAAATTAGCACAAACAGCACTGTATTAAAAACAAATCGACTTATTTTTGCAACAGAAAATAAACCAAATTCACAGCAATGAATACGCAAAATATTTTTGACCAGTTATGGGGAGAGTACACGAAAAGAACTCCTTCAGCTGAAAAAATAAAAACTCTATTTACAGAGAAAGGAAACGTAGTAAACAATGATCACGTAGCCTTTAGAACATTCGATGATCCAAGAATTGACATTGAAGTTCTTTCAACTCCATTCATAGAGGCTGGTTATAAAGAAATTGGTGACTACCATTTTCCAGCTAAAAAACTTTACGCAAAGCATTTTGAGCATAAAACAGATAAATCTGCGCCTAGGGTTTTCATTAGCCAATTGATTACTAGTGAATTTTCTTTTGAATTACAAGCGAAAGTAAAAGCTATGATTGATAGCATACCTACAGAAGAGATGGATGCAAAATCACTAATATTCAAAGGTAGAATGTGGGGACAACCTTCATTTGATACCTATAAAGAGCTTCTTAACGAAACGGAATACGCTGCATGGTTGTATGTTAATGGATTCTGTGCAAATCACTTCACTGTAAACGTTAATGACTTAACTAGCTTGAATGGATTACAAGCGGTTAATGACTTCCTTAAAGATAACGGATTCAAAATGAATAGTTCTGGTGGAGAAATTAAAGGAGATCCTTCTTTGTTTCTTGAGCAATCCAGTGTTTTGGCTGATAAAGTTATGATTGAATTCGAAGAAGGTACTCAAGAAGTTACTTCATGTTATTACGAATTTGCATACAGATATCCGATGGCAAATGGTGAATTATACTCTGGATTTGTTGCAAACTCTGCTGACAAAATATTTGAAAGTACAGATATGGTACTTCAGAATGCCTAATATTTTATAAAAAGAAAGCCCCTCATTTTGAAGGGCTTTCTTTTTAAATGCTATTTTTAACTTAACCTTGCTCTTAACCTATCTTGGATTAAGAGCCATTTTTCATATTCACCACTTCGCTCCCACAAAGCCTTCAATTCAGAATTCCCAGTTATATGCATTAAAACATCCACTGCCTTTTCCAATAATCTCACCTTTTCCTTTCTTGACAAATCATTGAAGGGATCATTCTTCCTCAACCACAATTGAGCTTCTGTAATTAACTCCAAAGAAGGATTTCCATTTGCTCCAGCTAGAAACTCCATAACAACCAATGCCTCTTCACAGACCCTAGCATCTAGACAAGTCTCTTGTTTAACCTTATAGACTCTTTCAAGTGTTTCGTAGATAATATGATGATCACCTTCTAATATCTCATAAACAAAATCAGAAGCAGTTTCGTTATCAAAGTTTTTTATACCCCATGTTCCCATGTTATTATGTATTAAAAATTATACTTTAATATTCACTTCAACCTTTATAAATACTCCTAATCAAAGATACAAAAGCATTTTAAATAATACATTTACAGATAGTTACTATTTTCCCAAACCCATATTTGATCTTAATTTCAGATCTTTTATTTTATTCTTATTCCAGTAATCCAATTTTTCAACTTTCATTCGTTTTGCTTTAGTCGTCAACATTTTGGCAGACACTCCCCATCCACTTATATAACTTTCCTCCCAGGCAACTATTGAATAAGGGAATGTGCTTTCATATTCAATCTTTAATACTCTATTTAGAGACGGATAATGAACTTTAAGCATTGTATTTCCAGAACCAATAGGATTCTTTTCAACTACGGCTTCATAACTCCTTAAATTGACATGCTTCAATCTCAGATAAAAAAATGAAGGAATTAACTGATAGGTTCCAGTTGGAATATCTTCAGGATTTAAACGAATCATACTCCATATATCATCTTCCAAAAAATCCTTGGCAATACTTATTCTTTGATCACCTTCTTTCTCAAAATAAGAATAGGTCTCGATATCATAATCCTGCCGGTTATTTAATTGCATAAAAGTATGACCACACCATTCTTGACTAGATGAAGTAATTTTTAATGAGTGAGACAGCTTTTCGATAGGAACAAATGAACTTGTCAGCATGCTATAAGGATATATACCCGTATTAAATTTCTTCTCAAAATTCAACTTTAGAACGGAGATATTCTCCTTTGAGGGAATATCAGATTTAACGTGAGCATGTGTAGAAAATGGTTCTGTAACAAAAATAAGGACAGCTGTTCCCTCATGAATCTCACCATACCTAGCTTGCTTCAAAGAATAGGAATTCAATTCGGCCTTTCCATCATACCAATACTGCTTAAATTCATCATTTATTTTCCTTTCTCCAGAAAAATCAGATTGAGCAAAACCAATGGAGGTTCCTATTAAACAGAATAATATAGATAATTTGAAAAGTTTCATTTCAGGCTAGATTATATTCATATATAAAATTAACCAATTCGAAAGAAGTAATAAATGATTTAATACATAAAATCACTAAGATGAATTAGCTCAATTTCATTCCAGCAGATCCTGAATAGTATTTAAATACTGAAACATGTATCGTTTGATCTCCTTGCTTAAGACTTATTGCATTATTACAAAGTTTTGTCAGTGCTTTAAATTCCGCATTTTCTTTTATTTTCGAAGGATTTAAAAGTACTGAATCGTAATATTTTTTTCCAGCAGCAATAACTGAACAACGAGTATTTAAGAAAGATTGTGCTGATTTATTCATACCAAATGATACATTACACACTTCTAAAGCACGCAATTTTTGTAAAAGCATCTGATGAAACTTTTTAATAAAATTGTCCGATTTTTTTGACAAACATAGCGTTGCCCTCTTGATCACATTTTCATCTTCTCCAACAAAATGCCAATCTAGCATTCCCATTATTTTCCAAAATTCCTTTTCAGAAAACAAACTCAATCGAATTGATCCAATCATTGTATTATATTATAATTTTTTAGTCTATTTAATTTGAAATTCTCGCCCTATTAAATGACAAAGATTAAATCAATATTATCTAATTAAAAAGAATTTCAATCAATTATTAAAGCACAATTAATGTGCCAAAAAATATATTTTTTAATATAAAAAATAAAAATATCTACCCCATAGTTGTTGCAACAAAGGACAACTCTGATATGGAGTTACTTACCTATACTTTTGCGAAAATTGCTTTTGCACATCTTTCACCATCCATTGCTGCAGAAACAATTCCACCCGCATATCCAGCTCCTTCACCACAAGGATAAAGTCCTTCAATTTGTGGGTGTTCTAAAGAAACATCATCTCTGGGAATAGATATTGGAGCTGAAGTTCTAGATTCCACACCAACAATATTTGCCTCATTAGTATAATATCCTTTTATTTTTCTACCAAATATCTTAAAAGCTTCCTTCAATCGGTCACCTACAAAATTTGGTAAAACCTCATCCATAGGAGCCGATTTCAATCCGGGTACATAAGAACAAGAATTTAAATTATTTGAAAGCTTTCCTTGAACAAAATCAACCATTCTTTGAGCAGGTGCAACTTGTGATTTTCCTCCGTATTCCCAGGCCTTCTTTTCAACATCAGCCTGAAATTTTAAAGCGGATAATTCCCCATGTTTCCTGTATGCATTCAACTTGTCTGCATCGACAGCGACGACCATACCGGAATTCGCATACTTTGAACTTCTTGTAGACGTAGACATTCCATTCACTACTAATTCACCTGGACTAGTTGCTGCAGGAACTATATGTCCACCTGGGCACATGCAGAATGAAAATACACCCATCCCTTTTACCTGATGGACTAAACTATATGATGCAGCAGGAAGATATGGTCCTCTATCAACACAATGATATTGAGCGGAGTCAATTATAGGTTGTGGATGCTCTATTCTTATACCAAGAGCAAATGACTTGGCTTTAATTGCCCAATTTTTTGAATCAAATAATTCATAAATATCTCTTGCTGAATGCCCTGTAGCTAAAATGACAGATTTGGCCTCAAAGACATCCCCATTTAATGTTTTAACAGCTGAGACTTTCCCATTGGATTCCATAATATCAATTACTCTGGTGTCAAAATGAATCTCACCACCACAGTCAATGATTCTTTCTCGCATTTTTGCGATTATCTTAGGTAATTTATTGGTTCCTATATGTGGGTGTGCATCAACTAGAATATCTCGATTTGCTCCAAAATGAACCAATACCTGCAGTATTTTCAGTAAATCACCTCTCTTTTTGGATCTAGTATATAACTTCCCATCAGAATAGGTTCCAGCACCACCTTCTCCAAAGCAATAATTAGAGTCTTCATTTACAATATGATCACTCAAGAGAATTCCTAAATCCTTTCTTCTGGTAATTACATCTTTTCCTCTTTCCAAAAGGATAGGCTTCAGCCCTAATTCTAAGAGCTGTAAAGCAGCAAATAGTCCGGCAGGTCCCGTTCCAATAATAAGGACTCTTTCTGCGTTATTAACTTGCTTATAATCAAAATGGAAATCTTCAGAGGGTAACCTATCTTCTCTTAGGTAAACTTCATATTTCAAATGAAACTTTACTTTTGAAGAACGAGCATCAATGGAACGCTTCCTTAAAACAATTTTAGCTATCTCCTCTTCGGAAATAGCTAATCTTTTAGCAACCTTGCTTAAATGTTCTTCTGCACTATTCGCTTGTTTTGGACTAAGCGTTAAAAGACAATCTTTTGACATTTTATTCAAAGGTTAATGAGAAAAATAATCCTCTATGGTGTATAGATTCAAAAGCTTGACTAAATATCGATTCATCCTCAACGAGCAAGTTATTGAATCCATGTTGATATTTCATTTCAATACCAAGCTTAAAATATTCCAAATAAAAATCAACTCCAGCCCCTAAGGTAAGTGCAAAATCAGTATCCTGAAGCCTTAAAACTTCTAATTCTTCAACATCCTTTTTACTAGACATATCTTTGATATATCTAAAGCCTCCTAACAAATAGGGTCTAACATTCGCTAATCTATCTGATCTGTATTTTATCTGAATAGGAATATCCATTAAAGCTGATTCATCTTCTATAGAAATCGGCTCCAATTGATCACCATCCATCATCCAATAGTTCACCTGTCTTTTGGTCAAGGTTAATGCAGGTACAAATCTTAAATTTAAATTATCATTCAATTTATAATCTGCAATGATTCCTACGTTAAAACCAGGTTTCTCTTCTAATTCAATGAATCTATAATTCTCATTGTTGTAAAAATCTTGAGAGTAATTGGCTGCCAATTTTACTTGAGCTAGCCCCAGCATAAATCCAAAATGAATTCTTTTATTATCGTAACTTTTTAAATTCTGAGGTTGCCTTTTGATTCGGCTGTTTTGCGCATTAGCAAAATGACCAATCATAAAACAGAATAATAAAATATATTTAATGAATCGTAATTGCATAATTAGGTGTTTTCTTAATAAACGTATGCCAAATATTTCTATTGCTTTCCTCCTGTGTAAATACTAGCTATCCCCATTGTCAATGGTTTACATTCAGTATTTTTATAACCACATCTTTCCATAATTCCTAAAAACTCCTCTCCAAAAGGGAAGGCTTGAACTGATTCAGGAAGGTAAGTATAGGCAGCATTATCTTTAGAAACCAATTTACCAATTCCCGGCATAATGTATCTAAAATAAAAGCCATAAAATTGCTTAAATGGTGTTCTTGTTGGTTTAGAAAATTCAAGAATAAAAATTCTACCATCAGGCTTTAAAGTACGCAACATATCTTTCAAGCCCTTCTCTAGGTTCTCAAAATTTCTTGCACCAAAAGCGACGGTTATAACATCAAAATGATCATCTGGAAAAGGAATACTCTCTGCATCACCTTGAATCATGGTAATATCATTCTCCAATCCCTTTGCTATGATTTTTTCACGGGCTACTTCCAACATCCCCGCTGATATATCAACACCTTTAATACTAATACCTGGTTTATGTAAGGTGATTGCAAGATCTCCAGTTCCTGTAGCGATATCTAAAATGGATTCCACTTTTCTTGTGTGAACCATTTTACGAACTTTTTTCCGCCATTGAATATCTATACCTAGAGAAAAGAAATGATTTAAAAAGTCATACTTAGGCGCTATGTTATCGAACATTTCAGCTACTTGTTCCTTTTTACCTTTTTCTGACTCCTTGTAAGGTGTTACTTTCTCTTTAATCACGCTCATAAAGCTAAATCTTTGTTAGAATGCATAAATAAAATCCCACTGAAGGAATATTGCTTGCAAATATAGTTAATATTACTAATTCAATATTTATTTTGAAGGAAAGTATTTCAGGTAAAATACTTAGATCTCTTCCCCTATCAGTATAATGATACATAAAAAAATCACTAGCCAATTACTATGACTAGTGATTATTAAATTTTTAAATTTCCGAACGGAATAAACCCTATCATTTATTGCTATGAATGAGGTGATTTCATCATATCCATTTTTTACTCAAGATGCTTAGCATTCAAGCTATTAACAAATAACACATTCGCCAAATCTTCATATCCATCAAAAATATTCGTCCCCTCATGAATACTCTTTGAATCAAATCCAAGGATAGTTAAATCGGCGCCAGATGAAAATTCATTAATCGTCTGATTAAGGGACTTTTCAGGATCCTTTTCCACCAATTCAATATTCCCTGGTGATATAGGCAACCTCCCGCCCTTAATCTGATCTATTAACATATCTCTTTCTACCTCCTTGGAAGCCGAAGTACAGACAGCATATATCTTCATTATTGCGCCTTTCCAGTCTTTATGACCGAGGAAAATATAACCCAATAAAATCTCTAGTGTACTATCATTAATATCCTGTGGATCTATCCATATATGAACTTCTCTTCGATAACCAAACGACCTGAAGGAAGTCCCTAGAATACATACATCAAATTCTGTAGCTTCCAACATTCCATAGTTCTTGATTACATCATTCAATTTCTCAACGTTATTTCTAGGGTATTCAAAAATGATCAAATTATGCCCCTTACCAGATATACTAGCCAATTGAATTACTTGGGCAATAGCCGATGTAGATGAAGGTGAAATAATGGTATCCAAATAGGATCTATTACCACTACCTTCTGCCACCTCAATCAGCTTCTTAAGAACTACCTTAGATTCGTTATAGGTCTCTTTGGTTAAATATCCTTTAATATGATGAATATAGGTACCAAAACCATATTTGTTGGATATCCAACGCATAAGATCAAAACTATCTCTTCTATCAAAAGAAGCATCAGAAATACATACAGCAAAAGGTCTCCAATAGAAATCAGGACTATTGTAATCTTTCTTTTGAACATATACTTGCATTCTTCTATTCAACTGGAAAATAACCCCTCTAAATAATTTGACAAGCCCCCCTTTATTTTCATTACTCTTACTGATATACACATAAATCAATGTCATAAAAACTAGAGACACAAAAGCATATAATGGGTTCATCTTGAACATCAACCACAAGGATAATATTGCCCCACCAAGAGAGATATACCACCTAGACAAAAATGTTGGACGATAAGAAGGATCTCCTGAGAAATGCTCAAGAAAGGAAATCGTACAAATGGCACCGTAAGTCACCATAAAAAACATGGCAATTACTTCGGCAACCATGTTAATATCCCCTAATGCAACAAATACAAAAGCTATTAAACAACTAATTACGGATGCATTAATTGGTTCATTATTCTTTGGTGATATTTTGGCAAATAGAGAATTTACTTTTAGTGATGGGAAAATCTCATCAACCCCCAAAGCCTGCAATGTTCTTGGTGCAACCATAATGGAACCAAGAGCGGACGAAATTGCAGCAGCAGCTAAGCCAATAGGAATAATTGGCCCCCAAACAGCTATTCTACTCATTATTAATTGATCTCCAGCTAACTCATCTAATGGAGCGGACATCACCAATTTAAAGGCAACCAAAACATAAATAATAATCCCTACTCCAGTAGCCCAAAGCGTACCTCTGGGAATCGATTTCCTTGGCTCTTTTAAATCACCCGACAAACCTAATCCAGCAGCAATTCCAGTAAATGCGGGGAAAATAATTGTAAAAACAGAGAAGAAACTATCCGGATTTTCGATGGTAGCTATCCAGCTTACTTTCTCAAGGTCAAAATCTGGAAGCCCAGAACCAAAAAGAAACATTCCAAGGGATATAAATAGTAAGAATACAACATAATACAACGCCTTCATTCCTACATTTGCTCCTTTAGTCAGCATCAATAAGGTCAATAGTCCCATCATACCCAATCCAACTATTCTTTTATCTGTAATGATAAAACGGATGGGCTCAATATACTTAGGAAAAGTTGCCAAAAGATACTCTGCAAATGGCATAAACGCTTCTACAAAAGCAATTATATAGAATGCTACACTAATGGCTTGTGAAAGGTACAGAGCAATTCCAATTGCTGCTCCAATATTCAAACCAAAGGATCTAGAAATAATATAATAAGCTCCTCCACCCTCAACTTTTCTATTCGTGGCAATTTCTGCCACAGCCAGTGCTGTTGGCACGGTAACTAGATGACCTATTACAATAATTAATAAAGCCCCTAATAATCCAGTATGAGAAACTGCATATCCAAATCTTAAATATAAAATCGCACCTAGTATAGTGGAAATTGCGGTTAAAAAAACCGGCATTGTTCCAAAATTTGCTTTGGATGCTATTAATTTATCTGCCATAATGTAAAATAAAGCCTGAAAATAGGAAATTTATTGACGTATAGAAAATCAAAGTACGCGGCGACTAATAATTATCAATTCATTTAAATGGTTTAGGATATATTTTCTCTTCAATTTATTGGATTCAGTACGAATAAATTCTTGTAAGTGAATAATCTCTTTTGGTATTTGATACCTGGATAAACCAACGGACTCAAAGACCTTACGGTCAACTATTTTAGCCCCATCCCCCACTAGTTCTCCCTCAATAATAAGAACTACCTTTTGCCCAAGTGAATCGTCTGGAATTGCACCAATGAAATAATCATTCTCAGGAAATATATTTTTTATTTGATCCTCTAAAATTTCAGGAATAATTTTAACTCCACCACTATTTATTAGGTTGTCCTTTCTTCCAACCCATCGAAATGAGTCCTCCCCAACCAATTCTATTAAATCTTTTGTTTGAAGGCTTTCAACACCTAATTCTGGAGCATTGATCAACAAACAATCATCTTTTGTACTAATTTCAACATGATCCATTAACTTGAACACTCTGGAATGATCACCCAATTTTCTAATGGCAATATGGCTTAATGTTTCTGCCATTCCAAAGCTCATAAAGGCATTCTGATGTTTATTTGCAATCACTTTTTCTAATGATTCATTTAAACCAGCACCACCTATCAATAAAGTATTTATTTTATGAATATGTTCAAGAGAATTTTCGACTTGAAGGGGCACCATGGGACAAAAATCAATTCTTGTATTTAGCTCAATTAATGGTGTAGAACCCATTGTTCCAATAGCCAACTTCAATTGAGAGGCAATTGATCGAACCACCATCATTTTACCAGCAATAAAATTCATAGACAAGCAAAGTAATGCCGTATCACCTTTTTTAAAACTGAAAAAGGAAGCTGTCATCTGTGCACTTGCCAACAAACAACTCTTTGAGATATCAAAGGACTGAATTTCACCTGTTGTTCCAGAACTTTGAATACTAATAAATTCATTGTCATCATACCATTCAGACAGAAATGAAGCAATACCATTTTTCAATGGATCACTTTCCTCTTTCCAGTTGGTTATATATACCGATGGATCAAAATTTTCTGAATCAAAATTTATCCAATCCATATTATAGCATATTTAAATCCCATGAAGAGTCTCCATAGAAAAGTTTATCCCCTTTTAACTCCAGAGGTGAATCAATATTATTGTGAAATAATGCTCCTGTCCCTAACCCTTGCGGCATACTGCTATTCAAGGTAGCTGTCCATTGAGCAATAGCACTCAGTCCAATATTACTTTCTAAAGCTGAAGTTGCCCACCATCCAATATGTCTATTCTCTGCTAGCTTAATCCATTCTTCTGCTTCTGCAAAACCTCCTAACAAACTTGGTTTCAAAATAATATATTGAGGCTGTATTTTATCCAGTAAATTGGCCTTCTCTTGTAAAGTCCTACAACCTATAAGCTCTTCATCTAAGGCAATAGGAATACTTGTCTTGCTACATAAACTCTTCATAGCATTACTTTGATGAGCCATAATAGGTTGTTCTATTGAATGAATATCCAATTGATGAAGTTTATCTAAAATAACCAGTGCATTTTCTGGACTGAAGCCTCCATTTGCATCAACTCTTAATTCTAAAACCTCTTTACTATAGTGACTTCTAATAAACTGGAGCAAAGACAATTCCTCTTCCCAATCGATTGCTCCAATTTTCAATTTTATACAACGAAAACCTAGTTCCAATTTATCTTTAATCTGTGATAGCATAGAAGGTTTTGTTCCCATCCAAATCAAGCCATTGATCTGAATGGATGCTTTTCCTTGAGTAAATGTAGATGGATAAAGCAGGAATGGTTCTTTATTATTCAAATCCAGCAAAGCCATTTCAACACAAAATTGAAGGCTTGGAAATTCTTTCAATTTTTCTTTTAGGTCCCAACTCCTTATATCATTAATCTCTTTACAAATGGTAATTAACTGTTCTTCTATTCTTTCAACAGGATCTATACTTAATCCTGGAATAATTGAACATTCACCGATTCCAGTATTATTATTCTCATCAGAAATTTTCAAATACCAAGAAGGTTTATCTAGAAGCACGCCTCTAGAAGTCCCAGCAGGTTTAATAAATTTAAGATCTCTTCGAATAAATTCAGCTTTCAACATAAATTAATAAATTTGACCTGCTCCAAAAAGTAAACAAAATAGTAAAGTGGCAATGGCTAGTTTTTTTAATAAGGGATCAAATTCAATATGAACCTTAATTTTCCAGATTTGAATGAGATGCAAAAATAATAAAGGGGACATCAATAGAAATATGAAATGATACCACTGTACTGGGCTCTCCTTTATTAAAACAAAAGCTAAACCTGTAGCTAGTGCCAATATAATTAAAATGGAATGATATAATTTAGCTTTTCTTAACCCCAATAGAATTGGAATAGTAACTTTTCCAGCTTGTGAATCAGATGGAATATCTCTCATATTATTCAGATTCAATACACCAGTACTTAAAAGGCCTACTGACATAGCGGGTAACAATACTTCTAAATAAAGTTGAGATGTATGAAGATAAAATGAGGCAGCAACACCAAAAAGTCCAAAAAATATAAATACAGAAATATCCCCCATTGCCTTATATCCGTAAGGGTTTTTACCAGCTGTGTATTTGATCGCTGCATAAATACATAAAATAAGCATTCCAAAAAACACCCAAAACCTTGGAGTATTCCATTGAAATGCTGCTAGACACAACCAGGTACCAGAAAGAAAGGATAGTCCACTAAACAGTATAATAGCTTTATACATTTCTTTCATGGTAATTCGACCAGCCTGAACCATTCTTTCAGGACCTTTTCGCTTATGATGATCAGCACCATTCTGACTATCACCATAATCATTCGCTAGATTAGATAATACTTGAAGAAATACAGTAGTCAATACAGCACCAATAGTTAAAGTCCACTGATGAAAATTATATGAGGCAGCCAACATGCTACCCAAGGCTATTGTTGCCAATGATAACGGTAATGTTCGTAAACGAATAGCTTTAATCCAATAACTTAATTTTCCCATCCGGCAAATTTCTTAAAAATATGTATGGAAACAAAGCTATCCCTATATTTCAAAGGTGAACAGTTTTTTTGAAGTTATTAGGAATTCAATGAAAATCAGACAAAATATAGAAACAGTAATCCTATAATTAGCACAATTCCACCTAAATAATATTGGGAAATCAATTCAACTCTTTGAATGGCAGCAATCACCTTCAGAGGAAATGCTATACGTAGTATACCTTTAATCAAGAAAAGATACCCCATTAGGGTAACCATTAGACGCCAGTCTGGTTCGAATACAGAATGAATGACAACATGAAATAATCCAATAAAAAAAGCTATAAATCCAGTTAGCACCAAAAATCTTTCATTCTTGGAATAAAGAAACATCCTAGCTAGAAATTGTTTATTTGCTAGAATTAAAAGGCTAAATATTAAAAAATAAATACCCCAAAATTTGGCTAATACAACTGATATATCCATAACTAATTAAATAGAATATGTAAATTAATGGACCTTCTATTAAGGTAATGTTTTCTAAAGGATAAACCTAGCTCATAAGTCTATTTAATTAAAGACTAAGGATTTACATGGAAATTAATCTTTTCAATAATTAGTCCAAGACCATCATCATGTCCCCATACTTTTGCTTCTAATTCCCAATCAGCATTTCCAAAGGAATTATCCAAGTGGATTTTATCAGAAAAATGATACATGCCACTTGATTCGTGAACATGTGCTTCTGTTGGTTTCGAATATACGACAGATGAATCTGCAACATTTTTTATTTGAACATTAACATGATGAACAATTTCACCATTTTCCTCATTGAATGAAATATCCAAATACAAAGTATCTCCAACACTTTTATCTTCGTTGTCAGGTTCATTAACGTCAATGCTGTATTCGGTAACTACCTCATCATTGTGGTCATGACTATCATGGTCATGGCAAGACACAATAAATAATGAGCAAAGAATGAATGAGGAAATTGTAATATAATTTACCATTTCTATAAAGATTTTTAGTCAAAAAAATTAACCTCAAAAACCTTTCCAATAAACATTATTACGATAATATTATCAAAGGAAAAAAGAGAAACAAATTTACATTAACAAATGACCAGAAAGAAATGTTTTAAAAGGTGTCAAATTATAGTACAAAAACAAACCAAAAGCCTTGTATTTTCATATATTTGCAGACCTGAAAAGCATTTAAAATGATTCAAGTTACATTACCAGATAATTCAACAAGAGAATATCCAAAAGGAAGTACAGCCTTGGATGTTGCCCTTAGTATAAGTGAAGGTTTAGCAAGAAACGTAATTGCTGCCGAAATCAATGGAGCCGTATGGGATGCAACCCGTCCAATTAATGATGATGTTAATATAAAATTATTAACCTTTAATGACGACAATGGTAAATTAGCATTTTGGCATTCTTCAGCCCATCTAATGGCCGAAGCTATTGAAGACACCTTCCCTGGTGTAAAACTTGCTATTGGACCTCCTATTGACTCTGGTTTTTACTATGATATAGATTTAGAAGGGAAAACTATTACTGAAAGTGACTTAGCCAAGCTTGAGAAGAAAATGATCGAGTTAGCACGTCAGAAAAATCCATATATCAGAAAAGAAATCAGTAAAGATGATGCAATTGCGTACTTTACTGAAAAGAATGATCCATACAAATTAGAATTAATTGATGGATTGACAGATGGAGACATTACCTTCTATACTCAAGGTAATTTTACTGATCTTTGTGCAGGGCCACATATTCCGGATACTGGTAAAATTAAGGCAGTAAAACTATTGAGTATTGCTGGAGCCTACTGGAGAGGTGATGAAACAAAACAACAACTTACTAGAATATATGGTGTAAGTTTCCCAAAGGCTAAAGAGCTTAAAGAGCACTTAGAACGATTGGAGGAAGCGAAAAAACGTGACCATAGAAAACTAGGAAAGGAAATGGAATTGTTCACATTCTCTCAAAAAGTTGGACAAGGTTTACCATTATGGTTACCAAAAGGAACTATTTTAAGAGAACGATTGGAACGTTTCATGAGAGACGCACAATTGAAAGCTGGTTATGATCCTGTAGTTACACCACATATTGCTTCAAAGGAATTGTATGTAACGTCTGGTCATTACGAAAAATACGGTGAAGATTCATTCCAACCGATTAAGACTCCCAATGTAAATGAAGAGTTTTTCTTGAAACCAATGAACTGCCCACACCATTGTGAAATATATAAATCAAAACCAAGGTCATATAAAGAACTTCCTGTTCGTTATGCAGAATTTGGAACGGTTTATAGATATGAACAAAGTGGTGAATTACATGGTTTGACGAGAGTAAGAGGATTTACACAAGATGATGCTCACTTATTCTGTCGACCTGATCAAGTTCAACAAGAATTTGAAAAGGTAATTGACTTAGTAATTTATACTTTTAAAGCCTTAGGCTTTGAAGAATTTACTGCTCAAATTTCTTTGAGAGATCCTGAAAACAAAACCAAGTACATTGGTTCTGATGAAAATTGGGATAAAGCGGAAGCAGCAATTATTGATTCAGCGGCAAAGAAAGGATTAACTACAGTAGTTGAATATGGTGAAGCTGCATTCTACGGTCCAAAACTTGACTTTATGGTTAAGGATGCTATTGGAAGAAAATGGCAACTTGGAACAATTCAAGTAGATTATAATTTACCAGAAAGATTTGAACTCGAATATGTAGGTTCAGACAACGAGAAACACAGACCAGTAATGATCCACCGTGCACCATTCGGGTCATTGGAAAGATTTATTGCTATTCTTATAGAACATACAGGAGGAAGATTCCCATTATGGCTGAATCCTGACCAGGTTATTATCCTACCAATTAGTGAAAAATTCCATGATTATGCAGACAAAGTTTTGAATCTGCTAAAAAATGACGATATTCGCGCAGAGGTAGACTATAGAGCTGAGAAAATCGGTAAGAAAATCTTTGATGCTGAAAAAAGTAAAGTACCATATATTTTACTTGTAGGTCAAAAGGAGGTCGGATCAGAAACAGTCTCAGTACGTAAACCAGGTAAAATTGATTTGGGCTCCATGGATTTAAATGACTTTGTAGCCAAAGTCAATGATGAAATAAACGAGGCCATTGTGTCATTTACTAACTAAATACTTTTAGTCAT